>Ga0302326_10000135_pt1 | contig 202187 bp, 164 predicted proteins | sample Palsa_T0_3_FD_202264 | JGI IMG/M metagenome (GOLD analysis project Ga0302326, IMG submission 202264) | Peat permafrost microbial communities from Stordalen Mire near Abisko, Sweden - Palsa_T0_3 | ecosystem: Environmental > Terrestrial > Soil > Palsa > Peat permafrost | place: Sweden: Abisko...
AATTGTCTTACCGGTTTTATCCAAAGGGAGCAATGCGCCTTCGTTGCGCAGCAATATGGTCGAGCGCTGCACCGCGCGGCGGGCCAGTTGCCGGTGAGCGGGATCGTTCAGCGTCTGCTCGATGCGCGATTCGTCGATGTAGGGATGCTCGAATAACCCCATGCGAAATTTGGTTTCGAGAATCGGTAACACCGCATCGTCAATCTGCTGCATCGAAATGCGGCCCTGCTGAACTTCCGTGGGCAAATACTTGAGGTAAACGCCGCTGGCCATGTCCATGTTCAATCCGGCGGTGAAGGCCTTATGTGCGGCGTCCTGCGGGTCGCGGGCATAACCGTGCGTGACCAGGCTGTGAACCGCGAAGGCGTCGCTGACTACAAATCCCTGGAAGTTCCAGGAGTCGCGCAGGACCTCGTGCAGTAACCACGGATTGCCGCTGGCCGGTACATCGTTCAGATCCATATAGGCGCTCATTACGCTGCCGGCGCCCGCATCCAGGGCGGCCTTGAACGGCGGCAGGTAAATGTTCCAGAGTTCTTCTTCCGGGATGTAGGAAGAATCGTAGTCGCGTCCGCCGTCAGCAGCTCCGTATCCGGCGAAGTGCTTCACGCATGCCAGCACGCGATCGGGTGCTCCCGGTTGCTTGCCCTGAAATCCCAATACTTGGGCACGCGCCATTGCCGCACCGAGGAAAGGATCTTCTCCCGCCCCTTCCACCATCCGGCCCCATCGCGCGTCTCTCGCAATGTCGACCATGGGAGCGAATGTCCACTGGATTCCCGCAGCGCGAGCCTCCTCAGCCGCGACCGCTTGCGCATCTTCCACCATCTTCGTGTCCCAGGAAGATGCCATCGCAATCGGCGCCGGGAAAATCGTACGGTAGCCATGAATCACATCGAGTCCGAACAGGACCGGGATGTGCAGCCGCGTCTGTTCCACCGCAACATGCTGCAGGCGGTTGATCTCCTTCGGATCCGATACCCACAGAATTGAGCCCGCGCCGAATTGCTTCAGGACATCTTCCATCGGCTGTTTCACGTTTTCCCGAAATTCGGGAGCGGGGAAACCGGGAAGCTGCGAGAGCTGGGCAATTTTCTCGTCGAGCGTCATCTGCCGCAACAGACTGTTGGCTTTGTCCCGAACCCGCTGGTCGGTAGGCGAACTCGGGAGCGCACTCGACGAGGTCTGCCCTGCAACTTGCCCGGGCTGGCAGAGTAGAACTCCTAGTACGATTGAGTAGTACAGCCAACCACTGCTTGCTGCTCGGCTTCTCATGCTCTCCCTCCGGAATCGGACGACGCACGCCTGAACGGTTGGGAGTATACATGGACGGGGCACTCGCGAACTGAAGGCGAGGACATCCGCGGCTCACTCGGTACTGCTAGCGGATAGGCCGGCATCTGCCTATCTGCCCAACAATCAGGGCAATTCCCTTGCCATGCTGGGACGAATGGTTGTGTTCTGCTGTTCTGTTTCGCCGTAAATCTTTGTCCTAGAACGACCTAGCGCCCACAAAAATCATCCCGACGGCTATAATTTCTGCTCACGGTTCCATGAACCACCCGTCTATTCCTGTGCAAGCCCGGATACAGTGCTTGACCATTTAGTGCTAACCCGGGACTTGCAGAGGACACGACAGAATGCCGGCCGAAGCATGGGTAGTGCCGTTTGCGGTTAGCCAACGGGCCCACTCGGGACGAAGCGAGAGAGCGGAAAAAGTCGGCGGTGGAAGCAGTGAGAACCAGCGTACGGAGAATCAGGACCCCGTGCGGGGCCGCATGGCTGGGCTAGATCGCCAAACTCAAGACCGCCGCATCGACGACACGATGCTGATTCGCGAGGCGCAGCGGGGTAACCGCGGCGCGTTCGAGGAGCTCGTGCGTCACTACGACCAGTCCGTTCTGCGACTGGCGCTTCATCTCACCGGGACCGAGCAGGACGCTCAGGACGTCTACCAGGACGCGTTCCTGAAGGCTTACAAGAACATCGGCAGCTTCCGGTTTGAGTGTTCCTTCTACACGTGGATTTATAGGATCGTGACCAATTTGTGTCTCGATCACCTGCGCAAGAAGAACGTGCGCAAGGAAGATGCTCCGGTCGCGAAGGACGCGTCGGGCGGCGAGTATGACCTGCTCGATCAGGTGCCGGATGGGCGGGCGGGAGCGAATCCGGAGCGTGATTTGATGCGGCGGCAACTGGGGGCGCGCATCTCCGGGGCGCTCGAGAAGCTGACTCCGCGGGAGCGCATGGTGTTTGAGTTGAAGCATTACCACGGGTTGAAGCTGAGGACCGTGGGAGAGATTTTGCATACGACGGAAGAGACGGCGAAGAATACATTGTTTCGGGCCACGCAGAAGTTACGTGGGGCGCTGGCGGATATGAGATGAACTCGCAGTAGGGACGGGTTCGGCCCGGCTTTGCCAGGGCCGGACAGCCGAGGCGGCCGTCTCCACATGTTTCGTGGTGGCTGTCTCTGGATGGTTCAGGGTGTGCGGGGGAGCTGGATTATGAAATGTGAATGGGTTCGGGAAAATATTGTGCTGCAGGTTTATGGGGAGCTGGCGGATGACGCTCGTCATGAACTGGAGCAGCATGTGGAGCGCTGCGCGGACTGCGCGGCGGAACTAAAGGCGGAGCAGGAGTTCCACGCGCTGCTGGCGAAGGCTCCGTCGGTTGAGCCGACGCCGAACCTGGTGACCGCGTCGCGCATGCGGCTGCAGGAAGCGTTGGAGACTGCGCAGCAAGGCGCGTTCTGGCACCGGTTTGCGTTTGATCCGGCGAGCTGGCTGCGGCAGGTGAAGTTCTCGCCGGCGCTGGCTTCGGCGATTCTGATTTTTGGTTTTGCGGGCGGAGTCGGCACGGCTTACAGAATGTTTCCTGGCGCGAAGATTGCGAACGCCCCTACTCCTGTAGCGGCCGTTCCCACCGAGTCCGCGATCGCCGGCATTCGTTCTATCACGCAGACTCCGGGCTCCAGCCAGATCGACATCAAATACGACACGGTCGCCACGCAGGACGCACAAGGCTCGCTGAACGACCAGAAAATCCAGCAACTTCTACTGTACGCGGCCCGCAACAACTACAACTCCGGCCTGAGCATGGATTCCGTCAATTTGCTGACGCAGAAGCCGAATGACGCGCAGGTGCAGGAAGCTCTGCTCTATGTGTTGCAGTACGACTCGAATCCGGGAGCGCGGTTGAAATCCCTGGGCGCTCTGGGCGCGTATGTGAAGAGCGACCAGCGGGTGCGAGACGGAGTGCTGACGGCGCTGGTGAACGATTCGAATCAGGGCGTGCGCACCGAAGCGCTGCGTCTGATCGAGCCGGTCAAGGCCGATGGCAGCGTGCGCGGCGTGCTGATGACGCTGGCGGCGAAAGATCAGAGTACATACATTCGGTCGCAGGCTCGCACCATGCTGGCCCAGCTGCCGGAGATTGATTAAGGAAAATTCAAGAGGTGGATGAATTGAAACGTTGGACACAAATCGTTGGGCTGGCCGGAGTGCTGGCGCTGCTTGCTCCGCTGGTTTTGGCACAGGACAGCGCGCAGTCACAGGATTCGCATGTATACCGCGAAGGACACGACTGGAGTCAGGATTTTTCGGGGAACCTGGCCACGGTGAAGAACTTGCGGGTAAAGCTGGACATGGGTTCGATGGTGGTGCGAGGGGGGCAGCAACAGGGCATTCATTATGCAGTTCATACGCGTTCCTATACATCCTCCGAGCAAGACGCGCGGCGCCAGTTCGAATCTTACAAAGTGACGGCCTACGTGAAAGGCGACACGGCGTGGATTGTCGCGGACTGGCAGGGCAAGCGCCCGCACCGTTTCTCCGGCGAGTTCAAGATTGAGGTTCCCCGCGAAATGACCCTGGTGAAGCTTGAAACCGATGGCGGTAACGTGGAAGCCATGGGACTCGCCGGCCGGGTGGAAGCGGAGAGCGGTGGCGGCAGCATGCATCTCGATGACATTGGCGGCGGCGCTAACGCCGAGACCGGAGGCGGCTCGATTGAGATAGGTACGGTGAGCGGCGATCTGGGGCTGCATACCGGCGGCGGCACGATCATGGTTCATCACGCCAACGGCAAGGTGGTGGCGGAGACTGGCGGCGGCAGCGTGGAGATTCAGTCGGGCGCGCAGGGCGCGGTGATCGAAACCGGTGGCGGCAGCGTCGAAGTGAAGCAGTGCAACGGCAAGCTGAAGGTTTCGACCGGCGGCGGCAGCATCGACCTGGGAGATATCAACGGGCCGGTGGAGATCGAGACCGGCGGCGGGACGATTCATCTCAGTTCCGCGAAGGGTGCGGTGCGGGCGCAAACGGGTGGAGGCGGCATCGAACTGTACGGTGTGCCTTCGGCGCGCGCGGAAACCGGCGCCGGCAGCATCATCGTGAAGCTGGTGAACACGGGAGCCGAGCGCAGCGATTCCATGCTTGAGACATCTGCCGGGGACATTACCGTCTACATCGCGCGGGATGTGGCGATTTCGGTGCGGGCCAGCGTGGAACTGGGGAACGGACACCGCATTACCTCGGACTTTTCCGACATTCACGTCAGCAGCGAAGGCGGCGGGGATTGGGGCGGTCCGAAGACGCTCACGGCTGAAGGCAAGCTGAACGGCGGTGGTCCGGTGTTAAAAGTGCGGACGACTACCGGCGACATCTGCATCAAACGGGCGGATCATTGATTGGGACTGCTGATCGGGATCACTGAAGAAATCTCTTAAGCTAGCTGCGTTTTTCCGACGAGCTTCTACGGTACGCGTTCAAAACTATTCTGAGGGCAATGACCATGCGGAAATATATTCTGGCGTCTCTCACGGTACTGCCTCTGCTGTTCACTTTTTCTCATGCGGCGCAAAACTGGTCGGTGGATCCGCCCGCGGCCTACGGGTTTCCCAGCGAAGATTCCAGCACGGGATCGTATCTGGGCGTGGACATCAGCGACGTGAGCACAGAGCGGCTTTCGGCGCTGAAATTGAAAGAGGAAAAAGGCGTTGAGGTAACCATGGTGGACCAGGATGCCCCAGCCGGCAAGGCTGGCATCAAGGAACACGATGTCATTCTCAGTATGAATGGCACGTCGATCGAGAGCCAGGTCCAACTGAAGCGAATGATCCGGGAGACCCCACCGGGACGCGTCGTGACCTTTGGGATCAGCCGCGACGGGCAGCCGATGACCATCAAGGTGCAACTGGCCGACCGGCGCAAACAGTACGCTTGGGAAGGTCCAAAGATGAAGGACTTCCACGTGGAAATCCCGTCCATTTCCATTAATCCCGATATTGAGATACCGCAGATCAATGTCGTGGTAGTGCGGTCGTCCGCGCGCAGCGGGCTGATGGTGGAAAACATTACGCCGCAGCTGGGCGAGTTTTTCGGCGTCAAAGACGGAAATGGAGTGCTGGTTCGCGCCGTGGAAAAGGGCAGCCGCGGGGAGAAAGCCGGTTTCCGCGCCGGTGACATTATCGTGAAGATCAACGACAAGCCCGTGCATGACACTGGCGACTTCACCGACGTGATGCATTCGCGGGACACCGGGACGGTGAGCGTAGGCGTGATTCGCGACAAGAAGGAACAGAATCTGAATCTCGAACTGCCGCCGCACGGGGATTCCGGCGCATTGATCGAGGAAGATAGCTTAGACGAGCCTCTTCTGAACGCCGAGACTGAGCTGGAAGTAAGCAAGCTGGAAGGCGAGTTGGCGGAAGTCCAACCCGATATGAACTTGATTTCGGATGAGAGTGCGAGGGCCGAGCAGGCGGTGGATGTGCTCCGCCAGGACACTTGCGCCCAGCAACGAGCGGAGCAAATGAAGCAGCTTGAAAAGAGAACTGAGGCGCAGAGTGAAGCGCTGAAGTCCGCGCTCGACCAGATGCGGCAGGCGCAGCCCAAGGCTCTGCAGCCGGAGATGCTGGAGAAGATGAATCGCGAGCAGAAGCTAATGAAACAGCAGCAGGAAAAGCTTAAAATCGATATGGAGCGGATGCTGCGCGTAAGGCGCAGTGGCGGCTTCGATATCTAAGCTCTTTGAAGCCGGTGGTGGAAAAGTTGCAGGGGTCCTTCGCTTCGCTCAGGATGACAAGCCGGGGGTAGAAACTAGAAGCTCTCCTAGTTGCTGGCGGAGCTGGCTCGAACCAGAGTCGCGAGGGCAATGCGGTTTCTGCCCGCTTGCTTGGCGGCGTAGAGGCCGTTGTCGGCGGCTCGCACTAACTCATCGCGAGTGGTGCCATGGTCGGGGAAGGCGGCGACTCCGGCGCTGATGGTAACGGTTTGGGGCACGCCGGGAAACTGCCACTGCTCCACCATCCTTCTAAGTTTCTCGGCTACGCTGACCGCGTGCGACGCATTGGTTTGCGTGAGCACGATCCCGAATTCTTCGCCTCCGTAGCGGCATACCACGTCAATTTTGCGCAGCTGCTGGTGGAACAGAGACGAAACCTGCCGCAGGACTTCGTCTCCCAGCAAATGTCCGAACTCGTCGTTTAGCCGCTTGAACTGGTCAATGTCGGCCATGATCACGGCCATGCCAGTGCCGTAACGGCGCGAGCGCTCGATCTCTTCGATAATGCGCAACTCGAAGAAGCGGCGGTTGAAGATTCCGGTGAGGCCGTCGAGATAGGCCAGCTGTTTCACCCGCTCCACGTAATGCGCATTCTGGATGGCAGTGGCGCAAATGTCGGCGACAGATTCCAGACACTGCAGCTCACTTTCGCGGAACGCGTTGCGATTCGCGCTCTCGAGCGCCAGCACTCCCAGGATTTGCCCGAAGGAAACAAGCGGGATGCTCATGCGCGCGGCGGACTCGACAAAGAACCGCATGCATTCCGGCTTGGTCGCCAGATCTTTTTCGATGAGCGTTCCGCTGGTTGAGAGAATGTGCGACCAGGGCTCGCGATCCGCGGGAAAGCGCCCGCCTTCGGGAATCCGCGGGGTAAGCGTTCCGTGGTGCGCGCGCAATACCAGCTCGCTCTCTTCGCGAAGAAACAAAGAAACATGCGGCACCTGGAACGCCTGCTGAATCAGGACGCACACTTTACCGAGAAGTTCTCCCAGATCGAGAACCGCGGTGCTTTGCTGCGCGATGGCGTTGATGGCCTCGAGTTGCCGCGCCCGTTGCCGCTCCAGCGTGTACAAGCGAGCGTTCTGCAGAGCCATCGATGCTTGCGTCGAAAACAAAATAAGGAGATTGATGGTTTCTTTGTCGAAATGGTCGGTCCGCGTGCTTTGGCAATCGAGCACGCCCACCACCTCGTCGCGCACCATCAGCGGGAGGGCGAGTTCCGAGCGGGTCGACTTCGCGGCGCAGACGTAACGCGAGTCTTTCCTGACATCGGGTGCGTAAATGGGTTGTTTCTTGACCGCGGCGGCGCCGGTGAGGCCTTCGCCTAACCCCAGCCGAATCTGGTCCTGCCCTTCGTCCCAGCCGATCTGCGAGCGCACACACAGCTGCTGCGTTTCCTCATCCAGCAGAAGGATGGCCGCATTCTGCAGATGGAAATAGTCACGCGCGATGGCCAGGATCCGCTGCAACACCTCATCTGGATCAAAGGTGGAAAGCACGGCCTGGCCCGCATCGTATAGGACTGCGGTTTTCGGCATTCTCTGCGGATTCTATCGTGGAAGGTGAGGAGCCCCGAGGTACCGAAAGTAACTGACCTCTGGGAGGATGCTAGTCCCACTTATTCGACCGAGATCAGGGCAGGCTTTCTCGGGAAAAGAGTGAAATGGCGCGGCTGGCCTTTCTTTACTTCCTTCTGCGTGCGCTGCGGATCAGGCCGTAGGCTACGAGACAGAACCAGAAGTCGATGGCCATCCCGAGGTCGAAATGAAAGGGACGGTGCCTCGCCACGGCCGGGAAAGACGGAGCCAGCACGAAATACACCACATTGCCCAGCACCACTGCCAGCAAAACCTGGAGAAAATTGGCCATCGCGGGCGCAGAGGGTTTAGACACCGCAGCACCTTGCAGGGGTCCAGTTTTTGCAGGATGCGAAGAATGAGCTCGCACCGCTCGCGCAGTTCGGGTGGGCAACCATGAGTTTTTTCGGTTCGCACGGCTCACATTGCTACAGGCTATTTCACTCCAGGGTCGGTCAGGATTTTTTTCCCCGGCTGCCGGGACTTGGTGGCAAGCCGTTGCAGTCGTTGGTGATGGTCTGGCCGTCTGCGCTGGTGCGGCTGCCATCATGGCAGAAGAGGCAGTCGGGGAAATGGCATCTGAAGCTTGAGCTGGTGGAATCGCGAAAGCCGATTACTTGTCACCGAATTTTCGTGAGCGGAACAGCGTCGTGTATCCCGCTACGGGTTATCCGGCAATGGCTCGCGTTTCGGGGAGTCGATATCGTTGTTCCTGGTAAATCCGCAGCGCGAAAGCTCCGGCGGGATGGGCGCGCATTTCCGTGACAACGGCCTGCACTTCGGGAGGCATTTGTTCAAATGACGGGATGGGGCCACCATAACCCGCGGGAAGAACGACGGGCGCGGCGGCGACGGCAAAGGCCAGGTCGGATAGCGTGAAGCAACCGCCTACGAGAAATTTCCGTCCGTCGGCGAGGCGTGCATCGACGGCTTTGAATGTGGTCCGGATCGTGGCGAGGGATTGCTGAGCCGTACTCAGGCTGAGTTGAAGGAGCAACTTCAGCAGTCCGGCGAATAGTGGATACGCGCGCTCGACGGCGTTTTGCTCGAACGGAGGAGTTCCCTCGCTGAGCGGGCGGATCATGATGTCGCGATGCGGAAGCAGGTAGTAATAGGCGAACTTAGCGGTCGCGAAAGCCAAGGTGGAATTGAAGAGAGTCCAGTCCGAATTGACCTGGGTCAAGTTGTTCGGGTCCGCGGGCAACAGCTTCAAATCTACCGGAGTCTGGGGATCGAAATGGTCGACAATGGGGCGCGGTCCGATCAGCCTGAGTGAGTCGCCATAGAGCAAAGGGAAGATGGGAGTGAAACCGTGCCAGAGTGTCACGAAGAACGAGAAGATCAGCGCCTGTCGTTTTTCGACGCTTTCGATTCCGTAGTGCTCGACTAAGAAGCGGGCGGTTTCGCTATCGAGGCTGGGGGGAAATGTGATCAAGACAGGAATCATGGATGTGCCCTTTCTGCGCTCGTGTTCGATCTTCGTCCGATCCTCGGGTCTTCGATCTTGTGTTATGAAATGTTTCGCAAGCCGAAATCAGTCAATCGAAATGCACCAGCAAGCTCGACGGAAATGGCCCTGCGTATTGCAAGTCCCCGGCTTGCCGCAAGCCGGGGCGCTTTAGAATCGGCTTCAATATTCCGGGTATTTGCACGCGGTTGATATATTGCCCAAAGCACGTGTGCAAGCCGTATCCGAAATGCATACTCAAGTATTCAGGACGGTCGATGCGAAACTCGTTGGGCTGATCCACAAAGCGGTCGTCGAACATTGCCGATTGCGTGGCTGCAATCACGGATGTTCCTTTCGGGATTGTGGTTCCGTGGAATGAGGTTTTGGCCAGGGGATAATCTTCGGCAGCCAGGCGATATACGCCGGCGTTGTTGGGGTTGAAGCGGAGCGCTTCGAACACGTACTTCGCCAGCAGCGCGTCGTCATCGGCGAGAGCCGCGGCTTGCGCTCCCTTTAACTGGTCGGGGCGCTGGAATAATTGGTCGAGCACCTGAGCGCAGCACTTGGAAGTGGTGGGAATCGCGCCAACCAGCAGGCCGAGTATGTTATTGCGAATGCTGACATCGTCCATGGCGGGCAGGCCGGCGCTTTGCAGGAGCAAGCAGCGGCCCAGCACATCATCCTTGGCAACGCGGCTTGCTTTTCGCGCGGCGATCGTTTCGTCCAGCCAGTTGCGCACTTCGGCCGCAGTTGTGGTCGCTGTTTGCGCAAGGTTTGGATCATTCTCCACATCCAGAAAAAGATATTGGAACAGCACACTTCCCCAGGCCTCGACCTGTTGATCTGAAAACGGAGGACAGCCGAAATAGTCGGCGATCCAGCGCGCCGGCACAGTCTTGCTCAACTGCACGACGTCCAGCTGGCCGCCTGCCGCTGTCACCAGCTCGCCTGCGGTTTTCTGCACGAAGGGAGCGATTCTGCCAGGAATATCTTCGCGGCGAACCACGCTGCGCATGTGCGAAACGTCTCGCGTGTACTCGGGGGAATTCTGCATGCCCAGGAAAAAGTCTTCTCCGCCGGTGACCACCCTCATTTTCTTGCCATAGATCACCAGAAAGAAGTCGTCGCGCGCCAGCACTTCCTGCACATCTTCAAACCGCGTGACCAGGGCGTAGTTTTCGAAAAGCAGAATGGGTTTGATTCTGCGGAGAATGGCGAAGATCGGTTCCGGATACTGGGTCAGATGCGCTTTGATTGCGTCGAAGAAGGATGTCACCTCGCCCTTCACCTTGGCGAGTTCGCGATCGACGGAGTCCATTGCTTCGTGGGTCAGTTCGGTGAACTCCGCGTCGATCTTGCCCAGAACGCTCTTGAGGTTTTCGAACATCAGTCTCTCCGCCTTGCGCTGGCCATGTCGGATCTTATCTCGGATCTTTATCTGGGGTCGACGGTGCCGCTCGCGATCATCTGCAGAGCGGTCAGGCTGGGCATGAAAAAATAGTCGCCGCCTCGTAGTTCGACGAAGTTGGGCAGGTTGGCGCAGATGAGCGGAGGATTCTGCGGATCGGGCGTTCCCTGCAAAACGCTCTTGCCTCTGCCTCCGTGATTTCCAATCACGAGATCCTTGTCGTTGCCCTGGTGCAAATCATTTCCGTATTCAATCCACTGCTGTTGAACGAACTCAAACTGGCGGAACAGGCTGGCATTCAGGGCCATAAAGATGATGCCGTGTTCGTCCTCATCGTTAACCGGCTGACCTTCTGGCACGTAAGTTCCGTAGGTAAGCCCACGTCGCATGATGCGCCTGCGATTGACTAGTTCGCCGTTGAATCCAAATGCATCCCGCGGGTTGCCGCGCCGGATGTGGGCGCCAACCGGACAGCGCAGGCCATTCAGATCTTTGCCGTATGTGAAATTCGTATTGCGATTGTTGTCCGCAACCAGGGCAGGGTCCTCACGGTCCGGGGAAAGCTCAACGGGAGTTCCGTCGCGCCAGCGACCGACAAATTTCGAAGCGAGCTTTTCCTTTCCGCCGGGATACAACGCGCCCTGCGCTTCCAGAAACGTACGAAAGGTCGCCACGTTCTGATGCATCTTGCGGTAAACCATGAACGTGCCGTTGCGCGCCAGCAGGTGAGGGGTGGGAGCAACCGGCAGTTCGCCCGCTTCATCCGCGTATCCCAGCAAGAATTCGCCAGTGGCCAAGGCCTCCCATTTTCCGTCGGCGGTAAGCTTACCTTGTCCCGGGACGCAATCTCGCTCCGCACCTTTGAAGTCCGGATTCCCGAATCCATCGGTGTAGCCGAAGTGCTCCTTCGTGGTGGGCTTGCCATCGATGAAAATCGCGTGCGCGTCCTGCGCTTGCAGCAACGTGGCTCCGCCGGTTTGATTCGCGATCTGCAGCAGGAGCGCGCATTGTTCCTCGATCGCCGCCGGTGTCTGTGCGTTCACGGCCAGCCAGACATGCACGCGGTTGTCCCGCCAAACCGGCTCCCAATGCTCAGGACCGTTCTTTCCCGTGTCGTAGAGAATTTCTCCTCGCGCCTTCATTCCTTGCTGAAATTCGACCGGGAAGCTGAGCAAGGTTGGGGCGGGAAGTTCAAGTTTGGCGAGCCCATGGAAGGTGAATGCGATGTTTACGGTCGAAATCGGTTTTTTATTCCAACGCACGCCGGTGGTGAGGTATTGCACGATTTGGCCGATGAAGTCCCGAGCCCCTTTAACGTGGGAGAGTTCCAGCAATAGATACCGCGCATACGGAAAGTTGTATCCCTTGAGCGCGAAGCCCTGGATATCGGAAACATCGATCTTCGTGCTAGCGGTCATAGGGGCGATCCTCCGCGGCAGTTTTCTCGGAGTCCTTTCCGCCGGGCAGCGGCGCAGGCGCTTTTGCCAAATGCTCCACAAGCTCGCCGAATGATTTCTGTATTTCAGCCGCGGGCTTGCCCTGGTTTTGCTCAATGAAGTGCGAGAGAGCTGACTGAACCTGCAAGGCCTTCAAGTTCTGCTGCACGGTCTTGTTGTTCACATCGGCGAAGAAAAATGTGGTTTCGATCTGGCACTTCTTCATGTAGACGGCAAATGCGGCCGGATCCGTCACTCCCGGATAGCCCACACAATGCTTCCAAACAGACTCCACAACGTCTGGAATTTCCTGGGCCAAGCGGGTGAGATAGAAGCCGAGATCGCCGTCGAAATTTGTCTCGAAGACCAGATAACGGGACTTCAGGTGCTCTTCGATCGCAGGCGCGCCTACGAAGACCACATCGTCCATGACCACGAGGCGCGCAAAGTGCGTGCTGGAAACTCGCGCAAACGGGCTGGTATGGTCTCTGGGCAAACTCGCAAGACACCAGCGCAGTGCCGTGGCGTGGCCGATGTCGAGAGCATCGCCTTCAAGAATGGGCGATAGGATGGTCAGCCCGTATATTTGTCCGCTCTGGTTTGCCATTACGTCCCTACCGGAGCCATCCCTGTGGAGCCGAGGTCCGCTTGCACGCGAACCAGAAACTCCAGATATGCCTTTTCAAATTCAGCTGGGGCAAGAGTCTGGCTGGTCTTGACGAAATCGGTGAAGGCATCTTGCACGCGCAGTGCGGCTTTCACGTCGTTGGTCGCCGCCCTCGGATAGGCGTTGTAGTAATAATCCGTGTCGAACTGAACCTGGTTTATGTAGCCCTTGAAAGGCGTCACCGGCACGGAACCGGGAAACTTTTCGCTCCACATCCAAATCGCGTTCAGCCCCGTGGAAAGGACAGCGGAGAAAGCGTCGATGTATTGGTTCCACGTGCCGTTAAAGTTGCTGAAGAAAATCAGGTAGTCGTAGCGCAGATTTTCGCCAGGCTGCTTTGGCCCAAGGTGCGGAAACTGGTTACGGTCCACGATCACCCAGCGCGCGAAGTGGATAAAAGAAAGGTTCTTCAGGCCCGACTGGAGCGGCTTAATCAGGCCCAGCACGAAGAAGAGCACCCGCAGGATGGGAGTCTTCCACGGCTTCATCGGCGTGATGACGTTCATCGCATACGCTTTGCCGTTTATGTTCGTCACAAGAGTGCATCCAGCAGGGGGGTAGCCGACGGTCTCACCGTCTTGAGGGGAATGGCGGGAGTCTACGCCGCGGCTTTGCAGTTGTAAAGAACGGTGTGGGCTTGTTACGAAATGCGAACAAGGGCGGCTTCATTCACTTCTTGTGTCCCAGGAGTTCCGCGCTTCGTTCAGCCAGCTCCTTCACCAGGAAACCCATCTTTGGATGGGAGGGCTCCAGGTCGGGGGTGATTCCGTATTCGCGCAGGGTTTCCGACGTGACTGGGCCGATCGACCCGACCACCGCGCGGCGCAATCCGGCCGCGACTTCCTGATGCTGTCCCATCTCATCCGCGAACCGGAACAAATGATGCAGCTGGACGGACGACGTAAACAGCACGACCTCGAAGTTTCCGCGGGCGAGATCGCCAATCGCCCGGCGCAGCGGCTCTTCGTCTTCTGGCGGAGCCCACTTGTAAACTGGCACGGGGAACACTTGCGCTCCGCGTTCTGCAAGTCCCGCATAGAGTTCGCGACTCGGCACGCCGTGTTCCTGCACTGCCACGCGACTTCCCTTCAGGGGAATTGTTTCCGCGTTCTGATCGAGAGTGTGCAAGATTTCCCGCCACGTATTCGGTTCCGGCACGGTCAGCGTGATGGGTACGCCGAATTCGCGCAGAACCGTAACCGGCTTGGGTCCTCGCGCTACTACCGTGATTTTACTCAGCGCCGCGACAAATTGCTCCCGCGGACAGGACGGCTCAATGGCCTGCGCCAGGGCGCGCGTTCCGACTCCCGTCATGAAGATGACGACCTGGAACTGGCCCTGGACCAGGCCCTGCGCAAACGCGGATTCCTCGGCGTTCGGCCCTGACGGGATCTCGCGTGTGGAAGCGACAACGGTGGCTTGCCCACCATGGTTCGCGATCAGCACACCCATTTCCCGCGAGCGGCGGCTCTCCAGCGAGAGCACCCGTAGATTTGCGAATCTTTCACCGGCCATAAATGATTTTCCGTGCTACGAAGTTTCTCCGTTGGTAGCCACTTCCTGTATCGCGCGGTAGGCCTGGTCGATTGCGACATCGGTGTAGGCGGAAGCGCCCGCGTCGGAGTTGGCGATTGCGATTTTACCGAACGGCTTGCGTCCCAGCACCCAGGGCTGTTCCCCCTCGGGCCAGTCTGGATCGAACAGCGGGTTGTAGCTGTAAGCATAGCCATGAGCCCAGCGGTTTACGGTGATGCCGTCGATGTCCTTCGCCGGATCGAACCCGGCAGAGCCGAGCATTCTTGCCAGTTGATCGCGGATGTTGCGCTCGAAAGTGGCGAAGGGAGTTGCCATCAGCTCGTAGCGGCCGGCGCGGTGCTGCTCGCGTTGCGCAAGGCCAGGCTGGCAGGGGGTGCGCAGCATAAAAAGCACCATGGGTTCTTCCGGCTTGCTGGGGAAATTGTATTCCCCCAGGCTCACCGGAAAATCCAACGCAACATAAGAGTGGTAGCTGCCAGGCGCCACTATCTGGTGAACGCCCAACTTCTGGAACGACGTCCAGTTTCTGATCGCGACCTGCGTATAGACAAGCGGCGCTTTCACGCCATAGGCGAGCGCTTCCTTCTGCTTGGCGGGAAGTTCCGGACACAGATAGGGGATCATCCCGTTATAGCAAGCGAGGACGCAGCGTTTGCTCCGGACGGTCTGGACCTTTCCTCCACGCATATAGGCGACCTCGACCTCGCGGGCGGGATCCGGTCCTGCTTGGCGCACGTGCACAACCGTGCTGTTGAGTCGAATGCGAACCGGTGAGCCGGAAGCGTCCAGGCGGCTGTAGTCGGCCCGCGCAGTGACCACGTCTTCCATAGTGTGGCCGGGAATCGAACCCGGGATCAGCGAGCGCACCAGCGTGCGGGCGATCGAGGCATTTCCGTCGGGGAAATGGAAGATGTAGGGCTCCTCCTTCTCTCCAGAATTACCTCCCAGATTCATTCCATCGAAACCTGGGTATCCAACGCCGTAGTCGTCACCGGCTTCGTAGCAGCTCAGGGCAGAGACGGCATCGATGCCTACTGCCCACAGATCGTTGGTGCGGGTCTGAAAAAAAGGAAGGACATCGGGGTGCAATTTGACGATCTTGGTGAGGAAATCGGCGTAGCTGACTTTATTCAGCCGTGCGCGCTTCTGGTCGCGAGACAGGCCGGGAAGGTAATCTACTTTTTCTGTGTACACTCGCGCGATGTCGCAACGGGCAACGTCGGAGAGCGGCGTTTTGGCGAGAAACTCCGGCCAGGGCAGCGCTCCCATTCCAGCGACGAAGCGATCCTCACCGAACGTTTCTCTATCAAAGAAGGCGCCGGTTCCCAACTTGAGCGACGAATACAGTCGCTGATCGTAGGCTTTGTAGAACCGCTGTGTGTCGATGCCAAGATCTTTGAGGAGCCCTTTGGCCACGTCGCTGTAGCGGGACGGACTCTCGATGGATTGTGTGCCTCCGTAGCTGAGCAGGAGGCGATTGCCGGCGCGAAATTCGTTGCGCTTGGCGTGTCCGCCGAAGTCGTCATGATTGTCGAGGATGAGGATGCGAGCCTTGTTTCCGGAACTCTGGCGATAAAAATACGCGGCGGCCAGACCGCTGATGCCGCCGCCCACGACGATCAAGTCATAAGTCTCACCGGTTGTTTCCGGGCTGCCAATGCTGTCCCAGGATTCGCCATCCCGCAGCCGGTGAGCGAAGGTGTAAGTGCCATCGTGGTTGCCTCTCATCCCAGTTAGGGCGGGAGGATAGTACTTGGCGTCTTTTTCGGGAGCGTACTCGTGCGAATCGAGCGCAGCCAGCCAATGTGGCGTGGCGATCGCGCCACCCACACCGACGGCGACGCCATTAAGAAAATCACGGCGCGTGATCGAACGATTCATTCCCAGTTCGCGGTCTTTTTTGTTCATAGATACTTGTTCGTAGAATCGCTGGATCGAGTTGTGCTGTGTTGTCCGGTAATGGACAGTCGGTTCCGGCAGTGGACACCGCAGTCCTACCATCGAACAGCCACGAGGGCTTATCTTACATTGCTTCAGCCATTTAGGGCCTGTTGAGATGTGGCGGTCGAGTTGCCATAGAGAAGCTTGATGGACATCGCCCGCCCAGAATTCAAGCGTCAGAAACTGCGCCGCCAGATTGTGTTTGGAGTGATCGGCGTCGCCGTCTTCGCGGCAGCGACGGTCGGAGTGATGCGTCTCAGGCCGGCAGCGCCCTCCGTGGAGCGAGGAACCGTGTGGACTGACACGGTGAAGCACGGATCCATGCTGCGGCAGGTGCGCGGACCGGGCTCGCTCGTCCCTGCCCAGGAAGCAGTTCGCCAGATTCCCGCCGAAACTGAAGCTACCGTAGTGCGCATTCGCCTGCTGCCGGGCTCGCAGGTGAAAGCGAATGACATTCTTCTGGAAATGAGCAATCCCCAGGTGGAGCAGGCGGCCGTGGACGCCCAGCTGCAACTGAAGGCGGCTGAAGCCGAATACCAGAGTCTGCGAGTAAAGCTCGAAAGCGATCTGATGACTCAGAAAGCGGGCGCGGCCACCGTCACTGCGGACTACAGCCAGGCGCAACGGCAGGCGGATACGGACAAGGCTCTCTACGATCTCGGCGTGATCTCCGGTTTGGCCTACAAGGCGTCTAAAGGAAAAGCGGACGAACTAACGACCAGAAACGATCTGGAAGAGCAGCGACTGGTAATCAACAAGAAAGCCATCGAAACGCAAATGGCTCAGGAGCAGGACAAGGTTGACCAGGCGCGGACTCTTGCCGAGCTGAAGCAGAAGCAACTCGACGCCCTGAAAGTCCGCGCCGGAATCGACGGCGTGCTGGTGGACTTGCCTCTGCAGGTCGGACAACACGTGCAGCCGGGAGTGATGCTTGCGAAAGTGGTCGAGCCGAATCATCTGATGGCGACATTGAAGATCGCGGAAACCTCGGCGCGCGATGTGCAGGATGGCGAACCGGCGGCGATCGATACGCATAACGGGATCATCAGCGGAACCGTGATGCGGGTCGACCCCGCGGTACAAAACGGAACCGTTACGGTGGACGTCAAACTCACGGGCGAACTCCCCATGGGGGCGCGCCCTGACTTGAGCGTGGATGGCACCATCGACCTGGAGAGACTGGACAACATTCTTTATGTGGGGCGTCCGGCATTTGGGCAGGAGAACAGCACCATCAGCCTGTTCAAGCTGGATGCGGATGGCAAGGAAGCGAGTCGCGTGCCCGTAAAAGTTGGACGCGAATCCGTGAATTCGATTCAGGTATTTGACGGCCTTCGCGAAGGTGACACCGTGATTCTCTCCGATATGTCGCGCTGGGATAAGACGGACCGTATTCGTTTGGAATGAAGGATGAAATCGAGCATGACGAAGTCGCGATCCACAAAATCTAAAGATCGACAAGATTAAGCACCCAAATTCAACAAAGAGACCGAAATCAAGAACATCGAGGCAGAAGCCATGACAGAAGCCGGACAGCCGTTGATCCAGATTCAAGAAATGACGAAGGTTTTCTACACCGACGAGATTGAAACTCACGCACTTTCGGGCGTGCACCTTTCTATTGCCAAAGGGGAGTACGTGGCCATGTCGGGACCGTCGGGTTGCGGGAAGTCCACATTGCTCTCGATTATCGGCTTGCTGGATACGCCGACCGCGGGCAGCTACTCGCTGAACGGGAAGTCGGTGGAGAACCTGGATTTCGCCGAGCGGTCGCGCATCCGCAACCAGGAAATCGGATTCATCTTTCAAAGTTTCAACCTGATCGGCGATCTGACGGTCTACGAAAATGTCGAACTGCCTCTCACCTACCGCCAAAGGATGGTCGCGCCTGAAAGAAAGAAGCGCGTGATGGAAGCGCTGGAGCGTGTAGGCATGGCGCACCGCGTGCGGCATTATCCATCGCAACTTTCGGGCGGTCAGCAGCAGCGCGTCGCGGTGGCGCGCGCTTTGGGAGGCAAACCTTCCATTCTGCTGGCGGACGAGCCCACCGGAAATCTGGATTCGCGCAACGGCGAAGCGGTGATGGAACTGCTGCAGAACCTGCATCGCGAGGGCGCAACGATTTGCATGGTGACGCACGATCCGCGGTTTGCGAAACACGCCCAGCGCGAAGTGCATTTGTTCGACGGCAAAGTGGTCGCCGAAGAAGAACTGAAAAAGCTGATGGCGGATGTGCATGCATGAGCGGGCTGATCCAGGACTTGCGCTACGCGCTGCGGCAACTGCGCAAGAGTCCGGGCTTTGCCTGCACGGCGGTTCTAATCCTGGCGCTGGGAATCGCCGCCAGCGTGGCTATTTTTGGTTTTGTCGACGCCGCGCTGATCAAGCCGTTGCCTTACCCGAATCCCAACCGGCTGGTTGACGTCACGGAAAGTGCTGCCATGATTCCGCACGCCAACCTTTCTTATCCCGACTATCTCGATTGGAAGAGACTCAACCACGTTTTCAGTTCGCTGGAGGTTTACACCGGAGGTGGCTACCTGCTACGCACTGCGGCGGGCACCGAGCCCGTACCCGGGCTCAGCGTGAGCGATGGATTCTTTCGCACGCTGGGGATTGCTCCTCGGCTCGGGCGTGATTTCTATACTGGCGAGGATTTGCCGAGCGCGCCCCGAACCGTGATCCTGAGCTACGCCACGTGGCAGAAACGGTTTGGCGGAAGAAAAGATGTGACCAGCGAGACCGTAGCTCTCAGCGGTATTCCCTACGCCATCGTCGGAGTACTGCCGCAGGATTTCCAATTCGCTCTTCGGGGCAATCTCGAGTTCTGGACGACGCTGCACGCCTCCGATCAGTGCGCTCTTCGCCGCAGCTGCCACAACCTCAACGGAATAGGACGGCTTAAAGATGGCGTCTCCGTGGAGATGGCTCGCGCCGAGATGAAGACGATCGCGCGGCAACTGGAGCTGCAATATCCGAAAGACAATCGTGACCAGGGGGCCAGCGTACTGCCGCTGTCGGAAGTGATTGTTGCGGATATCCGGCCCATCCTGCTCGTGCTGCTGGGCGGCGCGGGCTTGCTGCTGGTGATCGCGTGCGTCAACGTATCGAGCCTGTTGTTGGTTCGCTCCGCGAGCCGCAAGCGTGAGATCGCGGTGCGGGGCGCGCTGGGCGCGTCGCGTGGACGACTGGTTCGCCAATTCATTACCGAGGGCCTGGTGCTGATGGCAGCAGGCAGCTTGCTTGGCTTGATAGCAGCCAGCGGGGCGATGCAGATTCTCACGCGCCTCATCTCGAAGGACATGATGGCGGGCATGCCCTACCTGGCCGGGCTTGGCCTTAACTCTCATGTGCTGCTTTTTGCTGGAGCGGTCTCCTTGTGCGCGGCCGCGTTGTTCTCTGTTGCGCCGCTTGTGCGCCTGCCGCTGACGAAGCTGCGAGAGGGATTGAGCGAAGGCGGCCGCGGTTACGCCGGAACTTTGTGGCGCCGTTTTGCCGCAAACCTGGTGGTCGCCGAACTGGCGATTGCGGTTGTTCTGCTGGTAAGCGCCGGACTGCTGGGAAAGAGTTTCTATCGCTTGCTGCATGTGGACGTTGGGTTTCAGCCCGATCATCTGGCCACGCTGCAGGTTGCATTGTCCGATGCCAGCTATCCCAAGGACGAGCAGATGGTGGCGGTCGAACGGCAGATCATCAGCCGCGTCTCCAGCCTGCCGGGTGTCGAATCTGCGGGCGTCTCCACCGTGTTGCCCGTGAGCTTCAATGGAAACACCGATTGGATCCGCTTTGTGGGCCGTCCCTACGATGGGCAGCACAATGAAGTGAACGAGCGGGAGGTGAGTTCCGCGTTTCTCTCCACTCTTCAAGCCAAGCTCTTGCGCGGCCGCTATTTTAGCGATGCCGAGGATGCGTCGAAGCCTCTCGTTGTCGTCATCAACGAGACTCTGGCGAAGAAATATTTTCCCGGGGAAGATCCCATCGGCAAGCGGATGGGCGACACCGATCTGACGCCGAAGTCGATCAAGGAAATCATCGGTGTCGTGCAAGACGTGAAGGATGGCTCGCTGGATTCCGAGACCTGGCCGGCTGTCTATTATCCGTTCAACCAGAATCCCGATACTTATTTCTCTCTCATCGTGCGTACCTCGCAAGATGAGAAGTCTCTGCTGCCAACGCTGGTTGCGGCCATCCATGAGATCGACCCCGGAATTGGCACGATGAACGAAATCACCATGGCTGACCGCATCAACGAGTCGCCGACTGCCTATCTCCACCGGTCCGCAGCATGGCTGGTGGGCGGCTTCGCTTTCCTCGCGTTGCTGCTGGGAGTAGTCGGCCTCTACGGTGTGATCGCCTACTCGGTAAGCCAGCGCACGCGCGAAATCGGAGTTCGCATGGCTCTCGGTGCGCAACGCAGCTCGGTGTACCAGCTCATCATGAAAGAGGCGGGGTGGCTGGTGGGCGCGGGAATTGCTTCGGGCCTTCTCTGCTCGATCGCCGCCGCAACTTTAATTCGTGGCCTGCTGTTTGGAGTTCGCACCTGGGACGCGGCCACGCTGGCCGGTGTCTCTGCCGTCCTGGCAATCGCGGCCATGCTGGCGAGCTACATCCCTGCGCGCCGGGCGGCGCGGGTCGATCCCATGGTGGCGCTGCGGTACGAATGAGGAGGGCGGGAGAAATGTTCACCAACCTGATGCAGGATCTCCGCTACGCTCTGCGGCAGTTGCGTAAGAATCCCGGTTTCGCGGCCGTGGCCGTAATCACGCTTGCGTTGGGAATCGGCGCCAATACCGCAGTTTTCAGCGTGGTCGATGCGGTCATGCTCCGACCGTTGCCCTACTATCAGCCGCAGCGGCTCATCGAGGCGCAATCGGTTGAATCTCACAATCCTCAGTCCAGTGACGTAAGCTATCCTGATTTTTTCGATTGGCGCTCCCAGAACCGCACGCTCGAGCATCTCGTCTCCTATCGCGACACTTCCTTCGTTCTGACGGGACTGCAGCGGCCTCTGCACGTGGACGGGGAGGTGGTCTCTTCGGATTTTCTCTCGGCGCTCGGAATCCGTCCCGAACTCGGCCGCGGGTTCACTCCTGATGAAGAGAAACCTGGAACGCGAGTGATTTTGATCAGTCACGCGCTGTGGGAGTCGCAATTCGGCGCCGACAAGTCGATCATCGGGCGTGCCGTTCACCTCAGCGGTGATCTTTATACGGTTATCGGAGTCATGCTCAGGTCCTTCCGCTTTCCGATCAACGAGCCGACCAACGGCGTTTGGACGACGCTGGCAGTGGACGACGATCCCAATGATAAAAATCCAAGTACCAGTAATCGCGGCATGCATTTCCTGAGCGTTTTTGGACGGATGAAGCCCGACACTACGGTCAAGGAAGCGGATCAAGACCTGCGAGCGATTGCGCTGAATCTTGCAAAGGAATACCCCAATTCGAACACGAAACACGATTCGGCTCGCGTGATTCCCGAGATCGATGCGCTCCTCGGCGATACGAGAACCTCCCTTCTGGTCGTGTTGGGATCGGTCGCGCTCGTGCTGTTAATCGCGTGCGGCAATATCGCCAATTTGCTGTTGGCGCGCATGCGCGAGCGGCAACGCGAGATTGCCCTGCGCTCGGCTCTGGGTGCGGGGAAACGGCGCATTGTGCGCCAGTTGCTGGCAGAAAGCACGGCCTTGAGCGTTTGCGGCGGGATTGCCGGGTGCGTCCTCGCTTTTCTTTGTACGCCAGCGCTTCTTTCCCTGATCGGCGACAGTGTTCCACGCGTCGCCGACGCAGGTGTCGATTTGCGCGTGCTCGCCTTCGCGATCACATTGTCATTCGTCACGGGACTCATCTTCGGCGTTGTCCCCGCCATCGCGGGTTCGCGAACCGATATTGTCTCCACCTTAAAGGAAGGCGGCAGAAGCGAAATCTTTGGACGCGACTGGCTGCGCTCCTCTCTGATTGTCGGACAGGTGGCGCTCGGTTTGGTCCTCACGGCCGGAGCAGGCCTGCTCATTACCAGCTTTTCAAGGCTTCTCCACATCGACAAAGGATTCAATCCCGATCACCTGACCACGTTGCGCTTCGAAACTCCGGACGCACAATACAAAGACACGCGCGCGCAGTTCTATCCCGATTACTTCGAGAGAGTCCGCGCGCTGCCAGGCGTGCAGTCCGCCGCCGGCGTCATGGTTTTGCCCATGACCAGCGACGGAATCGTGATCAGCTTCGAAGATCCCGAGCACCCCACTACCGAAGGACAGCGCCCCAGCGCGGACTTCGCCCCCATTACGCCGCAATATTTCAGCACGATGCAGATTCCCGTCCTCGAGGGCCGTGACTTTTCTGAACGCGACGATATGAAGGCCGAGCAGGTGATTATCGTAAATCGCGCCTTCGCCGAGAAATTTTTCCCCGGCGAAAGGGTGCTCGGCAAGAAGCTGAAGCCCGGCGCCGGCAACGGAACTCCGGGCGGACCACCGTGGCGGGAGATCGTCGGCGTGGTCGGGAATATCAGATTGGGAGCGACCGATCGCGAAGTGAGCCCGGCAATGTACTTGCCATCCAGCCAACTGCCCCAGTGGTGTTGCCTATACTCCGTGGTGCGCACGTCGCTCGATCGGGCGAGCGTGGGGGCAAGCGTTCAACACATCGTCTCGTCGATGGACAAGGACATTCCCGTCACTCAGGTTCGCACCATGAACGAGCTGATGTTCACGCAGCTTTCGCAGCCGAGATTCGCAACGATTCTGCTGAGCACGTTTGCCGGACTCGCCATGGCTCTCACTATTGTTGGCCTCTACGGAGTGATGACCTACTCCGTCGCCCGACGAACGCGCGAGATCGGGGTTCGCATGGCCTTGGGAGCGCAGCGGGGCGCGGTGCTCGCCATGGTGTTGCGCGATGCGGCAATCCTGCTCGGGGCGGGAATCGCAATCGGCATTGTGGCTGCGCTGCTCTCGGCGTCCGTCTTGAAGGACATGTTGTACGGCGTCGGAGCGCGCAATCCCTCTGTACTGATTCTGGTTTGCGCCGCAATCGCGCTGGCCGGGCTGGCCGCAGCCTATATTCCGGCATTCCGCGCCGCGAAAGTCGATCCCATGGTCGCGCTGCGCTACGAGTGAGGAGAGAAACCAGATGACCGGCTTGATCCAGGATTTCCGTTACGCACTGCGCCAGTTCCGCAAAAGCCCCGGCTTTGCCGCCGTTACGGTCATCACGCTGGCGCTGGGGATTGGCGCCAACACTGCGGTGTTCAGTGTGGTCGATCAGGTGTTGTTGCATCCGCTGCCCTATCCAGATTCGGATCGAATCGTAAGAGTCTCACAGACGTTCAAGGGCCTGTCGACCGACGATGCCTCTCCTGCTAACTATCTGGATTGGGTTTCACAAGACCACGTCTTCGCCGAGATGGCCGCCTCTCGCGGATGGCAAGGAAGCCTATCGACGGGAGATCGTCCGGAGCGGGTCAGAGGCTCGATGACAACGCCCAGCTTCTTTCCTCTGTTCGGAGTAGCTCCGATTCTCGGGCGCGGCTTGGAGCCGAGTGACGCGCGGCCCGGCAACGATCACGTCGTGGTGCTCGGCTACGGCCTGTGGCAACGCTACTTCGCTGCAGATCGAGCGATTATAGGCCGTGACATAGACCTCGATGGTGAGCAGTACAACGTTGTCGGAGTGATGCCGCCGAACTTTTCTGCGGACGAGTACGGCGAGCTATGGCTGCCCTCGCCGTGGGGAGTGCCCACCCAACCACTGGTGCCTGACAAAGACCCACGCCAATTCAGAGGCAGAGATTATCTTGACGTCTGGGCGCGGTTGAAGCCAGACGTGACTCTGCAGCAGGCCCGTGCGGAGCTCGATACCATCGGCCGCCGCTTGGAGAAGCAATATCCGGATTCGAACGGAGATGTCGGCGTGAGCTTTCTACCGTTACACGAGTATATCGTCGGCGAAATTCGCCCGGTTCTCCTGGTTCTGCTGGCTGCGGTGGTTATGGTGCTTCTGATCGTGTGCGCGAATGTTGCCAACCTTCTTCTGGCACGGGCCACAGCGCGCGCCAAGGAAATCTCGATACGGACGGCTCTGGGAGCGAGCCGCCGGCGTTTGCTTCGTCAGTTACTTACCGAAAGTGTTCTGCTCGCGTTAGTGGGAGGATTCCTCGGATTGCTGCTGGCGGCCCTGGCGGTTCCGGCCCTGTTGGCACTGAGTCCACCGGATATCCGTGAGTTTAAGCAGATTGGAATCAACCGGGAAGTGCTGGCCTTCAGTTTCCTGGCTTCCCTGGTCTGCGGAGTTGTGTTTGGCCTGATCCCGGCTCTGCAATCGTCGCGATCGCACCCCAATGAATCCCTCAAGGAAGGGGAACGTGGGAGCACAGGGAACCCGGGGCGAACCCGTTCCGCTCTGGTGATCGCCGAAGTTGGACTCTCGCTGGTTCTGCTGGTTGGGGCCGGGCTACTGGTAAAGAGTTTCGCGCGACTCATGGAGGTTAATGCCGGCTTCGATCCGGATCATCTCCTGACCTTCAACCTCGCACTTCCGTCCTCCGCCGATCGTGTCCGCCAACTCGCCTTTTACCAACAAGTTGTGCAACGGCTTCAGGCCTTGCCGGGCGTCCAGGCCGTAGGTGCGGTCAGCAGGCTGCCGCTGTCTGGAGGCAACAGTTCACGCAGCTTCAACGTTCCCGGAGTCGAAAAGGATTACAGCGCGGACATTCGCGTCAGCACTCCTGACTATTTCAGCGCGATGCGGATCCCGCTGCTGAAGGGCCGCAGCTTCAGCGAGAGCGACCTCGAAAGTTCGCTCAATCTAGCCGTCGTCAACGATGCTCTAGCGCGAACCGTTTTTCCTGGACAGGACCCAATCGGCAAACAGATCACCCATTTCGGCCCGGACGATTTGACGCTGCAGATCATCGGTGTTGTGGGGAATGTCCGGCACGTCGGGCTCAACGCAGATCCCCACGCTGAGATTTATCAGTTACTCGGCCAGGCGCAATGGCCGTCGATGTTCGTAGCGATACGCAGCGCAACCTCTGACCCCACGAGCGTGACTTCGGCAGCGCAGAATGTGATCTGGAGCGTGAACAAAGACGTTCCTCTCGCCAATGTCCGTACGATGCAGGATGTGATCGCCAACTCCGTTCAGAGGAGGAAGTTCAGCATGTTGCTGCTCTCCATCTTTGCCGCTGTGGCGATGCTGCTTGCGGCCATCGGACTCTACGGTGTCATGTCTTACTCGGTCGCGCAACGCGCCCACGAAATCGGTATCCGCATGGCTCTGGGTGCCAGGCGTCCCGATGTGCTTGTGCTCGTAGTGAAGCAGGGAATGGCACTCGCTCTCATGGGGATTGCCGCGGGCGCCGTGCTTTCGCTCGCAATGACACGGCTGATCTCAGGGATGCTGTTTGGGATTACGGCAACCGACCCTCTGACTTTCGCAGGTGTTGCCGCACTGCTGGGGACTGTGGCCTTACTCGCGAACTACCTGCCAGCTCGCCGCGCTTCGAAGGTCGATCCCATGGTGGCGCTGCGTTACGAATGAGGAGGCGAATTATGAATGGATTACTCCAGGATTTCCGTTACGCACTGCGCCAGTTCCGCAAGAGTCCCGGCTTCGCCGCCGTTGCGGTCATAACCCTGGCGCTGGGGATTGGCTTCAACACTGCCATTTTCAGCGTCGTGAATGCGGTACTGCTGCGTCCGCTAGCGTTCGCGGACGCCAGTCGCCTGGTGCGGATCTGGCATGTTCCGCCCGAAAAGAGTTTTCCCGGCATGACCACGTTTCCGGTCTCTGCCGCGAACTACCTGGATTGGGAGCGCCAAACCCAGGTATTCGACCACATGGCAATTTACTCGTACCACGGTTTCACTGTGACCGGCGGCGACAAGCCTGAGCAACTATCGGCCGGCGCGGTGTCCTCTGGTTTCTTCGCCACCTTAGGGGTTCAGCCCTTGCTAGGCCGTGTCCTGTCCCCGGAGGAAGATCAGCCGGGACGTTCCCACGTTGTGGTTCTCAGCTACCGCTTGTGGCAGGAGCACTTCGGCGGAAATCCTGACATCGTGGGCCACGACATCAACCTCGATGGTCAACCCTACCTCGTGGCCGGGGTCATGCCAGCGAGTTTCCAGTTTCCCGACTTTGCCAAGATGTGGACCCCGATGGCCTGGACGGACCAGGAACGCGCCGTGCGGGGAGAGCATCACTCCATCGTCGTCGCACGCCTCAAGCCTGGAGTTGACCTCAAGCAAGCGCAGACCGAGATGAACACGATTTCCGACCGGCTCCAGCAACAGTATCCGGAAGATGACAAAGGATGGGGGGCCGTGGTAGTCCCCATGCAACAGGATCTGGTCTCCGATGTGCGGCCTGCGCTGCTGGTTCTGCTGGGAGCCGTGGCTTTCGTTCTTCTTATCGCCTGCGTGAACGTCGCCAACCTGGCGCTGGCAAAAACCTTCAGTCGCCAGAAAGAGATCGCGATCCGAACCGCGCTGGGTGCGACTCCGGCCCGTGTGCTTCGCCAAATTCTCACGGAGACTGTGCTGCTCGCACTCTCCGGAGGAGCGCTCGGCCTGGCCTTTGCTCACTTTGCAGTTCGCTTCATCATGGCCTTTCTGGCCGACAGGTTGCCGCAATCGACTGCGGTGGGATTGGATTCAAAGGTCTTGATCTTCACTGCGGTTATTTCCGTAGTCACTGGCATAGTTGCGGGCGTCCTTCCGGCGTTGCGGCTGACCCGGCGTGACGTGAATCAGGCACTCAAGCAAGGATTGGGTCGAACCGACGCAGATTCGGGCGGTCATCGCACCCGCAGCATTCTGGTTGTGTCAGAGGTCGCCCTTTCACTCATGCTGCTGATCGGTGCGGGGCTGATGATACGGAGTTTCCAGAATCTTCGAAACGTAAATCCAGGCTTCGATTCTCGTCAGGTTTTGACCATGAGCGTGATGGTCTCCCGAGCCAAGTTTTCCTCGCCGGACCAAGCGATCCGTTTCTTCGACCGAGTGCTGCTGCGCGTGCGGTCGTTACCTGGCGTGGAATCGGCGGCTGTAATCGACAACATTCCTTTAACCGGCGGTTCGCATCAGCCCATTGCCATCGAGGGTCGCCCGGTTGTGCCCATGTCGGAGCAGCCAGAGGTCGATGTGCGCCTCGTAAGCGCGGGGTACATGGGTGCCATGCGCATTCCGACTCTGCGTGGCCGCGGACTCAGCGACACTGACGTCGCAGGCAGGCCCGCGGTGGTTCTCGTCAGCGAGTCGATGGCTCGGCAGTTTTGGCCGGGCGAAGACCCGGTGGGCAAGCGCCTTACTCTCACGTTTTATCCCGACGCAATCCGCGAAGTGGTAGGCGTTGTGGGCGACGTAAAACTCGACAGCCTGGATGAGATGCGTCCGAGCGCCACTCTATATTTTCCGCTTGATCAGGTTTCGGTGCCCGCATCCGGCGGATGGCGTTCGTTTCCCATGACGCTGGTGGTGCGCTCGCAATCCGGTTCCGGCGAGCTCGCCTCCTCCGTGTCGAACGCCGTGCACGACGTGGACCGCGACACTCCTCTTGTCGACATTTCCAGCATGGACGACCTGGTCGAGAACTCTCTATCACAGCAACGCTTCAATATGCTGCTACTGGGCGCCTTCGCAGCGCTCGCTTTGGTGCTCGCTGCGGTGGGAATCTACAGCGTGCTCTCCTACAGCGTGAAACGCAGCGTGCGAGAAATTGGAATCCGACTGGCCCTGGGCGCTCCTCTGGGCGACGTGCTGCGCATGGTTGTGTTCGAGGCCATGAAGCCAACCTTGCTCGGCGTCGCAATAGGAACGGCCGGAGCTCTGGCACTTGGACGTGTTTTGTCGAGCCTGATCTTTGGCGTGCGGCCGACGGATCCTCTAACTTTTCTGGCGGTCGCGGCGCTGCTGGCCGCCGTCGCATTCGTCGCCAGCATCGTGCCAGCCTATCGGGCGACCAAGGTCGATCCCATGGTAGCCCTGCGTTACGAATGAGGGACTTATGAAAACTCTCCTGCAAAACGCTCGCTACAGTTTCCGCCTGCTGCGGAAGAACCCCGGCTTCACAGCTGTTGCCGCCCTCACACTGGCGCTGGGCATCGGTGCGAACACGGCAATCTTCAGTGTGATTTACGCCGTGCTGCTTGCCCCCATGCCCTTTCCCAATCCCGACGAGTTGGTCATGGTGTGGTCGAAGATTCAGGGCAACAACAACGGGGTCTCGGCGGGCGACTATCTGGATTGGAAGCGGCAGAACAAGACCTTTCAGGACATCAATGCGTGGAGTGGCGCCAGCTTCAACTTCGCCACCCCCTCGCAGCCGGAGCAGATCAGCGGAAGATCGAACACGCCGGGACTTCTCCGCATGGCCGGAAACGACTTTTTTCTGGGACGTGATTTTCTGCCCGAAGAGGGCCAGCCCGGCAAAGACCACGAAGTCGTCCTCACCCATCGGCTCTGGGAACATCTCGGTGCCGACCGCAACATCATCGGCAAACCGATCCAAATGAATAGTGAGCCCTACACAGTGGTGGGAGTGCTGGCGGCGGGCCAGGCGGATCGGCTGGAGGGCCAATTCATTGTCCCGCTCGCGTTCAAGCCGGAGCAGATCAACCACGATTTTCACTGGCTGCTGGTGATGGCCCGGATGAAGCCCGGGGTGTCGCTGACTCAGGCGCAGGCTGACATGCAGGTCGTCACCAGCCGCATTGCCCAGGACAATCCCCAATCGAACAAAGGCTGGAGCGCCAGCGTGGAGCAACTCCACAACGACTTTTTCCCGAAGGAGGCCAAGCAAACGCTCTGGCTGTTGATGGGCGGAGTTGGTTTCATCCTTCTGATTGCCTGCGGAAATGTGGCCAATCTGGTGCTTGCCAAGGGTACGACGCGTCTGAAAGAAGTGGCGGTGCGCACTTCGCTGGGCGCGACTCGATGGCAGGTGTTCAGCCAGTTCCTTACGGAGAGTCTGGTATTGGCGGTGCTCGGCGGCCTGCTTGGGATTGGTCTGGGCGCGGCAATCATCCGGATCATGATGGCGAAGATGCCGCCCTTCACGCTTCCTTCCGAAGCAGACGTGACCCTGAATATCCCCGTGCTGCTGTTCACGCTGTTCGCCACCACGATCGCCGGCATACTGTTCGGCTGCGCGCCCGCATGGGCCGCCTCGCGTATCGATCCTAACGAGACTCTGAAAGAAGGAGGGCGTTCCGGGACCGGCGCCGGACGCCATCGCCTCCGCCGTTCTCTCGTCGTCGCCGAGTTTGCCCTGGCGCTTACGTTGCTGGCCGGCGCCGGTCTTGCCATTCACAGCTTCTGGAACCTGGCGCGCGTCGATCCCGGTTTCCGCACCGATCACATTCTCACCTTCAGCCTTCCGGTGCCCGAGAAGCGGCTGACGCAACCTGAACAAATGGTCGCGTATTACAAACTGCTCGTCGAGAAGATAGAGTCTCTTCCGGGTGTGATCCGCGCCGAAGCGGCGACTGGCATGCCTTTGCAAGGCACGAATTTCGGAATGCCATTCACCATCGCGGGCAAGCCGTTTGCAAACCCATCCGACCGCCCCGGCGCCGGCTTTCAGATGGTCACACCCGGCTTCTTCGAGACCTTCGCGATCCAGATGGCGAAGGGCCGCGCCTTCACCGACCAGGACACGGCCAGCAGTGTTCGAGTCGCCATTGTGAATGAGACTTTTGTGAACCGGTATCTCAAGGGAGTGGACCCGCTGACCCAACGTGTTCTGGTCGAGCAGTTGATTCCCGGCGTCACCAAGCTAGGCCCACCCATCGAATGGCAAATCGTCGGAGTGTTTCGAAACATTCACAACGGCGGCATTCGCAGCGACGGTTTCCCGGAGATCGACGTTCCTTTCGCACAAAGTCCGTGGCCGCAAGCTTCCATGGCAGTGCGAACCACCAGCGATCCTGCGGAGATGACCAAAAGTATTGCCGGCGCGGTGCACTCCATCGATCCTGAGCTGGCTTTGGCCGAGGTCAAGACCATGGACCAGATAGTCAGCCAGTCTTTGGTCGGAGACCGGTTTACCACGGCGCTGTATGTCAGCTTCGCCTCCGTCGCACTCCTGCTGGCCGCGATCGGCATTTACGGCGTCATGGCCTTCGCCGTGTCGCAGCGCACGCACGAAATCGGATTACGCATGGCCCTGGGCGCCAGTCAGGACCACGTGCTGGCCCTGATCCTGAAAGAAGGTGTCATCTTGGCCACAATCGGCTTGGGAGTGGGACTGGTAGGTGCCTGCTTCGTCGGACGCGCCATGCGTGGCCTGCTCTATGGTGTAGGCACGATCGACATAGCGGCATTCAGCGCGGTCGCGGCCACGCTCTTTGCCGCGGCTCTGCTCGCCTGCTACCTCCCCGCCAACAAAGCCTCGAAAGTCGATCCCATGGTAGCGCTGCGTTACGAATGAGGAAACCTAAATGATCGGTTTGCTCCAAGATGTTCGTTACGGCTTGCGGCAGTTGCGCAAGAGCCCCGGCTTTACCGCAAGTGCCGTGGTCGCGCTCGCACTCGGAATTGGTGGGACGGCCGTTATCTTCAGCGTCGTTTACGGGGTGCTGCTCCAGTCGCTCCCTTACGTGGGCAGCGAGCGTTTGGTCACGGTGCACATTGAAGACGCCCGCAAGCGCGGGCCCGGCAAAGGAGAGAACGAGTTTCTGACAACGGATTTTCTGGAGATCGAGCGTGAGAACCATGTTTTTGATGCGGTCATTGGGGTTCACCCGCGAGACGCAGTTCTGACCGGCACTGCGACTCCGGAACGTTTCGACTGTGCTCTGGTCACGGCCAATACTTTTTCCGTGCTCGGTGTGGCTCCCGTCTTCGGCAGGACGCCCACTGTAGAAGATGTGAGACCCGATTCCCCTCCCGTGGTCGTTCTCAGCTACAAAGTTTTTGAGCGCAGCTTCGGCAAAGACCCGAGCATAGTCGGCAAAACCATCTTGCTCGATGAACAGCCGACAATAGTGATTGGTGTCATGCCACGGACTTTCGCATGGTGGAATGGAGATATCTGGATACCTGTTGCTTTGGAGCGCGTGACCGGAAGCATGTATGACCGGACGTTCTGGCTCTATGGCCGGCTAAAACCGCGTGTTTCAAAACAGGAAGCGACTGCCGACCTGGATGTCGTTCTAAAACGCCTCGCGTCGTCCTCTCCGCAAAACTATCCGAAAGAAACCGCTGCCGAACTCGAAACCTATGCCGATTCCGTGGTCGGAAGTTTTCGTCTAACTTTATTTCTATTGCTGGGCGGAGTCGGGGTGTTGCTTCTCATTGCCTGCGGCAATGTCGCCAGCCTGCTGCTCGCACGAGCCACCGTGCGGGAACGAGAGATTGCGATCCGGTCTGCGCTCGGCGCCAGTCACGGCCGGTTGGTTCGACAATTACTAATCGAAAGCATGGTCTTGGCATTCGCCGGGGCGGTGGGCGCCCTGGCGCTGGCAGTCGTGGGAGCCAGAATGGCGGCTTCCATTATTCCTCCGGGAACAATTCCGCAGGAGGCATCCATACGCCTAAACCTCCCTGTATTTTTGTGGACGCTGGCAGTTTCCGTTGCATCCCTGGTTCTCTTTGGCCTTCTTCCCGCACTGCACACTGCTAAGGGTGACGTGAACGAACCTCTCAGGGCAGGCGGAAAAACAGGCGGAAGTTTGAGGGGGCGGAAGCTACAACGTGTTTTTGTTGTTTCGCAAATCGCATTGTCGGTTGTGTTAGCCCTCGGAGCAGGCTGGCTGGTGAGGAGTTTTGTCGCGCTTCGGAGCGTCAATCTAGGGTTCGATCCGGATCATGTTCTAGGCGTCCGCATTGTCTTACCCGATCAGCAATACGCAACCGCGGAGCAAAAGACGCGGTTCTTCCGGAGCCTCCTGCCGGAGTTGCGCGCTCTGCCGGGCGTTGCTTCGGTAGCCGAGACGAGCACTCTACCGCCCTATGGGGGTATTCCGAGCGGGGTGGAGATCCGCGGTAACGAAGCCGAGACCCATGCAGAGTCCCTGTTGTATCTCATCAGCGACCATTACTTCGACGTGCTGAATGTTCCCGTATTGGAGGGCAGGCTACTTTCTGAGCCGGAGGTTTTTGGGGCGAGGAAAGTCGCGATTATCAACCAGACTTTCGCACATCAATATTTCGGTGCGACTGATCCCTTGGGAAAGTTAGTGAAGTTCGGGTTTCTCGAGAGAGTCCCGGAGAAAATCGATGCCTGGTTTGAAATTGTCGGTGTCGTAGCCGATCAGAAAAATCAGGGCCTGCAGGAACCCGCGAAGCCCGCAGCCTACATTCCGTTCAGCTTAACCGGATTTGCGAATCGGGGGGTTCTGGTGCGAACGCTCGGAGATCCCGGCATGCTCTCATTCTCAAGCATTCAGGGAAAGCTGCGGGCGATTGATGCCGGACTGGTCACAGAATCAAGTGGGACGCTGCGAGAGGCCATTTCCACGATGTCGCTCGCACAGCCACGTTTCTTGCTGACTCTACTGATTCTTTTTTCTATCGCCGGGCTCACTCTCGTCAGCGTCGGCGTTTACGGCGTGATCTCGTATACGGTCGAGAGACGAACCCAGGAAATCGGCATTCGCCTCGCGCTCGGCGCGCAACGTCGCCGGATCCTGCACCAGGTAATCGGCGAGGCATTGGCGCTCGCCGGCATCGGCTTGGTCCTCGGCACGGTTGGCGGGTTGGCGGTGAGCCGCGTGCTGGCCAGCACGATGTCCACCATATTGTACCGAGTAGATCCCAACGATCCCGTAACGTTTGTTTCCGTTGCTGCGCTTCTCGCATTTGTGGCGGCGATGGCCAGCTATATTCCAGCCCGTCGGGCAGCCAGGACAGACCCCATGGTCGCGCTGCGATACGAGTAAGAATTCTGAATTCATGAATCGAGAGTGAAATGATCCAACTGAAAAATATCGACCGCAGCTATAAAACCGGCGCTGGACGAACCTGGGTTCTCCGCCGCGTCAACCTCGACATCCGCGAAGGTGAGTTCATCACCGTCATGGGACCCTCTGGAGCAGGGAAGTCCTCGCTGCTGAATGTGCTGGCACTTCTCGATGACCAGTGGGAAGGCGAGTACTGGTTTCGTGAACAAGCCGTGCACGATCTCAAGCGCAAGCAGCGCAGCGAACTGGCGAAGAAGAATGTCGGAATGGTCTTCCAAAGCTATCACCTGCTCGATGACCTCACCGTTCAGGAAAATATCGACCTGCCGCTTTCGTACAAAGACATTCCCCGCGGTCAGCGTCAGAGTCTCGTTGCCGATACTCTCGATCGCTTTCAGATCGTCGCGAAAAAAGATCTCTATCCCAACCAGCTCTCGGGCGGACAACAGCAGCTCGTGGGAATCGCCCGGGCCGTCATCCACAGGCCGCCGCTGCTGCTGGCTGACGAACCCACCGGCAACCTGCATTCCGGCCAGGCCCGGGAAATCATGGAACTCTTCCGCGGGCTGAACCAGCAAGGAACCACTATCGTGCAGGTCACTCACTCCGAGGCGAACGCCGCTTTCGGAAGCCGCACCATTCAACTGCGTGATGGCTGGCTGGTCGGTGACACAGCCAATCCCACTCTAAACCAATCGGCGGAGGTCAGTGCATCGTGACAGTTCCGGGTCCTAATTTATTGAAACGGTCGATTTTCTTGAGATCGATCGCAGTCATCTGTATTTATGCCAGCTGTGTTTATGCCACGCTGCCTTTGACGATGCAGGCTCAGACAGCCGCCACGTCGGCGCCCGCCGCGACCCAGACCAGCCTTCCTGTTCGCTTCGATATGCCGAAATCACACAACCCGCTCAGTGCCTATTCGCCGGATTACGTTCCCGAGCCGGTGCTGGCGAACTCGCCGCGTCTGGACCTCCACATCCGCGACGGCAAACTCTACCTCGCCTTGAAAGATTGCATAAATCTCGCCCTCGAAAACAATCTGGATTTGGCCATTGCCCGCTACAATCTGCCGATTGCAAACACCGATATTCTCCGCACCCAGGCAGGAGGCTTTTTTCGCGGAGTGAATACCGGAGTGGTTCAGGGAACTCCCGGCGGCGGTGTCGGAGGCTTTGGCACAGGCGCTCCGGGCGCTGGGGCCGGCGGCACAACCGGCGGCGCGGGCGGCGCCGGAGCAGGCGCGTCCGGGTTGGTGCAGTCCACGCTGGGCGCCGGAACGGCGGTGTCTTCCTATGATCCCCTCATCAGCGCCAGCGTCGGCGACGAGCATCAGACTTCGCCTGTGATCAACGAGGCGATCTACTCAGTACCGTCCCTGCAGCTCAACACGGGGCAATTCAACGTCAATTACTCGCAAGCATTTGCAACTGGAACCAGCATCAGCTTCTCGTTTAACAACCAACGTCAGACCACGAATAGCCCGGATTTCACGCTGTCTCCTACTCTTACCTCACTTTACCGTTTCACGATACAGCAGGAGCTGCTCGCGGGATTCGGGTTCGGCCCCAACCTGCGCTATTTGCGAATCGCTAAAAACAATAAGAAAATCTCAGACATCGCGTTCAAGGACCAGGTGATCGCCACGGTCACCCAGATTGAGAATATGTACTGGGATCTGGTAAGCGCCTACGAACAGACGCAGGTGAACGAACAATCCTCCGCTTTCGCCCAGCAAACCCTCGATAACGCGCGGAAACAATTGCAGCTGCAAAGCATTCCGGAGATGGACGTGCTGCGTGCGGAGGCGGAGGTTTCCAAGCGTGACCAGGATTTGACGGTGGCCCGTACCAGTCTCGAACTCCAGGAGACGCTCATGAAGAATGCCATCACGAAAAGCCTGGACGATCCGGTGCTGGAGGCGATGCCGGTGGTACCTACGGACCGAATGGAAGGCGTGCAGCCTCAGACCACCCAGTCGATTCAGGATTTGATTTCTGAAGCGCTGCGCGACCGCACCGAACTGGCGGAGTCCGACGTCGATCTGGTAAACCGCCAGATCAGCCGGCGCGCCGCGCGCAATGCCCTGTTGCCAACACTATCGCTCGTGGGCTTTTATTCGGGCTCCGGGTTGGCGGGCCTGCCGAATTGCCTGCCCGGCAGCTGCACCTCGAGCGTGCCTGTCGACTTCGGAGGAGCTCTGGCCAACACGTTCAACAATTCCTCTCCCGATTATTACGTAGGGCTGAACCTGAACATCCCGCTCCGCAACCGCGTGGCAAAAGCCGATCAGTACCGCTCCGAACTCGAATACCGGCAGGCAGAATTGCGCCTGGAGCAGCTGAAAAAGCAAGTCCGCATCGAAGTCCGCAATGCGCAATATGCCGTCGAACAGACCGGTGCCCGGGTTCAGGCCGCCCGCAAAGCCCGCGACCTCGCGCAGCGCACGTTCGACATCACCAAGAAAGAGCAAGACCTGGGCGCGGGGTCGAGCTATCAAACCCTCTCTGCCCAGCGTGATCTCGCGCTGGCGGAACTTGATCTGGTCACGGCAATGACCATCTTCGAAAAAGCCAAAGTCGAACTCGACCGGGCAACCGGAGCGACTTTGGAACATAATGGAATCCAGCTCCAAAATGCGGTGACCGGCACGGTCGGTGATAACATCGGCGCCGCGAACCCCTAACTCGCCATGCAGACTTCCACCAAATCAGGAGAGCTCTCCCCCTTGAGCCCGGCGGCTGCCAGACCAGCCGCTGCTAACCCGGAGAAGCCCAGCTTCGAGCGGCCCCGTATCCTGGCTGCCGACGACCAGCAGCACGTTCTCGAAGCTCTCGAACTCCTTTTGCGTCCTCAGGGATACGAGGTCGAGACCGCGAGGTCCCCCGCGCTGGTTCGCGATGCGCTGGCCACTGGCTTCTACGATGCCCTGCTCATCGACCTGAACTACACCCGCGACACAACTTCCGGACAGGAAGGCCTCGACCTTCTTTCCGAAATCGTCGGCCTCGACAACACTATCCCCGTCATTGTCATGACCGCATGGGCGAACATTGAATTAGCGGTCGAAGCAATGCGTCGCGGCGCCCGCGACTTCATCCAGAAGCCCTGGGAAAATGCGCGCCTGCTCACCATCATCCGCTCCCAGGTCGACCTTCGCCGCGCCCTGCAACGCGCCGAACGCCTGGCCGCCCAGAATCGCCTGCTGCAAGCCGAGGGACGTCCCGAGTTCATCGCCACCGCTCCGCTCATGCAGCCCGTTCTCGAGGCCATTGCCCGCGTCGGACCCTCCGACGCGAACGTCCTGATCACCGGCGAGCACGGCACCGGAAAAGAAGTCGTCGCGCGCACCCTGCACGCCGTCTCCGCGCGCGCCTCGCGCCTCATGGTCTCCGTAAACACCGGCGCCGTGCCCGAAGCGTTATTTGAAAGTGAACTCTTCGGTCATGTGAAAGGCGCATTTACTGACGCCCGCTTCGACCGCATCGGGCGCTTCGAACTCGCCGATGGCGGCACAATTTTCCTCGACGAAATCGGAAACGTCCCGCTGCGCCAGCAGGCTAAACTACTGCGCGTGCTGGAAGCTGGCGAACTCGAGCGCGTCGGCTCGTCTCGCGCCCTGCGTGTGGACGTGCGCGTAGTCTCCGCCACCAACGCCGATCTCCGCGCGGCCTGCTCTTCCGGCCAGTTTCGCGAGGACTTACTCTTCCGCTTAAATACAGTCGAGATTCACGTGCCCGCATTACGCGAACGCCGCGAGGATATTCCTGCGCTCGCTGGACATTTTCTTTCTCGCTATGCCTCGCGATACCGCCGTCCGATAAAAGGTTTCGAGATTTCTGCCTTGCAACTTCTCTTGCAATACGCCTGGCCCGGCAACGTTCGCGAACTGGAACACACTCTCGAGCGCGCCGTCCTGATGTGCCGCGGCAGCGAAATTCAGCGCGCCGACCTCGGCCTCGACATGCTCCGCCCGCAAAGCCAGAATCTCGAAGAACTTAGCCTCGAATCCGTGGAGGCCATTCTCATCCGCAAGGCATTGCAACGCTCCCAGGGAAATGTGAGCCAGGCTGCCGAAACCCTCGGCCTCAGCCGCGGCGCGCTCTACCGTCGAATGGAGAAGTATGGGCTCTAGCCCGCCCGGGACCAATCCCCGCGGGCGCAAGCCTCCACCAAAACGCGTTCGCCTCCTCTATGAACGGCGCGTTAGTCTATTCGCCCTGCTGGTCGCACTTCCCGCGCTGCTCACGAGCGGCATCTTCATCTGGCTGCAATCCTGGACGCTCGAATCAAAGCTGGCCCTGCTGTTCGCCGAACTATTCGTGTGGTGGTTATTAGCGATGGCGCTGCAGGAGCAAACCACGCGCCCCCTGCAGACCCTGGCCAATGTGATCTCCGCCCTGCGCGAAGAGGACTACTCGTTCCGCGCTCGCGGAGCCGCTACCGACGACGCCCTCGGCGAACTCTCCATCGAAGTGAATGCTCTGGCCGACTTGCTCTCCGACCAGCGGATTCGCGCCATTGAGGCCGCCGCCCTGTTGCGTCGCGTGGTCGAGGAAATCGAAGTTCCGCTCTTCACGTTCGATCCGGACCAGATTCTGCGCCTGGTGAACTCCGCCGGAGAACACCTGCTGCAGCGCCCTGCCGTAAGGCTCCTCGGCCGCACGGCAAAAGAAATCGGCTTAGCCGCCTGCATGAGCGCGGAAAGTGAAAGCGTGGTCCCGCTGCACTTCCAGGGCCCGAACGCGCGCTGGCAAGTTCGGCGCAGCTCGTTTCGCCAGAAAGGCGTGCCCCACACTCTCATCGTCTTGTCCGATGTAAGCCGCGCCCTGCGCGAAGAAGAACGCGGCGCATGGCAGCGTCTGATTCGCGTCCTCGGCCACGAACTGAACAACTCGCTCACTCCCATCAAGTCAATTGCCGGAACCTTGCGAGCGCAAATTTCGAATAAGGCGCTGGACTCCGATCAACGCGAAGACTTCGAACGCGGCCTTTCGATCATCGAATCCCGCGCTCACTCCCTCAATCGCTTCCTGCAGGCCTATCGCCAACTCGCGCAGATGCCGCCGCCCATCGCCCGTAAAACCGAGCTTGCTCCGATCGTTCAACGTGTCGCCGCCCTCGAGGCCGCTCTGCCAGTGCAAGTGCTTCCGAGCCCGCCGATAGAGTTGATGGTTGATCCCGATCTCCTCGAGCAAATGCTGATCAACCTGATGCGCAACGCGGTCGAGGCAGCCATGGAACCCCAGCACCCGGCTCCCGCTCATAACGGAGCCGCGAACGCACCGCCCCGCAAGCCTGTGGTCGATGTACGCTGGGAATTGACCGAGAAAGATCTCGTCCTCACCATCGAAGATAACGGACCCGGCCTTGGCAATCCCTCGAACGTGTTTGTCCCCTTCTACACCACCAAGCCTTCCGGCAGCGGAATCGGTTTGGTGCTCTCACGCCAAATCGCCGAAGCCCACGGCGGTTCCATCGAACTTCTGAACCGTATTGGCCAGAGCGGCTGCCAGGCCAGAGTCATGCTTCCTCGCACCCAGCCGCCCGCTCAATGAAAACAGATGGGCGAACCGCAGCTTCGTTTTACAAGCCGGGGAAGCAGCGTGTATGGTTGGTTCGCAATTTCCAGTATCCTGAATTTCCTTGCTTACAGGCGGAGTCACCCCATGTCCATTGATCGAACTCTTGTTTGTCGAACTGCTCTGGAGCGAACCGTTTTGTATCGAAGTTTGTATCGAAGCGCTCTGGTAGCACTCCTCACATTCACGATTTTTGCGCAGGGCGGAGTGTTTGCTTCGACCCCTCCAGCGTCGCAGCAGTCCGCGGAAACGAAATCAGCGCCCGAGTTCCTGACGGCAGATACGCCGCGAGTCACGCCGGGCGGAGCGACCTTCACAGTTCCCGCCGGCTGGTCGATCGCGACCGGCAAAGATCTGGTCGTCGTGACGCCCCCCGAGACTGACACGCACATCGCGATTTTCGATTCCCAGGCAGCTGACGCCAGCGCCGCGGTCACAGCGGCGTGGGCGGCGTACAAGCCCGGAGCCACGCGGCCAGTCAAACTGGTCACGCCGCGCCCCGCGCGCGAAGGCTGGGACGAGCGGCAGACGTTTGACTATGAGACCTCTCCGAACGAGCGCGCCGTCGTGGTGGCATTCGCCCTGCGTGCCGGCAAGGCTTGGACCGTGTTCATTCTGGACGGAACAGAACCTACGGTGGAGAAGCGCAACTCACCAATTGGTTTGATGTTCGAGAGTTTGCGTCCCAAGAGCTACCAGCGCGAGTCGTTTGCCGGACGCAAGCCCCAACCTCTGGATGCCGCGCATATCGCGCAGCTCAAGGCGTTCGTGGAAACCTCGATGCAGGAACTCGGCATCCCCGGAGCTTCGATTGCGCTTATTGACGGCGGCAAGATTGTGTTCGAGGGCGGGTTTGGCGTGCGCGAACTCGGCAGGCCGGAGCAGGTAGACGAGAACACGGTGTTCATGGCGGCGTCCAACACCAAAGGAATGACCACCCTTCTGCTGGCGGAGCTGGTCGACGAGAAGAAGCTGAAGTGGGATGAGCCGGTGATCGACGTCTACCCCAGCTTCAAGCTGGGCGATGCCGAGACGACCAAGAAAGTTCTGGTCAAGAATTTGATCTGCGCCTGCACCGGGTTGCCGCGGCAGGATATGGAATGGCTTTTCGAATTCAAGAATGCCACGCCGGAATCCACGCTGGCCCTGCTCGGGACTATGCAGCCGACCAGCAAGTTCGGAGAAGTATTTCAGTACAGCAATCTGATGGCGGCGGCCGCGGGATACATTGGCGCGCATCTTGTGTATCCGAACAAGGAACTCGGGGCGGCGTACGACGAAGCGATGCAGAAAAAGATCTTCGATCCGCTGGGGATGAATTCGACGACCTTCGATTACGCACGCGCCTTCGCCGGGAACCATGCCAGCCCGCATGGCGACGACGTGGATGACAAGCCCCATGTGGCCAGCATGGCGATCAATTATTCGATTATTCCGGCGCGGCCCGCGGGCGGGGTGTGGACTTCGTCTCACGACCTGATCCGTTACGTGCAAGACGAGCTCACGCTGGGCAAGCTGCCCGACGGGAAGCAATTGGTTTCGCCAGAAAATCTGCTGATGCGTCGCGCGCCTCAGGTTATGCTCGGCGAGGATTCGAGTTACGGGATGGGCTTGATCGTGGACCACAAATATGGCATTCCGGTGGTCAGCCACGGCGGCAGCATGCCCGGGTTCAAGAGCGACCTCTATTTTCTGCCGGATTCCGGCATTGGCGCCGTGCTACTCACCAATTCGGATGATGGGGGAAGGCTTACGGGTCCGTTCGGGCGTCGCCTGCTGGAAGTTGTATTCGACGGCAAGCCCGAAGCGGCCGGTGACGTTGCGGCCCGCGCGGCAAACTACAAAGCAGAGCTTGCTAAAGAGCGAGAACGCCTTGTCGTGCCCGCCGCTCCGGCGCTGGTGGCTGCCTTGGCCAAGCGGTATTCTAGCAAGGAACTCGGTCAACTCGACGTGCTGACTGAGGGCGGAGTCACCACCTTCGATTTGGGCGAGTGGGAAAGTACGGTGGCTTCGCGAAAAAATGACGATGGCACGATTTCGTTTGTCACGATTGACCCTAGCAGGGACGGATTTGAATTTGTGGTGGGAGAACGTGGGGGCAAGAAGGTGCTGGTGATTCGAGATGGGCAGCATGAGTATGTGTTTACCGAGACTGCGTGAGTAGCTTCATCACCAGCGTAGGGACGGCCGCCTCGGCTGTCCCGCGCCGAGCGCAGCTCGGCAGTCAAGCTGCAGTCAATTGTCTTTATTCCACGGTGACGGACTTGGCCAGGTTCCGGGGTTGATCCACGTCGCAGCCGCGTCTGACTGCTATGTGATACGCCAACAACTGCAGCGGAACGATCTCCAGAATCGGCGACAGCTCTTCCGGCGCGGGCGGAATGTACAGCACGTGGTCGGCGGCCTCTCTGATTTCTTCGTCGCCTTCGGTAGCCAGCGCGATCACCACACCGGAGCGCGCCTTCACTTCTTTTAAGTTCGAAGACGTTTTTTCATAGCGTGTCATCGAGCCGGGATTATTCAGATCCCGCGTGGCGATGATAACGACAGGCAGATTCTCGTCGATCAGCGCGTTCGGGCCGTGTTTCATCTCACCGGCAGGATATCCCTCCGCATGAATGTAGGAAATTTCCTTCAGCTTGAGCGCGCCTTCCAGCGCAATGGGATAGTGAATGCCCCGGCCGAGAAAAAGAAAGTCCTGCGCCCGCTGGTATTGTTTGGCCAACTCTTCGACATGTTTGTCGTGAGTGAGAAGATGTTCGAGCTTCGCGGGAATGTGCGTAAGCGCCTGCACCGCCGCGATGGATTGCTCGCTAGTCATTGCGCCGCGCACCTGCGCGAGATACAACGCAAACAGATAAAGCGCGGTGAGTTGCCCGGTAAAAGCCTTGGTCGAGGCCACGCCGATCTCCGGACCGGCATGCGTATAGATCGTCCCAGCCGCCTCGCGCGTAATCATAGAGCCAACCACGTTACAGATAGCCAAAGTCTTCGAGCCGCGCATCTTGGCCTCGCGCTGCGCCGCGATGGTATCCGCCGTTTCGCCGGACTGAGAAATCACCAGTGTGATCGTGTCAGGCGAGACGATGGGGTCGCGGTAGCGCCATTCGCTCGCGTAATCCACTTCCACCGGAATCCGCGCCAGCGTCTCGATCATGAATTTTCCGGCTTGGCCGGCATGCCAACTGGTGCCGCACGCGATGATGTTGATTTTTCTCGCGGCGCGAAACTCGGCTTCGCTGATCTCCATTTCGTCGAGAAACACGTGGCCGGTGTCCTGCGAAACGCGGCCCAGCGTGGTATCGCGCACGGTGCGGGGCTGCTCGTAAATTTCCTTGAGCATGAAGTGCTTGAACCCGCCCTTTTCCGCCATGATCGGGTCCCACGTAATGTGTTGCACCTTGCGCTGTATCGGCTTGCCGTCAAAATCCGTCAACTCCACCCCGTGGGAAGTCACCACGGCCAGGTCGCCATCGCCGAGAAAAAGAATGTCACGCGTGTGGGAAAGAATCGCGGGCACATCGGAGGCCACGAAATATTCGTCGTTGCCCAGCCCAATCACCGCCGGAGGCCCGTTGCGCGCCGCCACAATCTTGTTGGGGTCGTCGGTGCAGATCACCGCCAGCGCGAAAACGCCGGTCAGTTCCTTCACTGAACGGCGCACAGCTTCTTCCAGCGACGGACGGCGGCCGTTCCCCGTTTTGTACAAATGTTTTTCCACCAGATGCGCGATGATCTCAGTGTCCGTCTCGGTGGTAAACGTGTGGCCTTCTTCAATCAACTTCTTTTTCAGGCTCAGATAATTTTCGACGATGCCGTTGTGCACCACCACAATCTTGCCAGTGCAGTCGCGGTGCGGGTGCGCATTTTCTTCAGTGGGACGTCCGTGTGTGGCCCAGCGCGTGTGTCCGATGCCGTAGGTTCCGTCCAGCGGATGCAGGCGGATGGCTTCTTCCAGGTTACGCAGCTTGCCGGAGGCGCGGCGAATTTGCAGGCCCTCGCCATTGCCCGCGACGGCGATTCCGGCGGAATCGTAGCCCCGATATTCCAACCGCCTCAAGCCATCCAGAATGACAGGAACGACAGATTTCTTTCCGACATAACCGACAATTCCACACATGACCGGCGCCCCAATCCTTACTGATCTGCTTCTAGTCTGCGAGGGAGAAACGGAACTCTTCGATAACCGGGTTGGTCAACACTTCGCGCGCAATGCGCTCCACTTCCGCCTGCGCCGCCTCGCGCGAGAGTCCGCCATCAAGCGTGAGCTCAAAATATTTGCCCTGGCGCACTTCTTCGAGCCCCTTGTAACCCATCTTCTTAAGCGCACCATGGATGGTTTTGCCCTGCGGATCAAGAACGCTCTTCTTCAGCGAGACGTAAACGTAAGCTTTCATTGTCGTATTAATTTGCCGCTCAATTATACGTCAGAGAACTTGCGCTTCCAGGAGCAGGCTCGGGTTCAAGCCTGCCGTTTGGCGCTGTCCATTCGGTGTTGCAGTTCGGCCAACGCTTCCTCGAGCATGCGCCGATGCCGGGGATCGTGAGCGCGTTCAAGTTGCTCCAGAATGTTCTGCCGGGAAAGCCGCAGGCCCTCAAGTTCGCGCTCCCGGGCAGCTTCCGGTGGCGTCATTGCGACGCGGTGCGGGCCGGGCTTTTCGGCAGCGTCCGCCTGTTGAGCTTCCACCGATTTGCTTTCCCAGCCGCGCGCCATACGACAATTATAGGCCGGTTTTCTTTGCGACCTTTGCGGTCGTTCTTTGCGTGCTTTGCGGTTAAGAGCTTTGAAGCCGTTAAGCGAAGATCGCAAAGAACGGCCGCGAAGGTCGCCAAGAAAAAGCCAGGGTTGGCGGACGTGCTACCCTACATCGCTGGCCGCCGTCTAAACCAGGCTGGGCTCTTATGCCGCGACTTCATTTGAAGCATTCCTTTGGAGCAATCATCATGAAATTCAAACTTGGTTTTTTCCCACGCTACGCCGCCGCATGCGCTTTTTTTGTCCTCGCCTCGTTCTCCGCTGATTCGCAGAACGCGCCCACGCCCCAGACCCACGGCATCGTCATCGCCAACATGGACCGCGCAGTCAAGCCCGGGGACGATTTCTTCCACTACGCGAACGGCGACTGGATCAAGCGTACCGAAATTCCTCCCGATCGCAGCTACGTCGGCACCTGGGACACCCTGGAAGACTTGAGCCGCAAGCGCACCGCTGGCCTGATCGAAGAAGCCGCCAAGGCCAACGCCCCTGCCGGCTCCAATGCCCGCAAAATTGCCGACCTCTACAACTCCTATATGGACGAAGCCGCCATCGAAGCCAAAGGCCTCGGTCCGCTCCGCCCACACCTCGATGCCATTGCAGCGATTCGCGACAAGCACGAACTCGCCCGGGCTTTAGGTGAGACCCTCCGGGCGGATGTCGATGCCCTGAACAACACCAACTTCCATACCGCCAACCTCTTCGGGCTTTGGGTCGCCGGCGGCTTTAACGACTCCGAGCACTACGCCGCCTACCTGATGCAAGGCGGCCTGGATATGCCCGACCGCGAATACTACCTCTCTGACAGCCAGAGCATGCGTGAAATCCGCACCAAATATCAGGCGCACGTTTCTGCTCTGCTCAAACTTGCCGGATTCTCCAACCCGGATCTCCGCGCCCAGCACATCATCGAACTCGAACGTGCGATCGCCGAAAAACACCTCAGTCTGGCGGATGAGCAAGACATCCATAAGGCCAACAACACCTGGAAGCCAGCCGACTTCGCCGCCAACGCTCCTGGCCTCGACTGGGCCGAATATTTTCGTGCCGCCGGTCTCAGCAACCAGGCCAGCTTCATCGTCTGGCAACCCACCGCCTTCACCGGAGAGTCCGCTCTCGTCGCATCAACCGAGCTCGACACATGGAAAGACTGGCTGGCCTTCCACTTGATTGATTCCTACGCCGGCGTGCTGCCCAAAGCGTTCGCCGACGAAAGCTTCTCTTTCTTCGGCAAGACTCTCTCGGGCACCCCGGAACAACGACCCCGCTGGCAGCGCGGAGTCGGCGTGGTCAACGGCTTGCTGGGAGACGCCGTCGGGCAAATCTACGCCCAGCGCTACTTCTCTCCCGAAGCCAAGGCCCAGGCCGAAGCTCTGGTTGCGAACCTGATCACTGCGTTCCGCCACCGCATTGAAGCCCTCGCCTGGATGGATCCTGCCACCAAGGCCGAAGCCCAGGCCAAGCTCACCACTTTGTATGTTGGAATCGGTTATCCCGAAACCTGGCGCGACTACTCCGCCTACGAGATTAACGCGGATGACATTTTCGGCAACATCTCACGCGGCCGGCTGTTTTATTACCACCGCGACGTCGCCCGTCTCGGCCTCCCCGTCGATCGCAAAGAATGGACCATGGAGCCGCAGACCGTGAATGCCGTCAACCTGCCGCTGCAAAACGCGCTGAGCTTCCCCGCCGCAATTCTGCAACCGCCGTTCTTCGACCCGCAGGCTCCCGAAGCGGCGAACTACGGCGCCATCGGTTCCATCATCGGACACGAAATCAGCCATACCTTCGACACCGAAGGCAGCGCGTTCGATTCCAAAGGCCGCGTGCGCGATTGGTGGAAGCCCGCCGACCTGGCGCACTTCAACGCTGCTACTGCCCGGCTCGCCGCCCAGTACGACGCTTACAAACCTTTCCCCGACCTGGCCCTCAACGGCAAGCAGACGCTGGCGGAAAACATCGCCGACGTCGCAGGCATCTCCGCCGCCTATGACGCCTACCGCACCTCCCTCGCAGGCAAGCCCGCTCCCGCCGACAACGGTTTCTCCGGCGACCAGCAGTTCTTCATCGCATTCGGACAGAACTGGGGATCAAAAGAGCGCGAAGCCGCCCTCCGCGAGGAAGTGATGACCGACTCGCACTCCCCCGACCAGTTCCGCGCAGCCACCGTCCGCAACATCGACGCCTGGTACGAGCCCTTCAATGTCCAGCCCGGAGAGAAACTCTACCTCGCTTCGCCCGACCGCGTGCGCATCTGGTAAGAAAATCTCGGAGCGGACGCGCATCCCAGGCAAGTGTTGGCTTCCCTTCGTGCACCTTAGTGCCCTTTGTGGTGGATGACTTTAGAATGCCAAAGACCAAACCACCCAGCACTCCCGTTGCGGCGATCCTGTTACGAAAAACGTAACGCACCAGAAAAATTCGTTCGATCCTTGACGCATCCGGGTATAATGCCCCGACCATAGGGGTTAGGTACGGGTGACCCCCATTCCGAATTCTTATGAGCTCTCTTCGTCAGTTGCCGGTCCGGCTCCGTGCCAGGAAGGTGTCCGCTCGTTTTGATCCCGCGACATTTCTCGCGAATGCCGGCATCGGCAAAACGATTCGTCAATATGCTCCGAAGTCGGTCATCTTTTCGCAGGGAGAACACGCCGAGTCTGTTTTTTACATTCAGAAAGGCAGAGTAAGGCTCAGCGTCGTCTCCAAACAAGGCAAGGAAGCCACCCTCGGACTGTTTGGCCCCGGCGACTTTCTGGGCGAAGGATGCATCGCATCAGACCAACCCCTTCGCATGACCACCGCCACCACCACCTCGGCCTGCTCCCTCCTCGAGATCGAAAAAAAACAAATGCTGCGCACCCTGCACGCGCAGCATGAGTTCTCCGATGTTTTTGTGGCGTACCTGATTATGCGCAACAGCCGCACCCAGGAAGACCTGGTCGATCAGCTCTTCAACTCCAGCGAAAAGCGCCTGGCGCGAGCTCTGTTCCTGCTGGCCAACTTCGGAAAAGACAAGTCGGAAAAAGTCATCCCCAACATAAGTCAGGAAACTCTGGCGGAAATGATTGGCACCACCCGCTCGCGTGTCAACTTCTTCATGAACCGTTTCCGAAAACTTGGCCTGATCGAATACAACGGCGAGATTTTAGTCCACAGTTCGCTCTTGAGCGTAGTCCTGCACGACTAGACTTCCGGGCTTCGGGCTTCGGGCTTCGGGCTTCGGGCTTCCGGGCTTCGGCTTTCGGGCTTCGGCTTTCGGGCTTCAGCTTTCCGCTCCAGCCTCTCATCGCCATTTTTCCGTTTCCTCTTCCCCCGAACCAATCCCCGCTCGCCCTTAGGCCTGAAGCTTGAGGCCCGAAGCCCAAAGCCCAAAGCCCGGAAGCCCAAAGCCCGGAAGCCCAAAGCCCGAAGCCCGAAGCCTGAAGCCTGAAGCCGCTTTTTTTCTAACGGCCCTGTTCAATTCTGAACAGACAACCGCCCACAAGCAGGTTATGTTGAGTTCACAACTACGTCAGGAAAAGGCGGGCTGCTCTTGAGGGGGTGCAGCCACCGCCAAAAGGCTCGGGTTTTGTGTATTCTTTGAGCGCGCCAGCTTTGCAGCGTTACGCCCCGCTGCAGGCACAAGTCGATTTGCACCCTCACCTGCGCGAGCTCGCGAGGCTCTGCCTTCGCTCTGTGCATCGTCTCCTGTTCCCCCTTCCACTTACCCTGTTCACTCCACCCGGCGGCCTTCAATCCGCAATCATCGCCGCGATCCCGGTCGAGGAGGCGAGGTTATGAGCGCTCAGGCGGAAGCCCTCATCAACCGCGTTCTCGCCTACACCACTCCTGACGCCTTCAGTGAGCCCGAACAACTGCTGGCGGCCTTCTTCAGCGCCTCCAACGTGGGCTTCTACATCCTGGACAAGGATCTGAGCTACGTCGCCGTCAACCACGCCCTGGCCGACATGAACGGCAGGCCGGCCGCAGCCCATCTGGGCAAAACCTTGCGTGAAGTCGTGGGAGAACTCGCGGACAAAATCGAGCCCGAGTTACAGCGCGTCCTGAATACGGGCAAACCAGTCTTGAACCTGGAGGTGAGTGGAGTGCTGCCCACCAGGCCCGAGGTCGAGCACCAGCTTGGCCATTACTTTCCGATCCAGGACGGCACCGGACAGGTGAAGCAGATCGGGGTGATGGTCGTCGGCAATACCGGACGAAGGCGGCTGGAGCAAGCCATCACGACTCTTGCCGACAAACTGCAACAGGAGAAAGAGCGGCTGCAGGCGCTGCTCGAGGTCAGCAATGCGCTGACCGAATCGAAAGCCGATTTCGAGCAGGCCTTTCCCGCCATTTTCACGATCCTGCAGAAAGCGGTGGCGCACGACTCGGCATTCGTCAGCTTGGTGGATCGAGTCGCTGGGACCGTACTAATGCTGGCTCTGGGTGGTACGCCACAAGGGACGGGATACGAACATGGCGCAAAGGTCCCGTTCGGAAAAAGTATATCGGGTCAGCTCGTGGGAGAACGTGAAGCCAGAAACCTCAACAAGGGACAGTTGGAGACATTCGCGCAAGCCTCGCCCAGGGTGAAGGAGTTGCTGAAGCAAGGGATTCACTGGATGTGCTTTGTTCCTCTGATAACTCCGCGGGGAACGGTCGGGTTCCTGTTTCTGGCTCGCAGGCAGGATGTCCCGTTTGCCGAGCAGGATCTGGATTTCTTGAAGCGGGTGGCGTCGGAAATGGCGCTGGCGGTGGAAGGCAATGCTATCCAGAGCGCCCTGGCCCGGGAAAGGGAGAGGCTGCGGGTTCTCCAGGAGATCGACACCACCCTCCTGTCCAGTCTGGATATCCAGGAGCTTCTTCCCGCGGTTTCCGCGTTCCTGCGGAAGGCGCTTCCTCACGACCACGTTGCGGTCTGCCTCTATGACCCCAGCGCGAAGGCGTTGCGCAGCTATGCCAACACCTCGGACCTTAAGCGAGGAATCTTTCCCGAGAACGGGCTGTTGGGGCTGGATGACACGCTTACGGGTCAGACTTTTGTCGAACGCAAAACGAAAGTGTTGAAACACGCCGACCTGGTGCACGTGCCGTTCCCGGTCACACAAAGGGCTCTCGCACTGGGGGTGCGCTCCTCCTGCTTTATTCCGTTGCTCACGGCGAAAGGGCCGCTGGGAGTGTTGACCCTGTCGAGCCATAGCGACGAAGCCTTCGACGCGGAAGACGTGAGCTTTCTCGAACAGGTGGCGGCCGCCCTGGCGCATTCGCTGGGAAATGCGTTGGTGCACAAGGCCTTGCGGATGGAGGAAGAACGGCTGCGGGTGTTGCTGAAGACGGGTGCCAGCCTGGCCTCGAATCTGGATATCCGCCAGGTCTTCCCGTCGATTTCCGCGCACGTGCGCCATGTAACCCATCACGAATTCGCCAGCCTGCTGGTGTATGACGACACTTGCGGGATGTTGCGGCGGCAGGCCACGGATTTTCCTCTCGCTAAAGGGATTCTTCCGCCGGAGTCGATCGTGCCGTTAGACAACAGCCCGGCAGGAAAAGCCATGAAACTCGGCGCGCCACAGATTTTCACCAAGGACGAAATCGCCGCCTTCGGCATCGATCCTACTACGCAGCTGATCGGGGAAGGCATCCAGAGCCTGTGCTGTATTCCCTTGACCACTTCCAAGGACACCCTGGGCACGTTGAACTTCGGAAGTACGCGGCCGAATGCTTTCCAGGCCGAAGACTTGAAGCTGTTCAGCCAGATCGCGGCCCAGGTCGCAGGCGCTCTGGAGAACGAACGCGCCTACCGGGAGATCGAGCAGCTCAAGAACCGCCTCGCTGCGGAAAAGCAATACCTCGAGGGTGAAATCCGCACGGAACTGAATTTCGACGAAATCGTCGGCGACAGCCCGGCGCTGAAAAAGGCTTTGGAACCCGTCCCAATCGTGGCCGACAGCGATGCCACCGTCCTGATTCTGGGAGAAACCGGGACCGGAAAAGAGCTGGTGGCCCGCGCCATTCACCGCATGAGCCGGCGCAAGGAACGGAATTTCATTAAAGTGAATTGTGCCGCCATTCCGACTGGACTCCTCGAAAGCGAACTTTTTGGTCACGAGAAGGGTGCGTTCACCGGCGCGGTCAGCCAGAAGATCGGACGCATGGAACTGGCCGACCATGGGACCCTGTTTCTGGACGAAGTAGGAGAGATTCCGCTCGAACTGCAACCCAAGCTGTTGCGCGTGCTGCAGGATCATGAGTTCGAGCGGCTGGGAGGCACGCGAACCATTAAAGTGGACCTGCGGTTGGTGGCGGCCACCAATCGTGATCTGGGCAAGGATGTTGCCGAGCACCAGTTTCGCAGCGATCTTTTCTATCGCCTCAACGTTTTTCCCATCCATATGCCCAGCTTGCGCGAGAGGCGCCAGGATATCCCGATGCTGGTGCGTCACTTCGTGCGCCACTATGCGCTCCGCATGGATCGCCATATCGAGACCATTCCCGCTGAAACCATAAATGCTCTCACCAACTGGCACTGGCCGGGAAACGTGCGCGAGCTGGAAAACTTTATCGAGAGATCGGTGATTCTCAGCGACGACACCGTGTTGCGGGCTCCTCTGGCCGAACTTGAAATCGAGATGCAGGAAGGCGGCTCCTCCGACCACACCCTCGACACCGCCGAGCGTCAACATATTCTCGGAGTATTGCGGGAAACGGGAGGCCTGCTCTCCGGCCCCACCGGCGCAGCCCACAGGCTGGGATTGAAGCGAACCACGCTGCAGTCGAAGATGCAGCGCCTGCGGATCGCTCGCGAAGACTACCTTGGGCCGAAGCAGACGTGAAGCGTGGGCTCTTGGCTCTTAGCCTTTAGCTCTTAGCCTTTACCTCTTGGCTTAAAGCCCATGGCCCCTGCTTTCGCTTGACGATTTTTTTTCGCCATCAAGCGAACACGCCATCAAATTACTTCTCGCTTGGGAATGTGTTCGAACCCAAATGTTAGGTTCACTAACCAACGTCCACAAAAGTTGAGCGCTCCAAGCTAAAGGCTAAGAGCTAAGGCCAAGAGCGCCGTCTGGCCTAAGCCTGCCGACTAATCGGCAACCCGCCGACAGGTCGGCAATTTCCTGGTTTGGGTCGTGTGTGGCCTTTTACGGAACTCATTCCAAACAGGGAAGTTGTACCGTTCCGAAACTCAGACCCGTTCCGGAACTTGAATTGCAGGAGTCATTGCGTCGCGCTTGGGACAGCCACTTCTTAAAGGTTTGCCTCAGAGTCGAGATCGGCCCAGCCTCCCTTACAAAATCTGAAATACGGCTCAGCCGTGGAGTGGAACCTGTGTTTGCACCCACTAGGTTTCAACCCGTGAAGTCGAGCGTAGCCGTTCAAGTATCGTTGAACGCGCCGGCGATTCTGCGGCCAATTCGCCGGGAAGGGCCGACGCAGGCCCCACTGCTGCCGCTGCGGAACCCCATGCTCGGCGAGAAAGGGCTCGGCGAGGAGGGGTTCAGCGCCGAAGCCCTTAGCGCCAATCACCCGATTGCGGAGGTCAGCCCACGTGGTCCGGAAGCGGTGAGCCAGTGCCGTCCGGGAGAAATTGATCCGCTCTACCTGTTTGCTTGCCGGGTGGAATGGGAGCGGCGTTCGGACACCAGTTCAGCCTGGGAACTGATTTCGGCGGCAGACAGTCCGCACGAAGACACGCGGGCCAACGCAAGGCAGTTGCTCGCGAGTTCACGGCACCTGGAGGGCGGCGGCGGTACGGCAGTCGCCGGGCTCCAGGTTTTCAAACCGCGGCGGTATCGAACGGTGGAGGCGAACATGAAGACCCCTTATGGACTTGAGATCATCGAAAACTGCTCCCAGTGCTTCTGCCGGAAAGCTGGATTCTTCTGCGGATTCTCCTCCGGGGTTGTGGAATCGCTCGACCAGATCAGCCATCACAGCACGATGCCGGCCGGAGCCATCCTGTTCGTGGAGGGACAGATTTCGCGCGGGATTTTCGTCCTTTGCTCGGGCAAAGTGAAGCTCTCGACGGCTTCACGCGAAGGCAAAGTGCTGATTCTGAAGACGGTAGAGGCCGGGGAAGTGCTGGGCCTGAGCGCCGCGGTTACTGGATTGAGCTATGAAATGACTGCGGAAACGGCGACACCGTGCCAGCTCAACTTCGTGGGCCGCAAGGACTTGCTGGAGATGCTGCATGCGAACAGCGAAGTGGGAGTGCACGCCGCGCAAAGCCTGAGCAGCGATTTTCAGTCCGCGTACCGCGATATTCGCGATCTGGTGATGGCGCGTTCGTCGGAGGGAAAGCTGGCGCGGCTGCTGCTGTCGTTTTCTCCCAGACAAACGGGTTCCGACGAACTCCATCTCAGGTCGGTGATGACGCACGAAGAAATGGCGCAGCGCATTGGCTCCTCGCGCGAAACCGTCACCCGGTTGTTGACCGAATTGAAGCGCAAACAACTGATTCGGCTGGATGGACCCACGCTGGTGATCCGCAGCCGGATCGCGCTTGAGACTTTAGCGGTGTAAGTCCCCCCTGTGCCTGGAGAGGGCCGGAATCTTGGCCCTCTCATTTTTTTTTGGGGGAATTACTTTCTTGAGGGGCGGTTTTTTCTGGAGGAAGGGTCCTTGCGAACTTAGAGTCCGAACAGTTCGCGCAGGCGCTTGGTCTGGGCGCGGCTGACGGGGACTTCGGTCTGCTTCTTGTCGTCCATACGGAGCTGGTAGGAACTCTTGAACCAGGGCACCACTTCGCGGATGCGGTTGATATTCACCAGGAAGGAACGGTGCGCGCGCCAGAAAAGATTGGGATCGAGACTGTCGAGTAATTCTTCCAGAGTCCGGCAATTCGAATGACCCTCGAAGCCCGTCATGCCCGCGGTGACCACGGTGATGACGCCGTCTTCGATGGAGGCATAGCAGATTTCCCGTTGATCCACCAGGAGCATGCGGCCGACCGACTTGAGAAGAATCTTCGAAAGCTGCGGCTTCTGCATTTCCAGCATGCGAACCAGGTTATCGATTTTTTCGGCGGGCAGAGTGCCGGACTCCTGCTTGGCTCGCGCTCGTTGCACCGACTGCGCGACCCGCTTCTTGTCGAACGGCTTCAGCAGGTAATCCACGGCGTTGACTTCAAAAGCCTTGACGGCGTATTGATCGAACGCGGTGGCGAAGACGATTTTGGGCAGCGGGACTTTCTTATCCAGCAACTTCTTGATGACGCCGAAGCCGTCGAGGCCGGGCATTTGCACGTCGAGGAAAACCAGGTCAGGATTGTGCTCTTTGATGAGGCTCACAGCTTCGAGGCCGTTCTTGCCCTGCGCGACCACGTCGACGTCGCCGGCATCCTTGAGCAGATAAGCGAGTTCGTCGCGGGCGAGCTGTTCGTCGTCCACGATTACGGCGGATAAGGGCATTCCAACTCCGGCTAGCCGAAAAGAGTACTCAGACAAGTATACTGCGTTTGCCGGGCCAGAGCGGGCGGGCGGAGCTTGCGGACGCTGGTTTTGAGCGTGGGACGAGCCCGCTTATTGCTGCTGGCGCTGCTGCATCATCGCGCCCATGTCCATCTTGGTGTAACCGGCCGGGGCTTCGAACAGGCTGGCAGGTTGCGAGCCTTCCTGAAGATTGCGCAGTTCTCCGCTGTTGTTTTTGCCCTGCCATTTCAACGGAAAGCGCACCTTGGCGTCGAGCCAAACGCGCGTGACATCCCCGCTCGAGTTGGTGGCCTCGTACTCAACTGCGCTGCGGCCGTTCACGGTATCGGTACCCACCTTGTGGCAAGTGCCGGCCTGAATGTGGGATATTTTCTGCCAATCGCCGCATGCATCTTGTACGTCCCCGACCGCAAAGAAGGAATATGTCTGGCGCTGTGCCTGCGCCTGAATGGACATTTCCATATACATGCGCTGTTGGGGTATCAGGACGGTCGAGGTCTGAGTGGCAAAATTCACAATGACCGCTCCACCACCGCGAGGACCGCTTGTCTGGGGCTCGATTCGCATTTTGTCTTTTGCGAAGTAGAGTTTGGCGGTGGTCGGCGCGCCCGGCTTTTGCAAGTCGACAACCTCGGCAGAAAACTCGGCTTGTGCCAGCACAAGGCTCGCGGCAAGCACGACCGCAAAGAAACTTGAGATGCGAACGATCGATCGCAGCATGATAATTTCCTTCATTTCTGGAATCGTTAGGTTGCACCGGAACAGCGCAGGAAGCATAGCAGAATTTCCGTCCTGCGCGACGGCAGGGGAGCCAAGTTTCTTAACGGGATCATGAAGACGAGGGTCGAACGATCTGGTCGGTTGAGCGATCAAGTTCCGGTTGGTCTCTTGGGCTTTGACAAATCGTTCGCGATCCACTTCGAGAGGAAAGAACTTTTATGGCTTTCGAAGCCTAGCTTGCGGTAAAGCTCTAGCGCGTTTGTATTGGCGTGCATCACTTCGAGGTGTAGTGCGGTCACGTTCAGTGAGCGCGCGGCATCTTCGAGGAAGGCCATAGTCTTGCGTCCCCAGCCGCGGCCGCGGTAGCCCGGGGAGCAGATAGAACTCGTCGACGAAAGCGTCGCGTCCCAGCCACTCCAGGCTGTAGCCGAAACAGAGCACGATGTAACCGACGGGCAGTTCGCGTTCTGTCTTTTCGTGTTTATCGGCTGCGTCTGTGTTGGCAAGGACGAGCCACACGCGGCCGAGATTCGGATCGCGCAAGAGCGTGATCAGGGCGGAGCGTGCTTTTCGTTCATCGAAGGCGTGACCATCGAAGGCATAGTAGTCGCGCATGAAGGGAAGCAGAGTGTCGGCGTCGGATTCCGTCGCGGCGCGGAACGACGGGTCGGCGATCGATGGTTCGGTGCTCATGGTTCGGTGCTCATGGCTCGGCGCTCACGCGACGTTCTCTAAGGCCAGCGCCATGCCCAGGCCGCCACTGACACAGAGCGTGGCGACGCCGCGTTTCGTGTTGCGCTTGAGCATTTCGTGCAGCAAGGTGACGGTGATGCGCGTTCCGGTGCAGCCGATGGGATGGCCTAGGGCGATGGCGCCGCCGTTGACGTTGAGCTTGTCGCGGTTGAAATTTAATTCGCGGTCGCAGGCCAGAACCTGCGCGGCGAAAGCTTCGTTCAGTTCGATGAGGCCGAAATCGTGCAGTTTGAGGTTGTGTTTTTCTTCCAGCTTGCGGAGCGCCGGGACTGGGCCGATTCCCATGATGCGCGGGTCAACTCCCACAGTGGTGACGGCGGCGATTCGTGCCAGCGGCTTCAGGTTGTTGCGCTTCACGAAGTTTTCGCCGGCGACGAGTAGGGCGGCCGCGCCGTCGGTGATGCCGGAAGAATTGCCGGCGGTGATCGTGCCAGTCTTCGAGAATACGGGGGCCAGCTTGCCGAGTTTTTCCAGACTTGCGTCGGGGAAGGGATGCTCGTCGCGGCTGAAGGTGGCCGCGCCTCTCTTGCCTTCGATGGTTACCGGCGTGAGTTCGTCGTTGAAGCGTCCGGCCGCAATGGCGCGAGCGGCGCGGGTTTGGGACAGGAGGGCGAATTCATCCTGCTCGTCGCGCGAAATTTTATACTGCTCGGCCAGCACTTCGGCGGTTTCGCCCATCACCATTTTCGCCAGGGGACAGAAGAATCCGTCGCGATACATGCCATCGACCAGTTCCTGATTGCCCAGGCGAAATCCCCAGCGCGCTTCGAGATAATAAGGAACCCGCGACATGGATTCGGTTCCTCCGGCGAGAATGCAACTGGCATCGCCGAGCAGGATGGACTGATACGCCAGCGCAATCGACTTCATCCCCGAGGCGCAGGCTTTGTTCACGGTGAACGCGGGCGCTTCTTGCGGAATGCCGCTGCGCATGGAAATCTGCCGCGCGGGATTCGGTCCGCCTCCGGCCTGGCGCGCGTTGCCGAAGATGCTTTCCTCGATCTGTTCCGGTTGTACTCGGGCTCGCTCGATGGCGGCTTTGGCGGCAACCACGCCCAGGTCGGCGGCCGTGAGTGAGGACAGCGATCCGCCAAACTTGCCGATCGGCGTGCGCACGGCGGAGAGAATGTAAACAGCCTGCAAGGTACCTCCAAACAGTTGAGTCTAGCAGGAGACATTTGTTGTATTCTATGAGCACCTAAAAAGGTGCTGAAGGAAGCTAAAATCATGATCGACCTCACCCAGGACATCCAATCGCTAACGGCGTTCCGCCGCCGTTCGGCAGACTTCCTCAAGCAACTGCGGAAGAGCAAGCGCCCCGTGGTCCTCACGGTGAAGGGCAAGGCCGCCGCCGTGGTCCAGGACGCCGGAGCCTACCAAAGGCTGCTCGACATCGCGGCAGCCGCCGATTCCCGCGAAGGCATTCGCCAGGGACTGGAGCAGTCGAGGAAGGGAGAAGGCCAGCCGGCACGCGAGTTCTTCCGGGAGTTTGAAGCCGAGATCAAGAAAAAGCATGGCTTATCTCGTTAAACTCATGCCGCGAGCGAGGCGTGATTTGAGATTGATCTTCGATTACATTCACGCCGGCGAAACCCCTGCAGCTTTCCGCTGGTATCGGGGCCTCGAGCGAGAAATCCTTAGCCTGGAAGAAACTCCCAATCGGTGTCCTTCCGCTCCCGAGAGCGGCAACCTCAGGCATTTGTTATACGGTCGTAAACCGCGCGTCTATCGCGTGATCTACCGCGTGTTGGAGGAAAAGAAGCAGGTGCATGTCCTCCACATCCGCCACAGCGCGCAGCGCAGATTTCGGAGTCCAGACCTCAAGTAGCCGTCGACGTTTGCAAAGTGGGAACAAGACGGCAGGCTGCATGCCTTGACTGTCCGCGATATACTGACCACGGCGTACAGGACGCCGCCCGTCCGCGGAGAGGACCGAGTCCACCTGAGCGACAACTGAAAATCAGGTTCGTAACGAACCTCCTTTCGCCCGACATAGCGGACCCCGGGTGCATGACCACAGAGGAGGTCCGTCATGGCTGCACGTCAGTTTTACGATCGTCACTTTCCGGTTCGCCCCAACCTCGAACAACTCCGGCATCAGGCCAAGGATTTGCTGCGTGCTTTAAAGCGCGGCGACGCGGCTGCGGTCGCCGAGCTGCGGAAGCATCACTCAAAAGCAATCGATCCTGCTGACGCCAAAGTTTCCGACGCGCAGTTTGTATTGGCGCGCAGTTACGGTCTTGCGAGTTGGCCGCGGCTTGTGACTGCCTGCCATATGACCGACGCCATCTGGCGCGGCGACGTCGAGGCTGTGCGCGAGCTGGTGTTGAAAGATCCGCGGCTGCTGCGCGAAGCCGCGCGCGGCATGGCGGACAGCAACTGGGGTCCGCCGATGTCGTATGCGGCGAACGTTGGGCAGGACGCGATCATCCAGATGCTGCGCGATCTTGGCGCGACTGACTTGCAGCACGCCTTCGACCGCGCGTGCCTGCAGGGCAAAATCGAGACGGCACGACGGCTCTACGCCATGGGCGCGCGCCCTACGCCGGGCTGCGTGATGGGGCCATGCGAAACGCTGAACGCTTCGGGATTGTCGCTGTTGTTCGAACTCGGCGCCGAATTCGCGGACGGGCACGGTAACGGCCTCGCACCCGTTGCTCTACTTCTGCAAACCTATTCCCGGTGGCCCAAGGGAAAACACGAATGCCTTGAACTCATCGCCGGGCGTGGCGTCGCTTTGCCTGATACGCCCACGATGGCGGTCCATCGCGGGCGCATCGATCTGCTGGAGGCGCATCTCGCGCGTGATCCGCATCTGCTGACGCGCACGTTCTCGCATGAAGAAATTTATCCGCCCGAGCTGGGATGCGGCACCGATCATTCGTTCGGGCTACATGGTACGCCGCTGACGGGTAGCACTCTTCTGCACCTGTGCGTGGACTTTGACGAAATCGAGATCGCGCGCTGGTTGATCGAGAGAGGAATGGACGTGAACGCGAAAGCCGAGTTCGATGCCGACGGCTTCGGCGGCCACACGGCGCTATTTGGTTGCGTGGTCTCGCAGTCCTACCGTTGCGGGCGACAGGAAGACGCAGTTTTCACGCGGCTGCTGCTCGATCACGGCGCCGACCCCAATGCCCGCGCGTCGCTGCGAAAACGGCTGCTTTTCGTCAAAGATAACTCCATGCATGAATACCGCGACGTCACTCCTCTGGCCTGGGGCGAACGCTTCCAAGATCAGGACTGGGTGAACCGCGCAGCGATGCGGCTGATTGCGGAGTATGGGGGTCGCGAGTGACGCACGGGAAAGGCTGCTGGCTTCGATCAGCTTTTTGGTTCGATGTTCGATGGCTCGATCTGCGTAGTATTTTCGGCTCCACAAACGTACAATCGTGTCCCTGAAAGGACGGTGCATATGGTCTTAGGGATGAGTTTAGCGACATTCACTCTGGTCCACGTGGTGATAAGCCTGGTGGGGATCGTCTCTGGATTGCTCGTTCTGTACGGGCTGATCAAGGGGAAGCGGTTCGACGGCGCGACTGCGATCTTCCTGGCGACCACGGTGTTAACAAGCTTGACCGGATTCCTGTTTCCGTTCACGCACCTGCTGCCGTCGCATATCGTCGGGATTATTTCGCTGGTGGTGCTGGCGGTGGCGATCCTGGCGCGCTATGCGCTTCATCTTGTGGGATCGTGGCGTTCGATCTACGTGGTCTCCTCCGTGCTTGCACTCTATTTGAATGTGTTTGTGCTGGTGGTGCAGTCGTTCCTGAAGATTCCGGCAGTGCACGCGTTGGCTCCAACGCAGAAAGAGCCGCCATTCCTGATTGTGCAACTTATTGTGCTGGCGATTTTCATCGTGCTGGGAATCTTCGCGGTGAAGGGATTCCGTGGCGCGCCGGCCGCGGCAGAGGCAGCGTGGAAGAGTTCCAAGGCGTCGTGAGTGGCTTTCAGGTGGCGTTTCGGGTTGTGTCCAATGGAGCCGCGGCAGGTGCTTGCGGGCTGACCCCATCCGATTTGCCATGTTATAATCTTTTATTCTCAGTTGTTTAGCAGGAGGGCTGTATCGATAAGCGTTTTATCCGCACCAACGATCGCATCCGGGCGCGCGAAATCCGCGTGATTGACGACGAAGGGGCGCAGATTGGAATCTTGCCGCCTTTCGAAGCGCTCAAGATGGCCCGAGCCAAAAATCTGGACCTGGTTGAGATTTCACCTACCGCGCAGCCTCCCGTGTGCCGGATTATGGACTACGGGAAGTATCTGTATCAGCAGGAAAAGAAAGAGCGCGAGGCCAAGAAGCACCAGAAGACGATCACGGTGAAAGAGGTCAAGTTCCGCATCAATGTGGACGACCACGATTACGAGACGAAGAAAAATCACGTACTGCGTTTTCTGGATGAAGGCGACAAAGTAAAGGCGACGATCTTTTTCCGCGGCCGTGAGATGACGCGTACCGGCCTGGGACGACAGATTCTGGAGCGGCTGATCAAGGACGTTGAGCCGCACAGTATTGTGGAATTTCGTCCGCGGCAAGAGGGCAATACGCTGCACGCGATTCTGGCGCCGAAAAAGACGGCCGTCGAACGGGAGAAAGAACGAGAGAAAGAAGCCAAGCAAAAGGCGAAGCAGGAGAAGCAACTGCTGCAGGAGAAAGAGAAACAGCCGGCGCCGGCCGCAGTCGCGGCGGTGGCTCCCAATCCCACTCCGCAAGCGTAAGCAAGGCGCGCCGCTTTTCGCGATACTCCAACTGTAAACACCAGAGTGTGAATTTCAGTTTTTTGAATTTCTGAAAGCTGATGGCTGAAAGCTGACAGCTGATTTTGAGGACTTATGCCGAAATTGAAAACCCACAAAGGCGCCGCCAAGCGCTTCAAGAAAACTGCAACCGGGAAGGTGAAGCGGGGACACGCGAAACTGCGTCACATCCTGACTTCCAAAGAAACCAAGCACAAGCGCAAGCTGCGTCACGGTGCCCTGGTGAGTGACGGAGATCTGCGCAAGGTATTGCGCATGATCCCGTACCAGTGAGGGCCATTGTTGATTTTATGATTGTTGATTGAAAACCTGTGGCATCGGATTTTCAATCAACAATTAACAATCAGAAATCAGCAATTGGTTCGGGCGCGTGAAGAGGTCAGAGATCGCCGTAGGGGCGAATCTTCCTTACCTCCAGCCGCCAGTAACATAGATCGCAAAAAAGGAGCAAGCCATGCCACGTGTAAAACGCGGAACCAAACGCCGCGCGAAACGCAAAAAGATATTAGACCGCGCCAGCGGATACTTTCTTACTAAATCAAAACTCTACCGCTCGGCGAAAGAAGCCGTCGAACGTGGGCTGAAGTTCGCCTATTCCGGACGCAAGCAGCGCAAGCGGCAATACCGCTCGCTGTGGATCGTGCGCATCGGCGCCGCGGCCAAGCTGAACGGGATGAGCTACAACCAGTTCATCCACGGTTTGAAGTTGGCGGCGGTTGAGCTCGACCGCAAGATTCTTGCCGACTTGGCGGTGAAAGATCCGGGCGGATTTGCGAGCTTGGCGCAACAGGCAAAGGATGCGATTAAGAGTGGGGCGGCGGAAGTCAAAGCCTAGCTCTCAGCTTTCAGCCATCAGCTGTCGGTTCGTTGGCCCGGCGATTCGGGAAGGGCACGGCTTCAGCCGTACCGCCCAGCTTTCTTAACTTAAATATCTTGTCATTCTGAGCGAAGCGAAGAACCTCTGCATTCCGCCGGGAGTTGCATAGGTCCTTCGCGCAAAAGACGCGCTCAGGATGACAAGTGCGCATCGGCAATGGGCATTGGCGATCGTGGCATACACCGTTCCCAAATTGACGGACTATTCGTCGGCGGCGCTGGAGCGCGCCTCCGGAGAACTGTTGTCTGCGCTGGAGCAGGAAGCCTGCGCGGCGAAGAACGACGGAGATTGGCAAGCCTTTCGCGATCGCTGGGAGGCCCGGGAGAATGGCGTCCTCAGACGAGTCAATGACCTCTGGTTGAAGAGTGCGCCGAGAGAGGCGAAGCGCGGAGTCGGTCAACTCGTCAACTCAGTCATCATCCCGCGCGTGAAAGCCACTGTTCAGGAGAGGCACGACTACGTTAAGGGTCTAGCCATTTTGAAGAGGGCCCGTGCAGGCGGACCCGATGCCGCAATTGACGCGGCGAGACGCGATGCGGAGTTGTCAGATTCCGTCGACATCACCCTCCCCGGCATCCGCCGCGCCATTGGCGCAGAGCATCCCGTGATGCGGACTTCGCGGGAGATGGTGGCGGTGTTTCAAAAGCTGGGATACTCGGTCGCGGACGGGCCGGTGATTGAGACCGACTACTACAATTTCGAGGCGCTGAATTTTCCGCCGAACCATCCTGCGCGTGACACGCAGGATACGCTGTTCATCGCCGGGCAGCAGGCCAAGCCTCCGCGCGAACGTTTACTGCTGCGCACGCATACTTCTCCTGTGCAGATTCGCACTATGGAGAAGATGCGGCCGCCGATTCGCATCGTGATTCCCGGGACTGTGCATCGCAACGATCCACCGGATGCCAGCCACTCGCCCATGTTCCATCAGATCGAAGGGCTGGCGGTCGATACGAATATCACGTTCGGCGATTTGAAGGGCACGCTCGACCATGCCATGAAGGAATTTTTTGGCTCGAGCGTGAAGACGAGTTTCCGCCCGTCGTTCTTTCCGTTTACCGAGCCGAGCGCGGAGATGTTTGTGAGCTGTTTCATTTGCGGCGGCAGCGGCCGTCGCGGTAGCGACAATGCTCCGTGCCGTCCCTGCAAGCAGACAGGGTGGATTGAGATTCTCGGCTGCGGCATGGTCGATCCCAATGTGTTTGAGTTCGTGAAGGATAACGGATACGACCCGAAGAAAATTTCTGGATTCGCGTTCGGTATGGGCGCTGACCGCATCGCCCTACTGAAGTACGGGGTGGATGATCTGCAGGCCTTCTTCCAGGGAGACGTCAGGTTCTTGCAACAATTCTCATAGATTGCTTGATCAATTTTGGTTCTCGCTAGAAGTTAGCAGCTTGTAGCTAAGCTGATTTCATGAAACTCTCGCCGCAATGGGTTCGCGAACTCGTCGATCTCGCCGTCGATGATCATCGACTGGCCGAAGACTTGACGTCCGTCGGCATCGCGGCCGAAGGCATCAGCGGGTCGGGCGCTGACACTGTCTTCGAAATGGAGATCGGCACCAACCGTCCTGACGTGATGAATCACTACGGCGTGGCGCGGGAAGCGGCTGCGATTTATGACCTGCCGCTCAAACAGCTTTCAGCTCTCAGCCATCCGGCGTCGGCCGAAAAGCACACCTCAGCGGCTAAAGCCTCCGCTCAACGGGGCTCTGGTGGCACGACTGAAGTCGTGCCTTTCCCGATTATTTTGGAAGAGCCGGAACTTTGTCCGCGGTTTACCGCGCGGGTGATTCGCGGAACTCACATCAAGCATTCGCCGGAGAAAATCGCGAACCGGCTGCGGTTGCTCGACCAGCGGCCCATCAGCAATGCCGTGGACGCCACAAACTATGTTCTGTGGGAAATCGGGAAACCGACGCATGTTTACGATCAGGATTTGCTTGAAGGCGGAAAGCTGATCGTGCGCATGGCGAGAGACGGCGAGAAACTGAAAACTCTCGACGGTGTGGAACGGACGCTGACGTCCGAAGACCTGGTGGTGGCCGACGCGAAAAGGCCGGTGGGCCTGGCCGGCGTGATGGGCGGCTACGACTCCATGATCACGGAGAAGACGAAAAATATCGTGATCGAGTCGGCGTGGTGGGATCCTGCGATCGTGCGGAAAATGTCGCGGCGGCACGGGCTGCACACCGACGCTTCGCATCGTTTCGAGCGGGGAGCGGATTTCGAGTCGACCATAGTGTCGTGCGATCTGGTGGCGGAGATGATTTTGCAATCGGGCGGCGGCGAACTCCAGGGCGGCCTGGTGGATGTGGTTGCGAGAAAAATGGATCAGGCGCTGATCGTGCTGCGCGTAGCTGAGGTGTGGAGGATTCTGGGGAGCAAGCTGAAAGAGGCGGAGATGCTCCGCATCCTGAAAAGGCTGGGCTTCGAATGTGTTCCCGCGGGATTGACGGGCGGGCAGTTCGACGTGAAGGTGCCCAGCTGGCGGCTCGATGTGGAGCGCGAGATCGACTTGATCGAAGAGATCGCCCGCCTGCATGGCTATGACAAGTTTGAAAATACGCTCCCGGCGTACAGCGGGGCGGTAGTGGAATTGCCGCATGCGGCTGCCGATGCCGCCGTGCGAAAACGGGCGCTCGCCCTAGGCTACAACGAAGCGATCTCGCTGACTTTTATTTCACACGCGGACGCGGAGAAGTTTTCCATTTCCGCCGCGGGGGCAAAGGTGCTGGAGCTGGAGAATCCCCAGAGCGAGGAAGCGTCGGTGATGCGCACGTCGCTGGCGCCGGGAATGCTCGATATGCTGGCGTGGAATCTTAACCGCGATTCAGAAAACGCGCGGTTGTTTGAGATGGCTCAGGTCTACGAACTCGTGGATGGCGCGCGGGCGGAGCCGAGGCGAGCTTGCCTGGGCGCGACCCTGGCCGCGGTGAAGGGGTCGACGCCGGCGGGGGCAATTCTGGATTTGAGCAAGGATGCAAGCAAGGGGGAGCAGGCAGCGGCGACCGAGGCGTTCCGCGCGTTCAAAGGCGACGTGGAGAATCTGCTCGCGCCATTTGCCGCTGAGAATTTGAGTTTCGACCGCCGGACCGCCGAATATTTTCATCCCGGCAGGTCGGCGCGAGCTTTGCTGGATGGCGCGCCGGTGGCGCAGTTTGGGCAGATTCATCCCGACGTGGCTGGGGCGCGGAAATTGCGGCAGGACGTTTTCCTGGCCGAGCTCGATCTTGAAAGTCTTTACCGGAGTGGATTGCGGGAGCCGCTAGCCGCTCCGCTCCCGAAGTATCCGGCGGTGGAGAGGGATTTTTCGTTCATCTTCGCAGATGCGGTTTCGTTCGAGGAGATGCGGAAAGTGGTGGCGGCTGCTCAAGTGAACGAACTGCGCGAGTTCAAGCCGGTCGAAATGTTTCGCAGCGGGTCGATCGGCGCCGGGAAATATTCGATTCTGCTGCGCGCGAAATTTCAATCGAGCGAGCGGACGCTGCGTGAGGAAGAAGTGGCGCAGTGGTCGGCGAAGATCGTGGCGGCGCTGCACGGACTGGGCGGAACGCAGCGGGCGTAGAGGTGGACTTCGGCTGTCGGGCTTCGGCTTCTTGGGGTTAGCGGCCAGCAGCGGCGCCAGCGGCTCGCGCGCCGAATTTCCCTCGACCGTTTTTCGGACCGTTGTTTCCGTCATTCGGTCTGCGGGGAACGTCTCCTCGATCGTGCGGAGGAGTTCGGGCATCTGGGCTGGAGTGGCTGTCCAGGCGGAACTGACTTACCAGGGTCTGCAGGTCTAGCGCCATTTTCGAAAGGGTCGCGCAAGATTTCGCGGTCTGCTCCGCGGCAAGGGACGAGTCGTCGGTGAGGTTGGAGATCTGGCCGATGCTGGAATTGATTTCCACGGTGGCGCTGGATTGCTCGGTGGCCGCAGTCGCGATGTGCGAAATCATGTCTCCTACCTGCTCCGACATGCGGATGATTTCCTGCAGAGCTGCGCCGGAGGCTGTCGTCCTTTCGACTCCAATCCCGACGTCGTGAGTTCCCAATTCGATGGCGTCGACGGCGCTCTTGGCTTCCGCCTGAATCGACTCGATCATAGTGGCGATTTCCTTCGTTGCCCGGCTGGTGCGTTCGGCGAGCTTCCGCACTTCATCCGCCACCACGGCAAAGCCCCGGCCTTGTTCGCCGGCGCGAGCCGCTTCAATGGCGGCATTCAGGGCTAGCAAGTTCGTCTGGTCGGCGATTTTGTCGATGACGGCAACTATTTTTCCGATCTGCTCGGAGCTGCTGCCGAGTTTCGTGATGCGCGCGCTGACGGTGCGGGAAGAATCTGCAATACGGTGCATGGTGTCCAGCGCTTCCTTCACCACCTGGCCGCCCTGGTGCGCGGCCAGGGCGGCTTTGCTTGAAGAATCGGAAGCCGTCTGCGAGTTCTCGGAAACCTGTTCGACGGTGGCGGACATCTCTGTCATGGCTGTGGCCACCTGCCGCGTTTGATCCGCCTGTAATCTGGCGCTTTCCGCAGATTGGCCGGCTCCGAACGAAATTTCTTCGCTGGCGGCGGCCAGATGTTCAGCCGTCGCCGCGATCCCACGCACCATCTCCCGCAGCGAGTCCCGCATGCCGTTCAGCGCGATTCCCGCTTCGCCGAGCTCGTCCTCGGACTCGACTTCCACATCTTTTACGGCGAGATTCTTTGCCGAAATCTCCTGGATCATCCTGAGCATGCCCGCCACGCTGCGGCTGATCGACCGGACGATGAGCACCGAGGTGAAGATTCCGAGAAACACGCCGCCGGCCACCAGCAACAGAGTAATTTTGTTGGCCTGAGATTCCGTTTGATACTCCGCATTGATCCGCTCCTTCACCAAGCTCTGTTCCCGCGCCTCAAGCTCATTGCAGTCGGCGACCACATTTCTTACTACTTCCGTCATCGCGGGCCCGAAGGCCATGGTATTGGCTTCGTAACTTCTGCTCTGGCGGCGCAGGGAGATTTGTTTTTCGGTGAGCACGCTGATTCGATCGGTGCTGGCGCGGATTTTGGCGAGTAACGCTTTGTCTTTTTCGTCGCTGAGAACTTTGCCCAGTTCTTCCAGTTGCTGCGCGACTTCCTGCTTGTCCTGTCGGTACTGCTGTAACGATGCTTCTTTACCGTTGAATACGTAGTTCACCGCACTCCTGATTTGTTTCCGGATTCCCATCTCGATGGAGGTTGCCGCGTCCTTCTGTTTCAGGGAGAACGTCACATCGGTCGACGCAGCAATCAACCGTCCGATCGAGTAGTAGCCCACGGCTGCGGTGAAAATGATCATGGCCACCAACGCGCAGAAGCCTGCCGCCAACTTCGTGTTTAGTCCGAGGTGTCTCATGGCCCCCAGCCCCTGCCCAAGATCTGCCCACCATTAGGCCTGACAAAGGAATGCAAGTTGTTTCATCGGCATAATTGGGGGTTTTCTTGAGTTCAGCCCCCTGAATAACCGGACGCTACAGGGCTGTATGGAAGGTCTCCGATCAACCGCGGCAGAACCGCAAGTCATGTCCTCCTGTGCAAAAGATGGCGCCGGGCCCCCTTGCGCGACGCGGCGGAGGCGAGTACGATGATTGTGTTCTCATTTGGCCTCGTTCCCGCGCAGGCCTTCCGCGCCCCAGAAATTCCGAAGCGGCGCGACGGATCCGAAACGGCAAAAACCGACGCTTAAAACTTAGGTTTTCGTTGCGAACAAGTATTCGTTTTCAAGGCTTGAACTTTATTCCGCAAACGCGTCCGGCCGAAGCTCGGCGGTGCACAGAAGCCCTGCGCAGAGCCGGCGAATTTGCGTTTCTGCGCGAACCCGAGCGTCACGGTTTCTGCGGTTCTGTGCCAGCGGCGGATCGTCGCAAACTTTGCAACGGTAGAAGTCTGGAAATTCGAATGACGCTGTAAAGCGTGAGCTGTAGAACATGAGCTGTAGAACATGAGTTGTAGAAGATGAGAGGAATATGAACGCAGGACCGGGTAAGCCCTCCGGTGGTGGAGGGAGAAATAGAAGGCGGCGCGGACGCCGCCCAAACAATCAACGGGGACAGCGGCCGGGACAGGGCCAGGCTCGCGGCCAGAACCCAGACGGTATTTATACCGCGCCCATGGATCACAGCTACCGGGCCGCCCAGGCCGGCGGCAATAACGGGCAAAAGCCGCGGCAGAGGCCGGGTTTCGGGTCGACCTATCCGGTAGTCGAGCCGGAGCCGTTACCGATGCGCGAAGATGCGAACTCGCGAATTTTTGCCTTCGTCGACGATTTGTTTTTCGCTGCGAAGATTCAAGAGACCGCGCGCAAGATGAACGTCAAGGTCGAGTTCGTGAAGACCGACAAAGAGCTGATGGATCGCATGGAGCAGAACGGCGAGGAGAAACCTTCGCTGATCATTTTCGATTTGAATCACAATACCGTAAAGCCGCTCGCGCTGATTCCCAAACTCAAGACCAAGCTGAAGAAGGGGACGTCGATCATTGGCTTCCTCTCGCACGTGCAGGGCGATCTCAAGCAGAAGGCTCACGAGGTCGGCTGCGACATGGTGCTGCCGCGCTCGGCATTCTCGCAGAACCTGCCGCAGTTGCTGCGCCGTCACGGCGCGCCGGAAGAAGAAAGTCCGACGGTGCAGTAAGGCGGGCATCGGGCTTTGGCTTTTCGGGCTTCGGCCGTTCCCTTAGCGACGAACGTCTGCACGAATTAACGCGGCGAAAACCCGTAACACGAATCTCTTCGCGTAACTTTGTGTTCTTTATGGTTCGTCGGTTTTTCTCTTCCTTGCCATTGATCTCAGTGCGCCCACGTCCTCTTGGGGTTGCGAAAAGCCGAAGCCCGCTAGCCGAAGCCCGCTCTCACCCCGGAGGCCACGCCAGTGACCGTCCTCCGAGCAGGTGCACGTGCAGATGAAACACGGACTGTCCCGCCCCGGGGCCCACGTTCAGCACAGTGCGGTATCCGTTCTCGATGTTGCGGTCGCGGGCGATCTGAGCGGCGGCAAGGTGGCAGCGTCCAATAATCTCGGCGTCGGCGGCTTCGGCTTCTTTCAGCCCGGCGAAATGCTTCTTGGGAATGATGAGCACATGCGTCGGAGCTTTCGGGCTGATGTCCTCGAAGGCGAAGACATCGTCATCTTCATAAACTTTCCTGGCGGGAATCTCTCCGCGGAGGATGCGGCAGAAAAGACAACTGCTGGTGGCTTCGCTCATGATTGTTCGCTCACTATAGCCGTTAATCCAGCCTAACCAAAAACACCGCGCCCTCGCTCGTGCGCGTTTCAGCGACCATCTGCTGGGCGCGGTCGTGGTCGTCGTCGAGGACGCGGATGCGAATCCACCAACCTCCGGCTGGGCTCGCGAAGCGCAGCACCTTGGCGGTGCGGTAGCGGCGGGTGAGGTGGTCGGCGAACTCGGTGGCGACGCCTTCGTCCGGAAAGCTGCCGATTTGCACGGCCCACTTCCCGCCGGAATCGAGCGGCGCGGGCGTCTCCATCACTTCCACCTTCACTTCGGCGGTGCCGGGCTGATACACGTCGAGCTTGCGGGCGGCGGCGAGAGAAAGATCGAGAACACGGCCGGGGATGAACGGTCCGCGGTCGGTGATGCGAACCAGTGCCGAGTGCTCGGTCTTCAGGTTCGTCACGCGAACGATGGAGCCGAGCGGCAGAGTGCGGTGCGCGGCGGTCATCGCATGCATGTTGTAGACTTCGCCATTCGATCCGCGGCGGTTGTGGTAGGGAGGTCCATACCAGCTGGCCTTGCCGGTTTCGGTGGCGATCGGAGTGGTGCCTCCTGGGATCGAAGGTTCGGCGAGGTCGGGATCGGCGGCGTCGGCGTTTTCACCGCCGTCATTGCGCCGCGGCGGGGAAGCCTTGGCGGGCACAGATAACGACGGAGGCGACGATGACGACGGCTTCCCGGTAGTGGCCACGCCGACTGAGGCGGGCGCCGGCGGCACCTCGACCCGCGCCTGCTTGGGATGTCCACAAGCGGCGAGCAGCAGAAGCGTGATCAGGAGAACCAGCGTCATCGCAACCGCGCCAGTGAAAGCTACTTGGCCGTCGTGCCCGGATGCTTTTCCATGTAGTCGGCGAATGCGGTGAGCTTCTCCGAGGCTACGCGCAGCGCCTTGGTCGAGCGCGACCGAACCGCGGGCACGACCTCGTCGTTCAGGTACTTGATGAACTCCGGGATTTCCTGCTCCAGACGTTCGGCGGCCTCGTTGATGGTCTTGCCAACACGCGCGGACGCGTCTTCCACCTTGCGGTTGAAGTCGTTCATGGTGCTCCTCGTAATGAGGCGTGAGCCAACTCACGCAAATGTTGCGGATGCCAGGCACGGCTATTATTTCGTGGTTGGAAGCCTGGGTCAATGGTGGTCCGCTGATTTCGCTGGTTCTCGGGGATCAGACACGCGGATTCGCCAAACCAGCCGCGGAGATTTCTGCGAGGCTCGTGTACACGCGCCGAGGCGGGCGCCACGGTAGAATGCGGTTCTTCGAACTATGAGCCCGGAGAAGAAATCGCGGCGCGCCCTGCCATGCAGCCAGACAGCGAGCTTTCAGTGTCGGCTGCTGGCCTGGTATCGGAAGAACCGGCGCGCGTTGCCGTGGCGGCAGAGCCGCGATCCTTACCGGGTGTGGCTGTCGGAAATCATGCTGCAGCAGACCCGCGTGGCTGCGGTGATCGCGCACTACGAAGAATTTCTGCGCCGCTTTCCGACGGTGGAGAAGCTGGCCGCAGCCCGCGAGCCGAGCGTGCTCGCGGCCTGGAGCGGCCTGGGATATTACCGCCGCGCGCGCATGTTGCACGCGGCGGCAAAAGTAGTGGTGCGAGAGTTGAGCGGGAAGTTTCCGGAGACTGCGGAAGAATGGCGGAAACTCCCGGGGATTGGCCGCTATACAGCCGCGGCGATTGCCAGCATTGCGTTCGGCGAGCCGGTCGCAGTAGTCGATGGCAACGTAGAGCGCGTGTTGCAGCGGCTTTCGGGACGGCGGCTTGCGGGCGAAGAGTTGTGGCAGGCCGCCGAGGACTTGCTCGATCGCAAGCGCCCGGGCGACTTCAATCAGGCCATGATGGAACTGGGCGCGACGGTGTGTACTCCGCGGTCGCCGACGTGTTTGATGTGTCCGGTGGTCGAACTGTGCACGACGCGGGGAGAGCTGGCTGCGGGAGCGAAGGCGGCACGACAGAAGAAGCGCGAACTCCACTACGCGCTCGATTATCGAAATCTGGATAATCGAAATAGAGACGGGGATGACGGCGGTCTTGTCGGCGAAGTGCTCCTGGTGCAGCGGGCGCGGGATGCGTCGCTGATGGCGGGCATGTGGGAGTTACCGGAGCTCGCCGATGGGCATGCCGCGTTCGAGTTATCGTTCACGCTCAGGCATTCGATCACTGTGACGGACTACACAGTGCGGGTCTGGCGCGCCGCCGCGCCGGAGAGCGTTGCAGGAAAATGGATTCCCGCGACACGTCTGGGGCGAGTCGCGCTGACTGGCCTGGCGCGCAAAATTCTGCGGAAGGCGGAATTGCTATGAAACCTTCTCGACCACGGAGACACCGAGGCACGCAGGGCAGCAAGGACGAACGCGGATGTCCTATTTCGTTCAACAGTTCTTCAGGGGCTAGAATCTTACGGATGAGGCTGCGGCTGTCATTAACGATCCACTTTGCGGCAGTGGCCGTCTGCCTGTGCACCATGGTAGCGAGCGCCCAAGGTCAAGGCGCGAATAGCGCCGCAACGCCGGAAACTGGGGTCGTGCCAGCCAAGCTGTCTCCGCCGATCTATCCTCCGTTGGCGCGGCAAGCGGCGATTTCCGGAGATGTGAAGGTTGAGCTTAGGGTCCGAAAGGACGGCAGCGTTGAATCGGTTGAGGTGGTGAGCGGCCATCCCATGCTGAAGCAGGCAGCTTTGGAGGCCGTGCAGAAATCGCAGTTCGAGTGCCGAGGCTGCAACGGTCCCGTAAGTTCCTATTCGATCACCTTTTCGTTCCAGTTTCGAGACGATGGCGACTGCTGCAATGCGTTGGCGCATCCCCAGGAAGTGCTGGAGTCGCAGGGCCGCATCACCATTTCGGTCCCACACGGTTGCCTATGCGATCCCACGGCAAGCATTACCCGGACCAAGTGGCGTTCAGCAAAGTGCCTTTATTTGTGGCGGTGTGGGTCTCGGGTAGTCGACTCCCGATAAACTGGGTGGTACCGCCTTTCCCGGCATCTCACTGTCCTATCCAGAGCGCTGTTCGCATCATCTAAAATGACATCAGGCCAAAGCCAGGAGGCTTATGCGCTGGCCGTGGAATATCCTGAAAAGACGAACGGGAGGACGACCAATGGCGGCATTAACCGTGGGTACCAAGGCGCCGGACTTTGAATTGACCGCAATAGACGGCAGGCGGTTTTCGTTGCGGGAAGCGCTCGCGCGCGGGCCAGTCGTTCTCGCGTTTTTCAAGGTTTCGTGTCCCACATGCCAGTACGCCTTTCCGTTTCTGGAGCGTCTGCACAAGGCCTACGGGCAGAAGGGTGTGAAACTGCTCGGAGTTTCGCAAAACAACGCCAAGGACACGGCCGCATTCGCCAAAGAGTTCGGGGTCACGTTTCCGATTCTGCTCGACGATACCGAAAAGTATCCCGTGTCGAACGCTTACGGCCTGAGCAACGTTCCTACCATCTTCTGGATCGCACAGGACGGTGAGATCGAAGTCTCCAGCGTCGGCTGGGTGAAAGCGGATTTTGAAGAGATCAACCGCAAGATGGCCGAGGCGGGAAAGATAGGCCCCGCCGTCATGTTCAAGCCGGGCGAGGACGTGCGCGACTTCCGCGCCGGCTGAGGGTCGAAGAACTGATCCCGCCGGGCGCGGGCCGCAAATCTCTCTGATAGCGCATCTACGGATTGCGCACCCAAAAAGCCACGTCCCCAGCCGATGTGGCGCAAACCTCTGCGCCCTCTGCGATTCTAGCCTTACCCTGTGTCCCCCCGTGCCCTCTGTGGTGAAGAATTACCCCACCGCAGGAGTGCTTGACCTCTCGTGCAGGTGATTACGCGGTTTCCTGTGTCATCAAGTTTCCTTTCGTCCATTACAATTCCTTCAGTCTTTCGCATAAATTTCGGAATTCCGCGCTTTCCCAGATGTCTGGCGCCTGGGTGGGGAGAAAGCCGATCTATGCAAGCCATTTTCAAGAGAACCGCCGTTGCCGTCACCGTCGCCACGTTCAGCCTTCTGATGTGGGCCGAGGGCGGCGCCAACCCGGCTCCAGCTGCGCCCGCCGCAGCACGTGAGGCCGTCTCGGTAAAGCTGCCGGGAACTGCCTTCAAGGCGCTGGAGACGATCGATCCGGAGCACATTCGCTGGCATGTGCGTTTTCTTTCGCACGACCTGCTCGAAGGCCGGGGCACGGGTCAGCGCGGGGGCGATATCGCTGCGGAATACATCGGCACGCAGTTCGCCGAGTATGGCCTGAAGCCGGCCGGCGATAACGGAGGCTACCTGCAGAAGGTCCCGCTGATCGGCATCACAACTTTGCCGGAAACAAAGTTTTCTTTGCTCCCCAAACACGGGGACGCAATGGACCTGAAGTTCCTGGACGACTATGTAGCCTACGACCAGACCCAGCAGCCGCAATCGGATGTGGACGCCGACATCGTCTACGTCGGTTACGGCATCGAAGCGCCCGAATATAACTGGAACGACTACAAAGATGTCGACGTCAAGGGCAAAGTTCTGTTGATGCTGGTGAACGAGCCGCCCTCGGACGATCCTAAATTCTTCAAAGGCAAAGCCCTCACTTACTACGGGCGTTGGACTTACAAATACGAAGAAGCCGCGCGCAAAGGCGCGGTTGGCGTGATTCTGATTCACGTCGAAGAGATGGCGAGCTATCCCTGGGAAGTGGTGCGGAACTCGAATTCGGGGGAAAAGTCCTACCTGAAGCTGGAGGGTCCGGCGCTGAAAGTTGCTTCGTGGGTGCAGTCCGATGTGGCGAAGAAGTTCGCGACGGCATCCGGCATGAATTTCGATCAGATGTTGCTGGATGCGCGGGCGCGGGATTTTCGTCCGGTGAATCTGGGCGCGAACCTCAAGGCGCACATGGTCAGCAAGGTGCGCAGTTTCGAATCGAACAATGTGCTGGCCATGCTGCCAGGGTCGGACAGCAAGTTGAAGAGCGAAGCGGTGCTCTACACCGCGCACTACGACCATCTCGGCATTCGTCCGGAGATGTCGGGAGACAACATCTACAACGGCGCCAACGACAATGCCACCGGGTGCGGCATCCTGCTGGAAGTGGCGCGCGCTTACAGCCTCTCCACGCAGCGGCCGCGGCGGTCAATTCTATTCGCTGCCGTAACGGCGGAAGAGCAGGGACTGCTTGGGTCGGAGTATCTCGGAAAGCATCCGCCGGTGCCCGCAGGCAGGATTGCTCTCGACCTGAACTATGACGACGTGCCGCCGCTGGGCGCTCCGCAGGAAGTAGAAGTGTCAGGCGCGGAGCGGACCACGTTCTATCCCTGGGTGGAGGCGATGGCAAAAGAGTTTCGCCTGGCGATTCGTCCGGATTCCAGGCCGGAAGCGGGGCACTACTATCGCTCCGATCATTTCAGCCTGGCGCGAGTGGGGATTCCCGCTTTTTCCATCAATGAAGGCATGAAGTTCAAAGGTCACGATGAGGCCTGGGGTCTGCAGCAGGCCCGCGAGTACAACGAGAAGCATTATCACCAGCCGAGTGACGAATACCATCCAGAAATGGACTTCGTCGCCGACGGAGCCATGGCACGCTTCGGCTTCGCGTTAGGCTGGGAAGCCGCAAACTTCAATCAGCTGATCGGATGGCAAAAAGGGGACGAGTTCGAACCGGCGCGGGCCAAGAGTCAGTAGCAAGTCCCGAGTTCCGAATAGCACGCCGCCTCGATCAGCCCCCAGCTAAGCCCAATAAAACCCACAGGTTAAGCTCGTAACCTAGGTAACTTTAGCCCGCGGCCGGAGCCGTGGTAGCCTCGGTATGTAGTTGTGTAATCAGCAACTTCCGAACAGAACCCACCAGGGAGCGATGCCGAGAATTCCATTCTTTCGCCTAGGCGCCGCGCCGGAGAAGCCGGAGCTGCCCGCGCTGGCCACGTCCGTGCCTACGGTCTCGCTCGCTGGCCTCGCCGTGGGCGTGGACAACCTGCGCCACGACGTGGTGTTGAGCACGAAGTTTGCGGAAGCCACTCGCGCCCAGATCGCACGCCAGATCGCCCGGCACGGCGAGGTCGAGGGACTGCTCTCGGCAGAAGCGGCGCAATCGGCACAGGGACCTTCGTGGCTGCGCAACCAGGTCCGTGCCGGCGAAACTCGGGCGAAAACGGAATCCGGCGAGTGGAAAGCGATTTTGGCGGAGTTGCACGTCGCCGCGCTGAATCGCGCGAAAAAAGAAGGCAAGATTCCGGTCGACTTACTCGCCCGCCTGGCCGTGACGAAATTCCTGCGCACGGAAATGAATCTGCAGTTCGCGCAAGTTCTCGAACGCTGCCGCGTCCTGTTGAAGAACTACGAAGGAATGCGGCAACAAAAGGCGATGGAATACCGCGAGCGCGTGAACGGATTCCAGGTCCGCAAGAAAATCATTCTCCGCAAGACCGGGCAGGAATTGTTCGAGACCGTGCGCGAAGTGGAAAAAGGAACACTTGCCCGCACGCGGCGCTCCCTGTTCGGCCAGGATGCCGAGAGCTACGTATTATTCGTGAACCGGCTGGCATTCTCGGAAGACGGGCGCGACGACTTTTTATGCGCCGAACACTACGTGATGATGGGCAACTGGGACCGCGACCCCGACCGCTACGGGCGCCTGCGCGAAGTGGTCTCGACATTTCTGCGATCTCTGTATGGTCAGGAGACCACCGGAGAAACTATCGACTCCTGGATGAACGTGCGCGAAAATGCGCGAGCTCTGGTGGGCAGCGGAACGCCCGACGAATCCACGGACGAAGGTGAGGCTCAGGAAGAACGGCTGGCGGCATGGGTGCGCCTGCTGGAAGACGAAGGCATCATGGAGCATGTGATCGCTTCCTACTGTGTGGTGCCGCTGCTTGGCGAATATGCGCCGCGCATCAATCCGCAGCAGCTCAAGACGGCGCTCACCGACCGCACCGAGTGCGACCGCGTGGAGCGCATGATCCAGGAGCACGGCAAGCTTTCTCCCGCTAGCCTGTATGCCGCGGTGGCCAAGGTTGCCAGTTGCCGGGGGGCGGAACGCGCGAAAGTGGCGGCGCGCTTTCTGCAGGATTTCTTTCACTATCATCGCGACCTGCGCCGGCTGGAAACGCTGAACTCCGCGCTGGACACCGTGAACCTGGTCGCCAACGACCGCATGCGCGAGCTGTCGCGAGTCAACGGCACGCTTTACGAATTCCTGCTGCCGGAAGAGCAAGCCCAGCCGGAAGAAAATAAAGTAACGCGCCATGTTGTGCTCAAGGCCGACGTGCGCGATTCCACCCGCCTGACGCGTACTTTGATGGACCAGGGACTGAATCCGGCTTCCTATTTCAGCCTGAATTTCTACGATCCGGTAAACAAACTTCTCGCCAAATACGGCGCACAGAAAGTCTTCCTGGAAGGCGATGCGATCATTCTTGCGATTCTGGAACGCGAAGGCGAACCGGGACTCGCAGTGAGCCGAATGTGCGTGCTGGCGCGGGAGATCATCGAAATCGTGCGGGGCTACAACCAGTTGGTGCAGCGTTCGGGCATGCCCGGGCTGGAACTAGGCGTTGGTATCACGCTGCAGGAATCTGCGCCGCTGTATCTGATGGATGGCGAGCACCAGATCATGATTTCAGAAGCGCTGAACGAGAGCGACCGCCTTTCTTCCTGCAACAAGCACGCGCGCAAGGTGATGGAATCGCAGGCTGGTCCGTTTCACGTGTACGCGTTTCAGTCGGCGGAGCCGGAAGCCGGCGGAAACAGCGAAGACACCATTCTGAGTTTCAACCTGGGCGGCATCCGCATGAACGAAGCCGCGTTCCGCAAGTTGCGGCAGGAAATTTCCCTGCAGCCGCTTAACGTGAAATTGCCGGCGTCGATGGCCTCGTCCGACAAAGGGGAATACAAACTCTCCAGCGGCATGGTGCCGGTCGATCGCGACATCTTCCGCAAAATTGTTGTCCGCGAAAGCCGCGTCCCCCGCATTGATCCCCGCGACTTTTCGGTGCAGGGCTGGACCGAGCGCTCCTACTACGAAGTCTGCACCGATCCCGCGATCTACGCCGCGCTGGAAAAGAAAAAAAGCGCGACGCGGTAAGAACCCCCGGTACTCTTTCATTCTCCGGTTGCCTCCTTGCCGCAAGAGTAGGATGGAATCGGCAGGAGAGCCATCATGAAAGCACTGTGCAAAATTGTTGTCGTCGCGGCCGCGTTTTTCGCCGTGCCGCTGTCCTTGTCGCTGCCATCGCTCGCGGCGCAGCAGGAGGCGAAGCCGGCGCCGAAGCCCAGCGACGCTCCGGCGTCGAAACCTTCCCCCTCGCCCGCGCCGTCAGTGAAGGCTTCAAACGATGGAAAGCAATACTCAGGCATGTACACATTCCTGAAAGAAGGAGAGTACTTGCAGATCACCGTAGAAGATGCCGGGCAAGTGGCGGGCTTCATTTCACGATACGACGATGGCGGGAGCGAAAAGGGTGAGTTCATCGACCAGTTCTTCAAAACCGGCAAACTCGATGACAACAAATTAAGTTTCACGACCAAGCCGTCAAACGACATGTGGTTCGAATTTAACGGCTCGGCGCAGCGGGGCGAAGGCCAGAACCCCGGCGACGATGCCTACTACGTGTTGAAAGGAACTCTGACGGAGAATACAACCGGCCCGGACAAGAAAGTGAGTTCGCGGCCGCGGGATGTGACGTTCAAAATGTTTCCGCAGGAAGCGGAGTCGCCGCCGGCGGCAAAGAACTAAGAATCAAGAATCAAGAAAATAAAAATCAAGCCCCGGTAGATTTCGGCTACTGGCCGGCGCGCACGGGCGCGAGGCTGGGACGGGCAAAGCCTTTGCTCTTGGCGTCGGCCGTCTCGCGATCATAGGCCACATCGGGGCTGCCACCGGAATTGCTGCTGGCCTCGGAAAGAGCCTTGGCCAGCGCGCGGTACGAGCGGCTGATGTCCAGGCCTTCCTGCAGAACCACAGGGGTGCCGTGATCGATGGCGGGCGAAACGGCGTGAAACGCGTTCGGAACCTTCCACCAGACCTTGCAGTGCGTGGCCTGCTCCACATCTTCGTCCGTAAATCCAGGAATTTTCTTGTAGCGGTTCAGCACCATGCGCATGTGATCGCGCCCGGTTCCTTCGCCCAGGAAAGAATGAATGCGGCCGGCGCTCCACAGCGAAACTACATCAGTCTGGGCGACCACCAGAACGGCATTGGAAAGATCGGAGAGCAAGTGGGTCGTGGCGTCCAGCCGGCTGGATCCGTCGATGATGACGTAACGGTAATGGTTCACCAGAAGGTCGAAAAGCCGCGCCAGTTCGGCGGGAGTTGCCATCGTGGGATACGGCTGCTGTGGGCCCGCGAGCAGGTGCAATCCCTCTTTGGTGGTGGTCATCAGGCCGTCGAGCAGGGAAACATCGAGCCGGTGAAGATTCTGTAAAGCGTCGAGCACGCCAAACTGCGGTCGCAGATTCAGATGCAGGGCCGCGTGGCCGATGGGAGCGAAATCCACCAGCACCACATCGCCGTGAGCCAGTTGCAAAGCCATTGCGGTGTTGACCGCGGCGGTGGTGGCTCCCGCGCCTCCCTTGGCGCTGAGGAAAGTGAATATGGGCGCCTTGCCGGCTCCTCCGCGGACCCGTGTACGCGTGGAACTGTAGCGGGTGAGGGCCTCGAGCCAAGCCTCGGAACCGGCGGAATTGTCGAGATATTCGCAAGCCCCGGCTCGCATGCTGGCCACAATGTTCGGAGGTTGCGTCATCTCGCCGTTGGCGAAAATGGCAATCTGCTGCGTGGTGGCGTGAATCAGTTCGACCGCGTGAATGGCGCGCTGGGAATCGCGCGTGGGAATATCCACGATTACAACTTCGGCGCGTGAGTCCTGAATCTGTCGCAGGATGGAATCGGTAGGTCCTACGGGAAAGCCCACCTGGCTGAACACGGCGCGTCCCAGGCGCGTCAATTCCAGACGCTCCTGCAGCGCGGATAAATGTTCCCGGTCCTCAGTCAGGAGCGCGACGGCGATCCCATGCATGGTGCGGTTCTCGCTGATTTCTCTTGGTGTTTGCATGTTAGAAAGAGAACGCACACCCCGCCAAGTGACTTAGGTAACAGGACATACCGGGACGAATGTACTCTTTTTCGTGAGAATTCCGCCCCTGAACGTTGCGACACAAAACATCCCAACGAAAGTTGCTGGCTGCGGAAGACTTCGAGGAAGTTCGGTCCGGTGACAAGAATTGTAAGCCAAGGCCGCGGAGTTGAAAAGGCCCGAAAGTGCCAGCGGCGCCAACCATCGTGCCAGCTGACGACGAAAGCAGCAGGAGACGAGGGAACGACACTCCCGGGGCGAGTTTTCCCGTAGTCGCGTAGCGGTCAGTCTAGCGCGAGATCAGGGCCGCCGCAGCCACGGTGGGTTGGTCCTCTTCCGGTTCACGGCGGTGTTCGTGGAGAGCGGAAACGCGCTGAAATGAAGAGGAAGAGTCCGCAATCTCGGGAAGATATTCGTAGCCGTGGAGACGAACCGCAACCCCGATTTTGGTTTCGGCGCAGGGATTGGTAGCGGTTACCGGGGGTTGCGCTGGGTGGTGCTGCGACAGGTCGTGTTGCGACATATCCGGAGGCAAGGCTACCCGGAGAACACTGCCGCGACAACGGACTCGCATATTATCCCCCAGCGTAATCTCGGAAGGCATGTTGAGGGTAAGCTCGATCGGCGCGCCTTCGGTGAAGGCTGCATCGGTGAAGAAAAAGACGCCGCGCGAGCTGATGTCCTGGGTAAAGCCCCGAGCCTCGACTCCACTGGAGAGGTCGCGAGCGAAAACCGGAAGAAGAAACGGAAAGCGCTGTCCGGCGCGGCGTTCGACTCGGACTGGAGGAGGATTCATGGTGGCAGACTTCCTTCCTGTCGCCTCGCCGGGGGGGAGCGTAAGGGGCAAGAGAACTGTACCGCATGTGAGGCCCGTTGAACAGTTATTAAGTCAGTCACGGGTCGCTGACAGCGGCAAAGCCTGCGGCTGAATTCCCGAAAACAGCTTCACGATATAGTGATGCCTGGATCGGCGCCGTGACATCCAAAGAAGCGAACGTGGCTGAATCGAAGACTTCCATTCCAGAGAATGAGCTGGCAACGCCGGCCGGAGCGGCTTCCGAGCCCGGTTTACGCTGGCAGGCGGCGGGACGAGCCCTGCGCCATCGCAACTTCCAGCTGTTCTTCAGCGGACAATTGATTTCTCTGACCGGTACCTGGATGCAGACCGTGGCCCAGTCGTGGCTCGTCTACAAGCTGACCGGATCGGGATTGCTGCTGGGTGCGGTGGGATTCGCCAGCCAGATTCCAGTTTTTCTCATTGCGCCCATCGGGGGAATCACGGCCGATCGGGTGAATCGACAGCGGATTGTGATTGCCACGCAGACTGTCTCGATGCTGTTGGCGTTTGTATTGGCCGCACTCACGCTCACCGGGAAAATCCAGGTGTGGCACGTGTTCGTGCTGGCAGCGTTGCTGGGCGTGGTGAACGCGTTCGACATTCCCGGCCGGCAATCGTTTCTGGTGGATATGGTCGGCAAGGAAGATCTGATGAACGCGATCGCCCTGAACTCCTCCATGTTCAACGGAGCGCGCGTGATCGGGCCGGCTGTGGCCGGCGTGCTGGTGGCGAGGCTGGGCGAGGGCTGGTGCTTTTTCGCGAATGCCGTGAGCTATATCGCGGTGATCGTTGGATTGCTGCTGATGAAAGTGAAGGCCGCAGCGAGAGTGCCGAGCAAGGCTTCGCCCTATGAGCATATCGTGGAGGGTTTTCAGTTCGTGGAACATACCGCGCCGATTCGCACCCTGCTGCTCTTGCTCGGTGTGGTCAGCGTGACGGGTATGCCTTACGTAGTGCTGATGCCGATTTTTGCCGACCGCGTTTTGCGCGGCGGCGGGCAGGAGTTCGCGTCGCTGATCGGGGCGCACGACCTGGGAGCCGTACGGCTCGGCATTCTGATGGGCGCAGCCGGCGTGGGCGCGCTACTGGGTGCGCTGACTCTGGCCATGCGTTCGGGAGTGAAAGGTCTGGGACGCTGGGTTACGGTGTGCTGCGCCGGATTTGGCGTAAGCCTGATGCTGTTCGCAGCTTCGAAATCGTTCTGGCTCTCGGTGGCGCTGCTCATGCCGGTGGGATATTTCATCATGCTGCAGATGGCGGCATCGAACACGCTGATTCAGTCGATGGTGCCGGATGCATTGCGCGGGCGGGTGATGGCCGTGTATTCCATGATGTTTATGGGCATGGCTCCGATCGGAGCATTGCTGGGTGGCGCAATTTCAGACCGGCTGGGCGCACCGGTGACCGTGGCGATTGGCGGACTGGCGGCGGTGGCAGGAGCGTGGTGGTTCGGCGTGCAATTGCCAAAAATTCGCGTGGAAGCGCGCCAGCTCATTGTGGCCCAAGCCATGGCCGGCGGCGAACCGGCGGAAGAGATGACAGGGCCGGTGGCGGAGGACTAGCAACACGGTGCACGGCTGCCGTTGGATACCCAATCGAGAAAGAGTCTAGCGATACGCTTCCGGGGGCAGGCCGGTGATCCGAATTCCAGCGTGGCCTTTGTGGCGGATGTTGAAGCCGATCAGCAATGCAGTGATCTGCTCGACGGTGCGGGCGTTCTCGAGTTTGCCGCCGTCGATGGCGCGGACTCCGGGAATTTTCGCGGCCAGCTCGCGCGTGAGTTGCGCGGCGTCGGGATCGTCACTGCAGACGATCACGTCGCAGTCGAGCGGAGAGTCTCCATTCAGCAGTTCGGCGGAAATGTTGTGGAAGGCTGCGACCACGCTCACGCCCTTGGGCACAAGTTCGGCGGTTTGCTGAGCCGCGGAACCTTGCCAGACGCCCAGAGTGCGGGAGGCTCGTCCGCCGACCGCGGCGGCGAGAGGCACGGTGGCGTCAATCAGAATGCTGCCTTCGGTGATCGCGGGTTTGAGTTGCTTGAGCAGCGCGGCCTGGCCATCGAAGGGGACGGTGAGCATCAGAATGTCGGCGGCGGCGCAGGCGGCGCTGTTTTCCATGCCGGAGACGAGCGCTCCAAATCCAACTTTCCCTCGAACGGCGGCGGCGACGTCGCGGGCGCGCTGCGCGTCGCGTGAGCCAATGATAATGCTCTCCTGGGCGCGGGCCCAGCGCAGCGCCAGTCCGGTGCCGGCCGGGCCGGTGCCTCCGAGAATTGCGATGGGACGGGCGGGGGCTGCCGGTGCGGGGTCGCCACTCATGCGAACTCCGCAACGACGGCTTGCTCCGCGGTGAATTCGGCTTCATTCAGGGGCATCTTGATCTGAATGCGCGAGTAAGAGGTGTTACGCTCGGCGGGGATGCGGCCCATCTCCAGAATCAGCGCCTGGAAATCTTCCGGACTGGTGTACTGGCCGGCGGTGGCTCCGGCTTCGCGCGAAATATTTTCTTCCATCAGCGTGCCGCCGTAATCGTTCGCGCCCGCGTGCAGGCAAAGCTGCGAGAGGCGGCGGTTCAACTTTACCCACGAAACCTGAATGTTGTTGATGGAGCCGGCGAGCAGGATCCGCGACAGCGCGTGAACCTTGAGGTGCTCGGCCAGGGTGGGACCGCTGCGCGCGAGTCCCTGATGAAAGAGCAACGTGTTCTGGTGGACGAAGCCGAGCGGGACGAATTCGGTGAAGCCTCCGGTCTCGTTCTGGACGTCGCGCAGCAACAGCATCTGGCGAACCCAGTGGTCCGGAGTTTCGGTGTGGCCGTACATCATGGTCGAGGTGGTGCGGATTCCGGCGCGGTGCGCGGTGCGGATGACTTCGATCCATTGCGCGGTCGACAGCTTATTAGCGGAAAGGATGTGGCGAATCTCGTCGTCGAGAATTTCGGCGGCGGTGCCGGGAAGCGTGCCCAGGCCGTTATCGCGCAGCATGGCGAGATAATCGGCGAGCGGCATGCCGGTGAGCTCGACGCCATAGACGATTTCCATGGGCGAGAAAGCGTGGATGTGCATGCCCGGGACGGCGCGCTTCACGGCGCGGAGAATATCGCGATAGTAAAAGGCGGGCAGTCCGTGTGGCAGACCGCCCTGGATGCAGACCTCGGTGGCACCGACTTGCCAGGCTTCCACTGCTTTCTGCGCGACCTGTTCCGGGTCGAGGAAGTAGGTGTCAGACTCGCGCGGGCCACGGCTGAAGGCGCAGAATTTGCATCCCACAAAGCAGATATTGGTGAAATTGATATTGCGGTTTACCACGTAGGTGACGAGATTGCCAGCGAGTTCAGCGCGGAGAAGATTCGCGGCGACCAGCAGGCCGAGGAGATCGTCGCTGTCCGAGTGGGCGAGCGCGAAGGATTCTTCCAGAGAAAGCGCAGCGCCGTTTTGCGTTTCTAGAATTTTATCGAGTGAGGCGCGCGTGGCAGGAGTGAGGCGCGGAGCAATGTCGAGCCAGTCGAGCGCGGGGAAAGTTTCGAGTTCGGAAGGCGCAAGTTCGCGGGGCATGAGACTCTCCGTAGAGACGTAGCTGGCTACGTCTCTTCTTACCACACGCCGATCTGCCTGGGACGGCTAGACGTTGCAAGCAACGTCTCTACAGAGGAAGTCTACCGGAAGAGGTCGGTCTTTGCAGGGCGAAGCAGGTCGCGGGTTCGGCCGGGGCCGGGTTCGTAAGGGAATCCGCGCACGATGCACGCTGGAGTACGGTTGAGTTTGCCACAGACCAGACCCGCGGCGGCGGCCAGTTCGTCGGCGACCGCTTCGAGGCTCGCGTGGAGCTGGTAGCCGTGGGGATCGCGGCGGCCGCGATCGTCGCGCAAGGGCTTCATGCCAGCAATCCCGATGCAGTGGTCCACCAGGCCTTCGCGCCAGGGTCGTCCAAAACTGTCGGTGATGATGACCGGGATGTCGAGGCCGGTGCGCTTTTTGAGGTCACGATGGAGTTCGCGGGCGGAGTGGTCGGGATCTTTGGGGAGCAGGAGAGCGTGGCGTCCGCCGTTCACGTTGGAGACATCGATGCCGCCGTTCGCGCAGAGGAAGCCGTGGTGGGTCTCGGTGATGAGCACTCCGCTCTTGCGGCGGATTACGGCGCGGCATTCGCGTAAGGCCAACTCGATCACTCGAGCGTCAAGCTGATATCTTTTCGCCCAAGCGACGGAACTGGCAGAGGGCTTTATGGTTGCCAGGTCTACTAGTCGTCCTTCGGCCTTGGAGACGATTTTGTGTTTGATGATCAGGATGTCGCCTGCGCGGAAGGACTGGCGGTGGCGACGAACAGCGCATAGAAGCTTTTCCGGGATATCGTCGCCAGGTTGAATTTCTCCGGAAACAACGATTGGGATGAGACGAATTTCGTTTCGTATGGCGGCTTTCATAAGTCGCCGCTGCGCGGCTGGGCGGGCAAGAGTGGCCGCCCCACCCGAGCATCGATGCCCCATTTTCGGGCCAGTTGCTGGGCGCGGGTTTCGCCGGGGAGTGAAACGAGATGCTGGAGATCTTCGGGGCTGTCGACATCGACGGCGATGCCTGGGAGTCGCAGCACCACGCAAGTTTTGCCTGTGGCCAGGGCGGCGGCATGGTGCGGCTTGAAGCTGTCGTTGCCGAAGCGCAGCGGAAACAGCGCGGCGGGACTGCGGTAAGCGGCGTTGGTGCCGCGTCCGTCAGCAGCGGGGACCAGAACGCTGCCTTCCGCGGGGGCCTGCTTCAGAATCTCTGCGAGTTCCCACGACCGCATCAGCGGAATGTCGGCGGGGATCACCAGCGTGCTCGCGACGCCGCGATCGACGCAGATTTGTGTGGCCATTTCGATGGCGCCGGTCTCGCCGGGGTTTGCGGGATCGGGAATGATTTCGAAAGCGTATTCGCGCGCTAGTTCGATCGCGAATGGATCGCTGCTCACAACGGCGACGTCGGGGCGGGCTTTATCTTCAACGTCATCGTTCCACGCGGCGAGAGCGGAGAGCACGTCGTGCAGCATGGCTTGCGCCAATTCGGTGCGCAGTTTCTGATCGAGCAGCGAAGCGAGGCGCTGTTTCGCGCCAGAGAGATTCTTGACCGGAACCAGGATCACGACGGATCGTCCACCGATCGGAAGCGAATGAAAGGCCGGCTGGCGGGAGCTTCTTCTGCCGGAGTTTGTTCGGAGGAAGCGTTTTCGGAGGGAGCCGTGTCAGAGGCAGCTTTGTCGGACGAAGACTGGCCGGAAGAAGCTTGATCTGAAGAAGTATGATCCGAAGAAGTTTGCCCGGCAGCGCCCTGCTCGGAAACCGGCGAGGCGGAGACCAGCGCCAGCGCCTTGCGCGCAAGCTCAGCTTTGTCTTCCGGAGTGCGCATGATGGTTTGCGCGCACTGCACGCGCACCCCGGTCTTGCGCAACACCTCGGCGGGCCGGGAGTCGCGCGTGTCGCAGATCAGGACGTCGAGAAAATCCTCATACGCCTGCGCCACGCCGGCGATGGAACTGGGCAGACCCTGCGCCACCATGAGAATTCCTGCCGGCCCGTTCACCGCAGCGCCGCTGATGATGGGGCTGATCGCGCCAATCTTGCACTTGGCGCGGCACAGCGCTTCGCGAATGCCGGGCACAGAGAGGATGGGGCCAATGCTGGTGACGGGATTGCTCGGCGCGATCAGAATCGCATCGGCGGCCTCGATGGCTTCAATCACGCCGGGCGCGGGCTCGGCGTCGGAGGCTCCAGCGAAGCGCACAGAGTTCACAGGATCCTGATACCAGCGCTGGACAAAATATTCTTCGAAGCTCAATTCGCCCACCGGAGTGTCGACCCGAGTTTCGACGCGCGAATCGCTCATGGGCAGGATGCGAGCTTTCACGCCAAGTTTTTCGCAGACCAGCGCCGTTGCCTCGGAAAGCGTTTTGCCTTCTGCCAGGTGACGCGAGCGCAGCAGGTGCACGGCCAGGTCGCGGTCGCCGGTGTGGAACCACGTGGGCTCGCCGAGTTGTCCCATGGCCTGCAGGCAGAGGAAGGTGTCGCCTTTCACTCCCCATCCGCGTTCGCGGCTCAACATGCCCGAGAGAACATAAGTGATGGAATCGATGTCGGGCGAAACGTAGAGCCCCCACCAGAGAAGGTCATCGCCGGTGTTGACGATGAGCGTGATCTCTTCCGCGGGCATCACCTGGCGCAGGCCGTCGACAAACTTGGCGCCGCCGGTGCCGCCAGTGAGAACACAGATCATGCCACCCTCCGGGCGAAACCTGAAGGATCGGTGGCGGCGGCGAGTTTTTCCGAAAGCAGTCCCGGCTTCGCCATTACTGCGGGAAGAAATTCGGGATACACCGGCAGACGCTGGCGCAACTCAAAACCCTGGGCCTCGGTGCGCAGCCGAAGTTGCTCCAGATGCGGCCAGGGCTTTTCCGGGTTGATGTAGTCGGGGGTCAAAGGCGAGATTCCTCCCCAGTCGTTAATGCCGGCTTCCAGCAACTCCTCATAGTAAGGCGCGGAGAGATTGGGCGGCGCCTGAATATTCACGTCTGGGAGTAACAAGCGAGCTACTGCCACGGTGCGCAACATTTCGCCGAGCCCGGGTTCGGGCCAGTGAGCCATGGGGATGGCGGCCTTTACGCGGAAATTCTGCACGATCACTTCCTGGATGTGTCCGTAACGCTCGTGCAAATCGCGGATAGCGAGCAGCGTGTCGGCGCGATCTTCTAGTGACTCGCCGATGCCAATGAGCAAGCCGGTGGTGAACGGAACGTTTTGCCGGCCAGCGTCTTCGATAGTGCGCAGGCGCTTAGCTGGAACTTTGTCGGGAGCGTTGTCGTGAGCCGCGCCGGGAGCCAGCAGGCTGGCGTTAGTGGTTTCGAGCATCAGACCCATGCTGGGAGAAACGGCGGCGAGACGCGCAATCCATTCGGTGCTGAGCAGGCCGGGGTTGGGATGTGGTAGCAGGGTGGTCTCGCGCAGCACCAGTTCGCACATGGCCTCGAGGTAGTGCAGCGTGGATTTGTAGCCAAGATGACGCAAGGTCTCGCGCATCTCCGGGAAAAGCAGTTCCGGCTTGTCGCCCAGGCTGAACAGAGCTTCGGTGCAGCCAAGTTTTTCCCCGGCGCGGGCGACGGCAAGAACCTCGTCAGGAGTCATGGTGTGCGCGCCCGGGTCTCCGGGATCGCGGCGGAAGGTGCAGTAGCCGCAGTAATCGCGGCAGAGATTGGTCAGCGGCAGGAAGACCTTGCGAGAGTATGTGACAATGCGAGGCTTGAAACGTTCCTTGGCGGCGCGGGCGGCGGCGAGAAGTTCGGGAAGATCGCCGTCGGGGCACTGGATAAGGCGCAAAGCGGTGTCCCGTGAGAGGGGTGCGACAGGCGTGATTGCATTCAGCGACACGGCGTTCGGATGATCCGAATCATACATCAACGGCAAGCCGTGGTAATGTAACCGTCTGCGCGTGGACGCGCTCGTAGAGACGTAGCTGGCTACGTCTCCGCTGGCGGCGCCGCGAATGGTGGAGACAGAGAAATGTGGTTAGAGAGACGTGCAAGCAACGTCTCTACGATTTTTCCTACAGTCGCGAAGACGAGCATGAGCCTGAATTCTTCCGAATTCCGAAAAGCGATGGGATCTTTCGCCACGGGCGTGACTATCATCACCGTCGACCTGGACGGGGAAGTCCACGGCATGACCGCGAACGCGTTCGCTTCGGTGTCACTCGATCCGCTGCTGGTGCTGGTGTGCGTCGACCACAACACGCGCACGCATGCCCACCTGCATGCCAAAAAGCGATTCGGCATCAACGTGCTGCGTGAAGATCAGCGCGCGATTTCGGAATACTACGCGCGACCGGACCGCACCCATGAGCACGCGGAAACCGAAGCCGGCGCGCGATTCGATCGCACGGGGCACGGCACTCCGATGCTGCATGGGGCACTGGCGTATCTGGAGTGCCGGCTGCATTCCGCGCAGGAGGCCGGCGACCACACCGTGTTCATTGCGGAGGTCGAGGACGTGGTGGTCCGAGCGGGCGAGCCGCTGCTGTTTTTTCGCGGGAAGTACTGGGGCGTGGGCGGGGAAGTGGGAGGGTGAGCCAGGTCTACGGGCCACAGACTGGCTTATGCCACTTTCCGCGTGCTCGAACATCTAATAAATATAAGAAATTGATCGTAAAGAATGGAGCTATTCATGGCTGAGAAAATTGCCGAGAAAATTGTGAAACCCGAGGCGGAGTGGAAGCAGAAACTCACGCCCGAGCAGTATCACGTGACCCGCGAGGCGGGCACGGAGTGCGCATTCACCGGCGCCTACTGGAAGACCAAAGAGCCGGGGGTGTACCACTGCGTGTGCTGCGGGGCTCCGCTGTTTGATTCGAAGACGAAGTTTGATTCGGGCACCGGCTGGCCCAGCTTTTACAAGCCGGCCGAGGGCAGCGGCGTGATCGAGCATAAAGATACCGCTTACGGCATGGAGCGCACCGAAGTTCGTTGCGCCACTTGCGACGCGCACCTGGGGCACGTATTCGAGGACGGTCCCGCTCCGACCGGGTTGCGGTATTGCATGAATTCGGCGGCGCTGGATTTTAAACCCCAGACGGGCAAGGCTTAACCTCAGAGGTGTAAGAACGGCCGCGGACCGAGAATCAGGGCAGGAAAAAGCAAGGGCACGCGCGAGCGTGCCTTTGCTTCATGCTGCGGTAAGTCCCCAAAAAGCTTACGCGCTGGCGGTCGCAGACAAAGACTTCTGCATTTCAGGAGCTTTCGCCGAATCCGCGGGCTTCGACTGCTGATTCTTCGTGTCAGAGCTGCGCACCTGGATGCCGCCCTTCAGCACGGCGCCATCTTCCACGCTGATGCGCGACGTGGAGACATCGCCGGTGACGGAACCTTCGCTGCGAATATCGACGCGGTCACTGCATTCGATGTTGCCGTTCACCTTACCCATCACAACCACCTCGCGGGCAGAGATGCTGGCATCCACCTTGCCGTTGCGTCCGATGGTGACGCGGCTCTCAGGCATGGTGATTTTGCCTTCGATGCGGCCATCGATGTAAAGCGCTTCAGAGCCGGTAATCTCACCCTTGATGACCAAGGTGCGGCCAATGGTCGCCTGGTCCACGGGGGCAGTGACGGTTTTGATCGGGTTGAACGAGTTGGGGTTGGAAGCCGGTGTGTTCGACTTGAGGAAAGAATTCTCTGACGACTGAAGCATTGCGACCTTCCTTGGGTTCCCGCGCGGCACCTCACTGGCTGGGGCCGCTCCATGCGGTTGGTCTGAAATTTGTGGCTGGCGGGAGTTGTTGCCCGTTCGGCCAATCTGAATATCGCACACAGGTAAGCGGATCACCGAGATTACGGAAGATCGTGTCCGCTGGGGGCGTTTGCGGTGGGTCGTGGAGCAGGTTGTGTGGAGCGCCCACTCCGCACGGTCAGTCGGATTCCTGCAGGGCTCGGGACAGGCCCTCCCATTCTTCGATCAAAGCGGCGTGGCTGGCCTTCTGCTGGTCAAGCGCCTGCGATTGGCGCTGGCTCTCTTCGGCGCTCACGAAATTCTGCAGTGAAGTCTCACACGCGGTGATGGCATCCTCGGCGCGGGAGATTGCTTCTTCGAGCTCGTGGACGCGGTCCTCGATCTGTTTGCGCTTGATAGGATTGACGCGTTTTGCTTTTGATTCTTCCAGGGTCTTTGCGGTTTCCCCGCCAGAATTTCCGTTGGTCGGTGCAGTTGTTGCGGGTTTCGCGGCGCTCGGGGCGGACGTGCTTCGATTGCGTGGCACACTGGCTCGCGGCACGTCATCGAGTGTTGGCGCCCTTTTGTCCCCGCCTTGCTTGCGCCAGAGATAGTCTTCGTAATTGCCGGGATAGATTTCAACCTTGCCGCCGCCAATCTCGAACACGCGCGTGGCCAGGTTGTCGATGAAATAACGGTCGTGAGAAACGAACACAACAGTCCCCGTGTATTCCATAAGCGCGCCCAGCAGGACGTCTTTCGCGCGCAGATCGAGGTGGTTGGTGGGCTCGTCGAGCAGCAGGAAGTTCGCGGGGTGCAGGAGCAGCCGCAACAACGCGTAGCGACCGCGCTCGCCGCCGGAAAGTACGCCGAGCTTCTTGAAGACGTCATCCTCGGAAAAGAGAAAGCAGCCCAGCAGGCCGCGAAGTTCAGTTTGGGTCGAGCTCGGCGAGAGGTCGCCGAGATCATCCAGAATGCGGGCGTCGGGATTGAGTTCCTTGTACTGGTCCTGCGCGAAATAATCCGGGTCAACGTTGTGGCCGAGGCGGAATTCGCCGCTGGTGAGCGGCTCACTTCCGGCGAGTAATTTGATCAGCGTCGACTTTCCTGCACCGTTGATGCCGACCAGCGCGATGCGGTCGCCGCGCTCAATCATGAAGTCGACGTTGCTGAAAACTTTCTTCTCCGCCCCATCTTTTCCCGCATAACTCTTGGCCACGCCCTCGAATTCAGCCACGATCCGTCCGCTTTGTTTCGGCTGAGTGAACGAAAAGTGGATCGTCTTTTCTTCCGGCGGAACCTCGATGCGCTCAATTTTCTCCAGTTCCTTGATGCGGCTTTGCACCTGCTTTGCCTTGGTGGCCTGGTAGCGAAAGCGGTTGATGAATACTTCGAGCTGCTCGATGCGCTCGCGCTGGTTGCGGTAAGCCGCTTGCATCTGTTCGTTGCGCTGGGTTTTCTGCGCCAGAAATTTGTCGTAGTTGCCGGTGTAGAACCAGATCTTCTTGTTCCAGATTTCGGCGATCTTGCTGACCGTGACGTCGAGAAAATAACGGTCGTGCGAAATCAGCACGAACGAATGCGGATAGTCGTGCAGATATTCTTCCAGCCAGTTGCGAGCCTCCAGATCAAGATGGTTGGTGGGCTCGTCGAGCAGCAACAGGTTGGGCTTCTGCAGCAGCAGCTTGGCGAGCGCGAGCCGCATCTGCCAGCCGCCGGAGAATTCGTCGGTCTGCCGCTCCCAGTCTTCTTTGCGAAAACCCAACCCCATCAGCACCCTTCCGACTTCAGCTTCAATGGAATAGCCGCCGCGGGTCTGGAACTCGTGCTCCAGACGGTGATAGCGATCGGCCACGTCCGCATACGCGGTGCTGGTGTGGTCGAGTTCCGCGATGCTGTGGGTCAGCGTTTCGAGCTCGCGCTCCATATTGCGGAGCTCGTCAAACACCGACATGCATTCGGCGAAAACCGTTCGTCCGGAAAGCGAAAGCCCATCCTGCGGAAGGTATCCGGCCGTAGTGCCTTTGGCGATGGTGAGCGCGCCGTAGTCGAGCGCATCGAGCCCGGCCAGAACCTTCATCAGCGTGGTCTTGCCCGTGCCGTTCGCGCCCACGAGTCCAACCCGGTCGTGAGACGTGATCAGCCAGTCGACATTTTCAAACAGCAGTTTGTGGCCGAAGCGTTTTCCGGCGGCGGAAAGCTGAATCATATTTCGTTCAAGTCGTGCTGGAATTATCGTCTCATAGAATCAGTAACGAGTACTGAGTACTGAGTACTGAGTACTGAGTACTGAGTACTGAGTCCCGAGTCCCGAGTCCCGAGTCTCGAACGAAGAACGAAAAACGAAGAGTGAGGTTTACGACTGGACTGCGGCGCGTGCGTTGCGGCTTCCGTGGTCAGTTGCCCAGAGAGCGCCGCGAAAGTGGATGCGCTCCAGGGCGCGGTCGATCACAGCTTCAAGTTCGCGAGCGTACTTCACTTCGCGGCCTTTGGCCAGATGGCGCCTTGCTTCCTCAGGACTGAACCATGAGGGATGCCGCATCGCCTCATCGGGTCGGCGCATCTGCCGCACTTCCATCAGAAAAGCCTTGACTACGAATTCCTGCACGCCCCCCGACTGCCAGAACACACCCTTGGAATGAATGTAGAGGTGAAAGTGGCGCGGCTCGATGGTGCCGGTGGCGCCGGCTTCTTCCACGGCTTCGCGCTCCGCGGCCTGGCTGTGGGAAAGGTGCGCGTCAGGAGATCCCTTGGGAAAAGTCCACTTGTTCCCGCCGTTGGTATTCACCAGCAGGAACTCAACTTCGGGACCGCGCCGCCGATAGCAGACGGCCGCCACCTGCAGCGGCAGCGATTTCGAAATCCGCGGTGAACCCATGCAGCGCCCTCCCCAGGTTAGATGCTATCTGCACAATATTGCAGCAGTGTGAATGTGCAGCAAAAATTGTGCAGAGGGGTGGTTACGAAAGAATTACCTCCCGATTCGGGAACCTGCGAAAGTACCGAAAAACTGGTCCCTCATCCTGCGGCTGTCATTCTGAGCGAAGCGAAAGCCTGCCGCGGGTCGAAGCGAACCTATGCACTGTGCCGGTGCCGGCAAATTGCAGTCAGCAAACTAGTGGCGTCAGCCGCCCAACCCTAATTCGCCGGTGCTTCCAGCGTCTTCACCAGCCACGGAATAATTACTTGTTTGAAAATCAGGGGGTCGGGCCATACTCCCACCTGCCGGCCCAGGTGGCCGCCGTGGGGGTTGATCCAGGCTTCCTTCGGCACGTCGCCCTTACTCAGGAGCAGGTATTCATCTTCGATCGGAACTTGCGTATCGAGCACACCCGCCAGGATCAGCATGGGAGCCATCGGTTTGCCGAGAAGGCCCTGGTGAACCAGCGACAACTTCGGCAGAGAGTCGCCCAGTTCCTCGATCGTGTGCACGCCCTCCAGAATATTCATCAGCGCAGGGACCTGATCGAAAAGATACTCGCGATTGCCCAGCAGCGAGTTCGTCAGGAAATCTTTCTGGAAAAATCTGTCGACCGGCGGAGACTGCGCGCTAGCTCCCCGCAGGCGGGCGCGTTCCACGATCGCCATCTTCGTCGCCCAGTAAGCTCCCCAACTCACTCCGTGCATGGCGATGCGGTTCCTGTCGATCTCGGGCCGCGACTGCGCGTAATCAATTACCCTCGACAGCATCCGGTCCGCCGTCTCACTTACTTTGATCGGATTCTGGCCGGTCCCGGGACCGTCGACCGCGAGAAAGCCAATTCCGAAAGGAAGAATCGCTCCGAAACTCTCGGTGAGATCTTCCTTGCGGCTGTCGAGCCCATTCACCGCGATCACCAGCGGCACCGGGCCCGTCGCATTTTTCGGCAGGCGCAGGTAGCCGATAATCTCTTTGCCTTCGAACGGAATGTGCACGACTTCAAGCGGCGGATCGAAAAACTTCGCGTGCGCCAGGAACGCCTCAATGGCTTTTTCGTACGATCGCTGTTTGCCCGGAGAAGCTGGAATCGGCCAGCGTCCGAAGGAATAAAGCCGCCAGGCGCGGATGTAATCGGCGTTGGCCTTAGCCAGATCGGCTTTATCGGGACTCGTTGATTTTTCGAGCGACTTCGCCTCGTCGAAGTAGCGGTCCGCGACATGCATGAACCCGGCGGCCCATTCGTCTTTGTCGCTGGTGTGGATGCTGGCGAAGGCTTCTTTCACGTCGGCGGGATCGAGCCCGATCAGCGGGTACTGGCCCACTTCGGCCCGCCGGACCGCTTCCACCTTGATCTCGTCAATCGTGCGCTCGCGCCGTTCTTCTTTTTTGGCAGGTTCCTGGGACAGAGCGCTGGCAGAAATCAGCGCCAAAAATGCCAGTAATAAAATTGCGAAAGAAAACTCACTCTTAATATTCATGATATGAACCATATCGCTTCAACCATCCAGGCTCGCCAATCGCGACGCCAAAGTTTCACGCCGAGATCAACGATGGGAAAAAGGCCGGACGGAATTGCGTCCGGCCTTCGATTTAGTCCGAATCTCGATCAACCAGCCTCGATCAACCAGCCTCGATCAACCAGCCTCGATCAACCAACCCTAAGCTGAACAGCTAGAACGTGAACTTCAGCCCCAACTGCGTGGCGCGGCTGCCGCCGGATCCGATCACAGGATTGGCCGCAGCCACATCTGGCGTGGCGCATCCGCAACCGAACGGCTGCACCGAAGGATCGTTCAGCCCGTACCCGTTCTGCCCGCCGTAAGGGTTGGCAAAGTTCGGATGATTGAAAATATTGAAAAACTCGGCGCGGAACTGGAGCCGCTTGGTTTCTCCAAAGTGGAAACTCTTGCCCACGGAGAAATCAAAATTCCTGAAGCCAGTGTCCTCGAACATGTTCCGGCCCATGTTCCCGAATTGGCCGAGCGGCGGCGGAAGCATGATGGAATTTCCGTTGGCGTAGCAGCCAAAAAATGCGAGCGACTCCGTGGACGCTCCCGGGCTGCCCCCGTCCAATGCTAGAGCCTTGGTGTTGCAGGCTGGGTTGGCGCTTGGATCGCTGGGGCTGTTATTGCCGCCGAAATGCGGAATCCCAACCCCTTTCTGAGACTTGAAATCCGACGTCTTGCCGTAAAAGCTCCAGCGAATCGGAGTGTTGGCGGGCGGGCTCACTGGCAACGGCCCAATACCAGCCGCATCCGTGCCTTCGTCCATCGGCCCCCAGTACTGCGGGCTTTCCAGCGTAATAATAGAGTTGACTTCCCAGCCTTCGCGCATCTGCCCGAAGCCCTTCTTTCCAGGGATCGCGTAGGTGAGCGATACGGTGAGCCGGTGGCGGATATCGAAATCGCTGTTGGCGTATTCGGCGCCGGGGTTGTAGGCGTCCTGCGGCAGGCCGGAACCGTAGCCGAAATCCCAGTTCGCGCCCACATCGTCAAGTGCATGCGAATAGGTGTACCCGGCTACCATGCTCAGGCCATGGTAGTTGCGCGCATTCAATGTGACTTGCAATCCGTTGTAATTCGAGCGGTAGACGTTGCCCATCTGGAAGATGTTGGCTAAGTAGGGAAACGCGTTGGTAAAGGGCCCGTTTTCGGGCGCAACCTGGCAGGCCGGATTGTTGGTCGTGTCGTACTGACCGCCGACGAGGTTCGCCGTGCAGATGGCGATATTCGCCGCAGGCCATCCCGAACCCACCGGCGGCTGGTTAATGTCCCGAATGCCCATCAGATTCGTTCCACGATTGCCCACGTAGGCGGCTTCCAGCGACAAGTTGGGAGTGAAGGAATGCTGCAGGTTGAGATTCCAATTCCAGACATACGGAGTGGTCAGGTTCCGGTTCACGGTCATGATGGGGCAGGGGCTGTTGTAGCAGTTGACCGTGCTGCCGCCGTAAAGAGGAGTGGTAGTGGAATCCCAAGTCGTAGGATAGTTCAGGAAATTCTTTACGGTGACGTTCCCCGTGGTAATCGTGCCGCCGGAGGTGTCGCCCGCTGCATCAATCGGCGCGCCCGTCGGAACGCTGCCCGGTCCGAAGGCGTTGTTGAAGGCGACAAACGACTGCCAGTTCACGGTTTCATAGATCAGGCCGCCGCCGCCGCGCAGCACCGTCTTGCCATTGCCGCCGATGTCCCACGCAAAGCCCCCACGCGGACCAAAGTTCGTGTGGTCCGCGTTATACAGGCTGCTGATCTGATGGCCGACCTGAACCATGCCCACGCTTGGATCAAAATTTCCCAGCAGATTGTTCGCTTCCTGGGGAACCGTGCTGAACTCGTAGCGAACACCCAGGTTGATGGTCAGGTTCTTGGTGGCCCGCCAGTCATCCTGGAAAAACGCGCCGTAGGCCCAGTTGTGCAGATGCAGAGTCGGGTTTCCTACCTCGACCGTGGACTTGAACGGCAAGCCGGCAAAAAAATCCTCGAGCGGAGTCGAGTTGCCGGTCAATACCGTTCCCAGGAAGGTGATGCTGCCTCGAGCGTTACCGTAGGCGGCGTTGGTAACGCCGTCGTGACGGAAGTCGCCCCCAAATTTCAGAGCGTGCTTACCGGCGATGTAAGAAACGTGATCGACGAACTGGGTCATCGAGTCCGGCCCCTGGAACTTCGGCCACTTAAAGCCGCCCAGCCCGGGGAAAAAGTATCCGCCGAAACCAATGCGCGGCAGGCCGCCGGTTTCCGGCCCGCTCACTCCTGTATCCAGACCGTAGGAGGAGGCAGGGGCGTTGAGATCCCCCGGCAGAGTGGGCTGATAAAGCCGGTTATAGCCAACTCGCGCGTCGTTCACCCAGCGCGCGCCAGGAGTCCATATCCAGCTGCCGCCCAGCACCTGGGCGCGGGTGTGAATGTCGGAGAGCCACCTTTGCTGCAACTCGGGGAAATCTTCTACCGTGCCGCTGTTGTTGCCAAAAAAATACATGCCACTGATACCGTTGCGTTCATTTAAGCGGTAATCCACCTTGCCCACAAAGTTTTGCACTTTCACAACGTTGTTGAATCCGTTGGAGATGTTGATGGATTGACTATTGTTCGTGGGAAACCCGGTGCCGTTGCACGTGACCGTCGATCCCGACACCGAGCATCCCGCAATCCGCAAGCTCGCAGGGCTGACGCCGATTCCAGTGGCGTTCGCGGAGGACTGCAGATCGGCGATCACGTCGGGAATACTGTCCGCGCAGTCGCCCGTTGCAGGCTGGAAGGTGCAGGTTCCATTCGGAGTAGTGCTGGGCACGGTCATCGGACTCGTGACTCCACCGAACGAGTTGCCCACGTTGTAATGCTGCCCTTCGTAGGCGCCGAAGAAAAATGCCTTGTCCTTGATGATGGCGCCGCCGAAACTGCCGCCGAACTGCTCGAGAACGCGCGGCAGTTTGCCAGCTGGATCGGCATTGAAATAGTTCCGCGCGTCCAGGGCTCCGTCGCGGCCAAAAATGAATGCGCTGCCGTGCATGTGGTTGGTGCCGGATTTCAGGCCCACATTCACCACGGCCCCCGGCTTCCATCCATATTCGGCGGGAGGGCTTTGCTGTAAGTTAAATTCCTGAATCGAGTCGATCGGAAGGATCGTCGCCGAATCCCCGGCGATGCCTGCTCCGTTCACAATGGCTTGCCCCGAGTAGGGCTCGCTGTTGAACAGGCCTTCAATGTAATACGCGTTGTCTTCGGCGCGCAGGCCGTTGGCGCTGGTGGTGGAAAATCCGCCACCAGGATAACGGATGACGCCGGGACGCAACTGCAGCAGATTCTCATAGTTGCGGCCGTTCAGGGGCAGGTCGTTGATCTCTTCGTTGCTGAGCGTGCCTCCCAGCGTTGAGGACGTCGTATTGACGAGCGGAACATCTTCGTTCACGATAACCGTTTCCGAAACCTGGCCGGGCTGCAGCGAAAAGTCGGCGCGGACGTCGGTCGCGACTTCGATCACCACGTTGGGCCGCTCGGCGGTCTTGAAGCCCTTCGACTCGACGCGAATTTTATAGGTTCCGGGTTGAAGCTCGGCAGCGACGTAATCCCCTGAATCGTCGGTGGTTAGAGTGCGGGAAGCGCCACGCTGCACGTCCGTGACGACCACGCTCGCTCCGCTGACCGCTGCGCCGCTTTGGTCGGTGATGGTGCCCAGGATGCGTCCGGCGGTCGATTGCGCCGTTGCCGGCAACGCCAGTAGCAATATGCCGCAGAGGGCTACCAGCAACTGAATCGGTACGACATGGTACCGGCCGCAAGTTGCGGCCCCACCGTTACGGGATGGCATGGGACGTCCTCCGTGGACTATGTGGTCCGACAGCCATACCACTTCGTGGGAAACAGTGTCAAGGAGAATCCAGGAACCTCTCCAGGGGGGCTTTCTTCCCACACGATGGCTTCTAACCCTCCGCCGGGATTTCTACCGCAGAGGCGGGCGCGTAGGCTGCAGGAATACGTTATCCCCGTGGTGGAGGGTTGCTCAAGTCGCAGCTGTGGTACTATGCATCTGGTTCTACCACCATACCTTGATACCATTTTGGGAGCACATGCATCGCCCTCACTGAACAAACCCGACTGCCAGCCGTGGATATGCGGTATAGTAACCAGACCACGACCAGCCGCCCGGCTGGTTTTGCGCCACGTTGTGTTGGGGGCAATGCCTTGTACAAGCTGGTTCGCACGTCTCGTCTCTACGAGCAGATCGTTCAGCAGATCGAAGAATCCATTCTCAAAGGCACACTGAAGGCCGGCGACCAGCTTCCCGCGGAGCGCGAGCTCGCACAACGTTTCGGAGTAAGCCGCACAGCGGTACGCGAGGCCGTGAAAGCGTTGCGCGAAAAAGGTCTGGTGGAAGCTTATTCCGGCCGCGGCACGTTCATCACTGATGGAACCTCGCAAGCGGTGCGGCAGTCTTTTGACTTGATGGTGAAGATCGGCCAGCCGGAAGGCTCGACCGATCTTGCCGAGGTGCGCAGCATTCTGGAACCGGAAATCGCCGCTCTTGCCGCGGAACGCGCCTCGGAAGCCGACCGGGCGACATTGCGCGAAGCGGTCGCAGTGATGGACCGTTCGTTGAAGGATGCAGACGCGTACATCGAGGCGGATCTGGATTTTCATCTCGCTCTGGCGGAGGCCGCGGCGAATCCGCTGATTCTTTCCCTGATCGATTCCATTGTCGGATTGTTGCGGGAGCAGCGGCTGCGAATCTTTCGAGTGGAGGGCGGTCCCGAACGCGGCCAGGTTCACCACAAGCAAATTCTCGAAGCCATGGAAAAGCGTGACGCGAAAATGGCGCGCGCAGCGATGAAGGCTCACCTGGAACAGGTGCGCGAGGATAGCCAAGCCCCTGCCAGCAAACGCGCTCCCGCAAAGCAGTTGTCGCAGGAGTGAGTTCGCGCGAATGAAGGTCCTCGTCAGGGAAGCAGTTCGTTGCAGTTCGTTGCTGAAGTTGGGAGGCAGGAGCGGGATGGCGAAAGTAGGATTCATCGGCCTGGGCGTGATGGGCAGCCAGATGGTCAACCGGCTGCTGAGCAAGGGCCACACGGTGACGGGCTACAACCGCACTCGCGCCAAGGCGCAGTGGCTGGTGGAAAAAGGCATGCAGTGGTCCGACTCGCCGCGTGCGGTGGCAAGCGCCTGCGACTATACCTTTGCAATGGTGACCAACGCGGCGGCGACAGCCGCGATTACGGAAGGTCCGGACGGAGTGCTCGCGGGCTTGAGCGCGGGAAAATTCTTCATCGACATGAGCACGATCAGTCCGTCGGTAAGCCGCGCGCTGGCGGCCAAGGTGCGCGACCGCGGCGCCGACATGGTGGACTCTCCCGTGAGCGGCAGCGTGATTACCCTGCAGGAAGGCAAGTTGTCGGTGATGGTGGGTGGACGGCGCGACACGTTCGAAAAAGTGAAGCCGCTGTTGCTCGATATTGGGCCGAAGGTGACACACGTTGGCGATAACGGTCTGGCGCTGGCCATGAAAATTGCCGTCAATCTGAGCCTGGCGGTGCAGATGCAGGCGTTTTCGGAAGGCGTGCTGCTGGCCGAGAAGAGTGGAATCGCACGGGAGACTGCGGTGGACGTGCTTACGCACAGTGCGGTGGCGTCGCCCATGATCCAGTATCGCGGACCATTTGTTTTGCAGCAGCCGGAAGAGGCATGGTTCGACGTGAACATGATGCAAAAAGATATGCTGCTGGCGCTCGAACTGGGCCGGCAGCTGGACGTTCCGTTGCCGACCACCGCGGTGAGCAACGAACTTCTCACCGCCGCACGCGCCATGGGATTTGCGAAATACGACTTCGCCTGCATGTTCGACGTGCTTGCGGCGATGTCCGGAGTGTCAACTCCCGTGACTCCCGGAGGAAAGAAGAAGTGACGACTGCAACCTCCAAGCCGGCGGCCGGCCGCGAGGCTGTGACGCAGACTGAAAAAGACAAGTGGCTTCGCGTTTACCGCAAGCTGGTGAGCATTCGCCTGTTTGAAGAGCAGGTGAACGAACTCTACACGCGGGCTCTCATGCCGGGACTGGCGCACCTTTACAGCGGCGAAGAAGCCGTGGCGGTGGGCATCTGCGAAGCGCTGCGTGTCGATGACTACATCACCAGCACCCACCGCGGCCACGGTCACTGCCTGGCCAAGGGTGCTGCTCCGGATCGCATGTTCGCCGAGTTGCTGGGCAAAGAAGCTGGCTATTGCCGCGGCAAAGGCGGATCGATGCACATTGCCGATCCCGCAACCGGTAATCTGGGCGCGAATGCGATTGTAGGCGGCAGCGTAGGAATCGCCACGGGCGCGGCATTCACGGCGAAGCATCTGCGAACCGACCGCGTGGCGGTGTGCTTTTTTGGCGAAGGCGCGCTGGGCCAAGGATCGCTTTACGAAGTGATGAACCTGGCGCAGTTGTGGAAACTGCCGGTGATTTACGTTTGCGAAAACAATCTCTACAACGAGTACACGCACTACACGGAAACCACGGCGGGAACCATTCTCGGGCGCGCCGCCGCCTTCGGCATTGAGGGAGCGAGCGTCGACGGGCAGGATGTGCGCGCGGTGAATGAAGTTGCATCGCGGCTGGTGACGCGGGCGCGGTCCGGCGGCGGGCCTGCGTTCCTGCAGTGCGATACCTATCGCTACAGCGGTCATCACGTCGGCGACATCAACCGCGAGTACTACCGCAGCAAGCAGGAAGAGCAGCAGTGGAAGGGTGAACGCGATCCGATCAAGCTGCACGCGCAGTGGTTGATTGCGCAGGGTTATGCCGATGCCGGCATGCTGGAAAGCATTTCGTCTGAGGTGCGGGCACAGATGGAGGCGGCGGTAAAGTTCGCCATTGCCGCGCCGTATCCAGGCGTGGAACAAGTAGACCAGGACGTGTATGCCTGAACGGGAGATCACATTTGCGCAGGCGGTGCGGGAGGCGCTGGCCGAAGAAATGCGCCGCGATTCGCGCGTGTGCATTTTCGGCGAAGATGTGGCCGAGGCGGGAACGCCATTCAAGGTTTTGTCAGGACTGGTGGAGGAATTTGGCGCGGGGCGAATCGTTGACACGCCGATTTCCGAAGCCGGTTTCACGGGCGTGGGAGTAGGCGCGGCGATGACTGGCCTGAGGCCGGTCGTCGACATCATGTTCGGCGACTTCATCACGCTGACCATGGACCAGATGGTGAATCAGGCTGCGAAGGCGCATTACATGTCGGGCGGGCACTGGAAAGTTCCGATGGTGATGCGCACCACGCTGGGCGCGACGCGGCGTTCGGCGGCACAGCACTCGCAGTCGCTGCACGCGTGGTTCAGTCACGTGCCGGGATTGAAAGTTGTTTTGCCTTCGACGCCCTACGACGCGAAGGGTCTGCTGAAGACCGCGATCCGCGATGAGAATCCGGTAGTCTTTTTCGAAGACAAAATGATGTACAAGCTGAAGGGGCCGGTGCCGGAAGAGGATTACACGATTCCGCTGGGCGTGGCCGACGTGAAACGCACCGGCGACGACATCACGCTGGTCGCGACCAGCAGCATGGTGCAAGTGGCGCTGGGCGCGGCGAATGAACTCGAAAAGGAAGGGATCAGTGCGGAGGTGGTCGATCCCCGCACTACGTGGCCGCTCGATGAAAAGACGCTGATTGATTCGGCTAAGAAAACTTCGCGGGTGATTGTGCTCGATGAAGGTTACGGCCGCTACGGCGTGGCGTCGGAACTTGCGGCGGTGATCGCCGAGGGAGCGTTCTACGATCTGGATGCTCCGGTGAAACGCATGGGCGCAATGCATGTGCCGATTCCGTTTTCTCCGCCGCTGGAAGATGTCACTGTGCCGACCGAGCAAACCGTATTCGACGCTGCGAAGGCAATGTGCAGTCGGTCTTAGCTGGAAGCTAAGAGCTAAGAGCTGGAGGTTTTCTTATGGCATTAAGAACACATGGAACCATGGCTGTCGACTGGGAGAACCGCATCGACTTCGATCGTCTCCGCCGCGAACGTCTGCAGAAAGCGAAGGACCTGCTCGCCAAGTCGGAGATGGGAGCGCTGCTGTGCTTCGACATGAATAATGTTCGCTACCTGACCTCGACGCACATTGGCACCTGGGCGCAGGACAAGGCCAATCGCTTCACGCTGCTGCCGCAGAATGACGAGCCCATCCTGTGGGATTTCGGATCCGCCGCCAAGCATCATCAGCTGAATTGCCCGTGGCTCGATGGCCGCTCGCGTCCCGGAATTTCGATGTTGCGGGGCGCGATGACGCCGGAGATGGGACGCGCCGAAGACGTTGCGAAGAAAATTCGCATCGAGCTCGAAATGCGCGGGCTGCATAAAGAGCCGGTCGGGATCGACATCATCGAGCTCCCGGTGCTGTTCGCATTGCAGCGCGAGGGTATCAAAGTGGTTGACGGACAGCAGCTTATGTCCGAGGCCCGCGTCATCAAGACGCAGGACGAAATTTCGCTCCTCAATACTTCCGCGATGATGGTCGACGCCGCCTACGACGAGCTTTATCGCGCCATGAAGCCAGGCTTGCGCGAGAACGAAGCGGTAGGTCTCGTGAGCAAAGTGCTCTACGATCTGGGCTCGGAATATGTGGAAGCGGTGAATGCGATTTCCGGCGAGCGTTGCAATCCGCATCCGCATGTATTTTCTGATCGCGTGCTGCGGCCGGGCGATCCCGTCTATTACGACATTCTGCATTCCTACATGGGCTACCGCACGTGCTATTACCGCTGCTTCACCGTGGGCTACGCTTCGCACGCGATGGTGGATGCCTACAAGCGTTGCCGCGAATATCTCGACGCCGCGATCGAATTGGTGCGGCCCGGCCGCACTACCGCGGAGATCGCCGCGGTGTGGCCGAAAGCGGAAGAATTCGGTTTCCCCAACGAAGAGGCCTGTTTCGCGCTGCAATATGGCCACGGCATCGGACTAGCTATCTGGGAGAAGCCGGTGATCAGCCGGCTGGTTTCATTCGAGCATCCGGTAGAGATAAAACCCGGCATGGTGTTTGCGCTCGAAACGTTCTGGCCTTCCACCGACGGCTGGAGCGCGGCGCGCATCGAAGAAGAAATTGTCGTCACGCCCACGGGACACGAAGTGATTACGCGGTTCCCGGCGGAAGAACTTCTTGTCGCCGGCGCGCATTATTTCACCGTTAACGGCCCGCTGCCCACCGTACGCGAAACGGAAGCTACCGCCAGCGAGCGCGTGATTGAGATGATCGAGAGCAGCGCCAAGACCGAGCGCGTAGGAGTCACGGACTGACGGCCTCGCCCTCCCGCAAATAATTATGGCCTTCAGCGTAGTGATGCCCGCCCTCGAGATGGCGCAGGAAACCGGCAAGCTCATTGCCTGGCGCAAGCAGGAAGGCGACCGAGTCACCAAGGGCGAGCCGCTCCTCGAAATAGAAACCGACAAAGCTGTGGTGGAAGTGGAAGCTCCGGCCGATGGAATCCTCGCGGGAATCACGGCATCGGCCGGCGCCGACATTCCGGTAGGGCAGACGATCGCGTGGATCCTGGCGCCTGGAGAAAAGCCGCCGGCAGGTGGTCTTTCGGCCTCAGCGCCCGGCGCGCGCGCAGTATCGCAAAGCAAGAGCGAGCCGGCCGGCGTGGTCGTCACAGCGCCGACACAGGCAGTCGCAACGAGCGCGAGAATTTCTCCCAAGGCCCGCCGCCTGGCGAAAGAATTGGGCGTCGAAGTTTCAAGCTTGCGTGGATCGGGACCGGGCGGGGAAATCCTCGCCTCCGATGTGCAGGCGGCCGCAGCCGCGCCTGCATCGAGCGTCGCTGCTCCGAAAGCTGCTCCGGAAAAAGAAGCGTCCGGCATTGAGGTTCCAACCGCCATCGGCCGCCTGATGGCGGAGCGCACCACGCAGAGTTGGACGACGGTGCCTCACTTCTTCGTAAGCCGTGAGATCGAGGCCACTGCGCTCAACGACTACCGCAACCGCATCGTCGCAGAGATCGAGAAAACGAGCGGCGTGCGAATCACGCATACCGATCTCCTGGTTGCTCTAGTATCGCGCGTATTGCTGAAGCATCCGCGGCTGAATGCGAGTTGGAGCGCCCAGGGAATCCGTCTGCATGCCCACGTGAACATGGGCGTGGCCGTGGCAGTCAATGACGGCGTAGTCGCCGCGGTCATACCGAATGCACACACCGCCGGCCTGGCAGAAATTGCCCGGCTGCGCCGCGACATAGCCGAGCGGGCGCGCGCCGGGAAGTTGCGCCCCGCCGACATTGCCGACGCTACTTTCACGATCAGCAACTTGGGCATGTACCACGTGGACGCGTTCAGCGCGATCATCACGCCGCCGCAAGCCGCGATTCTGGCGGTGGGAGCGATCTCCGATCGCGTCGTCGCCGTTGACGGCAAGCCTGCCGTCCGGCCAATGATGACTCTGACACTATCCTGCGACCATCGCGTGGCCGATGGCGCCCGGGCGGCGATGTTCCTCAACGATCTGGCCACGGCGATCCAAACGCCTGACAACTCTTAACGAGCGCGTGTGGCCCCGCGAAGAGCCACACTCTCAGGCTGCACATCTCACCACGCGATCACCGATGGGGCACCGAAACGCTAACCGGCGTGATGGCGATGCCGAAGGGCGTAGTGCCCGCAGGAAACGGCGACCCAACCACCGGCGTAAGCGCTCCGCTTCTCGCGACGGTATAGGCCGAAATGTTGTTGGACTGGGAGTTGGTCATATAGGCGAACCTGCCCGTCTGGTCGATGACCATGTATGAGGGATAGGAGCCTGCGGGAAACGGCGACCCCGCAATCGGCGTGATTGCCCCGCTGATTGGGTTGATGGCAAAAACGGAAATATTGTTGCCGCCGACATTGCCCACATAGAGGAACCTGCCAGCCGGATCGACGGTCACGGGATAAGGCGCGCCGTCCGGATCTTGAAACGGCGATCCCTGTATCGCACTGAGTGCGCCGCTGGTCGGGTCGATGGCAAAGATGGAAATTGTGCCGCTGTTCACGTTGGTCACATAGGCGAACTTGCCGGCAGGGTCGAAGGCCATGTTCTCGATGCCTGCGGGAGTCGCGCCGCCGGTCGGGAAGGGCGATCCCTCTACCTGCGTGAGCGCCCCGTTGGCCGGGTTGATCGTATAGGCGGAAACATCATCCGACACGCTGTTGGCCGAATAGACGAACTTGCCCGTGGGATCGATAGCGATCCCTTCCGGCCGACTCGCCGCCCCAATAGAGCCCGAGATCGATGTCAGGTTGCCGCTGGCGGGGTTGATGTTGTAACCGGAAATAACGTTGGTAAACACGGCGGGCGTGTAGAGGAACTGGCCCGTGGGATTGATCGCCATGCCATAGGGTTCGCCATCGCTGTCGAAAAACGGCGATTCCTCGACCGTGGTCAGCACCCCAGTGGCGGGGTTGATGGCATAGGTGGAAATATAGCCTTGGTAGTAGGGCCAGGTCTGGTTGGCCACGTAAACAAACTTGCCGTTGGGAGCGATCGCCACGGCATCGGGATAGATGCCCGCCGGAAACGGCGATCCCGGCACCTGCGTGAGCGAGCCGCTGCCCGCGTCGATGGCATAGACGGAAACATTCTGGGAGATCTGGTTGGCAACGATCACGAACTCGGGTTGCGGAAAGTGGAGCTGATTTTGCGCGTGCCCCAGGCTGCCGGAGAACATAAGCAGCAGAGTGACGAATAACGGCGCGGCGACGGCCGCGCGTCTCTTCAGATTAGGCATCAAGTTCCTCCTCGGAACGGTTTGTCAGAATCGCGAAACTTAGGATTGGGGCCTTCTAACGTCTCCATAGACGATCGGATCTCGTCCTCATCAGTTTCGTGTCGACAAGGTAAGCCTTCCCCGGACCGAACGAAGAACTCGAAGTGCCCGCAGAGTGTCCTTCGCGCAGACACTTGCGAGCAAGTGACCGAAGTTCCCGAATCGGGAACGCAGCCCTGTCCGCGGCCGAATCGAGGCCAAGCGAAGGTCGTCGGGCGGGCGAGGGCAAGGGGAGAGCTCAAGCGGAGAGTGCTTGACCGGCGCCAGCGTTCGGATTCCCCGCCGGCAGTGCGTGGTCTTTGGTTTTCCGCTGGTCATCTTGCGAATGCCGGGCCGCGCTGCCAAGCTCCAGGCGGGCGTGTTTCATGAAGATTCTTCTGGTGGAAGACTCATATATCGACCGGCACAAGGTCGGCGGGTATTTGACCGACTGGGGGCTTGACCATGTCGCGGTCGGCAGCGGCACGGAAGCGGTCAAGCTGCTGGAGTCGGCCGAGCCGCCGACGATGGCTCTGCTCGATTGGCTTCTCCCCGGACTGGACGGAATCGATATCTGCCGCCGCATCCGCAAGCTCGGCAATGGAAGTTACATTTACACCGTGATGCTCACCTCCAAGAACCGGAAGCAGGATCTGCTGATGGCCATGGAAGCCGGCGCGGACGATTATCTCTCCAAACCTGTCGATCCCTCGGAGTTACGTGCCCGCGTCATGGCAGGGAAGCGCATCCTGGAACTCCAGCAGTCTCTGCGATTCGCCGCCACGCACGATTTTCTTACGGGCCTGCTGAACCGTTCGGAGATACTGGCGGCTCTGCAGCGAGAATTCTCCCGGAGCGGGCGTGAAGGTAAGTCGGCTACGGTCATCCTGGCTGACATCGACCATTTCAAGCGCGTGAACGACAGTCTTGGCCACGCCGCCGGAGACGAGGTGCTGAAAGAAGTGGCTCGACGGATGAAGTCTGATCTGCGACCCTACGACGTGGTGGGCCGCTACGGCGGCGAAGAATTCCTGATCATCCTGCCCGGCTGCGATCTGCCCAACGGGGTGCGGCGCGCGGAACAGATTCGTCACCAGATCGCGAATGAGCCGGTCCACACGCCTTCCGGGCCGGTATCCGCCACCATCAGCATGGGCGTAACAGTGACGGCTTTCGGCTCCGATCTCACCGGCGCCGATATTCTTCAGCAGGCCGACGTCAGTCTCTACAAGGCCAAGAACAACGGACGAAACCGTACCGAGGTCTTTTCCGGCGTCACCGGACACAGCAGCGGCGTATAGCGGGGAACCATTCGTCGCCGGCTCGTCCAAATTCCTGTGCGGTGCCGTAACGGATTACTGTCCCAGTGATCGTCCCGATAATCGTCCCTTTGCGGCTGCCCGATCAGCCTTCCGTCATCTGTATGCGATACAGCATTCGGGCGTAGCTTCCGAACAGCCATGACTTCCATGAACTCTCCTCAGCGGCACGAACGGCGCGATGTTCGCTACCCTCTGCACATGCCGGTCGTACTCAAGATGGCCCACAAGGAAATGCAAGCCCGTTCGGAGAACATCAGTCTGCGGGGCATTTTGCTTTCGAGCGCTTCCCTGATTCCGCAGGGTTCCACGGTGGAGGTGGCGGTTGGAGTTGCGAACCTGCCCGACCACGGCGTGCAACTTAACGCTCGCGGTAAGGTTCTTCGCGTGACGGAAACCTCCGGGAATTTCGCCGTGGCAATTGCATTTGAGCGTCCCTTCGAACTCGGTCTCCAAAGTTCCGAGTCATGCGCCGCCCGGGGAAAAAGTCCTCGACTCCCTCGGGCAAAGAATAGAGTTGTCGCCGGCAGAGGGCTGACTCTCGCGTTGGCGTGGCATACCGAGACCTAGCTCGCATAAACGCGTCAGAGTGGGCGATGCCCGAACCTTGCCTCCTAACTCGAAGTTACCCCCGTAATGTGCCTCCCCGGTGCTTTGCATGGCAATGTGGAAGCAGTGGATAAGCGAAACGACTTTATCGATTGGAACGAGGGGCGCGACGGTTTCGTCCCTAACCCTAAGCCTGTCAGCAAGGCCAACGAACGGCAATTCCTCCTGCGGATTCGAACGGAAGAACTCCTCGGAAGCCTGCTTGCCGCCGCCGGAACCATTTGGGCAACCTACGTTGCCACCAGGGACTACACCAGCCTCTTGCACATGCAGATTATGCCTCCCGGTCCGGTGGAGGTGTGTGCCCTGGGGATTCTGGTCTGGCTCCATGCAAAATGGCGGCGTTCAATGAAGATCGGCTAACGCAGGTCCGCGAAACTCCACTGTTCAATTTCCCATTCTCGCTGGCGTGCGCGGGAATATCTGGTGCGGAAAATCAGTCCTCGCGATGGTAATACCAATCGGCCGCCTCGTTCAGTGCCAGCTTCAGCTTGCCGCCTTCCCGGTGCACGCCCAAGTTTCGAGAGCAATCCGGCGTAGGAAGCGGACGGTCTTCGCTGCAGTTGGCGTGAATTAGTTCAATGTCAGTTCCCTCAAGCAGCACGTATTTCGTTTCCCACGTTCCGCGGTTTGTGAACTTCTTTGTTGGCGACGAGAAGATTTGTTCATAAGTCTTGTCCGAGCGCAGGATGAGCTGCTCCTTACCAGTCTCGAAGCTCGCAACATAAGTGCCCGGAAGTTCCTTGTCGGAAACGCGAACATGACCCTCTTCACCACAGCCTGGCAACGCCAAAAGCATCAGCAGCAGAGCTCTGCCAAAATTTGCCGGTAATCTCACCCGGTACCTCTTCGGCCTGTCGTCGCCCATAATCGGAATTTCTATCGAGCTCGGGAGATGGGAATGTTCTAACACGCCGTGCATCCAGGTTGGATCACAAAAGGCGTGCAGTTTTTCGAAAAACTGCTTGGATATGGCAGCGACAAACAAAATCCTCAACAGCGGAACCTCATCGCGCGACCGCAACGTAAATTACCTAGGTAATTACTGACGCACTAATCGGCTGTGTTAAAAGTCACTAATGGCGCTTGGTCGGCAAGGCTAGTGCGCCCCGCACGCTTAGCGGGGGTCCTCCAGGATCGGGTTCGAACGAGCGATTGGCGCGGCAGAAAGCGTCCGTCTCGGAACGTGCGGAACAGGCGAATGGCGTCTGACGCTGCCAATTGAGGAGCGGACGACTTTGGCTCTCCAGCACCGGCCCGAAATTAGGATTCTTCCGCCAGCGCTGCCAACAACCTTGCCGTTGCCGTTCGAGGAAAACAAATGACAAAGAAGATCCTGGTAGTGGATGACTCGAAGACTGCCTTGATGATGGAGCGCGAAATTCTCGAACGGCGTACGAGCTACCAGTGTGTGACCGCGAGCGATGGCCGGGAAGCGGTGGAGAAAGCGCAGCAAGAGCGTCCGGACCTGGTGCTGATGGATGTGGTGATGCCGAACATGAACGGATTTGAGGCTTGCAAGATGATGCGCCAGCAAGCCAGCACGCGCGAGATTCCGATTGTGCTGGTCACCACTCGCGGCGAAGAGGAATACATGGAGGCCGGGTTCCAGAGTGGATGCAACGACTACATCACCAAGCCGATTGATAGCGCGGAACTGATCGCGCTGCTGCAAAGTTACCTGGGCGAGTAGGGCGGCCTGGCGCTTAAGTTGCGCCGTTTGGTTGAAACAAAGCGACAGAGATCCTTCATGAACCGTGAAAAGCACAAAGCACCTGGGCCGACTGAAGCCGACGCCATGAACGACTTGCGGCTGGGCGCGGCGCGGAAGAGGCTGGCCGAGAGCCAGGGGCAGGAGGATGCGATTGATGGTGTGCGCGAGATCGTGGCCAACTTTCTCGGCTCCGAGGAGCTGGGCTTGTTCCGAGTAGACCGAGGAAGCGCGACGTTCCCGGTGTTTTGGTCGTTCGGGATCGATCTTGAGCAATACGACCTGCGTCGGGCGTTGGGCGCTGCCGGACTTGATCGGGTGATGCGCGGCGAGTGCCATGTGGAACTCGCGGCCGGCGAGCACGCCGGTGAGATGGGCAAGGCGCGGGCGTTTGTTCCGATCCGCGTGGCGAACCAAACGATCGCGATACTGGCCATATTGCGGTTGCTTCCGCAAAAGCTCGACTTCGACGGCGCCGACATGGAGTTGTTCAAACTTCTTTCCGAGGAGGCCGCGAAAGCTTTGTTTGGACCGGGCGCGTTCGGGTCGGACAGCCCTGGAACGAACTCCGATTCGCTGCCAGTGGACGAGGGACCAGGAATTAGAGCATGAGAGAGAATCCCCCGAAATTTAATCCAGCGGTCCTGCCCGCCGAGGTCATGGAAGGTTTTGAGCGCGCCGATTCCAGGGCCGATTCCAAGGCAGATTCCAAGAAAGAACTCCGGCATTTTCTTTATCCGGGGCAGGTGTTCGTCACCCGCGAACCGATCGTCATCTCAACCATTCTCGGATCGTGCGCGGCGGTCTGCCTCTGGGACCGGCACAAGAAGGCGGGAGGAATGAATCACTATCTTCTGCCGGAGGGGCAAAGTGACGGCGCGAACCGGTTGCGCTACGGCAATTCCGCCAATCCTGAACTGCTGAAGCAGGTGTTGGCGCTGGGATGCGAAGTGCGAAATTTGCAGGCCAAGATTTTCGGTGGGTCCAGCGCGTTCGGCGCCGACCCGTCGCGGTCGTTAGGCTCGAGGAATGTGCAACTTGCAGAGGCCTTTCTTCGGTCCGCGGGCATTCCAGTGTTGGAAAGAGACGTCTCGGGAAAGCGTGGCCGCAGGTTGGTGTTTCAGATCGCCGACAGCATAACCACGATCAAGAATTTCGACCAAGTGTAACGAGAACGCAGGTCGCAGCCGAGTGGCGCGACGATACGAATCAACCCCAGCTGATCACTCCAGAGAGGAGGAACGATGGATTTAGCGGATTTTGATCGTGAAGCAGTCCTGGCGTCGTTCCTCGTCGAGTCGGAAGAGGGCCTGGACGTGATGGAGCAGGCGCTGGTGCAGATGGAATCAAGCCCCTCCGATCCGGAGCTGCTGCACACGATTTTCCGCGTTGCCCACAGCATCAAGGGAAACGCGACTTCGTTGCAACTGACTGATCTGGCAGGGTTTGCCCACGTTGTAGAGGACTTGCTGGATGTGTTTCGCGAGCAGCAGGCGTTGCCCAGTGCGGACTTGATTTCGTTGTTGCTGAAGGCTGTGGACGAACTTCGTGCCATGGTCTCAACCGCACAGGCTGGTCCACGGGAGCTGACGAAGGGGCAACAGAAGATCAGAAAAGAAATCGCGCAGGAAGTTGAGAAGCGGTCCAAGAGGGTGGTGAGCGCCAGAGGGGCGGCTGGGGAATCCAGTTCGGCGGTGAAGATGGATACGCTGCCCGGCGCTGGTCATCGCACACTGCGCGCGGATGTCGACAAGCTGGACCACATGTTGAATCTGACCGGCGAAATTGTGATTGCGCAAGGCCGCCTGCGCCAGATGATCGAGCAACTCGGCAGCGAACAGGGACGCGCCATCCTCGAAATGCATCGCGAGGCCGAGCGCCTTTACATGGATCTGCAGAGTGAAGTGATGAGCATCCGCATGGTCCCGGTGGGCCCGTTGTTCCGGCAGTTTGTGCGTTCCGTGAGAGACCTCGCCAAGAGTCACGGAAAGTTGGCTCGGCTGGAAGTGGTGGGAGGGGACACCGAAGTTGATACGACTGTGATCGAGCACTTGAAAGATCCCCTGTTGCATCTGGTGCGGAATGCGGTGGATCACGGTCTTGAGAGTCCGGCGGTGCGCGAGAAGCAAGGCAAGAATGCTTGCGGACTGATCCGGCTCACGGCTGCTCACAGCGGCGGAAACATCATCGTGAAACTGCAGGACGATGGAGCGGGGTTCGACCGCGCGCGCATTCTGGAGAAAGCAAAACGTCTTGGACTTGTGTCTGCCTCAGAGGAGCTTCGGGACCAGGATATTTATGGCCTGGTGTTCCAGGCGGGATTCTCTACCGCCGAATCGGTGACTGATCTTTCGGGCCGCGGGGTGGGTCTCGACGTGGTCCGGCGCAACATCGACATTTTGCGCGGGATGGTGGAGATTTCGAGCGCGGCTGGCAAAGGCAGCACGATCACGATTCGGTTGCCGTTGACCCTCGCCATTATTGAAGGCTTCTCGGTGAGGGTGGGCAGTGAAACATTTGTTGTCCCTCTGGAGCATGTGACCGAGTGCACGGAACTTCCGGCGGAACAGCGCAGCCCGGAAGCCAGCGGGATTCTTAGCTTACGCGGCAGTCCGCTTCCATACGTGAGATTGCGGCGGCTGTTCAGCGTGTCTGGCGAGGCTCCGAAGAGGGAAAACATCGTAGTCGTCAAAATCAACGAATTCCACGCTGGGATCGCGGTGGACGAATTGCTGGGCGGCATGCAGGCAGTGGTGAAGCCATTGGGCAGGGCGTTTCGAAGTGTATCGGGAATCGCCGGGTCAACGGTGCTGGGGGACGGTCGGGTTGGTTTGATCATCGACGTTCCCAGTCTGATGCGCGGAGTCATGCAGTCGAGCCTGCAGGCACAAGCTTAGTTACAAAAGCATTTTTATTACGTACAAGAACAGTTAAAAGGCGGAGAAACGAATGAAGACTTGGCAAGATCGAAAAATAGGCACGCGGCTGGGCGTTGTGTTCGGAGCCATTTTGCTGTGCGTGATTGCGGTTGGCGGATTTGGGCTGAGCTGGCTCGGACGCCTCAACTCCAACATGTCCGCCTCCATGCAGAAGCGCTACAACACGGTTGAGTTGACGCACCAGACTATTGAACACTCAATCACCAATGCCCGCATCACTCTGCAGTTGTTCGAGACCACGAACCCCGACGAAGAGAAAAGGCTGAACCAGGAGAACGAGGGGATCAGTCGCGAAATCAACGGGCAAGTTGCGGAAATCGAAAAGACTCTCAGTTCGGCCCAGGAGCGGGACCAGTTCGAGGTCGTCACCCACGACCGGCAGGCCTATATTTCAGCTCGGGAAAAAGCCAAGAAACTGTTGCTGGATAAGAAACGCGACCAGGCTGTGGCAACGCTGAGCGAAGAGGTGATCCCGGCGCTCGACAAGTATCGCGCTTCGTGGCAAAAGTTCATCGACCTTCAAACTGCTGCTGTTTCGCAAAGCATGAAGGAGAGTCAGCAAGCGTATGTCGCGGGACGAGAGATCGCGTTATTGCTGCTGGCCGCAATTCTGTTCCTGGCCACCTTGGTGGCGATCAGCGTTACAAGAAGTATTACTGTGCCGATCCAGCAGGCGGTCGAGCAGGCGGAGCGGATCGCCGCCGGCGATCTAACAAAAGAAATAACTGTCACCAGCCGTTCCGAGACCGGCCAATTGCAGCAGGCGATGCAGGAAATGAGCAGCCGGCTCTCGGGCATTATTCGAGACGTTCGCGAAGGGTCCGCGGCGGTCGCGTCGGCAGCCCAGCAGGTTTCCGCTTCCTCGCAGAGCCTGTCGCAGGGCACGAGCGAGCAAGCGGCTTCTGTCGAGGAGATGAGTTCGAGCCTGGAGGAGATGAACGCGTCCATCACCGAAAACGCCGACAACAGCCGCCAAGTAGAGCAGGCGGCTGCGAAGGGTGCACTCTCGGCAGAAGAGAGCGGCGGCGCGGTCAAGGAAACCGTCGAGGCTATGAAGCAGATTGCCGCCAAGACCTCGGTGATCGAAGAGATCGCCTACCAGACCAACCTGCTTGCGCTGAACGCCGCGATCGAGGCGGCTCGTGCGGGAGACCAGGGCCGGGGTTTTGCGGTGGTCGCAGTCGAGGTCCGAAAGTTGGCGGAGCGCAGCCAGTTGGCGGCGCAGGAAATCGGCGGACTCGCCGGCAAGAGCGTCAGCGTGGCAGAACGGTCTGGGCAGTTGCTCTCTGACCTGGTGCCCTCCATCAAGAAGACGGCCGAACTGGTGCAGGACGTGGCCGCGGCATCCACCGAACAGTCCAGCGGCGTCACGCAGATCAACCAGGCGATGGCCCAGGTAGACACGGTTACGCAGCGCAACGCATCGTCGGCGGAAGAACTTTCCAGCACCGCCGAAGAATTGGCGGCACAGTCGGAACAGTTGCAACAGTTGATGACTTTCTTCCGCGTAGCGGGAGAGCAGCCTGCCAATCGCAACGGCGACGGCAAACAACACGTGGCTATGCCGATAAAAGCGGCGTTTAAAAACGCGCCAGCACAGCGCGGCCTCGTTCAGCAGTCCAGCGGCAAGGCACAGGAAGATAAAAACTTCGCTCCGTTTTAAAGGACCTCGGCTGGCGGACGCGTGTGATTCGTCGCCGGGAGCGCAGAGGTCGCCAAGAAATACAGTAACGGCTTTTTTGGCAATACGCGGCAGAACTGTGAGGACTGACATTTATGGGCGCGACACAGCAAGCGTCGGATCAGAAGAAAAACCAACTCTCCGCGAGCGCGGTGCAGTACCTCACCTTTATTACGGCGGGTGAGGAATATGCGATCAGCATTGTGAAAGTTACGGAGATCGTTGAGTACGAGGCGGTCACCACCGTGCCCAACACTCCGCTGTGGATCCGCGGCGTGACCAACCTGCGAGGCAGGGTGGTCCCGGTGGTGGACCTCGCGGTGAAGTTCGGTTTACCAGCCAGCGGCATTTCGAAATTTTCCTGCATCATCATCACCGAAGTGATGTTTGAGGGAGAGAACCTGACCATGGGAGTGTTGGCCGATTCCGTGAGTCAAGTGATTGAACTTTCCGCTGACGAAATTGAACAGACTCCGCCGTTTGGTACGCGAGTGAAGACCGAATTCCTGCTCGGCATGGGAACACTTGGCAAGAAGTTTTGCTTGATCCTCGACATCGACAAAGTGCTCTCAGCCGACGAAATGCTCGCCGTGACCGAATCGGTGGCCGAGGGAAACCCCTCGGACGAAGCCGGTATTGATACGCCCGCCAAAGAGTTGCACTTCGAGACTGGAGCGTAGCTTTGCACGCTGGAACCGCTGCAGGCAAGGAGTCAGCCTCGTCCCGCCGGGTTGAGCGATCGCGTTTCGCAGGCGATGTCGACTCATCCTCTGCCGGCGCGGGCCCTGATCAGCCTCCTCAGCTCTCGGTTAGTCCCTCAGTGTTCCAAAAATTCCAGAAACTGATCTACTCCGAAACCGGCATTTGGCTGGGAAGTTCTAAGACCGCTCTTTTATGCGGACGACTCTTTCGACGGCTTCGGGAACTTGGCATCACTACTCTGGAGACTTACTACGAACGTGTCGCCGGGCCGGAGCAGCACGAAGAACGCGCGCGGATGATCGACGCGATCACCACCAACGAGACGCGTTTTTTTCGCGAACCCCGGCAGTTCGAGTTTTTGATGCAGAAAGTATTTCCGCGGTGGCGGGCGGACGCCGAACAAGGGTCGCGCTCGAAGCGGGTGCGCATCTGGAGCGCCGGATGTTCTTCGGGCGAAGAGCCTTACACGCTGGCTATGTTGCTGGAACGGCATCTTCCAGTAGCGGAGGGTTGGGAGGCGCGGATTCTTGCCACGGACATTTCGAACCGCGTGCTGGAAAAAGCGCGTAAGGGAATTTATCCCATCGCGCGGTCGGGCGAATTGCCGCAGGATTTACTGCACAGTTTTATGCTGCGAGGAATGGCGGAGCGGCACGGTGAGATGAAAGTAAGAGTCGAACTCCAGCAGATGATCGAGTTTCGAAGGTTGAACCTGGACCGGGATTCCGACCTCAGCGAAGGCCCGTTCGACGCCATCTTTTGCCGCAACGTTCTGATTTACTTTGACGTTGCTTCGAAGCGCAGGGTGGTCGCGAGCCTGGTGCGCCACCTCATGGCCACCGGTTTCTTGTTCGTCGGCCACGCAGAGAACCTGAACAGCGTTTCGCCCCAGCTGCGCAGCCTGGAGCCGAGTATCTACACGACAGGGAACAAAGGAAATCTGTAAAAGCATGACGAATGGAAACGATCTGAATGTCCTCGTCGTGGATGACTCCGCGATGGTGCGCCAGGTGATGCAGGCGATCCTGGGCACCGACCGCAGGATCAACGTGCGGGCGGCGGCGGACCCGCTGATTGCATGGGGAAAGATGCAGAAAGAGCCTGTCGACGTAGTCATCACCGATCTGGAAATGCCGCGCATGGACGGGCTGACGTTCATTCGAAAAATCATGGCAGAAATGCCGACGCCGGTCGTAGTGTGTTCCGGTCTGGCCGCTCGGGGCACGGAACTCGCTCTTCGAGCGCTTGAAGAAGGCGCGGTTGAGGTGATCACCAAGCCGAAGGTTGGCGTGCGCGACTTCCTGCACGAATCGGCGGTGACGCTGTTGGATGCCGTGTGGAGCGCAGCGCAAGCGCAGATCAGACCGCGGCCGCGGCTGGTTGTGACGCCGGCTCCGCGAATAATGGCCGATCCCGCTGTGCCTCGTAACGGCAAGCTCAACGGCGTGGGGGCGCACAGCAAGGTGATTGCGGTGGGTGCTTCCACCGGTGGAACCGAGGCGTTGCGTGTTTTTCTGACAGCGCTGCCCACCAACTGTCCGCCGGTGGTAATTGTGCAGCATATGCCAGAAGTGTTTACGCGGGCGTTTGCGGATCGGTTGAATCAGGACTGCAGCATAGAAGTGCAGGAGGCTTGCGATGGCGACCGGCTGCGAGCCGGACAAGCACTGATTGCTCCCGGCAATCGGCACATGCTCGTCAATCGCAGTGGTGACGAGTTGGTGGTGCAGGTCGTCGACGGGCCGCAGGTCTCGCGCCACCGTCCGAGTGTGGATGTGCTGTTTCGTTCGGTAGCCGCCTCCGTTGGCGCCAAAGCCGTGGGCGTGATCATGACCGGCATGGGCGACGACGGCGCGCAGGGGCTGTGTGAGCTGAAAGCCGCCGGCGCAGCGACCATCGCGCAGGACGAAGCCAGCTGCGTGGTTTTTGGAATGCCCAGAGAGGCGATTTCCCGAGGCGCGGTGAATGTGGTTGTGCCTTTGGAGGAGATCGCGAACGCGGCTCTGAACCTATAGATTATGTAATATCTTAAGGATAACCTAAAGAAGCGATGATCGAATCTTCGACTTCAAGCATTGCCCTGCGCAGCTCTGCCCCCCGATTGCTCTTGCAATTCTGGCTGTTGTTCCTTCTTGCTCTCGGGCCGGGCATGGCTTCAGCCAGGGCCCAAACTGCGCTCGTCCTTGTTGGATCTGGATCAAGTGTCCCGGCGCCTCTTTACCAGAAATGGACACAAGAGTACAGCAAGCGCAATTCGAACATTCAGATGCGATACCTTCCCGTCGGCACCAGCGAAGGGATCAAGCAGATCTCTCACGGCGTGGGTGATTTTGGCGCCGGGGAAGCTCCGCTCACAGAAGTGGAACGGAAAGAAGGTGGACTGATCGAACTGCCGGTTGTGCTCATCGGAATCGTTCCCATCTACAACCTTCCCGGTGTCCACCAGGAGCTACGGCTTTCGGGAGAAGTGCTGGCCGAGATATTCATGGGCGACGTGAAGATGTGGAATGCGCCACAGATCGCGAAGCTCAATCCTGACATTACTTTGCCGGGTATGGCGATCCAGGTGGTCAACCGCCCCGCAGGGAAGGGATCGAACTACGTTTTCACTGATTTTCTTTCCAAAGTGAGTTCCAGGTTTCGCGCCCGGGTTGGAGTCAGCCCTTCCCCGAAGTGGCCGGTTGGCGAATCCGCGGAACGCAGTTCCGATATGGCCGACAAGGTCAAAAACGGCTCCGGCTCGATCGGCTATGTGGAGTATCAATATGCGGTGGAGAGCAACATTCCTCAAGCCGCGGTCTTGAATCCTGCCGGCAAGTTTGTTAGAGCTTCCGCCGAAACGACTGCGGCGGCGTGTAACGCCGCAGAAGCGCCGCGGTGGAATAGCTTTTCCGCTTCGCTTGCTAACGAACCCGGAGTGGATTCTTTTCCGATTACCAGTTTCACCTGGATTTACCTGCGGACAAAATCCAACGATTCCGATCGCGCGGGCGCGTTGAACGATTTCCTGAATTGGATTTATACGGATGGCCAGCAGTTTGCCGTTCGGGAAGGCTACACCGAACTGCCACGGCCACTGCTCGACGCGGTGAGAGAGAAAGTCAAAGACTTGAAGTAAAGCTCCGCCGCGCGAATCTGGCGTGCGCCCGATAAGATTCGTTGCATTTCTTTGTGGAGGAATCGTGCGAGATTGTTTCGTATTCGCTTGTATTGCCGGGCTCACATCTCTCGCCCTGGCCCAACAACCCACAATGCCGACGAAAACTGACGACAGCCAGCCATCCAGCAGCGTCGCCGCCGACTCACGTCTCAAGGACTTGTTCGAAGCGAAGATCAAAGCGGAGTGGGAAGCGCTGAAGAATAAAGACAAGAATGGGTACGCCGAACTATTAGCGGACGATTACCAGGGCGTTGAAGTGGACGGCAAGGGCGAGCGGAACAAGATTCAAGCCTTGAGCGAACTCGCGGAAACGAACGTCTTCACCTATACCCTCTGGGGTTTCAAGCTGATTCCGCTGGGGCCGGATGCCGCATTCGTCATCTACGAAAGCACCATGCAGTTTCCACCGAAGTCGCAAGTCCGCTTGTCACGGGTGTATATCACTGAGCTATGGGTGAAGCGTGCCGGGAAGTGGAAAGAACTGCATTATCAGGAAACTCATGTCAAGTAGCCTTGCTCTCCCCCGGAGATTCATTGCAACCGGAGCCGTCGCGCCGCCATCCCATTGAACAGAGGCCTCTATGCGTATGCGATCGTGGTGTGTTGTGCTGCTGTTTTCGGTTGGTTCTCTCCTCGCGCAGGACAGCAGTCCCAGCCCGCGCAACTCGAAAGATTCTAAAGGGCAGGTAACGGTACAAGGCTGCGTAAGCCGATCCACCGGCGATTACATACTGATCAAGCAGGATCCTGGCATGACATACGAACTTCAGGCGACCGGCAAAATAAAATTTCACAGGTATCTGGGCCAGCGAGTAGAAGTAATCGGGACGGAATCGCCTTCGATGAGCACGAGCTCCGACGCTATGGCCAGAATGGGTTCTCCGTCCTCGGTGACGTTAACCATCACCTCGATCAAGACCATCGAGAAGGAATGCCCGGCGCGCTAAGTCTGCGAACTGTAGCCTTCAGTCGCAGTCCGGCGGCATTGCCATGATTTCTGAATTCGAATCACACGGCGGCTTCTTTTTGGCCGGCTCCAGCGGGGCCGGACGGCTGTAGCGAAGAATCCACAGGCCCTCGTTGTTGGTGAGATAAATCAAGCCGTGGCGACTATCCGGAAGAAGGCTGGTGACTTTGTTGAAAGTCTCCAGTGTCTTTGGATTGCGCGGGTCGCTCAAGTCGAGCACGCGAACGGTTTCGGTAGTGTGGTTAGCGCTAGTTAGAGTGGCAGCCGTTTTTTCGGGAGCTTCCGCGATGGCCACATCCGGACTTACGATCTGCAGGTTCCCGGAGGTCGCCTGGTTCGATTCCGCCGTCCGCTTCAGAAGTACGGGATCTTCGGGCTTGCTCACGTCCACGATCATGAAGCCCTGCTTCGCAGACTGTTGCACGTACAAGTACTGCCTCGCATTTTCCTTCTGCAGCAGCATCTGGCTTCCGGTGGCCTGCGGCAAAGGCAAATGGGCGATTACGGTGGCAGGGACGTCCGTGGGCTTTGGCGCGGGTTGGTCGCTGGCGTTGGCCGTCGCGGTTAGCGCGCAAAGCAGCGACAATGCCAAGGACAGAAAAAGAGACATAAACAATTCTCCAACACGCGGGCTACACTTACGCTTGGATAGGGGAACTATAGCACCTGCGTACTCGCTGTCAGACTCCGTGAGATGCACTCTTAACTCGCTCCGCATCATTGTTCTCCGATAACCGCGATACATCCGTTGGCGCTCTGCGTGGTGCAGATGGTCCCAGGTTGCATCGGTACAAATGCGTGGTTGGTGTTGGGATCGACCGAGACGCTGTGCGAGTTCGAGTTCGTGGGAAAGTTGGCCAGCCAGAGATTGGTCTTGGCATCAATCACACCCATCACTGCGCCCGTGGGCATGTCACGCGCCGCGAGATAATATCTGTTGTCGCCGGGGTTATACCAGACCTCGTCCACTCCGCCCACGTTCCAGATGGTGGCGAGGATGTTTCCCGAAGTTCCATCAATCACGTATTCGTTCGGCGGGAAGGCCTCGCCGTCGTGGTCCGCGCAACCCACGAGGAAATTATTGCCGGGACCCTGCACAATGCTGGTCGGCATGCAATCCGGCGTCACAAAGCTGTTGACGACGATCGGACCGCATGGCCCGCCGCAGGTATTGTTCCCGACCCTGGGATCGATTTCGTCGACGCTGCCAATATTGGTGATGGCGATGGAATTCGCATTCGGCAGCAGCAAGTGTCCGGTGTTGGGATTCCAGGCCATGGCTCCGATTCCAGCCGGCGATATTGCGCCCGAGCAAGTTGTACCAGGGGCGGTTTGATTGCAGAACGTTCCCAGGGTTTGGTCGACGATGGGCCCGTGATGGCACGGAATGGTGTACGCGGTGCCGCTCGGCGTTACGCCGATCCCCGGGACCATTGAAGCTGCCGCCGATCCGGAGACGCCTCCAAATGTTTGAGGATTCGACGGATCGGGGCATGGGAACGTGCCGGCGACGTTATCGACCGGGACACCGGGATTGAGTCCGAATCCAGCGCCCGATCCGCCAGAAGCCAATCCTCCGGCGCCGTCATAATAAATTTGTCCGATGATGCAGCTCGGCGGGTTGAACGACGCACCCGCAGCAGGCGCCACCCAGGTTTCTGCCGAGCCCTGGTACGGATATGTGGCGGGAGTGGCGCCTGCGGGATAAGGCCCGTAAGCGGACGTTTGATCGATGGGCAAGCAGTGCTGCTGTTGCAGTGTTCCGGTTTTGCTCACGACATTGGTTACGTCGATGAACGTGACGAACGGTAATCCGGGATCGCCATTGATGATCGCGAGGACCTGGTGGATGCTTCCATCGGCCGCAGTGACCGAGGGATTGTAGGCCAGTTCGTCTGCCCGGTCATCGCCGCAATCAGCGGCGGAGCCGGCTTCGCCGCTCCAGGAGGCGACGCACGGAGCAATGCCCAGAGGGCCATCGTAATCGGCCGAGACGCCGGTGGGGATGGTGGCCAGCACCGTGGGTGCAGTCGGCGGATTCACGCTCAGATTCATCGTGGTCAAATCGAAGACCACCAGATGGGCGCTGCCGTTCCCGGCAAACAGAAAATTGCCGTCGGCCGTCACCTGCAGGCCGTCCGGGCCGGACATGGGATTGATGCTGTTGCCGCGCGCTGCGCAGCACTGCGCCCCGGGGAATCCTCCGAAGTTATGGTTCGCGCCAAAACCCGAGATCAGATGGAACGCAGGCGCGGTCGCCCCTCCCAGCCCGGTCATATCCGTTCTGCATCCGTACCGTGTGAAATTGCCAAACACATCCACGATCGGCGGAATAATGTCCATCGGTGGAGTCGTGGCGGTTTGGATGCACGGACTGGCTCCATCGCCAGCATCCGCGACAGCGTTCGAACCCTGAATGGCGTTCACCGCGATGTTTTGCGTGGTGTCGATCACATCGACGGCCAGGCCGATGCGGTCGGATACGTAGTCCAGGTGGCGAACAGGATCAATCCAGCTGATGTCGAAGGAATTGAACGGACCGCCCGGAGCCCCGGTGGGATTGTGTTCCGGCACGGGAACAACGTTGAGCACGGCGTAACTGCCGTTGGTCGTGGTGCCGCAAACCGGACAGTTGGGCGTACTTCCGCAGCCGCTCAGGAGTACGAATAGCGCGGTGCAAAGAATAAGAAGAAGAATCCTCGGTCTCATCAAATTTCCTCCTGCGATTTCCTTCGGGGCTGGTCGCCAGCTCCGGCATCTACCGAACTTGTTTACCGAACTTGTTTACCGAACTTGAGCGCTCGCACCGCAACCCACATACGAGCCAGCCATCGGTGGAATCTAGAATCTGAACTGCAATCGCTGCAGGACCACAAAATAGTTTTGTGGCTCGGCACCGATGAGGCTGGGTTGCTTCAGTTGGTCGATCCCAACATTGACTACGTACTTGACCCAGTAATTGGGATACCAGTTGAGTCCCACGGTGTATTCGAAAGTGTGATCGTCGAACGGAGGCACATAACCCGGGGTGTAATAGTTCCAGAAGCTGGCACTCGGTTCTTTCGCTTGAATGCCGGTGAACCGGAAGGCCAGTTCCCAGGCTCCCAATCCACGTCCCTGTCCGCCGGGAGTGTCGGGCCCAAACAGCGGACGCTTCACGCGGGGCGTTCCGTTCTCCGGTCGCTTTTCTCCCGTGAGTAGATAAGTTGTGCTGAGGTCCCAGGCCTTCGCGGTGATTCCCGGCAGGCTCAAGAAGCCCAGCCCACCCGACTGCTCGGAGCCGACGTTTTGCCGGAACTGATTGAGCTGATCGTATTCGCCGCGCAGTGCGAACCGCGACTTGATGTAGGTGAACTCACCGTTGTAGCGCTCGATGGGTCCGTTGATGGCAAACTGCGGGAAAAAGTTGTAGGCGCCATCAGGCAGTGCGCCACTGAAGCTTTGATCGCCGGAGAGTCCGCGCGCGCGCGCATGATCAATGGACCCGCCAAAGGCAAGTTGCTTGAACCATGTGCTGCTGGACTTGCGCCACGGATAAAAACGCAACCGGCCGATAATTTCCGGTTCGTTGGTGGTGTTGGCAAGCGCGTATCCCTTGCCGTTAAACGCTCCCACCCAGTACTGCAAAATGCCGCCGGAAATATCGCCGTGCAGAGCCGCGCCGGGGCTGCGGTAGGCCGATGCTGCTGACGGGTACAGCATGGACTGAAATCCGCGTTCGACAAAATCCAGGCTGGTATCGCCGATTCCCGTTTCCTGCGCGAACGGAGCCTTGAACTGGCCGACCTGGAATTGCAGTTCGGGCCTCCAGCGGACATTCAGATACACGTCGCGCACCACCGAACCCGTGGTAGCGGCTGCGTCGGAGAGCAGCGCGAAATCAAAATGTGAACCGTAACTGCCTTGAAATCCGAAACGCGCCTGTCGCAGCATAAATGTGTCGGCGGGCGCCCCGTCGCCTTTGTAGGCGCGGTAATCCGTGTTCACGTAGCCGTAGGGGCTGATGCTGAATTGTCCGTCGGGGCTCTGAATAAAGAAGTGCTCGCCGTTCCATCCTGCCGTGAGCGGAGTATCTTTCTTCGGAGTCGCGGCGGCCTGAGGCTGGTCCACGACCACCGCCTCCGGCGCTGGGACAGGCTGTACGAGCACTGCGTTCATCAGCCGAGGACTATTAACGCCCGGAGTGATCACTGCCGCGGTATTAATCGCAGGTGTATTAACCGCTGGATTATTAGTCGCTGAAACATCAGACACTGGCGTAATGCCGGAAATCTGGCCCGAGCCGTCCGCTGCGCGAGTTTTCTCCTCCGCCAGCTTCTCGACTAAGGCCTTCAATTCCTCAATGGTCTGTCGCTGGGCAGCCACTTCGCTGCGCAACTCGTTGACCTCTTCCTTCGTGGCACTCACGGAGGTTGATCCGTTGGTCTGGCTCGCGGGTGTCATGCTTTGAGCCGATGCGAGCGTGCCTGCTGCCAGGAAACCGGCCAGAAGCAAAAAAGACGTTGTTAACGAGCGCATGTGTTCCTCTTCCAGAATGATTTGCAAAACGGGCCTGCCCTCAAAACATGCAGAGGGATATAGCCTTGCCTCTAAATTGCGTCGCAGTCTGTCCCCGAGCGGTGGACGACGTGGTTCTGCGCGAAGTGCGCGGACATGCTTGCGATGGGCCGATGAGGTGGAGCTTAGTGTTTATCTCACCTGCGCGAGTTCTCGGTTTTGTTCCCAACTCCGACATCGAGATTAGTTTTCTATAACTTGTGAATTCTAAGGATGCGATCACGCATTCGGATAATTACGACAGTAATGTCCTCTCTGCTCATTCCAAAGGAGAAACAGGCGGTGTCACATAGTTGGTAACCTGGGGTTATCCCGCCGGCCGATTTTCGGCTGCGACCCCTGTTGCCCGGGAGGTCTTGGATTAAGCTTCGTTTTCTCATCGCAGTCGTAAAAAAAACCTGCGAATTTGAGATGATGTTTCGGAGAACGTCCCACGCTGAAAGCGCTTGGGATGTGTGCGGAGATTTCCATGGGATCTTTATTTCAAGACATGCGCTATGCGCTGCGTCAATTGCTCAAGTCGCCCGCATTCACTCTGACCGCGGTACTCACGCTGGCCTTCGGTATCGGCGCTACCACCGCCATCTTCTCCATCGTCGAGGGAGTGCTGCTGCGGCCGTTGCCGTTTCCCGATCAGGCGCGGCTGGTCACGCTTGGCGACATTCTGGAGGGTGTGAAATACGGCGCCGATGCGCCCGGCGTCACCGCGCCCGGCGTTCGTATCTATATACGCGATACCCGCGCCTTCTCCAGCCTGGGTGGTTACCAGTCGTCTACTTATGAGCTCTCCACTTATGAAGCCTCCGGCCTGGGCGAACCGGCAGAGATCAATGCTGCGCGCCTCACGGCAAGTATGTTTCCAGTGCTCGGGGTCTCGCCTCTGCTGGGCCGCCCTTTTACGCAGCGTGAAGATGACGATAGCGAGCAGGTAGCTCTGCTGAGTTACCAGACCTGGCACAGCCGCTTTCATGGCGACCCCCAGATACTGGGGAAGAAAATTCTTCTCGAACGCAAGCCGTACGAGATTATCGGCATCATGCCCCGCGAATTCGAATTTCCTCTGGTTCCTGGACAGTTGAACCGCAGCGAGCTCTGGGTGCCCATGAGTTTCACGCAGGCTGAACTGGTGCAGGGCGCGGGAAACTGGGGCTACAACTTGGTCGGGCGGCTGAAGTCAGGCGTGACTCCAGCACAGGCTCAGCAGGACGCTGGCGACGCAGCGCGAGAGATCATGCGCAACTTTCCGCCCGCACTCTCCAGCCGTCGCATTCATCCCGCAGTGCAGCCGCTCGATGAGACTACGGTGGCGCAGGCGCGGCCACTGGTCCGCACGCTCTTTCTTGCCGTCACCGTGGTTCTGTTTATCGGCTGTGCCAATCTCGCCGGGCTGTTGCTGGTTCGCGTCATCCGTCGCCGCCGCGAAATCTCGGTGCGCCTCGCGCTGGGCGCCAGCGGGGCAGCCATTCTTCGCCAATCCCTCGTCGAGGCATTGCTGCTCAGCATCTCCGGCGGGGTGCTGGGACTGGCGCTGGCGTGGGTCGCCCTCCGCGTAGGCGTCAGTTTCCTTCCGGAAACGTTACCCCGCGTCAGCTCTATCAACCTTAACTGGCAGGTCGTGGCTTTCGCACTCGGATTGGCAGTGCTCACCGGCCTGCTCTGCGGTCTCATTCCCGCATTCGCCGCCGCGCGCACCGGAGTCAATGAAGCACTGAAGGAAGGCGGACGCACCGGCACCGCTGGCAGCGGTCATGCGCGGTTGCGCTCGGCACTGGTGGTTGCGGAGCTGGCAGTCGCGCTGGTGCTGCTCATAGCCTCGGGCTTGCTGTTGCGCAGCTTCGAGAAGATGCGCGCCGTCGGCCTCGGTTTTCAAACCGACCACACGCTGACTGCTGCGTATAACCTGCCCCGGCAGCAATACTCTACGCAACCCGCGATCGACGGGTTCAACTTAACCATGCGCACCAGGCTGGAGCAGTTGCCGGGCGTGCAAGCGGTCGGTGTCACCAGCATGCTGCCCGCGGCTGGCGTGGGGTCCCGGGGCACCTTCACACCCGAGGGCTACGTTCCGCCGAAGGGAGCCGGCTTGAATCTGGCATGGATACCGCAAGTCATGGGTAATTACTTTCAGGCGCAGGGCATCCCGATCATCCGCGGCCGTGACTTCACTCCAGCCGATCGCGAAGGCGCTCCGCTGGTCGTCATCGTCAACCGCACTCTGGCGGAGCACTACTGGCCGGGACAGGACCCCATCGGCAAACGCCTGCACCGCGGCCCAAAGGAAGCAGATTTACCCTGGCTTACCATCGTGGGAGAAATCGGCGAAGTCAAAGACCTGGCCTCCGACGTGCCCACCGAAGAGCAGTTCTACTTTCCCGCGAGCCAGGCCAAGGCCGATGCAGGATCATTCGCGCCTCCCGGCATGCTCACTGGCCGGGGCGGTTCGATCGTGGTGCGCGCCCAACTGCCGCCCGAGCAGATGGCGAACTCTCTTCTCGCCGTCGTCCACTCTCTCGACCCGCAACTCCCGCTCACCCAGGTCGAATCGATGGATCGCGTAATCTCCGAAGGCCAGGCGCCGCGCCGCTTCAACACCGCGCTGATCTCCGCCTTTGCCGGTGCCGCCATCCTGCTAGCGCTGCTTGGCATTTATAGCGTCATTGCTTTTTCCACTGCGTTGCGCACCCAGGAGATGGCCATCCGCTTGGCGCTTGGTTCGCAGCGTTCCAGCATCTTGCGCATGATTCTTGTTTCCGGCGCCAAACTCGGCCTTGCCGGCTGCGCCATCGGCGCTGTCGCGGCCATTTTTGCCGCTCGCCTGCTGCGCTCGCTCCTCTTCCAGGTCGATGTGCTGGACCCGATCGTGCTTGTGCTTGCCATCGTATCCATCCTTGTGCTCGCGCTCGCGGCCTCCGTCATTCCCGCGCGCCGCGCTGCTTCGGTAGAACCGATGGAAGCATTGCGAACGGAGTAGCCCGCATTTCTGCGTTTCACGAGTGGGCGCAAACTCTGACGAGGCGACGCTTCCGCTTGCGCAAAGTAGAGAGACAAAGTAGAGAGACAAAGACCGGTCACTCCGGAAGCACATCGGCAAAAACAAACCCGTCGCGCTCCACCACTTCTCCCATCCGCACCGCGATCGGGCGAGAAAATACCGGCGAGTCATACACAAACGTATGAAATTCTCCGTTCTCCCCGCAGGGGTCGACTCCGGCAGGCAGAGCCGCCAGCAAACGCGAGTCGTAGTCCTGACCCACAAAAGACTTGGCAAGCTTTGAGGGGTCGACGCAAGTAATCTTCGCCTTCACCCCTGCTGCGATCATTTTGCGAGATAGTTCCTGCGTGGGGATTTGCCAGACCGGAAACAGCGGCTCCAGTCCACTCCCCTGCAATTGCCGTATCCGGTAATCGCGAACATCCTGAAGAAAAAGATCGCCGAATGCCACTGCCGTGATGCCCTCAGCCGTTGCTCGCTGGCACGCGGCGCGCATTCGATCTTCATATTCCAGGTTGGAGCAAGGCCAGGGCAGTTCCACTGCCCAGAGCGGAATCCCGCTTCGCTCGGCCTGCGTTTCGACCAACTCGCGGCGCACCGCATGCATCGCCACGCGATTCGCCGACGAGTTAAAAGTAGTGAGTAGAGCAACCACCTGAATATTTGGCTGTTGCCGGAGAAGATGCAGCGTCCACGCGCTGTCTTTGCCGCTGCTCCACGATAGGAGAACTTTTGTCACACTCGCCTCGGGGTGATTACGTTGTCATGCGAAAGTTGAGAATAGCAAAACGCGCCCGCCCGGTAGAGGTAACCGCGCTCGAGGTTCATAGCTTTCTTCCCTCAACCAACACGAATCCGGCGAGTTCTGCAGCCGTCCGTCATCGCCCCTCTGCCGTTGCTGCGATAGTGACCGAAGTTCGCTCGCTGCGATCTTATCTCTGGTTTAATTCAGAGATGGGCGGCCAGCTTGCTTGGTAAGAGGGGAAGAACATGAAGAAAGTCCTGATTCTGTTGCTCTTATGCACCACGCTTTGCTTCGCTCGTAGCCGAGCAGCCAAGCGCACGTTCCAGATCGAGACGGGGTATCCGAAAGGTCGACCAGGGTACGTGGTCGAATACAGAGTACCGCTGGCTTGTGGTGGAGCCGACGCCCCATACAACATGCAATGGCAAACGAAGGCAGACGGCAAAGCACAAGCCAAACGGGACCGAAAAAGATGTAAGAAACAAGCGCGATAAGAGTTGACGGCGGTACGGGTTGTTGCAGCTGTTGGTTTTTAATCCGTTGTCCCTCATCCTGTGACGAACTCCGGTAACGAAGGCTTCAGATCAGCCTTCCTGAAATTGCGATTATGCGGCCACTCGACTTCCTGATACCCGGGATGGTTCGTGGTGAAACTTCTGGGCGCCTCTCCTCGACAAACTGCTCAACCACTTTTCCTCCCAAAGCAGAACCGCACTCAAAGGAAAAGTCGGGACATGGGCAGCCGTCTTCGGTGCCTGAAAGGGACCGGAGACGAATGGCGGCAAAGACTTCCACTGAGGTTTGGTCGGGGCGCGCGGATTTGAACCGCGGACCCCCTGCGCCCAAGGCAGGTGCGCTACCAGGCTGCGCTACGCCCCGACATGATTCGATTATAAATGAGACCAACGAGTGAGCAGGAGAACGGAGCAGGAGAACGGAATCCGGGACAACGCCGACGCTGCACATGTCAGGACCTCGGACCTCGGACGTCAGGCCTCAGGCCTCGGTACTTCAGCGGGGATTGATCTTACTCGGCTCGCCTGGGAGACTCGGGGCCCGGAGCCTGAAGCCCGACGCGCCAGGGTCCGAGGTCCGGGTTATAATTTCGGGTTGCATATGCAGAATCCGCGTTACGCGTTGGTGGGCTACGTCAGGGGGCCGGCAGGGGAGTTCGTGGAGAACCTCCGGCGAGAGCTGCACCCCGATCTGCCCCATCTTGCGGCGCATTTGACGCTGCTGCCGCCGCGGTTCTTGCGGGACACTGAAACCTCGGCCCTCCAGTTGCTGGAGCGAATCTGCGGCGAAGCCCAACCTTTCGAGGTTGCTCTGGGTGATTTGGAAACCTTCGCCCCGGCCACTCCCACGGTTTATATTCGGGTAAGTCAGGGGGCCGCACGCATGTGCGAGCTGCATGGCCAGCTGAACACGCAGGCGCTCGAATGCCACGAAGAATGGCCCTATACCCCACACATGACCATCGTGAAAATGGCGGCGGGTCAGCCGGTGCAGAATGCCTTCCAGATTGCCCGGGAACGCTGGGCGAGCTACACCGGGAGCCGACGTATCTTGTTGGAACGGTTGAGCTTTGTCCGTGAAGATGGACAGAATTGCTGGGTCGATCTAGCCCCGGTAGTGCTCGGACGGACGCTGGTCTCAAGATAAGTCTCGCGGTAAGCTCTCGCGATCACTCGTCACGATAGTCATCTCGTCAGGTTACTGCCCGTCTGCAGTTACTCCTGCCTGACGACCATGGCCCTAAGTACATTTCCCTCCCGTGCGTTGCCAAAGCGGCGCTGAAGCTATAGATAAAAGAGTAGGCATTGGTCCGGAAAGCCCGCGCAGAGCCAATCCCGGCGGGGTCTTCCGGAAGGAACCAGAGAGGACGCATGCAGATCGGGGTCTACGGATCGGGGTATCTGGGAACAGTGATTTCGGCCTGTCTGGCAGATTTTGGCACTCCAGTTTCCTGCTGTCATCCCGACCGGACCCGCATGGTCGAGATGGCCCAGGGCAATATTCCCTTTTTCGAGAAGAATCTGAAAGAGATTATCCGGCGCAACGTGCGCGCCGGCCGGCTGGTTTACTCGACAGACATCGAATCGTTCGCCCGCAAAACGCAGCTGATTTTTCTGGCCGAAGATAACGCCGATAGCCTTAGCGATGTGGTGTTGCGCATCGCCCGGCTGGCGCAGAAGCCTCCGATTTTGACCGTAGTTACGCCGGTGCCCGTGGGCACGGCGGCGGCGCTGGAAAAAAGCCTGAAAGAAGCCGGAACCCAGGCGACGATCGTTTCCCAACCCATGTTCTTTACCGACGGTTGCGCCGTGGAAGACTTTAACTGGCCCGACCGGCTGATTCTGGGGTCGAATTCCAACGAAGCGGTGCAGGTTTTGAAGCAGATTTATCATCCCCTGGTGATGCGGGGCGTACCTGTGATTGTGACCAACCAGGCGACCGCGGAACTTGTGCGCGAAGCAGCCACGGCGTTCGTGGCCACGAAGATTTCGTTCATCAACGAAGTAGCGGCGCTGTGCGAGCGCGTGAACGCCGATGCGGTCAGCCTGGCTCTTGCCCTCGGGCTCGACAAGAAAATCGCACCACGCTGTCTGCAGCCGGGAGCCGGGATGGGCGGCGTCTTCGCCGAGTCGGATATGGATTCCCTGGCCGAACTGGCGCAGTCCAAAGGCGTTCCGCTGAAAGTGTTGAGCGCAGCCCGCGATGTGAATCTAACGCTGGCAGACCGGCTGGTCGAAAAGATCGCACTCGCGCTGAATTCAGTCGAGAACAAAGACGTGGGCATTCTGGGTCTGTCATTCAAGCCCAACACAAACTCAGTGGCCGGATCGTCTTCGGTGCGGCTCGCGGAAACTCTGGTCTCCAAAGGCGCACGCGTGCGGGCCTATGACCCGGTGGCAATCCCCGAAGCCAAGATAAGGCTCAACGGTTCGGTGAAGTACTGCGATTCCGCGTATGCAGCGGCGGAAGGCGTAGACGCGCTGGTGGTGGGAACGGGCTGGCCGGAGTTTCGCGCTCTCGATTTCGACCGCATCAAGAATCTTCTGAAGAAGCCGCTGATCGTGGATACCAAGAACCTGCTCGATTCCGCGCGGCTGCGAGCTTTAGGGTTTGAGTACGTTGGCGTAGGTCGCGGGTAGCGGAAGGCGTTAGGCGTTTTTCGATACGGGCTCTCGTATTTTGATCTGTCGTCCCCCGGTGCAAGCCCTCCCCCACCCCTCGCCCCCGATCTCCTCGAAGTTTCTGGTTCCCTTCCTGCACCGCCGCCTTAGGTCTGACAGCTCCGAATCACAGTTGCTATAATCACAAAGGCGGTGGGAATAGCTCAACTGGTAGAGCACCGGACTGTGGCTCCGACGGTTGCGGGTTCGATTCCCGTTTCCCACCCCAAAAATCCTTCCGCTTTCCTGAACGCCGCGGGCTTGCGCCCGCGGAACGGACGAGAGCGTTCGTTCCCACACAAACATGGCAGAGCCTGCATTCCGCCCGCGTTTTGGGTGGCGCCCGCTGTGGGGGTGAGGTAGAATGCGGCCTGCTTTCTGGACCAGAATGAACCGAATCTTCCATCTTCGTACCGCTTCCTCGCAGCTGGGACCGCTGGAGCAGCGCCTGCTGGAGGCGCTCTGGGCGAAGGGAACGGCGACCGTTCGCGAGTTGCTGGAAGAGGATCACGAGGATCTCGCTTACACGACCCTCATGACCACGCTGGACCGCCTTTTCAAGAAGGACCTGTTGACGCGGGTGGCGGAAGGCAGAGCATTCCGTTACGCGCCGCGGTTCACGCGCGAGGAATTGCAGCGGGAAGTGGCTGGCAGCGTATTTCGTCAGATGCTGGATTCGAGTCCCGAATCGTCGCTGCCGCTGTCGTATCTGGTGGAGATTCTTACCGAACGCGACGCGCACTTGCTGGACGATCTGCAGGAACTGGTGGAGACCAAGCGGCGTCAATTGCGCGGTCACGATAGCCGCAAGAAGGAGCAAGACTAAATGTTTGCGGCGCGGCTGGTCGCAGTCTCCTTCTCGGTGTTCGTTCTGGTCTACTCCGGGCTGTCGCTGGCGGTGAGTTGCGGGTGGCGGAAGGTCTGGCTTTATAGCCAGAAATATCAGGTGCGGCGTAGCGCAGATCTTCTGTTCGGACTGAGGCTGTTTCCGTTGGCGGCAGCCGCGGCCGTAACCCTGGCCTTCACAGTGCCTTCATTTGTGCTGCTGGAACCGCGCTCCATCGATGAGCCGATCGGGATCGCTCCGTTGCTCCTTGGCTTTTGCGGACTGATGCTGGCCGCGTTTGGAGTGTGGAACGCCGCCCGCGCGGTGAAAACTGCTTCGCGCGCGATTACGTCGTGGATGAGCGAATCGAATCTCGTGGAATCGCGCGGGAAAATTCCCGTGGTGCGAATTTCGCGAGTCGTCCCGGCCCTTGCGGCGGCGGGCATTTTGAAACCGCGCATTTTGATGTCAGGCGCGGCGGAGTTTTTGCTCACGGAGAGAGAGTTGCAAACTGCGGTGCGGCACGAACTGGCGCACGTGCGGCGTCGCGACAATCTGAAGAAGTTGCTGCTGCGGCTGGTGGGGTTTCCGGGAATGGCGGAACTCGAAGCAGCCTGGCTCGAAGCCACCGAACTCGCGGCGGACGACGCAGCCGTCTGCAATGCGGGCGAGGCCCTGGACCTGGCCGCAGCGCTGATCAAACTGTCGCGGCTGGCTCCAGCTGAGGTGCAGGTGGATTTGACGGCGGCCCTGGTGCACAGCCCCGTAGCCGTGATGAATGTGCGCGTGGAGCGGTTGATTGCGTGGAGCGAAGAACGCCGGGTTCCCACGGGCCGCGGATACTCTCCCTGGTGCGCCGCGGGCGCTGCGCTGGTGCTGGTCGCAGGATTCGCCGTGACCTACGGCGCGCTCCTGGCGCGCGTGCATACCGCAACCGAGTGGCTGGTGCGGTAGGGGGGCTGCGGTTTTTCTTGCTGTTTGTTTTCTTCGAGTTATTTCCGGACTTTTTTCGTTTTCTTCCGCGCTTCCCGCTAACTCTCGCTTCGTTCGCCCCGCAGAGGTCTTCCCATCGCAGAAAATGGTCCGGGATCGTGCTCCCGAAAGAGCAAATCTCCTGCGCCATTTTTGATGGCCGCAATAAAAATTATCTGTTGGACTCGCTAGATCACGGCGTTTACTGTGTGCCGACAAACTGCGGATTGGCCCAAGAATTCCATCATTAAGGCTGGTTTTTTCTGCAGACTTGAAAGAACCCGTTCGGGAGAGGACGTATCGCAGGAAGCGTGTTATCTGAAATGTTTGCTGCTGTGCGGGCGCGGCTGTTTGGATGGCGGCTGCCATGGGGTTGGTGTGTCTGCTTCGCCCCGCAGATTCTGTTCTCCGGGCCAAACGCCCGGCTTACGAAACCGACAGAGTTAAGATCCGAACTTTTCGCTGCTGGTGTTGTTGCCCTGCCGCGCACCCATCTCCGCAGGTTTTCCATTCCTCTGGTACAGGAGCTGTCCAAAAACTATGACTCATCGAGCTGAACGTCGTTTTGAATGTCGAGCTGAACGTCGTGCAGAAGGTTGTTCTGAACAACGACCCTTCCCTCTTCCATTGATCGCGGATCCGCCATGCAAGCGTTTTTCGCTGATGCGGACCGGAGCTGTGATCCTGCTTGCCGCAGCAATGTTCGCCGGGCTATCGGCGCGCGCATTCGCAGACGAACCCAAGCCTGATCCGTCCGGAACCGCGACCGGAGACAAGACCACTGCGGTCGATGCTGCCGGCAATCCGTTTGTGGTTGCCGAGCCCACGGATAAAAACGCTCCCGACTACGCCGCCAACAAGAAAGCATTCGATGACTATCAGGCTCAGGTCGCCAAAGAGCCGCTGGCTGTGAAGTTGGCTGACACTGTGGGCCACGTGCGTGTCGCCACCAACTTCGCGTGGACGCTAAACACGGGCTATCTCGTTCTGTTCATGCAAGCCGGCTTCGCCCTGCTCACCTGCGGGCTGGTGCGAAAGAAAAATGCCGGCCACCTGATGATGCTGAACTTCGCGGCCTACGTATTCGCTTTTCTGGCCTACTACGCCGTTGGATACGCCTTCCAGTTTGGCGCGGTCGCCATCAATGCCGCGCCCTCGAACCTGGGCGGCGTCCCCACGCTCAACCATTTTCTGATTGGCAGCGGCCAGTGGGGATTTGTCGGCGGCAAGGGATTTTTTCTCACCGGCCCCGCCTATGACAGCGGCAGCAATTGCCTCACGTTGTTCGAAGTCGTGTTCATGGAGACGGCCGGGTACATCATTGTCGGCGCCATCTGCGAGCGCATTACCTTCTGGGCGTTCCTGCTTTGCGAACTCTTTATCGGCGCGATTCTTTATCCCATCTCCGGCTGTTGGACCTGGGGCGGCGGCTGGCTCTCGCAACTAGGCTCGACTATGAACATGGGACACGGCTACGTCGACTTTGCCGGGTCCACGGTGGTGCACGCCGTCGGCGGTTTCTGCGCCATGGCTCTCGCGATAATTCTGGGCCCGCGCCTGGGCAAGTATGGTCCGGGAGGAAAAATCCGTGCGTTTCCGGCTCACAATATCGTGTACGTGGTAACAGGGACATTCATTCTGCTCTTCGGCTGGATGGGATTTAATCCCGGCTCCACGCTCGGGGCCACCGATCTTCGCATCTCCGTGGTTGCCGTGAACACCAATCTGGCCGCGGTTGCGGGCTCGGCGGCCGCGATGCTGTTCTGGTATTTCGTGTTCGGCAAACCCGACGTCACCATGGCTTGCAACGGAATGCTGGCAGGCCTGGTCGCGATTACCGCGCCGTGCGCGTTTGTGTCTCCAACGTCGGCAACCGTGATTGGAGTCATCGCGGGCCTGCTGGTTTGCGGCGGCGTTCTGTTCAACGAGCGCGTGCTAAGGATCGACGATCCTTGCGGCGCGATCTCTGTACATGGTTATTGCGGCTGGCTGGGCGCGGTGAGTGTCGGCATTTTTGCCGACGGCGCCTATGGGGCGGGATGGAACGGCGTTGGCTCAACGTCTTACCTGGGACGCGCCGGCCTGGGCGTGACCGGACTGCTGCACGGCGATACGCGGCAGTTTGTAATCCAGCTCCTGGGTGCAACTTTGTATGCCGTATGGGCGTTCGGCGCGACCTACGTGGTCTTCTGGTGCGTGAACAAAGTGAAAAGCATGCGAGTGTCGCCAGAGGCGGAGGAAGAAGGTCTCGACGTTCCCGAGTTCGGCGTGCCGGGCTATCCCGAGGACGCCGTGGTTCCAGCGGGGTACTAGAAGTCATTTCACGAATGGGGTCGGGAAGGGCACGGCTTCCAGCCGTGCCGTAAAGGGTCAGTAAAGACGCGGGCTTTAGCCTCTGAGGCTTCGCCCGTGCCTCGTCGGCAATGGCTTGTGAGATAGCCGAAGCCTGAAGCCTAGAACGTCACCCGCACTCCCAGCTGCGCGGCGAACGGAATGCCCACCGTTGTTCCGGGGCCGAAGAAGTCTCCCAGCGCGCCTTCGGGGATTTCGAGTTGCTTCAGGCTGGTGACGGGCGCGGTCTGGGAGCAGTCGGCCACCGTGCAAATGCTGGTGACATTGGTGATGCCTTGTGCATTCGGCATCATCTGGGCCGCGGGAATCGGAAGCTGTGCCACATTGACCGCGAAGTTCGCTCCCGGATTGTTGCGGTTGAAGAGGTTGAAAAACTCGGCGAACGGGTTGATCTGCGCGCGCTCGCCAATTTTAAACGGGCGCGTAACCCGCAGATCGGTCTGCATGTACGGCGTGCCGCGGAATTCGTCGAGGCTGGTATACACCCCGTTCACCCAGATGCGTCCGGTATTGTCTTCGTTGGTGATGGTGATCGGGCGCGCGCTTTCGAACTGAGCGATCGTGCTTACTTCGAAACCGCCGGGAATGTGCAAGGTGCCGGCCAGCACAAAGCGATGGCGAACGTCCTCACCCGATGGGCCGTAATCGCCGGGGCCGAATGCGTCCAGTTGTCCAGCCTGCGGTCCACTCTGCAGGGTGCAGACTCCATCCACATAGTCGAAGAGTTCACCGAGCAGGCATCCCCAGGTTTGCGCCTTGGAGAATTGGTAGTTCGCTGTCACGTTGAAGCGGTGCGTGTTGCCTTGCAGATGCAGCATCAGCGCGTTGTAGCTGGAACGGTTGTCAGATTCGAACACGGTGGCCGAGGGATACGGAAACGCGCGATAACCGTGGTTTCCCTGCTCATGGGTGTAGTCGGCACTTATCAGCCAGTGCTGGTTGAATGCGTGCTGCACACCGCCAGTGATGTGGATGGCGTAGGGCGTCTTGTAGTTGGGGTCGATGAGCGACGGCGGCGCTGCGGAATTCGGGTCCACCGCTTCAAATGCCGTAGCCCAGCCGTTCTGCGCGAGATCGTCGTAAAACATGCCGAAGCCGGCGCGGAGCACAGTTTTTCCCTCAGTGCCCGGAGAATAAGCGACGCCGAGACGCGGTGCGATTTGCTTGCGGTCGTCGTGGGGCACCGCAAGTGGATAGCCGAGCGAAGGCAGCAGAGAAAATGAAGGGTTGGCTGTTTGGCTCAGGCCTGAAGCATTGAATAAGCCAAACGTCGTCTGGTAGCGCAGGCCATAGTTAATCGTCAGATGATGCGAGGCGCGCCATGAATCTTCGGCGTAAAGTGCCAGCCGCTGAACATTTTGCGAAAAGCTGCCGTCGCCGGCGGGCGTGAACGTGCAGTTGATGCCGGAAGCCGGATCGGGCGCCGGATTGCACTGATCGGCGGGCGGGGTGTAATAAAACGGCAAAGGACTCGTGATGCCCCCGCAATCCACGCCCGGCGGATTGATGTAGCAGTCGGGGTTCGAGGGATAGGTAGTGAACTGCTCCGCCGTGGCGGCAAATGCGCCACTGAGCACCGGCTCGTGAATGAAATTGATTCCGAACTTCAGCGCGTGGTCGCCCTTGACATGACTTAAGTCGTAGCGAATTTGATATTTATCCTGATTGCGAAGGTCCGGAAAAAGTGTGATCGGGGTTGCAAACTGGTTGTCCCCGAAAGTTTCGAATCCGGAGACAGTCAGTGCGGTCACGCTGAAAGGAAATTGCAGAGCGAAACCCAAGTCCGAGTTGCGCGTCTGGGTAAGGTGCAGCAAGCTGGCGTCGAGGACGAGCGTGCCGAGCCACGTGGGACTGAACGTATAAGTATTGCTGATTACGGCATTCCAGTAATTGTTGTGGGTGATCAATCCGGTGGAAGGCAACGTCGCCTGCTGCACCAGGGCATTGTGGGTCAGGTAACTATCTTCCGACGTGCGCAGAAACCACTGCGACTTCGATGACTGCGCCCAGTCAAAACGCACCGACCCAAGGTTGTCTCGGAAGGGGATGGGAACAGTAGCAGGAACGTTAATAGAAGGGATGCCAGTAATTAAACCCTCACTAGCCAACTGAGAAAGCGCATCGAACTGGGCGATGCTGGCCGGGCTGTAGGCGATGCTGGCATTTTCGTGAACATTCTCGAACGAGGCGAATACCCAAACTCTATTCTGGGCCAGTGGGCCGCCGATCGTGCCCACGTAGTTCTGCCGGGAGAACGGCTGTTTGGGATTGTTGACGCAGGTTCCGTCGGTGCAAGTTAGCGCGGGATTTTCGATGGGAAAGCGCGCGTTGAGCGCTGCGGCGCGCTCGTAGAAAGCGCCATCGCCGTGCCAATCGTTGGTGCCGCGCTTGGTGGTGATGACGACGGAACCAGCGGTAGTGCCGCCGGTGTCGGCGTCTTCATTCGAGGTGCGCACGGCGAATTCCTGAATGCCGTCTGGCGAAAAGTTCTGCAGGAAGCCGCCAATCCAGTCGTCCGAGTTGTCGGCGCCGTCCACTGACAATTCGTTGTTTAAGCCTGAGCTTCCCCCGGTGGAGACCGCCGTGATGCGCGCCTTGGTGGGGTCGGAAGGTTCGACCGGCTCAGTTCCGGGCACGAGGTAAGCAATGTTGGCAAAGCTGCGGGCCGGGAGCGGGAGCGCTTCCAGGTCATGGCTGCCGACCACGCCCTGATGAACAGCGCTGGCCAGATCAATGGTCTCGGCGGTGATGGAAGACGTTTCAGCCTGGACATTCACCGTTTGCTGCACGGCCGACGGCTTCATCGTCACCGTCACGTCGCGGACCGTCGCGACGGCGATGATGACATTCGCTTGCGCCGAGGCGAAACCGGCGGCGCTCACCGTAATGCTGTAAGCGCCGGGGAGAAGATCGTCGAGACGGAACTCCCCGCGATCTTCGCTCGAGACTTCCCGCCGCTGGGAAGAGTCAACCGCCTGCACCACGATTTTGGCGGAAGTAACGCGTGCTCCGGTAGCGTCCTGAACCGTGCCCCGCAGCGAACCCCTGGGGTTCTGGCCTTGCGCCGGGATGCCCGGCAGACCGGCCAGCAATGCTGTAGATACGGCAGCAATCAACGCTCTTTTGAGCAAGATTCTCCTCGCTTCGATTTGAGTGATAGTCGGTTCCTGATCGCCGTTGGCGGGGACGGGAGTTCCAAGCTAGCAAGCCTAGCCCGGGGCAGCGACCTACTACCAGAGACTGGTAGTGGGCGGAGCGGACTGCTCGGCGTTCAATCCGACCAGCGTTGCGGAGTGCGGTCCCAGCGGTGTTTTTTCAGTTCAGCGAGCAGAGCTTTGTCGAGCGGGCCGGAGTCGCTGGCAATGTTCTGGCGCACGTGGTCGAGCTTGCGCATCCCGGCAATCGTCGTACCCACGGCGGGATGAGACAAAATAAAGCGCAAGGCCATTTCCGGCAGAGTCATTCCCGCGGGCAGAATTTCTTTCAACTTGTCGACACGCTTGATCGTCTTGGCCAGATTCTCCGGACCGAAATAGCCGGAACGCCAGTCATCTTTGGGGAAGCGCGTTTCAAGCGTCATTTTGCCTCCGAGGCTGCCTTCGTCGAACGGCACGCGGGCAATCACGCCGACGTTAAGTTCCTGGCAGACTGGAAAAAGCTCGTCTTCCGGCGATTGGTCGAAAATGTTGTAAATGACCTGCACCACGTCAACCAGGCCCGTGCGCAAGGCCTTGATGCCATTTTCCGCCTGCCAGCGATTGATGCTTAGGCCGAAATAGCGAATCCAGCCGTCGTGCTTTAATTTCTCCACCGTGGAGCGAAAATCGGGCTCGTTGGTCCAGCTGTCATCCCATACATGAAATTGCAGAAGGTCAATCGTATCGGTCCGCAGCTGCTGGCGGATCTTATCCGCGTACTTGAATACATGCTTCGGCGAGAAAACGTCCTGGTATTTGTATTCCGGCAGCGCCGGCCAGCGGTCGTTTGCGGGAGGAACTTTGGAGGCTGCGTAAAGCCGCTTCTTCGGATTGCGGGCCATGATTTCGCCCAGCAGCCCGTCGCTTTTTCCTTCGCCGTAAGCCCATGCTGTGTCGAAAAAGTTGCAGCCAAGATCGACTGCAAGTTGCAGAGCGGCAAGGGATTCCTGGTCGCTGGAGCCACTCCAGCCGCTCATGCCCCAGAGTCCGTGGCCGACTCCGCTCACTTCAAAACCAGTACGCCCCAACTTGCGGTATTTCATGATCGCATCCTTCAAAAAGAGGTTAGCGTTTCGTAGTAAATGCGACTCGCGTCGACCATCCTACCAGTTCAGGCGCGAGCGGTTTTTGCAAGGGGCTTTGCAAGGAACGGCCCTGCGGCTTTTTCGATGCGAACCATTCAAATTTTGCGGCCCCACAGTCACCTGCACGGTGGTTGAATAAACGTAGATCATTAGCAGCAATAGATCATGAGCAGCACAGGAGGTTCGCAATGAAATCAGAGTATCCGTCTCCCCTGGGTTTTCCGGAGAGAAAAGATAAGGCAATGGCGCCGCCCGAGTCTCGTTTTATGGACGAGAAAATCTCGGACGAGTACGATACCGAATCGACTGCAGACAAAGCTCTGGCGCCCGCCGGGCTGAAAAATCCCTTCTGGAATTAACTCTAAGTTGCTAGATTGCGCCGCCTCGCCGCCATGAAGCCGGCGGGCGGCGCAAAACTTTTTCTGCGCAATGCCTTTGACAAACGCGCGCGCGGTTCGCTCGCTTCCTCTCGATTGTAAGCTTAGGCTTCGGCAATGGCCGCGATGGACACTCTCATGCCGGGGATTCGAACGGGGAGCTTCGCACCTTGCCGCGCAGGCGGGTTCGCGGGAAACCACTTCACCCACTCTTCATTCATTCCGGCGAAGTCGGCTTCCTCAAGCAGGATGACAGTGGCACTCACGACTCGTTCAAGGGAAGTGCCTGCGGCTTTGAGGATGGCCGACACATTCTCCAGGCACTGTCTGGTCTGCTCCTGGATCGTGTCCCCAACTATCTTCCCGGTCACCGGGTCGTGCGGCCCAGTGCCTGAGACGAACACAAGACCCGCTGCTCGTACCGCCTGGCTGTATGTCGGAGGGGGAGACGGCGCGTTGGGCGTTCGAATGATGTCTTTTGCCATAACTTCTCCATGCTGATTCTCGAAGCTGATTCTCGAAGGCGGTATAGCCAGTTTGATTCCGTGAAGCCTGGGGTTAAAGCCCTTTTCCCGAAATGCTCCATCCGCTTTTCAACGCAGAATCGGCAGCCACAAGCACGGCCGTATCGCAAAATCCAGCGCCGACATTTCGTCGAGCGCCGGGCGCAGTTGCGAATCGCGGCAAGGCTCCAGCGTAATCACAAATGGAAGCGCAGCTTTGTCGAAGCCGGGGTTCTGCAGCACGGCGTCAATGTTCAGCTGATGCGCGGAGAGAATCTGCGCCAGCCGCGCCACAATGCCGGGCCGGTCCCGCACCAGAAACCGCAGATACCACGGGGTCTCGAAGTCGCAACTGGTTTCCGGAGACAGCGGCGCCGCAGCGACAACTTCTCCTCCGCCCTTGCGCCCGTTTCCCCCGGCAAGGCTCTGAGCCACGAGCTTCAGATCAGAAATCACGGCAACTGCCGTAGGATCTCCACCCGCGCCCGCCCCGAGAAACGCCATGTCGCCGCCATACTTGCCCGAAGTGAGCACCAGATTCTGATTACTCTGCACGCGCCCGAACGGCGACGACACAGGCACCAGGCTTGGACCCACCTCGGCGAATAGCGTGTCCTGTTTCAAATCCGCTCGCGAGATCTGCCGAATGGTGCATCCCAACTCACTCGCATAGTCGAAGTCGACCGCCTCCACCGTTCGAATGCTGCGAGCGCGAATCGATTCCGGCGCCACATGAGCTTGCAATCCCGCGAGCGCCAGAATCGCGAGCTTGGCCCGCGCGTCGCCGCCATCAAGATCTTCCGAGGCGTCGGCCTCGGCAAAGCCGCGGGCCTGCGCCTCTTCGAGGGCCTCGCTGAACGGGATGCGCGCGCTCTCAATGCGGCTGAGAATGTAGTTGCATGTGCCGTTCAGAATTCCCGCAATGCCGTGCAGCCGGTCTCCGCACAACCCGGTGCGCAACGCCGGCAGCACCGGAACTCCACCCGCCACCGACGCGCCAAATTCCAGCCGCACCCCCTTGCTGCTCGCCAGTTGCAGCAACTCAGGGCCATGGCGCGCGATGAGCTGCTTGTTGGCGGTGATCACCGACTTGCCAGCCTGCAGCGCGCCGCGCACGATTTCCCCGGCAGGAGAGAGGCCGCCGATCAGTTCGATGACAATGTCGGCGTCGGAATTGAGGACTGCGTGAAAGTCGTCAGTCCAGATCACATCGCTCGGAACATTATTCGGAACCCACGCCTGCTTCTTGCGCTCCACGTTCCGGTTGCAGATGTGAGTCAGCCGCAGAGAGCCGTCGCCATTTTCGCCAAGAACGGTTTCGCAGAGAATCCTGGTGACCGCTCGGCCCACCGTGCCAAAGCCGATCAAGGCCACGCGGCATGCGGCTTTGGAGTTGGCGATTGCGCGTGCTGCAGCATCCTCGCGATGTGCGGCGGCGACTTCTTTCGCGGGCTTCTTAGCGAATTTCTGTTTGGGCAAGGTCCGTTCTCGCGCGACGCAGGAGCTCCTGTTCATCATACTTGCGGCACGCGCTTCTCGGGAACTGCAAAGCGGAAGGTGCGGATGACGACTGCCTGATCCCCACCGTCTTCACTGGCGGGGCCGTGCATGAACCTGCGCGATCCTCGGCCTCGGAACTTGATCCGGCCCGCGGCACCGCGGCTTCTGGTGGATGGCCTTCGTCGTTTAGGTGTCACTCATAACGCAAAGCCACCATGGGGTCCACCAGGGAAGCCCTTCGCGCCGGCAAGTAGCCTGCAATTGCCGCGACAATCAGCAATATAACCGTTGCACTGACGAGCGTGACCGGGTCGGTTGGCTTGAGCCCGAATAGCATGTTGGAGACCACGCGGTCACCAGCTAACGTGACCGGAACGCCGATGACAACACCGATCGAGACCAGTATCAGGATCTCGCGCAGAACCATCCAGAGCATTTTGGGGCGCCCTGCTCCCAGCGCCATGCGGATGCCGATTTCGTTCGTCCGTCTCGTAACAACGTAGGACATTACGCCATAGATTCCGATGCAGGAGAGAAAAACTGCGAGCAGTCCGAAGAAGGCGGAGAGCTGGGCGACGACACGTTGGTCCGTGAATGAGCGCGCCACCTGTTCGTCGAGTGTGGTCACGCGGGTGATGGGCAGGTTGCGGTCAATGGAATGGACGGTCCTTTGAACAGCAGCGGCGACCGGAGCGAAGTCGCCCGTGTAGCGGACTTCGAAGTCACCGAAGTCCCAAGGGCGCTGAGTGTAAGGCATGTAATCGAGATTCACGGGTTCTTCCGCAAGGTCATCCAACTTAACGTCCTTCACCACCCCGATGACGGTGACGTCGTCTTCAGGCTTGTTATCGGGGCCCAAGTTGTAATGACGTCCAATCGGGTTGTCGCGAGGAAAGAGTGTCTTAGCGGTATGCTCGCTGATAATCACGATGCGTTGCGAGGTGCTTGTATCGGAGGGCGAGAAGTTCCGGCCGGCGAGCAGGGGGATTTGCATGGTCGCGAGATAGCCAGTTCCTACAACATTGTGATTCACGTCGATGTGTTCGTCGATTTTCATTCCGGGCACAACGACACCGGAGTCCCAGGTGCCTTCGTGGAACGTGAATGCCGAAAAGCTGGCGGCCTTCACGTTTGGCAGTGCGCTGACACGCTCCTCAATCTGCTGAAAGAGTGCGAGGTCTCGCGGCTCGCCGGCGGTATATCCGGCTGAGCTTGAGTCGATGTTGAGGCGCAAGACGTTCTCTTTATTGAAGCCAGTATCGACATTGTTCAGATTGACGAGACTGCGAAGAAAGAGTCCGGCTCCAACCATGAGGACGAGTGAGAGTGCGACCTGTGAGATGACGAGTGCCTTGGCGAGCGCATTCTTTCCGCTTGCGCCCTGGGGACTGCGGCCGGCCTTCAATGTGTCCGTGAGCTGCAGCCGCGTGGCGCGAAAGGCGGGGACGGCGCCAAAAATCAATGCGGTAGCGAATGTCACCGCGAGCGTAAACAGCAGCAGTCGGGTATCAATGGAGACATCGAGAGGTATTGGGTCGAGTCCTCCTGAGACCATGCGTAAGAGAAGGCGATTGGCGACTGACGCCAAGGCGACGCCGAACACGCCGCCCACAAGAGCGAGGAGCAGGCTTTCGGTCAGAAGCTGACGAATGATGCGCGTACGCCGCGCCCCAAGCGCCTGGCGAACAGCCAGCTCCCGAGAGCGCGCGGTTGATCGGGCAAGGAGCAAATTAGCGATGTTGGCGCAGGCGATGAGCAGGACAAGCGCTACCACGGCCATCAGGATCTGGAGTGGTTCTGAAAATTGGCGGCGTAGCGAGGAAAGGCCCGTGGCCATTGGCGTCAATGGGACTTTCGTCTTATTTAGTTTTTGCAGATTTTCCTGACTGAGCTTGGCGTCGGGAAAGCCCAGCAGGATTTGCCGGAAGAGCAGATTCACATTTGAGCTGGCCTCGTCGATTGAGACTCCCGGCTTGAGACGGCCCATGATCAAGAGTGATTCCGAGAAGTTGTCCTTATATCCGCCGAAGTTTGGCGGGACTGCCTTGACCATGGAGAGCGGAACCCACATATCCGGGGCTTCGCCGACCTTGGTGCCGAAGAATTCGGGCGGCGCAACGCCGACGATGTTGTAAGTCGTGGCGCCGAGTTTAAGCGTCCGATTCAGGACGTTCGGATCCCGTGCCAGGCTGCGCTTCCACCAGGCATAGCTGATGACTGCCACAGGGTGATCGCCTTCCGAGTTGTCATCCGCATCATTCAAGGTGCGGCCCACAACTGTTCTTACCCCGAGGGTGCTGAAGTATGTGCCGGAGACAAGCTGGACGTTCATCGGTTCTGATTCAGTTCTGCCCCCGACATAGCCGTGGACGCCGTTCGTCATGCTGAAGATGGCGGCGGTGTCGGAAAAGACTTGGTTTTCTCCCTGCATTTGTCGGTAGAAGGGATAGGAGTAGAGTTGCGTCCGAGCGAAATCGTCGGTGATGCCGGAAGCGTTTCCTTTCCCCAGCAGAATGAGTTGAGCGGGATCTTTCACGGGTAAGGTGCGCAGCATGACGGCGTCAAGCAGGCCGAAGATGGCAGTATTGGCGCCGATGCCTAGAGCGAGCGAGAGCAGGGCGACGATCGTGAGTGCTGGGCTGCGCAACATGGCGCGGCCGCCGTAAGCGGTATCCTGAAGAAAGCTTTCCAACCACTCCCATCCCCACGCCATATGACTTTTCTCCATCAACAGCGTCGTATTCCCAAATCGCCGGGATGCCGCATAACGGGCATCCTGTGGCGTTACCCCTGCCTGGATCTGGTCCTGCTGTCTCAGTTCCACGTGCAGGCGCATCTCTTCTTCCAGATCCGCGTCAAATCGCCGGCGACGCGTTAGCATCCAAAGGCGCCTTAAGAGTTCGCTCAGCCAATCCATGGAGATCGTCCTTTCAAGCCGTCTGAATCACTCGGGTGATGGCTGCGATCACCCGCTCAAACTGCGATAATTCTGTTTCCAACTGTTTGCGGCCCAACGCCGTAAGCTGGTAGTACCGCGCCCTGCGGTTCCCAGCCGTAGTTCCCCACTTGGCCTTCACCCAGCCTTTGATCAGCATCCGCTGAAGAGCCGGGTATAACGATCCTTCTTCCACTTGCAGAACGTCATCGGAGATTCTCTGGATCGAGTCTGCGATTTCATAGCCGTGCATCTCACCGACGCGCGCAAGCGTCTTCAAAATCAGAAGATAAAGAGTTCCGGGCGGAATCTCGTCTCGATGCAAAATCGTTCCTCCTGTTCGAAATGGTGCTGGCATAGCTAGACTATGTCAGCATCAAACCGTTAGCACGTAATGTCAAGACAAATAGGGAATTTTCTTGCTCCCTGGGACGAATTCAGGACGAATTGAAGTTCGTGCAGCAGGCCATCGCGGACGGAGCGAAAGTGATTCAACGCAGGGCGACGCGGGGCGGGACAATACCTCGAAAGTTTTCCGGAACCGGCTGGCGCACAACTCTTCACCCCCGGGCGGCTTGGCGCGCCGAGTTGGCATCAAACTTGGTAGTATGGAGTCTTCGTCCTGCCAGCGATTCACTCGCGCCGCGGGTGAGTCGTGGATACGCTCTTTGACCAGCGCCTTTCGATACCGAGCGCTATGGTCCGCAAACCAAGCCCGGTAGCGGGAGGAGAATGAATGTTTGAAAGGTTCGTGAAGATTGTTGGACTTGCTGCCCCGATCTGCTCGGTAAAGGTTTCGTCCGCAGCGATCTGCCAGATAATGCTCTGCGCGATAATGTTCTGCCCGCTGACGACTGGGGTTGTCCAGGCTCAGCAAGCCCAGCAGGCTCCCGAGGCACCCAAACCCTCTGCCGCTCCCGCCGAGCCTCAGGAGAATCCCGAAGTAGAAACGCCCGCGCGGAGAGTGAAACCTCGCCTTTACAGGACATGGCTGTTCAATGCCGGTGGGGGAGCGAATCTGCCGAACGGCACGACCGAGCAGTTTGTGAGGGGAGGCGGACCCGCGGCGGACGTTGGCGCGGCTCGGAACTTCAGCAAATATTTTGGATTTCGGATGGATTTCTCCTGGACCGATCTTCCCTTGCGGACCTCCGCTCTGCAATTGGCGCAGGCGCCGGGCGCAAACAATCATGTGTATGGGCTCACGTTCGATCCCGTCGTGTATATCCCGGTTACCAGCGTCTATAGCGGATACGCCCTGGTCGGCCCTGGTTTCTACCATCGGACTGGAAAAATCGATTCGTCGACCGCGGTTCCCGGCGGAAGCTGTAACCCGTTCTGGGATTGGTGGGGAACGTGTCTCAATCGCAGCCTTCCGCTCGGCACTTTTCTAAAGGAAAGTCAGAATCAATTCGGCTTCAACTTCGGCGGAGGCATCGCCCGCAAGGTGACCGATAAAATCGACATTTACGCCGAGTATCGCGCCCTGCACGGCAGCCGCAACGGTAACACCACCGACGCCCGCACCCTCACCCTCGGCGTGCGCTGGTAATGTGCTTGATTGTGTGGCGCGGGCACTCTTGCCCGCGAATGCCGGCAGTGAGGAAAGCTATTCCGGATTTATCCGGTAGTCCCAGAGCTCGGCCGTCTCACGTTGCAACTGCACAAATGACGACGCCGTCTTTGCCTGTGCAACCGTCTCATCGGAATTAGCTTCGCGCACTGCGGCTTCAACAATGCCGTGCGCAGGCGCCAGCGAGCATGCCGGATCAGTGACACCAGCGTCTGCAGCGAGCAGAAAAGCCTGGCAACGGCAGCCTCCGAAATCTTCCGCGCGGCGATCGCAGCTGCGGCAAGGTTCCGGCATCCAGTCTTCGCCACGGAACCGGCAGAATGACGCCGACTCCCGCCAGATCCACTCCAGCGTTTTTTCCCGCACATTCTCGAACGTCATGCCCGGAATCACTTCCGCGGCATGGCAGGGAAGCACTCGCCCCGCTGGATTGATGAGCATCAATCTTCGCCCCCATCCACCCATGCAGGCTTTTGGATATTTGGCATAGTAGTCGGGCACGACCGAATCGATGCGCACGCGCCCAGCCAGGCGCTTCTCCGCCGCCGCAACAATTTTTACCGCCGCTTCAATCTGCGCGAGCGTTGGCATCAGCGCGGCTCGATTCGCGAGCGCCCAGCCGTAATATTGCGTGTGCGCAATCTCCACGCGGTCGGGATTCAGTTGCTCAATGAAGGCGATCATCTCTTCGAGATGATCGAGATTCTGCCGGTGAACCACCAGATTCACGGTGAAGGCGAGTCTTTTTCCGTCAGCCCCGCGGCGAATCATGCGCGAGAGTTCGATTTTGTGGGCATGCGCTTTGGTGCCTGCAATCCAGTTGGCGGAATCCTCGCGCGAATCCTGGAAGCTGACTTGAATGTGATCGAGACCAGCCGCGACCAGCGCCGCCAGCCGCTGCTCACCGAGGCCAATTCCCGAGGTGATCAGGTTGGTGTAGAGTCCGGCTGCGCGCGCGGCCGCGATGAGCTCAGTCAAATCCTGCCGCGCCAGCGGCTCGCCGCCGGTGAAGTGTGCGTGCAACATGCCGAGCTTGCCCGATTGCTCGAAGACACTCGTCCATTGCTCGGTCGAAAGTTCCGACTCCGTCCCTGCCAACTGCAGAGGATTCGAACAGTAGACGCAGTGCAGCGGGCAGCGATGCGTGACTTCGGCGATGAGTGCGAGAGGATTGGGAATCATGCGAAGTTGAATCAAGTCTGCGACGATGAATCTCGGGTAGTAATCGTTGCGATAATGTCGTTCTATTAGTTTACGATTTAGTAATCAACGATCCTCTTCTTTTGCAGCTGCTCCAAAAACATCGTGATGTCAGCGCGAATCTTATCGGGATCGGCGTCACCGAACTGTTTTTGCAGCTCCGCGATGATGTCACCGAACGTTCGCTGGCCGTCGCAGCGTTCCAGCACCTGCCGTCCGGTGCCCTGCAGCTTGATCGCGCCTTCGGGGAAAAGTATGACGCGATCGGCGTCGCTTCCTCCCCAGCGGCAACCTGCGGCCAGGCGTGGCTGGCTTGAATCGAGAGGGGCAGCCATCAGGCTCCCGCCTTCCCGATGCGAAAAGCTCCGGGCGGCGGCCAGCCCGGCTGCACGTAAGCGAAATACAGCGCGTCGAGCTGAGCCCAGAGAATGTCGCATTTGTCGCGCAACGCGTGGATGGCGAGTTCCTGCTCCGCCCGCGTCTTTGCGTTTTTGTAAACGTAGTTCACTGCAAATTCCGCGTCTTCCGGAGCTTGCGTCAAGCGCGCCTCAAAATAGTCAAGACCTCCCGAGAGCCACGGATAATGCTGCCGCAACTTCTCCATGCGCAACGTGATCAAATCCCGCGAAAACATCTCCGTGAGAGACGACGCCACGGCTTCGAGCAAGCTGCGGCTGCGCACGATGTTCAGATATTCGTTCACCGCGAATCGGGTCGCGGGGAGAATTCCCTTTCCCGCGCAAACGTCGTCACGGTTCAGGCCCGTGGCTTCGGCGAGCTTCAGCCAGCGCTTGATACCGCCTTCATTATTATGCGCCTGATTAATATCTTCTGTATTATTGGCAGTGCCGTTCCCGGCGGCATCGCCATCGTGATCAATCACGCGTTGGCGCCAGGCGCGGCGGAAAGCTGGATCAGGCCCGCGCGAGAGAATAATCGAATCCTTGATTGGGATGACGCTCTGATAGTAGTACCGGTTCAGAGCCCAGGCCTGCAGCTGACCGCGAGTAAGCCGGCCTTCGTGCATCATCAGATGAAACGGATGCTGGTGGTGATAGCGTTCCTTGCCCACGGCGCGGAGCCGGGCGCGCAGTTCATCAAGCGTGAGCAGGCGTGCGTCCTCGCTGGAAGCGTCGTTTCGGCGAGCCGCGTGGGATTTTTTTACAGGTCGAACTGCCATCCATCCTCCGCGATTTCCCAGCCCGCTTCGCGCACTTGCCGGTACTCGGGACCGCTCTCATCCAGCATGGGGTTGGTGTTGTTGATGTGCAAATAGATTTTACGTGGACGCCGCAGTCCGGCCAACTTCTTCAAGCTGCCCTCCGACGACGACACCGGGACGTGGCCCATCTGCCGCGCCGTGTGCCCGCTGCCCTGCGTGCGAATGAGTTCGTCGTCGGTCCAAAATGTGCCGTCGAAAAAAAGCAGGTCGGCGGACTCGAACTCCCCAAGCAGGGCATCATCGATCGCCGGAATGGCCGGCATGTAAGCCAATCGCTTGCCCGAGGCGGAATCAATCAGCAACCCCAGGGAAGATTCCCGCGGAGCGAGTTCAGCTTGGCGCGCGGCAGAAACGTAGGCGGGAAAATGTGTTCCCAGCGACACCGCGCGGCCGCGCAACCCAGAATCTTCCCCCGCCGGACCTACGAGGGGAAACGATTCTCCCGGCGTGAAGTCCTCCCACGAAGCCTGATTAGCCACGCGTTCCAGCATGCCGAACATGGTGTTGTCCTGGCGGAGAATGCTGCGCACAGAAGCCGTCGCGTGAACTCGCAGAGGCTGCAACTCGCGCAGCAACAACAATCCGAGCACATGGTCGAGATCGGCGTTGGCTAGAACGACTCCCGCGATCGGTGACTGGCGCGGAGATTCTCCGCCAGACTGCGCCCGGGGATGCAACTCCGGCGTGGCCTCGATTTGCGCCCGCAAATCGGGGGAAGCTCCCAGCAAGAACCAACTCTGGTCGTCTTGCGTGATCGCAATCTGAGTCTGAGTCCGCGCTTTTCCGTGAAAGCTCCCGGCGCGCACCGCGCCGCAATTCACGCACACACAATTCCATTGCGGAAATCCGCCGCCCGCGGCCGAACCGAGAATCTTCACGCGCATCCTGCGAGTTTACAACGGCGGCCGGGACGGAACCCACGGCGTACGCGCCGGGCGGCTTCGGGCTCTTGGCTTCGGGCTTCGGCAAGGCACCCGAAAGGATCCGCCGAAGCCTGAAGCCCGAAAGCCGAAGCCGCCTCAGTCCATATCGCCGAGCGAGCAGGCTCCGGCTCCGCGTGGATCGCCGCACGAACCGCACGCGCCGCCGGAAGACGTCGCTCCGCTCGACGAACCCTTCGCCGAAACCGCAAACACAGAAAGCTGAGGATCAAGCTTGGTCGCGTCGCACTTCGGGCATTTCGCCCGCTGTTTGCCGAAGACCAGGGCTTCGAACTGGTGATGGCATTCCTGACAGATGTATTCAAAAATAGGCATATGAGCGTCTCCCGGCCTTTCGCAGTGCTGGTTCCATTAGAATCAATTCGTGCCAACTTCGCAAACTGATTCCGAGGGGAAGACCAGCAGCGAGAAAGATCTTGCGGGCGCTCTTGCGCACGAGCAGAATGAACATCCGATTTCACTCGTGACGTCCGCCGCGAAGCCCGAGATTCCGCCATTCCGTCCGCGCCGGTGGTTACGCGGCGGACACGTGCAGACCCTGGCCAGCTTTCTGCTGCCACGCCAAGTCCAGCTGCCGAAGGCGGAGGAGCGCCTGATCGAGGTGGCTCCGGCCATCTTCGCCCCAGCCATCGTCGCCCCAGCAATCAAGCTGCGCTGCCTGTGCTATTGGCAAGCTGACCGGCAGGGCGCGCTCACTCTGATCGTGGTTCACGGCCTCGAAGGCTCAAGCGATTCGCAATACATGCAGGGAGTCGCTCGCGACGGTCTCGTCGCTGGCATGAACGTCGTGCTGGTGAACCAGCGCAATTGCGGCGGCATGGACGCCGCCGCGCCCACGCTCTACAACTCAAGCCTGTCGGGCGATGTGGCCGCGGTGGCGCAGAACGTCGTTGAAAATGACGGCGTATCGCGATTCGTGCTGATCGGGTTTTCCATGGGCGGCAATCTGGTGCTGAAGCTCGCTGGGGAGTGGGGTAACCATGCGCCATTGCAGTTCCGCGCCGTGGTCGCGGTTTGCCCGGCGATGGATCTGGCAGCTTCCGCCGACGCACTGCACGAACCCGCCAACCGGCTCTACGAATATTATTTTATGCTGCAGCTGTTCCAGCGCTTTCGCCGCAAGGCCAAATTGTTTCCCGCCGATTTCGACGCCGCGCGCCTGAAGGGGATCTCCAGCCTCCGCGAATTTGATGATCGCATCACCGCCTTTTACTGTGGGTTTACCGGCGCCGATGACTACTACGCCCGCGCCGCCGCCGCCAATGTAGTCGATCGCATCGCCGTGCCGGGTTTGATCGTCCACGCCGTCAACGATCCTTTTATCCGGCTTCGCGCCGAAACCCGCCAGCGAATCGCGGCCAATCCCAACCTCACTTTCATCGAAACCGGCGATGGCGGACACTGCGCCTTTCTTGGCGAACGCAACGGCCGCGCTCAGGACGACGGCCGCTGGGCTGAACGCACCGCGGTGGAATTCGCGCAAAGGTTTGAGTAGCGCCGCGGTCGCGTGGTTGTCCGGAAGAGTCCCGCGCTACGCGCGCGCCGGACGCAGCCGCAGCCAGCCCGTCACCTCTGCCCCGCGTCCCTTCATCCGCGTACGGAACGCAGCCAGCGCCACCATTCCCAGGCAAATCACCAGCAGCCCGACCGTCGCCGCGCGAATCCCGACTCCATGCTTGCGCAGAATCGAAAGCCGTCCATACACAAATTCCATGTGCACCCAATAAACCAGCAGCGAAGCTTGCCCGAGCTGAATCAGCGGACTGAATCCCCACTGCCCCGCGCCCCATCGACACCACGCGTAGGCCGCCGAAAGAATCGCCATCAACATGCCCACGCGGATAAGAAAAAACGCCGGGCTGGTGTGCCAGAAATCGTAGACGGCATAAACCTGCCACGGCCGCGCATTCACCCACCGCGCCGCCTCCACCATCGCAACCCCACCCGCCCCAAGCGCCAAAAGGATGCGCGCCTCGCGTCCGCGGACCCACGGACTCTGCAGCACGAATCCCACCGCCAGCCCGGCGAATGCGAACGCGCTCCAGGGAAAAATCGGAAACAGCCACGACTGCGGCGCACCCAGGTTGTGCACTCCATCGATATAAGACTCGATCGGCCACGGCAGCCAGCGCGGACGCCACGTGGTCCAGAGCGGAGGCGTCAACAGCGAAATCAGCACCGCCGTGACCGACGATGCCGCCACCAGCGCCAGCCGCGTTCTCGCACCGTTCTCAGACTTGCGCGCCGCCGACAGCACCAGCCAGCACACGCCTCCCATCAGCATCATCGAGAGGCCAATCGTGTTCAGGATGTCCACCCGCAGCAGGTCCGTCCACGGCGACCATCCCATCGCGATGACGAACTCCTGCAGCCGGAAGAGCAGGCCAAAGGCGAAAATCTCCGCACCCCGGCGAATCGTCCGGCTGGCAATCTGTGGCGGAGAAAGATGTTTCTCCCACAGTTTTTCCGTGACCAGCGCAAACGAAATTCCTGCCAGAAAGAGAAAAAGCGGCGCCGGAAAAGTCCCACCCAGTTGGGAATACATGAAAAACCGGCCCTGCCGCGCCCCGGCGGAGAGCCAGGAATCGTAGCAATGAGTCTGAAACATCAGCACGCAAGCCAGTCCGCGCATCCAGTCGATATACGCGAGGCGGGATTGACCCGATTCCGGTGCTGGCATGGTCAGCGCGAAGTTTGGCGGCCGCACGGAAGTCTCCAGCCGCAGATGCGGCGGCTACAGCGGCGGCCCGGGGTAGAAGCGGCCGTAGAAACGACGTCCGCAGTATACGGCAGCCCGGGACGCGGCGAGCGTCCTCCGATTATCACCGTTACTGTTTTAACTCTTCCTTGTAAAATTTTCCCCCAATACAACCCAAAATGGAACAAACTTGATCCAACAAGCAATCCTTAAGTTGTAGGCTATTCGCAAAACCGAGTGTAAGCTATTCAGAAGAAATTCTTCCTTGGGCCAAATCAGTCCGGATCCCGTCACGGAGCGTGTATGCGAAACCTTCGTTCATCGCTGTGCAGCCGCGTTGCCTCAACCCTCTTAACCAGGATCTGCCTAACGACGATCTGCTTAACTACGATTTGCGTAGCCACGCTCAGCTTTGCCGAAGCTCCCGACCGCATCGGTACGATTAGCGCCAGCCAGACGGTCCCGCTGGCCAAGAGTCTTCATCCCAAGGCTCGACCTGAATACGACTTGGGTCGTGTCGAGCCGTCCCGGCAGCTCGGCTATACCACGTTGCTCATCGCTCCGTCGCCGAGCCAGCAGAAAGCGTTGGATCAGCTTCTCGCGCAACAGCAGGATCCCCGCTCGCACAACTACCACAAGTGGCTGACTCCGGCGCAGTTTGCCGATCGTTTTGGCCTCAGCCAGAACGACCTCAACAAGGTCACGGCGTGGCTCAGATCGCAGGGTCTCAGGGTTACCAGCGTCGGAGGGGGCCGCAACTCGGTGATCTTCAGCGGCACCGCTGCTCAGGTCGAGACCGCCTTTGGAACTGAGATTCACAACTACAAAGTGGACGGCGAGGAGCATATCGCCAACTCTACACCGGTCATGCTCCCTGCTGCTCTGAGCGGCATTATCAACACCGTGATGGGCCTGCACGACTTTCGCCCGCATCCGGCAGTCCGAAAGAGCAGTCTTGGGGCAGTGCGACGCCCCCGACCCGATTACTATGACGGAGACTATCTCTTCCCGAATTTCCTGGCTCCCGGCGACTTAGCCACCATCTATGACATCGCTCCACTTTACGAACTCGCAACTCCAATCGACGGTACCGGGCAGAAGCTTGCCATCATGGGGCAGACGGACATCCTCCTGGCCGACATCAACGATTTCCGCAACGGCTTTGGGCTTTCCGCGATCCCCACGGGTGCTGGCGGGTGCAGCACCAATGGCAGCGGGATCATCGTTTCTCCCTGCACCACCACGAACTTCGCGTATGTTCTCGTAGGAAGCGATACGGACACTATCTCCCCCGGCGACATTATGGAAGCTGATCTTGACATCGAATGGTCGGGAGCCGTAGCCCGCAATGCCCAAATCATCTTTGTCAATGCTCCCGCGTCCAACGCCGGCGTCAATGATTCCCTCAACGCAGCCATCAATCCTCCCAGCGGACCGCCGCTGGCTCCCGTGATCAGCATGAGCTACGGGCTCTGCGAGGCTCAGGCAGAATCCCTGGAAACTCTACTCGTACAGGGCAACGCCGAGGGAGTCACCATCATGAATTCAGCTGGTGACACCGGCGCTGCCGCCTGTGACTATAGCCCAACCACCGTCAACCCGCCTTTTCCCGCAGCTCAAAACGGTCTGGCCGTGAATTACCCGGCAAGCAGCCCGGAGGTTACCGGCGTCGGTGGCACCGAGATCTCTATTGCCGACGATTCCGCTCCCAACTCGTTCTGGGGCACCACCATCGGAGCGAACGGAGGCACCGCGCTGCAATACATTCCCGAGATAACGTGGAACGACGATGTGGAGTTCGCCCAGTTCTGCGAGTCCAATCCCACCAGCTCTTTCTGCACCGAGGGCGGTAGTCCGCCGCAAAGTGGTTGGGTTAATCTCACATCTCAAGAGACTGCGCAGGAAGACATCTGGATTTCCGCCGGCGGCGGTGGCGCCAGCAACTGCTACAACGAAAGCGTCGGGGGTATCTGCGACTCACCGGGGGGCGGCTTCACTCAGCCCACCTGGCAGAAAACCATTACGGTTTCTGGCGCTCCTGCCGGAGTTCGTTGGGTTCCGGACGTGTCGGGTTTTGCCTCGCCGAATTTCCCCGGTTACATCCTGTGCACGCCGCAGAACCCGCCGTCGACCAATACCAGCACCTGCAGCACCTCCATCTTCGACGCCGTGGATACCTACGGGTCCCTGGTGGGCGGTACATCCGCCTCGACTCCGGTTTTTGCGGGCATCATCACCCTGCTGAACCAGTATTTGAACACTAGCGCTTCCTCGCCCCCGGGCCTGGGCAACATCAACCCGAAACTTTACGCGCTGGCTGCAACCCCTGCGAACGGTGCGTTCCACCCAGTCACTTCCGGCACCAACGTAGTCTACTGTGAGGGTGCCACGCCCTCGGGCCAGCCCTCCGCAATCATGTGCCCTGGAGCGAGCGGCACCACCGGTTCCTTTGGCTATAACGCCGCCAACTTCGACAGCACCGGCGGCACCAGCTACAACCTGGTCACCGGCCTCGGCTCCATCGACGCCAACGCCCTCTTCACCGCCTGGAATGCGAGCACGACCCCGCCGCCCTCCTTTACCCTCAGCGTCACCGCCCCTTCGCTTCAGGTAACTCCAGGGCAGACCGGCACCGCAACCATCACCGTCACCGGGACGCACCCAGCCCTTACGTTTACCTGTACAGAGACCACGGCCCTATTGTCATCGGGATCGGTGTGCACGATCACGCCCTCCATCCCGACGAGCGCAAACTCGGCTAGCCTGACCATCTCCACGATCGCGCCCACGGCGCAGATGCGTCGGCCTCTGGGAACGGGCAGGGGCATATTCTTCGCAGCCCTGTTGCCCGGCCTGTTCGGCATCGTCTTCACCGCCGGCTCGCGCAAGCGCGCTGCTCGCGGCCTGCGCTTCCTGAGCCTGATTGTGGTGCTAGGCTTCTCCACGCTGTGGCTGGCTTCCTGCAGCAGCAACAGCAGTTCAACCAATAATCCAGGCACGCCTGCGGGTTCGTATGTGGTGACCGTCAACGCCACCACCGGAGGCGCGACCCCGGTTACCGGCACCACCACGGTCACGCTCGTGGTCCAGTAGGCCAATAAGCGGTTAGCGAGAAACAGTGGCACCCAGGCGCTCCGTCCCGACGGAGCGCCTTTTCTTGCGCCGTCGGAACTTTGTCACCCAGTCCACCGTATCCACTACAATCAGATACCTGCACTTTGCCCTGGAGACCCTGCATGAATCCGGCTCGCATGAAAAAATTCCTATGCGCTACCCTCCTGGCTGCATTCTGTTTCCTGCTGCTGGCCGCGTCTCCCGACGCGAAGCTCACCAAGCCGCAATATGACGCAAAGGGCAGCCTCGTCCGCCCCGCCGACTACCGCGAATGGATGTTCCTCTCCTCCGGCTATGGCATGAACTACAGCCCCGCTCCCGGCAGTCACGACATGTTTACCAACGTCTTCGTGCCGCGCTGGGCATACCAGGAGTTTCTCGACTCCGGCAAATGGCCGGAGCAGACCATGTGGGTCGTCGAAGATCGCGGAGCCGAGAGCAAAGGTTCCATCAATAAACACGGCGAATTTCAAACCGACTGGATGGGCATGGCCGTCGAGGTAAAAGATTCCTCCCGCTTCCCCGAGAAATGGGGCTACTTCAGCTTCGGAGACGCCAATAAAACCTCCGAAGCCATGCCGAAAGGAAACCCCTGCTGGCAGTGCCACGAGGACCACGCCGCAGTCGAGCACACTTTCGTGCAGTTCTATCCAACACTGAAGCCCGTAGCCAAAAAATTCGGCGTCTACAACGAATCCCGCGAACAAGTGCAAGACGCAAAATAGAGGCACCGGGCTTTTCCCAATTTGTCATTCTCCATCCGCCACCACCCACACGTGCCTTTGTTTTTTCCATCCCATCTGCGAAACTGACGACTGGCCGCTGATCCCTGATCCCTGGCCACTGATTTCCACATGGGCCGCATTCACGTCCTCTCCGAAAACGTCGCCAACAAAATCGCCGCCGGCGAGGTAGTCGAACGTCCCGCCTCGGTGGTAAAAGAACTGCTGGAAAACTCTCTAGACGCCGGCGCCACCCGCATCAAGATCACCGTCGAAGCAGGCGGAAAAAAACTGATCCAGATCACCGACAACGGATGCGGCATGGTCCGCGACGACGCCATGTTGGCCTTCGAGCGCCACGCCACTTCAAAAATCAAAGACGCCGAAGACCTGCTGACCATCGCCACGCTGGGTTTTCGTGGCGAAGCGCTGCCCTCGATCGCGTCAGTCTCGCGCCTGCGCCTCGAAACTCGCGCCCCGGAAGATGCTGCCGGGACGGTCCTCGAAATCAACGGCGGCAAAATCGCGCGCGTCGAAGAAGCCGGACTGCCCGCCGGTACATCAATCACAGTCCGCGACCTGTTCTTCAACACGCCCGCGCGCAAGAAATTTCTCAAGGCGGAGTCCACCGAACTTTCCCACATCGCCTCGCTGGTCACGCATTACGCGCTGGCCCATCCCGAAAAACATTTCGAGCTGCACTCCGCCACCAACGCCATGCTGGTCGCGCCTCCGGTAGCCGGATCGAGCGAGCGCGTCTATCAGGTCTTCGGCAAAGAAACTCTGGATCAACTCATACCCGTGGCCGCGTTGCAACCGCTGGAACATGTCGGCCTGCCGCAGCCACCGCCCTGGCGCCGCAAAGAAATCGACGAGGATGGCGAAACCGTTGTGCCGAAAAGCCCCGGAGCCATGCGCCTTCACGGCTTCGTTTCGAAGCCGGAGATTCAGAAGCTCAATCGCAATTCAATCTTCGTCTTTGTAAACGGACGCCTCATCCGCGACCGCCTGGTGCAGCACGCGCTCACCGAGGCTTATCGCAACATTATTCCGCCCACGGTCTTTCCCGTGGTGCTGCTGTTTCTCGAAATGCCTTCCGAAGAAGTCGATGTCAACGTTCATCCCTCGAAAACGGAAGTTCGCTTCCGCCAGGGAAGCGTGATGCACGATTTCGTCCGCGACTCGGTGCGCGCCGCTCTGATGAAAGCCCGTCCCGTGCCCCAGTTCGTCACCGAGATTCGCGCGCACGCCACGGCTGGGCCCGGCCTGACCAGCCCGACCCTCACGCCCGGAGCGCAGCTCGACTGGGAACGATCCTCCGAGAGATTACCCGAGAGACAGCCCGAGGAATCGCCTGAACACGCAATCGGCCCAGTCCTTGTGCCCGGAGTGTCGGCCGCTCCGCAAACAACGTATGATCCCGCAACCGGCCGCGGTTTCGCCCTGCATGCACCAACCGTTCCGCCAATCTCCGGACGCTTGCAGTTCGAAGGCGGAATCGCCGTCGAGGCGAACGCCGCCATTCCCGTGGCTCGCGGATTGGAATCGAAAACCTGGGGCTCAATTCCCGACAACGGATGCGCCCCTGCGCTAGATGTTGAGCAGAATTCTCGCGAAAGCGCCCGCGAAGAAGCAGAATCCACTCTGGCCTCGCTCTCCACGCTCAAGCCCCTGGGGCAGCTTCGCAATTCGTTCATCCTGGCCGTGAACGAATCCGGCCTGTGGATCGTCGACCAGCACGTAGCTCACGAGCGCGTTTTGTTTGAACGCATCCTGAAACAACGAACCGCGCAGAAAGTAGAAAGCCAGCGCCTTCTGATGCCGATCGTGCTGGAACTTTCCCCGGCGCAACAGGCGGTCTTCGCCGAGATCTCCGACGAACTCCAGCGCAACGGTTTCGAAGCCGAAGCCTTCGGAGCCCGCAGCGTCGCGGTAAAAGTCGCCCCCGCCGGAGTGGAAGCCTCTGCGGCCGAACACCTGCTTCACGAACTCCTCGACCAGTGCACCCGCGAAGAGCAGGCGTTGAATATGGAAAAGATTCGCGCCCGCATCGCCGCCTCCATCGCCTGCCACGCCGCCATCAAAGTGAACATGCCCCTCGAGCTCCACAAAATGGAGTGGCTGCTCGCCGAACTCGCCAAAACCGACCACCCCTACTCCTGCCCTCACGGCAGACCAGTCGTCCTGCGGTATTCTGTAAAGGACATTCAAAAGGCGTTCAAGAGAATCTAGCTGGGAGCAGTCAGCTGGTAACAAGAAACTGACCACTGACCACTAGCCCCTAGCCACTGCCCTATGACCGACCAGGACCTCAAAACCGCGCGCCGCGAAAAATGGCGTCTCGATGGCAACCCCATCCGTACCATCGAGAACGCGCGCGCCTTCATCGAGAGCGTAGGCTTCGCGATGATGTATCCCGTGCGCCCAGCCGTTCTTCTGCCCACGTTCATCGGCGCCTTCGTTGGCTCCGACGATCGCCTCCCCGACTGGCAGCACGCCTTCGCCGATCCCCGCGCCGCCGAAGCCACCGAACTCATGGTCCGCCTGCTGCGCGAGCGCGCCGCCTACGAAGCCAATCTGTTCGGCGAGAACAACGCCTTCCTGGTGGCAGCCTCGGCGTTCCCATATTTTTACGCGCTGGTCGGCGAACGCAATCCCAAACAGCCGCCGAAGTCTGGCGCTCGCTCGCCCTATTCTCCGCTCGCCTGCGACGCCTTCGACCTGATTCAAAGAACCGGTCCCGTGTCGAAACAAAAAATGCAGGAAGCCCTGGGCGGCAGCGTCTCATTCCCCGCGCTGGATAAAGCTCTTGGCGAGCTCTGGTCAAACCTCCGCATCACCCGCGTCGACTACAACCGCAGCGCAGGCTCTTTCTGGGATGTGCTCTACCGCTGGGCCCCTGACGCCGTGCGCGAAGGCATCAGCCTGTCGGTAGCCGAGGCGCTTTCCGGCCTGCTCTCAAAATATCTGGAAGCCGCAGTCGCAGTCGAGCAATCCGAACTGGAAATTTTCTTCGGCAACTTCGTACCCCGCTCCAAAGTCCGCGACGCCGTCAACGCCCTGCTGGCCGCACGCGAGCTAAGCTTCACCCAAATCGCCGGCCGCTCCATGTTGCAAATCACTCCAGCGAAAGTCGCGTTCGATCCCGCCGCCCACACCGCCGCAAAACAAGAAAGAAAAGAAAGACAACAGAAACTCAAAAATAGCGCCGCCGCCCCTTCGGCAGTCTCAGGGCAGGCTCCGGCGTCTGTCCGGCGGGCGTCCCCGCTTGCCAGACGCCCCTTTAACAAATTTCGCCCCAGCCCTCGGGACGCCAATTCTCGGGATGGCAAGCCCACCGGCCCCAAGCGCAGGCCTTAGCCCATCCCTTCCCCGTGTACAATCGTTAACTCCGCGATGAGAGACGCTCCCAACCAACCCTCCCAGGCTCCCACCCCCCGCAAACTCATCATCGCCATCGACGGTCCCGCCGGCGCCGGCAAAAGCACCATCGCCTCCCGCCTCGCGCGCAAGTTCGGCTACGTGAATCTCGAAAGCGGAGCCATGTACCGCGCCCTCGCCCTCAAAGCCATCGATCACGATATTTCTTTTGACGATGAAACCGCGCTGACCAACCTGGCCGAGTCATCCCGCATCCAGCTCGAACCCACAATCGGCGGCAACCGCACCCTGCTTGACGGACATGATGTGTCTTCACGCATCCGCGAGCGCGACGTCACCGAAGCCGCGTCGCGTGTGTCGGTACATCCGCAAGTCCGAGCATGGATGGTCGCGCATCAGCGCGCGATGGGCGCCGGCGGCGGCATAGTGATGGAAGGCCGGGACATCGGAACCAAAGTTTTTCCCGATGCAGATCTGAAGATTTTTCTCGACGCCGATCCGGTAGTGCGCGAACAGCGCCGCATGGAGCAGCAAAAAATCAGAGGGGAAGTAGCCGCCAGCACAGCCGCCGACCTGCGCGAACGCGATCACCGCGATCGCACCCGGTCCGTATCCCCGCTGCAGGCAGCCAGCGACGCCGTAATAATCGATTCCACAAAATTAACGGAAGACGAAGTCCTCGAAAGAATAGAAACCCTGGCCGAGAAAAAACTGACCCCTGCCCACTAATCCCTGATCACTACTCGTCAATTCTCCGTCGGCTCAACCTTATCCTTCGGCGCCGGCAGCGACTTCGCCGGCTTACCCTGTTTCCCGCCCGGTACTCCCCCCGAAACGCCGCCACTTACGCCTTCCTTCGGCCCACCCTGCACCGCAGCCCTCCGAATCTCAATCCCGCCATGTTCGTTGTTAATCACTACATGCGCCGTGGCGTTGCCCACCGAACCGCTCGCGTTGCCCTTGTCGTCGCCGTTGTCCACTTTCAATTCCGAATAGTCCGACTGAATTTCTCCGTCGCGCGTGCGCGCCTCCAGCCGAAACCCAGATTTTTCCGGGATGCCCAAATGAATGTCGCCCTCCCGGTTATCGATCTGCACATTGCCCATCGAGCGCATTTCCACGTCCACGCCGCCGTTGTCATCCTGCACCCGCACGTCGCCGGAAACATCTTCCAGCCGAATATTCTTCGACCGCGTCAGCAGGTGCAGTGGCCCGGTAATCTCCTCGGCGTGCAGATCGTCGGAATCCAGGCTCAGGTCGCCGTCAATCTTCGAGAACTCCATGTCGGTGCGCGAAGACTTGAACGTCACGCTCTTGCCCAGGTGCGCCAGCTTCACGCTCTCATCGAACTCGCCCTCCAGTTGCACCGTGCCTTTTACGTCCGACACCGACGTTTCGTTCAGCCGCCCGTCCACACGCACGTCGCCCGTGATCTGCTCGATCTTCGCCGAGCCTTTTTCCAGACTCACTTTCACATTGCCCGTAACATCTTGCACTTCAACATCGCCGTGCTGCACGCCCAGATCCAGATTTCCGTCCCGGCCGATCACGTTCACGTCTCCGCGCCGCGAAACAATCGATACCGGAGCCTTGCGCGGCAGGGAAATATCCAGATCGCTCTTGATCGCGTGATCGCCCGCAGCCTGAATCTTCGCATCCACCGTAACCAGCCCGCCGGTCACGGTAATCGTAGGCTTAGTTTCGGAATTGTATTTATCCGCATCCCCCTGGCTGTCCGCGCCCACACGCTTGCGCACCACCACCGTGATCTTGTTGTCGTCGGATGTGTGCACGCTCACCGCGCCGTCGGTGTCGATCACCTTCAGGCTCGCTCCCGCAGGAAAGTCCTGCTCCAGATGATCGTCGAAGCTGTAGTTGTCCCCGAAAATGTTATTGAAGTCTTCGTCGTCAATATTGAACTGGTCCCGGATATTGGGCCAGTGCTCGCGGAAACGCACCGCCTGCGTCGCCGTCAGCCCGAAGATCACGATCAGCACCACCAGCAGGATGCCGCCCGCGCCGATTCCCGGAGCCCGCTGCCCACTCCTTTGCGCCTGCATATGCTCGGCCAGCTTGATTACTCCCCAAACAATCAGCAGCACCGGCCAGTAATGCGCGAACCAGATTCCCAGACTTGACCACGACAGCAGATGCATGTTGCCCAGAAGAAACACCACCCCAACAATGATCAGCACCACCGGGCCGGCAAACGACCGGCGGCGTCGCGGCGGAAGCCCCGGGTTTGGCATCATTGGGTTCGGCACGATTGGGTTAGGCGTTCCAAAGTTAGACATGATTCACCTCGCCAGAAGAAGGCGGTTGTTCTGAATCCGGCGCAGCCCCGGACGGAGTCGAGTCCGGTGGCGCTCCCGCTGGAGGCGTCGGTGGAAATCCTGCCGGGGGTGTCGGCGGAAAGCTCGTGGGCGGAAATCCCGCCACAGGCGGCAGCGGACCCGTGTGCCCTTCCGACGAAGCGTTGCTCTGCATCAGCTTCACCACGCCGATCACCAGCAGAATCGCCGGCCAGGTCCGATGGAATTCAATCCGTCCGGCGCTGTCGAGCAGGAAAAGTATGCCTAGAGTCACCAGGATCGCAGGCCCCATCAGTTTGCGCGTACGGCAACGCTCACAGATGCAAAAGGGGCGATTGGAATCGATCAATCCCCAGTTCTTGGCAAAAATCCAGACGCCGAGCGCAATCAAAATCAGAGGCCAGAAGCGGTGAATGCCAAACTCGAACAGTCCTACCGTATGCAGCAGGAACAGAACTCCCAGGCCAATCAGAACGACCGCGCCCGTCGGAACCTTGCCGGTATCGACCCTTTCGCCGACACCGAAGGTTTGCGCCAACCCAAACGGATCTGGAACCGGTTGGCCGAGTTGCAGTGCTCTCGCCGTTCGCACCGCGTCGATGATCTGGTAAAAGTAGAAAAATCCCAGCGAGATGCCCAGCACCATATCGGCGTACCAAGGCAGGTCTGAGCTCAAGCCCACGATCATCAGCACGAAAATCACCAGATGCGCGAGTCCCTTGGCGTATTGCGAGCAGTAGACAGCTCCCACGCCGAACGGAAAGAATCCAGCCAGAATCCCGGCTACCGTCGGATTCGGCCCCGAAGTTGGCCCCGGCGGAACTTTCAATCCCTCCACGAACGGCTGGTATCCGGTCTGTGCCGGCGGCGGCGGTACTACTGGCGTGAATCCCGCCGCCGGAGTTGTGCCGTCAAGGCGTGCTGCGAGACAAGACTCGCAGTAAATCACTCCGCGGACATCGCGGCTGCATGTGCCGCAGAGTGGCTTGCCGCACGTGCGGCAAAACGCCACTGCAGCAACGTCGTGGTTGGCGCAGTTCATACGAACCTCCTGTACGTGGTCACCGGCACTACAGGCAGATCGTTGCCTTCGAGAAGTTGGACAGAGGGAGAGAGCGGAGCGCTGGCGAGAACCAGATGGTTTTCCGTTTCGCTGTAATTGCGCTCCTGTTTCTGTTCGGGCTCCTTGCTAGTGTCGTTCTTATGTTCTTTCGTCTTCGCGGGACCCGGCTCGGCTGGAGTCACGCTGCGCCTGAATTCGCGCACCCGCGATTCCACTTCATAGACGAACCGGATGTTCTCGTAATACCGCACTACGCGGGCCTGCGTCATGTTGTAGCTGTGGCGCAGAGCCGTAGGCCGCAAGCTGATCTGCCGCACGTCCGCCGGCTTAACCCCGAGAACGGTCAAACCCACCGACAGCGCGAAGAACGCCATGCCAAACGACATGGCGAACCTGGGTTGCCGGATGGTTCCCCACACCGGCTCGCCTATGCCTGACGCCCAAGCCTGCACTCGTTCCAGCCACGAAACCTGCGGCTGGGTGGTGAGCACAGCAGCGCCCAGGCGCCCGCTTGCGATCCCCGTAGTCGATGCCAGAACATTTTCGACCAATCCGGCTGGAGGCTCCACCTCCGTGAGAGACTTCAGCCAGTTGCGACCTGCCTCGGCGTCCACGAACAGCGCTCCGCAGTTGGAACAAACCTTCGCGTGCGCACGGAAGCCTTCGAGCTTGGCGCCGCTCAGGACACCATCCATCATGTCCGCGAGCAAAGCGTCGAACTCGTTGCAAATCATTCCGTTACTGGTCTTTTCTTCTCTGTGATCTGGCATCACATCACCTGCTTATAGGTACGTTGTAATAGGCGCGCAAGTTCCGCTCGCCCTCGATTTATTCTTGATTTCACGGTGCCCTCCGGAACCTTCAAAACGGTTGCAATTTCGCGGTAGTCCATATCTTGTAAGTCCCTTAGAATCACGGCTTCCCGCAGCTCCGGGGAGAGCTTCCCCAGCGCCGCGTGCACGGCCTCCTCAACCTCCCGGCTGCGTACGTGCGCGTCCGGAGGGGCGGATTGGTCCTGAATTTGCTCACTGAGCGGCACAGCGTCCTCGTGCTCGGAAGTGGCGTCGATCGAGTCGGTTAGGCGCTGCTGCTTGCCTTTTCGGAAGTGATCCACCAGCAAATTCCGCGTAATCGTCGTCACCCACGTGGCGAAAGCGCCTTTGGTGTGATCGTAAGTGGTGAGTGTGCGATACATCTTGATGAAGACTTCCTGCGTGAGATCTTCGGCGTCGTCGCCCGATCCCGCGAAACGATAGCAGATGTTATAGATACGGCGGTTGTAGGTGCGCACGATTTCCTCCCAGGCCACGGCATCGCCGGCGATACAACGGCGAACCAGCATCGCAACGACCTGGACGTCTTCCACCCGTTACTCCCCGGAACTGCTGGATGAGCCTAAGCTTGCGGTTCTTTTGGAGCTTGGCGGTTACGGCTTTCAGAGCTTTTAACCGCTAAGTTCGCAAAGAAATGCCGCAAAGGACGCAAAGCAAACCACGAAACCGAGACACTCACTGGCAACGCGCGGTCGAAACATGCGCGTCAAAAAAACGAAAAAACTTCGAAAATTGTGCCGAACTTGACTTCAAAGCTTCTACGGCCGGCACCCTTCCGTTCTGAAACCGCTGATCCTGAGAGACTTAAGCCTTGTGGGCCGCGTAGTCAAAATCATCCCCACAAGACAATACGCTGATGTGGACGCCAAAGTTCTCGCCCGCAAGTTTATGTAAACAACGGAATTGTAGCAGCGCAGGGAATTGCTGACGCGATTCTCGGCGCCGGGGCAGTTTGGCGACGAAAAGAAAAATCATTCACCACGAAGGACACTAAGTATCACGAAGGCTTTGCTGGTGAGGGTGCCCTTCGTGGTGGAAGCTTTTCATTTTGACGGAGCTAATGTGGGCGCGGGGTATTCTGGCAGCGTTTCTTTGTTGACGTTGGCTCGCTTTACTTCGAGTTCATCGAAGAGGATGGAGGGGGCGGCGATGCTGTGGGGGACGTTCAGGGGACGGTCGTCGACGTAGACGTCGTCTCCAGCGGCGATCAGGTCGCTGCGCAGCGCGCGTGTATCCAGGTCTCCGAAGCTTGCGCCGCGGACCAGTTCCTGGTGTCCATCTTTGGTCCAGACTTTGTAGAGCAGGCGCGGAGTAAGTTTTGGACCGAAGGTTTCGACGTAGTAGCAGTAGGGGAGATCGCGCTGCTGGCACAAATCGATGAGCTTCTTTTTCAGTTCTGGCTGGGATACAGGCAGCGTGGAACTCACGATCAGGTTGCTCAAGCTGGGGCCGGGAGGATAACTGGGAACGCGGGCCCGGCCGTGACCGTTGGACGCGGGGAAGTCGCGAATGGGAGAGCGTCCGATGACGTAATTCACGAGGTTGCCTTTTTCAATTACGTCGACGCGCTGCGCCGGAACGCCTTCGTCGTCTATATCGTAGTGGCCCAGCAAAGATTGGCCGCGATACGAAGAAAGCGTGGGATCATCCACCACCGAGAGGAAATCGGGCAGCACTCGACTCTTGTAGCTGGAAGCAAATGCGCCGGTGGTGCGCTCGTTCTTGCCGAGTTCGGGTTTGCGGCCCAGAATATTTTCTCCTACCAGGTCAGCAAAAACCGACGCGGACGCATCGGCGGAGAACAGCACCGGGCCGCGGTATTCCTCGTCGACCACGGGCGCTTGGCGCAGGTCTTTCAGAGTGCCGGCCAGTTTGGCGGCGCGTCCCACGAACTCCGTGGCTGAAGGCAGTTCCTTCATGTTGGTCACGATGAAGCCGTTTGAGCGATCCAGGCGCATGGCATCGGGGGCTTGAGTGTGACATGAGATGGTCATCTCGTAGAGACCCTGGCCGCTGCGGACGACCGTGCCTTCCGAAGTGACGAAGTAGCGGTTGATGGCTTGAAATTTCAGGGAAGACTCGAACGACTCAAGCAGTGGGTCGGTTTTGTAGAGCGCGGACGCATCCTCCAGCATTGTGGTCCAGGGATGGGGATCGAAATCGAGTTTGACCAGTGGGCCCACGGACTGCACCGGAGTGGCGTGGGCAAAGTCGTCCACGGGCTGATCGATGGTAAGTTGCTTGAGCTGCGCCTGCTTGGCGGTGAGGGACTGGGCGGCCTGTTTGTAAGCGGTGTCGGTGGCCAGCCAGAGCTGGTTGCGCAGGGCGAGCACGTCGTCATCGACGGGCAGGAAATTCACGGAACCCTCGCCCTGCCCGAAATAGCTGTCCTGCTTGTAATCTCCAACGCGCACCACCACCCGCAGGAAGCGGAAGCGGGTGCGGAGATCGGTGCGCAACGCGCCGAACGCGGCGTCGGCAGAATAGTCATCGAAATCGATGACGCGGTACTCGATGTAATAGGGCGCGGCCACATCTTCCAGCTTCAGTTTCGATTTGGAGCGATCAAGTTCGGCGCGCATGGCCTGGAGGACGGGATCGGCGTTGGCCAATGATTGCCAGTCTTTCGTTTGAGAAACAGCAGTCTGAGAAACAGGGGTCAGGGAACAGGGGTCAGGGAGCAGGGGGCACCGCGCGAACGCCTGAGGGACGCACAAACTCAGAAGAAGGAACGGGACAGCAGCGAACTTTGCCAGCTTGCGGCGGGGGGCCGTTCGCAGCGTCATTGATGTCATCATCATTGCTCCGGGCCTTTCTGCTCCGCGGGAGCCTCGGAGGGGTTGGGGAGGATCGGTGCTCGGTTGAGGGCGTGGGCGCGCTTCTGCACTTCGATTTCCGAGAACAGCATGGCGGGCGCGGCGGCAGCGACTGGAATCTGGCCGGATTCCGCGCCACACATGCCGTTGAAGACGTCGATTTTTTCGCCGGTGACGAGAATGCGATTCAGCGCGGCCAGCGGAGTGCCGACGATGTCGACTCCGCGGACAAGCTGGTCGGGGCGGCCGTCGGCGTAGACGCGCCAAACCATCACGGGCAGAACCTGGAAAGCCTGCGGCGCGGCGCGTTGTGTGAGCGTGAAGCCACCTTGAATATCTTCGAAATAGAGGCCGTAGGGTTTGCCTTGTTTCTTCACTTCGTCGATCAGCTTTTGGCGCAATTCGGAATCTTTGACCGTGTGGGTGGAAGAGACGATCAGGTTGCCCTGCCGCCCGGTGGGCATAAGGCCGGGCTGGGAGCGGCCGTGTCCGTTCGAGCTGGGAAAATTCTTGATGGGCATGCGCGACATGAGGAAATCTTTCAGGACGCCGTCTTTGATGACCTCGACCCGCGCGGCCGGCATACCTTCGTTGTCGAACTCGTAGTAACCGCCGAGGTCGATTCCGTTCAGAGTGCGCAGGGTGGGATCGTCGACTACGCTGAGGAATTCCGGCAGCACCAGCTGATTCACTTTTTTGGTGAAAGTCTGTCCTTCTTTTTCGCCGCGCTGGCGATGACCTTCGAGACGGTGACCGAGCACTTCGTGGAAAAACACGGCGGCAGCGCGGCCGGAAAGCAGCGCGGGGCCGTCGAACGGCTCAGCGGCGGGAGCGTCGCGCAGGGCTTTGAGGTCGGAGGCCATCTTCTCCACGCGAGCGGCGATTTCGGATTCCGGTGGCAGGTGGTTGAGGCTCTCTGCCTGAAAAGTTTCTACCCGCATCAACTCCATGCCGTCGGGTGCGAGTGTGCCGGCGTCGATGGCCATGCGAATGGTAGAGCCGGGCGTCACCACGTGCCGGCCTTCGGTGGAGGCGAAGCGGAGGCGCGTTTCCTGCGCGATGATCACTACGGCGGAGGAATAAATGTAGGGATACTTGCGAAAGTAGGCGGAGTACTCGCGCGCCATTTTCTCCATGGCTGCGCGATCGGGCGGGGCAGCGAGATCCTGATAGTCGGCGTGGCTGGTGGCCTTCTCCTGGGAGAAGTCGGGCGAAGTATCTTCTTCCTCGGCGTGGACCTGCTTGCCGGTCTTCACATTCAGATAGGCCTTGGAAGCTTTGCGGTATTCCTCGTAGGTGAGATGCCAGAGCTCGTGGGCGAGGGCGTCGCGGTCATCATCGAGCACCAGCGTTCCGGAACTGATGGCGGAGGCGCGGCTCTGTTCGTGGCTGTTGTCGAGCGCGGGAGAACCGATGCGCATGGTGACGTCGGCGGCGCGCCGGCGCGTCTGGGTGAAATTAATCAAGCCGCCCTGGGTTCCCATCGCCACCGAAACGCTCTGGTCGTATACCGAATAGCTCATGTAGTAGGGGGCGGGGTCGAGCTTGGCGAGGCTGGACTGGGCGCGCTGCAATTCCTGCTGCATGGTGGAGAGCAAGGCGTCGGTTTTTTCGATGGGCGGTGTGGCCGCCCAGGCCCGGTTCGCGGCCAGAAGAGCGATTGCTAACATCCATCGACCGAGGTTGCGGGCGGATTGATTCGTCATCTTGGACCAGACTTTCGGTGGTGATGCGAGAGCTCTCGACGTTGATTGCGAACGCGAGGGTTAGATTAGCAGACTCATGAGGGCAAACTTTTACAACTCGGAGCCTTGAGACGTTTTTCGAAGGAAAAGAAATCATTTACCGCAAAGGACACAAAGTATCACGAAGGTGTGTGCCGGTGCGGATCGCGTTCGACTACTCGCTGGTGAAGTAGTCGACGGTGACGGGATTTTCGAAGAGGGAGTAATCGCGGGTGACGACGGTGATGCCGCTTTCGGTGACGAAGTAGCGCTGGCGGTCGGCTTCGGCGTCGTAGCCGATGGTGGTACCTTCGGGGACGTGGACGTCGCGGTCGAGGATGGCGCGGCGGATGCGGCAGCGGCGTCCGACGCTGACGTGGGAGAAAAGAATGCAGTCGTCGACTTCGGAGTAGGAATTCACGCGCACGTCGGGCGAGAGAATGGAATTTTTTACGGCGCCGCCGGAAACGATGCAGCCGTGGGAGACGATGGAATCGACTGCGGAGCCGGTTCGTCCGGTTTCGGCGAAGACGAATTTCGCGGGTGGATACTGGCGCTGGTGGGTGCGGATGGGCCACTCTTCGTCATAAAGATTGAAGATGGGGGAAACGGAGACGATGTCCATGTTGGCTTCGTAGTAGGCCTCGAGCGTGCCTACGTCGCGCCAATAGTGCGCTTCTTTTTTGTTTTCGTCGACGAAGTCGTAGGCGAAGACGCGATAGTCGGCGACCATCTTGGGGAGAATGTCTTTTCCGAAATCGTGGCTGGAGGTGGTGTCTTCGGCGTCTTTGAGCAGCACGGGGATGAGCACGTCGGCGTTGAATAGATAGACACCCATCGATGCAGAAACCTTGGCGGGATTCAAAGCGGAACGGAGCTGCGTGGTTTTGGGCTTTTCTTCGAAGCCGTTGACGCGGCCGTCTTTGTCGACGTCGACTACGCCGAAGCGCGGACTTTCTTCGGGATCGATCTGGATGGTGGCCAGCGTGACGTCGGCCGCAGAATCGCTGTGCTGGCGCATCATCTTGCCGTAATCCATTTTGTAGATGTGGTCGCCGGAAAGAATGAGCACGTGCTTGGGCTGCTCGGAGCCGATGGAATAAATGTTCTGGTAAACGGCGTCGGCGGTGCCTTGATACCACTGGTCGCTGACGCGCTTCATGGGCGGGAGGACTTCGACGAATTCTCCGACTTCGCGGCCGAGGATGTTCCAGCCTTCGCGGATGTGGCGGTTCAGGGAGAGCGCTTTGTATTGCGTGAGGATGTAGACGCGGCGGAGATCGGAATTCAGGCAGTTGGAGAGCGTGATGTCGATGATGCGGTAAATGCCGCCGAAAGTCACGGCAGGCTTGGCCCGATCGCGAGTGAGAGGATAGAGGCGCTCGCCGGCGCCGCCCGCGAGAAGAACTCCGAGAGTGTCTTTCATCGACATCGAGGCACCGTTGAAAAACAGTAGATGGTAGCACAGCGGGGGAGGGTTGCCGCAGTCCGGTGGGGCGGACCACTTGGTGAAGAAGAGAAGAGAGAGCTTGGACCACTAAGGGCACGAAGGATCACGAAGGTTCGTATAATGCCAACGGCGCGGCGGAGGATGCGGGAATGCGTGAGAAGAAAACGAAACAGCGCGAGACTGGCGGGAATGCGGGAAGCGACATCGGGGACCGCGGTTTGGGGATGGATCGCGGGATTACGCGGCGTGATTTTCTGAACTCGACGCTGCTGGCTTCGGGCGGGCTGCTGCTGAGTTCGGCGTCTCCGGCGGAGTTGCTGGCGGCGCAGAAGGCGGCGCAGGAGAAAACATCTGACGACTGGACGGGCTACGGCGGCGTCGGCGACTACGCGAACTCCAACGGGAATACTCGCGCGGTTCTCGAAGCGGGGCACCAGATTCGCGACGGGGTATTTGAAGGTCCGGTTGCGGGCGTGGTGGAGACTGGGGAGACTTTTGATCTGGTTATTGTCGGCGGGGGAATCAGCGGGCTGGCTGCGGCGTTGATCTTTCAGCGGCAGGCGGGCACGGGGAAGACTTGCCTGGTGCTCGACAATCATCCCATCTTTGGCGGCGAGGCTAAGCGCAACGAGTTTCTGGTGGATGGCCGGCGGCTGACGGCGCATCAGGGGTCGGCGCTGTTTCAGGTGAATTATCCGCACAGCTTTATCATGCGCTTCTACCAATCCATCGGGCTGGAGAAACCGCGGCTGGAATATCAGAAGTGGGCTGGGCCCGACCCGGAGATCGCGCTTACCACTACGCCGTATCTTGCTTCAGCTCCTTACGGGCTTTACTTCGGGGCGAAATTCGGACGGCCGCAAGGGGTGTGGCTGACCGATCCGTGGGGCAAGAAGTTGGAGGGGGCTCCGATTTCTGCGACGGCGCGGGAAGAGCTGTTGAAGACTCAATCGCCCAGCGCAACGCCAGCGCCGCGGTATCGAGGCGACGCCATCTCGCGCCGGCTCGACACGATTACTCTCGAAGACCACATCATGGAGAGTCGCGGCATCAGCCGCGAAACGGTTCGAACATTTCTCTCGACCGACGAAGGCGGAGCCTTCGGCCTGGGGGCTGACGCGCTTTCCGGCTACACCGCTTATGCCTTCGATGCCCTGGGTGGTTTGGCCGATGAGGAGCCGCAGATGTTTCCTGACGGCAACAGCGGCATCGCACGCCTGATCGTGAAGACGATGATTCCGGAATCGATTGCCGGCGAGCGCACGCTGGAAGACGTGTGCCGAAACAACGTGAATTTTGCCGCGCTCGACCGCGCCGGAGCAGCCGCTCGAATTCGTTTGGACTCGACTGCCGTCTGGCTGAAACACGACGGCGAGCCGGAGAAATCGGAGTCGGTCACGGTCGTCTACACGCGTGGCGGAAAAACTTATCGCGTGAAGGCGCGTTCCGCAATCATGGCCGGCGGCAGTTGGACCACGAAGCACATTGTCCGCGATCTTTCGGATGATCGCAGAGAGGCTTATTCGCAGTTCCATCGCTCGCCCTGCATGCTGGCCAACGTGGCCGTCCGCAACTGGAGGTTCCTTTACAAGATGGGGATTTCCGGCTGCCAGTGGTTCGAGGGGATCGGAACTTACCTGCAAATCCGCAAGCTGGCACTTTGCGGGAGCGACGCGCCGACCGTTGGACCCGATTCTCCGGTGGTGCTCACGATCAAAGTTTTGTATTCCCATCCGGGGCACACGGCTGAAGAACAGGGGCACATGGGTCGTGCGGAAATGATTTCTACTCCGTTCCGCGAATACGAGCGGCAGATCCGGCAGCAACTTACCGAGATGTTCGCGCGTTCGGGCTTCGATGCATCCCGCGACATTGCCGGGATCATTTTGAACCGTTGGGGACACGCCTATGCGAGTCCGGCTCCCGGATTTTATTTCGGCAAAGATGGCAAACCCGCGCCGGGGGATGTTCTTCGGGCAGCTCCGTTTGGAAGAATCGCCTTCGCGAACGTGGATCTCTCTGGAATGCCCGATCACAAATCTTCGATCATCGAGGGGAACCGGGCGGTGGAGCAGGTGCTGGATCAGGTGCTGAGGGATTGAAATGGAGGGGCGGGCGGAGACCGGGCGAAGGTGCAGAGTTCTGCGTGCGCGGAATGAACGAAGCCGCTAGCTGCTGGAGCCGACCTGTCTCATGAATTTCCGCGCGGCGGGTCGATGGGAGCAGTGGCGATGACGTAACGTACAATCTTCCCGCCGAACCATCGTGCGGCCATCGTAGCGCTGCGACCCGTGGGAGGACCACCATGCGCAAGATCATCCTCAAATATTCGAGTTTTTTTGTAATGATCCTGGCATTGTTGCCGACTGGAAGGTCTCTCCATGCAAGTGAGCCTTCAGACAGAGACGGCACACTCGTTGTGCTAGTGACTTGGGGAGACGTGGATAATACCCCGGCCAATGACGTATACATCGAGGCGCATGGTTTCGTGGTCAAGTACCATGAGGAGAAGTCTTTCGTTTTGAAGATGTCACATGCGGGACGGTTACGAAGCTCCACTGCCGCCAGGAGTCTACGACGTTTTTATGCAGGCGTGTGCTAATCAGCCCAGGTTTTACCGGATACTGGACTCTAAAGCTCGAGATCGACGAAGTCTATTCGGACAAATGAGTTTGGGGCGGCCTCAACCAATAGGCCCGATGCCGTCGCCCGTGGTGCCCATCCATCGAAAACCGCGATGGATGGAGCAGCCTCGCTTGTGGCGATGCAAAGGTGGGCCAGCCCGCCAACCGACAAATAGTTACGGATTCAAAGTAAGTCATGAGTTGACGATGCGGCTGAGGTTCCGCCCCGGCTTGAACAGGATGGATTCGAGATTGGTCGTGGTAAGGTGGGGCGCTGTTTATCTTGACCGTCAGCTCTCGTCCCTGCCTGGAGAGATTGAAATGGCTCGAATTCTGGTTCCGAGAATCACACCGGAACGGCCTGTGCGCAGAGGCCATTCGCGTTTCAGCTTGTCCCTGATATTCCTGCTTGCTCTATTCAGCGTTCGCGGCTGGTCCCAGTCGCTTGTGATCAAGGACGTAACTGTGATCGATGCCACCGGTCGCGCTGCCGCACCGCATAGCACCGTGGTCATTGATGGCGATCACATCATTGCCATAAGCCGGTCGAAGAAGACACATCTTCCACGGAACGCCGTAATCGTCGACGGCACCGGCAAGTTCCTCATCCCCGGCTTGTGGGACATGCATGTCCACGGTGCGTCTGACATCCGAGCTCCCTGGAGTCATCTTCTTTTTGTGGCGAACGGAGTAGTCGGCGTTCGTGACATGTCAGGTCCGCCCGACGCAAATGCGTGGCGCGCGAGGCAGGTTTCCAATCTGGATCCGACGCCCACCATTTACCTGGGCAGTCCGATCGTCGATGGTCCAAACCCAGCCTGGCCCGATTCTATTGTTGTGGCGGATGAAGCGCAGGGGCGCGAAGTAGTGGATCAACAGCAACAGCGTGGTGCGGACTTCATCAAGGTCTACAGCGGGTTGCCGCGCAACGCTTACTTCGCAATCGCCGACGAGGCCAAAAAGCGTGACATCCCATTCGAAGGTCATGTACCCGATGCGGTGACGGCGGCCGAGGCAACCGGCGCCGGCCAGCGAAGCATCGAGCATCTCACCCAGGTGGCCGAGGGTTGCTCAAAAGAAGAGAAGACCATCGCCGCGGAACGGCAGAGGCTGGAAGCCTCGTTCCGGGCGCCGGACGCGACCATGCCCCAAAAAATCGCCGCCGGGCAGAGCATCATTCGACTCAACTTTCATGTGGTTGACTCTTTCGACGAAGCCACGGCCCAGTCTCTGTTTGCGCAGTTCGTGAAGAATGGAACCTGGCAAACTCCGACGCTCACGTTGCTTCAAGGCCAGATCGACGATCCCCTGAATACGAGCGACCCACGGTTGCAATATCTGAGCAAAGAAGTGCGGGCAAAATGGGACGCTGGCTATTACAGTCACTTTCCTCCCCCGGCTCGGGCCGCAATGGTCCAGTTGGCAAGGGCTGAATTCGACGAATCCAAGAAGATTGTGGCTCTTATGTACCGGTCGGGTGTCCCCATCCTCGCCGGCACTGACACCATGAATCCGCACTGCTTCCCCGGCTTTGGCATCCATGACGAGCTCGCATTCCTGGTCGATGCCGGTTTACCTCCGATTGCCGCTCTCCAGGCCGCCACTCGCAATGCGGCTGAATTTATGGGGCAACGGGACCGCCGCGGCACGATTGAAGTCGGCAAAACCGCCGATCTCGTTCTGCTCGACAAAGACCCGCTCGCCAACATTCATAACACTCGCTCCATTCAAGCGGTCGTGCTTAACGGCAAGCTATTCCCCCGCGGCGCTCTCGACGCCATGCTGACGAAAGCCCAGACGCTAGCCAGCATCCCGAACGCCGCTGCATCCGGAAAATGAGGAAGGGCGCTTCCTGAACACAAGGCGAATTGAATCCACGTTGTAGAGAAGTCAGCCACTCCAAAGCATCCGATTGTCTGTTTCCGCATCACGCTTACGGCACTCATCGAAATCGATGCCCCAGGATTGGTCCCGCCGAGTCCAGCTCAGTCAGTCAAAGCGATAGCGGAGAGCTTCTGCGACTGCTCGATATCCAATTCGGCGGTAGATGGAATTGGATGTGGGATTCGCCAGGTCGGTGTAGAGGATGCAGCGATGTCCAGCATCACGCAGCCGTCTCGAAAGAGCGTGAACGCACGCCGCCGCGTAACCATGTTTCCGTTTTTCAGGCCGTGTATAGACGCCTGACAGACGGACTACTCCATCGACCGGCTCGCGGGCAATCGCCATAGAAACCACTTCTCCGTTTCGATCCCATAACCACAGTTGTCCGGCCGCTAATCCTCGATCTACACGAAGTTCGGTATCGTCAGCCGACTCACCGATTTCTTGCTGGAAAGCGCGGGTCCAGAGAATCATTAAGCTGCGATCATTCGAATCTGCCTGCCGTAACGTGCCTTCGACATTGGGAACTTCTCTGACCTCCAGAAGTTCATAAAGGCGGTTTCCCTGGAAAGGCGTGGCTGCGGATTTGCGACGCTCGCTCCATTGGCCCGAGAAAATCGCCGCCGTCGCCACTTCGCCGTTGACTCCTGGCAGAGGGATGCCCGCATCTGCAATCGCGTCGGCCATTGCCGTCGCTACCGGCGGTGCCATCGGTGTCAGCGTCGCGGGGAATGTCAGGGGCGACTGCAGTACAACGCCAACAACCTCGTCCCGTTGAACTGCCATCCAATAGCGGCCCGGATCGCCTTGCGCAACGCGCGCGTGCAGGATGGAGACAACCAGATTGTGGAGAACCGGTTGCGAGGAAAGGAAAACTCCAGCCCAGCTCAAGACGAACGCAGGATCTTCACTGAATACCACCTTGAGTTCCATTTGGGAGAAGTTACTTGGTTTGGAGCGCCGGTCTGAATGGGTTCCTAGCCCAGTCGAGCTGCGCTCGACCGGACAGTCGAGGGCGGCTGTCTCCACATGAGCATGTACAAAAAAAATTCCGCGGCTTATTTTTCTTCGATCTTGATGCGAAGAGACTTCAGGAATTTCAGGTCCTGATCGTTCACCTTTAACTCCGGATTCGTATTGATGGTGGTGACCAGAGAAGCTTTGTCGGAAGCCTTTTCGCCTTGCTTGCTTACGCCGATGGTGGCTTCGAGGACCAGGAAAATGTCGTATCCGCCTTCCTTGATGCGGGAAACGACCTCGGCAATTTCTTCCGAGTCGGAAAGCGATTCGTTGATGGCTTCGCCGAGTTCCTTCATGAGTTGTTTGAGTTGCTGATCCACTAGGTCCCCCTGGCCGGGCCACGGCCACACTCCTTGGATGCCCCGGGCGGGGGAACGGTTCGCTGCCCCGGCTCAGTTGCGCCATTGTAGCGCCGGAGGCTGTTAAAATCGAGGCCGTGAGCCACATTTCTGCCGCACGGAAGTTGGGGGCAGCCACGCGCATGGCGGGACAACTGTTTACCGAACAGGCGGTGCGCAGCCGCGCCTGGGGGGCGGTGCTGCAGGGGGCGCGCGCCACGGCACGGTCTTTCGGGCATGTAGCCCATGTTTTGTGGCTGGAAGTGACCGGTGCGGTGTTCCTGTCGATGGCGGTGTTTGGAGCGTTCGCCCTGGCGCACGAGTATACGAAGTACCAGGCGGGACACGCGACGGCTGGGCGGGTACTGATTGCAGTTGGCTTTACGCTAGCTTTCGCGTGGTTTGGGGTGAGCTCGTTCTGGAGAGTAAGGAGAAAGACCAGGCTGCGCGAATGAACCCTTTCTAACGCAGTTTTCTTCTGTGCGTGCGATTTCCTTCGGAGCGGATCTTCGCTGTGCGCGGTTCAGGATCACAGCAGTTCGACAAAATGGCCGACAAGATAAAGGTCGCGGTTGACAAGACCGACGCACGAGAACTTCCGTTCGAGACTTCCTCGCACATTGCCGTGAAGCCGCTCTACACTCCGGCCGATCTCAAAGGCTCCGACTACGAGAGCGAAATCGGCTATCCCGGGGAATATCCCTTTACGCGCGGCGTGCAGGCTACGATGTACCGCGGACGCCTGTGGACCATGCGGCAATACGCGGGCATGGGCGACGCCGAGGAATCGAACAAGCGCTACAAATATTTGCTGGCCAACGGGACGACCGGGCTTTCCGTGGCGTTCGACTTGCCGACGCAGATTGGGATGGATTCCGATCACGCGCTCGCCGCTGGCGAAGTGGGCAAGGTGGGTGTGGCGATTGATTCGATCGAGGACATGCAGCGCCTTTTCGACGGCATCGAGCTGACCAAAATTTCTACATCGATGACCATCAATGCAACCGCGTCTATCCTGCTGGCTTTGTATGTGGCCGTGGCGCGGCGGCAGGGTGGGGATATCCGCAAGCTTTCGGGCACGGTGCAGAACGACGTCCTCAAGGAATACATTGCGCGCGGAACTTATATCTATCCACCCCATCAAGCGATCCGCGTGGTCACTGACATGTTTGCCTGGACGAACGAGAACGTTCCGGAGTGGAATACGATTTCGATTTCCGGGTATCACATGCGGGAGGCTGGGTCCACGGCGGTGCAGGAAGTGGCGTTTACGCTGGGTAACGGCATGGCCTACGTGGAGGCGGCGATTAAGGCCGGGCTCAACGTGGACCAGTTCGCTCCGCGGGTTTCGTTTTTCTTCAATGCGCACAGCAATTTTCTGGAAGAAGTGGCGAAATTCCGCGCGGCGCGCAGAATGTGGGCGCGCATTATGCAGGGACATTTCAAGGCGAAGAATCCACGGTCGTGGATGTTGCGCTTTCACACCCAGACCGCGGGCTCGACGCTGACGGCGCAACAGCCAGAAAATAATATTGTGCGCACCGCGATTCAGGCTTTGGCCGCGGTGCTCGGCGGAACGCAGTCTCTGCACACCAATGGTTACGACGAAGCGCTGGCTCTGCCCACCGAGCAGGCGGCGCGCATCGCATTGCGCACGCAGCAGGTGATTGCTTATGAATCGGGAGCGGCGCAGACGATCGACCCGCTGGCCGGGTCGTATTACGTGGAGGCGCTGACCAATGAAATCGAGAAACGCGCGGCAGAGTACCTGGGCAAGATTGAGGTTCTCGGTGGGATGCTGAAGGCGATTGAGCGCGGCTTCGTGCAGCAGGAAATTCAGAACGCGGCGTATGAATATCAGCAGGCCGTGGATCGGGAAGAGGCGATCGTGGTGGGCGTGAATCGCTTCGAGGTCGAGGAAGAAAAGCCGATCCCGATTCAGCGCATCGACCCCGCGCTGGAGCCGAGACAAGTGGAGCGGACCCGCGCGCTGCGCGCCCGCCGCGACGCGGGACCGTGGAAAGCGGCGCTGCAAGCCGTTGAAGATGCCGCCAGTTCCGGCGCGAATGTGATGCCGCGGATTCTGACTGCGGTGGAGGCTTGCGCCACTGTCGGCGAAATTTCCGACACGATGCGAAAAGTATTCGGCGAGTACAAGGAAGCGGTGGTTATTTAGGACGACATTTAGGACGAAGCTGGGGACGATATAAAGCGCGACATTTTAACTCGACGTTTTATAGTCGCAGGCCTTGCGGCAGGGTTCGCAATAGAAAAGCCCGTCCTGGCAGAGGCGGACGTCGTCGAGCGAGGTCTGGCAGAGGCAGCAATATTTTTCGCACTCGCACGAACTCTCTGACTGCTCACACTGGGCGCAACGGTATTTTCCGGTACTGGTTCCGGTGGACATAATTCGCTCCGATGGGTTTACTGTAGCGCTCCGGGCGGGGCGCGGGAACGTCACCTTAGTAATCGGAATGAGTGCGGTGCTGACGGCGAACCCAGAGCTTTTAACCGCAAAGATCGCAAAGGAAGGCCGCAAAGGACGCGAAGAAGGTCGCCGTATCGTTTAGTTGTGGGGCGGCCCCTTCGGACTTCACCCGCCGTCCGCGTTTTATCCCTGCTGCCCTATAATTCTGAGCAATGACCTTCCAACATCTTCTGGATGGAGCGGAAATCCTCGCGCAGAGCGGGAACCCGGACGTAAGTAGTGTGGAATACGACTCGCGGCGGGTGAAACCTGGATGCCTGTTCGTGGCCATGCGCGGCGAAACCTCCGATGGTAACCGCTTTATCGATCGCGCCATCGAGGCGGGAGCGGTCGCCGTGGTCACGGATTCGCCTGCGGAAAAACCTCGCGAAGGCTTGGCCTGGGCGCTGGTTCCGCACGGGCGGCGGGCTTTGGCGCGGATTAGCGCGAACTTTTACAAAAAGCCGGCGGAGCGCATTGCTATCACGGGCATCACCGGAACGAATGGAAAAAGTACGACCGCCTTTCTGGTGGAATCGATTCTGACAGCGGCCGGGCGCAAGAGCGCTCTGATCGGAACCATCGAATATCACGTGGCCGGAAAAGTCTTGCCCGCGCCGCATACCACGCCCGAGGCGCTGGAGTTGAATCGCATTCTGCATGAAGCTTTGGCGCAGGGCGCGACCGATGCGGTCATGGAAGTTTCCTCGCACGCTCTTGCGCAGGAGCGCGTTTATGGCGTGCCTTTTGACGTGGCCGTGTTTACGAATCTCACCCGCGACCATCTCGACTACCACGAGACCATGGAGCAATATTTCGCCGCCAAGCGCGTGCTGTTCGCGGGATGCGGCACCGACGCGCCCCGCGCCGTGGTCACCAACCTCGATGACGAATATGGCGCCAAGCTGGCCGAGTTCAGCCGCAAGCGCAGTTCGGTGGTGCTTCGTTATGGCTGGGAGCGCGGAGACTTTCGCGCGGCGCGTGTCGACATCACTCCGCGGGGGACGCGCTTCGATCTGGTGATGCCGGAAGCAACTGTTCCTTTATTTTCCCCGCTGATCGGGCGGGTGAATGTGTATAACATTCTCGCGGCGGCAGCGGCGTGTTACGCGCGCAACTGCGATGCGTCCGCGATCGCGGGCGGAGTCGAGCAGTTGACGCACGTTCCGGGAAGATTTCAGCGCGTGGATTGTGGCCAGCCTTTTACTGTGGTGGTCGACTACGCGCACACTGACGACGCTCTGCGCAACCTCACCGCGCTGGCCCGCGAATTTGTAGAGCGTGGAGGAATGAACGCGCGAGTGTTGACCCTGTTCGGCTGCGGCGGAGATCGCGATCGCGCCAAACGTCCACTGATGGGCGAAGCCGCAGGGCGGGGCAGCGATTTTGTCGTGCTCACTTCCGACAATCCGCGAAGCGAGGATCCGCTGGCGATTATCAACGACTCGCTCGTCGGCTTGCAGAGAACGGGAACGAAATACAGCGTGGAACCGGACCGTCGCAAGGCCATCGCTCTCGCCATTGCCGAGGCTCGGCCGGGTGATATTGTGTTGCTGGCCGGAAAAGGCCACGAGAAAGTTCAGATCACTCGCGAGGGCTCGCGTCCTTTCGACGATGTGCAAGTCGCGCGGGAAGCGCTGCGGGCTGCCGGGTTTCTATGTAATGAGCTTCCGCCGAAAACGGCGAACGGCGGCGCGACCAATGCGCGGGCAAACGAGAAATGATTCTCCCACTCTCCAGGATCGCGGAATTCATCACCGCTTCGGGCGACCTCTCAAGCACCTTGCGCGAACAGGTCGCACAAGCCTATTCCATCGACTCGCGTACTATCTCTCACGGTCAACTTTTTTTCGCTGTGAAGGGCGAGCGGCTGGATGGACATGATTACGTGACCGCCGCCCTTGAGAAAGGCGCGGTCGCGGCCGTGGTGCGAAAAGACCAACTGCATCGCTACGCGTCACGCGCGCACCTGCTGGCCGTGGAAGATACGCTCGTCGCTTTGCAAACACTCGCCACAGCCGTACGCAAGCTCTGGGGCAAGCCGCTGGTTGGCGTGACTGGCTCGGCGGGAAAGACTACCACCAAGGAAGCGATCGCCCACGTGCTCGCAACGCGTTTTCGCGTGCTGAAGTCGGAAGGCAACTTCAATAATCACTTCGGCCTGCCGCTGATGTTGCTCAAACTCGAACCCGAGCATGACGTCGCCGTCATTGAAATGGGCATGTCGCACGCGGGCGAAATTCGTGCGCTCGGGAAAATAGCGCAGCCGGAAATTGGCGTGGTCACGAATGTCGCGCCGGTGCATTTGCAGTTTTTCGATTCCATTGCCGGCATTGCGCGCGCGAAATACGAATTAATTGAATCCCTACCGGCGAACGGGACTGCGGTTCTGAACGCCGACGACGAATATGTTTCGCAGTTTGGCCGCGACTTTCGCGGCAAAGTGGTTCTCTACGGAACGCAACCCGCAGCGAGCGTGCGCGCCGAAAATATTCAGGCGAAGGGGACTGACGGCTCGGAGTTCGACGTCGTGATCGGCAACTCGCGGGCTCACGCTCGCCTGCCGCTGGTGGGGTCGCACAACGTGCACAACGCGCTGGCTGCGGTGGCCGTGGGAATGGAACGCGGCCTGAAACTCGCCGAAGCCGCGGACGCGCTGGCCACGATTGCGCCGCCCGACAAGCGCGGACAAGTTGTCCAACTGGGTAACATCACGGTCATCAACGATTGCTACAATTCCAATCCGAAGGCCCTCGATGCCATGGTGGACGCTTTGGTCGCGATGCCCGCCAGACGCCGCATAGTGGTGGCCGGAGAAATGTTGGAACTGGGAGCGGCCGGTGAAGAGTTGCATCGCCAGGCCGGGCGCCACATGGCCGAGAAGAGAGTTGACGCTCTGGTCGGTGTGCGCGGACTGGCGCAAGCCATCGTCGAGAGCGCGAGCGATGCCGGCGTGCGAGCAGAGTTCATGGCTACGCCTGAAGCCGCTGGCGAGTGGCTGGCGCAGGAAACGCGGGACGGAGACGTGGTTCTTTTGAAAGCGTCCCGCGGGGTGAAGCTGGAAAAAGCCTTGGAAACGTGGAAGGCGGCCCTCGGGGGCTGAAGCCCGCGGATTTGCCGGAGAAACGGCACGGCTCAAGCCGTGCCCTTCGCCGAGTTCGCCGTAGCTGAAGGCTGAAAGCTGACGGCTGTAGTTCGGAGGCTGATTGCTCTACTGGCTGTTGTTCACGAAGCTGCAGCATTACTTTCCGCCGTTCCGCATTTTTCGCTATGTGACGTTTCGCACTGCGTTTGCCAGCCTGACCGCGCTGTTCACCGCGCTGATCGTGGGTCCGCTGGTCATCAACCGGTTGCGCGAATTCCAGATCGGGCAGTACATCCGCGAAGAAGGTCCCAAGGCTCATCAGAAAAAGGCGGGCACGCCGACCATGGGCGGCTTGCTGATCGTGATCGCGATTGTTGTGCCCACGCTGCTGTGGGCGGACCTCGGCAATCGCTTCGTCTGGATCGCCGTGTTCGCCACGTGCGCGTATGCGGCGATCGGTTTCGCCGACGACTACACAAAAGTTGCGCATCGCCGCAACCTGGGACTGACGGCGCGGCAGAAACTTGGGCTGCAGTTTGCCACCGGCATTTTGATTGCGGTGGCACTGATCGCCATGCAGACCTATGGAATGTATTCCACGAGCCTGTTCGTGCCGTTCTTCAAACAGTTCCATCCGGACCTGGTGATTGGAACGCTGGTGCGAAATCCGCATCTGTGGCCGCTGGCGTTTCTTCCGTTTATCATTTTCGTTGCGCTGGTGATTGTGTTTTCGAGCAACGCCGTCAACCTGACTGACGGGCTGGACGGACTCGCCATCGGCTGCACCGTAATCGCAGCGGGTGCGTTGGCGGTGCTCACTTACGTGAGTGGGCACGCCACTTTCGCGACCTACCTGGAATTGCAGCGCATGCCGCAGGTTGCGGAGCTGACGATTTTTTGCGGAGCAATGGTGGGGTCGTCCATTGGATTCCTGTGGTACAACGCGCATCCGGCGGAAGTGTTTATGGGCGATGTGGGCTCGCTGGCGCTGGGGGGCGCGATTGGAACCGTCGCGGTCATGATCAAGCAGGAACTGCTGTTGCCGTTTATCGGCGGCGTTTTTGTGATCGAGGCGGTTTCAGTGATTCTGCAAGTGGGGTCGTATAAGCTGCGCAAGAAGCGGATTTTCAAGATGGCTCCGCTGCATCACCACTTCGAACTGATGGGCTGGTCGGAGTCGAAGATCATTGTGCGTTTCTGGATCGCGTCTCTGGTGTTCGCGCTCTTCGCGCTGACGACGTTGAAGCTTCGGTGATGACGCACGGCGCGGGAAAGAATTGCTGATTGCTGATTTTTGATTGTTGATTGAAAACCTCTTGCGCAGCTGTTTTCGTGGGCTCTTAAATCAACAATCAGCAATCATCAATCAACAATCAACAATTGTTCGACTCATGGAACTCAAAGACAAACGCGTGCTCGTGGTCGGCCTGGGCAAGTCGGGGGTGGCGTCGGCATTGTTCCTGAAGGCGCACGGGGCGCGCGTTACGGTGTCTGACACCAAGAGCGGCGACGAACTGCGCAACGAGATTCCCGTGCTGCTCGATCACGGCATCACCGTGGAAACCGGGGGACACGGAGACCGCACGTTTCGCGGGCAGGACTTGATCGTAGTCAGCCCGGGCGTCCCGGTGGACGCGCCGTCGCTGGCGCAGGCCAAGGCGCAGGGTGTGAGCGTGATCGGCGAGATCGAACTGGCGGCGCGGTTTCTGCCGGGACCGATCATGGCCATTACCGGCTCGAACGGGAAGACAACCACGACTACGCTTGCGGGCGAGATCATGACCGCCGCCGGTTTCTCTGCGCTGGTGGGCGGAAACATCGGCACTCCGGCGATTTCGCTGGCGGAGCGCGCCCAACCGGAAACGGTGATCGTGCTGGAGGTTTCGAGTTTTCAGCTGGAGACGATTCAGACGTTTCGACCCAAGGTTGCCGTTGTCCTGAACGTGACACCCGACCATCTCGACCGCCATCGCACGTTCGAAGCCTATACCGATGCGAAGGCGCGCATTTTCGAGAACCAGCAGACCAGCGACTTCACGGTATTGAATGCCGACGATTCGACTTGCGTTGCGATGGCGACACGCACACGGGCGCAGGTTTATTGGTTCAGCCGGCAGAAAGAAGTGCAGCAAGGGACGTGGGTTCGCGACGGCAACATTCTGTTTCGCGAGGTTGCGGGACAACATTCAAGCGCGCAATCTGCAGCGGGGCAGCGCGAAGTCATGCCGGTCTCCGAGATTCCGCTGAAAGGCGCGCACAATCTGGAAAACGTTTTGGCAGCCGTGTGTGCGGGTGTGCTGATGGGCTGCGCTCCGGGAAAAATTAGGCAGGCGGTGCGCGAGTTTAAGGCGGTGGAGCACCGGCTGGAGTTTGTCGCCAGCATCGGCGGCGTGGACTATTACAACGATTCCAAGGCCACCAACGTGGATGCGACCATCAAGGCACTGGAGTCTTTTCCTGCGAACATTCACCTGATCCTCGGCGGCAAGGACAAGGGCAGCGACTACACGGTGCTCAACGATCTGCTGCGCCAGCGGGTGAAGCGCGTGTATACGATCGGCGCAGCCGCGGCGAAAATCGAGTCGCAAATTAAGGCGTCTGAAATTGTGCATGCGGAGACGATCGAGCACGCGCTGCGCAAGGCGTACGCAGCGGCGCAGTCCGGCGACGTGGTGCTGCTGGCTCCGGCGTGCGCGAGCTTCGATCAGTTCAAGAATTACGAACACCGCGGGCAGGCTTTCAAAGAAATTGTGCGAGCCCTCGCCGCTGACGCCAAAGTCAGCCCGACCTGATGGCTGCGGTTTCGAGTCGGTGCGATCTGAAATCCCGCATCCCGTGTGCTTTTGGGCCCCGAGTCCGTCTCCGGAATGCGTTTTCAAGGGAATGTGATTAGAATCACTCCGTCTGCCATGAGTCATGGCACAATCTAGAGTGTCCCGATCATGAGTGGGACATTCTGATCAGGGATGCGCCTCCCCAGAGTCTGCGAACGGAGTCCGCCGCCGGGACGTGATATGGCACAAGAAATGGCACCAGAACAAGACAACCTCGCCATCAAAGACAGCCGCACCGGCCGTAACTATACCGTCCCCATCGAGAACGGGACGATCCGGGCGATGGATTTGCGGCAGATCAAAACCGGGCCGGAAGATTTCGGGCTGATGACCTACGACCCCGCCTTCATGAACACGGCCTCGTGCCGCAGCACCATCACGTTCATCGACGGCGACCGTGGAATTCTTCGTTACCGCGGCTACCCAATCGAGGTACTGGCCGAGCACTGCAGCTTTCTGGAAGTTGCCTTCCTGCTGCTGTTTGGCGAGCTGCCCACCGAGAGCGAACTCAAAAGTTGGGTGCTTGAGATCACGCACCACACCATGCTGCACGAGAACACCAAGAAATTCATGGAAGGCTTCCGCTACGACGCCCATCCCATGGCGATGCTGGTGAGTACGGTGGCCGCGCTTTCCACGATCTATCCGGAGGCGCGCGAGATTCACGATGCGGGAAACCGGATGCTGCAGATCAAGCGGCTGATCGGGAAGACGCCTTCGATTGCTGCGATGTCATATCGCCACAACGCCGGCCTGCCTTACGTTTATCCGGACAACGATCTCAGCTACACCGAAAATTTCATGAACATGCTGTGGAAGAAGGTCGAACCCAAATACAGCGCCAATCAGGCGCTGGCGAAAGCGCTCGACATTCTTTTCATCCTGCACGCCGACCACGAGCAGAACTGCAGCACCAACGCCATGCGCTCGGTGGGCAGTTCGCAGGCTGATCCGTTTCTGTCGACGGCCGCGGCCGCTGCGGCGCTTTCCGGACCGCTGCACGGCGGCGCAAATGAAGAAGTGATTCGCATGCTCGACGAAATCGGCACGAAGGAAAATATCCCGGCGTATGTGAAGCGAGTGAAAGAAGGGCACGGCCGGCTGATGGGGTTCGGGCATCGCGTGTACAAGAATTATGATCCGCGGGCCAAGATCATCAAGTGGACCGCGCAGCAGGTGTTCGAGGTTACGGGACACAATCCCAAGCTGGAGATTGCGCTGGAACTGGAACGCATCGCGCTCGAAGACGACTACTTCATCAAGCGCAAGCTTTATCCCAACGTCGACTTTTATTCCGGGATCATCTACCAGGCGGTGGGTTTCAAGCCGGAGATGTTCACCGTGCTCTTTGCGATTCCGCGCACGGTCGGTTGGCTGGCGCAGTGGCAGGAGCTGATCAACGATCCCGAGCAGAAGATAGCGCGCCCGCGGCAGATCTATCTGGGCCACGAGGTGCGCGAGTTCGTCCCCATGGCAAAACGCAAGCCGGTGGTGACTGCCGGGTAAGGTTGGTTCTCTCGTTTTCTGACTTGCGTTTCAAGAACCTTCTGGCAACGGCTTGCCGATTTCCCAGTGGTGGCCGAAGGGGTCGACGATTCTGCCCAGGCGCCAGCCATACTGGTTGCTGACGGGCCACACTACCGTCGCTCCCGCCGCAACCGCCCGCGTGAACGCGGCATCCGGATCCTCCACGATCATCACCATCCGCACCGTTCCGCCGCCGAGAGACTCCGGGCTGAAGTTGAGGTGTTCGGGAGACTCGTCGGCGACCCAGAATTCGGCCGCCCCGACCGACAAGCGGGCCACGACTGCCCCATCCGGGGCGTCGACGCGGTACAACTCGCCCGCTCCGAACGCCGCCTTGTAGAACGCGATGGCGCTGGCGCCTCTGCGAACTGAGAGCATGGGTGCTATAGAAGTCTTCGGATCACTCTGCGGGGAATCGCTCATGGAAAATCCCGACGGCATTGTAGGCGGGATTGGTTTGAAATGCCAAGGGCAACGCGGGGAATCGAGGCTAAGGCCGCAGGTTGCGCTAGCGGTTCTTTGACTGCGCGATTGCTTCGCTTCGCGAACGGGTCGCTTCGCTCAGATGACAGAGCAGGGGGGGCGGCCAAGTCACCGCGCTCCCGCTTTCGCAAACCACTCCTCGAACCATTCCAGCGTACGCAGATTGTAATCACGCTCGTCCGCCGCCTTCACGAACATGTGTCCTTCATCGGGATAGACAACCAGCGTGGTCGGCACATTCATCGCCCGAAGAGCATGCCACCATTCCACCGACTGTTCCATGGGAACTTCGCCATCGCGGTCGCCGACCAGAATCAGCGTGGGCGTCTTCACCGCTTTCACGAAGCGCATGGGATCGCTCTTGGCATACACCGCCGGGTCGTCGTAAACGGAAGCGCCGAAGAACGGAAGCATCCATTCGTCAATGTCGTTCAAGCCGTAATAACTGAGCCAGTCCGAGAGGCCGGCGCCCGCCACTGCCGCGGCGAAGCGCGTGGTCTGCGTCTCCGCCCACATGGTCATGTAGCCGCCATAACTGTGCCCGCGGATGCCGATACGTTTCGGGTCGATGGGATACTTCTTGGTCAACGACTCCACTCCGGCCATGATGTCGTGGTAGTCGCCGCCGCCGAAATCCTTGACGTTGCCTTGCGTGAATGCCTCGCCCTGTCCGTAACTGCCGCGCGGGTTCGAACACAGCGCGAAGTAGCCTAAAGCAGCTTCCGCTCCGTTAAGGCCTTCGTCCCAGTGCGATGTGCAGGCATGCGCCGGCCCGCCGTGCACGTTCACCACCAGCGGATACGTTTTGCCCGGCGCGAAGTCCCGGGGGAAGGTGAGCCATCCCTGCACTCGCGTGCTGCCGTTCATCCAATGCACGTTGCGAGTCTCGCCCCACATGGGTTTCATGCCAGCGTTTAGGTGCGTGACCTGCTCCCACTTGCCGATCGTTCCGGCCCAGATTTCCGGAGGCGTGCCTGCGGATTCGCGCACCACGGCAACCTTCGACGCATCCCGAGAGAATGAACCGCTCGGCTCCCAGCCGTCGCTGACCGTGCCGATGAGTTCTTCACCAGTCCAGAGAATCTGGCTCGCGCCGCCGTTAACGCCGATCGCGGCGAAGCTGGAGTTTCCATCCAGATCCTGCGCGAAGACGATGCGGTCAGAACCCGACCACGTCACCGCGGAGGGAGACGCCTTAATCCCGGGAGTAAGATTTCGCGCGGGCCCGCCCGCCAGCGGAACCAGCATGATTTCTCCGCCGGTCAGCCCAGCGTCGCTCATCAGCCCTTCGATGAGGGCCACACTTTTTCCGTCGGGCGAAATATGAGGGTCGGCGAGTTCCAGCTTCGGTTTGTAGATCTCGTGCATCTCGCCGGACCGCGCGTCGATGCGATAGAGGCGAGCTATCCACCAGTTCGCATCGCCATTGCCATGCGCGGCGATTGCAGCCCAGCTTTGCCCGTCAGGAGCCCAATCGTATTCGTAGACGTAGATGTCGGCGGGGGTGACCTGGCTCAGTTGGTTGGCCTTGAGATCGACCACTGCAATACGCTGCTCATAGATTTTCTCGTCGACAACTCCGGCCAGCGGCGTCATCGGCTGCAGCGGCCCGGCCACACGGGGCATGCCTTCAATGAAGAGCACAGCAAGTTTCGATCCATCGGGAGAAAATCGCGGATTCGCGGCGTATCCCTTCAGTTCCGCGCGCTTCGCCGGAGCAGCGCCGCCGTCGACCGCTGCAGTCCAGAGCTGGGCCGATGGCACATCGCCGGGCAGGTCCGCCAGGAATGCGAGCTGCCTGCCGTCCGCCGACCAGGCGAGTTCGCGCAGCGGAAGTTTCCCTTCGACAGAAATCGCGTGCGGAGCCCCGCCGCTGAGAGCAAGCACAGTGATCTCCCCCTCCACGATGTAGGCAACCTGCGTTCCGTCCGGCGACAACGCTACCTGATCAATCCTTCTGGCGTGCGGCATGAAGTCGAGCACGCTGGCGGCGCGCGAAGTTGCTGACGCCTGCCCATGCGACGGCGAAGTAAGAACGAATGAGGATGCGATCACGCAGAACAGCGTAATAAACCGCGCGCGGCGGCTGGCATGTGATTTCATGGCAAACGAGTATACACAGCCCGTGATCTACACAGCCGATGATCGCTGCAGCATGCGCACCTCTGCCGCTGGCACCTAACTCACGAACGGCATACAATGCTGCCTAAGCCCAACTTCTTATGTCTCCCATTCCTGACGACCTCACCACAGTCAAAGACGACATGATCGCCTTCGTCGAGGGCCACGGCATGCGCCGCTTCCACGGCTATGTGGACTACGAAGAAGTGCAGTGCGTGATGTGGGAGACGGGCGGAAATCCCGATGGTTGGAAGGATTTCGTGGAGCTAGCCAAGAGCGCCGGCGCAGCCTTCCTCACCATGCATTCCTGGACGCTCGAACGCACTGAGCTTGACGAACTGGTGCAGCGGCTTTCCACCTCGGAATTTACCGACACCGAGGACGTGGAAGACGCGCGCTGGCTTCGCGCTTACTCCGGCAAAGTTGGATATCTTCAGCTGGGATGGGCTTACCAGGGCTCAATGTTCCTCTGCGAAGTCAGCACCGAGTGGTATGAGCGCTACCAGCACCTGCTCGAAGTCTCCGACGAATTCGGAGGCCTCGCCATCGACGAACCCGGCCAGGACGAAGAAAGCTAAAGTGGAAAGCTAAACGGAGCATGTGGGACCGGGTTCCTGACCGGTCGCCGAGCGAAGCTCGGCGAATGTTGCTTGCGTCTCCACGGTAGTAAACTGTTTGCCTCTCATGCGGTGGATTCACCAGACCCCTGACAGCGATGCGGTCGCCCTCTTAGCGGCGGAGTTGCGCGCCAACGCAGAGCTGCTGGGGATGCGTGATGCAAACGCAGCTGAAGTCCTCGCGCCACTTCTGGTGCGTCGAGGCGTCGCTCGTGCGGATGCCGCGGCCCGGTTCTTGTCTCCCTCGCTCTCTCATCTGCACTCTCCCGAGCTCATGTCCGGCCTGCGCGCTGCGGTCGACCGCATCGACGCCGCGATCGAACGCAAAGAGCCGATCCTGATTTACGGCGACTACGACGTTGACGGCACTATGGCGGTGATCATCCTGAAGACGGCCATCGAACTCTGCGGCGGCACGGCAGATTTCCACGTCCCGCACCGAATTCGCGAAGGCTACGATCTGCGCGACGACGTGATCGAGCGCGCCGCCGCGGCCGGCATTCGCCTGATCATCAGCGTGGATATGGGCATCCGCGCCTTCGCGCCGGCGGAAACGGCGCGGCGGCTCGGAGTGGATCTCATCGTCACCGATCATCACCTGCCCGGTCCCGACGGCGTGCCCAATGCGTTGGCCGTTCTGAATCCCAATCAGGCGGGATGCGAGTATCCCTACAAGCAGCTCTGCGGCGCGGGAGTCGCATTCAAACTCGCGCAAGGATTGATGCAGCGCCGCCTCGACTCGAAAGATCAGAAAAAGCTGCTGCTTTCGTTCATGAAAGTCGCGGCCATTGCCACCATCGCCGATGCCGTTCCGCTCACCGGCGAGAATCGCGTCTTCGCCAAACTCGGACTGGATGCGCTGCGCCACGCCGTGAATCCCGGGCTGAAGGCGCTACTCGAAGTCGCGCAGATTTCCCCTAACCGCCCGCCCACTTCCACCGAAGTCGGGTTTCGCATCGCGCCGCGCATCAATGCCGCGGGCCGCATGGACGTGGCTCGCGACGTGATCGAACTTTTCAGCGTGAAAGATGCCGCGCGCGCCAGCGAGCTGGCCGCGAAACTCGACCAGCTCAACACCAGCCGCCAGGAGGAAGAGCGCCGCATTCTGCGTTCGCTCGAAGATCGCATCAGCGACGATCCCGCGCTGTGCGACGCCTATTGCATCGTGCTGGATGGCGAAGGCTGGCATCGCGGCGTCATCGGCATCACGGCCACGCGCGTGGTTGAGCGCTACAACCGTCCCACGCTGGTGATTTCGCGTGAGGGTGAAGAAGCCTTCGGGTCCGGTCGTTCGATTCGCGCCTTTCATCTGCTCGAGGCGGTCGAATCCTGCCGCGATCTTTTCTCGCGTTACGGCGGACACGCCCACGCCTGTGGCTTCGCCATGCCCGCGGCCAACATCGAACCACTTCGCGCGCGGCTGGATGCCTTTGCCCGCGCCCGCCTCACGCTCGCGGATTTCGAGCCTGTGCTCGATGTCGACGCCGAGCTTTACTTCGAGGAAATCACGCCCGAACTTTTTCAGGCGCTGCACCTGCTGGAGCCCTACGGCGTAGGAAATCCCGAACCAGTATTCTCTGCACGCGGCACAAAGCTAACCGCCCCGCCGCGCATCCTGAAAGACAAACACCTGAAGCTAAAACTGACTTCGGGCGCTGCCTCTGCTCGTGTCGGCACGGGCGCCCCGCCCGCGCCGGTCGCGTCAGCGGCCGGGTCTGATGCTGGGCCAACAGAGGATGCAGTCGAGGAAATGTCCGGCACAGCGATTCTGGTTTCACCCCGCTGCCATCCAGATTCCGCATCGATCCCAAGACGCGACGTGAAAGCCGCAGTAGAGAATCGAAAAGAAGCCGCAAGGAGTTCCGCAACCTGGCGAAGATCCATCGTCTTCGACGCCCTGGCCTGGAACATGGCCGAGCGCGTCCAGCAGTCGCCGCTGCTCGCCGGCGACACCATCGACATCGCCTTCACCATCGGCCACAACGATCATCCCGAGTACGGTGGCCTGGAGCTTTCCCTGCGCGACTATCTGCCTACTGTCCCTTAAGAGCACCGTAGACCTCGTGGACGAATTCCTCGGGTCCGACGCGACCGTGTCCAAACTCCGCGTCAAAGTCAGCTGTGGGGTGCTCGGCCACTACTTCGTTTTCGGTTCGGCCCGCCTCGATCCTGCGTTTAATACGATCGCGAACCGTCACAATCATGTCGCGAAGCGCTTCGACCGACGCGCCATCTGTTACCTTTCCTCGCGCCGGCACGACGTGGAAACTGCTGTCGGTCCATCCCTCCAGCGTTTTCACCAGACCGTCGAGTGTGCCGCCTTGTGCAGCGTCGATAGCGGGGTAGCCGTCTCCGGGAAATGCCTCGCCAAGGTACACCGTCTTCGCCACATGGAAATGCACGATCGCGTCTGCATCGCTGTACCCTGGTTTCTGGTGTACCACGTGTATCGACTCTCCGTTCACGTCAAAGGCCAACACCTCAGAAAAAGCGATACGCGGGCGATCAACTCCAAGCTTTACGAAACGCGGAGACAGTGGCGGAGGTGCTCCCATCGTATCTCCGCCAAGGCGTCGGAGCGCGTTCTCGTGCATGGCGACGAACGCCCCCTGCCGGCCCCATCCCCCATCGCCCTCGGAATGAGCTAAGTCCTGCGGTGCAATCACTACGTAACGAACCGGAGACTTGGTTCGGGTCTCAAGAATGCTGCTGATGCGCGGCGTGCTTGCGGCCGATGGCGTCCCAACCAGCAAAGCACCGTCTGGCCCGACCGACGCCACGACATTACCCGCCGTTGTAGAAAAGACGAGCAGTGTCGGCGTAATTTCAGTCACGCTGACAGCATCTGGCTGGGCGCCAAATGCGTGGTGACCCGCCAGCCCAAGGAACAGCCCGAGCAGTATGAAAATGCAATCAAGACGATGAGCGCGAGATCGCGGAACGATCATGTGAGTTAGGTCCTTTTATTTTCTTTGCGCGAATAATATGCTTCCACACCGGCCGCGACAGAGCTGCCATGGCCGGTGTTTGGCGAAAATGAGTTTTCCCGCATCCGTCACCACAAATGGTAGTACCCATCTCGCAGCGCCAAATCCACTTTCACGCCAAACAGTTTCGACAGCCGTTCCACTTGCAGCATCTCTTCCTTCGGTCCATCCGCGACGATGCGTCCCCGGCTCATCAGCACCACGCGTTGAATCTCAGGCACAATGTCAGCCAGTTCGTGAGTCACCAGAATAACTCCAATCCCCGAGTTCGCCAGCGTGCGCATGGCCTGCCGCACGGTATGCTGCGCCGCGAGATCGAGCGAGTTGCAGGGCTCATCGAACAACAACGCCCGTGGATTGTGCACCAAAGCTCGCGCAATCAGGACGCGTCGCGCCTCACCCGAGGACATCTCGCGCACCACCCGTTCCGCCAGATGTGAAATCCCCAGCTGTTGCAACGCAGCCTCGGCCAACTGCCGTTGTCGCGCCTCGACATTGTGATTCGAGAAAATGCTGATGCTGCTGAAAAAACCCGACAACACAACGTCGCGCCCGTTCGCCTCTCCCGTCACGGAAGCCATCAGGTCATTCGAGACAATGCCAAGCCGGGCGCGCAGGCTGAACACGTCCCATGTCTCTTCGCCGAGGATCGTGATCGCCGAGTTCTCCCGCGCCACTGGGTAACACTCACGCGTAATCGTCTTGATCAACGTGGACTTGCCGCAGCCGTTCGGGCCCAGAATGGCAACGTGTTCGTCAGCGCCGATTCGCAGGCTGAAGTCGTCGAGGGCGGGGGTCTGCCCTCGCATGACGCAGATGTTCTTTAACTCCAGCAGGGGAGGTGTCGCGTTCGTCTTCATTGCATCCAAGTGTAGATGAAGGTCAAGCGAGCTAGAACTGGTCAGCGGGCAACGAGACAAGGGGTCCCGTCGACTGCGGTTGAGGGTGCGGCCGACAGGAACTGGCAACTGAGAACTGAGAACTGGTTCCAAGCATTACACTGAACTTAGCCCATGCCGCTCCCTGTCTACCACTTGCGACGCTGGTTGGTGGTCATCGCCGTCGTCTGCACGGTGGTGGTTGCGGGGATGTATTTGCGCGTGCGCTTTCACCAGTTCAGCGTACTGAAAGCCATTCCGGGCAAGATCGGCATCGACATCAAACAAACCGCCACCGGCTTCCAGTTTTCCAAGTCCGACGGAAAGCGTACGCTGTTTACCATCGAGGCCAGCGACCTCAAGCAATTCAAATTCGACGACCGGGCCGAGTTGCATAACGTCAACATTGTGCTCTACGGACGCGATTCCTCGCGCTTCGACCGCATCTACGGCGACGACTTCACTTACGATCCGAAATCCGGCGACGTCACCGCCAAAGGGGAAGTCCAGATCGATCTGGAGGCCAATCCTGCGGGACGCACCAACCTCGATCAGTCCGTTCCCAAGGAACTCCGAAGCTCCATCCATCTCAAGACGCGCGACCTGGTTTTCAATCGGGAGAGCGGAAACGCCACCACCGCCGCGCGGGTCGAGTTCAGCACTCCTCAGGCCTCGGGATCGGCCGTGGGCGTTCTGTATGCAGGCAAGGCCAACACGTTGACCCTGGCATCCAAAGTTCGCGTGGAGATGTCCGGGGACGCCCCCTCGACCATCGAGGCTTCGAGTGGCCTGATTACTGGCGACCCCCGCGTAGTTCTGCTGGAGCATCCGAATCTTCTGCGCGGCGATGAAACCATGCAGGCGGATCAGGCCAAGCTGTTCCTGGCCCCCGACAACAACGTGGATCGGATACTGGCCACGGGCAATGTACATGCGCAACTGCGCGAGGCCACAAGCGAGACCACCGCTGGTCGAAGAAAAGAGCCGAAGAGGAAGAGTAAGACCGGGCCAGCGAGAACTACTCCGCTGAGCGGAGCTCCTCAAGAACCATCGCCTGATACACAAATTCACTCCGATGAAGCCGAGTTCCTGCTTACCGGGAAACAGAATCAGTTGCGCACCGCAATCCTGACCGGCCATGTGGAACTCGAACGCGGCGGCGCGCAACCGATGCATGGCACCGCCGGCCGGGTGACCCTCGATTACACCGGCCAGAACCAGCTTCAAAAGGTGCATGCGCTGGACCAGGTCCGCCTGACGCAAAGCGCCGCGAATCGTGACACGGCAGCCGCGAAAGGCTCCACGAAAGATTCGGGTTCCCAGGACTTCGCTCTGACCGCGTCCGCAGTTGACTTCCTTGTAGTCGACGGCCGCCTTCTGGACCGCGCCGAAACTCTCGGCCCGGCGCAAATCACAATTCTTTCGGCGCCGCTCGCTCAATCCGTTTCGCGAACTTCGAGCCCGCAGCCCACGCCAGTTCCCGCTGCGCAGCAGACCATCATCACTGCCGGAAAGTTCAACGCCAGCTTCGAAACCGTCGACGGAAGCAGCCGCTTATCCGCGATCCACGGCGCGCCGAATGCTCGCATCGTCAACCAGGGTCCGGGCCAGCCGGAGAGAGTCAGCACCAGCGAAACTGTGGACGCCACATTCCTCCCGCAGGGAGGCATTGCCACCGTCACCCAGCAGGGCAATGTTATTTACGCCGATGATCAGAGCCCGGAGAAGCGCACGCAGGCTACGGCAGACCTGGCCCGCTACACCCCCGCCGACCAGATGCTCGTTCTGACCGGCACCGTGGCCGGCAATCCCCGTGTGATTGAAGGCGGCATGGCCACCACCGCAAATACCATCCGCATCAACCGCTCCACCGGCGAAGCCTTAGCCGAAGGCGACGTCAAGAGCACTTACAGCGAATTGCAGGAGCAGCCTAACGGCTCGCTGCTGGCTTCCTCTTCGCCCATTCACGTCACGGCGCGAAGCATGACGGCCCGCAACCATCCCGCGATCGCCATTTACGCCGGAGGAGCCCGCCTCTGGCAAGACGCCAACGTCATCGAAGCCCCGACCATCCAGTTTGACCGCGAACACCGTTCCCTGGTCGCTCAGGGAACCCCGGCCCGGCCAGTCTCGACGATCCTGGTACAGCCGGAGAAGATTCAGCCGGAGAAGGTGCAACCGGAGAAGGACCAGCCCGGCCAAGCCCAGGCGGCGCAAGCTCGACCTGCACACGGACGGTCAAAGGGGCCAGGAAAGGCCGATTCTTCGAATTCAGGCGCCGCCGGGAAGTCGGATGGCCCCAGCCTGGTCGCCATCACAGCGGCCAAGCTCACCTACGTCGATTCGGAGCGCAAGGCCCACTATGAAGGCGGCGTCTCAGCCAAGGGTACCGATTTCACCGCGTCGTCCCAGACCATGGACGTTTATCTGCTCCCCCGCAGTCAAATCGTAAGCCAAAATGCCGGCCCAGCCGCAAGCCAAGCTAAGCCGAATCAATCAGTTACGGGCCAGGGACGTGTCGACCGAGTGGTCGCCGAAGGCCACGTATTAGTCCTCCAGCCGAACCGCCGCGCCGAGGGAGAAAAGCTGGTTTACACTGCCGCGGACGACAAGTTTGTGCTCACCGGCGGACCGCCCAGCATTTTTGATGCCGAACAAGGCAAAGTTACGGGAGTTTCGTTGACTTTCTTTAGGGCCGATGATAGGGTGCTCGTAGAAGGCGAAGCAAGTACTCCTGTGGTAACTCAGACCCGAGTGGCACGATAGATGCGTACCCTGGCCACGGAAGAAATTGGCAAATCGTATCGTGGCCGGCGCGTTGTAAATGGTGTCAGCCTGCGAGTCGAGCAGGGCGAAGTTGTTGGTTTATTAGGCCCTAACGGCGCAGGCAAGACGACTACTTTTTACGCCATCGTTGGCCTGATCCCTCCCGATACTGGCCGCGTGTTGTACGACGGTCAGGACATTACAGACGTTCCCATGTATCTGCGGGCGCGTCAGTATGGCATCAGTTATCTCCCGCAAGAAGCATCGGTTTTTCGCAAGCTTACGGTCGAAGAGAACATCCTTGCGGTGCTGGAGGCGCAACCAATTTCCTGGCACGAGCGCCGCGAGAAGATGGAACGATTCATCGATGGGCTGGGGCTGGAGCACATCCGCCAGAATCGCGGATATGCCCTCTCCGGGGGTGAGCGCCGGCGCGTGGAAATTGCCCGCTGCCTGTGCATCAATCCCACATTTATCTTGCTGGACGAACCGTTTTCCGGGATCGACCCGATTGCCGTTCTCGACTTGCAGAAGATTATCAGCGGTCTGCGGGCAAGCGGCATCGGAGTGCTGATCACGGATCACAACGTGCGCGAAACGCTTTCGGTGACCGACCGCGCCTACATCATCGATGACGGCAGAATTTTCCGTCACGGCGCGCCCGAGCAGTTGGCTAGTGATCCGGAAGTGAGGCGGGTGTACTTGGGAGAGAGTTTTTCGCTGGTGTAGGTTTCAAAGTTTCACTGTGCGGGAGGTTATATGACAATCGACGAACGTCTGGAGGCATTGACGCACAACCTGGAGCTGTTGTCTCTGGAAAGCGAAAAACATGATCGCCAGCTTGACCGGGCGGCGAAGCTGATCACCGAAGTCGCCGAAGGCACCGCACGTTTGCTGAGAGTGGTCGAGATGCACGAGCACCGGCTTGACAGCCACGATCACCGACTGGACAAGCTAGAGTAAACGAGGGGTTATGGGAAAAGGTAATCCTCATATCAATCTTTGGCCGCCTTTGGCCGCCATCGATGTGGTTTACATCGAAGCATGCTTCAGGCGTGCAGTGGAAACCGGATATGACCCCGAAAGAGGCAGCGCAGGTGATTGAGCGATTCTTGGACGGTCCGGGCGACTCGATAGAGTGGTGTGATTTCGCAGAGACGAAGCAGAAGGACCCGAGGGTTGAGCTTTACCGGAAGCGATGCGACAAGCTAAGTCCGTTGGTAAATAGACCCGGAGATATGGACGCGTCAGCGGTCGCAGAACTGAGGTCGATTATTGAAGAGTTGCGGTCTACGACGAGCGCTGAAACCTTGAAACTTTGATCTTATGGTCATGTTGCAACACAAATTGAGCGTCAAGCTGTCGCAGCGCCAGATCCTCACTCCGGGACTGGTGCAGATGGTTTCCGTGCTCGCGCTCAACAAACTTGAGCTCAAGGACATGATCAACACCGAGATGGTGGAGAATCCGGTTCTCGAAGAACTCGAAGAATCCGTCCCACTGCTCGATGAAGTCGGAGGCAAAGAGGCCGACCGCGAGCGCGCCGCCACGGCTTCGACCGAAGAAAATCCCATCGCCGCCGTTGAGAAAAAAGATCCGTTTGAAGAAATCGACTTCGGTTCGTTCTTTCAGGATTATCTCGATCCCGGTTACCGCAGCCGCGGCGAAATGGAGGAGATCGAGCGCCCGTCGTTCGAGAACTTTCTCTCGAAGCCCGGCAATCTCACCGATCATCTGGCCTGGCAGCTGGGCGCACTGAGCCTGCGTAGGGAAGTGCGCGAGGCAGCTGACCTGATCATTGGCAATCTGAACGAAGACGGATATTTGATTGCCAGCGACGACGAGCTGCTCGGAGTCGCGCCGCCCGCTTCTGCTGAAGCCGATGCGGTCACCGCTAAAAAAATCGTGAGCGAGGCGCAAGCCCTGGGCTTAGCCGAAGACGGCTTAACCGAAGAAGCCTTGGCCGAGGAACCTCTAGCGGAGGGCGGCCTCGCCGAAGAAAGTTTGGCGGATGATGGTGTAGCCGGCGAAGTTCCACCGGACACTAGCGCATACGGTTTAACCGCAAGCGGCTTGACCGAAAGCGGCGCGGCCGAAGGTGATCCAGCTGAGAGCGCGGTGCTCGAAACTGCAACCCATGCGAACGCCCCCGACGAATTTTCGTCCGCCACGGAGACCAGCACCACCGGCCCTGATGCGATCGCGTCGTTTCTGATGCGCTCCGGGGACGCGGCCGCAGCCGTCGCTCCCGCTCCCGAACCTGCGAAGCCGGCGCCATCTCCGGCCTGGACACCCAGATTCTCCCCCGTCGATCTGCAGGAAGCTCTGGACACAGTCCGCCAGCTCGACCCTCCCGGCGTAGGTTGCCGCGATCTCCGCGAGTGCCTGCTCTACCAGCTCCGCTATCACCAGCAGCAGCTCGCGCTCCACAAGAACGGCGACAAAAACGGGGATAAGAGCGGAGAGAAAAACGGCAACGGCACGGCGCAGATCCTTCAGGATGCCACCGCCATCGTCGATCAGCATCTGCGCGCCGTGCAGAATAAGCAGCTCAAAGAAATCGCGCGAGCCATCGGGCGCCCGCCGGAAGCGATCGAACATGCGCTGAATTACATCCGCACCCTCGATCCCCGTCCCGGCCTGCGTTACAACAAGACCCAGCCGCGGCTCATCGAGCCCGACGTTGCTTTCGTGAAGCACGGCGACGAGTGGCTGGTGATCATGAACGACGAAGACCTGCCCCAGCTTCGCCTGAACCCGGCCTACAAGAAGCTGGTGACCCGCGACGGCACCAACGACAAGACCACCCGCGACTACGTGAAAGAGCGCTACAAGAGCGCCATCCAGCTCATCAAGAATATCGAGCAGCGCAAGCAGACAATCACCAAGGTCTGTTATTGCATCGTAGCGCGGCAGCAGGATTTTCTGGAACGAGGCATTGACCAGCTGAAACCCATGATGATCAAGGAGGTGGCCGAAGAAATCGGCGTGCATCCTTCCACGGTAAGCCGCGCGGTGGCCAGCAAATATGCCCACACTCCGCAGGGCGTGTTCGAGTTGCGATATTTCTTCAGCGAGAGCGTGCAGGGGCCCGAGGGCGGCAATACTTCATTGCTCATCCTCAAGCGCCGCGTCAAAAAGCTCATCGACGAAGAAGATCCCAGCCGTCCGCTGACCGACGAGCAGATCACCCGCATCCTGCAATCGCAAGGCATCCAGGTGACCCGCCGCACAGTGGCAAAATACCGCGAAGACATGCGCATCCCGAGCACGCACCAGCGGCGAGTAAAGAAATGAAGAATAGGCCTGTCGCCGCGGGCAAGGTTTCGAACCGAATTGGCGGCGCTTTTCTTTTTTGCCTATTGCTAGTCGGCAGTTCCCCGGCAAGCGACGGTTGGGTCGTGCGCGATGATGGCGTAGGCCCGGTGAAGATTGGCATGGCCCTTGCCCAACTGAGCACAGCTTTGCACCAGGAATTGGCCGCGGACGAACGGGACGAGCAGGGCTGCTTTTATATCAACGCGCGTGGACACGATCACGTCGGCTTCATGATTATCGATGGCCGCGTGCGGCGAGTTGATGTGGGCGCACCTGGCCTCAAGACCTCAACCGGCCTCCAGGTCGGAGACCCAGAGGCGCAGGTGCGGAAGGTCTACGGTGCCAGAGTGAAAGTCGATGCGCATCAGTACATCGAGAGCGGCCACTACCTGACGGTACGTTCAGCCGATGGCCGCTACGGTATCCGATTTGAAACAGATAAAGGGAAAATCCTCGGTTTCTATGCAGGTACATACGACGCGATACAGTATGTAGAAGGCTGCGAATGAACGGTTCCAAATGCAGTGCCCGTTTTTAGCTCAAAGAAAGAATTATTCAGGAAGGGGCGCTCATGAACGTGGAATACACCGGCAGACACTACGTAGTAACTTCCACCATCCGCAAAGAAGTTGAGACCGGCCTCACAAAAATCCGCAAAATCCTGGGCGACCGTTTTGATAGCAAAGTCATCCTCGCCGTCGAAAAGCACCGCCACAAAGCCGAAATCACCATCAGCCCCCGCAACGGCCCTCTGGTCGGCCTGGCCCAGGCCAGGGAGATGATCATCGCCGTCAACGAAGCGCTCGACCATCTGGAAAAGCAGGCGGTCAAATACAAAACCCGCTGGCAGTCGAAGAAACGCTCGGCCCGCAAGATCGAAGAAACGAAAAAATGGAACGGCGACTCCCCGTCGCTGCTGCCCTCGCAAGGAGACCTGCAAACCACGGTCGGCCTCTCGGAGAAAACCGCCGTGCCCGTCGTCGTGCACAAATATCCAGCCGTGGCCAAAACCACCGAGGTGCATCTCGTGCGCTCCGACGAAGCCGTCGCCATGCGCCCCATGACCCTCGAAGAAGCCATCAAAGAGGCCCACTTCAAGGATCGCGACGTCTTCGTGTTCCGCGATCCCAAAGGCAAAGTTATGATCCTCCACCGCACCCGAGACGGAAAGATGGAATTGATCGAGGCGCCGTAGGAAGCTGTCAGCTGTCAGCTTTCAGCGGTCAGCTGAACGGGTTTGGATGCCCCATTTCTCGCGTCTTTTGCGAGAAGTGGGGCATTTTGATTTTCGAGGACGCAGGAAGAATCCCACGTCTCGCAAAAGACGCGAGACGAAGATCTAAATCGCTGCCTACGAGCTCCCAATTAGCACGCCGGTGATGAATACCAACACCCCGCCCAGCCCGACCTGCAGCGCCGCGGAAATCCACGGACTATCCATATAACGGTGTCGAATCCAGGTGATCACGCCCAGTTCTGCCACGACCACCGCGCCCGCGGCCCACAACGCCAGGCGAAAGTCGCGAAACATGAACGGAAGCGTGTGCCCGATGCCGCCAAGCCCCGTCATCGCGCCGCAGATTACGCCGCGCACCCACGGATGCCCGCGCCCGGTCAGGCTGCCATCATCGGAAAGCGCCTCGGCAAATCCCATGCTGATGCCCGCTCCCGCCGACGCGGCCAGACCCACGAGAAATGCGTCTTGAGTGTTGTGCGTGGCGAAGGCGGCGGCGAACACAGGTGCCAGCGTGGAAACCGAACCATCCATCAGCCCCGCGAGCCCCGGTTGCACGATCTGCAACACAAAAAGCCGGCGCTGCGCCAACTCTTCGTCCTGCTTTACTTGGGCTGGAAGTTTTTCTTTGTCTAGTTCCTGGGCACGTTCTTCGTGCTCACGCTCTTCATTGATGAGATCGTCGAGCAATTGCCGTACGCTCGCGTCTTGAGTGCGTCGCGCGGCTTTTTCGTAAAAGCGGCGAGTCTCCACTTCCATCGTGCTCGCCTCTTTGCGGACGGCTTCGATGCGCAGCGGACGCATCAGCCACAGCGCTGGCCGCGCCACGAAGCCGCGGACGTCCTGTCGGCGAATCAGCGGAATATGTTCGCCGAATTTCTGGCGGTAGAGTTCAATCAGCCGCCGCCGGTGCCCGGATTCTTCCTCGCGCATGGCCTCAAACATTTCGGCAGACGCGGGATAGTCCTGCCGCAAACCCTCGGAAAAGTCGGCATACACGCGCTCGTCTTCCTCCTCCAGCGAAATTGCCAGCGCAAGCACTTCACGTTCGGTGAGATCGTGAAACTTCTTCATGGCGCATTAGCTTACCTGCCGGAGCGGGCAGATGACAAACCGCAAAGCTAATTATGGTAGCCAAAAAGCACGCGCGAAAATCGTCGGGTTTCCTGTGATCCTCCGTGTCCCCTGTGGTTAAGTTTTCTCTCACCGCGAAAATCGGGAATATCCCGCGGACTTCTTTGCTACTATCGGCTAGATGCCTCCCGGGAAAACTTCCGGCAATCGAGCCAAAGCCGCGCTCGGAAAGACGGGCGCGAAGCCGCCCCGCGCCACGCGCGCGAGCCTGCGCGCCCGCGAACTGGTGATCATCACCGGCATGAGCGGTTCGGGGAAGGCTTCCGTGCTCAAGGCATTCGAAGATCTGGGCTACTATTGCGTGGACAACCTGCCCATCGAGCTGATCCCGAGCTTTGCCGAACTGGCGCTGCAATCGGACGAAATCCGCCGCACAGCGCTGGTGGTGGATGTGCGCGAAGGATCAAAACTCGAACTCCTGCCTGGCATTCTGAAGGCGGTTCGGCGGATGATCCCGGCGAAAGTCGTGTTCCTGGAAGCGACCGACGCGGTGCTGCTGCGCCGGTTCAGTGAGACCCGGCGGCCGCATCCGCTGGGCGCGAAAGCTGGCGTCAAATCCGCCTTGAAGGCCGAACGCGGCCACCTGGGCCGCATTCGCGCCCTGGCGGATTTTGTCATCGACACGTCAAAGTTCAATGTCCACGAACTGCGTTCCCACATCACGGAACGCTTCCGCGAACAGTCTTCCGAAAAAAATATTCTGGTGTCCTGTGTCAGCTTCGGTTTCCGTCAGGGCGTTCCTGAAGATGCGGACCTGCTCTTCGACGTGCGCTTTCTGCCGAATCCCCACTTCGTACCCGAATTTCGCGCCCTCACCGGACGCAATCCTCGCGTAGCCAAATACATCCGCTCGTTTCCGCAGACCAGGGAATTCGTCCAGCGCATCTCCGACCTTCTCGTTTATCTCTTGCCGCACTACATCAAAGAAGGCAAGAGTTATTTGACCATCGCGTTCGGCTGCACCGGCGGCCAGCATCGTTCCGTAATGATTGCCGAAGAAGTCTGCGGACGCTTGGGGAAAGCGGGCTACCGGGTGAAGGTCGTGCACCGCGACAGCCCGAAGTAAAGGGTCACGGAAGTTTGGTGGTCGACTCTCCAGGCAACGACAAATCCTCCCCCAGAGCGGTAGAATAACGGCTTGCAGCTCATGCCTATTCCACCGGCAGCAAGCGATTGCGGCCTGTCCCGCCTGGGAGCCCCATGCGGCAACTGACGCGCTTATTGCGCTACGTGCGCCCATTTTTGCTGCAGCTGTTTCCGGGAGTGGCGCTGCTGGCCGCGGTGGGTTTTCTCGAAGCATTCCGGCTCGTCCTGTTGAAGCCGGTGTTGGATCAGGTGCTCAACCCTGCCGCTTCCGGCTCCGGAAACATTCTGTTGTTCACCATTCCCCGCATCAACCGGCCTATCTACTTACAGCAATTGGTTCCCCTTCATTTCGACGATGCCTGGAGGATTGTGGCCTTCGCGTTGGTGGCGTCGACGATCCTGAAGGGCCTTTTGGATTATGCCGGCACCTACCTGGTGAATCACGCCGGCTTCGGAATGATCACCGACCTGCGGGATGATCTTTACAACGCGATCCTGCGGCAGTCGGCGGCATTTTTCTCCAAGCATGCTACGGGCACGCTGCTCTCCGCCCTGGTCAGCGACATCGACCGGGTGCAATACGCGATGTCGGCGGTGCTGGCCGAGTTTCTTCAGCAGACCTTCACGTTTCTGTTCACGGTGTGCGCGGTGGTGTTGATTGGGGGCCGGCTGGCCTGGGTGCTGGTGCTGTTCGTGCCGGTCATCATCTATTCTTCGCGGAAGATCGGCAGCCGGGTGCGCACGCACACGCGGCGTGGACAGGACAAGCTCGCTGAAATCCAAAATATTTTGCACGAAACGATCACGGGAAACCGGATCGTGAAAGCCTTCAACACGGAAAACTGGGAGATGTCCCGCTTTCGCCAGGCGGCGCGCCGCCTGTTCCGAGCCAACCTGCGATCTGTGGCGGCGGCGTCCATTAGTTCACCTCTGATGGATACCTTCGGCGCCGTGGCCGTGGCGCTGCTCCTGCTGCTCGGTCACAACCAGATCAGGCACAGCCAGCTCACCCCCGGAGCGTTCGTGGCTTTCGTTGCCGCTGTCTACAGTCTCTACAATCCCGTGCGCAAATTCGCGCAGTTCAATAATAACTTTCAGCAAGCTTTGGGCGCATCGTCGGAAATTTTCCGCTTCATGGATCTTGAGGACGACGTGCGCGAGAAGCCACGCGCCAAGACTCTACCCAAGTTTTCGGGAAGCGTTCAGTTCGAGCAAGTCAGCTTTGCCTACGCTGCGGAGAGCGAAGGCGGCGAGGCACGCGAGGTGCTCCGCAACATCGATCTCGACGTAAAGCGAGGCGAAGTGCTGGCCATTGTTGGATCCAGCGGGGCGGGCAAGACCACGCTGGTGCATCTGATTCCGCGCTTCTTCGACGCCAGCAGCGGACGGGTGCTGATTGACGGCCATGACATTCGCGACGTGACTCTGGCGTCGCTGCGCGCGCAGATCGGGATCGTCACCCAGGACACGATTCTGTTCAACGACACGGTGCGAAACAACATTGCCTACGGCCAGCCGTTTACTCCGCAGAAGGAAGTGGAGGCATCAGCTCGCGCCGCGTTGGCGCACGATTTTATTCGCGCCATGCCCGCAGGTTACGACACGCCGATTGGAGAGCGCGGCGTGCGCCTTTCCGGCGGAGAGCGCCAGCGCCTTGCCATTGCCCGCGCGATTCTGAAAAATGCTCCCATTCTGATTCTGGATGAGGCCACCTCTGCGCTCGACAGTGAATCGGAATCGCTGGTGCAAGCTGCGCTACACAACTTGATGGAAGGTCGAACTGTGTTCGTGATCGCGCACCGGCTTTCGACGGTCCGGCGTGCCAATCGCATCGTGGTGATCGAGAATGGAACCATCGCCGACATCGGCCCGCACGACGAGTTGATGAGCAGGCTCGGCACGTATCGCCGTTTGTACGATTTGCAGTTCACGAACTTGGAAGCGCCGAGAGTTGTTGTACAGCCTTGACCAACAGAGGGCGGACACAATGCCAACAACATCCATTCCGGTGCGATCGATGCCGATAAGATCGATGACCGGTTTCGCGCAGGTGAAGGGTGAGATCGAGCCTCAGACCCGGGCCGGCGCCGTGAGTTCGTTCGGCGGTGCTACTGCGCCTACGAACGGACATCTTGGCTTCGCGCTATCGCTGAAGGCAGTGAATCACCGCTTCCTCGATTTGCACTTTCGCCTGCCTTCCGGGACGGATTCACTGGAGATGCAACTGCGCCGCCTGCTGAAAGAAGGGATGGCGCGGGGTCACGTAGAAGTGACGCTCAGTCTCGAGCGCGCGAGCGGCGAGACATTCGTCCTGAACCGCGAGCTGGTCGGTGGATACATTGCCGCGTTTCGAAATGCCGCCGCCGAATTTTCTTTGGCCGCACAGCCTGATCTCAACGCCATTCTCCGCATTCCAGGCGCGCTGGACTCCGCTCGCGAAAATCTGGATGGAGAAATTGAGGGTGCGGTCCTGGCCAAAGTGGGTGAGGCCCTGCTGCGGCTCAACCAGATGCGCGAGGAGGAAGGCCGCGGAATCGAACGCGAATTGCGCCAGCGCATGGCGCATCTTGTGGAAGCCGGAAAGAGCGTGCAGCAGCACCGGCGCGCGGTTTTGCAAAGCTACACCGAGCGGTTGCACTCGCGTATTCAGGAATTGCTGGGAGCGAGTGCCGACAAGGAACGGGTCTTGCAGGAAGTAGCGCTGCTGGTGGATCGCAGCGACATTCAGGAAGAAATTGTCCGTCTGGAGACTCACGTGCAACATTTTCTGGGACTGCTCGATGAGGGCGGCGAGGTCGGCAAGAAGCTGGACTTCCTGCTGCAGGAAATGAATCGCGAGGCCAATACTCTGCTGTCGAAAACGTCGGGGCTGGCTGGGGAAGCGCTCAAGATTACCGAGGCAGGATTAGCCATGAAAGCGGAGATCGAAAAATCGCGCGAGCAGGTACAGAACCTGGAATGACCACAGAATCTGGAACAATTTCACCTGGAGCAGACACAATCGGAATGACTTCACCTGGAACGAGCGCTGCTCACAAGCCATTGGTCTATATCATCTCTGCGCCGTCGGGGTCGGGAAAGTCCACGCTGGTCGCCAAGTTGCTGCAGT
>Ga0302326_10000137_pt1 | contig 200721 bp, 155 predicted proteins | sample Palsa_T0_3_FD_202264 | JGI IMG/M metagenome (GOLD analysis project Ga0302326, IMG submission 202264) | Peat permafrost microbial communities from Stordalen Mire near Abisko, Sweden - Palsa_T0_3 | ecosystem: Environmental > Terrestrial > Soil > Palsa > Peat permafrost | place: Sweden: Abisko...
GATTCACCCCCGCCCTTTCCCGTACCCTTAACCCCAAGGAGCTAACCATGACCATCGAAATCCGCGACGCATCCTTGGAGGCCAGAATCCAAAACCAACTCCAAGCCACCGGCTCCAGAAGCGTCGAAGAGGTGCTGCTCCGCTTGCTGGACACGCAGGAAGAACAGGACCGCTGGCTGGAAGTGCGTGCTTGCATGAGCGGAGAAACGGCGCTAGGTTAGAGACATATGAGCGATTTGCGAAGCCAGATCGAAAGCCTCTCGCCTGCCGAGAAGGCGGAGTTGCTCGACACCGTCTGGGAAAGCCTGGAAGCGGACTCCGCATCACTGACGGACGCGCAACGCGCAGAGCTTGACTACCGCATCGCCCGGCATGAGCAGAACCCGTCCGACGTGATTCCATGGCAGCAAGTCAGGGCTGCCCTGTTTAAGAAGCCGTGACCCTTCCAGTCGTCTGGACCCCCGAGGCGAATGAGGATTTGCTCGATGCGCGGGCATGGTATGACAACATCCGCACGGAACTTGGGGAGCGCTTCGCTCTGTCTGTCGAAGCTACAGTTGAGGCAATTGCGGAACGTTCATCGCAATTTCCTGTTGTCTATCGGAACCGTCGCCGCGCAGGAGTGAGGCGCTTTCCCTACGGCATATTCTTTGAATTGCGGGAGGATCGGATCGTGGTTATCGCCTGCTTCCACGGCAGACGCAATCCGAGGCGTTGGCAATCGCGATAGCAGTGGTTGCGATTCGGAACTGTGGAACTTGCCAAAGGGCTGGCTCACTCTCTATCCTTAAAGTCCCCTGCCAGATTCTTCGACGCAGTATGCAGTAAAGGAGCGCTATGAAATCCCTCGCACTGGTTTTCCTGACTCTCACGTTTTTCTCGCTCGCCGCCATTGCTGCCGATCAGCCTGCGCCGCCTGCCGAGGGCACGCCAGCCCCGACCTTTACGCTGCCCAACCAGGAGGGCGCGCAGGTTTCGCTCGATCAGTTCAAGGGAAAGTGGGTCGTGCTTTATTTCTATCCCAAGGATTTCACCTCGGGCTGCACCATTGAAGCGCACAACTTTCAGCGTGATCTCGACAAATACACGGCCAAGAACGCCGTCATCGTTGGAGTGAGCGTCGATAATGTCGACTCGCACAAGAGTTTCTGCACCAAAGAAGGTTTGAACTTTAAGCTGCTCGCCGATCCCAATCATGCGGTTGTGGCGAAATACGGTTCCGTCGCGGAATACAACGGTATGACCATCGCCGCCCGCAACACGTTCCTGATCGATCCCACGGGCGTGATTCGGAAGGTATATCTGAAGGTAAGCCCCCGGGGTCACAGCGACGAAGTCCTGGCCGATCTGCAAAAGCTGCAAGCAGCAAACTAGAATTTACGAGCGAGAGCCAGCGTGGGCTGCCGGGTGCCCCATGTCTCGCGTCCTTTGCGAGACGTGGGACTCCACGGGCCCATGCCGAAATCAGCCGGTATTCAAATTCGGCCGCCTTTCACTACCACGAAATCGGCGGATTCTTTCGCAGGTCGGTGACCTTGTATCCCACGGGAAGTTCAAACAGTTGCGGGTCGGGCTCGGCTGCGGTCAATTCGGTGATGGTGAAGGTCTGCTTCCCCACCATGGGGCCTGAGCGTACGGAGAGAAGATTCAGGCCGAGTTCCTGCGAATGCCAGTATTCTTTCAGGGTCGTGAACGGCTGGTCGTTGCCGACTGTCCCGGCTTCGACCGTGATGGTTTCGCGTCGGCCGATGGTATCGATCCCGGCGATATTCCGAGCTCCGAGATCCTCGACAGACACGTTATCCGCCGACCTCGCACCGGCAGGAAGAGGCTTGAGCGGCGCAGCGGCCGTAATGTCGTCGGTTGGGTCGTAGGTGCGAAGCTCGCAAATGTGACGCTGAGTGCTGCAGTTGTACTGCGTGCGCAGCTTGGGGTCGGCGATCTGAATCCAGTTCATCTCCGACTTGGCCTTGCCGTTCTTGGGGACGAGAAACCAGCGTTCCTCGTAGATTCGTCCGCGCCCGTCGCGCGCGATGTGGCGTTCATTGGCAAGCGTTATGGTCACGCCATCGGCCGCATACTTCACCCACTCGGTGTCGAGCGTAGCTGTGAAGGGCGCGCCGGACATGGGAGGCACCACGATGCTCTCGAGGACTTCGCGCACGCCTCCGTCCGCTGCGGGTGGACGGTTATGTTGTTGGGGTTGTTGCTGCGGCTGCGCTTGTTCTGGCTGCTGCTCTTGCGCCCGTAGGACGCACGGCAAGCTGATTAAGACGAAGATTGTGACGATCGCAGTCCGCATAGCGAACCTCCGTTGCGGCTCTGGAAATGCTATGCCGAACGGCGACGGAGGTCAACGGTCGCGCGAAAGGAATGTGCAATGAACGAGGCCCCGCCGCAGCGGCTGAAGCCGTTCCAGCTTGACTGCCTGCATCGCGCGCTGGAAGCGCTGCGCCCCCAAAAGCTGCTGCCGCAAACGCTATGCCCCAAGCTTGCGCTGCAACGGCCGCCTGCCGCGACTACAATCATTCAGCCATGTCCAATTCAATTACCCGGCGTCAGTTCCTGGTCACGGGATCTGCAACCGGCATTGCACTTTCGGTGACGGGCAGACTCATCGCCGCCGCGACGTCCGCACCGGAACGCAAGTTTTACGCAATCCTGAGCTTGGGGCGATTGGGCTTTCACGCCAGCTTTCCTGAATCCGTCGAACTAGCCGCCAAGCACGGCTTCGAGGGATTGGATCCTGACATCAGCTATCTCGCTTCGTTAAACGACGATGGCCTGCATCGTCTTGTCGATGATCTTCAAAAACGAAATCTGAAGTTTGGAGCGGCCGGCCTGCCGGTCGAATTCCGCAAGGATTCCGATACCTTCAATTCTGACCTGAAAAAACTTCCGGACGCTGCGGCGGTTCTCCAGCGGGCAGGGATTTGGCGGGTTGACACCTGGGTACTGCCCTGCAGCGACGATCTCACGTATTTACAGAATTTTCGCCAGCATGCCGAGCGCCTGCGGCTGTGCGCGCAAGTTCTCGCCGATCACGGCCAGAAACTCGGGCTGGAATATGTTTCGCCGCGCACGCTCTGGCGAAGTGAGAAACATCCTTTCATTCACACGCTGAGCGAGATGAAAGAGCTGTTGGTCGCCATCGGTACGGATAATCTCGGCATCCAGCTCGACAGCTGGCATTGGTTCAACGCGCAGGAAACGCAACAGGATCTGCTGACTCTGCGCGGGCAGGATGTGATCACCGTGGACCTGAACGACGCTCCGACCGGCCTCACGCTCGATCAATATCGTGATGACCACCGGGAACTGCCCGCTGCTACTGGCGTGATCCCGGTGAAACAGTTTCTGGATGCCCTGCTCCAGATCGGATACGACGGGCCCATTCAGGCCGAGCCATTCAATGCAGCCCTGCGCGGGCTGCCATTGGAACAGGCCTGCGCCGCGGCTTCCAATGCCATGAAAAAAGCGTTCAGCTTGATGTGAATGGGCGGACGGTCAGTCGGGGGCCCCAATCCTCTCAGGGGAAAGCTTTTCTACTCCATCTCCACTTGCCACAACGGCTCTCCGCCCAGAGAGTGGTAGAAACCCCATCCTGCCAGGGCCACCACGCTGAGCAGCGCCAGCGCGGCTGTGCTCATGTACCAAGCCGAGAAGTCCGCAGTCAGGGGAACATTCCCGAGCATATCCACGGTGAACGCTCCAACGGCCACGGGGACTAAACCGAAGCGCAGCACGATCAGCGCGAGGATGCCGAAGATGAGGAGCATGACCGGGATATCTACGGCAAGGTGTGTGCTTTGCAGTCCGCGCATCCCGACAAAGATCGTCACGAACAAGACCGCTGCAATCCAATCGGCGCGCCAGGCCTTTCGTCCCACCAACCGGAACAGGAACTCGACTGCTACCTTCAGTAGAAGCAGCAGGAAGAAGAATTGCATGGTTCCGAAAATCGAGGAAGGAATCTGCACCAGCCACTGGCCCAGCGCCTGGCGTCCGCCCAGCAGGTAGGCCAAGGAACTTAACTGAGGCGCCGCGCCCAGCCGCGCCAGCGGGATATTTCCCAGCTGAAAGATCACGAGCCAGAGAGTTCCGAATGCAACACCAAACAGGATGTCGCGTCCCACCACCGGATCGCGCAGCTGACCGGAGATGAGGCGGCTCCACGAGATGATGGACTGCGGCCAGTTGCGGCGAATCCACGGTTCGATGGCGAGATAGAGCATCCACATCCCGCCAGCCCACAGCAGCGCGGCGGCAATTGCCAGGACGAGGTATCCGAAGGTTTGAAATCCCAGAACAAAATGCGAGCGGCACAGCCATAGTGCGATTTCGAGCACGAACATGACCCCAGCCAGGCGCAGCGCGCCTTCGCGGTCGCCACGGCCGTGGCGATAATTGCGGCGAGCGAGCATCGCGGCCCCCGCCAGGATTGCGATCAGAAGCAGAAAGCTGATCGTCTGGCTCGCCCGGTTCTTCTTCTCGTTGGCGGATTCGGGAGCGATCATCCGCCAGGGCTTGTTCCAGTCGCCGATCATCGCGAAAAACACGGGCTTGCCGTGCCATGCGGCGGCTTCGACTCGCAGCGGCCGGCTCGAACCCGGCCAAACCCCGGTCCAGGCAGCGCGCGCGTCGGCCATGCCGAGCGAAGTCCATTGCGGTTGCGTGGGCTGCAGTTTCGAAAGGTCCACTTCGGCGGCGGAAAACAAAGAGTTCCAATCGGGAGGAGTGGTCGGTGGCGCAGTCGTGTCCTTCTGCGGCGGAATGGCCTGCATGTAGATCAGCCTGCCCTTGGCGTCAAGCTTCAGGTTGACCATGGCCGATAACGTGGTGTCCGGATCCTCTTCGCTGACAATGCCCGGAATCAGGAAGCTGTCCCGGTACCCGCCGGGCGCCATCAGATCCGGACTTTGTCGGTACCAGAACTCCAGAATCGTTGGACGTCCAGCAAGAACTTCATCCCAGTTCGGCGGGGACTTGCTTTCTTTTTCCACTGAGTCGCGGAAGTCCGTGTCGTAGTTGAATCCGAAAGCTGTGTCTTCCGGCTTATCCACGTACCCCAGTTGTGCCACGATCTCGCGCGCCCGGTGTGCCAGCACCTCAGGAGTCTGTTCGAGATGCATCTTCTCCAGCGCGCTGTAGCGGATGGTGAGGTAGGTTCCGATCGTAAGCCCGATCAGAATCGCAGCCAGGCAGGCGACCGCGATGCGAGGACGAAGGCCTGTGGTTTCGCCGGAAGCCGCTACCAGTTGCGGCGACGGTGTCTCTCCAGCAGCCAAAGCTGCGGCCAGCGGATCGCCGCCCGGCAGTGCCGCTGCCACCGCCAGAGCCGTGGCGGGACGTGCCGACGGTTCTGTCTCCAAGCACCGCAGGATTACTTTCTCGACGATCGGATCAAGATCTTTCACTACCGATGAGGGCCGGCTCGGTGTACGGTCGCCGCGTCCTTGCAGAACCCCTGCGGTTTTTTCCGCGAAGGCCCGCTTGCCCGTGAATACTTCGTAGAGCACCAGCCCCAGCGCGTAAACGTCGCTGCGCGTGCTGACTTCTTTTCCCGCTAATTGTTCGGGAGCCATATACGCCGGGGTCCCGCTGCGCACCTCCTGCCCGCGAATGTCGTCGGCCACTCCGGCCAGACCGAAATCCGTGATCACGACCTGCCCGCGCCCGTCGAGCATGATATTGGCGGGCTTTAGATCGCGATGCAGAACGCCCTTGGCATGGGCTGCCGCGAGTCCGGCACAAAGATGCCGGGCGATGTCGAGTGCTTTATCCGGAGGGAGACGCCCGATGCGCCGCAGCAAGGAAGCCAGATCCTCGCCGTCGACGTATTCCATGGTGAAAAATACCTGGCCGTCGACGTCGCCCACGTCGTAGACGCGGCAAACATTGGGATGTGAAACTCGCCGCGCCATTCGCACTTCGTTGCGGAAGCGTTCGACCAATCCTTCATCGTGCGCGGCTTCGTCAGGCAGAAACTTCAAAGCGACTGCCTGACCGAGCGTAAGGTCATCCGCGCGGTAGACCTCACCCATGCCGCCTTTGCCCAACAGGGCGATGATGCGGTAACGCGATGCCACCAGCCTCCCGGGAAGAAAACGGCCTTCGTTCAGCAAGTACTCGGCGGAACTGGAAGGCCGCGAGCTCGGCGGTCGCGAGGGAGGTCGTGACGAAGAACTCCGCGACGATGGCGGAGGCAGTGGCGATGTCGCGGTGGCTGCTAGATCAATCGTAGCCAAGTCGTCCGCGCCCGTATTCGAAGCTGGCCTTCCGCAGGAAGAACAGAAGCGAACGTTGTTCGATAACTCGGTTCCGCAAGCTAAGCACTTGGCCATTGAAAATTTCCCGCTCCAGTCTACCGCAGAGCTTATATCCCGACCTCTAAGATCAGACGCGTAAGATCAGACGCGCCCATTTTGTTACCATCCAAGGCGATGACTTCACGCTTGGGCGTGTGCCTGCGGCATCCTTTATTTCTCTTGTGTCTGGCGGCGGGACTGCTGGCTTTCGTGGTGCAATCCGGCGAGCTCGGCACCGCCGACACGATGCACCGCCTGCAGGCTACGCACTGGCTCTGGACTTCCGAGCCACAGGTGTTTCCCAGCGAGTATCCTGAGTTCGGCCTGCACGGCCGCGGCGGGCAACTTTATAGCTGGTACGGCATTGGCCAGTCGCTGCTCATGCTCCCCGCGGACCTGGCCGGCACCTGGATCGCGCACTGGCCCGTCTTTTCTGACTATGAGGATGACCCGGCCGTGCGCAGCATTGTCGTCAGCTATAGCACCAATATTTTGGTGAACGTGCTGACGGCGTTGATTGCGTTTCGTTTGCTGCGCCAGTTTCGTTTCACCTTGAAGGAGGGAGTGGCCGGCGTGCTAGCGCTGCTGTTCTGCACCACTCACCTGCATTACACGCAGAACATGCAGGAGAATAATTACATCCTGCTGCTGACTCTCGTCGGATTTTCGTATCAGTACGAGTGGCTGCGCAGCGGAAGCCGGCGAGTGCTCTTTGTGGGTTCCGCTGCGCTCGGCCTGAATCTGCTAACCCGCTTGACCACTGGGCTCGATCTGATTGCAGGCGGCGTCTTCCTGTTGGCCGTTCTCTGGTTTGAGCAACTGAGGGGCCGGGCTCTGTGGCCGAGGCTCCTTGAATACTGCAAGATTGCCGCGCCGGTCTACGTCTTTTTTCTGGCGGTCGATCGTCTCTACCAGTTTTACCGCTTCGGCTCGTTCACCAACACCTACGTCTCGCTTTTCGGGAAAGAGCAGCGCTTGCAGGATCCTACGCTGCCTGCAAACTTTCCGTGGACCACACCCTTTCACGAGGGCGTTCTGGGAGCGCTCTTCAGGCCCGAGAAATCAATCTTCCTGTTTGACCCGCTGCTGGCGCTGGCTCTTGTGCTGTTGATTTTATTGTGGAGGCGTCTGGCGCCCCAAGTCCGCGCCTACGCCGTGACCACGCTGCTGCTCCTCGCCGGCTATATCAGTTTTTACGCGCGCTACGCCTTCTGGGCCGGCGACTTCTCCTGGGGAGATCGCTACGTTTCGTCCGCGGTGGAAATGGTGGCGTTCCTCGCCGTGCCTCTGCTGCTGCGCCATCGCGCCAATCTGAGCCCCTGGATATGGCGCGGTGCAATCGTCCTCATCGCCGCCAGTTTCGTGATTCAAATTGCGTCGCTAGCGTTTTGGTTGCCGCTCGAGATTTACCAGATGGAGACGCTCGGCCATCCCACATTTGTGATCGCGCTGCGCTTCAAGAACATCACCGCCTTTGCCCTCGGCAAGATGGACGTCTGGGGCCTGAACACCGAAGCCATGACCCAGGACCCATGGGATTACGTCCACATCACCACGTGGAATTTCTTCCCATTCCTGCTGCGGAGAGTGGGAGCGGCGCCGGTTTGGGTAGTAGAGAGCGCGTTCGCGCTTTGGATCGCGGGCTTAGCCGGGCTCTGCGTAGCACTGTGGCGGCTCGGAATGACGCTTCATCGGCTTGATCGCCCGGAAAGATTGAAGGCTGTGTTTACCAGGCCAACGTGAGAAAACGCTTGAGGAAAATTGCCTAACTGGCGTTTGGCGATTGAATCATATTCTTCGGATAGAAGGCCGACATCGTTGCGAATGTCCAACAGCCGTTCGAACATCTGCACGGCTTCTTGATGGCGGCCCTGCAACTCGTAATTGTCCGCCAACCAGAATGAGCAAGGCAGAAATGTTCCTTCTCCATGGGGCATACCGTCTACGGCTGGATCTTGCGTGTAGCGTCCGACAAAGCCATTCTCCACGAGATGAGTTTCGATGGCTTTCACCGTGCCGATTACCCGTGCATCGTCCGGCGGAAGAAACCCAACCAGTGGCATCATCAGGAGACTGGCGTCGAGGTGTTTGCCGCCGTAATACTGCACAAAGGAATTCATATCCGCATCGAAACCCTGGCGGCAAACCTGCGCATGAATGGCATCGCAGAGTTTTTTCCATCGGGGAATATCCGTCGCGAACCGGCCCAGTTCCGCCATTTTGATCAAGCGATCGACAGCGACCCATGCCATCATCTTCGAATGGACAAAATCCCGCCGCGGGCCGCGCACCTCCCAAATGCCCTCATCCGGCTGCTCCCAGCCCGTCTCCAGGAATTCCAGCATCGCCAGGGCGACGTCGTTACGCTCATGCTGGGGCGGCCCCAGCCCGGCTTCGCGCGCCTGAAAAAGCGTGTTAGTCACCTCCCCAAAGATATCCAGTTGATATTGTTTGTAAGCGGCATTGCCGGTTCGCACCGGGATAGATTTTTCATATCCCGGCAGCCATGGCAGTTCCAGTTCCGTGAGCCTGCGTTCACCGCGCAGGCCATAAACGATGTTAAGTTCAGCTGGACTGCCCGCGACCGCGCGCAAAAGCCATTCCCGCCACTCTCGCGCCTCTTCTAAATATCCGGCATTGAGCAGCGCCTGCAGAGTCAGGGTTGCATCTCGCACCCAGCAAAACCGGTAGTCCCAATTCCGCACGCCCCCCAAAAGCTCGGGCAATGAAGTTGTCGGCGCTGCGACGATCCCGCCCGTGGGCAGAAACGTCAGCGCTTTTAGTGTGATCAGCGACCGTAGCACCGCGTCCCGCCATTCACCCTGATAACTACAGCGATCCGACCACTCCCGCCACCATCTTTCCGTGTTCTGAATCGCCTCGTCAATGTTTACCGGCACAGGTTCACGCTGTTGCGAGGGATACCAGGTCAGATCAAACGCAACCTTTTGTCCTTCCGCGATAGTGAACTCCGCCTCCGTCTTCATATTTTCACTGTGAAGCGGCACGTCCGCCCGCAGCCGGATCATATCTGGACCGGCGATAGCCGAGATCCCATTTTCGGTCCGCCGAACCCACGGCACCACAGACCCGTAATCAAATCGAATCACAAGTTCCAACTTCATCTGGACCCGGCCTCGAGTGCCGACGACCACGCGCAAAAGCTCAGGCGCCTCCTGGCGCGACATCATGCACATGCAATCGATGACCTTCGCGGATCCGTCTTCGGTCTCAAACTCCGTCTCCAGAATCAGAGTTCCGTCCCGATACTGGCGACGAATGCTTCGGACCACCCCCGCCGGTGAGATCGACCAATGCCCGTGTTCAGCAGTGCCGAGCAGCGCCGCAAAACAGGCCCCCGAATCAAAGTATGGAAGACAGAGCCAATCGATCGAACCCCGTTTCGAGACCAGGGCCGCCGTATGGCAATCGCCGATTATCGCGTAATCTTCAATGGGTATCGACAGGGACTCCCTCCGCCAATCGCGATTCGATGAAACTCGGCCCGGTTTTCGGAAGCCTTAACAATCCCGCAAGAGGAGCAACGGCCTTGCAGGCAGCCTGTGATCAAGGCTCAACGACATTGATTCGGTCGAGTTCTGATTCAGTCACGGTTGTCACGTCATACCCGTAAGCGCGCGGGACTCAGAGGGTCGCGTCGCAAAACGCGCGCTACTCCACTGTGACCGACTTCGCCAGATTCCTCGGCTGATCCACGTCGCAGCCGCGGCGCACCGCAATGTGATACGCCAGCAACTGCAGCGGGACGATTTCCAGAATCGGCGACAACTCTTCCGGCGCGGCGGGGACGTAGAGAACGTGATCCGCGGCTTCTTTGATTTCTTCGTCGCCTTCGGTCGCCAGCGCAATCACGACTCCGGAACGCGCTTTGACCTCTTTCAAATTTGAAGTCGTCTTTTCATAGCGCTGCACGGAGCCGGGGTTATTCACGTCTCGCGTCGCTATGACTACCACCGGGAGGTTCTCGTCGATCAAGGCGTTGGGGCCGTGCTTCATCTCGCCCGCGGGATAGCCTTCGGCATGAATGTAGGAAATTTCTTTCAGCTTGAGCGCGCCTTCGAGGGCGATCGGATAATGAATTCCGCGGCCCAGAAATAAAAAGTCGTGCACTTTCTGGTAGCGCTTGGCCAACTCATCGCAAGCCGCGTCTTGAGCGAGAACAATTTCCAGCTTTCCGGGAATGCGCGTCAGTTCCAGCATCGCCGCCTGGGACTGCTCGGCAGTCATGGTGCCGCGCACCTGCGCCAGATACATGGCGAAAATGTAGAGCGCGGTGAGTTGCCCGCTAAACGCCTTGGTCGAAGCCACGCCAATCTCGGGCCCGGCATGGGTGTAAATCGTGCCCGCGGCCTCGCGCGTGATCATCGATCCCACCACGTTGCAGATGGCCAGTGTCTTCGAACCTTTGGCCTTGGCTTCGCGCTGGGCGGCGATCGTGTCCGCGGTTTCGCCTGACTGTGAAATCACCAGCGTGATCGTTTCCGGCTCGACGATGGGATTGCGATATCTCCACTCACTCGCGTAATCCACTTCCACCGGCACGCGCGCCAGCGATTCGATCATGAACTTGCCGGCCTGCCCAGCATGCCAACTGGTTCCGCAGGCGATGATGTTGATCTTGCGCGCGGCCCGGAACTCGGCTTCGCTGATTTCCATCTGATCGAGAAAAATGTGCCCCGTATCCTGCGACACGCGCCCCAGTGCGGTGTCGCGAACCGCGCGCGGCTGCTCGTAAATTTCCTTGAGCATGAAATGCTTGAATCCGCCTTTTTCCGCCAGGATCGGGTCCCAGGTGACGTGCTGGATCTGCCGCCGGACCGGCCTTCCGTCGAAATCGGAAAGATGCACACCGTCGGGCGTGACCACGGCCAAATCGCCATCTGCCAGGAAGAAAATGTCGCGCGTGTGATTCAGGATTGCTGGCACATCCGAGGCCACGAAATATTCGTCGTTCCCCAGCCCGATCACCGCCGGAGGACCATTGCGGGCCACGACAATCTTGTTGGGCTCGTCGCTGGAAATCACGGCCAAAGCGAAAACTCCGGTGATCTGTTTCACCGTCTGCCGCACCGCGTCTTCCAGCAAAGGCCGCCGGCCGTCACCTGAGCTTGCGGAATATTTCTCGATGAGGTGGGCAATGATTTCGGTGTCAGTCTCGGTGGTGAACTTGTGGCCTTCTGCGATCAGCTGTTTCTTCAGGCTGAGATAGTTCTCCACGATCCCGTTGTGCACGACCACGATCTTGCCGGTGCAGTCACGATGCGGATGCGCGTTTTCTTCCGTAGGGCGTCCGTGCGTGGCCCAGCGCGTGTGCCCGATGCCATAGGTGCCGTTCAGCGGCTTCTGGCGGATCACTTCTTCCAGGTTGCGCAGCTTGCCCTCAGCGCGCCGCAGCTGCAATCCGTCGGCATCGCCGGCGACGGCAATGCCCGCCGAATCGTAGCCGCGATACTCCAACCGCCGCAGCCCCTCGATAATGATGGGGACTACACTCTTCTTACCGACGTAGCCGACAATGCCACACATGGAGAGACCTCAAAGGATTCCCCGGCCCGTGCCTATTCGACCCATGCTTACTCGGCCAGGGAGAAACGGAATTCTTCAATCACGGGATTGGTCAGGACTTCGCGGGCGATCCGCTCGACCTCGGCCTGCGCTTCTTCGCGCGAGAGTCCCCCATCGATCGTCAGCTCGAAATACTTTCCCTGGCGAACACTCTCCAGACCCTTGTAGCCCATCTTTTTCAGGGCGCCCTGAATGGTTTTGCCCTGCGGATCGAGGACGCTTTTCTTGAGAGAGACATAAACGTAGGCTGTCATAGAAAGTCTGGCATAAAAAAGTCATTATACGTGACGATAGCGTTCTCACCTCAGGCCTGAAGCATCCGCAACTTCTCATCCAGATCAGCCAGCGCGTCTTCAAGCAGCTTGCGGTGCCGAGGATTCTGGCTGGCTTCCATCTGCTGCAGAACTCTCTGGCGAGACAGTCGAAGGCACTCTTGCTCGCGCCAGAGTGCGGCTCTTTCAGCGCTCATCGCGGGATGCGGCTTGGCCGACTTATCGCTCGCTTCGGCCTGCTGCGCTTCCACCGACTTGCTTTCCCACCCTCTGGCCATGCGGTGATTATAGTTCCCGGCTCCCGGTTTCCGGCCGGCAATCGGCCCCCGCGTAAGACGAACTCTGCCGCTCGATTCCCAAAACAGTTCCTGAAAACGTATCAAGACGGAAAAAACATTAAATCCCAACGATTCTATGGTTATAATGCTTCCCGATTCGTACGGGTCCGCCTTTTGAGGGGGAGGCGGCTACGGGGAGTAGTATCTGTGTACCCCTCAAGCGTCACACGCTTGCACTTTGATTTGCCGGGACGGTTCACACCGTCAAATGTGGCTGGGACTACGCATCCATGTAGTTCTCATTGCCATCGACACGGCGATCTCTCGCGCTTTCTTCGCGCCGTGTCTCCCCTCTCGCTTGTTTTAACCTATCGTCTGCCAGGGATGGCTCAGAACCGTCGACTGATCGCGCGGAGGAGGTTTCGCCGTGGCGACTAATCCTTCCGACTTTGCTGCAGACAACCTGATTCCCTTCGCGCGCCCCGAAGCACTCGCCGAGCCGGAGAAATTACTCGCCGCCTACTTTAGTTCTTCCACCGTGGGCCTGTGTATCTTGAATCGTGAGTTTCGCTATATCGCCATCAACAGTGCCCTCGCGGAAATCAACGGCATTCCCGCGGCCGACCACTTGGGCAAGACCGTTCGTGAAGTTCTGGGAGAGGTCGCGGATCGGCTCGAGCCCGAATTTCAACGGGTATTCCACGAGCGCGAGCCGGTGAACTTCGAGGTCTCCGGGACGCTCTCCACAAGAAACGAAGCCGGCTACTGGATCGTGCACTACCTGCCCATCCAGGATGCTTCCGGAGAAGTCACGCGTATCGGCGCCGTTGTGGTGGAAATTACCACTCAAAAACAGCTGGAAAATGGGCTGAAAGACGTCGGCCGGAAACTGCGCCACGAAATGGACCGACTACAGATGGTGCTGGACTTGAGCAGCATCATGGCGTCGAACCCGAACCTGCAGCAGACGTTTCCGAAGATTTCCGCCCGCATCCGCCGCGTCCTGCGCCACGAGTACGCCGGCTTCGAGCTGCACGATCCCAACACCGGACTGCTGGTCCGCCAGGCCGAAGACTTTCCCTTAGGAAAAGGATTGCTCTCGTCCCTGCCCATCAGTCCCCACAACAGTCCCACGGGTCGCGCCTTGCGGGAGCGCGCGGCCATGATTTTCTCGAAGCACCAAATACAGGACTTTGAAGCCGAAATTGCCAAGAATTTTCTAGCGGAAGGTCTTCGATCCCTGTGCTGCGTCCCACTGGTCCGTCCCAAGGGCGCATTGGGAGTTCTCGTGCTGGGCAGTACCCGGGCTCACGCCTTTCAGGCCGAGGACTTGACGGTGCTGAATCAGGTCGCCACCCAATTCGCCGTGGCTCTGGAAAATCATCGAACCGCGGCGGAGATCGAGGCCCTGAGGCAGCGCCTGGCCGAAGAGAGAAAGTACCTGGAAGGCGAGGTCCGCTCCGAGGGCCGCTTCACGGAAATTGTGGGCGACAGTACAGCGCTCAAGCAGGTACTGGACCAGGTTGCGACCGTAGCGCCCAGCGAAGCTACCGTCCTGATTCTGGGCGAGACCGGCACGGGCAAGGAACTGGTCGCCCGTGCCGTGCATCGCTTGAGCCGCCGTAAGGGCGGCGCCTTCATCAAGGTCAACTGTGCCGCCATCCCTACCGGCCTGCTGGAGAGCGAACTTTTCGGACACGAAAAGGGAGCCTTTACCGGCGCAATCAGCCAAAAGGTCGGACGCATGGAACTGGCTGACGGCGGAACTTTATTCCTCGACGAAGTCGGCGAGATTCCCCTCGAGTTGCAGCCCAAGCTGCTGCGCGTGCTTCAGGATCAGGAGTTCGAACGGCTGGGCAGTAACCGCACGATTAAAGTGGACCTGCGCCTGGTGGCGGCGACCAACCGGGATTTGGCCAAGGGCATGGCGGAGCATGAATTTCGCAGCGACCTCTTCTACCGGCTCAGCGTGTTCCCCATCCGCGTGCCTCCGCTGCGCGAGCGGCGCGAGGATATTCCCTTGCTCATTCGCTACTTCGTGCACAAGTTCGCCCTGCGCATGGATCGCCAGATCGAAACGATTCCCAAGGAAACCATGAGAGCGCTGTCGGAGTGGTCCTGGCCGGGCAACGTTCGGGAACTTGAGAATCTTATGGAACGTTCCGTCATTCTGAGCGACGGCAACGCCCTGCGTGTACCGCTGTCGGAACTGCGCAGCGAAACCCACGCCCGCAGCTCCACGCTTCCTCCCAGCGCGGATCATAGTTTAGATAACGCCGAACGCCAGCATATCCTGCGCATCCTTCGCGAAACCCGCGGCGTGCTGTCTGGGCCCAACGGCGCCGCACATCGCCTGGGGCTGAAGCGCACCACTCTGCAATCGAAAATGCAGCGCCTCAAAATTACCCGCAACGACTACATGGGTGGCTGACCAAACCACTCCGTCAACGCTGTCTGAGGGCATGTCTCGCATTTTTTTGGCGAGCATAGGAATTCCTTCTTCTTGATGAGCTCCAGGTGAGCTCTAGTTCGTGCGATTTCTAGTTCGTTTGATAGAGATCGCAGAAGTGACGACGTGACGGCTAATCGGCAACTATGCCCAACAGTCGACATCTTCTCGCAAAGGGCCCGTCTGTCGAATTTCGGAACTTGTTCCAAACAAGTAAGTTCCACCATTCCCCATCCCCTCCCGTTTGCGGAACACGACGTGCACAACCCTGACTGATTCTGCCTCTGGCCGGCGAGCGATTTTTCCCCACCTCCCCAGCAGGCTTTGGTTCCAAACCAGCAGGCTCCGGGCGGGCTGACGTAGCCGGCTCTGTGGGGTGAGAGAAGTGGCATTAACCAACCGATGTCGACCGTTGCATACCGTCGCTCCTCCTTGCCTGGTCCAAGTTTTCCCCTCGCCCAAATCCCAGGCCGGCGTAGTCGGCGAACACTCGAATCACCCTGCGGGATGTACCCCGTGGTTGCGGGAACAGGCACTATCCCGGTTCGGGATCACGCACCGGCCCGATATTCAATCGAGTCCTCAGACTGAGCCGCAGGAAATCGACCCGTTCTATCTGTTTGCCTGTCACCTCGAGTGGGAGCAACGGGAAGATTCCGGCGCGGCCTGGGAACTGCTGGCTGCTGCGCAAAGTTTGCACGCCGATACTCGTGCCCATGCCCGCGCGCTGCTCTGCAGTTCGCACCAACTGGGAACCGTCGGCGCGAGTTCGAGCTTCATCACCAAGAAAAAGCGGTCCGCCGCTATGGAGACAAACATGAAGGGGCCCTATGGATTGGAGATCGTCGACGACTGCGCCGAGTGTATGAATCCCACCTCCGGCTTCTTTTGCAGCTTTTCCGAAGCGGCGCGGCAATCGCTGAACGAGGTCAGTCATAAGAGTGTTCTGCCGGCCGGGGCGATCCTGTTTGTCGAGGGTCAAAGTCCGCGCGGAATGTTCATTCTCTGCTCGGGGAGAGTGAACCTCTCCACAACTTCGCGTGAAGGCAAGATTCTGATCCTCAAAACCGCTGAAGCCGGGGAAGCTCTCGGCCTGAGCGCCGCCATCTCGGGTGTGGGCTATGAATCGACCGCCGCGACTTGTACTCCATGCCAGTTGAACTTTGTGGATCGCAAACACCTGCTTGAACTCATGGAGTCCCACAGCGAGGTCGCAGCACGCGCGGCGCTGTGTTTGAGCCGCGACTACCAGACCGCTTATCGCGACATACACGATCTGGTGCTCACCCGTTCCTCCGCCGGCAAGCTGGCGAGGTTATTACTCTCCAATTCACCGATCCAGAATTCGCCGATTCAGGGACTCGAGGACTCCGAGAGCCGCATCCATGGCACGATGACCCATGAAGAGATGGCGCAGCGCATCGGTTCGTCACGTGAAACCGTGACCCGGCTGTTAAGTGATCTGAAGAAAAAAAGGTTGATTCGTCTGGAGGGCTCGACGCTGGTGATTCGAGATCGCACGGCGTTGAAAGCCCTGGCAGTTTAGGCCTTCCCCCCCTGGGAACCGGAGGACGGTTGCTCTCTCTCACCGTCCTCCGGAGTTGTTATGAACGGAACGTAGAAGTGAAGTTATGTATTCCGGTTCGCTCATCAACGATCTTTTTGCTGTGGTCGAACGAGCCGACACGGAACGAGCTCGCGCAGAGCGCAGCCAGATAGAGCAAGCCCACGTTGTACGAGATCATGGGAATTCGCGCGCCGCTCACGCGGAAGCGCAGGCGATCGCCTGTCAGTGCTCCGGTGAGAGCTTAGAGCCGGAACAGTTCCCGCAGGCGCCTGGTCTGAGCCCGGCTGACTGGAATCTCTGTCTGTTTCTTGTCGTCCATGCGCAACTGGTACGAGCTCTTGAACCACGGAACGACTTCGCGGATGCGGTTGATGTTCACCAGGTAGGAGCGATGGGCCCGCCAAAACAGATTCGTATCTAAGCTGGCCAGCAGTTCTTCCAGAGTCCGGCAGTTAGATTGTCCCTCCATGCCCACCGGCCCTCCGGTCACCACTGTAATCACGCCATCTTCGATCCAGGCGTAGCAGATCTCCCGCTGGTCCACCAGAAACATGCGGCCCAGCGCTTTGAGCAGAATCTTCGCCGCCGGCTGTTTCTGCGACTCGATCATCCGCACCAGCGTGTCGATCTTCTCGGCCGGGAGCCCGCCCGCGTCCTGCTTGGCCCGCGCTTTCTGGATCGCCTGCGCTACGCGCTTCTTGTCAAACGGTTTCAGCAGATAATCGACCGCATTCACCTCGAACGCCTTCACCGCGTACTGATCAAACGCCGTGGCAAAGACAATCTTGGGCAGGGTAATTTTTCGGTCGAGCAGCTTCTTGATCACTCCGAACCCGTCAAGCCCTGGCATTTGGACGTCGAGAAACACCAGATCAGGCGCGTGCTCTTTGATCAGGTTGACGGCTTCGAGGCCATTCTTGCCCTGGGCCACGACATTCACATCGTCGGTGTTTTTCAGCAGGTAGGCGAGTTCGTCGCGGGCCAGTTGCTCGTCGTCCACGATCACTGCGGATAAAGCCAAAGCCATTACGTTGCTCCGGACCGGTGCTGGGCACCCGATGTCTCGCCGGGCGCCCCATGTCTCGGGGTTCTTGCGAGACGTGGGATTTGCCAGCACTACTGAGCTGAGTATAGTGCTCCAATTTTCTCAGCGCAACGCGCTTGACCGGCTTGACGATCAGAGGCGTTATTGCGGCTTCTGCATCATTCCGCCCATGTTACCCATTTCCATCTTGGTATAGCCGGCGGGAACCTCGAACAGACTCGCCGGCTGCGTTCCTTCCTGAATGTTGCGCAGTTCCCAGCCCGCGTTCTTGCCCTGCCACTTCACGGGAAAGCGGAGCTTCGGATCGAGCCAAACGTCGCTCGTGTCGCCGTTCGCATTGGTGGACTCGTACTTCACCGTGGTGCGGCCGTTCACGGTATCACTGCCGACTTTGTGGCAGCTCCCGTTCTTGTTCTGCGCCAATTGCATCCAATCCGAACAAGCGGCCTCCACATCGCCAGTACGAAAGAAGTTGTAGGCAGTGCGCTGGCCGGCCGATTGCGAGGACATTTCCATATACATGTGCATTTGATCCATCAACACGGTCGTGGTCTGCGTCGCCAGATTGATAATCACCGCGCCCCCGCCCCTGGGATCCTTCTTCGCCGATTCGAACCGAACCTTATCTTTGGAGAAATACATTTTCCCGTTGCTGGGATGGTCAGGTTTCTGCGTGTCCACCATCTCGGCGGAAAACTCAGTCTGCGCAAACGAAAAACTCGCAGCCAGTAGAAATACGATCAAGCACGAAGTTCGCATCGTCATTCGCATCATCCGTTGCAACATGCAGTCTCCTTTAGGTAAACCGGGTGTTTCCACCTCGAGTGAATGCCCCGAGAAAAGAGCGGGGAAAGCATAACAGAAGAAGCTGCCGCTTTCCGTTTAGGCCACATTTTCCAGCGCCAGCGCCATCCCCATGCCGCCGCTCACGCATAGCGTGGCCACGCCGCGCTTCGTATTGCGTTTCAGCATTTCATGCAGCAGCGTGACTGTGATGCGCGTGCCCGTACACCCGATGGGATGCCCGAGCGCGATCGCCCCGCCATTCACATTGAGCCGCTCGCGATTGAAATTTAACGTGCGGTCGCAAGCCAGCACCTGCGCCGCGAAGGCCTCGTTCAATTCGATCAGTCCAAACTCATGAAGCCGGAGATTATGTTTGTCCTCGAGTTTGCGCAATGCCGGGACCGGCCCAATCCCCATCGTTCGCGGATCTACGCCAACCGACGTGACCGCGACGATGCGCGCCAGCGGCTTCAGATTGTTGGCTCGTACGAAATGTTCATTGGCCACGACCACCGCTGCGGCACCGTCGGTGATTCCCGAAGAATTTCCCGCGGTGATTGTTCCTGTTTTCGAGAAGACAGGCGCCAATTTCCCTAGCTTCTCCATGCTCGCGTCCGCGAACGGATGTTCATCGCGCGCAAACATAGTCGCCCCTTTTTTTCCTGCGATCGTCGCCGGAACAATCTCAGCATCAAACCGGCCCGCCGCAATCGCACGCGCCGCCCGCGTCTGCGACAAAAGTGCAAATTCGTCCTGCTCCTCGCGGGTAATCTTGTACTGCTCGACCAGCACTTCGGCGGTCTCGCCCATCACCATCTTCGCCAGCGGACAATAAAACCCGTCGCGATACATCCCGTCCACCATTTCGTGATTGCCCAGCCGATATCCCCAGCGCGCGCCGTCTAGATAATAAGGAACCCGCGACATCGACTCGGTTCCGCCCGCCAGAATGCAGTTGGCGTCCCCCACCATGATCGCCTGATACGCCAGCGCAATCGCTTTCATGCCGGACGCGCAAGCCTTGTTCACCGTGAACGCCGGAACTCCCTCGGGCACACCAGCGCGCACGGAAATCTGCCGCGCCACATTCGGACCACCCCCGGCCTGCCGCGCGCAGCCCATAATGGTCTCGTCCACCTGCGCCGGCTCGATCCCCGCGCGATCCATTGCACCCTTGGCCGCGACCACGCCCATATCGGCCGCGGTCAGCGAAGCCATCGCGCCGCCAAATTTCCCGATCGGCGTCCGCACGCCCGAAAGAATATAGATCCCCGGCAAACCGCACCTCCAAACGCTTGAGTCTAGCAGGGTACGAAAGAAGGCTGAAAGATCACGAGTCCGGCGAGCAGATTCTGAATCCGCAGCCGTGCGACGTTAGAGACAGAATGACACCCGGGAGGATTGGCTGACTCTTGCGAACCCGGCTCGCCCAGCGTGCATTGCTGCCCTCTTTTCCGATACATTATTAGTTCTCGTGCCTTGGTCTGAATCATGCTTGATCTGAATTTCGTACGCGAAAACCTACCGTTGGTGGAAGAGAAGCTGCGCCAGCGCGGCATGGATCCGGCTGCTGTGCTGAAGAACTTTCGCGAGGTTGATACGCAGCGCCGCCAAGCCATTACCGAGGCGGAGAGCAGCAAGGCGCAGCGCAACAAGGCGTCGGAAGAGATTGCTAAATTAAAAAAGTCCGGACAGGACGCCGCGGCCGCCATGGCTCAGACCAAGGACCTGCGAGAGAAAATTCAGACGCTGGAGAAAACCGCCTCCGATCTCGATGCGCAACTGCGCGATATTCTCTTGGGCCTTCCCAACCTGCCGCACGCCAGCGTGCCCGTCGGCCATGGTGCCGATGACAATGTGGAAGTGCGACGCTGGGGCACGCCGCCCAAATTTGATTTCGCTCCCAAGCCGCACTGGGACCTGGGCGCTGAACTGGGCATCCTCGACATGGAACGCGCCGTCAAGCTTACTGGTGCGCGCTTCGCCGTCTACTGGGATCTGGGCGCGAAACTCGAACGCGCACTCGCGAACTTCATGCTCGATCTGCACACGCGCGAGCACGGCTACACAGAGGTTCTGCCGCCGTATCTGGTGAATTCCGAGTCGATGTATGGCACTGGACAGCTGCCGAAATTTGCGGCCGATCTTTTCCGGGTGCCGCACGGAGAGAAAGATCTGTGGCTGATTCCAACGGCGGAAGTTCCGGTCACAAATCTTTATCGAGACGAAGTGCTCGACCAGGCGCGGCTGCCGGTTTCACTCACGGCGTATACACCCTGTTTCCGCAGCGAGGCGGGATCGTACGGGAAGGACGTGCGCGGCATCATCCGACAGCACCAGTTTCAGAAAGTGGAATTGGTGAAGTTCGCGCATCCGGAGCACTCCTACGAAGAACACGAAAAACTCACGCGTGATGCCGAGGAAGTTTTGCAGAAGCTTGGGCTGCATTACCGCACGATGGCTCTGTGCACCGGCGATATGGGGGCGGCTTCGGCAAAGACCTATGACATTGAAGTCTGGCTGCCGGGGCAGCAAGTGTATCGCGAGATTTCGTCGTGCTCGAATTTTGAGGCATACCAGGCGCGGCGCGCCAACATTCGCTACCGGCCTGAGGGCAAGAACAAGACCGAGTTCGTGCACACGCTGAACGGCAGCGGGCTGGCTGTGGGGCGAACTTGGGTTGCGATTGTGGAGAACTACCAGCAGGCTGATGGGAGTGTGATCATCCCGGAGGCGCTGCGGAGTTATATTGGGGCGGATCGGATTACGCCGAAGAGCTTCTAGCTGCTAGCTTCTAGCTCCTAGCTAAGCGTCGGCACAGAAGGGTTCAAGCGGTAGTGGAGGGTTTGAAACATGCCCTGCGCGAGATCCCCTTCGACTTCGCTCAAGGCAGGCTCTCGCTTCGTTCGTGAAAACGGGGGGCTTCGGACGACGCCTCGTTGAAAGGGAGTCGAAACTGAGCCGCTGAGGGTTGAAGCTAGTAGCTAGTAGCTAGGAGCTAGTACACTTGCACAGAGTGGAAATCACGACGACGGCGCCCAGCGCGCCCCTGCCAATGAACGCCATGTGGCGAACAATTCGCGGATACATTCTTTGGCAATACGAGCGGGGCACGCTTCACTACGACATCATGGTCACGCTGATCATTCTTTTTTTGTGGTTTTCGCCGAAGGTGATTAACTTTAACGATAAACCGATCGCCCGCAATCCGCATCCGACGGATGTGGTTGTATCGGCCGACACCGAGGGCCATCTTTTCTATCAGGTTGCGGCCAGCGCGATTTCGCCGGGCGATGACCAGTCAGTACGCGAGCAGTTACTGCAGATTATCGAGCCGATTTCGGGCGCGGTTTCGATTGTGAGTTATGAACGGATTTCCGACCCCAAGGGACAAGTGCAGAGCTACAAAGTGCTGGCCAAGCGGGATTAAAATTGTGCAACTGCGGTGGGCGGGTTCGACGATCGAAATGACGGTTCCGCAATGAAAAGCTTTCCACTCTTTCTGCCGATCGGGTTCCTCTGTGCTCTTCTTCACTTTCACTTCGCGCCCCAAACGCCGGCCGACGCAAATCCGTTGAACGCGGTGCTGAAAAAGATGGATACTGCGGCGGCCAGCTTTCGCACCACCCAGGCAGATTTCGAATGGGACTTCTACGAAAAAGTCATCGCTGAGGTCGACAACGTTCAAACCGGCACGATCTACTACCGCCGCTCCGGCAAAGAAATTGAGATGAAGGCCGATGTCAAGACGGAAGGACCCGACCTCAAGAGCCTGAAACCCGAGCCAAAGTACGTGCTGTTCAGCCAGGGCAAGATTCGAGTCTATCAACCCAAACCGGACCAGGTGACCGAGATCGATCTCAGCAAGGACCGCTCCGTCGAAAGCTATCTCGTTCTTGGCTTTGGCGGCAGCGGACAGGATCTGCTCAAAGCCTTCGACGTGACTTATGTCGGTCCGGAGAGCATTGCCGGCGTGGCCACGGCGAAACTACAACTCGTCCCCAAGTCTGACAAGGTGCGCAACACCTACCATCGAATTCTTCTTTGGATCGACCTCGAGAGAGGAATCTCGGTGCAGCAGCAGTTCTTTACGCCACAAGAGGATTACCGCCTGGCCAAGTACTCCAATATTCGCGTTAACGAAAAGGTCTCGGACGACGTTTTCAAGCTAAAAACCACAAGCAAGACGCAGACCCTATCACCTCGCGGTTAAGTTGTTGAATTAAAAGGGTAAGAAATGTGCTGAGTTTTGCACACTGGCAAGCTATACTGACCGCTCCTTCTTTTGGGCATTGGAGCAGTTGGATTTATTCATGGCCAAGGTTTTCACGATTACAGTCCCGCCTAAGTTGGGAAACAAGCGCAGGGAGCGTACCTCAGATCCACGCTATGTGGATGGGCAGCGACTGCTGGTGGAAGCCATGAAGTATCTGGCGCAGGCCGACCCGGTCAGTAACCGCCCCGCGATCGAATTGATTTCCGAACACGTCCGGACCCGTTTCCGCATGAGCGACTCGCCGCTGGGTTAAGCCGATTGCTGGGTTAGGCTGATCAACCGTCCGATTCAACCTCTTACAAATGCAGCAGTGAAAAAGCTAGGGACGGCTTTCGCCGTCCCTATAGTGTTTCCCCGCGCGAGTGCAAATCTCAGAAGGCAAATCTTATCGAGAATTGCATCACCCGAGGCGTCGTCAGCGTCCGTTGGAACTTGCCGAAACCGGTGATGTCGACCAGGTCTTCGGTCTCCACGGCGTTGGCAGCGTCAAAGCGGACAGAATTGGTGACGTTAAAAACTTCCCACGAGAATCTGAGCATCCGAGTCTCGCTGAACATCCAACTCTTGTTGAGGCCGCCGTCAATGGAGAAAAAGCCGGGGCCGCGGAAGTTGTTGCGCTGGCCCGCTTCGCCAGGGTAAGTGTCACGGAATGTAACCGTCCCCGAACTCGGAAGATAAGGGCACTGGCACTGGATGCTCTGCGCATTCTTGAATGCATTGGGGATGCCGCTCGAGTCGATGTATACACCGGTCTTTGGTTTGGGCCCAACCAGAACCGACGTACCTTCGAGTTCGAAATTGGTTGCCCACCCCGTTCCGGCTGAAACGCTGAAGGGGAAACCGCTGGTCCAGCGGCCCAGGCTGCTCAATCCCCACCCGCCGAACATGGAATTCAGGACGCGGTTTCCGGTGCTCCAGCGCCGACCTTTGCCATAGGGAATATCCCAGATCACGTTGAAGTTCAACTGGTGCGTGGTATCGAAGTCCGAGGTCCCGCGCCATAGGTCAGGAGACCAGGCATTGATCGCCTGATTGTTATAGGCAACGCCGCCGGCGGCTTCGAATCCATTCACGCGTTCGGCGTTCGAGCTGGCGTCAATGGAATGGGAATACACGTAATTCAGGTCGAACTGCAGGCCCGCGCTCATAGCGTGACGCAGTGTGACCTGCAGCGCGTTATAGCTGCTGTTGCTGCGGGTCTGCCAGCCATAGAGCGAAGAGAACTGGTCCTGGTAGTAGCTATAAGGAGTGCCGGGCCCATAATACGTGCCGCCGGCGGCGTTACCCGCACATGCCGGGTAGCAAAACACGTCCATAATCTCCTGCGCGGTAGTCTCGTTGCCCGCGAAGCAGTAGAACTCGTCATACAGGTTTTGCGTCGCCGTCGGGCTCACAGGAACGGCTCCGTTGGTCGGCGAGCACGGCGTATTCGAGTTGGTGCCAGAGAGCAGGCCGGGACCTGCCGCCTGCGGGAACAGATTCTCCCAGTAGGGGATCGGCTGGATACTATTGATGGGAGTGTTCGCGGCTGCAGCTTTGGAGAACATCTGCGCCGCATTGAAGTAATCAAGCCCGCTCTTAGGATCCACGAGGTCGAGCGGTTGCGCCAGATCGACTTCCTGTAGCAGGTGATGCGCGAAGCGTCCGGTGTAGGTGGTCGACAGCACGAAGTCGTGGGCAAACTCGCGGGTGAAAGAGAAGTCAATCACCTCCGAGTAAGGGGTCTTCAGGTGATCGTCGATGCCCCAGGCGATCGCCAATCCGTAAGTATTGGGATTATTGGGAGGAGTGTAGGGAAAGCCGCTGGGGGGAGTGGCGATTTCGCCAGCAGGTAAGCTACCCGGCCCCGTCAGTTGGGTGAAGCGCGGAGAGTCGTCCACGGTGGAGAGGCCGGCTGGATTGCTGAACGTGGAGGTTAATCCCCACGATCCGTTGCGGTCGAAAGTGTTGACGACGCCCTCGCCGAAATGATCGAAGTAAATGCCGTAACCGGCACGAAGGGAACTCTTGCCGGCGTCCCCAACGATCATGTGCCAAAAGCCGCTGGCCGCGTGGGGCGAATAGGCAATCGCGAACCGGGGCGCGAGATTCCTGTAGTCCCAGGCCCAGTAGGGCTTGGCGTGGTTGGCCTGCCCGGAGAGGTTAAAGGTCAAATCGGGTTGATCCACGTTGCCCAGATAGGCTTCTTGCCCGCGGGTCTTGAACCACTGATCCATATCCACTGTAGGAGACACCTGGTTTCCCCTGTTCTCAAAGGGAGGCTGCAGGAGGGAATAGCGGACTCCGTAGGTCACAACCAGGTTGGGAGTCATGCTCCATTTATCCTGCAGGTACAGCTCCCCTTCGAAGTTCTGAAAGTGACGCGGAACCAGTTCTCCGTTGGGAATTTGCTGGCCGAACTTATTCTGGTTGGCCTGGGTGAAGGTTTCGCTGAGTATCCCAGCCACGTCCATGGCAGCAAAGCTATAGGAAGTGCCGAAGTTCGAGTCCACATCCGGATAGGGGCCACCTGCGTAGGAATCCATGAGCGAAGGGTCGAGGCTGACGCCTTCGTTGGCGATGAACGACGGATCTAGCCAATACAAGTTGGTCTGCGCGAAAGAAATGTTGTCTGCGTTGGATTGACGATTGTTGCGGATGAGGCGCCAGTTGGTGCCAAATTGAATGGTGTGCGTGCCCTTAGTCCACGATACGTCGTCCGCGAAATTGTTCACAGGCACGTTGGTGAGGATGGTCTGGCTGCCGAAAGCTTGCGTATCGTCGAGGCCGCGAAAGTTAACGAAATCCTGGTTATTGATGCCGCCAGTCCCGAGGCCCTGGCGGACGAATGCATAACGGAAATTATTGATCACATTGTTGGAGATCAATGCTGTATAGCCCGCAGCGATTCCTTTGCTGTTGTTGGTGATGAAGGCGTAGGGCGGCTGTCCGGGAAACTGCGGCGGCTGCTTCTCGTGGTCGTTCTGCAGGTTGCCGCGCACAAATAGCGAGTGGGTCCCGCTGGCGTTGATTTTGTAGTCGAGCTTGACGATGTAGGTGTCGTGTTTGATCGGATCGGCACCCGGGAAGGTGTACCCGGCTGTATTCAGCAGGTCGCCTTCGCTGCTGGAGTTGGGGAGCGGGTATTTGGTAAACAACGCGGCAGGATTGGCACCGCCGATATTGGTAATTAACCCGTTCGGCCCCGGTCCGCCCCAGAGATTTCCTGGGGTGACCGGACAGGTTCCGTTGGAAGCACAGCCCGTCCCGGCCGGGTTGCCTTGATCGAGGGCAGCAACCTGTCCGGGCGTAAGAGTTGCGATGTCAAATCCCGCAAAGGTCTGGCCGCCTCCAACCACACTGATGATTGAGTTCGTGGTAGAGCAATTGGGGTCGCTTCCCGGATCGCAGAGATATTTCAGTTCGCCGTCGGCCATGCTCTGGGTTGGCACTTCACGCGTGACCTGTTCCTGATCCGAGGTGCGCTGGCCTTCGTAAGCCATGAAAAAGAAAAGCCGGTCTTTTTTGATCGGCCCGCCGAACGTGCCGCCGAACGTATTGCGCAGAACAAATCCCGGAACGTTCGGCAAATTGTTAGCCAATTCCGATTGCTTGTTGAACCAGTCGTTGGCCACGGTGAAGTTGGGCCGATAGTATTCATACCCCGAACCGTGGAATGCGTTGGTGCCGCTCTTGGTGACCAGATTCACCTGCGCGCCCGAGGACCGGCCGGAGTTCGCGTCGTAGTTGCCGGTCGTCACGCGAAATTCCTGGAGTGAATCGAGCGTGGTGCGCATGGCGCCTTCGAAAGCGAAGCCTTCGAGTTGATCGTTATCGTCCAGACCGTCGAGCGTGATGTTGGTCTGGTCGCTGCGGGCACCGTTGACCGCGCCCCCGCGACTGTCAGACATCTGCTGATCGTCGGTGGTCTTGCCGATGTAGGTCACGCCAGGCTGCAGGCTGAGAATGGCCACGGGATCGCGCCCTTCGGAAGGCAGGTCGGTCAACTGGCGGGAATTGAAGTTATTGCCCAAGGTCGCGTCCTGGGTGTTGACCTGTGGCGCCTCACCGGTGACGTCAATGATCACCGAGCCGCCCTGTACTTGCAGAGCCATGTTCACAGTCGCCGGACTGCTTACCTGCAACACCACATTCTCCCGTTTGGTCGTGGCAAAGCCGGCAGCCGTCACAGTCATGACGTAGGTGGAGGGAGGCACTTCGAGGAACTGATATGTCCCCTGGTCATCTGTTTTGACGGTTCTCGAAAAGCCTGTCGACTTGTTGCTGAGAGTGACCGTGGCTGCGGCGACCATGGCCCCTTTAGCGTCTGCGATGGTGCCGTGGAGGGACGACGTTGCAGATTGCGCGAAGGCCAAGGTGCCGAGCGCGAGGAATGAGCCGATCACTGCCAGGCCGATCGCTGCTGACCTGATCACTGCCGCCACTAGCCGTGAGCCAGAACGCATAGAAAGCTCCCTTCACCCGAAAGGGCGTCGTTTTCTGATTACGTCATACCCAGGAGAGCAGAGACGAAACGGAGAACCTGGGGCCCTGATGGGGCGCTATTGTGCAACTTCACCACCATAATGTTCAAGCGGAATTTGCGGCACTTATGGCTTCTTGAAACGATAAACTACGGCATTTCAACCGCCGGCACTTCCAGAATTGGAAGTTTATGCACGCCGATGGAAGAGCGCCGAGGCAAGAACGATCACCACGGGATAGCATTCCAGCGTGTAGCGAGGCTCGGGATTCTCCAGGCTCCCAAGAAACGCGGAACGCAGCAGCAGAAATAAAACAAATAGTCCGATGCCGAAAAATTCGCGACCACGCATCAGACCAGCCGCCGCCAGTGCGACGTAGGCCAGATTTACTACACCGAACCCGAGGCTGACCGCGAGCCAGAAACCGTCGTCGTTAAATTCCCACCAGCGCGGGTCCGACGGAAACAACTCGGTTCGCGGACGCAGCCACATGTCGGCGATGCGCACCGTCGGAAGCCAAATGTAATAGCGCAGAGGCGCGGCGTGCACCCGCTCGGCTGCCAGGGTCGCGAAACGGGCATCGAGTTCTGCAGTCATATCGTGATCGCCGTTGTATTCGGACACGAGTTCGCTGGTCTGCTGGCGCTGCTGCTCGGAATCGAAGGCCCGCTGCGGCAAGCGCGTAAGGTCCAACTCCGCTCCGGGGATCGCCCAGTAGATCTCCTGCACGGAAACGTAGTCGGCCATCCAGGTCTTGACCCAGCGGTTGAAGCCGGTCATGACGATATCGTCAGCGTCGGTCGCATAACGCGGGGCCAGGGGCTCGAAGCGGTGCAGAGTGTGCAGATTCCGGGCAGTCCAGGGAATCAGCGGAGCGGTCGCTCCGGCCCCGAGCAGCAGGCCTGCCCAAAAGATGGTTCGAGCTCGGGCTCGATCGATTCGCAGCAAGCGAACAAGCAGCCAGAGGAGATATCCGCCGATCGCTGCGAGTAAGATTCCGCCGTCAGGCCGCAGCAGAATCGCAGCCCCCACCGAGAGTCCGCAGCCGAGCCAGACGACATTTGGGTGAGGGCGTGGCAGAGGAGTGCGCGTCTCTGTCTCGCCGACGGCGAGGCCGCGGGAAGCCAAGTCGAGAGCTAAGACGGTGAAGAAAGTCTCGAGAGTCTCGGTGAGAGCCGCGGCCGCATAATTGGCGAGAAAGGGACAGAGCGCCGCCAGGAGAAACGCGGCCTGCGCGGCTCGTTCGGAGAACAGCCGCCTCGCCAGATCGGCAATCAGAAAGCAGGTCGCCAAATCGAACAGCACCTGCACCAGCAGGACTGCCCGGAAATTTTCGTCTCCGAACAGCGCGAAGATCGCCGCCAGAAATGCCGGATAACCCGGCAGCCGCGAGAGCGTGGGCACGACCACGCCAGAGTTCGTGATGCCGTAAACTCCATGCTGCAACCAGTTCTCCGCGATGTTGGCGTAAAAACGGGAGTCGTCCGTCACGCCCGGAAAATACGCCACCAACAGCACTCGCAGGCCCAGGCCCGACAGGGTCGCCCACACAAAGAACCGCGCCCGTTTTCGCACGAAGTTTCCGATGTGCTTTCCCTCGAAACCCGTCCGCTCTAGTTGCCGCACGCTGCGAATCATAGCGCGTTTGCGGCGATCCCGGCTCACGGAAACTGCGTCTTTGACCCAGCGCAGCTACTCGCCCTGCCCTCCGAGAATTGACCGTGTGCCCTCTACGGCATACGATTGACACTACTCTTCGCTCACCCATGGCCCAGCCCGTCTTTTATGATCCTCGACGCGCCCGGTGGAAACGCCTGCGGCGATTGGTCGACGCCACCGCCGTTCTGGTTTCTGCGCTGATCCTTTTTTTCGTCTACACGGCGTTGCGGGATGAGCCCCTGCCCGAACTCTTGTTCTCACCTCAAAAGCGCGCCTTCAAGGCCCTGAAGGAAAGTGAGAAGGAGAAAGCCCGGGATCGCGTCAAAAAGGCTGCGGCCCGCTCTCACCGCCGATCCAAACTGGCCGCGTCGCAGGTCAAGCTCAATCAGGAGGAAGGAATCCGCGCGGCCTTCTACGTGCCCTGGGACGCCGCCAGTTTCTCGTCCTTGCGTTCTTATGCTCACCAAATCGACATTCTTTATCCTGACTGGTTGCACGTACTCACCGCTGACGGAAGGCTCCAGGGTGTCGACGATCAAACCAATAAATATTTTGATGTGATACAGCGCAACGCCCAGGGCAGCACGGTACTTCCGGTCGATGACCGGGTGATGCCTTTTCTGAAGACCGAAGACCCCAGCATGGAAGTCTTCCCCATGGTGAACAATTCCGACGGCGCAAACTGGGTTGGAGACATTGTTGGGTTCATGAATAGTCCCGAGGCCCGCGCACGCTTTCGCCAGCAAGCTGGGCAGTTTCTCTCGTCCGGCCGCTACCGGGGCCTGATGATCGACTTTGAGGCGTTTCCTCCCACCGGCCAGCCCGGTTATGTCGCACTGTTACAGGAACTCTCGGGCGATCTGCACGCTCGCGGAATGAAGCTTTACGTGGCGGTTCCGCCGCACAGCAATGAATACAATTACCCGGCAATCGCGGCGGCGGCCGACGGCGTCGTGCTCATGAATTACGACGAGCATTATCCCGGCGCCGCCTCTGGCCCCGTGGCGTCACAGGATTGGTTCCTGCAGAACCTCACGTTTGCCAAGACCGTCATCCCGCAGGAAAAGATCATCTGCGCCATCGCCAACTATGGCTACGACTGGGTGCTGAAGCCCAAGAAAGGGAACCTGCCTGCTGACGAACACGACCACATCGTCAGCGTTCAGGATGCCTGGCTGGCGGCGCGCGATTCCGATGTGGACGTCAACTTCGATGATGACGCCATGAACCCACATTTCAGTTACCTCGACGAGCGCAGCGTGCAGCGCGATGTCTGGTTCCTCGACGGGGTGACAGCGTTGAATCAAATGCGATCCGCACAGAATCTGGGTATTCAGACTTTCGCGCTGTGGCGCCTGGGGAGCGAAGACCGCTCGTTGTGGAAGGTTTGGGACATACCCGGAGACGCCGGCGCCACTGACAAACTGAAAGACGTGCCGCCCGGCGCCGACGTCGACATGGAAGGCCAGGGCGAAATTCTGCGCATCGAAGATCCGCCGGCTCACGGCACGCGCGATCTGACCGTCGATGGCAACAGCAAGATGATCACTGACGAGGTCTTTCAGACCTTGCCGGAACCATACCGCGTGGGACGCTACGGCTATAGTCCGAACAAAGTCGCGCTCACCTTTGACGACGGTCCCGACCCCGAGTGGACTCCGAAGATTCTCGACGTGCTCAAGGCCAAGCACGCCACTGCCACATTTTTTCTGATCGGGATTCAAGCCGACAAGTTTTCTGGCGTCGCGAAACGGATTTACAACGAAGGCAATACCATCGGGAACCACACCTTCACTCATCCCGACATCAGTAACATTTCGGACGTATATGTGAGGGTGGAACTGAATCTTACCGAGCGGCTTTTCGCCAGCCTGATGGGGGTGCGCGTAACACTGATGCGGCCGCCCTACGCAATTGACGAGGAACCTGACACTGCCGACCAGGTTCGCCCGCTCCAAATACCGCAAGACATGGGCTACATCACGGTGGGCAATCGGATCGATCCCAATGACTGGAGCGGAGAGCCCTCGGCTGAAAAGATCGCTTCGTATGTGCTGGCGCATCTGCCGCCTTGCCGCCAGGAAGATCTGCGGTGCGGCAACATCGTGCTGCTGCACGATGGCGGCGGCAATCGCGCAGAAACCGTAAAAGCCCTGCCCATGATCATTGACGGCGTCCGGGCTCGGGGATACGAAATTGCTCCGGTTTATGAATTGATCGGCAAGACCCGCGCGGACGTAATGGCGCCCCTGCCGCCCGGCGAGCTTTGGGCGGCCCGGCTCGACCGCTTCGGCTTTTGGCTGTTCGACGCCAGCATCGTCTTCATCACCTGGATTTTTCTGGTAGGCGACCTGCTCATGACCGGACGCCTCATCTTCATCGGAGCGGCGGCCGTCTATGACCGCGCGCGCGAAAAGATTCTCGGCAGGCCCGCGGAAGTCGCGTCCTACAAGCCGAAAGTTGCGGTGCTGATTCCCGCCTACAACGAAGAGAAAGTAATCGAGCGTACTATTCGCGCCGCGCTCAACTCGAATTATCCCAACCTGCGCGTCATAGTGATTGACGATGGATCCAAGGACCGCACGCTCGAAGTGGCGCGCCGCGCCTTCGCCGCCGAGACCGCAGCGGGAAAGGTTCTGATCCTCACCAAGGAGAATTCCGGCAAGGCCGAGGCGCTCAACTTCGGCATCGAGCACATCGGAGATGCCGAGCTCTTTGTAGGTATCGACGCTGACACCATTATCGCGCAGGACGCGATCACGCGACTGGTGCCGCATTTTATCAATCCTAAAGTCGGCGCCATGGCGGGCAATGCCAAGGTTGGCAATCGCGTCAATCTGTGGACGCGGTGGCAGGCTCTTGAATACATCACCAGCCAGAATTTCGAGCGCCGCGCTCTCGACGTGCTGGGCGCGGTCAGCGTGGTGCCCGGCGCGATCGGCGCATGGCGAGTTTCCGCCGTGCGCGAAGCCGGAGGGTACCACCTTGACACCGTCGCCGAAGACGCCGATCTCACCATGGCCCTGCTGCGCCGCGGCTATCGCGTCGAGTACGAAGACATGGCGCTCGCCTACACGGAAGCGCCCACCAATGCGAATGCGCTGATGCGCCAGCGTTTTCGCTGGTCCTTCGGCATCCTGCAGGCCGTGTATAAACATCGCGGTGTTTTCGCTCGCAAAGGCGCGCTGGGATGGGTCGCGCTGCCCAACATCGTCATCTTCCAGATTCTATTGCCGCTGGTGTCGCCCCTCATCGACATCATGTTTGTAGTCGGGACGATCTGGTATTACATTCAGAAACATTTCCACCCGGACTCGACCGACCCCGCTGACTTCCACAAGCTGGTGTTGTTCTTCTTTGCGTTCCTGGTCATCGACTTCATCGCCTCGGCGATTGCCTTCGCTCTCGAACGCCGGCGCCCCGATGAAAAAGAAGACATCTGGCTGCTCAGCCAGGTCTGGCTCCAGCGCTTCGCCTACCGCCAGCTATTTTCCGTCGTACTGTTCAAGACTTTGAAGCGCGCGCTGGAAGGCCGCAAGTTCGCTTGGGACAAGCTGGAGCGCACGGCCGCGGTGAGCTATGTGCCAACGGAGAACCGCGACCACGTCAACGTGCCGTAGGAGTTCCACACTGTCGTCTGTACCTCCGCCCTGTCATCCTGCGCGGAGCATTGCTTTCGCGAAGCGAAAGCAATGCGGAGTCGAACGACCCCCGGTTGCCAGAACTATCCCAGGCTCAGGTAGGAATTCTCTCTCCACGAGCGCGCGGGCCTCCTAACGGAACAGCAGCGGCGCAAACTCCGCCAGATTCCTCCGCCACACCATCCAGGTGTGCATCCCGGGCGTCTCAATATCAGTGTGCTGCACGCCCTTGGTCTTAAGCCACTCGCGCAGGTTGCGGTTCGGCGTGATCAGCCGGTCCTCGGTGCCGCATGCGATCCAGAGCAGATGAATTTGTTGGTTCGCTTTTGCATCGAGCCCAGGAAAGTCTTTTTCAAAGTCGTCGGGCATGCCTCCTGCGCTGAAGGCGCCGACCCAGGCGAACTTATCGAGGCCGTTCAGCCCGATTCTGAGCGATTCGGCGCCTCCCATCGAAAGCCCAGCGATGGCGCGGGAGTCGCGCTTTTTTGTCACGCGGTATTCGCCCTCAACCTTGGGGATGATTTCGGTCAATAGACCGTCACGAAATTTCCGAAAGCTCTCCTCGCGCACGTCGGGATGATTCCCGATGCCTCCCCAACCGAGGCGAACCACTTCCATCGTGCCGTAGCCGAGCGGCATGACGACGATCATGGGCTTTACCTTCCCTTGCGCGATGAGGTTGTCGAAAATCACGTTTGCGTGCCCGACCGCCGTCCATCCGCTGGCGTCGTCGCTGAATCCATGGAGCAGATACAGCACGGGATATGTCCTCTTCGCCTTCGGGTCGTAGTTCGGCGGCGTGTAGACGTAGTAGTCCCGGTCATCGCCCGAGACCGCAGACTTGTAAAAATGATGATGGATTTCCCCGCGCGGCACATCGTTTACTTCCCACGGCAGCGATGGCCCCGGAACGTGCACGGCACTCGCGGGTGTGATCAAATTCGGCACCAGCAAATGGTTGAAGGGATCGAGCATGCGCACGCCGTCGACGATGATGGAGTAGCCGTAGTAATCCGATGGGAGCGGCGCGGTGGTTACGCTCCAGACGCCCTTGTCGTCTTTCTGCATGGGCACGGGATCGGTGCCCTCCCGCGCGAGCTTCACTTCCTGCGCGTTCGGAGCGAGGAAGCGGAAGGTCACGGTGTTGTCGGCGTGCACCTCCGGAGTATTCACCCACGGCGGTCTTTGCGGAGCAGGGGCCTGGGCAGGCGCGGCTTGCTGCGCTGGCGCCAGAGCGCAAATAGTGAAGAGTGAGAGAACAAGAAAGAATGACTGACGCTTCATGGTGTCGTCTCCTCCGAGAATCTTCAACGCAGGACTCTGAAAAACCAGGTTCGAATCTCACCTGACTTCTGAAGCACATATTGCGGGAACGGTTGCTGACTTTGGCTGCGATCCGATCTCAGCGTACGCTGCGCTTGATTCGGCATTGCCCGTGCTGAGCTCGCATCCCTCATGCAACTTTGTCTCTGCCTCGTGTTCCTTGTCCAGAGCGCGGTACATGGAAGCGGCCGAGAAACAACTGGGCGCAATACCGGCGCGGCAAGCTTTGTTGTAGTTCTCAAGCGCCAGGGACGTATCCGCCGCGACACCTTGCCCTGAGCGATAACACTCCGCCAGCCCGCTGCAGCCCCGCGACCAGCCCGCTGCGCACGACTGCTGAAATAAATGAAAAGCCCGTGCAGGATCCCGGGCAACACCTTGGCCGGCATAGTAAAGCGATCCCAACAGGAAGCAGCTCTCGCTGTCACCCCGATCGCAGGCGCTCTGGAAAACCTCTCCCTGACTTCCGGCCACCATGCGGAAAACGCTGGCGCAGCCGCTGGACACCCCGAACTCGCAGCCATGAGCGAAATTCTTGGCTGCCTCAGTCAGGTTGGCCGGCAACATGCGCCCATCATTCAACGCATTTCCTAACACCATGCACGCTGCGCCAGAGCCGTGATAGCAGCCGATCTTCATCTGCCGAACCCATGACTCGCAAGCCGCTCCATTGCCTTGCAGGCAGGCTTTACGCCAGAATTCAGGGTCGGCGCCGGGCTGGTGCCCGCCTAGAAAGCCAGTGGCGAACATGATTGCGAAAAGACAAATCCACACTGCCATATGAGCAAGGTTGGCTCGCCGCGGAGTCCACGTGGGAATGTGCAATTTTTCGAAGCGAGCTGCCAGAGCCACGCTCCCGCGGTCCAGCGCTCGCACGGTCAAATTGAGCGGCGGAACGCAAAGCAGCTTGTCGTAGAAAGTTGGAGCCCCCAGCCAGCCCAGAAGCCAGTACAGACCGAACACCCCTGCGCCATAGCCCGCTCCGAACAGGATCTTGCCAAAGTTCTTTCGTGGCGAAGTCGCCGGATCGGTCACAAGCAGATGGAGTCCCAGGAATACGGCAGCGGGAATATTGGTGTCGACGAAATAGTAGAGTCCAGTATGGTGAGTGAAAGCCAGGTTCATCGCGTATAAAGCCGCCGCGGCCGAAAGCGTGACCAGGGTTACCGAGAAGAGAGCTTGCACTACCAGGCCAAGCAGAAAAATCTCAAGATAGATGTGCGGCGGACGGTCAAATGAAACTGCGATCTCTTCCCCCCAGCTGATCTGGGTGCTGTGAGTAATGATTAAGCCCAGGGAAAAAACGAAGAGCGCGACCGCGGATGGATTAAAAATGTGGGTGCGGCGGCCATCGCGTGTCCAGGTGATGAACTCCTTGCACAGAACGCCAGTCGCCAGCATCAGAAATTGCAAAAAATACCAGTCCGGCTTGAACCAGAGAAACAGGTTGGTACTGAGTACGATGGGAAACGCGCCGAAGCCGAGGATCCAGCGATCGCGGCGCGACCAGCAGACCAGCATATCGAGGGCATAGACGAATACGATTTGGCCGACAATCAGTGGAATCTGGTGGTACACCTCGCGCCAGTACCAGCCCCAATAAGCGAAAATGCACGAGTGCATGGTGAGTTGCACATAGTGCACCGGCTTCGGCAGGAATTCGTAGCACAGCTCGCGTCCGGCCCGGACGACTTGGCGTCTCAGGAAAAAGAGAAAGACGAGTAAAGCGGCGCCAGCGCCCAGAAAGGACCAAGTGAGACGAGGATTTTCGTTGATGACAGGAAGAAAAACGAAGCAGCCCAGAAGTAAAATGAGCGCGAATGCGAGCCGAAGGGGTGGGACCTGGTTTGTCGGGATCTTCTCGCGCTTGGTCCGAGTCGGCATTGCCCGATTGGCGCTTACTCCCTGGCTTCAGGCGCTATTTTTCTGCGGCGACTTCCAGCCGGGTTTCGGCACGGCGAAGCGCGTCCAGCGCGCGCTCAACATCGACGCTTATGTCGCCGCTGGTCAGCAGTTGCTCGGCGCGGGCCTTGGCTTTGCGCGCGCGCTCCACGTCAATCTCCGACGGACGCTCCGCCGTCTCCGCCAGAATCGTAACTTTATCCGGCAGAACTTCCGCGAATCCCCAGGCCACGGCCAGCCGCTGCTCGTTTGAATTAGAACCCGAACTGGAACCCGAACTCCCCCGGAACGTAATCTCACCGACCGCCAGTTCCGTAATCAGCGGCGCGTGACCAGGCAACACGCCCAGATACCCATTCTTCCCGGGAATCTGGACTTCCTCGGCCGTCGTGTCCACGACTTTCTTTTCCGGCGTGACGATCTCGAGTTTGAAAGTATCAGCCATTGGTCGTTTGGTCGCCAGTCGTCGGCCCGATCGCTGACATCAGCATTGCTCCGCTAACGACGAACGACCAACGACCAACAACGGTTCTTACGCTGCCGCCTTCATCTTCTCCGCTGCTTCCAGCACCTCTTCGATCGGCCCCTTCATGTAAAACGCCTGTTCGGGGATGTCGTCGTACTTGCCTTCCACGATCGCCTTGAAGCCCTTTACGGTGTCGGCAACTTTCACATAGCGTCCGGCGGCTCCGGTAAACTGTTCGGCCACATGGAACGGCTGCGACAGGAAGCGTTGAACCTTGCGGGCGCGGGCTACGGTCAGCTTCTGATCTTCCGTCAATTCGTCGATACCGAGAATCGCGATGATGTCCTGCAGATCTTTGTAAGTCTGCAGAGTCCGCTTCACGGTTTGCGCCACGTCGTAGTGCTCCTGGCCGACGATGCGCGGATCGAGAATGCGCGAAGTCGAAGCCAGCGGATCGACTGCGGGATAAATGCCGATCTCAGTTAGCGCACGGGAAAGCACCGTAGTCGCGTCCAGGTGAGCGAACGTGGTCGCCGGAGCCGGATCCGTCAAATCGTCGGCAGGCACGTAAATCGCCTGCACCGACGTGACTGAACCTTTCTTGGTGGAAGTAATGCGCTCCTGCAGTTCGCCCATTTCCGTCGCCAGGTTCGGCTGGTAACCGACGGCGCTGGGCATGCGGCCCAGCAGCGCGGAAACTTCCGAGCCTGCTTGTGTGAATCGGAAAATGTTGTCGATGAACAGCAGCGTGTCGGCGCCCTCGGCGTCGCGGAAATATTCCGCGACCGTAAGCCCGGTCAGAGCCACGCGCAGACGTGCGCCTGGAGGTTCGGTCATCTGCCCGTAAATCAGCGCAGCCTTCGAGTGCGCCGGATCGCCTGGCTTGATCACGCCCGACTCTGTCATCTCCAGCCACAGATCGTTGCCTTCGCGGGTGCGCTCGCCCACGCCGGCAAACACGGAATAGCCGCCGTGATTCTTGGCGACGTTGTTGATGAGCTCCATGATCACCACGGTCTTGCCCACGCCCGCGCCGCCGAACAATCCGATCTTCCCGCCCTTCAAGAACGGCTGGATGAGATCGATGACCTTCACGCCGGTCTCGAACATTTCCGCGCTCGTCGCCTGCTCGTCGAACGCCGGTGCGAGCCGGTGAATCGGCATTCTCTTCTCGTACGCGACTGGGCCGAGCTGGTCGACCGGCTCGCCGATCACGTTCATCACGCGCCCCAGCGTGCCGCGGCCCACCGGCACGGAAATCGGGCCGCCCTGGTCGATGGCCTTCATGCCTCGCACCATGCCGTCAGTCGGCTGCATAGCGATACAGCGCACGCGCCCCTCTCCCAGATGCTGTTGCACTTCGAGAATTACGTCGATCGGGCTGGGCACGGTGAAGCCGTCGCTGACAATTTTCACGGCCTCATAGATGGGCGGCAGATGCCCTTCGTGAAACTGTACGTCGACCGCCGGCCCCGCGATTTGAATGACATGTCCTACGTTTTCTGGCATAGATTAGCTTCTAGCTACTAGCTGCTAGCTCCTAGCTTGGATCAACGGCCCGCTCTTCAAGGCCGCAATCCCGCTGAAAATTCAAAGTTCCTCAAATCTGTCTTGCTAGAAGCTAGTAGCTAGAAGCTAGCAGCTTCTTCACATCGCCGCCGCGCCGCTGACGATCTCGATAATCTCTTTTGTGATCTTCGCCTGCCGCGCCCGATTCATCACCAGCGTCAGCGAATCGATCATGTCGGTGGCGTTGTTAGTGGCCGAATCCATCGCGGTCATGCGGGCAGCGTGTTCGGCGGCTACCGACTCCAGCAGCGCGCGGAAAATCTGGATGCTCACATACTTCGGCAACAGGGCGCGGAACAACTCTTCCGGCGGCTGCTCGTAAATGTAGTCGACTTGCGCCGTACCAAACTGCGAGGCGACTTCTTCCGTCGGACGATCCGGACCGCGCATGCCCACGCCCGCGCTGACCGCCGCTTCTTTAGCTCGCTTCTTCTCTTCTTCCGTCATCTCTTCGACCAGACGCACTGTCTGCGCGCCGATCTGCACGATGGGAAGTACCTGTTCCACGATGAGCCGCTGTGCGATCACCGACTTGAATTCGTTAAACACCACATAGACCGCATCAATCTCTTCGCGCTTGTAGCGCTCGATCACATTCCCGGCCAGCGCCGAAGCCTGTGCGAACTCCACTTTCCCAAGAACACCTACATGTTCGCCGGTGATCTGCGTTGCTCCCGCACGTTGGCCTTCTTCGGGTTCGGTTTCGATCGATTCCGCAAGCTCCGCCAGGCTCCGCGTCTGTACCTTCGCCGCGGGATACCGCCGGCGCAGGAAGTCCCGCCCCTTGCGGCCAATGGCCTCGATGTCGATATTCTTGCCCGCCTTCGATTCAAGAAACCGCGCGGCCGCTTTCGTAATGTTCGCGTTGAACGCGCCGGCCAGACCCTTGTCTCCGGTCACAATAATCAGAAGAATGTTTTTTTCTTCTCGCTGCGCCAGCAAAGGATGCTTCGGCTCACCTGTCTCGGGATCATAAATTTCCGCCCGCGCCACCAGCGACTTCAGCACGTTGGTCAGCATTAGCGCATAGGGACGCGCCGCCAGGGCACGTTCCTGCGCCCGGCGCAACTTCGCCGCCGAGACCACCTTCATGGCCTTGGTAATCTGCCGCGTGTTGATCACGCTGCGAATCCGCCGCCGTATGTCAAGAATGTTGGGCATTGAAAACCGCTGTTAGCTATTGGCTCTTAGCCCTTAGCTTGTACCCCACGTACCTCGGGACTCATTCCGACCGCCTTCACTCTGCCTCAAGCATAGAGCTAAACGCTAAGAGCCAAAAGCTATTTCGCTACCGCTTCCCGCGACGCTACAAACTGCTGCTTTGCTTCTTTAATCACGCCCTGCAACTGGCCCTTCAGCGCGTCATCGAGAGTTTTCTTTTCCATGATCGTGCGCAGCAGTGCGGGATGGGTCGAGTCGACGTACTTGTAAAGTTCCGCCTCGAAGTCGCGCACTTGCGCTACCGGCAGGTCGTCAAGGAATCCACCCGTACCCGCCATGATGATCAGAATCTGCTTGGAGAACGGCAGCGGCGAAAATTGATTCTGCTTCAGCAATTCGACCAACCTCTGCCCGCGATTCAACTGCGCCTGCGTGGCTTTGTCGAGATCGCTGCCGAAAGCCGCAAATGCTGCCAGTTCGCGGTACTGCGCCAGTTCGAGCTTCAACGTGCCCGCGACCTGCCGCATGGCTTTGATCTGTGCGCTGCCGCCCACGCGACTCACTGACAGACCAACGTTCACCGCCGGGCGCACGCCCTGGTTGAATAGATCCGTTTCCAAATAAATCTGGCCATCCGTAATCGAAATCACATTCGTCGGAATGTAAGCCGAAACGTCGCCCGCTTGCGTTTCGATAATCGGCAGAGCGGTCAACGATCCTCCACCATTCTTGTCGCTTAATTTCGCCGAGCGCTCCAAAAGCCGGGAGTGAAGATAGAAAACGTCTCCGGGATACGCCTCGCGTCCCGGCGGACGGCGAAGCAGCAGGGAAATTTCGCGATACGATGCCGCATGCTTCGAGAGATCGTCGTAGATGACCAGCGCATGCCGCTTGCTGTCGCGGAAATACTCGCCCATGGCGGTCGCCGCATAGGGCGAGATGTACTGCATGGGCGCGGGTTCCGACGCCGACGCCGCCACGACGATCGTGTACTCCATCGCGCCAGCATCTTCGAGAATCTTCACTACCTGCGCAATCGACGAGCGCTTCTGCCCGATAGCGTTGTAAATACAAATCAGGTCGTTGCCTTTGCTGTTGATGATGGTGTCGAGCGCGACTGCGGTCTTGCCGGTCTGGCGGTCGCCAATGATTAGTTCGCGCTGACCACGGCCGACCGGGATCATGCTGTCGATGGCCTTCAGTCCAGTTGCCATCGGCTCCCGCACTGGCTGCCGGTCAATTACGCCCGGGGCGATGCGCTCCAACGCAATGAACTGATCGCTGGCGATCGGCCCTTTGTCGTCGATCGGTTCGCCGAGCGAATTCACGACGCGGCCGATCATGGCGTCACCCACGGGCACGCTCATGATGCGGCCCGTGCGCTTCACTTCGTCGCCTTCTTTGATCTCGGTGTACTCGCCGAGCAGCACTACGCCGACCTGGTCTTCTTCCAGGTTCATGGCGATGCCGGCCACGCCGTGCGGGAAGGCCAGCAGTTCGCCGGCCATGACCTTGTCGAGCCCGTAGACACGCGCGATGCCGTCGCCGAGCGTGATGACCGTGCCGGTCTCGTCCACGGAGATCTTGGTTTCGTAATTCTCGATCTGCTCGCGGATCAGTTTCGTAATTTCGTCTGCCTTGATTTGTGCCATAAATCAGCTCTTAGCCTTTGGCTGTTAGCTCTTAGCTACAGCTCACTCTGCCAACTTCTCACTAGTCTTCCCAAAATCTGTCATCCTGTGCGAGCGTTGATCGTCACGAAGTGACGGTCAATGCGCGTCGAAGGACCCCTCGCTGTCCGCCGCCACGACCGGCTAGACAGGGAGTTCTCGCCACTGACTCCTACCTAACCGCTCCAAGCTAAAAGCCAATCGCTAAGAGCTAATAGCTTCTCTAATCTTCTCCAACTGGCCTTTCACTGAACCGTCGTAAATCGTGCTGCCCACGCGGACGACCGCTCCGCCCAGCAGTGCGGCGTCAAGTCCGAACTGCGCGCGGACTTTCTTGCCTGTCACTTTCTCGATCTGCGCTTCCAGCGAACGCTTCTCCGCATCGTCCAGTTCACGGGCGCTGGTGATGTTGGCCTCGGCGAATCCCATACGGGTATCGAGTTCCTTCTTGAGTTGCTCGACAATTCGCCCCAGAAACTGTACCCGCCGATGATCGATCAGTACTGCCACCAAATTTCGCACGTGACGCTCAATCTCTTCGCGCCGCGCAATCGCGTCCAGCAGGTTGCGCTTCTGCTCCGCGGGGACCGCCGGGTTTTCCCACACCCGCCTCAAGTCTTCACTTTCGGCGAGAAGACCCATGATTCGGTGCAATCCATCCACCGCCCGATTCGGGTCAAGATGCGCGCTCAGAACCACGTCTGCGAAGGCCCGGGCATACGTGCTGGCGACAGAAGCCACGGTCTAGTTCCGGTCCTTTCCCGAGCCCGAATCGCCGGACGAGGTCCCCAACTGTCCTCCGAAACTGCGTACTAACGTCTGATCGGTGGCGGCATCCACATGAATCTGTTTCCGCGCCAGCCCCACCGCGAGATCGGCCGCATAAGCGGTTAACTGGCGACGCGCGGCCTTGGCCGCCGAGGCAATTTCCTGCTCCGCCGCAGTCACAATCTTGCGCGCGTCCTCCTCGGCCGAAAGCTTAATGCGTGCAGCCTCGGCCGCTCCTTCTCTTTCGGCTTCATCGCGAATCATGCCAATTTCAACATCCAGCTTCATCAGGCGCGATTCGATCTCGGCCAGCCTCCGGCGCGCGTCTTCGCTGGCCTTCTGCGCTTCCTGCATCGCTTTCTGAATCGCCGCGGTGCGGTCACGGAACGTCCCCGGCAAATACTTGCGCCCGGCCCAAACGATGACCCCGGCGATCACCACAAAATTCAGCACCACGCTCAGCCAGTAGGCCTGCTGCAAGTTCAATCCGGTCAGATGAGCGATTCCGCGCACCGAGGCCGACTGCTTGAACTCGGCCATTTCGTCTTTTTCTTCACCGGCGGCTTCCTTGCTTTCATGCACCAGTTGCCCGCCGGGACCAACGGCATGTTTCGGAGCTTGTTTCACAACGGGTTCGGGAGCTTGTTGCGCGGAAGTACCGCTGGCCGACTTCAGTTCGGGAGATGCCGGCTGCTCCTGTGCGCGCAGCGGCATCAGGCCCACGCAAGTCGCCAGCAGCAGCGCCAGTAACCCTGCGCGAACAATTTCCCTGGAAGAACTCATCGTGGCTGAGAACTTCCATGTAGAGGGCTTCATCGTCCTGCTCCTGCCGGTTGCAGTACGCGGCGCACGATTTCCTGCGCCAGCGACGCCGCATCGGCCGGCAAACCTGCCTCGGCGGAGGCTCGATCATTCTCAATATCTTTCTTCGCGGCCTGCACTTGCGCCTGCGCGTTGCTGCGCGCCTCGTTCAGGGCATTGGTTCGAGCCTGCAGCACCGCTTGCCGTTTCGCTTCCTGCGCGCGGAACACCACCGCCCGCGCCTCGCGCAACTTCTGCTCGTATTCGGCGGTGCGCGCCTCGGCGGCGGCAATGTCGGCTCGCGACTGCTCTACCGCACCCTCCGTCTTGCTGCGCCGCTCCGCCAGCACGCGCTGCAACGGCTTGTGGACGATCGTGGTGTAGAGCGCGTACAGAAGCGCCAGCAGAATCACTGTCGGCACCGATCCGAGCAGTAATTCCCCTAGTTGTCGAAGCGTCTGATCCATTTGGTGCTGATATAGACCGGAATAGTGAGGGCTATGAAAACTGTTAAGTCTAGCGTCCCAAGGAATTTATGTCAACGCGAAGAACATCGTTTTAGCTTCAGCTTGAGAGCTACGCGGGAAGGGCACCAGCTAAAGCCGGGCCAACCTTTAACTCGCTAGAAATACTGGATTTAGCTCCTGAGGAACTTCTCATCGCGCCACCACGCACATTTCTGCACATAGCGCTTGACTTCGGCCAAAAGAGGATTAGCATTGAACCATCACCTCCGATCCAATTCAGGATCGAATGGGCCGATAGCCAAGGAATGTCACCGCTTCTTGGTTGCCGGCCCATTTAAATTGTCCTTAAGAGGACAACTCTAGACTCGAAGAGGACAACTCTAGACTCGACATTGATTCAAGCAATGCGCAGCGAACTAGGGGATGCCGGGTGCCCCATTTCTCGCGCTCTTTGCGAGTGGGGATTTTGCAGGTACATTTCGAGGAATGAAGATGTCCGAACGACGGCAGTCCCCACTTCTCGCGCAGAGAAATGGGGCACCCGATCATATCTGCCAACAACGAAGAACTTACTCCACCCACTCCCGGACTCGCCGCACCACCGACGCCGGCGCCTCGATTTCCAACTCCACTGCCCCACCCTTATATTTCCGCGACAAGATTCGCGCCTTCGTTTCCAGCATGGCCAGGATCTTGCCTTCTTTTTGTGGGACGCGCAGATGCACCCGGCTGACGGGGTCTTCCTCAATCATCGTGTCGACACGGTCGAGAAGCTTGTCTAAACCCGTGCCTTCGGCCGCGGAGACGTAGACTGTGTTCGAACCTTCGCGCATGGCGTCGGCCTGCAGGCTCTTCGCTACTTCGTCATCCAGCAGATCGATCTTGTTCATCACCCGCAGGCGCGGCTTTTTTTCCGCTTCCAGCTCTTTCAGGACAATCTCCACCTGGGCATCCTGCTCGGCTGAGAGCTTGCTGCTGGCGTCAGATACCTGCAGAATCAGCGAGGCGCGTTGCACTTCTTCGAGCGTCGCGCGGAAGGCGGATACCAGGGTGTGCGGCAGGTTGCGAATGAATCCTACTGTGTCAGACATCAGCACTTTGCGCTTCGAAGGCAGCACCACCCCGCGAATCGTCGGATCCAAAGTTGCGAACATGCGCGACGACTCCAGCACTTTCGCTTGCGTCAGTGCGTTGAACAGCGTCGACTTTCCGGCATTCGTATAGCCCACCAAGGCTACGGTCGCAACTGGCGCCGACTCGCGCCGCTGCCGCTGTTGAGTGCGAATGCGCCGGACGTTTTCTATTTGTTGTTCCACGTTGCGCACACGCCGCGCTATCTTCCGGCGGTCGGTTTCCAGTTTGGTTTCACCGGGCCCACGTGTGCCAATGCCGCCGCCGAGCTGCGACATCTCAATGCCGTGTCCAGCCAGCCGCGGCAGCATGTAGTGCAGTTGCGCCAACTCGACCTGCAACTGGCCTTCGCGGGTGCGCGCGTGCCGCGCAAAAATGTCGAGGATAAGCTGGGTGCGGTCAATCACCCGCCGCTGAATGATCTTTTCAATATTGCGCTGCTGGGAAGGACTGAGATCGTGGTCGAACAGGAGAACGTCGGCGTTGGCCGATGCGGCCGCGCCGGCGATTTCTTCGAGCTTGCCCGCGCCGATCAAAGTCGCAGGATCGGGCCGGTCGCGCCGCTGCAGGATTTCGCCGACCACTTCCGCGCCAGCGCTCTCGGCCAGGGTGCGCAGCTCCGCCAGCGACTCGTCTGCGTCGAACTCGGGAATACTGGGCTTGCCGTTCGATCTCGCCGCAGCCCCCGCCGCAACTCCGCCCTTTGACGGTTCCATCGAGGCCGAATCGCGGGCGGCCGACGCCTGTGCCGTCACCGTCCCTTTGGCGCCGCTGCGACCGCGCGTGCGCACTTCAAGTCCGACCAGGAACGCGCGTTCGCGCTGCGGTTCGTCGCGCACAACTTCGCTCCCGAGAGGCACACGTTGAGGCGCAGATCTACCCATACGCGCCGTGCCGCGGGATTTCTTGGTATGAGAACTTCGCAAACCGAAAATGCCCTGTCGTTCTTCCTATCCGTCGGTGCCCGAAGCGCTCGCCGCCGCAGCCGGTACTGGCGCAGTTGCTGCCACCTTCTCCGGATGCGCCACGTGGGCCACATGCGTCGACGCCACCCTGCCCATCACCACAGTGGAAATGGCGTGCTTAAAGATGAGTTGCTCCTGACCGTTAGCCTCCAGCACGACGGAGTACTTGTCGAAAGAGCGGATGCGGCCCGTCAGCTTTACGCCACTCAGCAGGTAAATCGTAATGCTGAGTCTCTCCTTGCGGGCCGTGTTAAGGAAGGAATCCTGGATGTTTTGCGCCGGCTTATTGCTGTCCATAGCCGATCTCCTTGATTTTTCAAATGCGATTGCCAACCACCCGCCCACAGGCGCCCATGGACAGGCTCAATGCATCAGTATGTTCCCGGAAGCCTTCCCGCTGTCATCGGAAACAAAGGGGGACAACCCCGCCGCCGGCGCGCTCCAATTCCGCACGGCGCGCCTTCAGCAGGTGGATGTCTGTACCATACGGCGATCTTCGCCGCTTTTCAACTGGAACTTGCCGGGAAGTCGCGCACTGACAACATAGCTTGACAGCCGGTTGACAGCGCCCGCGGCAAAGTGCAGACTGGCCTCGACTTTGGATTCCTTCGGAGGAAATCTCGAATGCACCGTTTCGTCGCTGTGGCTGTGTCTGTGGTCATGCCCACCGTTACCGGCAGCCAGGCCACGCAGCTCATTCTGCGCTGGTTCCACATCATCGCCGGCATTGCCTGGGTCGGCCTGCTCTACTTCTTCAACCTGATCAATGTCCCCTTCATGAAGCAGGTGGACGCGCCCATGAAACCCAAAATTTTCCAGTATCTGACCCTACCCGCGCTGAACTGGTTTCGCTGGAGTTCGCTGGTCACCGTGTTTATCGGATTCTGGTATTGGGCGCAGTTCTACGTCGCGCCAGATGCGCATCGCGACGGAACCAACGCCGGCGCCGCCATTGGATTCTTCCTGCTACTTTGGATCGCCGTCTGGTTCATTCTTTTCATGGTCATCAAGAAAATGACCCCCAGCGGATACGTTCTCGGCGCGATTACCGCGATTCTGGTCTATGCGGCGGCCTGGCTGTTCGTGAACCACACTCCGGTCGGCGGGGACGACATCCACGTCATTTCGAGTGGCGTGGGCGGCGGCATGGGGATCGTGATGCTGTTCAACGTCTGGGGCATCATCTGGCCCAGCAACAAGAAGATCATTCGCGGGACGCTGGCCGGCTCTCCTCCCGCTAACGCCGCCATTATGGCGCGCCAGGCGTTCCTGGCCTCCCGCACAAATTTCTTCCTCTCCGTGCCGTTGATCTTCTACATGGCCGCCAGTTCGCATTTCTCGAGCACGGTCATCTTCGGAAAGTAAGCATGATCACTTATCCGGCCCCGCGCTGCGGCGTGGGGCTTTTTTGCTTTCCTCCCCTAAGCATTCGCGTTCGTGAAATTCAGATGAATTTTCGCCGTTCGGCCGGAACTATCACGGGAGCGCCGGGTTCGGAGTTGCGGAAAGGTGTAGAATCTTCTTCTCGCAAGCTTCGGCCCCGACCGACGTTCAGAAAGCAAAGCTCAGAAAGCAAAGCTCAGAAAGCAAAGCTCAGAAAGCAAAGCTCAGAAAGCAAAGCTCAAGGAGGCATTTAGCCAATGAAATTTTCCACTTCCGTGTTAGCTGGCACTCTGATCCTGGGGATCGCCGCCGTTGCCCAGACCGGCCCTGCCGTGCGCTGGGCGGAAGGCGCACCCAACGCCACCTCTGAGGTCAAGAATGACGCCAAAATCGAAGGCCTGAAGACCGACGACGTTCATATCTACGTCAGCCTGATCGAAATCAAAGACACCGAATACAACCGGGTCTGGATGCAGATTTCAAACCACGGCAAGACCCCCATCGATTTCGATCCGCAATCGGTCGTCCTGGTCAGCGTCGGTAAAGGAAAGACTCTGTCCGCTGAACCTGCCGCCAAAACCGCCAACGCGATCGTGAAATTCGGCGAGGCCAAGTCGCAGGAACTGTCGTCGGCCAAGTGCGAAAACATGGTCGCCATGCAATGCCAGCCGACCAGCACCCAGATGCAGGTGGCGAAGCAGATCTCCGCTTACTCGGCCCAGCAGGCACAGTGGGTTCGCGACAACGCGTTTGCCAAGACGACGCTCGCTCCCGGCCAGCAGGTACAGGGAATGATTTACTTCAAGAAGGAACACAAGGCCGCCGACTATATTGTGCGCTGCCCGGTCGGAATTCAGACCTTCGAGTTCCCGCAGAGCGCGCAGAATAAAGCCCCGTCCTACGACTAACCGCTCAATTCTGAAGTTGAGCACCCGGGGATTCATCGACCGACGTCATCCCGTAGGAGCGCGGCGACCGCTCCCGCTGGCCCTTACGAAACCCAGACTTCGGTTGCACTGATGCGAGGGCGCCTCGCCGCATGACGCTCAGGCACTCCCGCCCACGGCATCGGCAGTAATCAGCCGGCGTAAGGTCCTTCGCCCGGCTGTCGCCGCGCTCAGAATGACATCGCGCTGAAAGGCCAGAGACGGCAAGGACAACGGAGTTCCAACTCCCCGATTCGCCCCACCAAGAAAAAGGCGGTCTCGAATTTCGAGACCGCCTGCCAGTATCCGCTGGTCCGGGTTAAGGTCGAGACCTAGAAGTTGAACTTCGCCGTCAGCTGGATCAGCCGGGTCGAAGCGTCACCACCCAGGAACGAGCCCAGAATGCTGGTCGGTGGGTTGACCGTCCCAAGCACCTGCCCGAAGGAGTTCGAGTTGACATCGTTAATCGGCGACTGGAAGTTGGGATGGTTCAACAAGTTGAAGAACTGTGCCCCAATACCCAGCTTCGCCGTCTCCCAGTGCGGGATCCTGGTGTACTTCATGATCGTCATGTCGGTATCGAAGTAGTGTGGTCCGTAGAACTGGTTTCGGGTTTGGTTCACGATCCCGGTTAGCAATTGGTTCGGCCCGCCTGCGGCGAAATCTGGGAAACTGCCAGTCGGAATGCACGGATTCTCTCCCCCGTCCAAAGTTCCCGACGGCCCCCTGCAAACCGGATGGCCAGCTCCGTCGTAGGTTGCGAAAGCCGGCCCGGAGAAGCCCAGCGTGCCGAGCGTGCCAGTGGCGCCCGAGTTTACAACCGTATACGGGAACCCTGTACGGAAGAAGAACGTACCCGAAAGCTGCCAGCCCTTTAACAGAGCTGTTGGCCCCTTGGGAAGCTCGTAGACGTAGTTTGCGTTGAAGGAATGCCGCGTGTCGTAGTCGGCATTGCCGTAGTTGAACTGCCGAACGTTCTGGTCGTTAGCCGGTTCCAGAATGCTGGATCCCGAGGTCGCGATGAACGGGTTAAAGCCGCCGTTGGAAACCTCATCCAGCGAGTGGCCCCAAGTGTAGTTAAACTGCATTTGTAGCCCGCGGCTGAACCGGTGCTGGAGGCTCGCGTTCAGGCCATTGTAGTTAGAAACGCCAAAGGTATTGAACTCGCTGACCGTGTTAAAGCGGGGATCAGGCTGAGTAGCGGGCAAACCGGGCCACCCATTCGGGCAGACCGAAGGAGGACAGTAGCCGTTCACACCATTCGAATCAATGGTTTCATGAATACCGTGACTGCCCACATAGTTGAGGGTGAAGACGGTGCTGCTTCCGATTCCCTGTTGGACTTCGATGTTCCACTCTTGAGTCGTTGGAGCCACGATATGCCCAGGGTTGGTGAACCCAGGGGGAGCAAAAAACGGATCCGCCGCTTCAATCTGGGCAAGCGTCTGGCCAGCGTGAAATCCAGTGGTGAGCGCCGTGTTCGACCCTGCGGCCACCTGGAACACATTACCCTGGGTCAGTTCGGTTGGGGCAAGATTGCTGCCGTAGACTTCGAAGGCGTTCAGCAACGGCAAGTTGCTTGAGATGCCGTCGGCAAGCTGGCCTGGGAATGTATCCATGAAGATTCCGATTCCGCCGCGGATGACGGTGTTCTTCATGTTCGTCGGCGACCACGAAAACCCAAAGCGCGGTTGAAAGGCGACTTTTGTGAAGCCCGTGAACGCTCTGGATAGCCCGGTGTGAACCGTCTGGTTGTAGGGATCGGCTGCGGTAGGATCGGCAACGCTGGCAAACGGCGCCTCAAAGCTCGCGAAGCAATTGGTGCCGCACAACGGCACCGCGTTATGATCCATGCGCAGAGCAAAAGTAAACTTGAGGTTGCTCTTCGCTTTCCAGTCGTCCTGCACATACCAACCTAACTGATACAACTTGATCGGCTGCACGAGAGCTGTGGGAAAGTTCTGCAGCAGAACCGTAGTACCGCCGCCGGTAGCTCCGGTGCCCTGGCCGCCATAGTAGAAGTCGTCCAGGCTGAGCGGTAAATCCAGGCCGCTGGTGAACGGACCGTAGTCGTGGTCACTGATCAGATTGCGGTGGAAGTATACGCCAAGCTTCAGGGTGTGCTTGGAGGACATGTTGTACGAGAAATCGTCCACGATCTGGTAACCGGTGACGTTGCGGCCCTGGGGCCAGATAAAGTCGTCTCCGCCTACCGTCGACAGCGATCCGTCGTTCAGTTCGACCGTGGTCGGGAACGCAGCCAGCGTTTTTTGGAGATTGAGCGGGCCAAAAATGGCGCGATAGTACTGCATCGCAAACAGCAGACTATTGACCGATTTGGCGCCAATCGGACGGTTCCAGCTGACCTGGCCCTGATATTCCGGCTGATAGCTGAGCGAATCGAAAATCGGGTCCAGAGCGTCGGTAGCGGTCGCCTGGGTCCCGATATCCTCCTGTAATCGGACGAAAATCTTGTCCTGGTTAGTAAGGTTGAAATCGAACCGTCCGGAGGTCACATACTCGTGAGTGAAGTTACCCACTACGTTTTGGAAGGTCTGGGTGCAAGGCAGACCGGTAGGTCCGCCAAACACGTTGCCAGTCGTTTTGTCAGTGTAGACCTGCGTTTGGCAACCTGTCGGATCGGACGCTCCTACATAGCCGGGCGTTGCGTTCCCGATCCCGCGAGCGCTGTTATAGAAGCCGAACATCGACTGATAAAACGGGACGGAATCGCCGAAGCCCGTAGCATTCAGATTGTCAACAATCGCGGTCTGAAAATCCGGGGTGGGAGCATGAAGGTTGGTGTTTGACACGGGGATGATCACGCGAAGACCTTCATAGTTCCAGAAGAAGAATGCCTTGTTCTTCCAAATCGGTCCGCCAAACGACGCCGCATATTGGTTGGCATTCACGAAGCCCCGCGGTATGTCGTTTGCGTGGTCCTGGTAGTTGGTATGGAAGTAGTTATTCGCGTTCATGGCCCGGCCATTCCAGAAATAGTTCGCATTGCCGTGCCAATTGTTGGAGCCGGACTTGGTGATGTAGTTCACGTTGGCGCCGATGAAGCCGCCGTACTGGCCGGAGTATCCGTTGGTCACGACCGTGGCTTCGGCGACCTCGTTCTGGCCGAGCAGCAGGTTGGTGGCGCCGGAGTTGTTCAGGTTCAGGAACGGGTCGTTGTCATACATGCCGTTCAAGGTGAACAGGTTCGAACTCGCCGATACGCCGAAGTTCGAGAAGTTTCCGTAACCGGATCCGGTATTCATCACCGACCCGGGCGCAGTCTGCGCGATGAAACTCAGGTCGTTGCCGGGGTTCGGGACCTCGGAAATTGCCCGCTCGTTGAACGTCGTCGAAATCTCGGTGCTCTCGGTCTGGAGCAGCGGAGCCTCGCCGGAGACTTCGACCGTCGTTCCGGCCGAGCCGACTTCAAGCTTCGCGTTCACGATCGTGTTCTGGCCCACGCTCACAGTCGTGGTGGTCGTCAGAGTCTTGAAGTTCGGCGCAGCCACCGTGATCGCGTAGGTGCCGGGGTTGATCAACTGGAACTGGTAGAAGCCCTGGGCGTTTGTCTTGGTACTCGAAGAGTAGCCCTGGTCAACGCTCTTGATGGTCACAGGGACATCCGGCAGGACCGCGCCGCTGGCATCGGTCACTGTTCCGCCCACGGCGCCGGTGATTGTGCTCTGGGCCAATACCACGCCCGGAACCAACAGGGCCATCACCGCCAACACCGCAAATAGCTTGCTCAAGGTTGTAAATCGCATTGCCTATCCTCCTGAAACTTTTTCTGATTCAAAACCGGGTTCTGGCGCCTTGGCCAGTTTCCTGGGCACAATCGCGCGACCCGATGAATTGCAAAGCTGTTTGAGACCTTTAACTTGTGAGAGCTGGGATTGCAAGAACTGCGTATTTCACCCGTCTAAGCGGGTTTAATAAATCGATCAAAAGCAACGCCCCGTACACTTTGAACAGACAGTCAATGCAACTGACAAACCAAACAATGATTGTTACAAACGGTTTGTTTTCAATAGCATAGTGTCATAGCATCCCCAAACAATTCCAGAATCAGTATGTTGTACCCGAAAATAATATGAAACTTGGAAGTTTACCCCCCCCTCTAGAGGGCATGGGCGTAACAGTGGCGATCGATCTTAGCCCCGCCGCTTCCGGGACGGCTTGGACGGCAGTTCCCCGGGTGCAAGCATTCGTCTTACGATCGGCGCGCTAAACTTGTACTTTCGCTCGCTGACGGTGCCCGCGTCGTCTTTGACGCGGAGGATGAAGACCGGCAGGATACCTTCCTTGCCGAAGTCCTCTTTGGTGAGCGTGGCCGGAAGAACCCCGTCGAGGCCGTGCTCGCGGTACGCGGTCTCATAGCGATGCTTTCGCGTATTCCAGGTGAACACCCGGACCTGATCGAAGTCATAAGGCAAGCCGTCGCGGGGATCCGTCAGCAGACAAAGATATTGCGGGACCTGTTTCTGCACTCCTTTGTCATTGTCCGGCACTTCGTCCAAGGCAAAGAAGGCGACGAAACGCTGGCCTTCGGCGTACTGCGCAATCTCGAGTGGCGCGTCTACGTCCACCATGCGCGCCAGCACCCAGCCCACGCGATTCTGATCGTCGCGTACCAGCCACCAGTCTTCCAGCGCGGGTCCGACCTTTGCTCCTGACTTCGCCACCTCGGAAGCCGCGTGCCGGTTGAGCGGCATAGCGCCCGCCTGTTTCTCTGCGGTAGCCCGCTTCAGAATAGCTACCTTCGCGCCTGACGCGAGCTGGTACAAGTGTTCGGTATCCCGGCCCGGAGTAACGTGCAGATTCGTCTCATTCCGCAGTACGCCCGGCGCCTGCACCGGATCGTTCAGATTGTCCGCAGTGAGTTTTTGGATGGTGTCAAAGGTTTTCTGATCCACCAGGAACCTTTGCTCGATCCAGCCTTCGATTCCGGCGGCGGTGCGGACCCTTGCGAAACGCTTCTCGCGCTCCAGCACTTCAACGCGTTCCCCATTCTTGACGTTGCCGATGCGGTTGAAAATGGCCGAAACCTGGTCCCGCAGCGCTGCTTGCGGCGCCGACACGTAGGCGACCTCCAGCACGCGGTGACGCCCGCGCCCGCAAGCTGGAAGTAACAGCATGGCGGCCGTCACCAACGCCGGAAGCAGCCGGCGAATCCGGAATAAGCCCAACAGTTTCACGATTGAGTGCGAACGTTCTACGATTACGAGTTACGACGGGAACTTTCTAATATAGCGCGTGCGTGCACGAGTTCCCGACATATAGGGTTTACGCTTCGTAAACCCCCGGTTCGGAGTGACTGGACCGGAGTGCAAGACATACGCAACCCGCCTCGGTTACCATAGAGAATAGAGACGGGAGTTCCGCGCGTCGAAAGTACGTAAGGCGCAGGTAGCCCGGATGAGATTTCCAGCCTCGATACGGAGACGTGGAGGCCGTGCTCAATACTCAAACGCCCATGAAAAACACATCCCGCAATCGTCCGTTTATGAATCGCTTCGTTTTGTGCATCGCGTGTCTGATCGCGCTAGCCGCGGTCGGCGCTTCGGCGCAAGACACCGTGGATTCCGTGCTGCGTCCTCCCAAGGGAGCGCAGGTTGCCATTGTGATTTTTGAAGACCTGGAGTGTCCCATGTGCGCGCGCATGTCGCCGCTCATCGAGCAGGCTTCTAAGACCTACAAGATCCCGATCGTGCGGCACGATTTTCCGCTGCCCATGCACCCGTGGTCGTATCAGGCAGCCGTCATGGCGCGCTATTTCGACACTCATTCCAAGGACCTGGGCAATGAATTCCGCGACTACGTGTTCGCCAGCCAGTTGGAAATCAACCTGCAGAACCTGCGCACCTACGCCGAGAAATTCGCCGCGGCGCATAAGGTCGACTTGCCCTACGTCATTGACCCTGGCGGAAAACTCGCGGCCCTGGTGAATGCCGACCGCGATCTGGGTAAAGCCATCAAACTCGACCACACTCCCACGGTCTACATCGTAAGCAGCCGCAATCCCAGCCGGCCTTATGTGGAAGTCAAGGAGAACAGCCAGCTTTATTCCACGATCGATGCGGTGATGAAAGAGTAGGCGAGGGCAATTGTTGATTTTTGATTGCTGATTGTTGATTGAAACCCCGCTAGCCGGAGGCTTTTCAATCAGCAATCAAAAATCATCAATCGGCAATCCTTCCTAGTCTCCAAACCCGATCCCGATCGCACGCGCGGTCCTCACCAGCTCGCCACTGGGACGCACTGCCTTTAACTTTCCAATGGCTTCGGCCATGTCGACGGCAACGATTCTACTGGCGCGCAGAGCCACCATTTTTCCGAAGTCGCCTTTTGCAATCAACTCAACCGCCGCCACGCCGAAGCGAGTAGCCAGCACGCGATCGAAAGGCGATGGCGACCCGCCGCGCTGAATGTGACCCAGCACGCTGATCCGCACTTCCTTCTTCGATCCGCCGGCAATGGCGTTGCCGATCAGGATGCCGACGGAACCGCCTCGCCGGTTCTCGTTCAGCTCCGGAGGCAGTTTCACGCCTTCCGCCACCACCACGATCGTGAAGTCCCGCCCGCCGCGTTCGCGCTGCGCAATGAACTCGCAGACACTCTTGATGGTGAACGCAATTTCCGGGATCAGAATCACATGCGCTCCGCCCGCAATGCCTCCCGCCAATGCGATCCATCCGCAGTCGCGCCCCATCACCTCCACCACCATCACACGGTGATGCGATGCCGCCGTGGTGTGAATCTTGTCAATGGCGTCTGTGACTGTGTGCAGCGCCGTGTCGAACCCGAACGTGAGTTCCGTGGCCGACAGGTCATTGTCGATGGTCTTGGGCACGCCCACCATCTTCAGGCCCTTGTGAAAAAGGTCGTGGGCGATCGTCTGGGAGCCATCGCCGCCAATGGAAATGATGGCGTCGATGCCCAACTGCTTCGCGTTGGCGATGACCTGCGCTGAAATATCGCGCTCCACCTGCTGCCCGTTCTCCTCAGACTTGTAATGGAAAGGATTACCGCGATTGGTGGTGCCGAGGATGGTGCCGCCGCGCGGCAGAATCCCGCTGACGCTATCAAGCGTAAGCTCGAAAGACTTCTCCGGCCAGATCAGGCCATCGAAGCCGTCAGGAATTCCGATGACTTTCCATTGATGTTCGAGGATCGCAGCCCTGGTAGCGGCGCGAATCACAGCGTTCAGGCCGGGCGCGTCCCCGCCTCCGGTAGCAATGCCGATGCAGCGTATGTCAGACATGTCAGATATGGGAAGCCCGTCACGGGCAGCCACGATCATACGGTTCAGCGCGGTTGGAGGGCAATGTTCGTATGGCCGCGCGGCAAAGACCACAAGGGGAAGGAGATCGGACGCGGCCTTGTGCATCGAATAGATTTAAGCTAGACTAAGCCAGCTTATCTAAGGGGACGTCCATGAATGAAATCGGCGCCTTCGATGCCAAGAACACGCTGGGAACCCTGCTCGACCGCGTAGAGCGCGGCGAGGAGATCGTTATTACCAGACACGGCAAAGCCGTCGCGCGACTTGTCCCCAACATTCGCCGGGTGGATCAGGAGCAGACACTCGCAGCTTTCGGGCGCATCCGCGAGCGGGCTCGGCGGCTGCAGGCGCGTAAGCCTTCCCCCTTTAAGTGGGCTGATCTGAAGAAGCTGCGCGACCAGGGCCGGCCCTGAGCTTGCCGCCCCTGAACCTGCCGGAAGAGATTGCCGGAAGCCCGATCTTAAGTCTTATAGGAACCAATCATGAGTCTGGTTCTCGACAGTTCCGTCACCTTGGCTTGGGCGTACAGCGACGAGACGACTGAGCCGGTCACGCAGATTTTCGACCTGCTGAGCCAAGGTGGCGCGTGGGTGCCGGGACTTTGGCGTCTAGAAGTGGCCAATGTTCTCGAGATGAGTGTAAGAAGAAAGCGTCACGACAGGATTTTTCGCGACGCCACTCTTGCTGATCTGGCGCAACTACCGATTCAAGTCGATCTGCAGACCGATCAGCAGGCATGGAGCGCAACTTTGCGCCTCGCCGAACGGCATCAACTCACTCTTTATGACGCGGCGTATCTGGAATTGGCCTTGCGGCGGAATCTCCCGTTGGCCACACTGGATGACGACTTGCGCCGTGCCGCGAAAGCAGAGAAGGTCCAGACGCTGGGGTAGATAACTTTTTCTACGTCAGATCTGTTGGTCCCGCCCTACCTCACGAAGCATCACTCAGAAGCCGCTAACGTTGACCGTCGCTGCCGCGCTGGTAAAGCCGTTGGACGAAGCGGTGATGGTGAGGGTTCCGTTGTCTTGACTTGTGGCGACGGCAGTCACCAAGCCGGCGGAAACCGTGGCGATAGCCGTATTGCTCGATACCCACGTGGCCACGGAGGTAATGTCTTGCCCGCCGTTGCACGTAGCGGTGAAAGCGAAGCTCGGTTGGTTGGGAGTCAGGCTGGTACTGGTAGGAGTTATGACCGGGTTACTGGTGCAGGCTACCGCAACCGTAAGAGGCTGAGTTCCGGTGATGGACGGAAGAACGTTGGAGGATGCCGTGATTGTCCCTGAGCCCGTAGACTGCGCCGTCACCAGCCCTGAAGAGGAAATGGTCGCAATGGCCGTACCGTCGGTGCCGGTTCCTGAAATGCTCCAGGTCACCGGTGTGCTGCCGGTCGAACCATCGTTAAACGTACCCACTGCAAACATTTGGACTGTGTTGCTGATGCTTCCCGTATAGATCGTTGGCGAAACTGGCCCGACCGCGAGCGCGGTCAGCGTCGGATTCACGAAAAAGCCCCGGCAGCTCACCGCCAGAGCCAAGGTCGCCAGCGCGGCAAAAGCGCCGATCAGTCGAAGTTTGGACTTCCTGGATGACATGTTGATTAAGACTCCTTCGGCGCGCCCCGGTCAGTTCCCCACTGATTGCTTATTCCTGAGATCCGTCTGCAAAAATTGTAGCAGAGATGATTTTGACCGGCGCACACCGCGGTACCTGAACCGCAGGCGCAGTGCTATCCCTGCCGATCGTGCTCATCCATCCGGCCGCACAGTCTGCTTCCCGGTTAGAACGCCGGCCCTAAGCTGACTTGCAGAAAAATAAAGGGCGTTAAACGTTGAATGCCGCGAGACGAATACTCAAGGCTAGTTGATCTTGCGCGCCCGCGTGATCCGTTCGTCAATCGGCTTACGCCCGGCGAATCCTTCCTGCGTTCCGTGCCAGTGGGTAATGGATTTCTCTCCCAGCTTCCAGCACAGCAGAATCACCTGGCCTTCGACTTCGCAGGGAAAGTCGAGCAGGCCGGTGTCGATATCTTTCACTTGGACGCCGATGGAATCGATTTCCGCCAGCGCATCTTTGGCGCGCTGTTCGGCCTTGACCTTCTCCGCTTTGCGTCGGGCCAGCGGCACCACATCCACAAACATGCCGCCGTTCAGAAAAATCCTGTGGGAAAGCGCCTGTTGCTCGGCCTCGACTTCCTCCATGACCTTCTTACCCGCGATCGCGGCGCGCAGCAAGGACTCCAGCACCGGCAGCAGAGACTGTGCTTCCTCGAGAGTAAAAGTGCGGTCGGACATGTTTCCATTCTACTCCACGCTCTCTATTGGGTTCTCCCGTGGGAAGGATCCGCCGAGGTGGCTGAGTTCGCATCGATCGCCAGCGCGGCAACTCCCGGAGCAATGCAGTCCCCGTCTCGGCTGTAGTTGGTGCAGCGTCCGGCCACATCTTTTCGCTGCGGCGACTGCGCAAATTGCCAGGCTTCCGCGAATGCAATCCCGCTCTGTGCTGGACTGGGCGCACTCTGCGGAAACGCGCATCCCGGCGCGGGAGGACAAGCGTCGTTCGTGACCCAGTAAGCAATCTCGCGTCCGCCCGCATGCTGGCGGATGTCTTCGGCCGTGACTACGTTTGCATCGTCCGCCGCGGCAATGCCGGAACAGTAAATACCCGCGCGAAATCCCGCCGCAATCACGCCGTCGACCCAGGCGTAGATGTAAGCGCTCTGCTCGGGCAGCATGCGCCCGCCCTGTTCCTGGTCGAGAAAAATAATGGTCGCGCGCGGAAACCCCTCGCGCCGTGCCGCAGCGACCGCAGCCCGCGCGTCCGCTTGCCCCAGCCGAGCGGCGTTGGCGACAGTCTTCAACTGGGCGTAAAGCCTTCCGTTGAAAAGCACCAGAAATCCGAATCCCGCTGATTCGACGGCAGCCCGGTGCCCGACCCAAGTGTTCATCTTCTCGCCGGGAGGAAGATTGAGCCAGTACCCCGTGTAGGCAAAAGTCTGATGTAGAGTCTTGAGAATGGTGTCGCCTGGGTATTCGTTCGCGTCGAAGCCGAGGTAAGAGCCTGTCTGGCTGGCAGATAGGTCCTGCTGAGTGGCTGCGACGTGCGAGGTTGCGGCCAGCACGGCAGCCAGGGCTAGCACTGTTCGGATCACGGGACGACCGCCGCAATGCTCAGTGCACAAATGCATTCCTCACGAATTTTCCAGATCTCATCCAGACTCCTGCCACGACCGGCGCCACTCTGCGCAAGCCATCGACTTAGGAATTGCTGGTGGACACTTGTTTTGTACGAACCGATTTGTTCCGCGGAGATATCTTGTTCGTACAAAAAATCAAGGGTGACCGCGACGAGTTCTCCATCGAAATCCCGAGTCGCGTCTATGCGGTGGCCATTGGCCCGAAGATAGCAATGAGCTTCGGGCAGGGACTGCAGTCTGTATTTTTCCAGAACGGCTCCGACGCGGGGCGTATTCTTGCCGCTCATCTCGAAGATGCCCAGCATGAGTTTGACAGGTAGCTGCTGCTCGAAGGCCAGCCTCCGAAGGAGGGCATGTTTTGTGCTGCATGTTCCGCGCTGCTCGCTTAAGACAACCATTGCGTTACTGGATTCATTGTTTCGGCCGTATGCCAGATGGCTAACATATCTTGCCGCGGCACGATAGTCGTACACACCCGCTCGCGCGAAGGCGGATGTAATCTCCCCAGGTTCCTTGAGCGAATGCGGGAGAAGCGCACGCCATGAATCCATGCGGATGAGATTCAATGCGTTATCCCCCGATATGCACCATCGTTCTTGACGCCGGCACGAAGTCCGGCTCGCCAATATGATGCCGCTCTTCTTTTTTCGCCACGACACCCTGAATGAACTCGGCCAACTCATCGTCCGAAGCTCCGTTCCGCATCTGCGCGTGCAGGTCGTGATCCCACGCGGAGAACAAGCAGGTGCGAATCTTCCCGTCCGAGGTGATGCGGATGCGGCTGCAATGTCCGCAGAAGGGATGCGACACCGGCGCGATGATTCCGATCTCGCCGATCCCATCCTCGAACCGGTAGCGTCGGGCCGTTTCCGAGCGCGCGTGCGGAATCTCCACCAACGGCCGGTACTCCGCCATGCGCGCCAGGATTTCGTCGAGCGTGACCACGGTCGAGGGCGCCCAGGTGCGTCCCTCTTCGAGGGGCATGAATTCGATGAACCGCACCGTTACGCCCTCTTCACGCGCAAACATTCCGAAGGGAATGATCTGATCTTCGTTGAAGCCGCGCATCAGCACGCAATTCACTTTCAGCGGCCACAGCCCCGCCCGCCGCGCCGCGCGAATGCCCGCCAGCACGTGATCATAGCCATTGGACACCCGCGTGATCCGCGCGAAGCGGTCCGGGTCGACCGCATCCATCGACACCGTAACCCGAGTCAGCCCAGCATCTTTCAACGGCTGCGCTAGCTCAGCCAGCATGTGGCCGTTGGTGGTAAGAGCAATGTCGAGCGGCTCTCCAATTTGAAAGGGCACGGCTTCGGCCGAACCGTTATGCCCCGGAGGTGTGGGCTTCGGTCCCCGAGGCGCCAACTTCGCCAACTCTCTCACAAACTCGACCACGCCCTTGCGCAACAGCGGCTCGCCGCCGGTCAGTCGAATCTTCGTGAGCCCCATCCCGACCAGCACGCGCGCCATGCGCAAATAATCTTCGAACGGCAGATCGCCATACAGCGCCCCTTCGTTTCCGGTGCGGCAGTAGACACACTTGTAGTTGCAGCGGTCCGTAATGGAGATCCGCAAGTCGGTAATGGCGCGCCCGAATTTGTCGTGGAGAGGCACAGTCGTTGGTCGTTGGCTGCAAGCCGTCGGCCGCAAGCGGACGAGGTCGTTTTACGATTATAGGCGCGAAGACGCCCCGAGCACGAAGGCCGGGGCCTTGCCAACGACCAGCGACCAGCGACCAGCGATCAACAACTACTGTAGCGCCTTCTGGATCGCCTCTTCAGCCATCGGGGCCATGACCTTGAATCCCGCCGCGTTGGGATGCAGCCCATCATCGGCAAGGTCCTTCTTCAGCATTCCCTTGGTGTCGACCATGGCGCGGTAATAGTCCAGAAAAATGCAGCCATTCGCCGGTAGTACGCAGTAGCTCCGCAGCCAGTTGTTTAGCACAAGAATCTTCTCCGGTGGCCGCTGCGCAAAAAAGTCCTTCGCCTTATCCGTGTAATTGTGTACCGGCAACACTGACGAATAGATCACTCTTATATTGTTCGCGCGCGCCAGTTCCGCCATGGACGCGTAATCAGCTTCAATGTCCTCCAGCCGCATTGGCCCGGTATTGCCCGCTATGTCGTTGGTGCCCGCGAGAATGACAACGACCTTCGGCCGCAGATAAATCACGTCCTGCCGGAAGCGTACCAGCATCTGCGGCGTGGTCTGCCCTCCAATGCCGCGGTTGACATACGGCTTGCCCGGAAAATATTCGTCGAGGTGCCAAATGTCGGTAATCGAATCGCCGAAGAATACGACGCGCTCTTCGCCGCGCTTCGGAGGTTTGAGCTCGGCATTCGCCGCTCGGTAGCGGTTTAGTTGCCCGAAGTCGTCGGTGAACATAGCAATCCGCGACGCCCGGTACTGATCAAGGCCCGGGAAACCGGTCGAGGGCATGGCGGGCGGTTCTTGTGGCGCAGACTGCGTGGCTTGTGGCGTAGATTGTGCAGGTTTCTGAGCCAGCGTGGAAACGGCAAGGAAGACGACAAGGACAAACGCGAGCCTCTGTAGGTTACGAGTTGATCTCATCTGGTTCCCCTGAGGTAACAGAATAACTCTGGAGTGTCTGCTCTAAAAAAGTCGGCCGACCTCCCAATTACGGTCGCCTTGCGATCGCTTGCGCAATTGCCTTCTCTGCCAGCGGCGCCATGACTTTGTATCCCGCCGTGTTCGGATGCAGCCCTTCATCCGACAGTTCGCGCTTCAGCATGCCCTTGTCATCCACCATCGCTGAGAAGTAGTCGAGATAAATCAGCCCGTTCTGGGCGCAGTAATCCTTGAGCCAGCTGTTCAGCGCCAGGATTCTTTCGTGCGGACGCAAGGCAAACGACTCCTTCGCATCCTCGGTGTAATTATTCACCGGCAGCAGCGAGGCAAAGACCACGCGAATGTGGTGCAGGCGCGCCAACTCGGCCATAGACGCGTAGTTGGCCTCAATGTCCTCGTTACGCGTTCGCCCGGTGACGCCTGCCACGTCGTTGGTTCCGGCCAGCACGACCAGCACCGCAGGATGCAAGTCAATCACATCCTGGCGGAAGCGCACCACCATCTGCGGCGTAGTCTGCCCGTCAATGCCGCGATTCAACACGACGTAAGGCTTGCCGGAAAAATAGTCCACCAGCTTCCAGTAGTCGGTAATCGAGTCGCCAAGAAAGACGACTCGATTCTCCTTCGCGGCAGGCAGAGCCAAGGCCGCATCGGCCTCGCGATAGCGCTTCAGTTCCCCGAAGTCATCGGTGTAGATAGTGATTCGCGAGGCGCGGTACTGATCGAGGCCGGGCGCGCCGGTCGATGGGATGGAGAGAGCGGGCTGTTGGGCGAACGCGGCCAAGGAAAGCAGACAGCACACCGAGACGAACTTTGAGACATTGCGGGCTTGCATAAATTCCCTGGTCTTATCTCGCTTTGCTTGATCCGTGAAGATCCTTGTGAATCCGTGGCGAAGAACTTTCGGCCTTACATCCCGTCGTAATTCGGCCCGCCGCCACCCTCTGGCGGGACCCAGGTAATAATCTGGTACGGGTCCGCAATGTCGCAGGTCTTGCAGTGCACGCAGTTCGACGGATTCAGGCTGATGCGCTTGCCGTTGGGCTGGCTGGCGTCGTCGACCATTTCGTAGACGTTGGCGGGACAAAAATTCTGGCACGGGCTGCCGAATTCTTTTACGCAGCGCGTGTTGCAAATGTTCGTGTCGCGAATCACCAGGTGCGATGGCTGGTCCTCTTCGTGCTTGGTTCCCGAGTGATAAAGATCGGTGAGCTTGTCGAAGGTGAGCTTGCCGTCGCCCTTGGCCGGCCCGAGCAGGTGCGCTTCCGCTCCGCCATCGGCGGGCAATTCTGCGAGCTTGCGCATGTTCTCGTAGCCGGCCTTCGCGGGATAACGGTTGCGCAACCCGCGCCCGCCCGTGATCATCTGCAGCGCGGTGTGGAACATGCCGGCAAACATGCCGCGCTCGAATCCCTGATGCAGGTTGCGCACTTTCCAGAGTTCTTCCTTGATCCAGCTCGACTCTACTTTCTTTTGAAACTCGCCCAGCGTCGCCGCCGACGAATCATCTTTGATCAGCGCTTCGAACGCCGTCTCGGCGGCGAGCATCCCACTCTTGATCGCCAGATGAATTCCCTTAAGCCGCGCCGAATTCAGAAAGCCGGCCGAGTCGCCGAGGATCATCCAGCCATTGCCCGCCACCGGCGGAATCGCCCACCAGCCGCCGTACGGCATCGACTTCGCGCCATAACGGATCATCTTGCCGCCCTCGAGCAGCTTCGTGACAAACGGATGCCGCTTGAACTCCTGCAGCACGCGCTGCGGATCGAGCCGTGGATCGGCATAGTCGAGCCCGGTCACGAATCCGAGCGAGACGACGTTGTTCGATCCATCGCCTTTCGAACCGTAAATCCACGCGCCTCCATACTCGTGCGTCGTCAGCGGCCAGCCCATGGTGTAAATCACCTCGCCCGCCGCGATACGCCCGGCCGGAACTTCCCAAAGCTCTTTCACTCCCACGCCGTAAGTCTGAGGGTTGGCGTTCTTCGCGAGATCGAATTTCGAGATGAGCTGCTTGGTCAGCGATCCGCGCGGTCCCTCGGCGAGGATCACAACTTTCGCGTTCAAATCGTACCCGGGCTCGAAGTTGGATTTCTGATGCCCTTCTTTGTCGATGCCCTTGTCGTCGGTGCGGACGCCGGTGACTCGGTCGCCGTCGAAAAGTAACTCTGACCCCGCGAACCCGGTGAATACCGTAATGCCGGTCTCCTCCACCTTGCCGCCCAGCCACTTCACAAAGCGGTTCAACGAGATCACGTAGTTTCCGTGGTCGCGCAAAAACGGCGGCGTAATCGGGAACTTGAACTTGGATTTTTCGGTGAGGAAATAGACAGCTTCCTTCGTGACCTTGGCGTCGAGCGGAGCATCCTTCTCGAAGTCGGGCAGCAATTCGCGGATCGCTCGCGGATCGAGCAGCGCGCCAGAAAGACAGTGCTGCCCAATCTCGCGCGCTTTTTCGAGCACGTAAATATTTTCTTTGCTGAGCTGGTTCTCAGGATAGGCGGCGTTGTGCGCATCAACCAGCTGCGCCAACCGCAGCGCACAAGCCATCCCCGCCGGACCGCCGCCAACGATCACCACATCGGCAGGCATCTGCGGGCGCTCGATGCCTTCCAAAGGTTTGCGGAAAATCAGCATAAGAAACAATCTGTCACTGATTTACGCGGTTCAGCTTCCCGCCTTCGCCTTCTTCACTTCTTCCGTCAGCGGCGGGACGATGTCAAACAAATTCCCCACGATCGCATAATCGGCAATCTCGAAAATCGGCGCCTCTGCATCTTTATTCACCGCGATGATGGTTCGCGCACCCTTCATCCCGACAATATGCTGAATGGCGCCGCTGATGCCGAGCGCCAGATACAGCTTGGGCGCAACCGTCTGTCCTGACGAGCCGATCTGGCGATCCATCGGCAGCCATCCGGAATCGCAAATCGGACGCGATGCAGCGAGGTCTCCGCCCAGCGCATCGGCCAGCTGCTTGGCGATCTCGATATTCTTCTGTTCTTTAATCCCGCGCCCCACGGCCACGATAATCTCGGCCTGGGTGAGATCGACCGCCTGCTTGGCCTCCTTGAAAACTTCCTGCGGCTTATTGCGGATAACTCCGTCGGCGATTTCGACGTTCACAATTTCAACCGGAGCCACGCTCGCTCCGGACTCAGCTTTATCGCCGCGGAACGCTCCATTCTGAAAAGTGGCAAACCACGGAGCGTCGCTGGTAAAGCTGACATCCGCCGCCAGCTTGCCCTGAAACATTTGCCGCGTGAAAACCAGCTTGCCGCCTTCGTGCTTGAACCCAATGCAGTCGCTGATCACGGTGCGCCCCATGGCCGTGGCCAGCTTGGGCACAAAATCGCGCACCTGATAAGTGTGCGGCATCACCACCAGCTTAGGCTGCTTAGCCGCGAGAAATTGTTTCAGCGCAGCGGCAAACGCATCCGGCGTGTAGGGCTCGAGCTTCGCCGAATCGACCGCATACACTTTGGCGACCTTCTTCGCCGCAACCTCAGCGGCGATCGATGCGGTGCTGCCGCCCACCACAGCCGCTTCGAGCGCCCATCCGGTGGCAGCTGCGATCGCCTGACCAGCAGTGATGGTTTCCCACGAAGCGCGATTCAGTTTCCCTTCGCGCTGTTCGACGACCACTAGAATCGTATCCGCCATAATAAAGTTCCCAGTTCCCGGTTCTCAGCACCAGAGCAGGGTGCCCCATTTCTCGCGTCCTTTGCGAGAAGTGGGGAATTCCGAAAGAGGACCCGTCCGCGGACAACGGGTCCGCGGCTCCACTTAAAGCACCCTTAATTCATTCCGCAGCTTGTCCACTAACTTCTTGGCAATCTCTCCCGGAGAGCCTTCAATGCGCTCCGTCTTCTTCGTCTTCTGCGGAACATACAGCCGCTCAATCTTCTGCAGATTCTCGCCGATCGCCGACTGCACTTCCGCCAGCGCGACTTTTCGCAGCGGCTTGTTCTTGGCCTGCTTGATGCCGATCAACGTGGCATATCGCAGTTTGTTGATGCCCGACTGAATCGTCAGAACGGCAGGCGTCGGCATGTCGACAAACTGAAAGTATCCGGCTTCGAGTTCGCGCTTCACCCGAATCCCGCTGTCGGTTTTTTCGATGTGCATGATGATGGTGGCGTGCGGCAATCCCAGCAATTCGGCCAAAATCACGCCGGTCTGCGCGTAGCCGTAGTCGTCGGACTGCAGCCCGGTAAAGATCAGATCGAACTTTTCGTCTTTGATCGCGGCGGCAAAAGCCTTGGCGGTGTTGAATGCATCCAGACCCACAAACTTGTCATCTTCCAGATGAATCGCGCGATCCGCACCCTTGGCCAACGCTTCGCGCAGAACCTGCTGCGCCCGCGCCGGGCCGCTGGTAATTACGACCACTTCTCCAGTGTGTTTCTCTTTCTGCCGCAGGGCCTCTTCCAGCGCGTAAGCATCCGGCTCGTTGACTTCATACGAGACGTCCTCGCGAATCCATGCACCCGTTTCGTTCAGTTTGAGCGGTGCGTCTTTTTGCGGCACCTGCTTCATACAGACCAGAATCTTCAAGACAATGACTCCTCAGCAATGGCCTAGGGCGGCCACCGCAAAACCAGTCAGTATAAACGAGGGAGGGTACGCCGACGAAATATGAAAATAACAGGCAGCAACCCGGAGGTACGACTCAAGCAACTGTAGCCGGAAAGGCCTACTCCGTGATCACCGTCGACTGTCCGGTAAGGTCGAACCGTTTGCGGCAGCGCATGTTCTTGCAGGCCATCACGTCGTCTTTGCGCACCATGTAGGAGCGGAACTTGGCGAAGCGGGCGCGATCGCGCTCGTCGGCGCGGCCTGACAACTGGCGCTTTTTCGTCCGCACGACCCAAGCGACCTCATACTCCGCCGCCTGGTGGCAATGGGGACAATTCAGCGAAGCAATTTTCTTTTCCTGTTTCTCGTCGAAAAAATCGCGCTCTTCCATAAGTTTCTAGGCCGGGCAAGCGGGGTTCGCACCCAGCCAATCATGAATTATTGCACATTTTGCCAACCTCACCTTTAAACTGACTGAGAGATTCCATATGGCCAGAAAGAAAAAAGCGAAGCGCTTTCGCGCCGTGACCGCGGTCAAGGAATTAGCCCGCGAGCGCGTCGGTGCGCCCCCCGCCGGACAAATTGTGGTCGAGAGAAAGAAGAAGCCGGAAAAACACAAGCCCACGCTGGAAAAGCTGCTGGAGTCCGAGTAGCTCTCGCAGGAATCGGCGCCTTAATTGAAGGTGGCTGTCACCGTCACATCATCAGTCAGGTCTTCGAGAGTGCAGGTCGTTCCCGCAGCAATGGTGCAGCCGGCCCACCCGCCGAACGTTCCGTTCGGGACGGCAGTTAGAGTGACGCTGGAACCGGTCGGAAAGCTTCCTGTGCAAGACGAACCTGCAGTCGATGAGCAGCCGAGACCCGCCGGCGAACTCGATATCGTGCCGCTTCCTGTACCTGCAAAATCTACCGTGACCGTCGGCCCGGTACCGGTGAAGCAGACAACGTTGGCAGTCATGTAACCCGTCACAACCGCTCCTGACGAAGATATGCCGCCAGCGCTGGTGTTTGTGTTAACAGTTGCCGAAACCAGCGTTGCCCCGCACGCGTTTCCCGTCGCCGTGAGCAAGCCGGTCGAATTGACCGTAAACATCTGGGGCGTATTCGAGAACCAAGTCGCCTGAGTCGTGAGGTCTTTGGTCACCGGGGGGTGAATATAGGAACCGAGAGCCCGTAGCTGCACCTGCGCCCCTGCGCTCGCCATTACTGGAGTAGTCGACGTACCGAAAGTCTCGACCACGGGCTGGATCTGAAGCGACACCAACTGCTGACTGTGCCCGCAGCTGTTCACGCCGACCATCAGTCCTGCAACGCCGACCAGCACCACGACGCTCCACCACTTTCCGTTCATGAACAACTCCTGAATTTGCCTCAACATCGTGGCGCCGCGCTCCCGGCGGGGAATGGGCCAATTTAGTCAATGCTACCGCAAAAAGCAATAGCCGTTCGCGGCTTCGCTCCTTATTTCTTCACCGCGTCTTCCACCACTTTCGCGAACTCCTTCACGTCGTCTTCTGTGGTATCGAATGAGCACATCCAGCGCACGATGCACTCTTCTTCAATCCACATGTAGAAGAAGTAGCGATCTTTTATTCTCTGGACGGCATGACGCGGAATCTGCGCGAACACCCCATTGGCCTCGATCTTCCAAACAACTTTAACCTGCGGAATCCGCCGCAATTCCGCCTCCAGCAGCCGCGCCATCCGGTTGGCGTGCTCCGCGCTGCGCTGCCAGAGACCGTTGGTCAGCAACGCCTCGAACTGCGCCGCAATGAAGCGCATCTTCGAAGCCAACTGCATCCCCTGCTTGCGCAGGTAAAGAAAATCCGCGCTGGGCTTAAAATCGCCGAGTCCGCGGTTGAAAAACACCACCGCCTCCCCACCCATGATTCCATTCTTCGTGCCGCCGAATGAGAGCACGTCCACGCCCAGGTCGCGCGTGGCCTGCCGCAGCGTCTGCCCCAGACTGGCCGCGGCATTGGCGATGCGAGCGCCGTCCATATGCAGAAACATTTCGCGCTCATGCGCGAATTGGGCCAGCGCCTGAATCTCCTCCGGCTGGTAAACCGTGCCCATCTCCGTCGACTGCGTGATCGAGATCACCCGCACCTGCACGTGATGCTGGTCGCCAATCCCGTGATAAGCATGCCGCACCGAGTCGAGCGTGATCTTCCCATCCCGGTGCGGCAGCGGAATCAGCTTGCATCCCGTATGCTTTTCCGGCGCACCGCATTCGTCGGTATAGATATGCGCATACTCGCTGCACAATACCGCGTGATATGGCCGATTCAGAGCCTGCAACCCGAGCACATTCGCACCCGTCCCGTTGAAGGTAAAAAAAACGTCGATCCCCTCGCCGAAGTGTTCTTTGAGTTTTGCAATCGCCGAACGCGTGTAGGGATCGTCGCCGTACGCCACAACGTGACCCTGGTTGGCCCGGGCAATCGCCTCCAGAACCTCCGGATGCACCCCGGCATTGTTGTCGCTGGCAAAGTTGCGGGTAGGCTGGTTCGGGGCTGGCGGCATAAGAAATGAATGTAGCAGAGTGCACACCGGCCGGGGTGCCCCATTTCTCGCGTCCTTTGCGAGAAGTGGGGATTTGGAATCCTCCGAATTGGCGCCCGCACCAACCCGCGAATTACAATCCCTTCCTGACTCTTACAAGGAGCCCCGTGAGCCTGGCGGTCATGCGCTGTTATCCGATAATCATTCTGTTCTCCACGCTAGCCGTCGCTCAAAGCGCCGAACAGAAAGCCGCGCGCTATCTTGACTCCATCCGCCGTCAACCGCCTTTGCTGCTGGCCTTTCTGCACGACATGCCCAAAGGCGGAGACCTGCACAATCACATCGATGGTGCCATCTACGCCGAAGACCTGATCGACTGGGCCGCCTCTGACAATTTCTGCGTCGACCGCACTACTTCTCAACTGATCGCCCCGCCCTGCGATTCCTGCGAGCACTACACCCCCAAACCCGGCATCCGCTGCGCCTACGACGATCACATCCTTTACAACCAGATCATTGACGCCTGGTCCATGCGCAACTGGCGCCCCGGCGATGAATCCGGCCACGACCACTTCTTCGCTACGTTCGACAAGTTCGTTGTAGCGGCCGACAACCACACCCCCGAGGCCATCGCCACGGTCACAAACCGCGCCGCCCGCGAGCACGTGCAGTACATCGAACTCATGCACACCGCCGACGGATACGCCGCCGCCAACCTCGGCACCCGCCTCGGCTGGGACAGCAATAACAATGAGAATGACTTCGCCAAAATGCGTGACAAACTTCTAGCCGGCGGCCTGAAGGAAATTGCCGCGGCCACCAGCAAGAAGTTGGAAGAAGACACCGCCCGCGCCCGCACCGAACTCAAATGTGGGACTGCGAACGCCGAGCCCGGATGCAGCGTCACCGTCCGCTATCTCTATCAGGTGCTGCGCGGCCTGCCTCACGAGGCCGTGTTCGCCGAGACCCTGCTCGGCTTCGAACTCGCATCGTCCGATCCGCGCTTTGTCGGATTGAATCTGGTTATGCCCGAGGACTGGTACGTCCCCATTCACGATTTCAACGAGCACATGGCCATGCTCGATTACCTGCACGGCATCTATCCTAGAGTGCACATCAGCCTGCACGCCGGCGAACTCGCCATGGGATTAGTCAAGCCGGAGGATCTCACTTTCCACATTCGCTCCTCCATCGAGCGCGGCCACGCCGAGCGCATCGGCCATGGCGTCGACGTCATGCTCGAGAAAGATCCGATCGCCCTGCTCAAAGAAATGGCCGCACGCAACGTGCTGGTCGAAGCCTGCCTCACGTCGGAAGACCAGATTCTCGACGTCAGCGGCGACGACCACCCTCTGCCCGTGTACATGAAATACGGCGTCCCGGTCGCGCTTTCAACCGACGACGAGGGCGTCTCCCGCTCCAATATGACGCATGAATACTTGCGAGCAGTGGAAGGCTACCGGCTCCCGTATTCGGAGTTAAAGCGCACGACGCGCCAGAGTATCGAACACAGCTTTCTGCCGGGACAAAGTCTATGGGCTGAGACGAAATTGATATTCCGCCCTGTCCCTGCGTGCGTGGGAGATACCGCGGGCGCCGAAAAGCCCTCGGCCGCATGCGCCGAGTTCCTCGCAGCCAACGAGCGCGCCCGTGAACAATGGAAGCTGGAAGGCGAATTCGCAAAGTTCGAAAATAATTTCTAAGCCCGTCGATACAGGGGTGCCCCATGTCTCGCCTCTTTTGCGAGACGTGGGGATTTTGACCTGGATTACGAAACAAACACGGCGAAACAATAGCTCCCAAACTCATGCCGCGCAAACGCACTCTAATTCCGTCGCCACTGGCACGGTCTCCACGGGCCATTCCAGTTCCTCCGCCGCCGTTGCCCGTGCTCGCCGAGCGCGGAGGCACGCAACTCCGCACGCCACTCCCTGTCGCCATCATCGACACCCGCGAGCAAAATCCTCTTTCCTTCCGCCGCTTTCGAAAATGGTTTGCCGACATCGAGGAACGCGCCCTGCCCCTCGGCGACTATTCCGTCAGCGGCATGGAAAACTCCTGCGTGGTCGAGCGTAAAGATCTCGCCGACCTGATTCACTCCTTCACCACGAACCGGAGCGTATTCATCAACCGCCTGCGCCGCATGGCCGACCGTCCCCACAGCCTTCTCGTTGTCACAGCGTCGTGGACCGACATCAAATCCGAGTATCCCTATCGCGCCGCCAATCCTAACCGCATCACGCAATCGCTCATCGCCGTGCTGGCTGGACTGCGCCTGCCCTTCATCTGCACCGAAACTCACGAGCTCGGCGAGGAAATCGTTGCCTCTTACCTCTATCAAACATTTCTGTATGATTGGCTGGACCGCAACGGCCACGGCCGTCATCTGGCTGACGGCGATCTGTGATGTCGCCCTGGCGCATTCGTCCGGGCGCGCGTAGAGCGTGGATGCACTAGAATTCGCCCGGTGGTTCTGAACAGATGGAGAGCGCCTACCGCAATCTCGGCTACGTCCTTCTTGTTCTGCTGCCAATTTTCGTCGCAGGTTTTTGGATTCCCTATTTTTCCCAGATTCCTCACTTCGACGCATCCATTACGACCGCTGTCCACGTGCACGCCGTTCTGCTGTTTTCCTTTCTACTGCTATTGGTCGTCCAGCCTCTTGCCATTCGGCAGAAGGCGTTCTCGACGCATCGCATTCTCGGGAAAATTTCGAACGTTCTTATCCCCTTCATCCTGATCTTCTCTGTCGCTATGCTGTTCAAGGAATATCAGGAGCATCTGAGCGACGGCGCGACTGCAAACTTCGCTCGCAACGCCGAATTCCTTTCCTTTATCCAGCTTCTGCTCTTCGGGACATTGTACGGTTTGTCGATCGCATCTATTCGTCGGCGAGATGTTGCGACGCACATGCGATACATGATTTGCATCGCGCTAGTCCTCTTGCCGGCGGGCCTGGCGAGAACGATGGGATATTGGTTTCGCATACGGCAATCTCCTTCGCAGACCGCCTGCCTTATATTGATCGATGTTTTGCTCCTGGGTCTGATTGCGTTCGACAGGAGTCGTCAGTTGAAGGCACGCCCCTATAGTGCGGTGCTGCTTACTTACGTTGTCATTGAGGCTTTCTGGTTCGCTCTTGGGCGCCCCATTTAAGCTTTGCGTCTCGTGATGGAATTTCCCACAACCCAACAAGGAATTTGTCGCCTCGTATCATGACCGGATATTTTTGTATGATTGGCGCCCATCATGCCCAACCAATTCACCCTCGCCGACTCCGCCGCAAAATTGATTCTTACCCGCACGCCCCTGCGCCCGCAGATCGCACTCGTGCTGGGCTCCGGCCTCGGCGGCTTCGCCGACTCGCTCACAGACGCAGTCCGCATCCCCTACGCGGAAATCCCTGCGTTCCCGCGCTCCACAGCCATCGGCCACGCGGGGCAAATGGTCATTGGCCATGCGGGCAACGTGCCCGTCGCCGCCATGCAGGGCCGCGTGCATCTCTATGAAGGATATTCCCCGCAGGAAATCACGTTCCCCATCCGCGTCTTCTCACGCATGGGCATCCGCGCCGTCATCCTCACCAATGCCGCCGGAGGCATCAATCTCAGCTACTCGCAAGGCGCGCTGGTCGTGATCCGCGACCACATCAACCTGCAGGGAGCGAATCCGCTGGCCGGCCCCAATGACGACCGCTTCGGCGTCCGCTTCCCCGACATGACCCATGCCTACGCCCGCGAATATCGGGAAATCGCACGCGAAGAAGCCGCCAAACTTGGCATCCCACAACACGAAGGCATCTACGCCGGCCTGCTCGGCCCCAGCTACGAGACGCCCGCGGAAATCGAATATCTGCGCCGCATCGGTGCGGACCTGGTGGGAATGTCGACAGTGGCCGAAGTAATCGCCGCGCGCCACATGGGAATCAAAGTGCTCGCGATTTCCTGCGTAACCAACATGGCCGCAGGCATCCTCGACCAACCACTCTCCCACGCCGAAGTCATGGAAACCGGCGAACGCGTCAAAACCATATTCGAAGCGCTACTGCGAGCCGTCCTGCCCCGCATAGCAAAAGAGATCGGCGCGTAATCGAATCATGTGGCGACGGCCGCCTTCGGCCGTCCCGCGAGGGCGCAGCCCCGCGGCGCAAGCACGAACCCCGCTTGTCAACCATTACTGCGCTCTCGGAACGAAAAGCGCCGCTGGCGGCTTCACCCCATACACCGCCGCAAAGCTCCCCTGATTCACCGCCATCGCGAAATGTCCGCGCGAATCGATGTATAGCAGCGGCTGCCCCACCGGCACATCACTGAAAGTCTTCACAAACTTGATCCGCATCTCTTTGCCACCAACCGTCAGCGGCACCTCCTGCCCGCGCTGGTAGCCGAGTTTCAGAAAATCCTCCGCATCGACGTTGGTCACTAAGTTTCCAAACGGCCCATCAGTCGCAATCACGGTGGCCCTCAGCCCACGTTGATCGAGCGTCGCCGCCTTCAGCTCCAACCGCACCAGATCCTTAACTGGCACCTCGGGACCGGCCTTCGTCCAGTCATCCCCACGCGCGACATGCGCCCCTGCGGGCGAAAAAATGTCGCGCCCATGAAACGTGGACGACATCTTGCCGCCAATCATCCAGTCCGGATTCGTAATCTCGTGCACCGCCTCAATCCCGTCGCGCTGCTCCACCAGCGTCAGCAGCCCGTTATCCGGCAGCACAAAATATTGTCCGCGTTTCGAACGCGCCACGATGGCCTTGCGCGTGCTGCCAACCGTCGGATCAATCACCACTACAAACACCGTGCCCGCGGGAAAGTACGGCGTCGCGCCATACAGAAATCGCGCTCCGTCGAGAATCGAAAACGGCGTCACATCGTGCGTCAGATCGACGATCCGCACATCCGGCATAATCGAATACATCACGCCACGGCATAGCGCCACCGAATCGTCCACCACCCCAAAATCCGTCATAAACACGATCGTCGGCGGATATTTCTGCGCCGCATCACCCGCGAGCGCGGGTGCCCCATTTCTCGCGTCCTTGGCGAGAAGTGGGCTCGCCGCCAACAGAAGTACAACACAGAGCAGAATCGCGCCAAACCTCGAACTGATTCGGCCGTTTTGCGATGAAGTTACACTCTTAGCTTCCATAGGGCCACAATTCTAACTAAGAAAATGCAAATGTGGGACTTACGCCCCGCGGTCTATAATGCTCCTGCAATCCAAATTCCGGAGGACACTTATGTCGCAGCCCATCCCCGAGAAGTACCGCGACCTTTTCCAGAAGCGGGCCTTTGCCAGCCTGGGGACCTTGATGCCCGACGGCCGCCCGCAAGTCACGCCTGTATGGGTCGACTTTGACGGCGAACACGTCATCTTCAACTCCGCCAAAGGACGCCAGAAAGACCGCAATGTCCGCCGCGATCCCCGCGTCTCGCTCGCCATCATCGACCCCGAAAATCCCTACCGCTATCTCGAAATTCGCGGCCGCGTGGTCGAAATCACCGAAGACGGCGCCGACGACAGCATCAATAAGCTGGCAAAAAAATATCTTGGCGTAGATAAATATCCCTACGCCCAGCCCAGCGAAACCCGCGTCATCTACAAAATCAAGCCCGAGCACACCACCGTAATGGGCTAAAGCGGCGCCAACCGTAGAGACGTAGCTTGCTACGTCTCTTGCCGACAGCTCCGTGGAAGAGCGGCGCTTCAGCGCCGCGTCAGCCGCCATAAAAATGCATCGGGCTTTAGCCCCTGCGCGAGGAAATCATCCGTACCTACAATCTCTGCTTCCTCGGCTTCGGCAATGTCAACCGGACCCTAGTCCGCCTCCTCGAAGATCGCGCCCAGGAACTGCGCGATCGCCACGGCATCGCCTACCGCGTCACCGGCGTCGCCTCCCGCCGCCTGGGCTGGATCGCGAATCCCGATGGCCTCGACCCAATCGAAGCCTGTGGCGCGGGCGCCCCCGCCCGCGAAAACCCGGAAGCTAAAACTAACGCTAACGTCCGCGACTGGCTAGCGAAAGCCCAAGCCGACATCCTCTTCGAAGCTACATCCCTCAACGTCGAAACCGGCCAGCCCGCCATCGACCACATCCGCGCCGCCCTCGACCACGGAGCCCACGCCATCACCGCCAACAAAGGCCCCATCGTCCACGCCTACCGCGAACTGCGTGACCTGGCTGCCGCACGCAGCAAGAAATTTCTCTTCGAATCCACGGTCATGGACGGCGTCCCGGTTTTTTCTTTCTTCGACCAGCTGCCCACGGTTCACGTGCAAGGCTTCCATGGAATTCTGAATTCCACGACCAACGTAATCCTGGGAGAAATGGAACAGGGAGTCACCCTCGACGAAGCTCTGAAGAAAGCGCAGGCCCTCGGCGTAGCCGAAACCGACGCCACCCATGACATCGACGGCTGGGACGCCGCCGTCAAAACCGCCGCCCTGATCACGGTTCTGATGGATATCCCCGTGCGCCTCGCCGACATCGAGCGCGAAGGCATCCGCGACCTCACCCCGCAAGCCCTGCGCAACGCCCGCCGCGACGGCTGGCAATTCAAGCTGGTCTGCCGCGCGCAACGCGTCAGCGGCGGTGTAGAGGCAATCGTCGCCCCCGAAAAAGTTCTGGCCACCTCACCTATGGGCAAGATCACCGGCACATCGTCCTACCTCCATTTCGAAACCGACATCTTCCCCGGCCTGTCCGTCACGGAAGAAAATCCCGGGTTGTACGCCACGGCATATGGAATGCTGGCGGATTTTGTAAGGGCGACGGAGTAGAGTACGAGTGTGAAAAGAGCTGCGCGATTCTCACTTTTGCTCGCCTTCGCAATAGGCAGCGCCGCGTCCGCGCAAACCACCCCTCCCCCAACGCCGAAAGGTGAGGTTGTTATCGTGAGCCTTCTTGGCGCCAAGTATCCACCATTGGCCCGAAAAGCAAATATCACTGGCGAGGTTGAGCTGAAGCTCGAAATCGGGAAAGACGGTAGCGTCGCATCGGTCGTCGTGGTAAGCGGACCTCCAATGCTTACCAACGCCGCATCGGACAGCGCGAAACAATCACGGTTTGAATGCCGAAGGTGTGAGTCTGAAGTTACAAAGTACTCCTTGACTTATTCCTTTCAAATTGCTGCAACCCCTGGATGGCCCTGTCCGGAAACAATCGGGGACCACGTCACCCAATCCGAGAACCACATAATGATCACAGGGGAACCAGCTCTGGTCGATCTTTATTTTGTGAATGTGCGGGCTCATTCTGCAAAGTGCCTCTATCTCTGGGCTTGCGGTTCGGTCTGGGGCGGGGAAGATTACTACTACTACCGCGTTCGTTCCGTGAAGTGCCTTGGATTGTGGAGCTGTGGCCACCGGCTCCGTGAGCCGTTCGCCACCTGCAGAAAGCTGCACCGCAAACTTGCTTACTGATCATCGGACTTCTAATCGACGTTGCGACCGCGGTTTTGAAACGTAAGGCCCGTCGTCGTGATAAAAGTGAAAGAACATGCCGACCACTGAACATATCGCTCCTCCCGCCCTCGACCTAGCCTCCATCCGCGCCCAATTCCCCTCGCTCTCCCAAACCGTCAACGGACACCCCGCCGCGTTCCTCGACGGCCCCGGCGGGACGCAAGTTCCGCAGCGCGTGATCGACGCCATCTCCAACTACCTGCGCCGCGACAACGCCAACACCGGCGGAGCCTACGCCACCAGCCGCCACACCGACGCCATGATCGCCGAAGCCCGCAGCGCCATGGCCGACTTCCTGCACTGCGCCGCCGACGAAGTCGCCTTCGGCCCCAACATGACGACCTTGACGTATGCGATGTCCCGCGCCATCGGCCGCGAGCTGAAGCCCGGAGACGAAATCCTGGTCACCCGCCTCGACCACGACGCCAACGTTTCTCCCTGGCTGCAAATGGCGGAGGATAGAGGAATCACCGTCCGCTGGGCCGAGATCCACGACGAAGACTGCACCCTCGACATGGCCGACCTGGCGTCGAAAATAAATTCCAACACAAAGCTGGTCGCCGCCGGATACGCCTCGAATGCCGTCGGCACAATTAATCCGGTCAAAGAGATCGTCCGCCTCGCCCACGCCGCCGGAGCCCTCGCCTACATCGACGCCGTCCACTACGGCCCCCACGGCCTGATCGACGTGGCCGCGCTCGACTGCGATTTCCTGGCGTGCTCAACCTACAAATTCTTCGGCCCGCACATGGGCGTCCTCTTCGGCAAGCGCGAGCACCTCCAGCGCCTGCGCCCCTACAAAGTCCGCCCCAACACAAATGCAATTCCAAATTGCTGGGAGTGGGGAACGCTCAACCACGAGTGCATCGCCGGCATCGCCGCCTGCGTGGAATACCTCGCCGACCTCGGCCGTGGATCAGGGAATGGGGTAACGACTGGAGCAAAGAATATGAGGGTGCCCCACCCTTCGGGTTTTTCGAAGGGTGGGAACGATGCTGCCGACACAAGTGGGGTAACTGAGAGACGCGCCGCCATCGAAGCCGCCTATGCGACCATCCACGAGCACGAACGCGGATTGCTCGAAAGAATAATGGCCGCCCTGAAGAAGATTCCCGGCCTGAAGATCTACGGCATCACCGACCCCGCCCGCTTCCACGAACGCTGCGCCACGCTCGCCATCCGCATACCAGGCCATACCCCGCTCGAACTCGCCACCCAACTCGGCGACCGTGGCTTCTTCACCTGGGACGGCAACTACTACGCCCTGAACCTCACCGAGCATTTAGATGTAGAGAAATCCGGCGGCTTCCTGCGCATCGGCCTGGTCCACTACAACACGATCGACGAAGTCGACCGCCTCCTGGCCGCGCTACGTGAGATTGTGGGGGCATAGGCCTCAGCCCACCAGTCGCCGCAATTTCGTGATCTGCTCCGCGTCGGGAAATTCCCGCACGCGATACCGCGGCGGAACGAGCTCGGGTTCTTGCTCCAACAGATCTCCCACAATCGCAACTGCTGCGTCCCAACCGACGACGAAATGATCTCCGCCCTCCGGGTCCACCATAAAGGCAATGTTCTCGGCGTGGGGCAAGGAGCTATCTACACCATTCGACCAGACGCATACACTGTAGGCCAATCCATCCTTGCGCTCGTGGACCTTGTAGCTCGCCACAAAAAGGTCGATCCCTTCCTTCTGGTGAATCGCGTTCAGCAATTCCTGCTGCTGCGCGTAATCGATCGCATCCCGTCTCCTCTTGAGCGCCAGCCACAAGTCTCGCAACGATTGATCTTCGGGCACATGCACCTGCCACGCGCCATCCACCAGTACGTAGAGATCGGGCGAGAGCGGATGTCCTCGCTTGAAATGGCTCTCCGCTCCATCCTTCAGGATGGCCGCCAATCCAGCGGAATTTTTCGTGCCCGTCACCCACAGCGCGTTCCGGTTGGGCACAAATGCAATCGGGTCGCCATCCACCGCAAGGCGATAAATCAGCTCCGGCAGCAGGATGCGCGAACTGTCATAGGAATCGCCCCACTCGCTCCAGTACACGCCTCCTTGTCCCGCCATTCGCTCAGGATCGGTCCGATCCCAAAGATTGTCTTTCGCCGCGGAAAACGCCTCTTCGAGACTCACGCCCCACTTTTCAAAGCTGTCGCGGTCGATCGAGGTGATACTGCGCTCCGTGTCGTAAACCAGATCGACGATTAATCCACCGGCCAGCGGCTTGGTCACAACTTCCGGTGCTCGATCGGCTTTCCCACCTCTGCGCTGGAGCAACCGGAAGATACTCAGGTAGGCACCGTCGCGAATCGCCGGCATAAGGAAAGGCTTCGCCGTCGCGAACTCGGATGGAATCACAGGCAGCGATGGGATCTCTGCCGCACTGCGAACAAACTCCGCAAGCACACTGGAACGCTTATTCCGCGGAGCGCTGCAATAGTTGGAGTAGACGTTGCTGAGAAAGACCGTGCTCTCGCCGTCGCCCACCTTGAGGGCAAAATCCCCCGCAATCTCCTCCACTTTCTCGATCCCGGCCTTTTCGAAGGCCCGCATTACCATCCGGACGAACTCACTGCGATCGGGCTTTCGGGAGAAATGGTGGAGAAGGCTCACGGCATTTAGTCCACTAGGGCTTCGCCGCTGGCGCCGCCGACTCCGACACCACCAGCATCTCGTAACTCTTGCCGTTCACTTTAAACTTCATCTTGTCTTTGTTGATGCTCAGCTCAACCGGCGCATTCACCGGCAGCATCTCTTTGTGCGCTTCTTTTTCCTGCCGCACGTGATACTCGGTCGCCTCCGTGCGAATCACATATTCCTGGCACATCAGCTCCAGGGTTTGCTTCTTGCCCTTGGCCTGCGAGCCACAAGCAACGGAATTCTCCGAAACGATCGTTCCCTGCAGCACATTGTCTTTGGCTGCAGACATCAGGCCCAGGCCCAGCAGCACGGCCAGCAGCAGTATCGTCGTCTTCCTCAGATGCGCCTCCATACACGTCAGCCCGGGACGCCGTCCCGGGCTGACAAGAAAATTATGCGAAAGAAATCATCCCTCACACCACCCGCGGCGTGGGCCATTGCGACAGTTCTATTGAATCCTTACGGCCAGCGCTTGGCCGTGTCTTCCCATCCGGCGGCGCGCACCGGCTGCGGCGCGGGAATCGACGAGGCCGCCGGAACCGATAGGCGAGGCGTCGCCTGGGGTCCGTTCACGGCAGTGGCCAAGGCCGGCTTTCCCATGTCCATCCCCATTTCCTTTTCCTCGGAGAGCAGCGGAGCTACCAACCGCAGGGCCTCCACTTCCTTCTCCAGACGGGTCAATTCCATCTCTTTTTGCCGCAACACTTCATAAACATTCTTCATGACCATGGCACCTGCCCAGTTGTGTCGAAGTTTACAAACCCTTCTCCGCACTCTAGCAGAGTTGCCTATGTTGTCAAGGATTTCAGCAGGGCCAGTAGTGCAAAAGCGGGCGCAAAACCTCGCCAGTCTGTAGCCCACACTGACGGCCCCGCAACCCTTCCGGCGGTCATTTGCAACGCCGGTACGAAAGTAATCTGGGATCGCGCCGACCGGGATATACCATGATTCGAGCTTCGTATTCGAACCGATTATTGCGGGAGGTCATCCCATGCCGACGCGGCGAGTTTTCGTTCTACTAGCAGCCAGCGCCCTCTTCTCCGCTTTTTTCCTCGCTTCCTCAGCGTACGCCCAGGATGATTCGCAATCTCTCGGAGACGCAGCGCGCCAGGCGCGCCTGCAAAAACAGCAGAAGGACGCCTCAGCGAAGGATGCATCCGCGCCCAGCAGTGACACCCCGAACAAAGATGCGCAGAACAAAGATGGGCGGAACAAGGACGCGTCCAGCTCCGACGCAACCGCCAAGGATGCTCCCCCGCCCAAGGCGCATCGCGTTATCACCAACGAGGAACTCCCCTCGCACGTCGGGCCGACTTGGACTTCGGCCAGCACTCCCCAAACTTCGAACAGCTCTTCCGAGAACAACTCCGCCGAGCAGCCCAGCTCCGCAGGCGCAAACGCGAATGCCGAGCAATGGAAGTCCCAGATTCAGGCGCAGAAGAGCACGATCGCTTCGCTCGAGGGCCAAATCGCCAGCCTGAACGACTCCATCCACTACGCCGGCGGAAACTGCGTTTCCAACTGCGTGCAGTGGAACGAACGCCAGAAAGAAAAACAGGATCAGGTTGAGACCATGAAGGGCCAGCTGGAAGAGCAGCAAAAGCACCTGGAAGACCTCCAGGAATCAGCCCGCAAACAGGGCTTTGGCAGCTCCGTCTACGAACCGTAGTCCAGTCGCCTAAAAACAGGGTGCCCCATTTCTCGCGGTTTTTGCGGGAAGGGGGGCTTTTGACCTCAGCCTATTTCTTCGCCGGGTACGGATTGGCATACTTCAACACCGTCGACAGATCGATCCCGCGAATAATGCCGTCCGAGTGGTAAAACAGACCCCAGGAATCGATGGTCGAGTTATCCGGGAAAATGCAGGCTTCAAGAATCTCGTCGATACCACCGACCGAAACCCAACCTCCGCCAGCGGCATCGGTAGCGCCAATCTCGGCGCCGCCTAATTGCGTGCAATAGTACGAAGCCGGATTGCCATTGCCCTGACCGTTCCACGGCACTTGGGCGTAATAAGCCAGCGCCGCTAGAGATGGCTTGGTCGCGTACAACGTATCCAGCGACAAGTGAATACGCGATCCGTCCGCTGCCAGCGTGTACTGGCAAAAAGCTTCGACGCCCGCCAGATATAGCCAGTCCTGCTGCGCATTGTTCGTGCCATAGGCCGCGTAGCGAACCTCAACCAGTCCGCCCGTCGACGTGCAATAAGCCGCCTCGGGCGCGACTTTCGCCGGCACTTTCGTGGTCTTCTTCGTCTCTGCTTGCGCGGCCGCGTTCAACGCGGCTCCGGACAGCGCCAGAATCATTACCAAACCTGCAATTACTCGAGGCCTTCGCATGTAAATCCCCCTTTTTACTCCTCTAATAATTCGACTCAGCCTGATCAGCCGCGAAAGTCTACCACGGAGCGAACGCCTGCGCCGCATATTCCCCGTCGAGAGTTCGGAAATCGTGGGTTCAAATTACCCAATTACAAAATTTCCCAATTCCTCAATCTTTCGCATTCCCCAAAACTGCCCGGTCATGCGAAATTAGTTCATGGCTCTGGTCGTCCGTCCTTCGCCCATTCATTCCGTCGGTGTCTACACCTCAACTCCCATCCGTAGGAAGACGCGCGTGGTCGAGTATGACGGTGAGCGCATCACCGCCGAAGAAGCCGACCGCCGCTACAACGGCGTCTCGCGCACCTACCTGTATGGCCTGGACGACGGCAAGACTGTGATCGACGGTCACGGCATGGGTGCTTACTTGAATCACTCCTGCGATCCCAACTGCGAAGTCGACGAGATCAAAGGCCGCGTCTGGATTTTCGCCATCCGCGACATCGCCGCCGGCGAGGAACTCCTCTGGGATTACAACCTCTACGACGACGATGATCCCGCCCCCTGCCACTGCGGCTCCAGCAAATGCCGCGGCACCATGTACTCAAGAGAATGGATGGCCAAGATGCGGAGGAAGGAAGCGCGCAAGAAGAAGCGTGAGGCGATCGCATCGCAAAGCAAGATTGACGGGAAGAAGCCGGGCGACAAAACTACCGCGATCAGGCCCCAGCCGCGGAGCCGCGAAAGAATGCAGCCCACGGCGCAAGCCGTGGGTGGGTGACCAGAAAAGAGAACAAGCCCCGAAGGGGCGAACGAAACCTACGTCGCGGGCTCAGGAATGACCACCGGCTTCTTCCCGTGCTCCCGCCAACCCTCAATAATCAAATACAGCACCGGGATGAAAAACAGATTCAGAATCGTCGACATGATCATCCCGCCAAACACGGTCGTGCCCACCGAATGCCGCCCATTCTCACCCGCACCCGTAGCCACCACCAGCGGCACCACGCCGAGAATAAACGCCAGCGACGTCATCAGAATCGGACGCAAACGAATCGTCGCCCCCTGCACCGCCGCTTCCACCAGCGGAACCCCGCGCGCGCGCAACTGTTCCGCGAACTCGACGATCAGAATCGCGTTCTTGCTCGACAACCCGACCAGCATGACCAGTCCCACCTGGCAGTAGACGTCGTTTTGCAGCCCGCGCAGCCACTGCGCGCCCAGCGCTCCCAGCAGCGCCATCGGCACCGCCAGCAACACAATGAATGGCAGCACGAAGCTTTCATACTGCGCTGAAAGCGTCAGGTAGACGACCAGAGTGCCCAGGCCGAACAGAATCAGCGACGTCCCGCCCGCCGCCAATTCCTCCAGCGACAGCCCCGTCCAACTGTAAGTAAATCCCTGCGGCATCTTGCTCGCCAGTTGCTCCATCGCCGCAATCGCCTGCCCGGAGCTGTATCCCGGAGCCGGTGAGCCATCGATCTCCGCCGAGCGGAACAGGTTGTAGTGGCTGATCACCTGCGGCGTCGTTGTCTGCGTAATGCTGATTAAATTATCCAGCGGCACCATCGCGCCGCTGTCCGACCGCACATAAAACTGCTTCATGTCCTGCGAGGTCGCCCGGAACTGTTTATCCGCCTGTACGTACACGCGATACGACCGGTTGTTGAAATCGAAATCGTTTACATAGGACGACCCCATATAAACACCCAGTGTATCCGTAATCTGCGAGAGCGGTACATGCAGGCTCTTCGCTTTCTCGCGGTCGATGGTCACCAGATATTGCGGGTCATTTGCCGTGAATGAGGTAAACAGCCGCACCAGATCTTTTCGCTGCCCCGCCTGCTGGATCAGCCCGTACGTGGTGGCCGCCAGTTCCTCAAGCTTGTGCGCGGCCTGATCCTGCACCACAAACTGGAAGCCGCCGAACTGGCCGAGGCCCTGGATGGGCGGCGGCAGCGTGGCAAACACGATGGCTCCAGAAATCCCGAACAGCCGCGGACGCACCCGGGCCAAAATCGCCGACGCGGTGTGAGCATCGCCTTTACGCTGCGAATACGGCTTCAGAGGAACAAAAATTAGTCCCTGATTCGCGGCCGCCCCCGAAAAACTAAAGCCCGCGATCGAGAACGTCCCTTCCAGTTCCGGCTCGTTCGCCAGCATGGCCGCAACCTGCTTCCCAATCGCCTTCGTATAGTCGAGTGACGCTCCCGACGGCGCCTGAATCACAATAATGAAATATCCCTGGTCTTCATCCGGCACGAACCCCGTCGGCACCCGCGTGAATATGAAATAAGTGAGTCCCAGACCGGCGAAAAACACCGCCATCATCGCCACTTTGTAGTCCAGCACATGATGCAGCACGCGCTGGTACCCACGGGTCATGGCAACAATCCCGTCGTCAAACTTCTGCAACCACCACCATTTTTGGTGGTGAGAATCTTTCAGAAAAATGGCCGCCAGCACTGGGGCCAGGGTAAGAGCGTTGAAGGCGGAAATGGCAATCGAAAACGCGATGGTCAGCGCAAACTGGCGAAACAGAATACCCGTCGTGCCCGGGAAGAACGCCACCGGCACAAACACGGCGCAGAGCACCAGCGAGGTCGCGATAACGGCGCTGGTAATTTCGGCAGTCGCTGCCGCCGCCGCTTTGTGAGAATCGTGTTCGCCTTCCTGAATGTGGCGCTCAATATTCTCAATCACGACGATCGCGTCGTCGACCACTAGGCCAACGGCAAGCGTAATGCCGAACAACGTCAGCGTGTTAATCGAGAACCCGAGTAGCTTCACAAAGATGAAGGTACCGATCAGCGAAACCGGCGTGGCAATAAAGTGAATCATCGTCGTCCGCCAGTCGCCGAGGAAGATAAAGATAACCAGCACCACCAGCAGAATCGCCGAACCTACCGTGTAAACTACGTCGCGAATGCCCTCGCCCACCGCGTCCGTCGTATCGAAGGCGACCTTAAAGTGCATGCCCGGAGGAAAACTCTTCGACAGCCGGTCCATTTCCGCAATGGCTTTGCGGTCCACATCGAGCGCGTTGGCGGTCGAGAGTTGCGTAACCGCCATCCCGATCGCATCCTGCCCGTTGAATTGCAGGTCGTTGGCGTAGCTCTCCGCACCCAGCTCCGCGCGGCCAACGTCTTTCAACCGCACCAGCGTGCCATCGGCGTTCGTCTTCAGAATAATGTTCTCGAACTGCGCCGGTTCGCTCAACCGCCCTACCGCTCGTACGCTGATCTGGTATTGCTGTCCCGCCATCGCCGGCTCTTGTCCCACTTGTCCGGCCGCCACTTCCACGTTCTGTTCCGAGAGCGCACTGACCACATCGCCAGCGGTGAGCGACCGTCCCGCCAGCCGCCCCGGATCCAGCCACAACCGCATCGAATATTTGCGCTCGCCGAAAATAATCACATCCGCGACTCCCGGAATGCGCTTCAGCGAATCGCGCACGTACACATCGATATAATTGCTCAGGAACAGCGTTGAGTAGATCTGTTTACCGGTTTTGTCCTTATCGGCGTATACGGCCGCGCCAAACACGAAGTTCTGCGAGGTCTTCGCCGTCGTGATTCCAACGGCCTTCACCGCGGCTGGGAGCCGTCCTTGCGCTGTGTTGACGCGGTTCTGAATGTCGACGGTCGCCAGATCCGGATCGCGGGTTAGATCGAACGTCGCGGTAACGGTGCTCGTCCCGTCATTGCCGCTGGTGGAAGTGACGTACTTCATCCCCTCCGCACCGTTGATCTGCTGCTCGATGGGAATCGTGACCGCGCTTTCCACCGTTTGCGCGCTCGCGCCAATGTAGACGCTGGTCACGGCCACCTGCGGCGGCGCCAGATTCGGAAACTGCGCGATCGGTAGGGTGGGAATCACCGCCGCACCCGCCAGAACAATCAGCAGCGCGCACACCGACGCAAACACCGGGCGTTGAATGAAGAACCTAACGAACATGAGAACCCGTGCCCCTCACAGCAGGTGAAGCCAGCATTTAGCACTTAGCATTTGGCCGCCCCGCGTTTTGCAGGTGTTCGGCATTACACCCGGAACCGCGAAGTGTTCAATGCCAATTGCCAAATGCTTGATCTGAAGTCTTGAAACTCGAAAGCCGGAAGCCGCTAGCTCAGCGGAATTACCGGCGCCCCATCCAGCAGAAACTGCGTCCCGGAGACAATGATCTTGTCCCCAGCCTTAATCCCGTCCTGCACTTCGTAGTCGTTGCCCACGGTCTGTCCTATGGTGAGCGGCTTCTGCCGCGCCACGAACGATCCGCCGTTCTGAGCTTCGGCTACGAACGCGAAATACTGTCCCCCCAGCCGCGAAACAGCGAGGATCGGAACTTCCGGGTTTTTATGCGTTCCCCACACCACCCGCGCCCGAATGAACTGCGACTGCCGCAGCGCATCGTTTCCATTGGTAATGCGTGCCTTCACCAGGACGGTCTGAGTTGTGTTGTCCACTTGCGGAGAAATAAAGCTGACCCGCGAATCGGCCAGAACCTTGCCGTCAGCGTCAATCACCTGCACCGGCAACCCCATCTTGAGTTGCGCCGAGTGCTCGATTGGCACATACACATAGGCTTCCAGGCTTCCCGGCTGGTCCACAGTCGTCAATTGCGTCGTGGTAGTTACGCGGTCTCCGACGCGCACTGGAATATCTCCCACAATCCCGCCGCGCGGCGCGACGACCCGGTAATAATGCAGTTGCACTTCCTGCTCGCGCACCTGCGAAGCCAGGGAATCCATCTGGGCCTGAGCCGCGTCCAGGGTCGACTTCGCCTGGTCTAATTCCTGCTTGCTCACCACCCCCGCGGCGGCGAGCCCCTGCGTCCGCTGATACTGCTGTTTCGCCAGGATCAGGTTCGCCTGCTGCGCCGCCCGCGCGCTCTCCTGGCTCTGCACCGTGGCCTGCTGCTTGAGGGGATCGATTTCGATCATCGGACTGCCCGCTTCCACACGGTCGCCCGAATGCACCATAATCTGGGTAATTTGCCCCTCGACCTGAGGCATAATCACCGCCGAATCCCGCGACTTCATCGTGGCCACATACTCGGTCGCGTCGTCGACCGGCATCGCCTTGGCCTCCAGCACCTTAACGGGCATGCCCTGGGGCGCACCCGCATGAGGATTCTGGGCCGCGTTCGAGGAGCAACCCAAGCCAGCCGCGCTGACCGCCAAACCCGCAGTCAGCAAGCCTTTTGTTACCCAATGTTGAATGTTGAACTGATGAATATTTGCCATAAGTCAATAAGCGTCCATCTACAGATTCCCCAACTCCCGGCAGGGACGCAAAATAATCCGCTTCCCAATCCGGAAGGTTTCCCCCGTGTCCTTTGTGGTAGCCGGATCCCATAGCCCGAATCACAGCGGGACCTGTAATTCCGAGGCGCGAGCGCAGAGAGACAGGAGGAACCTGCTGTCCGCCTCATCCCGCAATCATCTTCCCCAAGATTTCCTTTACTATCTTCGCCGCCACAGTCGCGGTCACCCCCGAAACATCGCGCACGGGGTTGTACTCCACCACATCCACTCCCACAATCTCCCCCTCAATCCCATGCAGATGCGCGATCGCCTCCCGCGCCGACATCCCTCCCGGCTCGCGATGCGAAACCCCCGGCGCAAACGCCGGATCGAGGACATCCATATCGAACGTGACATAAACCGGCCCAGCCGCCTTCAACTTCTCGTAAGCCGGCAGCGCCCGCATCTCCACCACTTCCACGCCAAACCTCTGCGCCTGCTCGCGCTGATGCCGGTTGATGGTGCGAATTCCCACCTGCACCAACCGCTTCGCCAACCCGGCTTCCATGATCCGCGCAAACGGACACGCGTGCGACAGCTGGTTCCCCTCAAACTCGTCATACAAATCCGGATGCGCGTCAAAATGAAAAATCGTCAGGTCCCCATGCTGCCGCGCCACCGCCTTCACGATCGGATGCGTAATCGAATGATCGCCGCCCAGCAGGACCGGCCGCTTCCGCTGATCAATCAACGCTCCCACTCCAGCCTCAATCGCCGCAAACCCGCCCGCTTCAGAAAACTCCAGATCCCCCGCATCCTCGTAGACTCCCGCGACGCCCAGATCGACGCCCAACTCCGACCATGAGTTCGAAGCATCACAGCGTAGCGCCTTTCGAATCTTTCCAGGAGCGTCCCCGGCCCCGCGCAGGTAGGAAGAACAACCATCGAACGGAATCCCCAGCAGAGTTGGAATGCCACTAGTCTTCATAATTTTCTTCCCGAGAATCATAAACGCTCACCTCGAGGAGTTCGCTGTAGCGACTACTCCCCCTCATTCCGACGCGCGAGCGAAGCGAGACACGAGGAATCCGCCACCCCGGCTTTCCGCCTGTGCAGATTTCGTAACCTGACCTTGACGTTTCTTCACAAACTCTCTCCAACCCGCTGAAAACCCAACCCTTACCTCCCGCACCCCCACCCCGTGCCTGTGGATTTCTATTAACCTTCAATTCATCGCTGTGTCACCTCCCCGTAACCGATCCCCGGCTACCTTCACCTCTAGCTCTCTCCTAGGAGGAGAAACAACCATGTCTAAAACCGGATTGCTGACCGAAATCAGGCAGCACCTCGCTGTTGGCGTGAGTCTTGTTGCGCTCACCGCTAATCTCGGAGCACCGCTTCCCGCGGCTGCTCAACCCCCAGCCGAAAAAAAACAAACTGCATCTCCCATCCAGCACGTCATCGTAATCATCGGTGAAAACCGCAGCTTCGATCACATTTTCGCAACCTACCAGCCCAAGAATGGACAGACTGTCTCGAATCTCCTGTCCAAAGGCATCGTCAACGCCGACGGAAGCCAAGGCCCGAACTATTCTCTCTCCGCTCAATACAGCGCGGTCGACAGCACCACTTACGCCATCAGCCCCGGCGGAAAGAGCCTCTACACCAACATTCCGCCCGTTGTCGCGGGCGGCCCCACCACCCCTTACTTCTCATCGCCTCAACAGGCGGCTGTGACCGAACCAGGCCAGCTTGCCGCGTCCGGCTACTACGATCTGAGCATTGGCGGGACTGGACTCTCCGCCTACACTGTGCCCGACACGCGCATCCCCAATGTGCTTGATCTGCCCGAAGGCACGTTCCAATTGACGCCGTCAGTTCCCTACAGTGCCTACGCCAACAGCCCCGTGCACCGCTTCTATCAGATGTGGCAGCAAGCGGATTGCAGCACGGCCTACATCACCACCAGCAACCCCAGCGGTTGCCTGAGCGACTTGTTCCCCTGGGTCGAAGTCACCATTGGCGCCGGCAGCGATGGTTCCAGCGGCTACACCACTCCTCCCACCAGCTACCTCTCCACCGGGGAAGGTTCCACCTCCATGGAATTCTTCAACGTGCAGCATGGCGACGCTCCCTATATGAAGAGCCTGGCCGACAATTACACGCTGAGCGACAACTTCCACCAGTCGGTGATGGGCGGAACCATGGCCAACCACATTGAATTCGGCTACGCCGATTCCATCTGGTACAGCGACGGCAACGGCAACGCGCTAGCGCCCCCGTCCAATCAGATTGAAAACCCGAATCCTCAGCCCAATACCAACAACTGGTATGACGACGACGGTTACGGCGGTTCCGGCGGCACCGGCGGCGGCAGCTACGTCAACTGCGCCGATCTTACCCAGCCCGGCGTTCCTGCCATCGTCAACTATCTGGAAGCTCTGCCCCGCCCCATCGCGGCCAATTGCGATACCGGACACTACTACATCCTCAACAACTACAACCCCGGCTATAACGGCGACGGCACTTCCGCTCTCGGCAATGGCCCCTTTGTCGTCCCCGGAACCTCGGTTCGCCACATCGGCGATGCCCTTATGGAAGCCAACGTTTCCTGGAAGTACTACGGCGACGGCTGGGACCACTACATAAAAGACCCGCTCCAGACCAACCCGTTCGACACCTATTGCAACATCTGCAACCCGTTCAACTACGCCACCGACATCATGACCAACGCCAAACTGCGCAACGAGCACATTCAGGATTCAAAGATCCTGTATCAGGACATCGCGGCGTCAACGCTTCCGGCAGTTTCCATCGTGAAGCCGGGCTGGCCCTCGGACGGCCATCCAGCCTCTTCCAAACTGGATGTCTTTGAGGCTTTCAGCAAGAACATCATCAACGCCCTGCAGGCCAATCCGGCTCTGTGGGCCACCACCGCGGTATTCATCACCTGGGACGAAGGCGGCGGCTACTATGATTCCGGCTACATCCAGCCTGTCGACTTCTTCGGCGATGGAACCCGCATCCCGTTGCTGATCGTCTCGCCCTACAGCACTGGCGGCATCGTCAACCATTCGTACGGCGACCATGTCTCCATTATCAAATTCATCGAACGGAATTGGGGCCTGAGTCCGCTGACCGCTCGTAGCCGCGACAACGACCCCAACCCGACCACCGCTGCCGGCAACCCGTACGTCCCCACCAACAGCCCGGCGATCGACGATCTGTTCGACGCCTTTAACTTCGGTACGGCAGTCGCCTCGACCAAACATTAGGACGAAGCGTAAGCCAAACCGATTGGCAGATGAGACCCGGCCAGGAGCTAATCCCTGGCCGGTCTTATTTCTCGGTTTTGTAGCGATTGCAACGCACGGCGCATCGATCCGGGAAAAAACGCTGCGTTATCCAACGTCGTTATGCAATCAAACGGAGCCGTTCTTCAGGCGAAGTGAAGGATCTCCCGCCCGAAAACTTAGCTCCCATTGGATTTTCATCAGATTTTCACAAAGCACCGCCCCCTTGCTCCCGGTTCAGTGCAAGAATTCTAACTAGCAGGTACAAGCCGTCTTATCCAGTCCATCGCCCAAGGAGACCCTTTCTTTTGCCTCTGACCCGACGCGATTTGCTGCGCCTCGGAGCCTATGCCAGCGCAAGTATGCTCACCGACCGTCCGCAGCAGATGTCCATGCCAACCGCTCCCGCCCCGCCTCAAGCGGGCACCTTAGCCGCTCCCGTCCTCATCGCTCCCTCGGGGCCGAAGCCAGCATCTCTTGCCAACTACGTCGATCCGCTGCCCATCCCTCCTGTCATCCGCCCTTCGCAATCCGGAGCCGCCGTCCCCGTTCACATCCGCCCCTTCCGTCAAAAAGTTCACCGCGATCTTCCCCCCACTACTTTCTGGGGATACAACAACACCTGGCCCGGCCCAACCTTCGAAGTCCGCCGCGCCCAGCCGCTCACGATCAAATGGACCAACGAACTCCCACTCAAACATTTCCTCCCGATTGACCCGACCATCCACGGCAGTGAGCCGGGCGTTCCCGAAGTGCGCACCGTCACCCACATCCACGGAGCCCAGGTCTTACCCGAGAGCGACGGTTATCCCGATTCGTGGGTGACGCCCGATGGAAAGTTCGGCGCGGTTCCCGGCGCCAATCCAACTCATCACCCCAACGATCAGCCCGCAACCACACTCTGGTATCACGACCATGCTCTCGGCATCACTCGCCTCAATGTCTATGCCGGCATGGCTGGCATGTATCTAATTCGCGACGAAGTCGAAGACGCCCTGAACCTGCCCAGCGGCCCCTACGAAATCCCACTCCTCATCCAAGATCGCAGCTTCGCCCCCGATGGCACGCTCCTCTATCCTCCCGCGCGCAACGGCACGCATCCCATGTGGATGCAGGAATTCTTCGGCGAAACCATTTGCGTGAACGGCAAAGCGACCCCTTTCCTGGAAGTCGAACCCCGCAAATACCGCTTCCGTCTGATCAACGGTTCAAACTCGCGCTTCTACCACCTCACGCTCGTCCCTGCCGACGATGCGGGCAAACGCAACGGCCGTCCCGCCGACGCTCCACCCTTCCACCAGATCGGAACCGACGGCGGCCTCTTGCCGGCACCCGTCAGCCTGCACTACCTGATCATTTCCCCCGGCGAGCGCTTCGATCTCGTCATCGATTTTTCCGAGCACAAGGGCATGAACCTCGCGCTGGTCAACGACGCCCAGGCTCCCTACGCCCGCGGCGGAGAAATCGTCCCCGCCGAAGTCATGCTCTTCAAAGTCACCAAACCGCTCGCCGCCAAAGACTCAAGTTCTCTCCCCGATACGCTCGTTCCCTGGACTCCCCTGAACCCCGCCACTGCCGTCCGCGAAAGAATACTCGCCCTCACCGAAATGGACCGCAAGCCCGACGGCTACACCATGATCGGATTGCTCGACCAAAAACACTGGGACGACCCCATCACCGAAGATCCCAAAGCCGGTTCCACCGAAATCTGGTCCTTCGCCAACGCCACCGGCGACGTCCATCCCATGCACCTTCATCTCGTACAGTTCCAGATTCTCAACCGCCAGCCCTTCGACGTAAAAACCTACATGACCACGGGAAAGCTGAACCCCGTCGGCATCCCGATGCCGCCCGAGTCGAACGAACGCCCCGCCTGGAAAGACACAGTGAAAACCTACGGCGGACTAATCACGAGAGTTATCGCAAAGTTCGATCTTCCCTCAGGCACGGTCGCGAAACCCGGCGACGAATTCCGCTACGTCTGGCACTGCCACGTCCTGGAACACGAAGACAACGAAATGATGCGCCCCTACAAAGTGGTGGGGTAATCACGGTACTCATGTCGGGCCCGGGTCCCACATAAACAATCAGCGGTGCCCCACCCTTCTCGCGTTCTCCGCGAGTGGGTGGGGATTTTGATCCACCCGGCTCCCCGAATCCTGCGCGCTCATCCCCTCATCCTTTATCCTAGTACTTGGATTCTTATCCGAACTCATGACTCCGAAATCAAAATCTTCCAATGGCAGCTCCCGCGCCGCCGTCGCCGAAACCTCCAACCCCGAGCGCGAACGCATCTTCGCCGCCTACCGTCAATGGGGATACCTCGCAGCCGATCTCGACCCCCTCGGCTTCCTCCGCCACCGCGAAGCCCCCGAACTCGAAAGCGAAGGGGAGTACGCTCGCGAAGCTCGCGCCATTTATTCCAGCACCATCGGCGTGGAGATCAATCACATCTACTCTCCCGAGCGGCGGCAGTGGATTTACGACCGCATGGAATCGGAAGCTCCAGAGGAAGACCACAACCGCATCCTCGACCTCCTCACCCGCGGCGACATATTCGAGCAGGTCATGCAGCAGCGCTACCTCGGCAGCAAGCGTTTCTCGCTCGAAGGCGTAACCGCGTTAATCCCGCTGGTCGACGAGGTTCTCGACACCGGCTCTCGTCTCGGCGCAATCGAGTTAGTCATGGGCATGAGCCATCGTGGTCGCCTCAACGTGATGGCCCACGTAACCAAACGTCCACCCCAGGAAATTTTCGCCGGCTTCGAAGACGTTGATCCGCGCAGCGTCCTCGGCTCCGGCGACGTGAAATATCACATGGGCGCGACCGGCGAATACACAACCCGCAGCGGCGGAAAAGTTCACATCCATCTGGTCTCAAACCCAAGCCATCTCGAGGCCGTCGACCCCGTCACTGTCGGCCGCACCCGCGCCAAACAGGACCGCACCGGTGAAGGCGGAGCTGAAAAATATCTCCCGCTGCTGGTCCATGGCGACGCCGCGTTCGCCGGCCAAGGCATTCTCGCCGAGACCATGAACTACGCCGACCTCCCCGGCTTCACCGTCGGCGGGACGATTCACGTCATCGTCAACAATCTCTTAGGATTTACAACGAGCTATACCGAAGAGCACTCGACGCGCTTCGCCGCCTGCATCGCGCGCCGCCAGTCGATTCCGATTTTCCACGTCAACGGCGAAGACGTCGACGCTGTAGTCCGCGTCGCCCGCATCGCCACCGAGTACCGCTACAAGTTCGGCACTGACGTGGTCATCGATCTCATCGGCTACCGCCGCCACGGCCACAGCGAAGTCGACGACCCCACCATCACGCAGCCGCTGCTCTACAAGAAAATCAAAGACCATCCTCCGCTCTGGGAAATCTACGCCGACGACATTGGCGCCAGCGATGCCCCCGCCCAGGCCGCGGCAATTAAAGCCGAATTCGAAGCCGCGCAGAAACAAGCCGCCAGCATCAAGCACAAGCCGAGCATGCGCGAGCTGCCCACCTACTGGGACAAATATTTCGGCGGCCTTCACCGCCCCGAATTCGAAGTCGAAACCGGACTCGCGCCCGAAGAACTATCGGAACTCTCAACTCGCCTCACCACCTATCCCGAAGGCTTCCACATCCATCCCAAAGTAAAAAAACTTCTCGAGCAGCGCGCCGAAATGGGCACCGGCCAGCGCCCCGTCGACTACGGCATGGCCGAAGCCCTCGCCTTCGCGAGCCTCGTGAAAGCCGGCACCCACGTGCGCTTCAGCGGACAAGACTCCCGCCGCGGCACCTTCAACCAGCGCCACTCCGTGCTCATCGACATCGAAAACGAAAACGAATTCGTTCCGCTGGAAAACATCGCCCCCGGCCAGGCTCGATGCGAAATCTACAACTCGACACTTTCCGAAGCAGGCGTTCTAGGCTTCGAATACGGCTACAGCCGCGACTATCCCGAGTCCCTCGTCCTCTGGGAAGCCCAGTTCGGCGACTTCGTCAACGTCGCGCAAGCCATCATCGACCAGTTCATCAGCGCCGGCGAAGCCAAGTGGAACCTGCTCTCCGGCGTCGTCATGCTCCTGCCCCACGGCTACGAAGGCCAGGGCCCGGAACATTCCAGCGCGAGAATCGAGCGCTTTATCCAACTCGCAGCCAAACACAACATCCAGATCGCGCAACCCAGCAACGCCGCGCAGTATTTCCATCTTTTGCGCCGCCAGGCCCTGCGCCACTGGCGCAAGCCGCTGGTCGTATTCACGCCCAAGAGCATGTTGCGCCATCCCGACGCCAGCTCGCCACTGGAAGATTTCACCGACAAGAATTTCCAGAACGTCATCCCCGACACCGAAGTCGGAGAAGCCGACCGCATCCTGATCTGCACCGGAAAAATCGGGCACGAACTCCAGGCCGAGCGCAAGAAGAGAAAAGATACAACCACCGCCATCGTATTTCTCGAACAGCTCTACCCGTTCCCCGAGCAGGAAGTCGTCGCCGAATTCGACCGCCACGGCAAAAACACCGACATCGTCTGGGTGCAAGAAGAACCCGCCAACATGGGCGCCCTCTTCAACATGCTGCCGCGCCTGAAACGCATCGCCGGCGACCGCCCCGTGCTCAGCGTAAAACGCAGCTCCGGCCCCAGCCCCGCCACCGGCAGCAGCAAAGCCCACGAAGTAGAACAAAAAACCTTGCTGACGCTTGCCTTCACCACGAAGTAAGCAGCGATTCATGTGGGGACAGCCGCCCCGGCTGTCCGCCTCAGCCAGCGAGGCGCTTTTGATGTCTGCCGCGAAAATGTAACTGCTCGCCGGAACAGATCGCGATATACTCTCTCCTCGAAGCGGAAGCACATCTCTCCAAGGAACGAGAACCCATGGGCCGCACTCTTTCGACGCTCGCACTAATAATTATCTGTCCAGCCACATACTCCGTCAGCCAGACCCCCGCCGTCACCTTCACCAAAGACGTCGCGCCCATCCTTCAACAGCATTGCCAGACCTGCCACCGCCCCGGCGAAGCAGCGCCCTTCCCGCTGATGACTTACGACCAAGCGCGCCCCTGGGCCGCCACCATGAAGCTAGCCGTGAAGCAGAAGCGAATGCCGCCCTGGTACGCCGATCCCTCTATTGGACACTTCGCCAACGACCGCTCCCTCACCGAAAAAGAAATCAGCACCATCCTGGCCTGGGCGAATTCCGGCGCTCTGCAAGGCGATCCCAAAGACATGCCAGCCCCCGCAACTTTCGTCGAAGGCTGGGGCATTCCCAAGCCCGACAAAATTTTCGAGCTACCTCACCCGTTTTCCGTTCCCGACGCAGGCATGATCGAGTATCAATATGTGATCCTGCCCACCGGCTTCACCGAAGACAAATGGGTGCAGGCCGCCGAAGCCCGCCCCACCGATCGCTCCGTTGTCCATCACATCATTGCGTACGTCCGCGAGCCCGGATCAAACTACTTCAAAGGCCAGAAGCCCGGAGTCTTTTTCGAAGCCCCTCCGCCGAAACAAGACGACAAAAATGACACCAGCGCCCTCCCCAGCGATTTTCTAGTCGGCTACGCTCCCGGCCAGAACGCGGAAATTCTTCGCCCCGGCCAAGCCAAGCTGATCAAAGCCGGTTCTGACATCGTCCTCGAAGTCCACTACACACCCAACGGTAAAGCCACCACCGATCAAACCCGGCTAGGCATAGTCTTTGCGAAAGAGACGCCGAAAGAACGCGTGCTGACGCTTTCCGCCGTGAATGGCACCTTCAAGATTCCCCCCGGAGATCCCAACTACCGCGTCGACGCGACTTTCGAAGTTCCCCGGGACGTGAGCCTTGTTGCGCTTCATCCCCACATGCACATGCGTGGAAAAGATTTTGAATATCACCTCGTATTCCCCACCGGCGAGACGCAGACTCTACTGAAAGTTCCTGCCTACAACTGGCACTGGCAGCTCTGGTACAACCTGGATGCGCCCATCGCTCTGCCCAAAGGCACAAAAATCGAGTGCACCGCGCACTTCGACAACTCCCCCGACAATCCCGAGAATCCCGACCCCACCAAGACGGTAATCTGGGGCCAGCAAAACTCAGACGAGATGATGGTCGGCTTCTTCAACCTGGTCTTCGACGCCAAGCTCCCCGCCAAAGACCTGCTCCCGCATCCCAAGGCCGATTCCTCCGTGGCCAGCAAGTAACGCAGTTCAGGTGGGGATGGTTTAATGCGGGGACGGGCACCTTCGCAAGCCCGTCCTGAGCGAAGCCAAAGGGTCCCGTCAAGCGCAGCGAGGCGAGGTTCTCGCCGCGGCCCGCCACCCCCGACGGATGCCCCATTGCCTGCCCTGAGCTTGTCGAAGGGTCTCGCGCACTTTGCGAGACGTGGGATAGATCGACCTGAGTGCTAATCTAGCTTTCCGTCATGCCCCGCCGACTCCAACCCCTGCGCATCGCCATCGACACCGGCGGCACCTTCACCGACTGTGTCTGGTTCGAGCCCGCAACCCATCGCCTCCACATGCTCAAAGTTTTCTCCACGCCCGCCGATCCCTCGCAGGCCATCGTCGAAGCAATCCACAAAATCGCGCCGGACAAAGAATTCGTCCTCCTGCACGGCACCACCGTCGGCACCAACACACTCCTCGAACGCAAAGGCGCCCGCACCGCGCTCGTCACCACCGCCGGCTTCGAAGACGCCATCGAAATCGGACGCCAGGCCCGCCCCAAGCTCTACGACTTCTTCTTCGACCGCATCGAACCGCTAGTCCCGAAAACTCTCCGCTTCGGTGTGAATGAACGTACCGCCAGCACTGGCGAAATCCTTACCGCTCTCACGCCGGAAAAACTGCACACCCTCGCCGAACAGATCGCCGCCGCGAAGCCAGATTCCATCGCGATCTCTTTGCTCTTTTCGTTCGCGAATCCAAAAAACGAAGAAGCCGTCGCCGCAGTGCTGAAGCAACTCGCCGTCCCGCTCTCCATCTCCCACCAAATCCTCCCCGAATTCCGCGAATACGAACGCACTTCCACGGTAGTCATCAACGCTTACCTGCAACCCGTAATGCAGCGCTACTTGGAGAGCCTGGCGACTCGTGTGGCCGCAGGCAACTCGCCCGCAAAGGTCAGGATGCGATTGGAGAATTTTGTGGAAGAGCGGCCCTTTAGGGCCGCGAAAGCCGCTCAGAGAAATAGGGCTTCAGCCCCGGCCCCCCGCATCTTCGTCATGCAATCCAGCGGCGGCATCACCGCGCTCTCCACCGCCGCCCGCGAGCCCGTCCGCACCGTGCTCTCCGGCCCCGCCGGAGGCGTGGTCGGCGCCGTCGCTACCGCCCGTGCCAGCGGTTTCGACCAAATCATCACTTTCGACATGGGAGGCACCTCCACCGACGTCTCGCTAGTCGAATCCGAAATCACCACCGCCACGGACGCGCAAATCGCCGGGCTTCCCGTCAGCGTCCCCATGCTCGACATCCACACTGTCGGCGCCGGCGGAGGCTCGCTCGCCCGCTTCGACGCCGCCGGCGTCCTGCACGTCGGCCCCGAATCCTCCGGCGCCGATCCCGGCCCCATCTGCTACGGACGCGGCCTGCAGCCCACCGTGACTGACGCCAACCTTCTCCTCGGCCGCCTCCAGCCCAGACGTTTTCTCGGCGGCGACTTCGCCCTCGATCTCGACCGCACCCGCCGCATCACCCAAGCATGGCTGAAGCGGCAAGGCTCCAAACTCGCGCTCGAAACCTTCGCCGCCGGAGTCGTCCGCGTGGTCAACGCCACCATGGAAAAGGCCATCCGCGTCGTCTCCATCGAACGCGGCCGCGACCCCCGCCACTTCGCCCTCGTCGCCTTCGGTGGCGCCGGAGGCCTGCACGCCTGCGCCCTCGCCCAAGCCCTCAGCATCCCGCAAGTCCTCGTTCCCGCCTTCCCCGGCGCACTCTCCGCCTTCGGCATTCTCGCAAGCGACGTCGTCAAAGATTATTCTCGCACCGTGCTCTGGCGCGTCTCAAAGAAGATTCCCCCCGTGCGATTGAATGAAGCATTCAGCACCCTGGAGAATACAGCCGCCAAGGATTTTCGCGAAGAGTCGTGGCCCGGAAAAGTTCACTACCAGCGCAGCGTCGACCTCCGTTACCGCGGCCAGGGTTACGAACTCAATCTCCCGCTCACGAAACATCTGCTTGCAGATTTCCAGCAAGAGCACAACCGTCGTTACGGCTACTCGCACCCCACCCGCGAAGTCGAGCTAGTAACCTTCCGCCTCCGCGCCACTCTGAGAACCACCACATCCCAAGTGGAAAAGATGGACCATGTGGGGACGCCCGCCCCCGGCCGTCCGGGCCGAGCAAAGCTCGGCAGGCCTTCCCCGCCCAAAGCCCCCGTCCAATTCGACGGCAAGAAACTCTTAACGAACATTTACTTAAGAGGCGAACTCTGGCCCAACAATAAATACTCCGGCCCCGCCATCATCACCGAGTACAGCGCGACCACGGTCATCCCGCCCCGAACAAGTTTCCGCCTCGACCGCGCCGGGAATCTCGTCATCGAATCACGGTAACGCGAGTCCGATTGCTATCGTTAAGCCCGGCGCCGCAGGCGATTCAAAAGCCCTCGATACAAAAGAGGCGGCGCGCTTTCTCGCCCGCAGACCTCCGAAAACTTTGGTTATCAAATCCCCCAAATCATTCTAGGTAGAAGATGTTTAATGAAATATTCTAGGAACTGTGCCGGTGAACAAGCAGAATTCGACGCGCGCGCCAAAGAAGATCCTGGCGCCCGCACCCGTCTGCCGATGCGAGTGCCGTGCCTGCGATATAGGGATTCACTGCGGAAAAACAACCTGCGAGCACCGCTCGAGCAGAACTACGCGGAGAGCAACGCCGACTCCTCGTTCCCCTTCCGCCTCAATTCCTTTTCCACCCACTCGACAAAAAACAGCTGAAACTCCTCCTGCGTGTACACTCCCTTTCGAATCAAAAGAGTATTCATCGCGTATACAGTAGCCTTGAAGCCTTCGTCCCGCGACGCCGCCTCGATCGCCTCTTCAAATGACATGCCGGTTCTTCTCCTGAAATTCATCAGACCATCCTGCCCGCCCGTCAGTCAATAAAAAAGCCCAGCCAAAATCCAGCTTCTTTCCCCGCCCGCCGCCAACCTGATTGTTACAATCCGATGAAATTCCCTCCCCACATCCCGTCTGGCCACTGACAACTGGCTACTGCCCACTGCTTTCCATTTACAATAACCCCGTGAAGCCAAGCCTCTTCGTCGTCGAAGACGATCCTGATATTTCCCGCCTCGTCCGCCACCACCTGGAGAACGAAGGTTTCACGGTGCGCGTCTATCCCAGCGGCGCCAACGTGCTCGCCGACGCCGAACGCCAACGTCCGGCGCTCTTCGTGCTCGACATCATGGTCCCCGGCAAAGACGGCCTGGAAATCTGCCGCACCATTCGCCAGACCCCCGGCCTCGCGTCGGTACCAGTAATTTTCCTCACCGCAAAAAGCAGCGAAGCCGACCGCGTCCTCGGGCTCGAACTCGGCGCCGACGACTATATCGCCAAGCCCTTCAGCCCGCGCGAACTCGTCGCCCGCGTCAAGGCCGTGCTGCGCCGCTTCGAGCGCCCGCTCCCGCCCAGTCCCATGAAGGTCGGCGAAATCGAAATCGATCCCTCGGCCATGACCCTCACCGTAAGCGGGAAACTAGTTGCCACCACCGCCACCGAATTCCGCCTGCTCGATTACTTCGCCCGCCATAAGGGACGCGTCTTCTCCCGCGACCATCTTCTCGACTCCGTCTGGCGTGACACCGCCTACGTCACTCCGCGCTCGGTCGACGTCTACGTCCGCCGCATCCGCGAAAAAATCGAGCCCGACCCCGAGAACCCGCGCTACCTGAAAACCGTCCGCGGCGCCGGCTACCGCTTCGAGTCTCCGAAATAAATGCCAACCCCGACTCACCACAAACAGCACGAGAGCACTCAAAGAAAATCGGCAAAGCGTTCCCTTCGTGAACTGGAGCCTGCCCTGAGCGCAGTCGAAGGGTGCCCTTCGTGGTTCAAGCATTTCCCGCACACGAAGAGGACCCCTTGAAGAACCGCATTTTCTTCAAACTCCTGGCCGTATTCCTGATCGTGATCGCTGCCACCGCCGCCATTCTCGACGTCATGCTGAGCGGAGCCTGGGAATCCTCCATGCGCTCTGAGATCGAGCGCAACCTCACTCAGAAAACTCTCCTCTTCGCCCACCGCGTCGAAATCGACCGCACTCACTCTCTCGCCGAAATCGCCGCTCAGGAGGGCCAGGCCGCGGGCGCCCGCGCCACCGTCATTGACGCTTCCGGAAGAGTCCTCGCTGACTCCGAATCCAATCCCGCCGACATGGAGAACCACGGCGCCCGCCCGGAGTTCGCCGCCGCCCTCACCGGCAAAACCGGAGAAACTCAGCGCCGCAGCGCTACTCTCGGCGTCCCATTTCTATATGTCGCCGTTCCCGTGTCAGGCGGAGCAGTCCGCCTCGCCTATCCGCTATCTGATGTCGAAGCCGTTCAGGCGCAGGTCCGCCGACGCTTGCTGTGGGGCTCGGCCCTCGCCTTGTTCATCGCTCTAGTGATTGCGGCTTCCGCCTCCGTCTGGACCTCCCGCCGCCTCGAGCGCATTGTCGACGTCGCCGCCCGCATCGAGCAGGGCGATCTCCACGCCCGCGTCGAAGACTCTCCACTCGACGAAATCGGCCGCGTCGCCGCCGCCATCGACAAAACCGCCGGCCAGGTCGAACGCAGCTTCGCCGCCGTGCGTTCCAGCCAGCGCCAGCTCGAAACTCTGCTCAACAGCATGCAGGACGCCGTCATCGCCATCAGCTCCGACGGCCTCGTCCAGTGGGCCAACCAGCCCATGGATCGCCTCATCCCGCAACACACTCGCCTCAACGCTCCCGTTGTCGAAACCATCCGCGATCCCGATTTCCTCGCCGCCGTCAAAGAAGCCACTACCACCAAACAGGTCAAGACCACGCGCGCCACTTCCATCGTTCCCGGCCGCGCCTACGACGTAACCGCCGCGCCCCTGCCCGATGGCGGCGCCGTCGCCGTGCTCCGCGACCTCACCGAAACCGAACGCGTCGAAAAGACCCGCCGCGATTTCATCGCCAACGTCTCCCACGAACTCCGCACCCCGTTGACTTCCATTCAGGGCTACTCCGAAACTCTGCTCGATCTCAGTTCCGAAAATAACGACTCCCACCGCGAGTTTCTCGAAATCATCCGCAAGAACGCCGCCCGCATGGCACGCCTCACCGAGGACTTGCTGACTCTGGCACGCGTAGAATCCGGCGAGACCCGCTTCGAGACCGAGCCTGTCCCGCCCATCGAACTTCTGCACGACGCCGAAGAAAGTTTCCGCGAGATCGCCCGCAGCCAGGAAGTCGAATTGCAGATTGTGGGTGAACAAAACATTGGCGGACAGAATATGGGGGAGCCAGATGCGGATCAAGAGACAGAGAACGCAAGAACGAACGCCGCAAACACGACCGTCGAGTCCCTGCCCTCCGTGCGCGCCGACCGCGAAGCCATCCACCAGGTTTTTTCCAACCTGATCGACAACGCCATGAAGTACGGCCGCTCCGGCGCACGCATCCTGCTCGGCGCCCGCCCCGCCAAACGCGGCATCGAATTCGGCGTCGAATTCTACGTCCAGGATTTCGGCGCCGGCATCGCCTCCGAACATCTGCCACGCCTGTTCGAGCGTTTCTATCGCGTCGACAAAGCCCGCTCCCGCGAATCCGGCGGCACCGGACTCGGCCTCGCCATCGCCAAACACATCGTCCTCGCCCACGGCGGTTCCATCCGCGCCGAAAGCGAACTCGGCCACGGCAGCACTTTCCTCTTCACCTTGCCAACCGCATAGAGAAGCCGTCGGCCCATGGGGCACCGCGACTCATGTGGGGACAGCCGCCTTCGGCCGTCCAGCCAGCGCGAAGCGCGGCTGCAAACGAAGGATTTTCCTCCCCCTGTCAGTCCCCGGAGAAAAAGAAAAAACTGAGGCGAAAAGCCAAAGCGAGGTAGACGCACTATTCGCGGTTCGCCTCAATGATGGTGCCTTTGTCTCTGTCTGTCAGAACCAGAACTTTCCCATCCTCTTCGAACTTGAAGTTGTACTTTAGTTCGTGGTCGCCCTTGTCCGGCATCATGTCGAACTCGTGCTTATGGACTTCGTATTTCCCAGTCGCGCCGTCAGAATCTGGTGATGCCGATTTTAACGGCCCTTTCGTTAAATACGTTCCATCTGCGTTGAGTCTCAGCGTCCACTGCCCCGGCTGGAAATGAACTGTGCCAAATGGCCTGCCATTCTTGATGGCGGTCAGGGATGAGTAGTTCCACATGCCGATCAGTTCCGGGGGAGTCTCACTCAACGCAACGGAGGCACCTACGGCTACGAAGCAGACACAAACAAGAACGGCTACAAATCTGCGCTTTTCTTGGCTCATGCGGGCATTTTAGAGACTATTAACGGCTGGTCAAGGCATAATCGCACTTTCCTCTTGCATTTGTTCTGTCTTATCCGACAATAAAGTGAAGCGCGCTAAACGTACGCAGCACGCGCGACGAAAAATGACGGAAAATTCACAGCTTATTAACCATGCCTTCCACAGGAAAACTTATCCTTAGCCGTTGGCCATCCCATCCCAGAAACGGCAGAATCGCGGCGACGCTTCCCCCAGACCCATTCGCCGTCCGCGTTCTCGTCCGGCTGACATATCGGCGGAACTCATCATGAGCAGCGCGATCAAGTCTCCCGACCCCGAACCGGCCCATCACTACCTCGTGCGCCGCACCGTGGAAGCCTGCAACATGGCCAAGGAAGCCGCCGGCGCCGCCGCCGAAGGCATTGCCACCGGCTCGAGCACCCTGCTCAACTCCCTGCGGCAGCGCGAACGCGAACTCGACACGCTCGACATGGAAATCGACTCGGGCGTCACCACGGCCATCACCGAAGTCGGACCCGCCGAGGCCCGCGAACTCCTCGCCTGCATGAAGTTCATGATCGGCTTGGAGCGCATCGGCGACCTCCTGCTCAGCTTCGCCAACAGCGCCCTCTCGGTCAGCGGACGCATCGACTCCGAAGACACCCGCGACCTCACCCAGATGGCGACCATTCTCGAAAAAATGCTGACTGATTGCGGCGAAGCATTCTCCGCCCGCGAAATCGCCAAAGCCATCGACGTCCTCCGCGCCGACGCCGAAATGGACCGCCTGCGCAACCTGATCTTCCTGCGCCACATCGAGAATCCCGAAAACGTCCACCGCCAGGCCAGCCTGCAAGTAATCTTCATGACCCAGTCGCTCGAACGCGCCGGCGATCACGCCAAAAACCTCGCCGAAGAAGTCTGCCACTTCGTCAGCGGACACACCGTCCGCCACGTCCTCATCGCCTACGACAAGCCCGTCGAACAAATGTTCATCGACTACCTCCGCCGCCGCGACCACAAAAGCTAAGACAGAAATCTTTTTGTGGAAGGGCACGGCTTCAGCCGTGCCGCCAGTGGCCCATTCGGAAGCGGGCTTTAGCCCCTGAGGAAGGTTTTTGGGTGGCGCAGCGCTTCCAGCGCTGCAATCGAGCTTTTCTCCCGATGAGGGCTTTAGCCCCCGACGTCTAACCTCACTCCAACGCCTCGAACCGCGCCGACTCCGCCCCTAACTCCGCCAACGCCTCCTCCAGCGTACGCACCACCTGCAGCGAGGGACGCGTCTTCGCGCCCATGAGCTGAAACATGCGTGCCAAGCCAAATCCCACCGTGCTCGAAGCGACAATAATGCGGGGCCGTCGGCTCGCATCCGGCATGGCGGGTTCGTAGCTCGCCAACTCGCGGACCCGCAGCGAGGATATGGGAAACTCTGTCACCCCGGAAAGGTCCCAAATGCCGGCCCGGGCATCGGTCGCAATGGAGTGCTTCCGCACCGCCGCGTAAGCCCTGGTCATCACTTCATCCGTGAGCGGCCCCTCGATCCGGAGCAGCAGGATTTTGTTGACTGCGTCGAACTCAAATCGGTAGCCCATTCCCAAGGACGTCTCCCGGGCGCTCGTTCGTACTCAATTGTAATCGGCCTGGCCCGCCCTACTTCTCCGACTCGCGCAGCAGCACCACATCCGACTCCCGGTGCCCACGAATCACGGCCAGCTGCTTGCCATCCCACGAATAATCGAAATCACGAATGAACTCCGACTTAAAATCAGTCAGCAGCTTCCCCGGCGACCCATCAAGATTCTGCAGCCAGAGATTGTCGACGTTGCCGTCGCGCACCGGATAAATAATGCCTTTGCCATCGCGCGTAAACAAAATCGGGCCATCGCCAAACATGACGGCGTATTCGGCGCGCGGCCGTTCAAAATCCAGAAACCGGATCGGCTGGCTGAAATCCGGGGACGACAATCCCAACCTCTCATTTGTTCCCGTGGCGGAGTGTTGCGTGATAATCGCCACCAGCTTCCCATCGGGCGAGACCGCGATCCGCCCGAACGACGCGTAGTCAGGAAACTGTTGCGATGCTCCTCCCGCGATCGCTACTCTGTCGAACTTTGCGTCGGCGTCTTCGTAGAAGACAGTCTTGGAGTCAGCCGAGCAAGTCGGCGCGTAGTCAAACTTCCCGCTGCTGAGCTCCTTCGCGTTTCCGCCATCCGCATCCGCCCGATAAATATGCCCCTCGATTTTGGTCGACGCCAATGCCATGAAGACGAGGTGCCCATCCGGACAGGAATGCGCGAACCCAGGAAAACGGATCTCCGAAAAGAAGGGCGTTTTTGCGCCCGACTCAGGATTGAGCAGCGTGACGCCAGTATTCGCGACAGACATCAGCAGCTGACCATCGCGGGTCCAGCTGACTTCGTAACTCGGCGAACCCTCCATCGTGAGCTGCCGGGCCTGCGCGCTGCTGGCGCCGGCAGGCATCACGTAAGCAGTGTTGTGCATTAGTCGCTCCACCGCCGCCACCGTGTGACCGTCAGCGGACAAGCTGAGATCGACATAAGAGTTGGTATCACGCGTCACCGCGGAAACTTTGCCCGACGGATACGCAACATGGAAAATCTGAATCTGGTTGGAGAAAAGAGGCACGCCTAAAGCCAGCAACCCGCTGCCATCGGGCAGCCAGACTAGCTTCGAAAAGAAAAGGTCCTTCGAAATCAGGAAGTCGTTGCGTTTTCCGCTCTCCACATCGAACGCAGCCATCCCGCCCAGCGCATCTCCCGGCTGCGAAAGCGCCATCACGATCGTCTTCCCATCCGGAGACCACGCCGCATTGAGTTGCGCCTCATTCAATGGTCCAGTGGCGATAGTCTTTTCCTCGCTGCCTTCCGCCGATCGAATAATGATGCGGTACTCGCCGACTTTCGGATTGTTGGCCAGGAGATACACGAACCTCTTGCCATCCGGCGAGAGCGAAATGTTGGAATCGATATCGGTGACCAACTTCTGCGGCGTTCCGCCCAGCACCGGAGCCCGGTATAGGAATTTCAGCGATTGACTACCCGGCTCTGTGCGCAGGAAGTACAAGTAATTGCCATCTGGCGAAAAGCGCAGGCCCTGATATCCAAACGGTCCCGGGGCCACGACCTGAGTAGTGCTGTTCGTGGGAATGTTCTGCAGCAACAAGCTCTGGTGGCCGCCGTCATCCATGACGTGCAACAGATATTTCCCATCCGGTGAAATAGCAACCAGCGTCGCTTTGCCGGTCAAGGTCGCTTTGCTGACCGCAAAATTCTGAAACGGCACTGGCTTGCTGCGCGATAGTAACGCGTAGATTCCATAAGCCGCAGCCGCGACCAGCAGAATCGCAATCACGCTCCCAATGCCGAGTCCCAGCTTGTGCTGCTTCGCGACGGTAACAACTGCGGAACTGCCGGAACCATGCGTTGGCTGAGCCTTCGAAGGATGGTCAGACGCCGAAGTGCCACTCTCCGCTTCCACACCCGCGGCCGGCGTCTGGCGGCTGGAATCCGTATCCCGCTTCAGCCGCTGCAGATCGGTGCGAATATCCGAAGCATGCTGGTAGCGCAGCTCACGATCTTTCTCCAGCGCCTTGTTGATAACGTCTTCCAGCTTCGGCGGCAGATCGGGATTCAGCCGCATCGCCGCTGCGGGCGCACGATTCAGAATCGCCTCGAAAATCGTGGCGGAACTTTCCCCGCGAAACGGCAGCGTCCCCGTCGCCATTTCGTAGAGAACGGCGCCGAAAGAAAAAAGATCGGTGCGCGGATCGAGTTCCTTCCCTTTGGCCTGCTCCGGCGACATGTAGGAAATGGTTCCCACTGCCATTCCCGGAGTCGTCAGGTGCGCTTCTTCAATCACGCCCGTCACAGTGTTCTCCGAAGCAATCTGGCTTGAAGAACTCGCGGTAGGCGCAACCTTCGCCAGCCCGAAATCCAGAATCTTGGCGTGCCCGCGCTCGGTCACGAAAATGTTTGCCGGCTTAATGTCGCGATGAACAATACCCTTGGCGTGCGCCGCATCGAGCGCATCGGCAATCTCAATGGCCAGCAGCAGAAGCTGCCCGTTCTCCATCGGACGCCCCGCAATGCGATGCTTCAGCGTCACGCCATCCAGAAACTCCATGGCAATGAACGCCTGCCCGTCCTCTTCGCCAATGTCGTGAATCGTGCAGATGTTGGGGTGGTTCAGCGCCGACGCCGCCTGCGCCTCGCGCTGAAATCGGCTCAGCGCCTGGGGGTCGCGCGCCACATCGTCGGGAAGGAATTTCAGCGCCACAAAACGCCGCAGCCGCGTGTCCTCGGCTTTGTAAACCACACCCATCCCGCCACCACCCAGTTTCTCGACAACCCGGTAGTGCGAAATGGTTCGCCCGATCATTCGTGGCAAATCTTACGTGGCCGAATCCACCAAGTCAACGAATCGCGCAGAGAGATGAATTATGGCGATGAATGGCCGGAATGAATCGTGGGGATGAATGGCGGGAAGGGGACGATGGTCGCGCACCTGGAAGAACGATTCGTATCAGGGCATCGCTTCAGCGATGCCAACAGCGGCCCTGGGACGAGCGGCTTTAGCCGCTGGAGCTCACCACGGCTCGCCGGTTGACGGGACCAACCCCAGTACCAAGGTCACACTTAGACATCATTCAAAGACCACTCGTCCAAACTCCAGGGTGTAGGATGGCCTATGAAGCGAATCAGTACCTACCTTCCGTCTTTCGCCATGCTTATCTGCGCCATGCTAATCCTGCAGGCGTGCAGTTCATTGGATCCCCTGTGCGGAAGCGCCCGCCCCGCCCCTGACATCGCGTCTCTCTCGCCCAGCTCCGTGACTTTCGCTCAAGTCCAGCAAGGCCTCGTCATGACCGTGAATGGCACTCACTTCGTTGCGTCCTCGGTCGTTCAGATTAACGGGACGACGCTCACCACCACGGTCCTGAGCAGCACGCAGTTGCAGGTCGCCCTCTCTGATGCCGTGATCACCACCACTGGAACTGCCTCCGTGACCGTCAACACCCCCGGAGGAAACTCATCCTCTATAGGCTGCACCAGCGGCGGAACCAGCCACGCTCTGACCCTCACCATCACTTAACAGCCTGCGGAAAACCTCAGGACACATCACGAGCGGGAAGGGCACGAGTTCCACTCGCGCCGTTAAGCCATTGAAGCCGTTAAGCCATTGAAAATGAACCGGAGCTTTAGCGCCTGAGGTCCGCCTTTGGCTCTGTCGGGGACTTTTTCTGCAATCTCTTAAACAAGTGATCCGATGTCGTCTCACGGGAGCACAGGGCTTGCAGACTCCCACGTGTTAGCCGCGCTGACTGTTGTGAACAGTCTTTACATTCATTGAACCCCCAGAGCTAGAACCAGTCGCTGCGGTAGGCGATCCACCAGGCGGCGTAGAGGATGGGAATGGTGGCGGCGCAGGCCCACCAGAATGGCAGCAGGACGTCGGCCACCAAACCGAGCAGCGCGAAGACCATCCAGAAGATCTTTTTCTGCATGGGAGAGATTGTACAATCACGCATGTGCCGTTCAGCAGAAGCGAAGTGAAGTAGAGATCGTGGATTATCACTAGGTGGATTATCACTAGGTCGATTATCACGAATCAGTGGGAGCCATTGTGACCAAGCCGAGAAGGATTTTTGCGATTCACCCGGGAGAGATTCTCAAAACCGAGTTCATGGAGCCGATGGGCCTGAGCGCTTATGCTTTGGCGAAAGCGCTCAACTTTCCGGGCATCTATGAAGTGGTACGAGGAGACCGGGCCATCAGTGCCGATACCGCCATTCGCCTGGGGAAATATTTTGGTCTTCCGGCACAGTTCTGGATGAATCTTCAAAACGACTACGACCTGAGAATTGCCGAACGCAGCGGAATTGGCAAAGGGATCAAGCCGCGTAATATCGGCGATCGTGCTGAACTGACCGCCGCTCGTTAGCCTTTCTGGAGGGCAGAGTCAAAATCTCCATCTCTTCGCCTTCGCTCAGGGCAGGCTTTGTCGCGAAGGCGGGACAAGGATGGGCACGCCGGCACGGGTCGATGAGTGTAAGGGCGATGTTACAACTACTACCCATCATCCCTGCTCCAACGTAACTTTGTGAACCGCGGGGGCAGACCTAAAATGGCAGCATGCTGGTCAGATCTTGGCCTCGGCTTCTCGCGCGCATCGCAGCATTCCTGCTGGCGGCAGTCGCTGTCATAGGAGCGCTTGCCTGGTTCTTTGCACTGCCCTTAGAGGCCCGCTACTTCGCTCGGCAACTTCCAGTATTGAGGCAGACCCCTACCCCGATTCGGGATTCATCGGTCACAGAATCCACGGGCCGAAGGATTGCTTTTTGCGGCAGTGTGTTCGAGATTCCCTGGAGTGATCTGAACGATGCAAAAACGAAGACAGGAGGAAACTCAACGATCTTCTATTTTGACTCGGGGTTGGTCGCCCTCTTGAAGTGTGAACCTCCTCGTGAATTTGTAGAAGGTGTCCTGTCCTCAACCAAGATGAGGTCCGAAAGTTTCAGGCGAGCGTTCGGCGACGGCGCAGTGGCATCCGATTACGGACTGACACGCCTGATGTTAGAGACCACGCCAGACGCGATCACAGCTCGCGCTCACGACCGACAAGGACCACTCATGGCGGTGTTGGTCCTCAAGGCAATGGGGACACCGCCGGCCGAATCCGGAATCTTTGAGATCCATACCGACGAGTTCGAGGGCTACCAGTACGAAAACCCGCGAGCAAGACCAAACAAAATATTGATGAGTCTGTTTGCTGCGGACCGGGGATTGGAGTTTCAGTTCTTTCCCAAGTACCAGGGCGCTTCGGCGAACGTGTCACAGGCTGACATCAATCGTATATTGCGAACAATTCACAAGGTTGGCCCCTATCCTCCGATCAATCAGGCCAGCGCGCGACCCCGCTAACTGTTGTAACCACGTCATAGCGCTCAAAACCCTACTCAAACAAGCGGTCGGTCAAGCCTTCAGAGTTAAAATCCCTACCTTCGGCTTCGCTCAGGGCAGGCTTTCTCGCGAAGAATGCGAGAAAAGGGGCAACCTCGCATCCTTGAGTTCTTCGCTACAATTTGACGATCTTCCTGGGAGGCTTCCGCAATGATTCCTCGCTTGCTTGCTGTTTTAGTGCTGACCGGTTCTTCGCTGGCGCAGAATGTGGTGCACTACACGACGACGACTGCCAACGTGAAGTATCTTTTTGCGACGGCGGAGCCGGTGTTGCGGTTGAAGTCGGGGGACATTCTGGACACCAATACGCTCGACTGCTTTGGCAACGGGCTGAAGAAGCCGGGCGACACGCTGAGTATGGCGACGGGGGACAATCCGCTGGCGGGGCCGTTTTATGTGGAGGGGGCGGAACCGGGGGACACGCTGGCGGTGAAGATTCTCGACTTACAAGTCGACGGAGATACGGGCGTGGGCGCGTTCGCGCCGGGATTTGGGGCGATCAACGAGACCAACTACACGCCTATGCTGCACGCGCCGCTGCCGGAGCGGGTGTGGTTTTATCACATTGATCATGCAGCGAACACGGCGACGTTCAAGGCGCTGGATTCGGATTTTTCGGTGAAGATTCCGATGCATCCGTTCTTTGGGTGCATTGGCGTGGCTCCGGCGAATGGCGAGGCGCGCAGTTCGGTGGTTCCAGCGGAGTTTGGCGGGAACATGGATTCTCCCGAGGCCAGCGTGGGCAATACGGTTTATTTTCCGGTGAATGTGAAGGGCGGCCTTTTTTATATTGGCGATGGGCACGCGGCCATGGGCGATGGAGAGATCGCTGGCACGGCCATTGAGGTTCCGCTGAAGGCGCGGGTGCAGCTGAGCGTGATCAAGGGGCGCACGATTTCGTGGCCGCAGTTTGAGAATGACGATGCGATTATGACGGTAGGCGCGTATCGTCCGGTGGACGATGCGGTGCGGATTGCGTTCACGGAACTGGTGCATTGGATTCATCGTGACTACGGGTTGTCGGAGCTGGACGCTTATGAGTTGTTGTCGAAGGTGGCTAAGATTCATTTGAACGAGATGGTGGATCCGAATTATGTGGTGGTGGCGTCGGTGGAGAAGAAGTATTTGCCGGCGAAGAAGTGAGGCGGTCGTGGAGCACGCGGGGAACAGCAGGTTCCTCCACTTCGCGTGCCCTTCCCTTCGGGAAGGGCGTGCTCCGGTCGGAATGACAAGGAGTTGTGGAATGACAAACGCCACTTGCACTCATTTGATTTCTGAGCGCTTTACGCGGCGCTGAAGCGACGTTCTTCCACGGTTGCTTTCAACGCACGGTCGCTTCCGACACACGGTTATTTACAACGCACGGTTACTTCCAACATGAAAATACCCACTCTAACGCCGCAGAAAGCGCGACGTTAGAGTGGGGCACCCGCTTCGTTATTCTCTTCGACTGTCTTTTACCCTTTCACGATCTTCTTTGACGCTGCGTCCCAGATGGCTACGTCGTTGTTGAAGTAGGAGAAGTTCGCCAGGTGGCAGCCGATGGCGGCGTTGTTGCCGAAGATTTCGTTTTCGGCGACTGGCTTGCGGGTGCGGACGGCGTTGTAGAAGTTGGCCTGGTGATCGACGGTGTCGCTGTAGCCGGGCGGGTTGGCGTAGGATTCGCCTTCTTCGTCCACGACCGACTTCAGTGCCGGAGTTTCGGGATGGTCGGCGTACCACTGCTGCAGATATTCGTCTCTGAGCTTCTTCGGCCATCCGCCGATCGAGTAGCCTTCGGGCTGGGGACGCGTGTCCTGTGGCTTGTAGCTGAGGGTTGCGTCTTTGATGATCATGGTGCCTTTGGTGCCGTAGAAGCCGATGAATTCTCCGCCGTCGTTGTTGAGGTTGCAACGCAGAGTGACTTTGAAGTTTGGATAGTCGTAGAGGGTTTCGATGAGGTCGGGGAACTCGCGGCCATCTTTGAAGTGGTAGAGGCCTCCGCTCGATTGCGCGCGTATCGCCGGAGCTGTGATACCGGTGATGAACTGAATGCCGGAGAGCAGGTGAACGAAGAGATCGCCGCCGAGGCCTTCGCCGTAGTCGGTGAAGCAGCGCCAGCGGAAGAAGCGGACGGGATCGAACGGGCGCTTGGGAGCGCCGTTGAGGAACGTGGTCCAGTCGATGGTTTGGTCACTGGCGTCGGGCGGAATGGGATAGACCCAGGCGCCGCTGGGAGAGTTGCGGTCCCAGTAGGCGTTGATCGAGAAGACTTCGCCGAGTTTGCCGGAATCATAAATCTCTTTGGCTTTGGCGTAGAGCACGGAGCTGACGCGCTGGCTGCCGATGCACACCATGCGATTGTATTTGTGCGCGGTTTCGAGCATGGCGAATCCGTCTTCCACGGTGTGCGACATGGGCTTCTCGCAGTACACGTCTTTGCCGGCGGCGCAGGCGTCTTCGAAGATGTGGCGGTGCTGGTGGTCCATAGTGGCGATGAGGACGGTGTCGACGTCTTTGCGGTCGAGAATGGTGCGATAGTCGCGCGTCGCGGTGACACTGGGATTCTTGACGGCTTCCTGGGCGGCGATGTGGCGGCTGTCATACAAGTCACACACCGCGACGCACTTTACGCCGGGAACGCTGAGGGAAGCTTCGAGATGTTCGCATCCGCGAATGCCGGTGCCGATGGAGGCGAAGCGAATGGTGTCGCTGGGAGCGACGGGACGCGTCGCGGCGGAAAGGATGCGAGGCTGCAGGATAGTCTTCGCGACCGTCGTGGCCGCAAGAGCGCCGGAGCCGAGATGCATGAATTGACGACGGGACAGGGGATACTTGGACATGAGCTTCTCCGCCTCTTAAATTTCAGAGCTTTTGGATTTCAGCTTCGGGACTGCAAAGCTTCCGGGGAGGAATTATTGCACAGGTGGGAAGAAATTAGTAAATCGATTTTCTAGAGGGGGTGGGGAGGTAGCCTGCCTGCCATCTGTCACGATGGCTGCCTACTTCGGTTTGGTAACCTGCTTTTCGAGCTGCGCAATCTGCCCGCGAATCATTTCCGAGTCTGGCCCCTCGGGAACATAGGAAAGACAGCTGCGCAGATGAGCCAGAGCATCGGCGTAATCGGTCCTTCTCGCTTGAATGACAGCCAGCAACTGTTCGCCGTTGCGGATGTTGTGGAGAGGATCCATCGCTAATAGTTTGTTCGCACTGATTTCGGCTGCGGCGATGTTTCCCAGATGGAGATTCGACAAAGCGCTGTAATACCAGATGCGTATCGTGCCCTTGGGATCGAGCTGCAGGTAGTGGCCGACGCTCGCCAGCGCACTCGGCCAATCCTCCTGTTGCACGGCCAGGCCAGCGAGTTGCTCATGGGGAGGAACGAAGTCTGGATCCGCGGTCGTCGCTTTTCGCAGGCAGATCTGCGCCTCGTGCGGGTTCGACAGCAGCTGAAGCGTTCCGAGCTGGTACCACGCTTCGGCGAAGCCGGGATAAATACGCACCGCCTCCTCCAATTGCCGCCGCGCGCGATCGGGCCGATGGTCGAGGGTTTCTTCGCCGGCTTTGCTCCAGTGCTTGGACGCGTCGGCCGGCACGGTCTTGCTGGTCGCGCTCATGGCGGTGCCCCGGGCAGCGAATTCGCGGGTGAGTGTGATCGTGCCAATTTCAGGAGTATCGTGGAGATTGCCTGCGGTGATGGTCAGCGTGGACGAACTGAAACCGGTCAGGACCGCCTCCACAACGCAGCCTTCGAAGTGCACCGTAATCTGCCGCTCTCTGTCCCCTTGCTGGCTGACTTCTCCGGGAATTTGGCTGGGAAGGATTCCGAAGCCTCCTTTCGCATCGGTCACGGTCGTATATGCAGGTTTTCCGTTGCAACTGACGGTTACCGGAATCGGATCCCAGGGGAGCAGTCCGTCCTTGACTGTGACCTTCCCCTTCAAGTCACCTGCCGCGGTCTGATCCTGGATCAACTCACGAGTTGGTGGGGGCGGATTGATGGGAGGCGGGAGGTTCCACGCGCTGCGCTGGGCAGGCGCCGAAATGCAAATAATAGTGGTGAGTGCCAGGAGCGCCGGCCCGAATAAATGTTTGGTGAGCATGCAGGACCTCGCCGGGAACCCGTCAGCCGGCAATGGTCTCGCTGCAGAACAAAACCGCGCGTTAACCCGCCGGCAAAGATAGCCAGGATTATCGCACTGTCTGGGCCGCGGTGGCGATGGTTGAAATGTAAAATCGCGAGCTTACTCATCGACGAGGGGTCAGCGCGTGGCTCGTAGGAAGCCGAGAGGGGAAATTGAAAGGGCTGTGAGCTTGGTTATGATTCACCGGCTCCTGCCGACAAGCCAACAGGGTGGATGCATGTACCGTCACAGCCCCTTGATGCGATCACTGCTTTCGCAGTTGCGATTTTAGCCGGCACTCAGCGTCAGGGTAGCCACGTTGACGTGCGGCCACAGGACGTCGTTGAAGACCAGGATCGATACTTGCGAGTACTGCAATTGCAGGAACGTCTCCGTCGGCCAGAACGGTTCGATCGACTGCAGGGTCGGGTCCGTCGCCTGGGGTTGTCTTGGCTGATTCGGGACGCGCACCCACTCGATCCAAAACGTGGCCGCTGACGAGTAAACGAAGGCGTTTGGAGGGCCGCCAGGATTACTCGGCTGGGTCGGGTTCGGGCTACCCAGGAACGGGATGTTCGACAGGTTCGTTCCGAGCCCGGTCGAGAGCCGGATGGTGATGGTGCCGAGAATGTCCTGCCCGGTGATTGCGGTCCTCAACAACGAGTTGGGATCGTCGACCAGAGTCTGGAATTGGGTTGGGAACGGACCGTTGCTCTGCGAGCCGGCGCCGTCGCAGGCGGTGACGACCTCCGGAACCAGGTGCTCGAGGCCAGTACCGGCGGGCGGCGGGAGTTCGGTAGGCTGGATGCCTAAGCCTTCTATTGGAGGGCTCGGAACTGCAGTGCATCCGGGAGGCGCTGCCGGCGTGAACGCCGGGAGGCCGGCGATGGGGTATACGGGAGGGATGACGGGCGGACCCGGCACCGGTACGGTACTCGGAGTTGGGCCTTGCATTAGCAGCGAGACTCCATGCGGGATGCTGGCCATGCGAACGATGGTGGGACCGTTGGCGGGCGACTCGCTCGCGGGCACGTTCATGAAGAGTCCAGGCTCGATGTGCAGCGCTTGCCCCGCGGTCTGGAACGGCGGCGGGTCGGCATCCGTTACGCGCTGCAGGTAGTGCAGGCCGTAGAGGCTGAGATCGGTCTGCGGATCGAGCCCGCGGTTCGGCACGACTCCGGGGATCACACTAAATTCGAAGCTCTCGCTGGTGAGGTTAAGTTCGAGGAAGCGCTTGATCGCGCCACCCACAGGCTGAGATGAAGGGTTATCGGGCCGCCACATCGAATTGAAGCCGCGTCCTTTCCAGCTCCCTGCTAAGGGAGCTAGAGGGCCGAGCTGCAGGGCCGTCTTGATTGGGCCCTGTTGGTATCGAGGTGGCACATACACACCAGCGTTGGCTGGAGGAGTAGGAGCAGAGGGCATGGTAAAGCCTCCTTAGCGTCAATTTGGTTGCCGTAGGTATTTAGATCGCCTGTTTCTATTGGGGCCGGTGCTGCTGGGGCCGTTACTAACGAGGGAAGGAGTGCTTTGCGGGGAAAGCATAGACATTTTCGCTGGTGGGCGGCGACAGTTTCCTGATTTCGTTACAAAATCCGAACATTACGCTGGCCCGCGATGAGAGGTCGTCGCGCGATGCGTTTCGTTAAGTTGTGGCGTCTCAAGGGGCCTGTTGGATTTGGCGGGCGGGTGATTCTTCGGGATTAATCGGGATGATGCGTTTCCACTATGTCGGTGGGTTGGGTTCATCGTGTCGGAAAAACCGAACAACGAGGTGCGCTTGGTTGAGCCAGCAACCGCCGAGCTTTTCGACGATGCGATAGTGCGAGATGGTCTGGCCGATCACTGGGGCAGAATCCTACGTCCAGGAAGAGGGCGAGTCGATGAAAGGGATAGGGTTGGCAGTGGCTTAAGCGGATCGTTGGCGACAAATCGCCATAGCGTTTGATCAACAGGCAGTCAGCGTGTGGCTTAGGAATAAAGCAGGCGGGGAAAAATTGAAAGGGCCGTGACTTTGGTTATGCTCTAGCCGCTGCCTCCTGCGAGGGAGCCAACAGCGTGGATGCATGTACCGTCACGACCCCTTGATGTGTTCACTGCTTTCGCAGTCCCAAACCCCAACTGCCCCTCGCAGAGCCGTCGGTTTTTTCAGGTTTGGTTGCCTTGCAGGTTGCCCCGCCCGGCTGATCACCCAGTCTACTTCGGGACCGCAAATTTTACTTCGCTGTCCCTTTCAACCGTCGACGGAGATGACATTAACAGAGAAACAGAAAACGTCAACGCAAACTATTGGTGCAATAGTTTGGGTCAAAGCTGTGCATAACGGGGAATGCAAATGGTTGCAAAATCGATATTTATCCACAGGCTGATTTAATTGTTCCCGTTTTTACACAAACGCTGCACAGCGCTGGGGCAAACGGCAAACTGATGATAGGGAACCAAATAATCGTCTTGACGATGGATTGATATGGGCGCATGGTGCAAAGAGGCAAAAATGTCGAGTTGGGATGGGGGTCTTTGGCGCCCCTCGGAGCTTTGATGGCAGAGTTGGTGGCTTATGTGGACGGCGGGTGCCTGGGAAATCCGGGGCCGTCGGGGATTGGAGTGGTGATCAACGGCTGCGCGAGCGGTCCGGTGCGCATCGCCAAATGGATTGGGCACCAGGATAACAACGTCGCGGAGTATGCGGCGTTGATGGAAGCGTTGCAATATGCAGTGGCACGCAAGGCGCAGAAGCTGCATGTCTATTCTGACTCGGAAGTGGTGGTGCGGCAGATGACTGGGGAGTACACATGCCGCAGCCAGCGGCTTTACTCTTTGCACTGGACCTGCCGAAAGCTGGCGCGGTCGCTGACGTTTTCCATTTCGCACGTGCCGCGAGAAGATAACGTCGAAGCGAATGGATTGGCGCAAGCGGCACTGCGAAGGCGAGGGACTGTCGCGGCCAGGATTTAGGATCACCGGGGCTAGAGCCCCTCCAGATTGCTCGCTCTTCGCGGCGCTGAAGCGCCGCTCTTCCACAGTGGTCACGGTGGCACGTTTGCGGTGGCACGTTCTCGGTGGCCACGGTTGCGATGGCGACCTGCCTACGAAATGAAACTTTTGGCTTAGTACCTTTGCGCGGCGCGATTCTTGACACCTCGCGCTCTGCGAGCGAGACTCCAATTACTGCATCCTTATAGGTTTAGACGAGCAGCGGTGGGCGGATCGCCTTTTGGCATGCTCGCGCCAGACCGACTCATTCAGACCCACTCAATAAGGATGATGGGATGCCATGGAAGCGAACTCGAATCTCGATCCTAGGTCAGCGACCGCCGGCACGAAGCCGGTAGGGGCGGCGGAGATTGCGGCGCTGCATCCGGTGCAAGCGACAAGTCAGAACATTTCTGATCGGACAATTTCTGATCGGGCTACAGGCGTGCGTTTTCCCGGCGAGGACGGGGGACATTCGCTGGCGGAGATGGCCCAGCGCGATCTGGATGCGGCGCTGCAGTTGCTCGCGGACCGCGCGCAGTATATTACGGGCGCCAGCGGAGCGGCGATTGCGCTCCGGCGCGATGGCAGGAATGACATGCTGTGCCGGGCCAGCTCAGGGATGAACGCGCCGGAGTTGGGCGCGCTGCTTTCCACTGAGTTCGGACTTTCGGGCGAGAGCGTGCGCACGCGCCAGGCGCTGCGCTGCGACGACGCCGAGCGCGACAAGCGAGTGAATCGTGAAGTATGCCGCGAGATGGGAATTGCCTCGGTGGTGGTGATGCCGGTGGTGAATGACGACGAGGTACTGGGGGTTTTTGAACTTTTTTCCGGGAAGGCGAATGCCTTTGGGGCACGCGATGTCTCGGCGGTGCAGCGGCTCAGTGAGATGGTCGAAACCGCGGTTCGGCTGGCGCAGGCTGCTGAGAACTTGCCGGAACGACTGAAGATGAGTGCGATCGCAGGGCCGGCAGCCGAAGACCTCGAGACCGCCGCAGTTGTGGTTGACGAAGTTGAAGTTGAGGTGCAAGGGGATCGGGTCCTCGAAGAACCGGCCTGCAGAGACGTCGCGCAGGATCAGGTCACGCAGGTCCAGGTTCCGCGAGGTCAGGTACCAGGGCCGATACACGAGGAACAGCCGGGTACCTCAGCGGCTAAATCCCTTACCGAAAAGAAAGACTCGGTCGCAGCGCTGGAAGCGCTGCGCCACCCAAAAACTTCTCCGGTGATTTCTCCAGAGACTTCCTCGGTGGGCTCTGCAGAACCTTCTCCAGAAAGCTCTCCAGGGAGCGCGGCGCCGAAGAAAAAATTGTTGTGGTCGGCAGCGTTGAATCCTGCCGCCGAAGCAGGAGGAGTGGAAGAACCAGACCAGAGCCACGTTCCGCCCGTATTGCGGAGTCTGCGGAAGTGCGCGGCATGCGGCTTTCCGGTGTCGGCCGGGCGTATGCTTTGCGTCGAGTGTGAAGAAAAAAAATGGCGGGGTCAACTGAAACCGGCGTCGCGACGGGAAGCAATCCCAGGTGCGGCGGCGGAGGCGGGTTCCAAGTCTGTCAGCAATCCCGTTCTGCCGGAGATGCGGGCGTTCGCAGCGGCGCAGTCGGGTGCAGTAAGCGCTTCTGCGTCGACGACGCGGAGCGCATCCACAACGGTTGCCGCCTCCGGATCGGAGGTGCACTCCTTGCCTGCAGTGCCCAAAGAAGGCGTGGGGCGGCAGATGAGTGCGGTACCGGCGAAACGGATCGAGAGTGTAGCCGCGGCTGAACTCGTTGCCAAGACCGTGGAGATTCCGGCTTCGGTTCCGCCTTCAGTTCAATCGATTCAATCTTCAGTTCCCGCTGCAGTTGCCTCTCCAGAGTTCATCTTGAGCGCGGGGCTGGAGCCCTCGCAATCATGGCTGGCGGCGAACAAGTATGTTGTGGGCGTGCTTCTCGTGATCGCCGCCGCTGTTGCTGCTGTATTCCTGCTGCGTTGAAGAGTCGTGCGAACCTGTGCTCCGTTCGCGTTAACAGCTTCACGTTCACGCTCAGTTGTCTCCCCTCGATTTCTTGATCCTAATTCCTCGATTTCCCGACCCTAATTCCTTACGCTTAATTTCCCACAGCGCGAAGCCCGATTCGTTTACAGTATCCGGGGTTGAATTGGCTGGCGGATTAGTTACTGTAGCTGGCGGACGATCAACTCGGGTAACGAGCGGCGTTTCAGGTTGCGATCACGGAGGGGACAGTGAAGAATCGGATTCGTTCCGGCAGCTTCTTGAAGAGCGCGGTTTCGCGACGTGAATTCTTAGGACAAAGTGCGGCGGCGGCGATTGGTTTTTCGATTGTGCCGCGCCGGGTGCTGGGCGGGCCGGGCTATATTGCGCCCAGCGATAAGGTGAATCTTGCATTCATCGGCGTGGGCGCGCAGGGCTTGCGCGTGATGCTTCACTTCTTGAAAGAGCCTGATGTGCAGGGCGTTGCAGTCTGCGACGTCAACAAGTCCGGCGCGAATTATCCGCAGTGGGATACGCATGAGTTCTGCAAGTCCGTGCGCAAGTTGCTGGGCGTCGACAGCGGCTGGGATTGGCTCAGTCCCGACCAGCCGATTCAGTTGTCGCATACCCTTGCCGTTACTGGCGGAGTGGCCGGGCGCGAGCCTTGCCAGAAAATTGTCGACGGCTATTACGGCACGCAGCAGCGCTCGGGGCAATATCGCGGGTGCGCGGCCTATAGCGACTTCCGCGAATTGCTGGAAAAGCAGAAAGATGTTGACGCCGTCGTCGTGTGTACAACGGACAACCTGCATGCGGCTGTGTCGGCCGCGGCGATGAAGAAGGGCAAGCATGTTTTCTGCCAGAAGCCGCTGACTCATACCATCTATGAAGCGCGGCGCATTGCCGAAATCGCGCGAGAGACGGGCGTAGCCACGCAGATCGCCGTGGCGAACCAGGCGTCGGAGTCCACTCGCCAGCTTTGCGAATGGATTTGGGACGGCGCGATCGGCCCGGTGCGCGAAGTGAAGAATTGGTCGAGCCGTCCTTTCTGGCCGCAGGGCATTGAGCGGCCCAAAGAAACTGAAGCGGTACCGGAAGGTTTGGATTGGGATATGTGGCTCGGGCCGGCGCCGCAACGGCCGTTCAACCATGCGTATCTGCCGTTTGTGTGGCGTGGGTGGGCTGACTTCGGTTGCGGCGCTTTGGGTGACATGGGGTCCTACAGTTTCGACACGATCTTTCGCGTGTTGAAGCTGGACGCGCCGGTGAGTGTGGAATCGAGTTCGAGCGATCGCTACGATGAGACTTATCCGCTAGCATCCATCGTCCGCTACAGCTTTGGCGCGCGGGGTGGCATGCCGCCGGTGAAATTCACCTGGTACGACGGTGGACTCAAGCCGGCGCGCCCGGATGAACTGGAAGAGAATCGTCCCTTCAAGTCCGAGGACGAAGGGGAAGAGGGCGAAGGGATGCTCTTCATCGGCGACCGCGGCAAGATTCTCTGCACCTTCAACGGCGGGAGCCCCAAGCTGATTCCACAATCAAGAATGGACAGCTACAAGCAGCCGCCAAAAACGCTGCCCCGTTCGCCCGGCAACGAGCGGGAATGGCTCGACGCCTGCAAAGGTGGCAAGGTGAAGCCCGGCGGGAATTTCGAATTCGAGGGTATGGTCACCGAAACGCTCCTGCTGGGAAATGTTGCGTCTCGCCTGGGACAAAGCCTCACATGGGATCGTTCGAACCTGAAGGTGAATTCGGAAGTTGCGCAGAAGTGGGTTCGGCCGGAACGGCGGAGTGGATGGGAGCTGTAAGCAGCCCGCGACGATTTGAAAGGGCGTGGCTTCAGCCGCACCGAGCACTAAAGGATGACGGGGCTTTAGCCCCAGAGGAGAAATCATGTCGGCAACATCAAGAAGAGAATTTCTGAAGAGCGCGGCGACGTACACCGCCGCGGCCGGGTTTCTTTCCGTTGGTGCGCTGGAACTGCGCGCCAATCCGCTGGGCATGCCTATTGGATGCCAAACATGGCCGGTTCGGGAAATGATCGCCAAAGATTTTCCGGGGACGATCAAACAGCTCTCTGCGGCCGGATTTCAGACGATTGAGCTTTGCTCGCCGGTGGGCTACGCCGATTCAGGCTTCGCCGGCCTAGCGAAATACAAGGGAACGGAACTGCGGAAGATTCTGGGCGATTCCGGGGTGAGTTGCGTGAGCTCTCATTTCGGTATCGACGAACTCAGATCGAATCAGCAGCGCGCCATTGACTGGGCCAAAGATGTCGGGCTCACGCAGATGCTGGTTCCGAGCCTGGATGGGCCGAAGAATCCCACGATGGATGATGTGAAGCGGGCCGCCGATGAGTACAACCGGATGGGGGAACGAGCGGCTAAAGCGGGGATCCAGCAAGGACTTCACAACGAAGACTTTGAACTCACCACGGTCGACGGCAAGCGGACTTATGACCTGTTGTTTGGGCTTCTCGATCCGAAGTTAGTGAAGTTCCAGTTTCAGGTTTCTACCATCAGCCGTGGCTACGATGCCGCCGAGTATTTCACGAAGTATCCCGGCCGCTTCATTTCCATGCACGTGCAGGGATGGTCAGTGCAAACCAAGAAGGTGATGGCGGTGGGACAGGATTCTCTGGATTGGAAGAAAATCTTTACCGCGGCGAAAACCGGCGGCATCAAGAATTACTTCGTCGAAATGGATCTGGCAATGATGAAAGCCAGCGTTCCTTACCTGCACAATCTTCAGGTCTGATTGAGCGAAGCACGAACCATGCTGAGAGATTTTCCCTGGAACGAGAGTTACGGTATGTCCGGCGCCGACGACGTGCTGACACCGGCGTTGGTGATTTATCCCGATATCGTTGCTGCGAACATCGAGCGGACGCTGGAGTTGCTGGGCGGCGACGCCGGCCGCTGGCGGGTGCACATCAAGACAGCCAAGCTCGGCTACACTCTGCGCCTGCTGGTGGAGCGCGGCGTTCGCAATTTCAAGTGTGCGACCACGTTGGAGCTATTGACCGCCTGCCAGAACGGCGCTGCCGATGTGCTGCTCGCATATCCGACGATGGGAGCGAATGCGCGCCGGGCACGGGAAATCGCGGAACAGTTCCCGGCGGTCCGCATTTCTGTTCTGGCCGAAAACGAAGAGCAGCTGCAGCAATGGCGCGAGAGCCGCGTGGGAATTTTTCTTGATGTGAATCCTGGCATGAATCGTACCGGCATCGAGCAGAACGATGGCCACAAAGTGCTTGCTATGGCGCGCGCGATTGCCGATGCGGGCCTCGAGTTCCGCGGGCTGCATTATTATGACGGTCAATATGGCTCTGTGGCAGAACCGCAACGGACGCAGTCGGCGCACCGCGGCTATGATCGTCTGCTCGGAATTGTGAGCGAACTCGATCGCTCTGGCGTGCGCGTGCCGGAAGTGATCACGTCAGGGACGCCGACATTTCCGTGCTCGCTTAGCTATGACGATTTTCGCCTCGGCAATTTCGTGCATCGCGTCTCGCCCGGAACGGTCGTTTATTGCGATGCCACCAGCCTGCAGGAACTTCCGCAAGAATACGGCTACCAGCCCGCAGTGCTGGTCATGGCGCGGGCGGTGAGCCGTCCGCGGGCCGGGATCGTGACTTGCGATGCTGGCCACAAGACAGTCTCGGCCGATGCCGGTGTTCCGACCTGCGTGGTGGTTGGGCATCCGGAACTTACGCCGCTAAGTCCCAGCGAAGAGCATTTGCCGATGGCGGTGGCAGAAGGTGCAGCCGGTCCGCAGATTGGGGATGCGCTGTTCCTGCTGCCACGGCACATTTGCCCCGCGGTGAACAATTTCGATGATGCGCTGCTGGTACGGAACGGTAAGATCGAGACGGTGGAAAAAGTTTCGGCGCGGGGGCATGAAGCGCCTCTGGCGCGGACGCCGAACCAGAGGCGCTAAACGTATACTCTTTTCGCGCGCGCGAGGATTCCTCAAATTCCTCTCCGTTCACAGGCGAAATATGTAGCGCCAACCGCTGATATCTACGGTTCCGTGATCGCCTCCTGAGAAGGCTCATGGGCGCTTGTTACACTTAAAATTAGCCATGCCCTCGCGCTACGCACAGTGGATGTACGACTGGGAACACCGGCTCACTTCGGTGGACAACAACCGCGTGGTGCGTCCGCTGGAGTGGGGTTTGGAATGGACGCGGGACTGGCCCTGCCGTAACGGTTACCGCCCCGGCCACTCGGCCGATCTCAGTCAGGTTGAGTCTGAGAAGTTCATCCTCGATTACAACCGCCGCATCCTGGCGGCGAGCGATGAATTCTATTCCTACGTGCGGGCCACGGACTTCCGCCTGGAGACGCGCGAAATTCAGGTGTTCTCCACCCGCGAAGTTCCCGATCCGAAGCTCGAGGCCAAAGTAAAAGGAACTTTTGGAGAGTTCCTGCGCTTCACTTCGCCCGTGAAGTCGCCGTATCCGGAAAATAATCTGGTGAATGCCCGCTGGTTCCCGGCGCGCGGACGGCGCGCCGTAATTCTGCTGCCGCACTGGAATGCCGACGCCGTCGCCTACGTTTCCCTATGCAAGCTGCTTAACATGTTGGGCATTGCCGTGTTGCGGCTGACCATGCCGTATCACGACATTCGCATGCCCGCCGAAATCAGCCGAGCCGACTACGCCGTCTCCGCCAACATCGGCCGCACCCTCGACGCCGTACGCCAGGGAGTGGTCGATATTCGCAGTTGCCTCGACTGGCTCGAACAGCAGGGCTACAACCAGCTCGGCATTGTGGGCACGAGTCTTGGTTCCTGCTACGCGTTCATTGCCACCGCGCACGATCCGCGCATTCGCGTGGCGGCGTTCAATCACGCGTCGACTTATGTCGCCGATGTGGTTTGGCACGGCCAGTCGACTAGGCATATCCGGCAAGGGATTGAGCAGCAGATTGATCTCGATCGACTGCGGAAAGCCTGGTTGGCGGTCAGCCCCATGTCGTATTTCACACAATTCGCGCGCTGGCCGCGCAAGTCGCTGATCATCTATGCGAAATACGATCTGACGTTTTTACCGGAACTGTCGCGCCAGGTGGTTGAGGAATTCGAGCGGCACGGACTTGACCACAAAGTCGCCGTGCTTCCCTGCGGCCATTACACAATGGGCGAGACACCCTACAAATATATGGACGGCTGGCAGCTGGCGAGCTTTCTGCGGACGGCGTTTTGAAGCGAGCATTTAGCAATTAGCACTTGGCATTTGGCCGCGCGGCGGGTTTTTCGCGGCCTCGCACGGCGGCTAAATGCTAAATGCCAAACGCTAAGTGCTACGCGCTACATGCTGAAACCACCGTCCGATTAAAATGTGACCATGCAGTCTGCGAATCCTGACACAATCGTTGAACACCGCCGTGGCGAGTTTCTGATCAGCACCGACCCCGCGCGCCTCGATCTCGATGTGATTCACGGGTTCCTGACGAATTGTTATTGGGCCAAGGGAATTCCGCGGGAGGTCGTGGCGCGATCGATTGACCGTGCGCTGTGCTTTGGCGTTTATGATAGTAGCGGCAAGCAGGTAGCCTTTGCGCGGGTGATCAGCGATTTCGCGACGATCGCCTACGTCGGGGATGTGTTCGTGCTCGAGTCGCACCGCGGGCGCGGGCTGGGCAAGTGGCTGATGGAGTGCATCACACAACATTCTGCGCTGCAGGGCTTGCGGCGCTGGATGCTCACTACCCGCGACGCTCATGGGCTTTATGCGCAGGTGGGCTTTACCCCGGTGAAGTTTCCGGAGCGCTATATGGAACGGCACGATCCGCACGTTTATGCGACCTCGGCCGCAGAGATCAGGGAAACGAAATGAAAACCTCCAAAATGTATCTTCCGCTTTACGAAAACGATCCGCAGGTTGCTGCCGCCATTGACAACGAAACCCGCCGCCAGCACGAAGGCCTCGAACTGATCGCCTCGGAAAACTTCGTCAGCGAAGCCGTGCTCGAAGCTGCCGGCTCAGTGTTCACGAATAAGTATGCTGAAGGATATCCCGGCAAGCGTTACTACGGCGGCTGCGAGTTCGCCGATGTGGTCGAGAACCTGGCGCGTGACCGGGCGAAGCAATTGTTCGGCGCTGAGCACGCCAACGTCCAGCCTCATGCCGGGTCGCAGGCGAATATGGAAGCCTACGCCGCCGTGCTACTGGCGGGAGACACGATTCTTGGCCTGAATCTCGCGCATGGTGGACATCTTACGCACGGCCATCATCTGAATTTTTCCGGCAAGACGTACAAAATTGTTCCCTACGGAGTGACCAAAGAAACCGAAACGATTGACTATGACGCGCTGGAGAAAATCGCCGAGGCAGAACATCCGAAGCTGATCATCGGCGGCGGGAGCGCGTATCCGCGCACGATTGACTTCGCGCGCATGCGCCAGATTGCCGACAAAGTGGGCGCTCTCTTCCTGGTTGACATGGCGCACTTCGCCGGACTCGTGGCCGGCGGCGCGCATCCTTCGCCGGTGCCGCACGCGCACATCGTTACTTCGACGACTCATAAGACTCTTCGCGGTCCGCGCTCCGGGATGATTCTTTCGAAGGCCGAATTTGCGCAAGCCATCGACAAAGTCGTGTTCCCGGGAATGCAAGGCGGCCCGCTGGTGCACATCATGGCGGCGAAAGCGGTGTGCTTTCAGGAAGCGATGCAGCCCGAGTTCCGTGACTACGCGCGGCAGGTAGTCGCGAACGCGAAGGTGCTGGCGCAATCGCTCGCCGACGAAGGCTTCCGCATCATCTCCGGTGGCACCGATACCCACCTGATGCTGGTCGATGTGTTTTCGAAAGGGATGCTGGGGAGCGAAGCTGAAAAAGCGCTGGGCGAGGCAGGCATCACGGTCAACAAAAACGCGATCCCCTTCGACACCAACCCGCCGATGAAGCCGAGCGGCGTCCGCATCGGCACACCGGCCTTGACCACGCGCGGGATGAAAGAACCCGAGATGACCCAGATCGGCCGCTGGATCGCTGAAGCGCTTCTACAGCGCACGGAGGCTGCCGTGCTGAGTAAGGTCCGCAAGCAGGTGCTGGATCTGTGCGAGGCGTTCCCGCTGTATGCGGATCGCCGGGCGCAGGCGGAAGTGCGAGCGTAATTCCACTGTGTTCCTGCCAACCCTCTGTGGTTAAATGCCAGCGGTGAAGATCGCCATCGACATTCGTCGGATGACCGAGTTTGGTGTGGGCACCTACATCCGCAATGTGGTGCGCACGCTGGGCCGGTTGGACTGCGAGAACGAGTTTCTGTTGGTCGGGTCTCCGGCCAAGGTCGAGGAGATCGGCGCGCTTCCTCCTAACTTTCGTAGCGTCCCGCTGCTCGCGTCGGACCGCTCGGTCGCGGGATACCGCGAGTTCCGGACGGCCCTTCAAGGATTGCACTGCGATCTGGTGCATATTCCAAATCTTTTTTCCGTGCCTCGGATGCTGCCGTGCCCCTACGTCATGACCGTGCACGACATGTTGGAGCACATGTCGCGAGCGCGGGAGCAGAGCGGGTTCTGGCGGTCTTTCCACTTTCAAATGACCAAACGCGTGCTGGCCGGAGCGGCGCGTATTTTTGCCGTATCGAATTTCACCCGCAATGAAATCGAGAAGTTGTTTGAGATTCCGTCCAACCACGTCGAGGTCGTCTACAACGCCATTGACGAACGTTTTCTCCACGGCCACGCCAGCGCCGCCGACCGCGAGCTGATCGCGCAGCGCTACCAGGTCACCTATCCTTTTCTGCTTTATGCCGGCAGAATCAGCGCGCACAAAAATGTCGTGCGCATGATCGAGGCTTTCTCGGCGCTAAAAACGGAACTGGAGAAAGATCAGGCCTATCCCGATCTCAAGCTCATCATCATCGGAGACGACCTGTCGGGCAATCCTGATCTGCGACGAACCGTGGTGCGGAGCGGGGTTCAGCATGATGTGCGCTTCCTGGGATTCGTTCCCATCGAAGTGCTTCGCATTTTCTATGATGAAGCAAAGATCTTCGTTTTCCCGTCTTTATATGAAGGTTTCGGCTTACCGCCGTTGGAAGCCATGGTGCACGGAACGCCGGTAGTCACGTCCAATGTAACGTCTCTGCCGGAAGTGGTGGGGAACGCGGCGGTGCTGGTGAATCCTGAAAACATATTCGAGATCATGCGCGCTCTGCATCGCGTTCTCATGGACAAGCCTCTGCGCGACCGCATGAAGCAACGCGGTTACGAGCAGGCTGCCAAGTTTTCCTGGGAAAAGTCGGTGCGGCGGATGTTAGAGGCCTACGGCCAGATCGTCGGCGGTCGTGTGTCGCCCGGCCAGGTGCCAGCGGCGGACTGAATTCTGCCTTATCATCCCGTTGAAAATTCTCGTTTGTTATCGCCGTTGAATTCGTTTGTCATCCCGAGGGAAGCGAGGGACCTGGGTCTTTGCCCTCGGGCGACGACACAAATAGCGCAGGCAGGCACCCAGGTCCCTCGCTTCCCTCGGGATGACACAACGTTTCCGCGCGTATCCTAAGTCTGCGCGTATCCTGAGAAAACTACTTAATCAGCGGTTGGCCCGGCGACAGAATCGCGAGTTTGTGCAACTTGGCGGTAATGCGGGTTTTATCGGCGTCGGTTTTGGCGGCGGCCAGGCGCTTGCGCAACTGGACAATCTTTTCCTTGCGGGTACGGCGCCGGCGAATCTCCGGCCGGCGGCTGGGTGCTGACATGAATCCTCCTGAAACGAATCGTCCTGATTTGTGATCTGCGAACCGAGCAGACAAGAAACTGCCAGCCCACACGTGCTAGCTATTGGAACGGAGACCGCGGGAACTGTCAATGCTCCCGCCGGAGGTGGCGCCTCCTTCATGAGTAAATCGCGGGCAAAGTCGCACAAAAGTTTCGAATAAAGTTACCGGCGTAATGTGGTGCCGTCCATTTTTTACTGGAGACCTATGCCCTGTTTGATTTATACAATGTAATGGTTACAGCGTAAACGTAATCAATGGACTGACTGCAGGTTGTTCTAATTCGGGGCGCGGCGCTTCTATATTCGCGACCAACTTCGAAAGGCAGACATGGGCAGGAGGGTTGTTGGGGTGCGGCGAATCTCTCGCTGGATCTTAGGAGTAGGATTGGTAATCGCCCTGTTCACGGGCCTGGCATTGGCCGATAACCGCAAGCCCGTGGCCAATCCCGACCCGGAGTATCCCGAGATTGCCAAGCGGATGGCCATCACCGGCTCGGTCAAGGTGGAACTCGTCGTTGCGGCCGATGGGACCATCAGGAGCGCGAAAGTGCTGGGCGGGCATCCCATCCTCGTCGATGCCGTGCAAAAAGCTCTGAAGAAATGGAAGTACGCTCCTGGGTCCGCGGAAACCACGACGCAGGTAGAGTTCAAATTTTAGTCAGAGGAATCGACGCCGGCAAAGGCGGCTTGCAGTACGTCAGATGCCGGCGTACCAGGCATAGCCACCTTCTGGAGATGCGGAACCCAGGCCTTTGCCGAAACCTTTCAGACTGTCTGTAACTGTCATGTGGGTAATGAATTTCACGCTCTTGTAGCCGAGTTGGCGGGGAACTCGCAGGCGAAGCGGGCCGCCGCTTCCCACGGGGAGTTCGCCACCATTCATCCCGTAGGTGAGAAAAGTCTGCGGATGCAGCGCATCAGCCATATCGATGCTCTCCCACCAGTCGGGTTCGATCGAGTAGTAGACCACGTATCGTGCTTGCGGGTGAACTTCCACAGCCTGCAGGACACGCGAGAGCGGCACGCCGATCCACTCGGCAATGTATGACCAGCCCTCTTCACACTGCACCATCGTGATCTGGCTCTGCGATGGGTAGCTCTTCAGCTGGGCAAGCGAAAACGAACTGGGCTTGGCGACCATGCCGTTAATGTCGAGCCGCCAGTCGGCGAACCCTCCAGCCTGCAGGCGTTTGAACGCGTCAGGCGGGGGCGCGAGTTCGTTCGCAAAGGGAGGCTTCGAAATCATACTACGAGGAAACTCACGCGCTAACGAATGTCTCGTCAGCAGCCGCTGCGAAGCGTAGGTCAGGGTTTCTCCGAGCCCGTAGATGCCGCCGTGATCGGGCGGGATCAGCCCATACTTTTGCGCAAGGTTCGCGGCCACGCCCAGGCCCGCTACGCCACCTGCAGCCGCGAGTCCGGTGGTGATCAGTTTGCGGCGTGAGATTCTGCGGCTTGATTGTTCGCTCATGTGCGCTCCATCTTCGCGCCTGCGGTTGTGCTTGCGCGATTTGTGCCTGCTCGATTTGAGTCAGCGCGACCCGTAATCATCGTCCCCGTAATCATGGCCCGCATGCGGCTTCTGAATCCGGCCAGCCAAACCATCCCGACGTGGACCAGCAGAAAGAGCACGAGCGCCAGCGAAACGAAAAAATGCAGCGTACGCGCGGATTGCTGACCGCCAAGCACGTTAACAGCCCCCGGCACCGCGGAAACGAACGCGGGGGACATCGCCAGGCCCGTCCAGATTACCAGGGGAAACAGGACGAAGATCACAAACAGATAGCTGAGGCGCTGGAGCACGTTATACGACCAGGCTTCTGCCGCACTCGGCCGCTCGAAACGCAAGTGACTGGTGATCGCCGTCGAAAACGCGCCCCACGAAAGATCGGACTTACCGGGGAGCAGGTTATTCCGCAAATATCCGTTGAGCAAGATAGAGACTACATACACCAAGCCGGTAAATATCACCAGCCATGCGGCCTGAAAGTGGAGATACCGGCTCCAGCCGTTCTGGTCCGGCAGCACGTACTTGTAGCCGGTCGGCACCAGATTCCTCGAGGCCGGGATCGGCAGTTTGAAAAGTGTTGGAGTTAAGTCGTTGCCGGTTTCGCCCCAATAGAAGCGCGGGTGAGAGATTACGATCTCAACTCCGCTGACCAGCAGGGCAAAAAAGCAAAGCGTGGTGATCCAGTGAGTGATGCGAACCAGGGCAGAATGCCGCGAAGTTGCCGTGGTGGTCTGAACGGCTGAGGCTGCACTTGGAATACTAACGGAGTCGCCCACGCGGGAATGGTAGCATGGGGCTCGCGCGCCTGCGCGACTCAGTTCTTCCCGGTCCCCGGCGCGCGCGGGATCTTAACTCCCGCCAGAATCCGCTGCATCTCCGGATCGTCGTGCAGGTTATCGAACAAGCGGTTCCCCGCGAGGCCGACGACGTCATCCTCATGCTGATCGTAAGCGATTTTCAGGTACTTCAAGGCGTCCCGCTTATTTCCTTCGAGCGCGCAGCTCCCGGCCAGTGCGAGGGAGGAAAAGTTTCCCTGATCGTAGAGCTTTTGCTGTTCATTGCGTATGTTCTCGAACATGGCGTGCGCTCCCCCAGACGCATATCCCTTCTCGGCGGCCGAGGCCACAACCAGCCCCCCGCTGTCATGGCTGAGTACCGCGCTCTTTCTTAACTCCACCAGATAGTTCGAATAGTCGCCCATGTCCAGATAAATTCTCTGCAGGTAACGATGGGGGGAAACGAACTCCGGTTCGGCTTTTTCCATTTGCCGCAGCAGGTCAAGCGCTTCCTGCCGCCGTCCCATCCCATACAAGATGATGCCCTTGTCCGCCAGCACCGACTTGGATGTGGGATCGAGCGCCTGCGCGCGCTCAATTTCCGTCAGCGCCTCGGGGTAGCGGCCCATGGTTCCCAGCACCGGCGAATACCAATGATGGGCATTCGCGTTGTTCGGGTCGAGTTCAATGGCGCGGCGAAATTCGCGATCGGCAGTCGCAGCGTCCCACATTCCCCAAAACGAAACAAAGGCCAGCGAAGCGTGTGCCTGCGATGATTTGTCATCGAGCTCCACCGCTTTGCGCGCCGCAGCCAGCGCCCGCGGATATGCTTCGCTACTCTTCATCGCGCTATATTCGCGCAGCAGGTTGTAGCTGTCAGCCAGTCCGGTATAGGCATCCGAGTATCCCGGATCGTGCACAATCGCCTGCATGAAATAGTCCACCGCTTTTTGCAGATCGTCGGGCGTGCGCTTGTTCCAGTAGTAGCGGCCTTGCAGATAAAGATCCTTGGCCTCCTGATTCGCCGGATGCAACCCGGCATTCGCAGCCGAGTGTGGCAAATTGCCCGCGGCCTTGATCCCGCGAAACCCGAAGAGCATGATCCCCGCCAGCAACAGGAGCGCCAAAGCCAGCGCGGCATACTCCAACTTTCGCCACAAAACCGAAAAAGCCGGTGGCGAAATCAAACTATCGGGAGCGCCCACCGGACTTACTGCCGGACGTTCTGCCGGACTTTCTGCCGAGTTCGCTGCCGGCTCTAACTCCGCCTCACCCGCACCGGACGCAAGCAGCGTGACTGGGCTCGAAGCCGGGACTCCGGCAGTCGGAGCGATCGAAGTCGGGGCGATCCAGCGGTACCCGCGTCGCTCGATGGTTTCTATAAAGATAGGATTCTCAGCGGGGTCGCCCAGCGCATCGCGGAGTCGTTTGATGGCGCTGCTGATGGCACGGTCGAAATCGACAAAAACATCCTGCGGCCAAAGCGCCTGCCGGAATTCCTCGCGCGTCACAACTTCATTCGGCCGGCTGAGCAGGACTCCCAACGCGCGAAAGGGCAGGTCCTGAATCTTTACCCTGGTTCCCTTCTTCCGCAGATCGCCCGCGCGCAAGTCCGCCTCGAATACACCGAAGCGCACAACAGTCTGGGGTTCGCTGGACACAGTCGAAGGCGTCGACGCTCTCAGGGGAGGACCGTTGTAAGTCTATCATCCCGGAAAGCCCGTTGGACTGGCACCTTCGGGCTACTCCGGTCCAGACAAGAACTTTTTGTAACCCATTGCAGATAAACGCAATACCTCGTTGCTTCGATGTAGCCGAGCCGTCGCTTTACCCCAGCCCCAATTCAGGCGATAGTCCGCGTGCATTCGCGGTCGTCTCGCCAGTTGGCTGTGGCCCGCGCCGGAAAACAGACATTCGAACCAAATTCAGGAGAAAACAATGACTTCAGTTCTCAAGGCGAAGCTTCTCGCGGGTATATTCCTGGTGGCGATAGCTACCGCAGTGCCGGCGCAAACGGTCAGCACGATTTACCAGTTCGAGAGCGGAACGAACCCAAATCTTCCTGTGGGCGTGATGGCGCAGGGACGGGACGGAAATTTCTACGGAATTACCCTGTCGGGCGGAGGTCCGGCGAACCAGGGCGCGTTTTACAAAATCAGCCCCGCTGGAGTGCTCACGAGCCTGCACGCGATGGCGCAATCGGACGGAACGACATGCAGCGGCCTGACCCTGGGCACCGATGGCAATTTCTACGGCACTTGTCACAATGGAGGCGCCAACGATTACGGAACGCTTTTCAAAGTGACGTCCGCGGGCTCGCTGACCGTATTGCACAACTTCGCGGCCCAGGGCTCAACCAGTGATGGCTGCGAGCCCCTCGCACCTCCGATCCAGGCTAGTAACGGAGATTTTTACGGAACCACAAGTTTTTGCGGGGCAAATGGTGAAGGAACGGTGTACAAGCTCACGCTGGCGGGAGCGTACACGCTGCTGTACAGCTTCCAAGGTCCGCCGAACGATACCGTGTTGCCCTACGGTTTGATCGAAGGCACTGACGGCGATCTATGGGGCGTAGGAAACGGCTGGATCATCAGCGGAGGGGGAATATTCAAGATCACGCTCGCGGGTAAGGAGTCGCTGGTATACACGTTCACAAGTAATCCGGATGGCGCTTACGTGGATGGTGAGGGCCCGAGTGCCCATCTGATTCAGGGCTCCAATGGCGACTTCTATGGAACTACCGAAGAGGGCGGCAGTGCGAACGAAGGAACCATTTTCCAGCTCACCGCGGGCGGCACAGAGACGGTGCTCTACAGCTTCCCGAATCAGACGGACGGCGCGTATCCTACGTTGCCGTTGACGCAGGCGCCGAATGGCCTCTTGTTTGGCGCCGCAACGGATTGCGCGGGTGGGGGCTGCGCGCAAGCCGGACTCTTCGACATCACCACCAAGGGCGTGTATGAGAACCTTTATCTCTACCCGCTGGTTTGCTCGAACTGCGGCCAGCCCGAGGCTCCGCTCTTGCTTTCCACCAACGGCACGTTTTACAGCACGACCGAGCAGGGTGGGATCGGCGTGGGCTCGTTCTACAGCCTGAGCAATAACTACAAACCCTTCATCTCCCTGGTGAATGTGACGTCCGGCGCAGAAGGCGCGCAGGTCGGCATTCTGGGCCAGGGCTTCAGCGCGAAGTCTGTGGTTGAATTCGGAGGCATAAAAGCCACCACCATAAAACCCGCCGGCTCCACCTACATTCTCGCAACGGTCCCGACGGGCGCGCTCACCGGCGACGTCACCGTCACCACTGGATCGACCGTGCTGTCCACCCTCGCGAGCTTCAAGATCACGCCGACCTACAAAAGCTTCGCGCCCCCGAGCGGCCCGGTCGGAACCGTAGTGACATTCAACGGCACCGGCCTGACTCAAACCACGAAGGTGACGATCGACAATATATTGGCGGCGTTTACGGTGGTCTCCGATTCCCAAATTACCGTAACCGTGCCGACCGGAGCCGCGACCGGCAAAATCGTCGTGACCACAAAAGGTGGCAGCGTTAGCAGTTCCACCAGCTTCACCGTCAATTAGAATCCGCACGCGTTGTCTCTGATTTGGGTAGTGGGCCAACTGGCCCACTGCCCTGATTTACGAGGAGTAGCACCCGTGGCAGGAAACAAAGAAGATTAAGGCAGCCGGACCTGTAAGCCGAATTCTGTCCGCGGGATTGCTCCTGCTGGACGGTCATTCCTCTGGGCCGCGCATCGCTGCGCGGCTCTAGCGACCTACCCGAAGGTTTGACGCACCGAGCCGGCACGTGTCCCGCCGTCGCTGCGGATTCTTGCTGAACGATTCTTCCGAATCAGCCAGAACCAGCGGCGACGACGGAACTTCCTCCCTATTTGGTCTTGCTCCGTGTGGGGTTTGCCCTGCCCGCTGCATTACTGCCGCGGCGGTGCGCTCTTACCGCACCTTTTCACCCTTACCCTGGCCCGTGAAGGCCAAGGCGGTATATTTTCTGTGGCACTTTCCGTCGAGCGGACTTGAATCCACCCTCCCGGACGTTATCCGGCACACTGCTCTGCGGAGTTCGGACTTTCCTCCCTCCGCGCCCGAAAGCGCAGAGAGCGACCGTCCGGTCCGGCTGCCTACGGAATCATTATATGCGATAGGGTGACGGGACACAGGTGTTAGGTGTTGGGTGTTCGGATCGACACGCGCCGCAATTTCGAAGACCCCAAGCGGAGTTTTGGCGTTGCTGGGGGAATCAGGACTGTTAGACTTAGCTTGGAGTCAGGGCCGAAGACCCAAGGCCTAGATCCCAAGAACCCGCCCCATGAACATCGCCGAAGCCATCAGAATCGCGCTGCGGTCGCTGTGGGCCAACAAGCTGCGCTCGGTGCTCACGCTGCTCGGCGTGGTGATCGGCATTGCCTCGGTGATTGCGGTGGTCACGTTCGTTTCCGGCATCAACGACTACGTGGCCAAGAAGATTTTCAATCTAGGCGCCGACGTTTTCATCGTTTCGAAAATGTCGACAGTCGAGACCAACGCGGACCATTTTCTAGAGGCCGAGAAGCGCAAGAACCTGGAGCTCGAAGACTACGAGGCCGTGCAGGAGGCGTGCCGTCACTGCGACTACGTTGGGGCCCTGATGAGCGGCAGCGGCAAGGTGAAGCACGACGAGCAGTCCATCAACGATACGACCATCCAGGGGCTCACGCCTTCGATGGCGACCATTCTCGATACCGATCTGACCGCGGGCCGCATGGTGAATGAAACCGACATGGAGAATCACCTGCAAGTCGCGGTGGTGGGCACGGACATTGTGGAGCACCTGCTGGGCGGCGCCGATCCGCTGGGCCAGGAAATTCGCGTGGATGGCTGGACGTATCAGGTGATTGGCGTTGGAAAGAAGAAGGGGAAGACCCTGGGGCAGAGTGCCGATAACTACGTGATGATCCCGATCACGGTGTACCTGAAGAAATATGGCTCGCATAATACGAGCATTGCGATTTGGGGGAAAGCGGCGGCTACCGGGGCTCCGCTGAATCAGGCGATTGACGAGGCGCGCGTGGCGTTGCGTGCTCATCGCCATGACCAGCCTGGGGCAGAAGACACTTTCGAAATTGAAACCAACGCCAGCCTGCTGGGAATCTGGTCGGGGCTGAGCAATACATTCTTCATGGCGACGATCGGGATTGCGGGAGTATCGCTGGTTGTGGGCGGCATCGTCATCATGAACATCATGCTGGTTTCGGTGACGGAGCGGACGCGGGAAATCGGCATCCGCAAGGCACTGGGGGCGCGGCGCGATGACGTGCTGATGCAATTTCTGATTGAGGCGCTGATGCTGTCTCTGATTGGCGGCGTCATCGGAGTGATATCGGGAGTGACCTTTGCGGAGATCGTGACGGCGCTGATCGGCATGCCCTCGTCGATCAAGTTGTGGGCCGTACTGGCGGGGCTGGTGGTGGCGGCTTCTGTAGGGGTGTTCTTCGGAGTCTATCCGGCGCGGAAGGCGGCGCGGCTGGATCCGATTGTGGCGCTACGATTCGAGATGTAGAAATTTAGTAATTGAGAAATTTGGTAATTGAGTAATTGAAAGTCAAAACCAGACCCACGGTGATTTTCAATTTCCCAATTACTAAATTACTCAATTACTCAATCTTCCTATGAATCGCAAAGACGAATTCGGCGAAATTCTTCGCATGGCGGCGGACACGATCCGCGGCAACAAGCTGCGGTCGGCCCTCACTGTGCTGGGGATCGTGATCGGAGTCGGCGTTGTCATTGGCGTGTCTTCGATTGGGCGCGGGCTCGATGACAATGTCCAGGAACTCGTCGCCAGTATCGGATCGAATGTCATTTTCGTATTCCACCTGGACTTCTTCACCTTTGGCCGCATGACCGATGAAATGCGCATGCGCAAGGAACTTACCTACGACGATGCGCTGGCGATGCGTGATCTGCCGCACGTCAAAGCTGTATCGGCAGGGTTGCGGCTCTTCCGCCCCGAATTTGGAATCGGCTCCTACTCGGTCAAGTATCAGGATAAAAAAGTGAGGAACACCATCATCGAAGGGGACATGGCGGAGGCCAAGGACGTCTTTGACTTGCCGATGGCCACTGGCCGCTGGTTCAGCGATTTTGACGACGAACATCACTCGCCGGTGGTCGTGATCTGCTACCAGACGCAACATGAGTTGTTTGGCGATCAGGATCCGCTGGGCAAAGAGATCAATATCGAAGGCCGGCTGTTTGAAGTGATCGGCACCGTGTCGAAGATCAAATCTGTGTTCGGCGGGGGCAAAGATCCCAACGACAATCGCGTCATTCTGCCGCTGAAGACTTTCAAGGGCCTGCATCCGGAAATGAAGCAGCACGTGATCAGCGTGAAGGCCACTTCGCACGACGATATGCCCAAGGCGATGGACGAGATTCGGGAGTTGCTGCGGCGCCGGCGGAGAGTTGCGTTCAATAAGCCGGATAACTTTGCGATCATGACCTCGGACTCGATTTCGGACGTGTGGAACCAGCTTACCGGCGCGCTGTTCATCGGCATGTTCGCGATTTCCAGCGTGGGCTTGGTCGTGGGCGGCGTGGGCGTGATGAACATCATGCTGGTGAGCGTGACCGAGCGCACGCGGGAGATCGGCGTGCGCAAAGCGATCGGCGCGCGCAAGCGGGACATCCTGCTGCAGTTCACGCTGGAAGCGATCATGCTGACCGCGGTGGGCGGCGTGATTGGCGTGCTGTTTGGAGCGCTGGTGGTCTGGATCATTCCCGCGGTGTGGCCGTCTCTGCCGGCCCGCATGTCCATGTTCTGGGTTACGTTCGGCTTCTGCTCGGCCGCCGGAGTCGGACTCGTCTTCGGAATTTATCCGGCGTGGAAGGCGGCAAACCTCGATCCGATCGAGGCGCTGCGGTACGAATAAAAAAGCTGTCAGCTGTCAGCTGATCTGTGACGGCTTTCGCGCTCGCTCATGATTCACTTCACGGTCTTCCAGTTCGTCGCAATCCTAGGGTGCACCTCCAGTTCCGTTTATTACATTCTCTGTTTGTGGAGCGCTGCGTCATTTCTGCATGAGCAGCAAGCGGCAGGGAGTATCCGCCCCACACCGTTTGTGCAGCCGGTTTCAATCCTCAAACCCCTGAAGGGTGTCGACCCGGACATTTACGAGAGCTTTCGCAGTCACTGTCTGCAGGATTATCCCGAATACGAAATTATTTTCGGTGTCAGCGATCCTGACGATCCGGCGATTGAGAGTGTGAAGCGGTTGCAGCGCGAATTTCCGGAGCGGCGGATTCTGTGTGTGGTGTGCCCGAAGATTCTCGGCGCAAACGTGAAAGTGAGCAATCTGGCGCAGATGCTGGGCGCGGCGAGCTACCAACACCTGATCGTTAACGACAGCGACATTCGCGTGGAGCATGATTATCTTCGCCGTGTGATCGCTCCACTCGCCGACGAGGCAGTCGGGATGGTGACGTGCTTGTATCGCGGAGTGGCAGCTCCGACCTTCGGCTCACGATTGGAATCGCTTGGCATCAGCACTGACTTTTGCGCTGGCGTTCTGGTCGCGCGCCAACTGGAGAACGGCATTCGGTTCGGACTAGGCTCGACATTGGCGTTTCGGCGCGCCGATCTGGAGCGCATCGGCGGATTCGAATCGTTTGTCGACTTTCTGGCAGACGATTATGAATTGGGCCGGCGCATCGCCGGTCTCGGCTTGCGAGTTGTGCTCTCCGACGTCGTTGTCGAGACTCATCTTCCCGCGTACGACTTGCGCGGATTCCTGGCTCATCAATTGCGCTGGGCGCGCGGGGTGCGCGACGCGCGCGCCGGAGGCTATATCGGCCTGATTTCTACCTATGGCCTGATGTGGGCGCTGCTCGCGGCAATTACCGCTCGTGGAGCGCCCTGGTCGTGGACGGCACTCGGGTTGACCGTTCTGTTGCGTTTTGTGGTAGCGCTTTTGGTGGGCAAGTCCGTGCTGCGCGATAGGCAACTGCTGAAGAATCTTTGGTTACTGCCGGTTCGGGATCTGGTTGCAGTCGCGGTGTGGACTGCCAGTTTCGCCGGCCACACGGTGACCTGGCGCGGCGATCGATTTGAACTCAAAAAGGGTCGCCTGATTCGCATTGCTTGAGTACGGAACTCTACTGGAGGCTGTGCGTGGGCAACACCGGAATCGCGCTCGCGCTCAAGGCGGCGCGAATCTTCAGCGAGAATTCTTTCAACGTGTAAGGTTTCTGCAGGAAATTCGTTTCCAGGTCGAACACCTTGTGGTCGATCACAGTCTTGCCGGCATAACCGGAAACAAAAAGCAGCTTCGTGTCCGGTCGCAGATGCACCAATTCCTCCGCCAACTGCCCGCCACTCATGTTTGGCATGACCACGTCAGTGACCAGCAAGTCAATGTTCGAGCCATGGTGATTGGCCACAGACAGGGCATCGACGCCGTCCTTGGCTTCGAGTACGGTGTAGCCCTGCATGATAAGAAATTCCGCAGTCGCGCGCCGCACTGCCTGCTCATCTTCCACCAGCAAGACCGTTTCCGATCCGCGAGTCGCGGGTTCGGATTCGACATCCTCGATCTCGCTCGGGTGGTCTCGTCCGGCCACACACGGCAGATAGATCTTGAATACCGTGCCCATCTTGGGTTCGCTATAAGCCCAGATGAAACCTTTATTCTGCTTCACGATTCCATAGACCGTGGCCAGACCCAACCCCGTGCCCCTGCCCACGGGCTTGGTGGTGTAGAAGGGTTCGAAGATATGCGGCAGATGTTGCGGAAGGATACCTTCGCCGTCATCGGTCACAGTGATCAGCGCGTAGCGCCCGGTGGGGATGAGAGCTTGTTTGCAGTGAATGTATTCATCATCGAGTCGGACGTTGGAATTTTCAATTCGCAAGTGGCCGCCCTGGGGCATGGCGTCGCGCGCATTGGCGGCGAGGTTCATCAGAATCTGCTCGATTTGCAGCGGATCCACCCGCACCTGCCCGAGCCCCTCACCGCGCACGAAGGTGAAATCGATGTCTTCACCGATCAGGCGCGGCAAGGTGTTGGCAATGCGCGCGATTACCTGATTCAGGTCGGCCACGCGCAAGGCTTGCATCTGTTTGCGGCTGAAGGCGAGCAACTGCCGGGTCAGCTCCGCCGCCCGCCGCGCCGCCAGGAGAATCTCCTGAATTTTGGACGCGAGCGGAGTGTTCCGCGGCACCGAATCGAGCGCCAGCTCGGCGTAGCTGGTAATAATGGTCAGCAGATTGTTGAAGTCGTGGGCCACACCTCCGGCCAGATTGCCGATGGCGTCCATTTTTTGGGACTGCATCAGCTGCGCTTCCAGGCGCATCCGCTCGGTGAGATCGCGCGCATTGGAAATGAAGTGCGTAATGCTTCCCGCGGCATCGCGTACCGGGCAGACGGTTTCCTCCGCGTAATACAATTCGCCGCTCTTCTTCCGATTCACCAGAATGCCGCGAAACACATTGCCGGCGCGCATGGTCTGTAACATTTCCTGGTAGACCTCAGGCGACTGCTCGCCCGATTTCAGAATTCGCGGCGTCTGTCCGCAGGCTTCTTCGTGGGAGTAGCCGGTAAGGGCCTCGAACGCAGGATTGACGTATTCGATGATCCCGTTGTGGTCGGTCACCATCACCATGTCAGCCGACTGCTCAACGGCGCGCGACAGCTTGCGTAACGATTCCTCCGCGATTTTGTGTTCCTGTTGCAGGGAGTACATGGCCAGCGTGTTGCGGATGGTGCGGACCAGCGTCACTCCGTCGAGTTGCGACTTGGCCACACAGTTCCACGCCCCGCCGCCGTCGATGATCTCTGCGACGGTTGCTTCGTCCGCATTTTCGGTCAACACGATAAAAGGTACGGGCACTCCGGCTTGCTGAAAGTGCGTGAGAAACTGGACCGCTCCTGCTCCCACTTCGTGTTCGACGAGAACCAGGCTATAGCTTTTCTCCGGCAACATCGCCCGGGCTTCCTCCAGGGAGTGGGCATGCTCGAGATCGACGGTGAGCAGGCTGCGGGTCCGCTCTAGAATTTCGCGGATCAGGAAGAAGTCTTCCTCCTTGTTGCCGATGAGCAGTACACGCAAGGGTGCTAGGGCGAGAGCGGGTTTGGCAGCAATTGACACTTGGGGGGCTCTGTTACCTACCATCGGGATATCCGCGGGATTACGTTGGGGTCGGGATGCGCTTTCTTGCCGTATTGTCCATCCGGGTTCCCGAATCGGAGAGTTTGTCTGAATCGGGACTGAGGGTTGCAGTCCCCGGTTAACCAATCTGCAATTGCCGCGTCTAATCCCCCGAGGTACCGGCACACCTCGGGATGCAGTTCCCTTCTAAAAATCGAGGGAACGCCGGAAACGGATTCTGCGTATAGATTTTCAAGCGGGGTTCTGCCCGCGGGACGGTTTCGGCGTGGCGCGAGGGGGTGACCCGCAACCCTGCGTGCGGCGCGAAGAACACGCCAGCTCATTCGGTGGCACTGAAGTTGTGAGCTGAAGTTATGAGCGAAAGTTATGAGCGAAAGTTATCAGCGACGAACTCGTTCGAAATTGGGGGGATGTATGGAGAATGGGCAGAAGGGGAACGGCTCGATCCTGCAGGCCGAAAGATATGACGTTGGCCACGTGCAGGAAGTGATTCGTCAGGCGCACGGAGAGCTGCGCCAATTGCTGCAACAGCGCTCCGACATCATGAAGCGCATCGGCACCGTCAAGCAGACCATCTCTGGCCTGGCCAATCTCTTTGGCGACAGCGTCTTGACCGAAGAGTTGCTGGAACTGGTCGACCGCAAGAGCAGCGGCCGCCAGCCCGGCTTCACCAAGGCCTGCCGCATGATTCTGATGCAGGCCGGCCGCGCCCTGAACGCGCGCGACATCTGCGATTATTTCCAGCAGCAAATGCCCGCGTTACTGGCGCGGCACAAAGATCCCATGGCTTCCGTCACGACTGTGCTGAATCGACTGGTGGAGTATGGCGAGGCGCAGGCCGTGGTGGCGAATGGCCGGCGCGCCTGGCGCTGGGTGGCGGAACCGCCAGTGGAAGTAGGAACCAGCCCCACCGCGAATCTGGCGCACGCGGGATAGCGGGAAGAAACATGGTTGAGTGCTGATTATTTGATCGTTGATTAGAAGACCGTTGATTAGAAGACTGTTGATTAAAAGACTGTTGATTAAAAGACAGCGGACCACAAGCCTTTAATCAACATCAGAAATCAACAATCAACAATTCCCAACCCTACCCGGGCGGCAACAGCATTCCCTTTTCCAGATGCCGCGTAACGTGCGCATACGACGCCGCGTGCGGATCGTGCGTCACCATCACGATCGTCTTCTGGAAACCTTCGTTCAGACGCTTCAGGATTTCCAACACCTCCGTCGCGGAATGACTGTCCAGATCGCCGGTGGGCTCGTCGGCCAGCAGCAAAGTCGGATCGCTGACGATGGCGCGCGCAATCGCGACGCGCTGCTCTTGACCGCCGGAGAGCTGTTTAGGCAGGTGGCCGACACGATCTTCGAGTCCCACTAGTTTGAGCGCGGTCAAGACGTGATCGCGGCGCTGCTGCGAGGTCAGCTTGGTCAGCAGTAGCGGCAACTCGACGTTTTCAAACGCGGTGAGCACGGGAATCAGGTTGAACGTCTGAAAAACATAGCCGATGTGTTCGTTGCGCCAGCGCGCAATCTGCGCGTCGTTGAAGCGGAAAATGTCCTGCCCCTGCACCAGCAATTCTCCGCTGGTGGGCCGGTCGATAGCCGCGATCATGTTCAGCAGCGTGGTCTTGCCCGACCCCGATGGCCCCATCAGCGCTAGAAATTCGCCTTTCGCAATGTCGATGGACACGTCGTCCAACGCCGTTACCTGAAACGCATCGCGCTTGAAAACTTTGCTGACGCCGCGAACCTGTACGACTTTTGTCCCCGTGGCTACGTTGGTTTGCGCAACTGTGCTCATGATTACTCCTCTTAGTTAGGACTTCGCTAGGACTGACCCTTGATTTTAATTTTGTCTCCATCTTTCAAAGTCGCGGGCGCGGTAGTGATCAGGTTCTCGCCTCCGACCAGCCCATCGACCAGCGCACCATCGCTGCGCTGGCTCATCACATGAACTTCGCGGGCGACTGCCTTTCCGTCATAGGCGATCAGCACAATCTTTTTTCCGTCGCGATCGCGGATCGCGGTCGACGGCACGTACACGCCCGCAGGCTCCTGCGCGGTTTTCGTCTTCGGAGCTTCGTCAGCCAGGAATTTCACCGTAGCATTCATCTCCGGGCGCAGTTGAATGTTGGGATACTTGTCCGGATTCAGCACCTGCACCTTCACCTGCACGGTCGCTTTCTGGCGATTAGCTTCAGGCGAAATCTGCGCGATCACGCCGTCATATTCCTTGTCGGGATACGCGTCGGTCGTGACCTTTGCTTTCTGGGTGGGGCCCAGCCGGGCAAAATCTGCCTGCGCGATATCGAGTTCCACCTGGAGATCCTGCAAGTCCGCGAGCGACACGACCGAACCCTGCGGGCCGCCTGCGGCCGCGCTGGCAAACTGCGCGGTAATGAGCTCGCCTTTTTCCGCCGTACGGTCGAGAATCGTACCGGTCACGGGCGCGCGGATCACCGTGGCATCCAGTTGTGACTTGGCATAGTCCAACTGGCCCTGAGCCTGTGCAACCGCTCCCTTCGCGCGGGCAACTTCTTCCGCCCGCGGACCAAGCTTCATCAGTTGAAACACTCTCTCCAGGGAATTCACGCGCTGCTGGTCGGATTCGAATTTCGCAGTGGCATCATCCAGTTGCTGGCGTGAAACCACGCCGCCGCCCGCCAGTTGCTTCGTGCGATCGAGAGTCAGCTTGTCGTTGACCAGCGTGGCCTGGGCTTCGTCCAGATTGTGCTGCGCCTCCTGAATTTCTTCCGGCCGCGAGCCGTGCTGCAATTCGTCGAGATACGCCTGCGCATTTTCGAGCGCCCCGCGAGCCTGCTCATACGACGCGCGGAATTCCTGATCCTCGAGCCGGACGAGCACCTGCCCTTCCTTCACCTTGTCGCCCTTCTCCACGCCGATCCAGCTCAGGCGGCCGGTCACCTTGGAGTTCACGTTGATGGTGTGATGAGCCACGATGTAGCCCGTGGCCGACAGCACGGTGCCGCCCGCATCGCTGCCGCTAGTCTCCGCCGCGGCGCGAACGACTTCGACCTCCGGCGTGTCCGAGGAGAACGCGCGATAGGCCAGCGTGATTACGCCCAGCAACACCACTAAGCCCACGCCGCCGAGGATGTAGCGGCGAGCCCAGGCCGGTGGCTCTCCACCGGAACTGCCGCGCTCGGTACGGTCGATGCGCAGGCTCCGCAGGTCTTCGTGCTTCGTATCAATCTTCGTATCAATCGCCATAAGTATCAATCGCCATAAGAATGATTACGCTCTAAGTCTCCAAATAGTTTCCTGGAGTTACCGTTACGCTGGATGCCCCATGTCTCGCGCCCTTTGCGAGACGTGGGACTGCCAACAGAGCGACTACCCGCGCAATGCGCTCAGAATATTTTGCCGCGCCGCGTGCCAAGCCGGCGCCAGTCCGCCCACGAATCCCATGATCAACGCAAACAGGACAGCATAGCCCGCCACCTGCGGCGTGATTCGCAACGCGAACACCACCTCGCTGAAGGTTACGGCGTTCGACGTGCCGGTCTGCATCCCGTTAAACGGAAGCATCAGCAAAATTCCAGCGGCCGCACCCAACAACGCCAGCAGCAAAGACTCCAGCACAAACGAAGTCAGAATCGCAGGCCGCGAGAAGCCGATCACGCGCAAGGTCGCAATCTCGCGCCCGCGATATGACACCGCCGCATACATCGTATTCATAGCCGCGAAAATCGATCCGATCGCCATGATGAAGCCCACCACAATGCCGATCACTTTGATGGGCGCGCCCGAACTGGTCTGCTTGGCGTAATACTCGGTCTCATTGAAGCCTTCGAGCTTCAGACGCTGATCGTCGCTCACGCGGTTCTTGAGCGCTGCGGCGGAAATCGGATCAGTGGCGCGCAGGTAAGCCGACGAATAACCGTCAGTGCGATCGAAGTCCGAAGCCATCTGATGCACGTCGCCCCACACTTCGGATTCGTAAGCCGAACCTCCGGCGTCAAATACTCCGACGACCTTCCAGGCTCCTTTGCCGAACTCCATGGTGTCACCGATGCCGGCGTGGGTGAAGCGGTCGCGGATGGACTTACTCACCACCACTTCGCGCTGCCCGGTCTCGAACCAACGTCCCGCGGCCAGTTTCACGCCAGGATGATCTTCGCCATGATTATCAGGGCCAGACAGTTCCCGCATTTCAAGACCATCGGGCATCATGCCGCGCACGGTTACGTTGACTTCGCCCGTGCCGTCTTTGCGCGGCAGCACGATCACCACCACTAACTCGCCCGAAGCCATCGGCTCGCCATGACTGTCTTTTGCGATTCCCGGCAGAGTCTTCAGTATGGGGAATAGTGGAGCATCAAAGCCGCCCGACAACTCCGCCTCCGAGCCTTTGCGCAGCACGAGCACATTCAGAGGATTGCCGCTGCTGACAAAGGCGCGGTTCAGCCCGGCCACCAGCGCCATCAGAAAAATTGCGGTCGTGACCGTGAGCGCGATGCCCAGCGCCGTCATGAGCGTAAGCCCCAACCGGAGCCGCAAGTTGCGAATGTTGTAGCTGATCGGTATCGCCATAATGAATCTCAACTCCCTCGCCGCCGCGGCGGCGCGACTACTTATCCGATGTGCCGCAAGCCGTCGACAATGTTCATGCGCGAAGCATTGAAGGCCGGCAAGTAGCCGCTAACCAATCCCAGGGTCAGGGCCACCAGCAGCGACAACCCGGCAGTCGGCGCATTCACTTTCATAGAGAGCGGAACTCCCAGTGCAATAAAGCCGCGAGTCAGGAACCAGATCACTGGGATCGCCCCCACAACTCCCAGTATTCCGCCAGCGACAGCCAGAGCCACCGACTCGCTCACGAACATCGACAGCACGCGCTGGCGCGTAAATCCAAGAGTCTTGAGCACCGCCACTTCGCGCGTCCGGCTGCGCACCGACATGGCCATGGTGTTGGCCGAGACTAGCATGATGGTGAACACGACCGCTCCGCAAATCCCGAGAATGAATGCCTTAATGTTGCCCAGCGATGCGACAAAACCAAGCTGAAAAGCTTTTTCGCTCTCAGTTTTCGTTTGCAGCGGCGAATTGCGGAACATGTCGTCCACCTGCTGCGACACGCGTGATACGTTCTCCGCCGAGTCGATCTGCGTTGAGTACCAGCCCGCCTGCCCCTTGAACCAGGGCACCGATTCTTCCAGATACTTGCTGTTGAAATACAGCGCGTTCTGGGGCGGGTCGCGATGGTAGATGGCGCGAATCGTGAGGTCGAGGTTCGCCGGAAAAATCGTTCCTTGCAGGGTGATGCGGTCGCCAACCTTCCAGCCGTATTTTTTCGCCAGTGTGATGTCGACCAGCGCTCCGGCGCGATCCTGCTGCCAGGCCTTCAACTCATCCGGCGGCACAATCTTGTCGGAGGCTACCTTCAGATATTCGTCGGGATCAGTGGCCAGTTGCGCGAAGAAGTGTTCCGGGCGCTCATCAATATAGCGGCCGCCGAACCAAGTGAGCGGCGCAACGGCGGTTACTCCTTGAATGCTGCGAATCTTATCCCGGTAGAACGCGGGCAGAAAAAACGCCAGCGAGACCCGGTCCCGGGTAATCACGCGCCGCGACGCCTCCGGTGCGACCTGGTCCACATAAAACGAGCGCCAGATGCAGATCATCAGCGTCAGCAACAGCAGCGAGAAACTGATGCTGACCATGGTCAGCAGGCTGCGCCGCTTGTTCCGAAACGTATTGCGCACCACGAAACTGCCCAGCGTCATGAATTCATCCTAACTTCACCCGATGTGGCGGAGTCCATCCACAATGTTGATCTGCGAGGCGTGATACGACGGCACTGCCGCGCTCAACAGGCCGACTACCCCGGAGGTCAATAAGGCCAGCAGCCCAATTCCCGGCGTGACGACTAAGGGGAAAAAACTGAAGAACTGTGGAGAGTGGGTCAACCCATAAACCAGCACCCACCCCAGTCCCGCGCCAATCACGCCGCCCACCAGCGATAACGAAACAGCTTCGCTGACGAACAGGCCCAGGACGCCGCGCCGCGTGAAACCTAAAGTCTTCAGTACGGCCACTTCGCGGGTGCGCTCGCGAATCGTCATCGCCATGGTGTTGGCCGATACTAGCAAGGTGGCGAAAACAACGGCCGAGCAGATGCTCAGAATAAAGGCCTTCACGTTGCCCATCATGGCGACGAACTCCAGCCCGAACGCCTTCTCGCTCTCCGCCTTGGTGGGCTGCGGCGAGTTGCGGAACATGTCGTCTACGCTGCCGGCAATCTGGCTCACCTCGCCGGGCGTGGCAGCCAGAACAGTGAACGTTCCCGCCTGGCCTTTAAAGAACGCCACGGCTTCTTCCACATATTTCGTGTTGAAGTAGACCGACTTGGTGTCCGGGTTCGAGTGGTAGATGCCGCGAACAATTAACTCCAGATTCACGGGATAGATCGTCCCCTGCAAAACGATGCGGTCGCCCAGCTTCCATCCATATTTCGTGGCGAGCGAGTCATCCACAATCACGCCCTGGCGGTCACGCTGCCAGGCGACAATTTGCTCTTGCGGAAGTTGTAGGTCACGGTACACCTTGAAAAATTCATCGGGATCGGTGCCAAACTGCGCGAAGAAATTCTCCGGCTTCTGGTCCTTATAAATGCCTCCGAACCACGACATGGGCACGACTCCCACAACGCCGGGGATGGCGCGGATTTTGTCCCGGTAGTAGCCGGGAAGGCTAAAGGTGAGAGAAACCCGGTGGCGGACCACGATCCGCTGCGACGACTCGGTGCTGCCCTGGTCGAGATAGAAGCCCCGCCAGATCGTCATCATGAGCGTAAGCAGGAGCAAAGAAAAAGCGATGCTCAGCACCGTCAGAATGCTGCGGCGCTTGTTGCGGAACGCGTTCTTGGTCACGAACCGGGTCAGGGTCATTGGCGAACTCCAGGGGGAACCGGGAACCGTGCGCAGGAGGGCACGCCCAAGCCCACCAAGAATAGACGAAGCAGTTCCCCATCGGCAACCGGGGCGGCTTCGATTTTTTTCATGGGGAGCATCGCGATTCCACGGAACCTGTCCAGTCCTTATCCTTTCGCGACGCAGCCTCGGCGACAAGTGGAGATCGTCATTCGACAGAGATGACAAATGTCACACCGGCTGCCGTACATATAAATGACAACCGCCGCTGCGGCCCTAAAGTTACGCTGCCGCTCTGAGCCGCCCTGGAATGGTGGCAAATGGGCGCAAGCGGGGGGCCGCGAACGAGCGCCGGGTGTATGCCCATCGTCACTTCGCGATGGCCCTACGCTTACCTTGGTAACTCGAAGGTTGGCCCAACCAGAGCTATCCTAACCCTACCCATTTCTGGGGTCTGCGCCCGCCGCTCCTGTGTCGTGGCGATGGCGGCAGACTCGCGAGGGAGCGGGAAGAGAAAAATGTCCACGAATATTGGTCCCTTCGAAATTCTCAGTGAACTGGCGAAGTCGCCCACCGGCGCGGTCTACAAAGCCAATGATCCCGATGGCGGGCAGACGATCGCCCTGAAGGTCATCCAGCTCAGCGCGTTCGGCGACAACGCCGCTGCGCTCGAACAGGCCCTGCTGGCCGAGGCTGAGAGCACCAAGGCTTTGAGCAGCCCCAACATCACGCCGCTTTTCGGCGCGGGCGTGTTCGATGGCCAGTTCTGCGCTGCCATGGAATATGTGCAGGGCAACAGCATTGCCACCATGCTGGCGCGCAAAGAAGGATTTTCGATCTGGGATCTGCTCGACATCGGACGGCAGTTGGGCGCCGGCTTCGATTACGTGAAATCACAGGGCATCGTGCATTACAGTCTGGAGCCCGCCAAGATCATGTGCGGCTGGGATGGTACGGTGCGAATTCTGAGTTTCGGAGTTTCCAGCGCCGGCATTTTCGCGCAGCACGTTCCCGGATCCATTCCTTCGTGTCTGCATTACATGTCGCCGGAACAGGTTCTGGGCCAGCCCACTGATGGCCGCTCGAATCTATTTAGCCTGGGCGCTATGTTGTATGAAATGGTCACCGAGCGCAAGGCCTTCGATCGCGAAGACATTGAAAGTCTGCGGCAGTGCGTTCTCGAAAGCACGCCCGTCGCGCCAGTACAGGTGAGTCCCAAAGTGCATCCTCTGCTGAGCGACCTGATTATGAAGGCGCTGGCCAAGGATCCGGCAGAACGCTACCAGACGGGCCGGCAACTGCTGGACGATCTCGAGAAATGCAAAGAGTCAAAACCGGTGGCGGCCAAGAAAGCGGAAGCGCCCAAAGGCATTTCCGTTCCCAAGCCCAATGCGGCGGCGCAAGCCAAGTTTGCGACCCCAGTTGCAGCCAAGCCCGTAGCCAAGGTTGCTCCGAAACCTGCTGCAACTGCGCCGGCTCCAACGGCCTCGACTCAAGCGAGCTCTGGTCTGGCGCGACCTGCAAGCCCTGTGGCGCCGCCGGCGAAGCCAGTGGAGAAGAAACTCGACTCATCGCCGTCACTGAGCGCGGATGCCGCACCAATGACTTCGGCCCCGGCTGTTTCCAAACTTGCCGTTCCGAGAGCCGCAGCGGCTGCCGCAGGTGCGGGCGCCGATGCGACGTTGCCTTCCCAAGTACCGGAAATCGAGCTGTCGAGTTCGTTCCACACGGCCGACGCGAAGGCGACATTTGAGGAGCCGCCGGTTGCGGAGCTCGAGATTTCAGAGCATCCGACGTCGGAACACCAGATCCCATCCGCGTCCATGTCGGCAGGCGTACTGGATGAGCCGCAAGTCGAGAGCGAAGAACCGGCGGTCGAAACATTCGAGCCGCAGGCCGACGAGGACGCTCCGAGAGTCGCGGTCGATCCCATGATGGCTGAGGGCGGCCAGAAAAGCGGTGGGGGGGTGAGCTTTTCCGAGATGACGGAATTGCCTCCGCTCAAGGAAGTTTATATTCCGCCTCCTCCGCCTCCGGCCGAGCCGGTTTCGTTTCGTCCGCCGCAGTCGGCGGGCACCAGTTTTGCGGGAAGCAAGAAAAAAGAGGATGAGAAGCCCAAGATCCAGCCTCGCGAAGTCGCTCAGAAGGCCATTAAAGAAATCAAAGGCGTCCCTCCCAAGCTCATTTTTTACGCTTTGGGCGGGGCACTTGCGCTGATTCTGGCCATTGGCGTTGGGGTGACCATCTATATTCACGGTCTGAGTGGCGATGACGACGCGGGTTCGCCAAGAGCCAGCGCAGTAGCCGACACTCCTGCTCAGCCCGACGCCAGCCAGCCCGCGCCAGAAAAGTCCCCTGCGCCGGCCCGGGCCGCCAAGCCCGCCGAACCAGAACAAGAAACTCCCGTGGCTGAACCCGTTGCGCCTGTGCGAGGGCGAACTGCAAAGCCTTCGAAAAAGGTAGTGACACCGGCGCCAGTTATTCCGGGACAGATCGCAATCGATTCAACGCCGCAGGGCGCCCAGGTGCAGATCGATGGCAAGAGTGACCCCAGCTATGTCACGCCCTTCGTGTTAACGAATCTTGAGCCGGGGCAGCATTCCATTACCGTGAGCAAGGTGGGCTACTCCACCGACACGCGCGCGGTTGCTGTTACGTCGGCAAACCGCACGACGACGGTAGTCCACCTGGCGCAGTTAATGGCTACACTGATCGTCAAGAGCGATCCACCGGGCGCCAACATTTACGTGGACGGCCGCGATGTGGGCACCAGAACTCCGGCCCAGGTCAGCGTGGATAAAGGCCAGCATGTGGTGCTGGTCAGGATGTCCGGCTACATTGACGAAACCATGAATACGCAATTTGTGCTGGGGCAAACGTTTAACTTCGCTCCCACGCTGCGCTCGCTCGGCAACACTGACAGCATCAAGCCTGTAGGGAAAATGTCGAAACTGTTCGGCGGGAAGGGCGCAGATGCGGGGCAGGCGATACTCACCATCCATACGCAGCCCAAGGGTGCCCAGATCGCGATCAATCAGCACATGCTCGACAAGGGTTCGCCGGTGGATGTGGCTCTCGATCCCGGCAACTACGTGATCGACATTTCGCAGAGTGGGTACGCGCCCATCCACAAGATCATTTCTGTCGACAAGGGCGGCAAGGCAGTAATCGACGAGGTGATGCAGCGCCAGTAGGGCGCGATCGGGATTCAAGTTGAAGCTGAACAAATGCGGATTCGTTGAACGATGTCATCCCTTTGGAGCGCGCCAGCGCTCCGAAGGGACCTTACGAAACCCGGACATCGGTGATACGGATGCGAGGAGCGCCTGACTGCATCAGCGCAGGTACTCTCATCCACGGCATCAGCAGTGGCGTCCGACATAAGGTCCCTCGCCCGGCTGTCGCCGCGCTCAGGATGACATCAGGCTGGGTAGTGCTTGTTGTTCTCTTTTACTCTTTACATATTTATATTTCTTCCTGCTTATTTCTTCTCATCCAGGCCTATCCGCCTGACTCTCCGGGGCTTATTTCCGTTTCTTTGCGGCATCCTTTCCCGATCTTCTCTAACTTGTTAGCTTGGAAGTGATCACTCCCACCACAGGCGCCAGCCCTGGGTCATCCAGGGTGACCTATCTGTAGCGCCTGCACAAGATGTCCCGCATCGTCACTCCCGAAGGTGCGTACACGGGTCCGCGAGGTGTCTAGAACTGCGCGGCTGAACATCTGGCCTGCACTTTCGACCGTAGAGGGAATAGAAATCTCAGTCACGGTTGTTCGTCACATTCCAGAAATATTCCTGTGGAAAACCCTCGGGATTCGCGACCAGGCTCAATTCACACTATTTTCATCTGCCTGCAACCGCTCTGTAATCTGCGGCAGCTATGGTTGCAGACCGACCCCGGTCCAGACACCGGCGCGAAGACTGCGGGAGTGTGTCCGCCTTCTTCAAACGGACTGGCCCGCGCGGCGCAGAGGAGAATTTATGATCAAGAAGATTTCAGAAGCCCCCAGAAAGACGATGGCTTTGCTGCTGGCATTGACCACCGCCCTGGGACCGAGCGTCATGCCCGCCTTCGCCGCATCTGACGCGAAGAAATCCGTGAAACCTGATTCCGCGAAAAGTGCTTTAGTACCGGCGACTCCGATTCAGCATCTAGTGGTCATCTTCGACGAAAACATCTCCTTCGATCACTACTTTGCGACCTATCCGGTAGCGACGAATCCCAAGGGTGAGTCAAAATTCAAAGGCGCAGCGAACACACCGGCCGTAAATGGCCTGACCGGGGGATTGCTCACCAATAACCCTAACTTGAACCCTGCCAATGTTGGAATCGCATCGAATCCCTTCCGCCTCGATCCCTCGCAGGCGGTCACCACCGACCAGGATCACGCCTACACCGACGAGCAGTACGCCTATGACGCGGGATTGCTCGACCTGTTCCCGACTCACACCGGATATGGCACGAGCGAGGTCATGGGCTACTTCGACGGCAACACGGTTACGGCGTTGTGGAACTACGCTCAGTATTTCGCCATGAGCGACAACTCCTACAGCACGACTTTCGGCCCTTCCAGCCCAGGCGTTCTGAACTTAACCTCAGGGCAGACCAATGGAGCGATCAACATTCTGAATGGATACGGCGACGTAACCCCCGGCGGGCCAGACGGCTCCTATACCGTGATCAACGATCCCGATCCAACCGGCGACGTTTGTTCGAACCCGACCCGGAATCAGGTGCAGGTGAGTGGTCCGAACATCGGCGATCTGCTGAACGCATCCGGAGTGACCTGGGGCGGCTTCATGGGTGGATTCAATCTGACCCTCACGAACTCGAACGGGACCACAGGGTGCGCTCGAAGCTCGACCGGCCTCGCTGGAACCACAGCCGACTATGTTCCTCACCACACGCTGTTTGGCTTCTATCCCTCAGTTGCCAACCCCAACCACACCCGGCCGGCGTCGACGGCGGAGATCGGTCACGCCGGGCCCGCGAACCATCAGTATGACATTCAGGATTTCTTTACCGCGATTTCGGCAGGGAACTTTCCGGCCGTCAACTTCCTGAAAGCTCCGGCCTATCAGGATGGCCATGCGGGTTACTCCGATCCGCTGGATGAGCAGACCTGGATCGTCAACACCATCAACTTCCTGGAAGGGACTCCTTACTGGAACAGCACCGCGGTCGTAATCATGTACGACGACTCCGACGGCTGGTACGACCACGTAATGCCGCCGATCATCAACCAGTCCGCTGGTGTGGCCGATGCGCTGACCGGGCCAGACGCCTGCGGAACGGGTGTGATGGCCCTGCCGGGAGTCAATGTAACCGCCAATCCACACGCGGTTGGACGTTGCGGCTACGGCCCGCGGCAGCCCCTGCTGGTGATCTCGCCCTGGGCCCGGCAGAACTTCGTCGACCACAGCGTGACCGATCAGACCTCGATTCTCCGCTTTATCGAGGACAATTGGCTGGGCGGCCAGCGCCTGGGCAGCGGTTCCTTTGACGGCCTTGCGAACTCGATCACGCAGATGTTCAACTTTCAGGTCGTACGGGAGAACGGCACGTTGCTCTTGAACCCCACCACGGGCGAGAAACAGTAACGAATGGGGCTTCGACATCGAAACTTCGAAATCGAGGCTTCGAAATTCTAATCTGAAACCGGGCCCGAGTGCACTGAGGCGCTCTCGGGCCCGGTTCGATTTTCGCGCAGTTTTCTTGTGATAATGTGAGTCCGACCTGGCTTCCATCTGCTTGATGAAAAATAAATTCTTGATGAATCGACGCGAGTTTCTGACCGCAGCCGGCGCACTCACCGCCGCACTTTCCAGCCGCCCCAGCCTCATGGGTCAAAGTTCAACCTCAACGGCCCGGCCGCTCGATGCCAACACGCTGGCAAAGTTCGTTGATGAGCTTCCGATGCCCGGAGTATTAAAGCCGGATGGCTTTCGGCCCAGCCCGCTGGATTCGAGCGTGAAGGTTCCGTACTATCGCGTGGCCATGCGACCAGCCGAAATGAGGCTGCATCGCGATCTTAAGCCGACCCGGTTCTGGGGTTTCAACTCGACTTTGCCGGGACCTACCATCGAAACTCGCAGCGGACAGGGAGCTCTCATCGAGTGGGTAAACGAGTTGCCCGCGTCACATCTATTCACCGTGGATCACAATCTCGAAGGAGCTGAGGCCGACAAGCCTTTGGTGCGTGCGGTAGTTCACTTGCACGGCAGCAGGGTGCCGGCGGAGAGCGACGGATATCCTGAAAACTGGTTTGTGCCGGGAAAGTCGAGCACTTGTTTTTACCCCAACCAGCAGGAGTCGGCAGCGCTCTGGTATCACGATCACGCCATGGGCATTAACCGGCTGAATGTTTATGCAGGGCTGTTCGGACTGTTTCTGATTCGCGACGACTTCGAAGATGGATTGGGATTACCCCGCGGCAAGTTCGAAATCCCTCTGGTGCTTTGCGATCGGCTTTTCGACCAGGAGGGGCAGTTTCTTTATCCGGTGTCGCCCGATCCAAAACGACCGTGGGTGCCCGAAGTCTTTGGCGATGCTCTGCTGGTGAACGGGAAGGTCTCGCCGTGCTGTGAAGTCGAAGCTCGACCTTACCGCCTCCGGGTACTCAACGGCTCCAACGGACGATTTTTCCATCTGGCATTCGCCAATCAGTTGGAATTCCAGCAGATCGGTTCCGATCAGGGGTTGTTCGGCGCGCCGGTACCGATGAAGCGCTTGACACTGGCGCCGGGTGAGCGCGCGGACCTGATCGTGGACTTTTCGAAACATGGCGGCGCGAACATTGAATTCAAAAGCGACCATCTATCGGCGATGCAGTTTCGAGTTTCAGGGAAAACGTCCGCCTCGGTTGCAGCGATTCCAAGAACGCTCAGAACGGTAGCGCGGACGCCCGAGTCGGAAGCTACCAAAACTCGCGAGTTGCTGCTGGAGGAAACCGTCGACGCCGCCGATAACCCGACCCTTATGTTATTGAACCGCACGCGGTGGGCAGACCCGGTGACCGAAAATCCGATGCTCGGGTCGACTGAAATCTGGAGTCTGGTGAACGGCACCGAAGATTCTCACCCCATCCATCTTCACCTGGTGCGGTTCCAGGTTCTCGACCGGCGCAATTTCTACGTCATGAACTATCTGCGCAAGCGCGAACTCAAGTTCATGGGGCCGCCTGTCCCGCCAGATGCGAATGAAATGGGATGGAAGGATACGGTTCGGGCGGAGCCGGGCATGGTGACCCGTATCATCGTTCGATTCGAGGGTTATGTGGGAAGGTATGTGTGGCATTGCCACATCCTCGAGCACGAGGATAACGAGATGATGAGGCCCTTTGATGTGATCGCTGCGCGTTAGTTAGACGACGAGGTTTACTCGGGCAGCTTGAAATTCACAGTGATCTGCGTCTGAATTTCAACCGGCTCGCCGTTGAGCAGGTACGGCTTGTACTTCCACTGCTTGACGGCATCGGCGGCGGCCCTGGTGAGCTGTGGATCTCCACTCAGCACTTTCACATGGGTAATGTCGCCGGTCTTTGAGATGGTCGTAGTCAACTCGACAGGGCCCTCGATGCGCATCGTCAAGGCATTCTGAGGATAGATGGGCGACACTTTCTTGATCAGCAGGCCCCGCGAGACCCCTTGCGAAATGTTCACCGTCTGCAGTACCGGTTTGGGGCCGCCATCTGAGCCGCTGCCCAGGTCCGGCGGAGGCGCATTCGCGTCGGCAACGGCAATCCCAGTCATGCTGGGAGCTGGAGCGTCAGCGGCGGCTGACGACTGGAGCGGGGGAGCCGCGCCTCCTTTGACCACCAGGGGCGATGTTGGCTGCTTGGCTGAACCAAGCGCGGCAGAAGGTTTGGGCGAATCAGACTTGGTCGAATCAGACTTGGTCGAATCTGGTTTGGCCGAATCTGGTTTTGCCGAATCGGGCGAAGCCGAGCCTGCGGGTTTTGCAGGCGATGGCGTGGCTGAAACCGGAACCGAAGACGCTCCGGCTGGCTGAGAAGCGCCAACAGGGTTATTCGGGCTAGTTGCTAAGCCAGCACCCGGCTGTGAACCTGGTAAAGCTGCCGAGCCCACCGCGCCGGATGTTGCTGGCGTGGGAATGCTGCCTGGTGCCGCCGTCCGCGCGGGTGCTGGCTTCATCGGCGCCGCAACGCCCACCGGGGTGGTCGTAGCCCCCTTGTATTGCGTCCAACCATAATAGAGGGCTGCGCCGACGAGGACGACTGCGGCGATTCCCAGGAAAGTTTTCTTTCCTTTGCCGGTCTTCTCTTCCGGAAGATTGGCCCCGCCAAAGGTGAACGCCGGCGCCGCCCCGACGAAACCAGAATCATTTTTTTCTGCCTCTGCCGGCTTGTCGGAAACAGCATCCACGACAGCGGCAGGATTTTCGGGCGACATTTCCGCGATGTGAGAAGCCTGAACTTCGCGGGCCGGAGCGGGCGCGCTGGCGGATCCGCTGGTTGCAGCCGGTGAACTGGCGCTGGCGCTGAACGCGGGCTTCACTGCGATATCAGAAGGAACCGGAAGCTTCGGCACGAATGAAACAGGGGGCGCTATCTTGACCTCGGGCAGAACCGCAGCAGCGGCCGCAGGTGCGGGAATGGAATCCTCCGCGTTGACCTGGGGCGGAGCTTCATGCTGATTCGTAGGTACAACCGGCTTGTTGAGCTCAACAGCGATGTGCGCAGCAGCGACAGGTGTAGCAGGCATCGGTTTCGTCGCTGCAGCCGCCGGCGTTGGCCGTGCCGGGATCGCTGTCGGCTTTGCCACCGGAATCGCTGCGGGACGCAGCGTTGCGACTGCAGCCGGTTTAGCCGGAAAGGCTGGCTTCGCGGGCGCAACCGGTTTGGCGGCGACCGACTTCGCGGGCCCAGGTGTAGCGATGGGTGAAGATAAAGTTGAGGTTCCAGGCGCGGATGCGGTCGCGGCCGGTTTGGCCGGGTCGCCCTTGCGCAGCAGTCCACGGGCTACGCGCAGCGTTCCCTTCGATTGTTCAATGTTGATGGGTTTGGTCAGGACGAGGTTGGCGCCGATACGAAACGCCTTGGCAACCCCGGCCTGACCTTCCACGACAGCTACGGCAAGCGACGCCTGGTTGGACGTCGAGCCCCGCGCGCTCTTGAATAATAGTGTGGCATTCTGCTCGTTATCGCAGTCGACCACGACAGCGTCGAAGTGTTGGCCCATCAGCTTCTTGACTGCAGCGAAAGGTTCGAGGCAGGCCTCGACGTTAAACTCGAGCTCGCTCAGGACTTGCGTCACCGTGCGAGCGGTTTTTTCATCGGGACAGAAGAGAAGAGCTTGGTAACCCATACTTAAGTCATCGTAGGTACAGGCGTAAGCTCCGGCAAGTTACGCTGGTAATTCGGAAAGCGCGGAATTCTGTGGCGTTTCGGGAAAGGCAGTTCACCACAGAGGACGCGGAGGACACAGAGGATTTTCAGGGTTCCTCTGTGTACTCTGTGTCCTCTGTGGTTTAGATTGCGGGTTCGGCCGGAGTCGTCGCATACAATAGCGGGCCATGCGCCAGCGGCTACCCTTGTGGCTCAAGATTGCCTGGACCGTCTGGCTGATGGTGTGGGCTCCGGTGTACTGGCGGCAATACGGGGCGCAGAATTTTCTTTTCTTCTGCGACCTGGGGAATGTGCTGATCGGGATCGGATTGTGGATAGAGAGTGCGCTGATTTTTTCCTGGGTGGCGTCGGGATTACTTTTGTTTCAGACGCTCTACACCGTCGATTTTGCGGGCGCCTTGCTCACCGGCCACCACATCATCGGCGGCACGGAATATATGTTTGATCCGGGCGTGCCACTGTTCATTCGCCTGCTCAGTTTGTTTCACATAATCACGCCGCCGCTGCTTTTGTGGGGGATCTGGCGTTTAGGATACGACCCTCGCGGATGGAAGCTGCAGACGCTCACGGCATGGATTGTGGTGCCGATCAATTATTTCTGGCGTCCCGAGCAGGATGTGAACTGGGCGCGCGGTCCGTTCTTTCACGAGCAGCACGCGATGCCGGGGTGGGCTTATCTGCTCGTGTATCTGATTGTGGTGACGCTGTGCGTCTATTTTCCCACGCACTTATTTCTGAACTGGCTCAGTCGCCGGTGGGAGCGCCCGACGCTGGACTTTCGGTAGATCCCATCTCCCATCAATGCGCGCGGTCGGCTGACATGACTGTAGCAGCGGCAACGCCAGTCCCGCTAACAGTAAACGTGACCGACGGCGTGGTGCCACCACCGCTGCTGCTGACGGGAACGGTTACGGTGCCGTTATAAGCCTGTGCTGCCGTTGGACTGAATGTAACGTCGAGCTCGCAACTTGCCCCCACTGCGACGTAGGCCGTGCAGGTGCCGAGGCCTATGCTGAACGCCGGACTGGTAGAGACAGGTGTGCCGAAAAGACCAGAGTAGAGGTCGCCATCATTGGTGAGAGTTACGTTTTTCACCGGGCTGGTTGTACCCACCGTTTGGGAGTGGAAGACCAACGACTTGGGCGAGGGCACGGCGTACACACCGTAGACGAATCCGGAGAGCGCGACCGTCTGTTTTGTGCTGGCGACGTTCAGGGTATTTGTAGTGTAGGTGACGGTCCCTGAGAAAGTTCCTGCGTGCGGCGCTTTCATCGTAACGCTACTCTGACAGTAGGCGCCGGGCGCGAGCACCTTGCCTGCCGTGCAGGGTTCAGTGGAACCACCCGCGATCGCGAAGGAGGTCCCGCTGATGGTGATTGCGGACACGGTCAGAGATTTGTTTCCTCCGTTGTAGACGCCAACTTCCTGCACGGCGCTCTTCACATTGACAGACTGCTCGCCGAACGCGATCACACCCTGCGAACGGTCCACTTGGTCGAGGTCGTAGTAGTTGCCGACGTAAACGGTACCGTCAGAGGCGACGGATTCGCCGAGGGGTGAAGCGTTAGGATCAAGATTTGCAATTGCAGTTGAATACTCCGACGCCGGCAGTACCCCGACCCCACCGCCGGTGTATCTGGTGGCATAAACGGTGGAGGCTGCGTCGGCCGCGACGCCCTCGAGGCCGCCAACCGTGTTGATCTGAGTTTGGACGCCGGCGGGTGTCAACTTGTTGATGGCATATCCGCCAATGAAGAGGTTGTCGCTCGAGTCGAGGGCAATCTCGGATGGCTGAGTCATCACCGGATCAATTGCGGTCGTAATGTAGGTTCCATTGGGCTGGAGCTCAAAAATCTCGTCGCACAGAATCTCCAGGGTAAAAAGATTCCCCACCTGATCGACTGCCACCGAATACAGATATTCGAGGGTCCCACCGTTGGAATTCGTGCATGGAACGTAGGGCGGAGGCGGAATGACCGTGATCGTGCCCGACACTCCGCTTGCCGTGTAGGTCACGATATCTGTGCCGTAGTTGTTCTGGGCGATGTAGAGCGTGCCCGCGCCATCAATGGCAATGGCATGCGGGGAGGTGAGCCCGGTAATCGGTAACTGGGTTTGAACGCCGGCCTTGGTATAGCTAAACACCGCATCACTGTTGTCGGAAAGAAAGTACACGGTCCCGTTCTCGTCCACTACAGATTGATAGATGTAATCGGAGGCTCCGGCGTCGGTAACCGGGCTGGTCACGACCCCCGGCTGAATGAGCGACAACGGCCCCTGTCCGGTTCCGCCAACGAGCACGGTGGAAAGGATAGTGGTGCCGTCCATGAGGAGCAGAGCGTCTTTGCGGGCGCCTGGCAGGGTGGGAGTAAACGAGACCGAGACTTTACAGGTCTCGGAGCTGCCGCTGCCGGTGCAGCTCGGGGTGCCGAGCACGTAGTCGTGACCGTAGTGCATGGTCGCCGTCGGCTTGAAACTGCCGCTATAACCGGAGACCGCGAAGCTTACGGTAAGCTTCTGCGCAGAGGACAACGAAATGCCGACTGCGGCGGCATGGAAGCTCAGGACCGTCGGCGTCGGGATGGCCACGATTGCGGGAGGAGGGATCTCGCCAGACCGTGGAGCCTGCTGGGCGACAGCATAGCTGAATGAAACGCTGAGAGCGCAGGCCACTGCGGCCAATATCCTGGATGTGCGGGTCATGGAAAACTCCTGGATCTTTGAATTCTCAAGATCTTTGAACTCTTAAGATCTTTGACTTCTTAAGATCTTTGACTTCTTAGATCTCTTGAACTTCTCAGATCAATGGTGACCAGAGCGGCGGGGGCGTTTCATGCCTGGTACAAACGGCATCGATCATACAACACTCTGCTGTTCCTGACACGAGAAAAATGCCTGCTTATCTGGTCATGATTTGTGCTGAATTGCCCATAAAATATAGCCTTTCAGCCGATCTTGCCGGAATCATCCTGCGGCTTGCGCAGGGCGGACTCGGGCTGCGGGTATTCGATTGATCCCTTCAAGGCTGCGATGTCATCCTGGTGAAAATCAGGGAAGGGCAGCTGCTTGCCGTCGCGCAAGTCTGCAATTTTCTTGGCGGCGTTGCCGGCTTTTTCTTTTTCCACGCCGGAATCTCGACTTAAGTAGAGCGTCTGCGACGGAAGGGCCAGACCGCCGCCCGCGTCTTCCATCACATCCATGATGCGCAGCAGCAGGTCTTCGCGGATGGCGGCGAATTCGTTGAAGTCTCGCGTCAGGATGTAGGCCAGTACCTCGATGCTGAGTGAGCTGCCCGAGATGTCGGTGAGACGCACACGAACGGTTTTGGTTTCGACTCTGGCGTGGCTGTAGAGCAGGCGGCGGATTTCCGCGAGCACGAAACGGACATGGTCGGGCTTGCTCTCTGGCCGCAGGCCGAGCGTCGTCTGGATAAGAATCTTGTCGCGGCTGCTGAGGTTCTCGAGGTTAATCGTGGCCACGGTTCCGTTGGGGATGGCCACGAGAGTACGCTCCTGGGTGCGGATTCGGGTCGAGCGCAGGCCGATGTCTTCGACCACTCCAGTGCGATCGCCGAAGCGGCAAGTATCTCCCACGCGAAACACTTCATCGCCCAGAACGAAAACGCCACCGAAAAGATTGGCAATGGACTGCTGCGCGCCGAAGCCGATTGCGAGGCCTCCGATGCCGAGGCCAGCGAGCGCGGTGCTCATGTTGAAACCCAGACTACTGAATACCGCCAGCACGCCCGCGCCAAAAATAACTGCTTTGATGATGCGCTCGCCCAACAGCATGAGCGATCCCGTACCGGTGTGCCCGCGGGCCAGGGCGCGGTTGCGCACCCCGCGCAGCAGCCAGCGCACTACGCGCCACGCGATCCAGGTGACGCTGACAATCAGGGCAATCGAGGTGAACTGGAAATAGTAATGACGCGGCAGCAGCGCGATGCCCAAGTAGCGGACGAAGAACTGATGTGCCACCGTGCCCGCGAGCAGCCACGCCGGAGCCGACACCGAACTCCAGTTTGCGACCTCCAACTGGCCGCGACGCCGCGCCCACCAGCGCACCGGAACTTCCAGAATCACGAGTACGAGCCACCCGACAGCCGCTGCGACGGGCAACGCGAGCAGCAGAGCCAGCCACTGCCACAGCGGTAGGCCGGCAATTTCATGTTTGACCAGCACGGTCGGAAGCTTGCTCTCGACCTGTCGCGCCTCGAATTGATCGTAGAGTTCAGGAACCTTGGCCAGCGTGTCAGAAGAGATCAGCCAGATTTTGCCTGCGCTCGGATCGGACACGCGTACCAACTCGAGGTCGTCCTCGACATCGCCGGATGACATGGTGCCCAGTTTTTGCCGCCCGAGAGGCACGCCTTCCTGGGGGGTTCCTTCCGCCTGGTTGAAGCTCCCGATGCGCACGGTGGACGCGGCGGGGCTGTTCAATACCGCATTGAGCTGACGGGCAAGTTCTTCGCCCTCGGCCTGGCGGCGAGCCGCGTTCATCTGCAGATACTGAGCCGCGATGCTGTAGTTGCCGGACTGCGCTGCCTTAAGAAATCCCAGGACAGAACCGGAAGGAGTCGTGCGCCCCAGCGGATCGCTCGGCGAGCTCGAGCTGCTGCTTGATGAAGAGGAAGACGACAACACGCCACTGAGGGGCGACTGCGCGGGGGAAGGGCAAGTGACAACGAGAGCGGCAAGGAGAACAACAACTGGAAGCAACGCCTTCAGGGATGAGGATGAAGACGAGAATGAAGATGAGGACATGATGTTCTCCAGTCCGCTTGCCTTATCCTCGCTTCGGACGGTAGACGTCGGTGCTGGTGCCGAAGAAAACTTCGGCGGATTCCATCACCGTTTCCGAAAGTGTGGGATGCGGGTGAATGGTGTGAGCCACGTCGTGCGCGAGGGCCGCCATTTCGATGGCGAGCACGCCTTCGGCAATCATCTCGCCGGCGCCCGCACCCACGATGCCAACTCCGAGGACACGTTCGGTCTGCGGGTCGATGAGCAGCTTGGTCATGCCTTCGGGGCGATCGATGGCGACGGCGCGCCCGGAAGCTGCCCAGGGAAACTTCGCGACCTTGATCTCACGGTTTTCGTTTTGCGCCTGGGCCTCGGTCAGGCCACACCAGGCGACTTCCGGGTCGGTGAACACCACCGCTGGAATCGCGTTGGGTTCGAAGGCGACTTTGTGTCCGGCAATGGCTTCGACGGCGGTGCGGCCTTCGTGCATTGCTTTGTGCGCCAGCATGGGCTCGCCGACGACATCGCCGATGGCGTAGATCGATTGATCGTCAGTTTGCAGCTGCTGGTTCACTTGAATAAAACCTTTGGGGCCGACTTTGACTTGGCTTTTATCGAGGCCGGGAATTTCAGAATTGGGTTTGCGGCCGACCGATACCAGTACGCGGTCGAAAACTTTCTCTTGAACATTGCCGTCCTGCCCTTTGAGCGTCGCGCGAATTCCTGTGCCTTCGTCTTTGACGGAAACGACGGTCGTGTTCAGCAGGATTCCATCGAACAATTTTTCGAGGCGCTTGTGCAGCGGGAGAACCAGGTCGCGGTCCGCGCCGGGCAGGAGTCCGGGGAGCATTTCGACGACGGTGACGCGCGTGCCCAGTGCGGCGTAGACAGAGCCGAGTTCGAGGCCGATGTATCCCCCGCCGACGACGAGCAGAGTGCCGGGAATGTCTTCGAGGTTCAAAGCGCCGGTGGAATCCATCATGCGCGGGGTATCGAGCTTCAGAGTGGGAACAATTGCCGGGCGGGAACCGGTCGCGAGGACGATGCGGTCGAAAGTTAGCAATTCCTCCGAGCCGTCGGCTTTGGTGACGCGCAGAGTTGTAGAGTTCTCGAATGCCGCGCGTCCTTGCAAGTATTTCACCTTGCGCTGCTTGGAAAGAATGCCGAGGCCGCCGGTTAGTTTCTTGACCACGCCTTCCTTCCACGAGCGCAGGCGGGTCAGATCAATCTTCGGCGCGGCGAAATCGATGCCCCAGTTCCTGGCCTGCTCGGATTCCTCGATCAACTTGGCCACATGAAGCAGCGCCTTCGACGGAATGCAGCCGCGGTATAGGCAGACGCCGCCGGGGTTCAGTTCCGGATCGACCAGGGTGACGGTCATGCCGAGGTCGGCAGCCAAGAATGCTGCGGCGTATCCGCCGGGGCCAGCGCCTACAACAGCAATGTTCATGGTTTCGGACATAGGGCTTTAACCACGAAGGACACGAGGGTCCACGAAGGAAACAGGGGTGTCCTTGGCCTTTCTTCGTGAACCTTCGTGTCCTTCGTGGTTCATGGTTTTGATTTATCCCTGCACCGACAGCAGGAACGGCTGCTCGAACGCCTCCGCGATCCAGCGCAGGAAGCGGGCGGCGTCGGCGCCGTCGATCAGGCGGTGATCGTAGGAAAGCGAGAGCGGCAGAATCAGCCGCGGCTCGAACTTGCCTCCATCCTTACCTTGGATCCACTCCGGTTCTATGCGAGACCGCGACAGGCCGAGGATTGCGACTTCGGGATGATTCACGATGGGCGTAAAACCGACGCCACCGATTCCGCCAAGATTCGTGATCGTGAACGTCCCGCCCTGCATTTCGTCGGGAGTAATCTTCTTATCGCGCGCTTTTTTGGAGAGCTGTGATAACTCGACCGCGAGCTCGACAATGTTTTTCTTGTCGACGTCGCGAATCACCGGAACGAGCAGGCCGCGATCCGTGTCGGCGGCCACGCCAATATTGATGTACTGCTTGTAGACAATTTCTTCTTTCTCGATGTCGATACTGGCGTTGAATTGCGGAAACACTTTCAGAGCGGCGGCGCAGACCTTCAGCGCGATCGCGGTGACCGTCATCTTGCCGCCGGCTTCTTCGGCTTTGGGAGCGAAGCGGGCGCGGAGCTGTTCCAGCTCAGTAATGTCGGCGCGGTCGTGCTGGGTGACATGCGGAATCGTGTTCCAGGATTCGGCGAGATGCTCGGCGGTCTTGCGGCGAACGCCGCGCATCGAAACGCGCTCCACCTTGCCCCACTTGGCAAAATCAGGAAGCTTGGGCTGCGCGAAGTGTCCGGCCAGCGGCGCTTGTACCGCAGTGGCAGCGGCTGAGAGCAGCGCCTTGGCGTACGCCTTGATGTCGTCTTCGCTGATGCGGCCGCCGGGGCCGGTGCCTTTGACCTCGTAAATGTCGACGCCGACTTCGCGGGCAAATCGCCGCACGTGCGGAGCGGCGGGAATGGGCTGGCGATGCTCGGTGCCGGCAACTTTGCCGAGTTGCGTGGGCATGGTGAATATCGGCGCCGCCGGCTGCGGCTGGTCGGGTGGGAGCGCCTGTTCCTCTGTCTTGCCCTCGGCGCGGATCGCCGCCTGAAATGCGAGACGCGCGCCATGCTGCCCTGTAACGTGTTCGACCGGAGCGTTACGCACGCGCTGAGCTTCAGCTTGGACTGGAGCTCCGCCTTCGAGCGTGAAGATAACCTGTCCGACCTTGATCTTCTCGCCTTCTTTCACCTTTACTTCTTTAACCACGCCACTGACTGACGACGGAACTTCGACCACGGCTTTGTCGGTCTCCAGTTCCATCACGGGTTGGCCTTCGGAAACTTTGTCGCCGGGTGCGATCATCAGGCGAACCAGATCACCTTGGGAAATGTTTTCTCCGAGTTCGGGGAGTTTGAACTCGCTGGGTCCCGAGGCAACCGCCACGGACGATGCAACTGCCGCAGACGCGGCGGGGGCTGGCGCGGTTCGCGCGGGCGCAGGTCCTTCTTGCGAAGCTGGCGCGGGCACGGGTGCAGATGACTGGGCGGCAGGGCTCACAGAAGATTTGGCCTCCGCTCCATCGACCGTAAAGATGACCTGACCGACTTTGATCTTGTCGCCCTCTTTGACGCGAATTTCCTGCACCGTCCCGCTCACGGATGACGGCACTTCGACGACGGCCTTGTCGGTTTCGAGTTCCATGACTGACTGCCCGGCGCTGACACTGGCTCCAGGCGCAACCATGAGGCGCACGAGGTCGCCTTGTTCGATATTTTCTCCCAGCTCGGGAAGCTTGAATTCAATCACTGCGTCGGTTCCTTTTCCATCTTGTTCTTAAATTCTGGCGCAGCGCCTAAAGGCGCGATTCCTGTGTCGTCGTTGCGACACGCCTGAAGGCGTGCCCTGATACGAATCTTAATGCGAATGTCCGAGTACTAAAGTTAGCTCACCGCTGGATTCGCCTTGTCGGGATTGATCCCCAGTTCCTGAATCGCGCGTTTCACTACATCCGTGCCGATCTTGTTCTCCCGCGCCAACGCTCCCAGCGTAGCCAACACAATGTGTTTGGCATCGACTTCGAAGAAATCGCGCAGAGCCACGCGGCTCTCGCTGCGGCCGAAGCCGTCAGTTCCCAGCGAGACGAGTTGTCCGGGGACCCACTTGCCCAGGCTTTCCGGCAACACCTTCATGTAATCGGACGCCGCAATGAACGGCCCCGGAGCGTCCTTGAACATCTGTGTGACATATGGAACTTTCGCCGCCTCGCCGGGATGCAGCATGTTCCAGCGCTCGCAATCGTTGGCGTTGCGATAAAGCTCCTTGTAGCTGGTGACACTCCAGACATCGCATCCCACGCCGTATTTCTCTTCCAGAATTTGCTGCGCTTTCAGCACCTCGAACATGATGGCGCCGCTGCCCAGAAGCTGCGCGCGCAACTTCGCGTCGCTTTTGGCCGTAGACTTGAAACGATACAGGCCTTTCAGTACGCCTTCGCGGACGTTCCCCGGCATTTCAGGCATCGCCAGCGGTTCGTTACCAACCGTCAGATAGTAGAAGATCGATTCCTGATCAACGTACATGCGCTTGATGCCATCCTGAATAATGATGGCAATCTCGTAGGCGAACGCGGGATCGTAGCAGAGTAAATTCGGCACGGGAAGCGCGAGCACGTGGCTGTGACCGTCCTGGTGCTGCAGGCCCTCGCCGGCGAGCGTAGTGCGGCCGGCCGTGCCGCCGACCAGGAATCCGCGGCAGCGCATGTCAGCGGCAGCCCAGATGAGATCGCCGATGCGCTGGAAGCCGAACATCGAATAATAAATAAAGAAGGGGATCGTGTTGATGCCGTGGTTGGCATATGCCGTTCCCGCCGCGATGAACGAGCACATCGATCCCGACTCGGTGATGCCTTCCTCAAGAATCTGGCCGTTCTTGGCTTCCTTGTAGTAAAGCAGCGTGTCCATGTCGACGGGTTCGTAGTTCTGACCCACGCTTGAATAAATTCCCACTTGTCTGAATAAAGCTTCCATGCCGAACGTGCGGGCTTCGTCGGGAACGATGGGGACGATCAGCTTGCCGAGTTCGGGATCGCGCAGCAACTTCGCCAGCAGGCGCACGAAGACCATAGTGGTGGAGACTTCGCGTCCGTCGGTGCCTTTGTGAAATTCCTCGAAGTGCGTATCCGGGATCGCGGGCAGCGCCTCGGCCCGCACTCGGCGGGTGGGCATGTATCCGCCTAACTGCTGGCGGCGCGCCTGCATGTACTTGATTTCGGCGCTGTCGTCGGCCGGGCGGTAGAACGGAGCGTTGTGCAATTCGTCGTCAGGAATCGGGATTCCGAAGCGCGAGCGGAACATCTGCAATTCGTCTTCGTTCAATTTTTTCTGCTGGTGCGTGATGTTCTTGCCTTCGCCGGCCTCGCCGAGACCGTAGCCCTTGATGGTCTTGGCCAGAACGATAGTCGGAGCGCCCGTAGTATCAACCGCCGCGCGGAACGCCGCATGAACCTTGATGGGATCGTGCCCGCCCAGACGCATGCGCGAAAGTTGATCGTCGGAAAGATGTTCGACCATCTTCAGCAGGCGCGGATCGGAACCGAACAAGTTCTGGCGGAAGTACGCGCCGCTCTCGACGAAATATTTTTGATATTGCCCATCGCTGACCTCGCCCATTCGCTTGACCAGCAGGCCGTCGCGATCATTGGCGATGAGGCTGTCCCAATCGGAGCCCCAGATGCATTTGATGACGTTCCAGCCCGCGCCGCGGAAAATGGCTTCCAGTTCCTGAATGATTTTTCCGTTGCCGCGCACCGGGCCGTCGAGCCGCTGCAGGTTGCAGTTCACCACGAAAATCAGGTTGTCGAGTTTTTCGCGCGAGGCCAAGGTGATCGAGCCGAGGGATTCCGGTTCGTCCATTTCGCCATCGCCCAGAAACGCCCAGACCTTGCCGCCGGTCGATTGCTTGAGCCCGCGATTCTCCAGATACTTGATGAAGCGCGCGTGGTAAATCGCCTGAATCGGACCCAGCCCCATGGAAACGGTGGGAAACTCCCAGAATTCGGGCATGAGCCAGGGGTGAGGATAAGAACTCAGTCCGCCGCCGGGCTTGAGTTCGCGGCGGAAGTTCTCCAGCTTTTCTTTCGAAATACGGCCTTCGAGATAGGCGCGGGAATAAATCCCAGGAGCGGCGTGACCCTGAAAGTAGACAACATCGCGATCGCCACTTTCGGTCTGCGCGCGGAAGAAATGGTTGAACGCAACTTCATAGAGCGTGGCGGCGGAGGCGAACGTCGAAATGTGGCCGCCGATGCCTTCCTGAATCTTGTTGGCGCGCACCACCATGGCCAGCGCATTCCAGCGAACCAGGCTCTTGATGCGGCGTTCCATCTCCTGGCTGCCGGGAAACGGCGGCTGCTGCGATGGAGCGATGCTGTTCTGGTAAGGCGTAGTCGCCGTAAACGGCAGATTGATGCCGGCTTCGCGGCGGGCGTGCAGCGACAATTGCTGCAGCAGCCGGCCTGCCCGGTCGGGGCCGCCTTCCGCAAGAACATAGTCCAGAGAGTCGACCCACTCCCTGGTTTCTAAAACCTCTAAGCCGTTGGTTTCCGTCTGAGCCACGTCTGGTTTCTCCGTCGTAGAATGCGCAATACTCCATCATATTCAATCGCGCGGATTTTTGCTCGGAGGGCATTAGGCCTCTGTCCGGGTTTAGAATCGGTGCGTCGGCGGTGGAAGGACTGTTAGGAGGACGCATGTTGCGAATCGTACTGCTGTTGGCCGTGGTTGTGGTGCTGATCGTGCTCGTCCCGCGTCTGTTGTCGCATTCGCCCTCGCCCTCCGAGGGCAGCGTTGCTCCTGACTTCACGTTGCCTTCGCAGGAAGGCTCGCCCGTCAGCCTGAAGGATTATCGCGGAAAGTGGGTGGTCCTCTATTTCTATCCCAAGGACCAGACCCCAGGCTGCTCCCGCGAGGCGCACAACTTTCAGGTGGATCAGCCAAAGTATGCCGAGCGCAACGCGGTGGTTCTGGGCGTAAGCCTCGACAGCGTGGACTCGCACAAAAAGTTCTGCGCCAAGGAAGGACTGAATTTTAAGCTGCTGGCCGACACCGAGCACAAAGTCACCGACTCCTACGGATCGCTGACCAATCTCGGGCTCGTGAAATTCGCGGCGCGGCATACTTTCCTGATCGACCCCAGCGGCAAGATCGCGAAGGCTTACACCAGCGTTGACCCGCTGAAGCACAGCGATGAAGTCCTGGCGGAGCTGGATGCGCTGGAGAAATTGGCAGCAGCCAAGTAGGCTTTCGTGAAAACTTGGCCAGTTCGGGCTCGCAGTGCTGACTCGTCCCAGGACGCGCGCCGCCGACGTAAACTAACAACATGGCGACTGCGGCCAGCAACGACGTGAGTAAGCGGCCGGGCACACACGCGAACTACCGCTTCCCGCCCGGCTTCCAAAGAAATCTTCTCTGGTTCGCCTTCCGCAGATTCCGCCCGGCAAATCCGATCCTGCTGTTTCAGCACCTGGCGCAGGAATATGGCGACATCGCTCATTACAAGATCGGATGGAATCACATCGTATTCCTGAACCACCCGGACTACATTCGCGAAGTGCTCGTGGTGCAGAACGACAACTTCATCAAGGAACGCACGGTACGGCGCACGAAAATGCTGCTCGGCGAGGGCATGATCACCAGCGAAGGCGCGCGGCATCGCGCCCAGCGGCAGGTAGCGCAGCCGGCGTTTCATCGGCAGCGCATTCCGGAATATGCAGGCATGATCGTCCGGGAGGCTGCACATTTAAGCGACCGCTGGCGCGACGGCGAGCAGCGCGATATTTCGACCGACATGATGCAACTCACGCTCAACGTGGTTGCGCAGACTCTTTTTGCAACTGACCTTGCCGAGCAATCGGGCGACGAAGTGGGCGAACTGGCCGACGCCATCAACCGCATCATGGGCCTCTACAACTTTCTGGTGATGCTGCCGGCGGCGGAGTGGCTGGTGCATGTGCGGCCTCCCGGCCTCGCCGCGTTCGTGAGAGCGCGTAAGCGAATTGACGCGGTCGTCTATCGCATGATCGCCGCTCACCGCCAGCGCGGCTCGCATGGCGGCAGCCTGCTTGACCTGATGCTGGCCGCTTCGCCGGATCAAAGTCCTGCTTCGGAGCAGTCCCTCCGCGATCAGGTCATCACAATTTTTCTCGCGGGATATGAAACCGTAGCCAACGCGCTCTCCTGGACATGGTATCTGCTCTCGCAGAATCCTGAGCGTGAGCGCCGCCTCCATGAAGAAATTGACCACGAGCTGCAGGGCCGCCTGCCCACGTTCGACGACGTTCCTCGCCTGCGGTATGTCGAGATGGTGCTGGCGGAGTCGATGCGGCTCTATCCGCCGGCGTGGGCGATGGGACGCTACGCCCGCCATGATTTTCAGTTAGGCGACTTTTTCCTGCCGGCGAAAACGACCGTACTGATGAGCCAGTTCATCACGCATCGCGACGCCAGGTTTTTCCCCGATCCTCAGCGTTTCGATCCCGAACGCTTTACACCCGAAGCCCGGTCGCGGCGAACCAAGCTGACATATTTTCCTTTCGGCGCCGGCGCCCGACAGTGCATCGGCGAGTCGTTCGCATGGATGGAGGGTGTGTTGCTGTTGGCGACGCTGGCGCAGAAGTGGAAGTTGAAACTTGTACCGGGCCATCGCGTCGAGCCCGAGCCGCTGATTACGTTGCGCCCAAAGTACGGCATGAAGATGGTCGTGGAGCGGCGGACTCCCTTCGACGAATTCGGGGTTGGCCCTCGTCCGCCGGGCGAAGCGTAGCTGTCGATTGTGGATTGCGCAACCCGGACGAATGCGTCCCGCTACGCGAGCTTCGTGGGTCCCAAGTTACTTTTCTGCGAGATACATTTCGGCAACGTGCTGCGTGATCTTTCCCGGCTCGGCGCCTTCCAGATTCGAGAGCACAACCACAGTCAACTGATCGTCCACGTAGCGGTCGATGGCAGTCTCAAAACCTTGCCAGGCTCCATCGTGATGAATGCATCGGTGTCCGGCCCGCTGCTCGATAAACCATCCGAACCCGTAGTTGCCTTTGTTGGTCTGACCATTCTTCAGCTTCACTGGAGTCCACATGAGATCGAGGCTTGATCGCTTCAGCAGTTTCTCGGTGTAGAGCGCGGCGTCCCACTTGGCCAGATCGAGAATGTTGAAATACAAACTGCCGTCCGCAGTAGTGTTCACCATGGGCGCGACCCACTCCTGATTTTTCAATTCGCCTTTGACCACCCGGTAGCCCGCGGCGCGATTGGGAACAATATCGGCTTCGCTGATGATCAGTGTAGTGCTCATGCCCAGCGGCTGAAAGATTCTCTGCTGTAAGAAGTCGCCGTAGAACTCTCCGGTCACGCGATGAATCAGAATTCCCAGCGTCACGTAGCCGAGATTGCTGTAGTCCCATTTGGTGCCAGGCGGGTACGCGAGGGGAAGGCTTTCGATCAGCTTCAGCTCTTCGGCTTCGGTCCAATCTTTGCGCATGTCAAAGTCTTTTGGATAGTCACCAAAGCCTGCGGTGTGACTGAGCAGCTCGCGCACGGTCACGTTTCTCCAGGCAGGCGGAGCGTCGGCAAAGTATTTCGTGAGAGGATCGTCGAGGCCGATCTTGCCCTCCTCGACCAGCATCATCACGGCGGTTGCCGTGAATTGTTTCCCCACAGATCCCGACTGAAAGATCGTCTCCGGCTTTACCGGCACTTGTAATTCCATATTGGCCAGTCCAAAACCTTCGGCCCGAACGACCTTGCCGCCTTTCACGACCAAAAGCGACAGGCCGGGAATGTGCTGGCGTTGCATCTCTGCCTTGACGTACTCGGTGACGGCAGAGGTGGTCGCGGGACTCTGCGCTTGGACGGAACGAATGGTGAAGAGCAAGGTCAGACAAACGGCGCAAAAAGAGAATCGGCGAAGATTCATGGGTATGCAGAGTGCTGATTTGCGACCTGAGTCTAGCGGCAACTGCGCCTCTCGGCAAGCGTGACGCTGCGGTCTCTGCGGCGAATGTTTTTCAACCACAGTGGACACAAAGGACACAGAGGAGATTCTTACCCTCTACCCCGAAACTGGATGATGTGCCGCCGGTCGCGTTTTGACGGGCGGCCTTGTGGCAAGATTTCGAATTCGCGCATGGCTTTCCGCTCCGCGGCCATCTTCTGGCGAAGTTCCCGGCTCTCGTCAGTCTCGCGGTAAAGCGTCCGCGCGATCGATGCCGGACCGCGCACCTCGCTGAGCAGCAGCACTTCCACCTGAAAGTCGCCTCCCTCGTTGGTTACGCGCAACTGGTCCCCGACCCGCACTTCGCGCGCCGCCTTGGCGGGCTGCCCGTTCGAAAGAATTCGCCCGAGTTCACAGGCATGCTTCGCAAGCGGGCGCGTTTTGAAAAAACGCGCCGCCCACAGCCAGATATCCATCCGTACGCCGGTCATCCGTTTATTTTCCTACAAGGCCGATCAGAATTGCTCCAGCTTTAAGACACGCCAGGTTAAGACTGAAGACCATCAAAAGTGAAAAATCAGATCGCTGGCCACGGTCAGCTGATTCTGCCGTCGACCGTAGTCATAAGCCTTCCTATCCCAGGCCCGCTCGAAGCGCAATTCCGGGCGAATCTGGACCGTTGAGCCGATCCAGTGACACCACATGAAGGTATTTTCGGAATACCGAGTGGCGTAACCCGTGCGCTGGCCCTTTTTGTCGTTGAGAAAGTCGCTGCGAAACGACAGGAAGTCATGCGCGGAAAGTTCCTTCTGCAAGAAATTAACGACGGCATATTCCGGCGCGGTGCAACGCTGTTCTCCAGGCAAGCAGTAAGCTGCATTCGCGCCGGCTTCCGGTGGAATCGTCCCACTGATCGCAGGCACGTCGCGCTCATACATGTACCAGGTTTCGGTCGCCAAGTGCACGGTCTTTGAGAACTTGTGATACCAGGTGGCGTCATACTGCTGGAGATTGTTGTAGGCATACTTGCCGTCGTTGATTCCGTTGGCGCACACGTAATAGTTGTCGTTTACCGAAGTAGATGTGTAGCCGACGCAGGCGGTTCCGGAAGGCTTGGCATCCGAAGTCCATGGGGCAACATCGTGGCCGGCGGTAATCCCGAGTTGCACCAGCCAGTGGTCGTTCAGCTTCACCGTCGCCATCAGACCCGTGTCGGTGAACGGATCAATCGCATACAGCAGAGAATGGCTGAAGATGTAGTTATTGGGCGCCAGTTGCGCCTCGATCCCGGGCACTGAGATGAAACGCCCCACCCTCAGATTCATTCCCTGCGCCACCTGCGGAATGTAAATATCGATATATTCGAGCGTCGGATCAAAGCCATATTGACGTTGATCGTTCACCCACTGGCCGCTCCCGTAACCCTTCGCCGTGGTATAGCGATAGTCGGTGCCGTAGAGTGCGGTCAGGTGATAGCCCCAGTCGACGTGATCGCGCTGCACGGAGTCGGGCAAGCGCTCGGCGTAGAGAACGAACTGGTTCATCTCGAAGCGATTCGAGTAGACATCATTTGCTTCGGGCGCGTTGCGGTTCGTCGACGTGCTGAAGTTCAGCGTGGGATCGATCCATCCATAAATCTTGGTGCGACAAATCTGGGTGCGGCTGCTCGCCTCGTTGATGGCTGTCATCAGCGGATAACTGTTCGTGTCCGGCTCTCCAATCACGGGCGAGCCGCCATACGACCAGTCCGAGTTCGGAAAGGGCGGCGAATCCAGCGGCGAGGGAACTCCGCGCCGCGCCGGAGCGGGCGAGGACGAAGCCGGCGCGAACCAGTCCTGCCGGTAAAACTCCGCCCAGCGTGCGAAGAAGCTTTTCACAGGGTTGGGCTGCGGAGATTCGGGGAGGTGTTGGCCGGATTGTCCCGCTGGTTCTCCGGTCTGTTGCGCGGCACAGAGCTGAGCGCCCAAGAAAACCAGCGTCCCCAACATCAAGACAGAGAAGATGTAAGCATCGCGACCGGGGGAGCTCTTTAGGCGTTTTGATGGCATGCTAAGAACAGAAATGGCTTGACCATCGTCTCGATCGACACGACAGGTGGAGATCGGTGGCAACTGCACCCGACTGAGGAAAACTCTAAGGAACTACGGGAAAAGATTTGGAGGCGCGGGTCGGAATCGAACCGACGCATAAAGGTTTTGCAGACCTCTCCCTTACCACTTGGGTACCGCGCCCCTGCCCCTACGTTAGCGTTCCGGCCGGAAAAAGTCCATCGGCGGAGAGCAGGCTGGAAATAAGGAATCTGGAGCGGGAGACGGGGGTCGAACCCGCGACATCGACCTTGGCAAGGTCGCGCTCTACCACTGAGCTACTCCCGCTCGACTGGAAAATTATATCGCATTTGCGGTTCGGAAAGCTCCCGCCTCGCCGCCGCGACAGTTACTGCGGTTCCTGCAAGGCGAACTCCACTTCAATCTTCTTCGCGGCGCGGTCGAGCTTGGCGATGCGAAAGCTGCGAACCTGCCCGGCGCGAGCGGGTTCCGCCTTCGCGGTCGGGCTCGAACCGCTCTTCCAGCGCGCCTGCAGCATCGAACTCAGCGAAGACAGATCCGCCTTCGAATCCTTGGGTGCCTCGGCCTTCGCCGGAGCGGCCGCTGCCGCCTTCACCTTGCACGTGGCATGAATGCCTTCGCCCAGCTCCACGCGAGCAGACCCTCCGGATTCTTCCATCATCCGCCCCGTGACCACGTCGCCTTCATTGTGCTCAGCGATGTATTCGTCGAGACCAGTCGGAATGAGCTGCTTCATGCCCAGCCGCATCTGCCGCTTCTCGAGATCAATGGCGAGCACTTGCGCCTTAACGACTTGTCCGACGCGCAGCCTATCGTGAGGAGTATTGATGCGTTTTTCGGCCGTGATGTCGCTGACGTGCACCATGCCTTCGATGCCTTCAGAAAGCTGCACAAATGCGCCGAATTTGGTCAGGTTGGTGACAGGTCCTTCGACGGCTGACCCAACTTGAAAACGCTGCGCTACTTCGGCCCAAGGATCGCCCAATGCCTGCTTGAGTCCCAGCGAGAGGCGATGCTCAGCAGCGTTCACTTGCAGGATGACCACCTCGACGGTCTCGCCCGGCTTGACCACGTCGCTGGCCTTCCTGATTTTGCCCTTCGACCACGACATTTCTGAAATGTGAATCAGTCCCTCAATGCCCGGCTCCAACTCCACGAATGCTCCGAACTCCATCAAGCGCGTGACGGTGCCATGCACGCGCTCGCCGGCTTTGAACTTCTGGGCGACGGCGTCCCAGGGATGCGGTTGCAGCTGCTTCAGGCCGACGGAGATGCGCTTCTTATCGCCCTCCGACCCGACTTTGAGCACTTTCACTTCGACTGACTGCCCCGCGGAGAGCACGTCAGCGGGCTTGTTGACGCGGCCCCAGGCAATGTCGCTCACGTGCAGCAGCGCATCCACTCCGCCGAGGTCGACGAATGCACCGTAATCAGTCAGGCTGCGCACCGTGCCGCTCACCGTCTCGCCTTCTTTGATCTGCGAATAGAACTTGTCCTTGGCCGAGCGTTCTTCTTCCTCGGCCACCGCACGACGATCTACTACGACATCCTCGTCCGTAACGTCGAGCTTGATGATGCGGCAGCGAATCTCCTGCCCCACCAGCTTCTCCATGTCAGCCGCGTCGCGAACTCCGCTGCGCGAGGCTGGCATGAACGCCCGCACGCCCACGTCGACGCTGAACCCGCCCTTGATCACACCAGTCACCGTCCCCAGCACGGTCATCTTGTCGGCAAACGCCTTCTCCAGAGCCGACCAATCCATGGGACGTTCGACTTTGAAGAGCGAGAGTTCGTAATAGCCGTCGAGGTCGCGGCCCTTGACTGTGACCAGCGCTTTGTCGCCCGGCTTTAAGGTTTCGCCTTGCAGCGCCGCCAGCGGCAGGATGCCTTCCGACTTGTATCCGATGTCGAAGAACACAGCTTCGGCGTTCACGGCAATCACCGTGGCTTGTAGTTGCCGGCTGCCTTCGGTCTTCCGGGAACTGGTCTTCTGATACTGCGAGAGAATGTCGCCGAACGACTCGGTGCTTTCGACGGCAGGTTGGTTTTCCGGATTAGGGGAAACTGGAGTGGACTTAAAAGGTTCGGCCATGAAAGGTTACAGCCCTCGACGCGGGATAAGATTCATTAGGATAACACCGCAGACGCCCGCCGCCTCTAGTGCCGCGCCCACTGCGGATCATCCTCCGCCTTCACGATCTCGCCGTCGCGCATGTGGATGATGCGGTTGCCGTACTCTGCGGCAGCCGGGTTGTGCGTGATCATCAGCACGGTTTGACCCAGTTCCTGGTTCGACAGCCGCAACATGCCGAGCACCACGTCGGAGTTTTTGGAATCCAGATTGCCCGTGGGTTCGTCGGCCAGCACGACCGCGGGCTTGTTGATGAGAGCGCGCGCCAAGGCTACGCGCTGCTGCTCGCCACCGGAAAGTTCCGACGGGCGATGCCCCAGGCGCTTGGTCAGCCCGAGCAGGTCGGTGATGCGATTGAAGTGCGCCGGATCGCCGTTGCCATTGCCGGAAATTTCCTGCGCCATCAGGATGTTGGAGCGGGCGTCGAGCGTGGGCAGCAAGTTGAACTTCTGGAATACGAAGCCGATTTTGCGCTTGCGCATGCGGGTACGCTCGGCGTCAGAGAGCTTGGCCAGGTCGTCGCCATCGAGCACCACGCTACCGCCGTCGGCTTTTGTGAGTCCGCCTAGAAGATAAAAGAGCGTCGACTTCCCGCTGCCCGACGGACCGACCACGCTGACAAATTCGCCCTTCTGCACGCTGAAGGAAATGCCGCGCAGCGCCTCGACCTCAATTTTGCCGACGTGGTAAGTTTTGCGCAGGTCCTTGGCTGCAATGAATGCCGCTTCGATAGGTGCCGTTTCGATGGATGCTCCGCCCATGCCTGCATGAATCTTACACGAAGGGTTGCGCCAAGCGCGGACCCGCGCCGTGTCACTCAAGAAACTGTATGGGAGATTACCTCAGGCCGCGCCGACCTGGCGGGAGATTGGCTCTGGCCGATGCAGCATGCGCTTGGGCCCGCGCTTGCGGACCAACAACAACCGCACGCGCTCCAGCAGATCGACCGGCGCGTACATCCCCTTGGTGAGGAAGACATCCGCCTGCGAGTCGTGATCGTAAATGCGGACTTTGCTGGAGATGAGGATGGCGGGCGTGTGCGGCGCCGATTCTTTGATCCTGGCGATCAGTTGCGGACCGTCGAGTCCCGGCATCGCCATGTCGGCAATCACCAGATCGACTCCGCCTTGCAGGAAGCGGGCCAGCGCTTCTTCTCCGCGGGTGAAACTGGCCACGCGGTAGCCACGGGTTTCCAGCATGATTTTACGGTGGGAAAGAGACTGTTCGTTGTCATCTACACACAGGATCGTGCGCTTTGGTTTCATCAGCCTTCCGCAATCTGCCGGGCGCGACCGCGGCAGCGGCTCGCAAAACCAACAGAGGTTTTTCTCTATATGAAGAATGTCAGAGCGAGATGAATCCTAACGGCAAGCACGATCGCTGTAAAGTAGCGCCGATGCTAATGGGACTTTCTGGCCATTGATTATTTTTCGTGTCAGTGCGCGGCTGTGTTTACCGCAGCTTGCGCAAGCTCTGCTAGAGAAATACTTCGCCGCGCATTACTTCGATTGCGTTGCCGCCAACGCGGACGTTAACTATCCGGTTATCGCCGCGATCATTCTGGCGTCCCGCGCGCACAAAAATCCGGCTCGGCCGCCGCATTTCAATGCCCTGCTCGATCAGCACACGCTCGTCGGGTTTGGCGACTCCGTGCGCTACCATCCACGCGGCGGTGCAGCCCGCCGCCGAACCCGTGGCCGGGTCTTCTCCGTTGTAGAACAGCATGCGGGCGTGCAAACGGGCCGCTGGATCGACGGTTTCACGCGCCACGAAATACAGGAATTTCCCGCCTGTCTTCTCCAGATACTCGCTCGCGCGGCTCAGATCAATCCGCAACTCCTGGATGACTGCCAGAGATTTCAGCGGAGTAATCGTGTAAGCGAGCCCCGTCGACACGGTCTCGATCGGCAGCCCCGGATCGAAATCTCCCACGCTCAATCCGGTCGCCCGCGCCACCGCTTCGCGATCATGCTGAATTCCGAACACGGGATCTACCTGCGTCATCTCGCCAAAAACTGCCGGGCCAGCCGCGTCTTCAAATCGGACGGGAACTTTCCCTACGTTCAGTTCGAGCGCGATCTCTTTCGCCCCAGTCTCCCCGCGCAACGCAAATGCCGTCCCCAGCGTGGGATGTCCCGCAAACGGCAACTCTTCCTGCACCGTGAAAATTCGCACCCGCACACCGCGCTCGCGCTCAATCTCGGAATCGCGCGGCAGGATGAAAGTCGTCTCCGACAGATTCATCTCCTTCGCGATCGACTGCATCTCGGCGTCGCTCAACCCGCGCCCGTCGAAAAATACCGCCAGAGAATTTCCCTCCAGCGCCTTGGAAGAAAACACATCCCACTGCGCCATGCTTAGCCGCCGCTTGTCATCCATAAGAAATCCCGTGAACAAAACGCTGCTGCCCAGTAAAAGGATGAAAAACGCCGCCATTGCGATGCAGAAAGGCTCGCGGTACCGTTTGACAGGGGTCGCTGGCGCGACCTATCCTAATCGGCATGGTTCGTCAGAGTATGGTTCGTGAGAGTACGGTACGTTCCTTTGCCGCCGACACCATGGCCTGTTGTTGCCTCCGGCCGGCGTGTGGATAGGGACTTTAGCCTTTGATTTCCCTGACCCATCCGCCGCCAAGCGGGTGGGTTTTGTATTTGGACCCGATTCCCTGATTCGGGCGGAGCCGGCCTGGAATTGGCAATTGCCCAATACCCGAGTAATACGATAGACTTTTAGGTAACTGAGGAGAAAAACATGACAACCGCGACAGAATCCGAAACCTATAGCGTTCCCCGCATCAATGACATCGCCCCGGACTTTACCGCCGAAACCACGCAAGGAACGATTCACTTCCACGACTGGATCGGCGACGGCTGGGCTATTTTATTTTCGCACCCCAAAGACTTCACGCCCGTCTGCACCACCGAACTCGGCTCCATGGCGAAGCTGCAGCCGGAATTCGCCAAGCGCAATACGAAGATCATCGGCCTGAGCGTCGACCCCGTCACCAGCCACGGCAAGTGGGCGGCCGACATTGAAGAGACCCAGGGCGCGAAGGTTACCTACCCGCTGATCGGCGACCCGCAACTGAAAATTGCCAAGCTCTACGGCATGCTGCCCGCCGCTGCCGGGGAGACCAGCGAAGGCCGCACTCCCGCCGATAACGCCACCGTGCGCACCGTCTTCGTCGTCGGGCCTGACAAAAAGGTCAAGCTGCAGCTCAGCTATCCCATGACCACGGGCCGCAACTTCGACGAAATCCTCCGCGTCATCGATTCCATACAGCTCACCGCGAAACACAAAGTAGCGACCCCGGCGAACTGGAAGCAGGGCGAAGATGTGATTATTACGGCTGCGGTCTCCAACGAAGAAGCCGCACAGAAGTTCCCTGGCTACAAAACGATCAAGCCGTATCTGCGGACCACAACTCAGCCGAAGTAGTGGACGGGCGGCCCACCCCTTTCGGGGAAGGTTTCGTCTGCTTCATTTCAAATGAGGTTGCCTCATCCTTCCGCATTCTTTGTTCTTTGCGGAAGGGTGGGAGGCAGACTGCCAGCCGTGCCACTTCTGTCCGCCTTCATCGTGGCACATGCATGCAGAAACTGAGCTTCCGTTTATACTCATCGCGATTCGGTTTTGGCATTAGCGGCTTCTGCCCTAGCCGCAAAAAACGCGGCTAGGATGGGGCACGCTCGAATCGTTTTGTCTTTCAGAGCTGGCACGGAAGCGCATGCGGTCCGGTGATCGTCCCGGTCTTCAAAACCGGCGGGCGGCAGGCAATCCTGTCACCGGTGGGTTCGACCCCCACTCGCTTCCGCCATTTTCTGAATCGGGTTATCTGTAGGGGTTTCCGAATCCCAAGCTCCGTCGCCTCTGCGGACCTGGACTGGAAGTCACTGACTTTCCGGCGCCCGTACGTCCGTTGCGGGCTCAAGCGAGCGTGGTTCAGACCTATTTCCGCCCAGCCATGCGAACGCGACGCGCACGATAAAGACGTTCAGCAATATCGAGATCAACGATGCGGCGATGGCCGTACTGAAAACATTTTCGCCCACCATCTCCGCCGAACGCGCGGCCTGCATCACCACGAACGAGAGTTCGCCAATTTGTGTTAGCCCCGCAGCCACCAGAATCGCGGTGCGGATCGGATAGCGGAAGGCCCATACAACCATGGTCCAAACTAGAAGTTTGGCGCCCACAATCAGCACAAGCATCAGTCCGAGAAGTGGCAGGTTGTGCAAGATGACCGTAGGCTCAACTAAGGTCCCGAGCGAAACGAAGAACAGAGCTACGAAGGCGTCGCGAAGGGGAACGAGCTGAGCATGGGCATCGTGAAGGTCGGGCAGATTGCTGATGGATACGCCTGCGAGAAACGCGCCAAGGGCTACGGAAAATCCGACGGCCTGTGCGAGCTCAGCCGTCCCGAGGCAAATAGCGATCGCAACCAGCAGGAGGAGTTCCGAGTTACAGGTTTTCTTGACCCACCGCAGAAAGGGCGGGATTACTTTCATCGCCACGAAGACCAGCGGGATAAGCAATAGCAGAGCCTTGCCGAGAACCCAGGCTGCAGGAAAGATCCCTCCGTCTTTGGATTTGCCCAAGACCGGAATCACCAGGGTCATACAGATGACAGCGAGATCTTCGACGAGCGTGATGCCGATCATCACGCGTCCGTAGGTTGTCGCCAGTCTTCCCGCGTCGCTCAATATACGCGCCAGCACCATGGTGCTCGCGACCGACACCGCCGCTCCGATGACGAACCCTTCCGTCAGGCTCCACCCCAACAACTTTCCAGAGCCCATGGCGATGCCGAGTATCAGTAGAATCCCGATCGGGCCGCCAACCAGAGCAACCCATTTCACGCGCATCAGGTCAGAGACGGAGAACTCGGCTCCAATCGAGAACATCAGCAGCACCACCCCAACCTCGGCCAGCACTTCGAAACTGTGCAAATCCGAGAGATGCGGCCCCGGGGTGAACGGACTGATGGCGATTCCGCCTAAAACGAAGCCGAGAATCAGAGGAAGGCGAAGACGCCACGCCACCAAGCCTCCAAGTATGGCGGCCAGGAATATGTAGCTAAGATCGCGGAAGAGAATCGGATTAGGTTCCATTTTCTTTATCCTCAAACATCTTGGGATTCCTCAATAAAATTGGAATCTTATACTACCGGCTTCGGTCGGTGTGCTAAGCCTCCGTGTGTTAAGCCCAAGATCCTCAGTTTTAGAATCCAGATTCATCGCGGATTCACGGGCATGCACCGTCCGTCTTAGGCCGGCGGCTGGACGCGCGGAAGTACCACTCTTGCCTGGCAGCCCATCTGGTCAGTGCGGTTCAGGAGTTCAATTGACCCGCCGTGTGCCTCGGCGATCTGCCGCGAGAGCACCAGACCGATTCCGCTGCCGGAAGGCTTGGTCGTATAGAACGGGACAAAAACGTTAGCAGGATTGCCCAGCCCAGGCCCGTTATCTTCGATGGTGAGAATCAGGTCCTTCTCGGTCAGCTCCCACCGTACAAAGACGAGTGGGTTCCTTGCCGGTAGGGAGCCGAGTGCCGCGTTATGAGCGGGCGCCGAATGATGAGGTTCCAGCGCCGCTTCCACTGCATTGCGCGTCAAGTTGATCAGCATTTGCTCGAGCAGATCCGGGTCAACCATCAATTCGGCCGCGGGACTCGGCAGCACCTGTACCGGCAAGCTGGCCAGGGCAGCCACGCGTTGAACGATCGGAGCGAGATGAGTCTTGCGTACGATGGGCGGCGGCATTTGTGCGAGTTGCCGGTAGGCCTGCAGAAAGCGATTGAGGGAGTCGGCCCGTGCCTCGATAATGGAGAGCCCGCGCTCGAAATCCTCCGGGCGGTCCGACTCTGGCGACGGATTCGAGATCTTCGCCCGCAACGTGCCGGCGATGGACTTGATGGGCGTCAGCGAGTTGTTGAGCTCGTGGCCCAGTACGCGAATCAGACGCTGCCAGGCCCCTCGTTCTTCTTCGCGCAGAGCGCGGCTCACGTCGGACAAAACGATCAGCGTATGGGGCACGCCTTTCTGGCGAAACGAACTGCGCCGCACCAGCCAGCGCGCATTCGGGCCTTGAAAAGGGAGTGGAACGACTGTTTCACTTTCCGCATTCATGCAGGCCGCTAACCCAATCTGTTGTGCAGTGCGGCCCAGAAGCCGCACGGAAGGCTGCTGCAGCAGGCGTTCTCCGGCAGAATTCACCAGGCGCAGAATCTGGTCAGGATCAAACGTGAAGAGTGGAACCTCGATTTCTTCGACCACGCGACGCAAGAGAGCGGCCGCTTCAATGGCACGAATCCGCTGATCGGCAAGCAGGTCGGCCAATGCGTTTACTTCGAGTGAGAGTTCGCCGAGCGCGTCGTCGGTGGCAGCTCCCCGCGCCCGGAATGAATAGTCTTCTTCCCGCAAAGCGGCGATCACGTTCGCCAGCGTCTGCAAAGGCCGCGTGGTCTGTTCCTGAAGCGCCATCGCCAGCAGCCACCATACGAACAGCTCGGCGAACATCAGAGCGAGCTTGGACTCCAGTGTCCAGGGCTGCTGCCAGATGAAGATGCCGCTGACGACAAGTGCGGGAAGCGCCACCAGCAGCGCGTACAGATTTACCCTCCGCTCATACAGCAGGCGAACCCGTTTTCGTGGAGGCTTGCGCGCGCTGGGATGGGATGTCCCTTGCGGGCTAGAGCCCATACTTCTCCATCCTCCGGTAGAGGGCGCCGCGGCTGAGGCCCAGAGTCTCCGCGGCCTGGCTCACATTGCCCTGAGAACGCTGCAAGGCCTTGCGGATCAGAATGGCTTCCACAGATTCCAGGCTGAGTTCTTCGAGGTTCTGGCTTTGCGGACGCAGCATGTCCAGTCCCAGGTCGGCACGCTGGATCTCGCTGCCACGGCACATCAGCACCGCGCGCTCGAGCGTGTGCTCGAGTTCCCGCACATTGCCCGGCCAGGAATATTGCATCAGCAATTGCAGAGCGGAAGCTTCAAAGCCCGTGATCGGCCGCCGGTAACGCGCCGCGTAGCGCGTCAGAAAATGCACGGCGAGGGCCGGAATGTCTTCCCGGCGTTCGCGCAAAGCCGGCACATGGATCTCGACCGTATTCAGCCGGAACAGCAAGTCTTCGCGAAACTGTCCGGAAACGCAGGCCGCCCGAAGATCGGCGTTCGTGGCCGAAACCACTCTTACATCGACCCGCACTGCGCGCGATGAGCCGACGCGTTCGATCTCGCCTGCTTCCAGCACGCGCAACAATTTGGCCTGCTGCCGAATAGGAATATTTCCAATTTCGTCGAGGAAGATAGTGCCGCCGTCGGCCAGCTCAAAACGCCCGATGCGGTCATAACGGGCATCAGTAAACGCGCCTTTCACATGCCCGAAGAGTTCACTCTCAAAGAGCCCTTCGGGGACAGCTCCTGTGTTCACCGAGACCATAAGGCGCAACGCCCGCCGTGAGACTGCGTGCAGCGTCCGTGCCACGACTTCCTTACCCGTGCCGTGTTCACCGGTGATCAGGACATTCGCGTCGGAAGGGCCGATGCGGGTAATGGCATCGAGGACGGATTGCATGACGGGGGCGGCTGCAATAAACTCGGGGCGCCCGTCAGCCTGCAGCAGACGGTTCTGCGCAGCCAGCCGCTCAGCTCGCTGCAACGCCCGGCGAAGATCAACCTGCGCCCGGAGGATGGTAAGCAACCGCTCGTTCTCCCAGGGCTTCTGGATGAAGTCTCGCGCTCCACGACGCATTGCCTCCACAGCCAGTTCAATGTTGGCCCAGGCGGTCATGACAATGACGGGCACGGTGTTGTCGAGGGCAACAATCTCGGAAAGAAGGTCGAGCCCTTCTTGTCCGGATGTCGTGTCCCGCGTGTAGTTCAGGTCGATGAGCACTGCATCATAGGACTCCGTGGCAAGCGCATCGCGAACTAGAGCTGGAGATTTTGCAGTCTCCACATCGTACCCCTGAGGACGCAAGAGGAGTTCGAGCGCCTCGAGAACATGCTGCTGGTCATCGGCTGCCAGGATGCGGGGCCGGTCGTAGCTGCCTTTGGTGACGGCGGGAAGTCCTCCGGATTTGGCGGAAGTTGGCATAGCGGAAACCGGCACGACCAATTATGGGCTCGCGGTGCCGATGTTATCACTGACCGTGCCGCTTATCGCATTTTGCAGCAGGATGCCATTATGTTCCAAAGTCACCCCGGTTGCCCGATCCAGCTCGACTTTTGCTTTTTCAAAGATAGTCATCGCCGTAACCAGATCCAGCTCGGCCAGAGATAAATCCCGCTGGGCGGAAAGAGTTTGATAGCTCGATCCCGCGCCCAGATCTTGCTCTTTTTTGGTGATGTCGAAAGTGCGCTGGGCGAGATCGCGGGCCTTGCGGGCCGCCTGCACCCGCGCCCCGGTTTGTTCCACGGCATATTGCGCGTTGCGGACCTCGATGCGAACCTGCTTCTTCAACTGTTCGAGTCGCAACTCGGCCTGCCGGTACTCGAGCTCCGACCGGTACTGATCGGCTTTTGCCACGCGATTGCGGATTGGAATCTGCAGGTTGAGTCCTACATAATAATCTGGGGATGAGTTATTGAATGTGCTGGTCAACGCTCCCCCGAAGCCGGGCGGCACGCTTGCACTGCAGGCTTCAGTGCAGATGGGATTGAGCTGACCCGCGAGCCCCGACCCGGAGTAGAAACCGACTAGCGAGAGCGACGGCAACAGCGCATTGCGTGCGGCGCTACGGCTGATCTGGCGGTTCACCAGGTCAACGTCGGACTCGAGCAGTTCCGGCCGGTCATGCAATGCAGCCGAAATTAAATCCTGAATCGGCTGGCTGCCCTTATCTTTATCCTGGGCATCCTGCACGGCCTGCATATGGTCGGTGGGAATGACCGGCATGGCTTCCAGAGTGGGATCGTCCAGACTCTTGGTGACCGCATTCTTGATCAGAGTCTCCTGCAGTTGCAGACTCGTACGAGCCACGGTCAGGTCCTGATCCCGCTTGGAAACTTCCGCCTCGGCGCGCAGGACATCCATCTCTGGAACGCTTTCCAGCCTTAATTGCTTCCGTGTATTCTCCAGCGTCTGTTGTGCGAACGCGGAGGATTGTTCGTTCACCTGGGTCTGTTCGTACGCGCTGACCAGGTCCCAATAGATATTCTCGATTTGGGTTACGGTGGCAATCACCTGATCCTTGAAGGCGATGTCTGAGATTTTTTTGTTATTTTTCGCGATGCGCAAATAGCGCAAGTTGGGCCCGAAGCCGAATCCCGCGAGAAGTTCCTGCTGGATGCTGAAGCGAAAGGCCGAAGTAAGAGTCGGAGATAAAGTGAAAAAGGGGCTGTTCGTCGTTTGCCGCGCGTTATTGAATGAGAAATTGATGCTGGTTCCGCTGGCAAAGGCCTGCGAGTAGTTGACGTTGAACTGCCCAGTGTTCAGTTGCAGCGATGGAACGCCGTATACGGCCTGGTTCACTACCGGCGACGTCTGATGCTCGTCTCCGCCATTCGCGCCGATGAGTGGATCGTAGGAAGATACGGACGTCCCGGCTCCCAGTGTGGACTGCACCAGTCCGGACGCGCCCGCTCCAGCGCCACCGGCGCCGCTGCTAGTGCCACCGGCGCCAGCTCCAGGGGCACCGGTGCCGAAGCCTCCGACGCCGCCGCCGGGAGTTCCCTGCACGACGCCCGTATTTACGCCGCGGAAAAATCCGCCGGCCTGGGTGCGCAGAATATCGGTATTTGCGATGGGCAGATTGTAACGAGCGATCGCAAGGTCGAGATTGTTTTCAAGGGCAAGAGCAATCGCATCTTTCAATGAGAGGTAGAGCTTCCCGTCGCGGATGAGATGATCCAGACGAGATGAGTTCGCCAGCACTGGCTCGGGAACATAGTCCGGCGAATAGGCATTGAGTGGATTACGCGATTTCGGCATCTCAAACTGGACCGGAGAACTCGCCGGAGCTGCGCTGGTCCGAGTGCCTGCATCCTGCGGCGTAGGGCTTGCAGTCTGCGCTGCACCGGTTGACGCCAGCATTCCATAAATACAACTGATCGCAATTCCCCGCCGAACGAATAAGAAAATGGTCCCGGAAACATTCACGATGCGCTGACCTCCGCTGGCTGAGCGAGCGCTGGATTGGCCGTGTCGCCCACCAACCAGCCGTCCCGCATTTGGATCGTGCGACTGCCGTAGGCGGCATTCGCTTCGGAATGCGTAACCTGAACTATGGTCGTTCCCTGCAGATTCAACTCGCGGAAGAGTTCCATGATTTCCTTGGCTTGCCCGGAGTGCAGGTTGCCGGTGGGCTCGTCGGCCAACAGCAGTGGCGGTTTGTGGATTGCCGCGCGCGCCACGCCGACCAGCTGCTGCTGTCCTCCCGAAAGCTGGCTGGGATACAGATCTTTCTTGGCGACGATCTGAAAACGATCGAGCGTGTCGGCGACCAGACTCTGCCGCTGGTTGCGCGGAATGTCCTTATAAGAAAGCGGCAGGTCGATGTTTTCCTGCACCGTAAGATCGTCGAGCAGGTGGTAACTCTGGAAGACGACTCCGACATTTTTCTTCGCCAGTTCGCTGCGCTGCTTGCGCTTGAGATCGTGAACCGCCTGCTCGCGAAACCAGTACTCGCCCTCCCACTGGTCATCGAGCAGCGCCAGCACGTTGAGCAGCGACGACTTGCCCGCTCCGGACGGCCCCATGACGGTGATGAACTCTCCCTCGCGAATGTCGAGGTTGACGCGGCGCAGTACCCAGGTTCGTCCAGCGCCGGTCTTGTAACTGCGGTCGATATTTTTCAGTTGGATCATTGCACTCTCGATTCCTGTATCAGAATTTCTATTCGTAGCGCAGCGCCACCATAGGATCGACCTTTGCCGCTCTCCGTGCCGGGATGTAGCTGGCTAGCATGGCCGACATCCCCAGTACAACTGAAACGGCAGCCAGCGTGGCCGCATCCCACGAGCGGACTCCGAAGAGCAGTCCGCGAATCAGGGTTGCGGCGGCGATCGAGCACAGGAGGCCCGCGCCAATTCCCATGCCCACGAGCCAGCCCGCCTCTTTCAGGATGAGTTGATATACCGAGCTGCGTTGCGCGCCAAGCGCCATACGAACGCCGATTTCGCGAGTGCGCTGGCTCACCGAGTATGCAATGACGCCGTAAAGACCGACCACGCCCAGCAACAACGCCAGCGAAGCAAAGCCTCCGACCAGCCAGGCTGCGGAGCGGTGCAGATAAGCCGACGGGGAATCGTTGATCTTGGCTGTCATGGTGGTTTCGTCAATGGCGCCAATGCCAGGATCGACTTCGTGAACGGCGGCAACCAGCGCGGGCAGCAGAGACGCCTCATCCTGCGAAGTGCGCGCCACCAGAGAGAAGTAGGTGTCGGTCTCCTGACCAAACGCGTAATAGACAGCCGGCCAGATCTCGGAGTCCAGCGAGCCATCTTTCACGTCCTCGACAACACCGACGATTTCCTTGATCGACTTCGGCGTCAGCTCGGTGTCGCCAATACGCTTGCCAATCGGATCTTCCCCGGGAAAATATTTGTTGGCCAGAGTCTGGTTGATCATCACAACCCCAAGCTTCGACATGCCATCCGCGTCGGTAAAGTACCGGCCGCGCAGCAACTTCGCATGCAGGGTCGAGAAGAAGAGTGGGCTCACGTCCCGCTCGTTCACTTCGTTGTGCTCTCCGTTGTAAGGGCGGCCAACAATCCGGATCCAGTCGGTATTGCCATTGAAGCTCACCGGCAGCACGCTGGAGACTCCCGCCGATTCCACGCCCGGCAGGCTCGAAACACGGCTTATAATCTGCCGCTCGACCGCGGCGACTTGCTCATCTTTCGGATAGCTGGTGTCGGACAACGCAATCTGCACCGTGGCCAGATGATCGGGCTGGAATCCAATCTCCACGTGGAGCAAGCGATAGAGACTCTTGCCCAGCAACCCGGCGCCGACCAACAGAACAACCGCAATCGCGAGTTCGACCACGACCAGGTTCATTCCAAACCGTCGCCACAGAGTTCCGGCGTAACCGCGGCCGCCTTCCGTCAAACCCTCGCGCAGTTTGGTAAGAGGCAGGCGCACGATGGGCGGCAGAGACAAGAGCGCCGCCGCAAAAACCGAAATGGCCGCCGCGAAAGCCAGCACGTGCGAATTCATCGCGAGGCCGGCTAAGTACGGCATCCCGTCCATCATCTGTTTCGAGATCAGCCGGGTCAGGGCCTGCATCATCCCAACTGCCGCGGCCAGACCCAGTACGCTGCCGGCTGCGATCAGAACCAGTCCTTCCGTAATAAATTGGCGGATGAGCCGGCCGCGCGTCGCGCCCAAAGCACCGCGCACCGCAATCTCCCGCCTGCGGCTCTCCGAGCGAACCAACAGCAGGCTCGATACGTTCACACAGGCGATGACCAGCAACAGTCCAGCTCCGCCCAGTAAGGCGAGGAGTATGGGGCGGATATCTTTAACTATGAATTCAGACAGCGGCAGCACGGTCGCCCCCTGGCCGCGATTGTCTTTGGGATACTGCAGTTCCAGTTGACCGGCAATCGCCTTCATGTTAGCCAGCGCCATCTCGACGGAAACACCATCTTTGAGCCGGCCGATTCCGACGAAGTTGTGGCAGCTTCGCCGCAGCGCGCAGGAATCAGAGGCGTGCAGCGTCGTCCAGAACTCCATATTCCCGCCGGGGGCGAATTGGAAATCCTGCGGCAGCACGCCGACGATCGTGTAGGGAACGCCGCTGAGAGACACGGCTTCGCCCACCACATCTTTCCTTCCGCCAAACCGCTTCTGCCAGGTGCTGTAACTCAAAATCACGGTCTTGGGAGCAGACGGCAGATCCTCGCCAGAATAAAAATCGCGTCCCAGCTGGGGCGCGACGCCCAAAGCGTGAAAGAACCCATCACTCACACGAAGGCCAGTCACCGGCTCGGTACCAGCCGGTGTGCGAAGCAGATGGCCGGTCCAGCCATAAACCTCCAACGAACTGAAAACCTGGTTCAGTTTCTTCCAGTCGAGGTAGTCAGGATAAGAAAGGTTGGCGACCGGAATCATCGGAACGCTTTCCGTCACTAGCACCAGGCGGTTGGGATTCGGGTAAGGCAACGGCTTGATCAGCGCGGCGTCCACAAAGGCAAAGATGGACACACTGGCGCATACTCCCATAGCCAGCACTAGAATTGCCGTGCCGGCGAAGCCGGGGCTCTTGCGCAACTGGCGCAGAGAATAGTGCAGATCCTGCAGAAAGCCGTTCATGCGTTCTCCTATCTCCTCACTCGTAGCGCAGCGCCACCATGGGATCGATTTTGGTCGCGCGACGTGCAGGGAAATATCCGGCAAGCATGGTTGTTCCTGCAACGATCAGGACCGCAATGACCACCGTCAACGGATCAGATGAGCCAATCCCGAAGAGTTGGCTTTGCAGCAGCCGGGTCGCGGCAAGCGCCGCGGGTACTCCAATTACAATCCCGATTCCCAGCAGCGCAAAAGACTCTTTCAGCACCAGCCAGAGAACTCCGTTGGATTGCGCGCCCAGTGCCATTCGGACCCCGATTTCATTGGTGCGGCGAATCACGTTGTAAGTCATGACTCCGTAGAGGCCGATGCACGCCAGCAGCAACGCCAGGAGTGAAAAGAAAATAGAGAGTTGTGAAATCAGGGTTTCCTTGCCGGTAAAGAGGTCCAGCCTTTGGCCGATCGTCTCAATCCTGATGATGGGCAGGTTCGGTGCGATCTCAACCAAGGCCCGTCGAACCTCTGCCGCCAGATTTTGCGGATCACCCTCGGTTTTTAGCTGTAGCCAGTATGCATAAGCGTTGTCGCCAGTCATCTGCAGTGTTGCAAGATAGGCCATGCGCTGCGGAGTTTCTCTGGGGCTGAGGTACTTCGCGTCCTTCACGATCCCGACGATTTCCCACTCGCCCTGCAAGTCTGGTTCCTCAAGAATCACTGACTGACCGACAGCATTGCCGCGAGGAAAGAGGTGGTTGGCCAAAGTCTGGTTAACCACGACAACGTGTTTGGAGTTGGACACATCCTCGCCGCCGATGGGCCGACCGGAAAGTAAAGGAATGCCGACAGTTTCAAAATACCGCGACGAGACGCGGTTGACGGACGTTCCCATATCTTCATTGGGGTGGGGAGTGTAGCCCCGGGGATGAATAATCACGCCCCAACTACCGTCTGATATGGGAGGAGCCCCTGCGAGCGCGGCGGCGCGGACGCCGGGAAGAGATTGCATGCGATCGAGAATTCTCTGATAGAGAGCGCCCAACTGCTCTTGCTTGAATCCGCCGATGTTGGGCTCAATGTTCACGCACAGCAGGTCTTGCTGCTCGAAGCCGAAGTCTTGATGTTCGAGATTGCGCAGCGTCCGCGCCAGCAGACCTGCCGTTAACACCAGACCGAGCCCAAGGCTCATTTGCAAAGCCACAAGCACTTTGGGCAGAAGACGAGTTGTCCGCGTAGCTCCGCCGGCGGCCGACCGTGCGTTCGGTCCCACTCCAGGCGCAATGCTCACGCGGGAAACGCGCAGCGCAGGCGCAAGGCCGAAGAGAAATGCTGTCACCAGCGACAGCCCAAGTGTGAACGCCAGAACATTAAGGTTGGGGCTGGAATCAAACGGGGTAGAAGTACCTCCAGCAACCACAAAATTAATCAGGAACCGCGTTCCCCAGGAAGCCAGCAGCAGCCCAGCCACTCCGCCAAGAATCGAAAGCACAAGAGCCTCGGCCAGCATATGGAGCACAATTTGCGAACGGCTCGCGCCCAAAGCAAGGCGCGTGGAGATTTCCCGTTCGCGCGACGTTGCTTTGGCCAGTAGAAAATTGGCGAGGTTGGCGCACGCTATCAACAGAACAATCGCAACCAATCCCATAAGGATGCGCAGGGGTTCTGTGTAGTCAACTCGCAAATCGGATACGCCGCGTCCTCCGGGTACAAGATCCACATATATTTTCTGGATTTCCTGGCTGCGTGCTGCGGAAAGGTTTGCGCCTTCGCGTGCGCTCATGTAATGCCGCAGTTGAAGATTCAACCATTCCTGCATCTGGTTCAGGCTCATTCCAGGTTTACGTCTGCCCATCAGGTGAAGAAAATAGAGCCCGCGAGGGTCGAGAAGAGATCCCGACAGCATGACTTGTTTCTGCATCGAAAGTGGCAGCCACATGTCGGGGGAATCCTGGTCGAGCTTTACTCCGTAGAATTTGGGAGCCGTGACGCCAATCACCGTGAAAGGCGTTCCATTCACGATCAGGCTCTTGCCCATGACATCCCGATCGCCAGCAAATTCTCGCTGCCAGTACTGATAACTGATGACCGCTACCTGACCCGATCCGGGAGTGGTTGCGTCGGAGGGAACGATTGTCCTTCCGAGCACCGGATCGGCTCCAAGCACGCTGAAGAAGTTGCCGGAAACGAGATGCCCGATCGCCTGAGTAGCGGGGTTAGAGGCGAAACCAGCCTGCCGCACGCTCAATCTTGAAGAGAAGCTGGTATAGGCCGCAATCCCGTCGAAGGCTTCGTGCTGGTTATCGATCTGTTTGTAAAACTCGTAGGGAAACAGATCCAGAGGCCCGGGTTCAATCCCATCAATCGCCCCCCCGCCGTATTGCTGGCCAAAGGCGACGAGGCTTTGCGGGTCACGAACCGGCAGCGACTTCAGAAGCAATTCATTGATCAATGTGAAGATCGCGGTGTTGGCCCCAATGCCCAGCGCCAGAGATGCGATTGCCACCGCAGTAAACCCGGGGCTTTTGCGCAGCTGGCGCAGAGCGTAGCGCAAACCTTGGATCAGCCCAGTCATGCGTGCACATCCGCCATCAGTTTTTTCAGCTCTTCTTCGGCGACGACCTTGCCGTCGAACAAATGCACTTCGCGCTGGGCGTGCTTCGCAAAGCGCGGATCGTGCGTCACCATGCAGATTGTCGCGCCTTCGCGGTGGAGGTTCTGCAGGAGTTCCATCACGGCTTCGCCGTTGCGCGAGTCGAGATTTCCCGTGGGCTCGTCCGCCAGCAGGATGGATGGCTTCCCGCCGAGAGCGCGCGCCACGGCGACACGCTGCTGCTGACCGCCGGAAAGTTGCGATGGATAATGTCGGACGCGGTGCGCCATCCCCACCCGTTCCAGCGCTTCCATGACCCGCGCCTTTCGGTCAGCGGCAGGCATTCTCTGCCGGTAAGTGAGTGGCAGTTCGACGTTTTCATACACCGTCAAATCGCCAATCAGATTGAAACTCTGAAAGATGAATCCGATCTCCTGGTTGCGAATGCGCGAGCGCTCGGCAAAATCGAGGTTCTCGACCGATTTCCCGTTCAGCGAGTAGCTGCCCGCGGTCGGCGTATCGAGCAATCCGATGATCGAGAGCAGCGTGGACTTGCCGCAACCGGACGGACCAGACATAGCTACGTACTCGCCTTTGGCAATCGAGAGGTGCACGCCCGAAAGCGCGTGCGTCTCGATTTCGTCGGTGTAGAAAACCTTCGTCATTTCCTGGATCTGAATCAACGGCTGCCCCGCTTCAGTCATGGCTTTTGCCTCGTTGTTATTAATTTCGAAGTTCTTAATTTCCGTTTATTCGATTTGGTCCTTATTCCAGCCGGATGCGGTCCGTCTTGTCCCAACGTGACATATCGGAGAGAATCACCGTGTCACCTTCGTGAAGTCCCTCGAATACCTGGATCGAATTCACTGACTCGCGTCCCACCTTCACCGGCACCCGTTCCGCTTCCTTGCCGTCCGCATCCAGCTTGAACAAACTGATGGTGCTGTTTTCCTGTCCAAACGCCGGACGGCCCACGTAGAGAATGTTGTCCAGCCGTTCCAGGTCGATGGTCCCGTCAACGCTCAAATCCGGACGCGCGCCTTTCGGCAGTGCGCTCGTGAGTTGGACGTCCACAGTGACGGTTCCGTTTTGTACCGCGGGGTCAACTCGCATCACGGTCCCGCTGATGATCCCGTTGTGCGTGTCGATGGCTGCCGGTTCGCCAAACTGCACGTCTCGCGCGGAAGTTTCGGCGATCTTCAATGACGCCATCAGATGATCCGGCTGCACCACTTTCGCCAGCATCGCTCCCGGCATCACGTGTTGTCCGACCTGCAGCGGCAGATCCACCAGCACTCCATCAATGCCGGCACGGACTTTCAAGGCGTCCAACTGCTTCTGCTTCAACTCGGCCAGGGTTCGCGCCTCGTCGACCTTGGCTTGTTCCTGGGCCAGTTGGGTCTCAATGGCTTTCCTGTTGATCACTAGTCGCTGCTCTTCCAGATCGTTGCGCGTGGTCAGTTCGTCGGCTTTGCCCTGCGACGATTTGTAGGCCAGACCCGAGATGACGCCGAGTTCAAACAGAGCTTTATCCGTATCCGCCTGCCGTTTGGCCTGGCTATAATCCGCATTCACCGTCGCAGCGCCCGCTCTCTGGGTCATGAGGTCGCTGTCGAGTTTCACCTTGAAGCTTTGGTACTCGGCTTCCGCCGCCTGCAATTGCAGCCGCGCGTCCACTGCCGCCTGCTCCGCCGGAGGATTGCTCATTTCCAGAAGAATCGTATCGGCTTTCACTTGCGAACCCGGCAGCACGCGAATGCGCACCACGGTCGCTTCGGTCTCGGCGGGAATTTGGCGAACCGCTTCCTGAGTGGGGACCAGCGAACCCGGTCCACGCACTTGCCGCAGCATGGACCCATGCTTCACCGTGTCGGTCCACACGGTCCCGCGCTCGACCGAGGGCGCGGCAGGCCGCAGTCGCCAAACGAAAATCGTCAATGCCGCGATAACCACAATGGCGACTGCCGCAAGGGCAATCGTGCGGCGAAGTTTCTGACGCTTGAATTCGGGCCGTGCGATATCCATCACAGGCTGAGTGGCAACTAGTCGGCCAAATCTCCTACAGGCCTAAGTGACAGAAAAGATAACCAGATAGGTCTTTGCCAAGCTTCGGCCGGGCGACTGCGCCTGTCCACTCCCGGAACCGCCTGTTCACTACCGGACAGCACACACCACAGGTTGGGAAAGTGTTTGTAGCGCGAGATAGAAGATCCGAGGTGCCGCTTAGCTGCGATACCGGCGCGGGACGCGTTTCGAAATATTGCAGAGGATTTCGTAGGGAGTGCTGTTGGCGAGTTCGGCGTGCTCCAGAGCATCGACGTTCAAGCCTTCGCGCTCGCCGAGCAGGATGACTTCGTCGCCTACGGCAATGCCGGGGATGCCGGTCACGTCGACCAGCGTGAGGTCCATCGAGATGCGGCCTACGATGGGGGCATAGTGTTCGCGCACAATTACGCGGCCGCGGTTGGAGAGCTGGCGGTTGTAGCCGTCGGCGTAGCCGACCGGCAGCACCGCAACGTGCGCGGGAGCTTTGGTCACATAAGTCGCGCCATAGCCAAGCGGCTGATTGGCCGCAAAATTGCGCAAGGATAAAATACGCGTCTTCCAGGTGAGAATCGGCTTGACCGGCAGCCGCAAAGTGCCGCCGCTCACTTCGCGTCCCGCGCGCTGAAAGGGCAGGTAGTAGCCGTAGAGCGCGACTCCGGGCCGCACCATCGTATTCCAGGTTTCCCGCCGAGAGATGACCGCGGCAGTGTTCGCCATGTGCACGAACGCCGGCTCCATGCCCGCCTCGCGCACCATGCGGCGCGCCGCGTCGAAGCTGCGTTCCTGCTCGGCGACGGAAGGCGCGTCCATGATTTCGGAAGATGCAAGATGGGTGGAAAGTCCTTCGAGATAAAGATGCTTCGCGGCCTGCAATGCCGCGAGCACGCCAGGAAGCTGATCGATTGCAACCCCCAGCCGTCCCATGCCAGTGTCGATTTTCAAGTGCACTGGATGCCGCGCCACACCCATTGCGGCCGCCGCCGATTCGAGCGTCTCAATGTGCCACGGTTCCCAGACCGTGGGCGTGAGATGCAGTCGGATAATCTCGCTCTCTTCACCCCGCCAGAAACCCGTCATCAATAAAATGTTGGCGCGAACGCCGGCCTCGCGCAGCGGAATCGCCTCATCGAGCGAGGTCACGCCCAGCCACTTCGCGCCTTCCACTTCGAGAGCGCGCGAGCACTCGACCGCGCCGTGACCGTAGGCGTCGGCCTTCACCACGGCGCAGACGGTGACATTCGCTCCCACGTGCTTCTGCACGGTGCGAAAGTTTTGCCGCAGCGCGGTCAAAGAAACTTCCGCCCACGTCGGTCGCGTCGCCGCGCGGCTCGGGATTTCTACAGTGGTCGCCACTTTCGCGATTATAACGGTGCCACGCCGCGCACCCAGGTTACGCTGGGGCTACTCCTGCGTGACATTTGCTTTCCTGCGCTTTGTCACCCCGAACAAATCTGCTTTTGTCGTCCAAAGCGAAGCTACTTTTGGCATCCCCAGCCAATCTGCTTTGTCATCCCGAGCGAAGCGAGGGACCTGGGTTCTTGCCGGTGGTAAGCACAAACCCAGATCCCTCGCTTTGCTCGGGATGACAAAAGCCGGGATGACAAAAGTAAAAATAGAGGTGTCGTGTGTCTTCTAGTTTCCCGATAACGAGAAGTTCACAGTGATCTGCGTTTCTACTTCGATGGGCTCGCTATTAAGAATGTACGGGCGATAGCGCCACTGGCTGACTGCGTTCACCGCCGCCGGCACGAGCATGGGGTGCCCGGCAACAGCGCGCAGGTTCTCAACCGTTCCCGCTTTGCTGATGAGCGCGACCAATACGACCGAGCCCTGAATGCGCGCGCTTCGAGCCAATGGAGGGTAGACAGGCTCGACGCGACGAATGAGATTGCCTTCGAGCATGGACGAAGTGCGGATGGCTCGGGTGAGCGCCGGTGGTGGTGTCGGCAAGACTGGCCTGACGCCGCCGAAAAGGTTCGTCATCAACCCGTCCCCCGTGCCCGAAGGAAAACCCGTTCCTTCGATGCCTCCGCTGGGTGACCCCGGAGCCGGCGCCGCCGGTTCGTCGCCTCGCATTCGAATCACATGCGGAATCTGCGAAGGCTGCATAAATCTAAGCGTGGGAATGCTCGTCTGCACGACCGACGGTCCCCCGGTCCGCAGTGACGGCGACGGCGCCGGTTCTGGCGAAACTCGCCCCAGGCTGATTGGCGTTGAAACTGTGCGCGCTGCAGGCAGACCAACGGTTTTCAGCACCGGCAGCAGAAGCAGCAGACTGATGATCAGTATTTGCAGTCCGAACGAAGTTAACGTAGTCCAGCTGCGGCGAGCGCGTTGGGTCCAGGAAGTTTCCAGAATACTATCGGCAAAAATCGTGTCTTCCAGCATCGCGTCCTGAAACATGGCTTCCTCCGGCGTGAAATTCTTGTTGCTGCTATGGACACCACGAAGGCGCAGCTTGGAATAAGAAAAAGACGCTGAGGCAAATAAAAAAGGCCGCGTTTTCACGCGGCCTGCCGGAACTTTTCTAACACCGGAGGTGTCAGGCTCTTATTGTTTGGGTGCCGTTGGCGCTGCAGGCTTCGCAGCTCCCGAGCCGGTGGAAGATCTCGGAGTTGCCGGCTTCGCAGCTCCCGCCGTCGGAGCGGCCACGCCCGACTGCGTGTTGTAAAGATCGACGATAGCCTTGGTAATGTCCATGCTATCGCCCGCGAGCAGAACCGGGCCCTGCGGCCATTGCTTCGACGTATCGATGATCAGGCCATAGCCGTTGTCCTGAGAATACTTCACGATAACCGGAGCCACCTTCTGCAGGATGCGACCGAATATCTCCTGCTGTTGGTTGCCGAAGTCTTCCTGGGCATCCTGCACGGCGCGGTCAAACACCTTTTGCTTGCTCTCGATCTGCTTTTTCAGAGTAGCCAGCGCTTCCTCGTTGAGCTTCTCCTGCGTATTGGTCAGTTGCTTTTTCAGAGCCTCGAGTTCGTCGTTCTGGCCCTTGAGTTCGCTTTGCTTGGGTTCAAATTTCTTTTGCAACGCATCGAGATCGCGACGGCCTTCGTTGCTCCCGAAGACAGCGCCTTCTACGTTAATGGCTCCCACCCTGGTGCCGGAGCTGGGGGCAGACGCAGCCGCCGGTGTCGATGCCGCAGGGCTGGATGGCGTGGCGGCGCTGCCGGTTTGGGCCAATGCGGAAATCGTTAAAGTAACCGCGCAGGCCAGAAGAACTCGCAAGAACTTGCTTTTCATTGGATCGGTTGAACTCCTTGGAACATGTTTGTCAGAATATGGTCGTCAGACCAGGGTTGTCAGACCATGGTTGTCAGACCATGGTTCCGGGAATGAACTTCAAAAAACGTTCTCTGATAGCCGCTCTGATCGCTTCTTCAGTCAACGCTGGGCCGCACTGAATGAGGTCTCCGCTGCGGTAGCGGCCGCGCCTTCGAAAGGCGCACTCGATTGCCAACCTGCCACACGCCGAAACTTGCGGGGCGTGCCGTCCATCCCTCACCCTGACTTCATGGCGTGGATCGTTGACAATTATAGTGACCCCACTCCTGACCCGTCAAACCTATCCCTCGTCAGCCGAAGCAGAGCCTCTCAGTTAGAACGTGGTCGCCACCGTGAACCGGAAAGTCTTGCGCGGCTCTCTTAACTGAAAACTGGGAGCATAGGTATTCACCGCCAGATGATACGTGTAGGCGCCCGCCGCCGTGTTGCAGATGGTTCCAGCCGGAGCTCCGGCCGGACACTGCGCCTGCGGGAACATGGCAGTCGTAATGGGAATCGGCGGGTTGGCCTGTTCGTCCAGCCGCAGCGGATTATATGCCCAGTAGATGCGGAACGGCGCATTCACGACGGGCAGAAATACTTGCAGTTCGAGTCCGGTAGAAGCGCGCGGCTGCCAGTTTGTCGAACTCAGAACCTGCAGTTGATCGGAAGGACTGGGCTTCAGGACGCCTCCGCCCTGGCAGTTATAGCCGGCATCGAGCGTCGGACATCCGAACTGTGTACCGATCAGCTGATCGTATTGAACCTGGGCGATCTGCAACTGCGAGCGCCGCAAAATCGGGTTGATGCCCATGTCCCAGAACGGCGCGATCGCCACCGGCCCCGCGATCGTAATGCGGTATTCCAAGTTGGTGAATACACTGAGGTCGCCGCCGGGGAACACGATCTGATCGACCGGGATGGGAATCGTCCAGTTCCCCAGTCGCGGATTGGCCGGGTTCTTGGGAACCGGAGTTCCGTCCGGATTAGTCAGAGTGATCGAGTTGGAGCCGGGAAGAAACGCCACCGGAGACACGGAGCGGACGTCAAATCCGCGAATATCGTTTTCGCCGCCCATGAAGAAGCGCTGGAAGGGCGGAGCCACCAAGCCGCCAAAACCGCTGATGAATGATCCCTGCACGTTGAAGCCGAACGTGTTCCGGCGGTTTTGCATGGGGATGAATTTCTTGTACTGAATGATGGGGCGGACGGACCGGACCGTGCCGCCGATTCCAGCCAGCTCCATGCCCACGGTGAATTGATTCCCTTTGTGCGGGAAGATGCCACTGTCGAGAGTATTGAATGAAAAATTGGGGAAGATCTTGCTGGTGATGATTCCATCCACCGCGTTCGGCCCCGAGATGCCACGAAATGCGATGTATTCGAACAGATTTTTCGAGGCCGTGCTCAAAGGCAGCAGGGTCGAGCGGTCCAGCGTGTAGGACATGCCCACGCGCTTGAATGACCGGCGCAAGGGATAACTCAACGAAGTGGTAAAACCCACGCTCGACTGCGAGTAGTTCTGCAAGTTCTGCAACTGCGCGTTCGGCAGATTCAAACTCTGCCCGCCGTGCAAGATGGAGAGCTGTCGCGCCTGGTTATAGCTGATCCGGTTGCCGAACACATTGACACCGAATTGCAAAGGACGATCGAACATGTAGGGCTGCGTAAAGCCCAGGTTTACGCTGCGCGCTAGGTTGCCGAGGCTGACCTGGATTTGCACGGTTTCGCCGCGCCCCAGAAAGTTGTTGGTGGCGTAGTTGAGCCCGATGAAAGCGCCCTCCAGCCCGCTGACGCCGCCATTGAGTCCGATGCTGTTCTTGCCCTTTTCGTGGACTTTCAGCGTGAGGTCCACCTGGCCGTTTTTCTCGTCAAGCTTCTTGTCCGTAGTGTTGGGGTCGTCGGGCTTGAGCTGGTCGAAATAAGAGAGCTGATTCAGGCGGAGCAGGCTCAGTTCCCACAAATGGGAGTTGTAGATGCCGCCCTCTTCGAGCGCCAACTCACGGCGGATCACCTTGTCGCGGGTAGTAGTGTTGCCCACAAACTCGATGCGGCGCACATAAAACTGCTTGCCCTCGTCGACATCGATTTCCAGAAACGCGAGTTTCTTGTCGTCGTCAAACGTCGTGTTGGGAACCGCGGTGTAATTGATATATCCAAACTGGCCGTAGGCCTTACGCAAAGCCTCCAGACCTTTGGCGATCTTGTCGCGGCTGAACAGGTCTCCGTCCTTGAGCGGGAACAGCGAGCGCAGCGCCGCCACATTGGAGATGGCCTTGTTGCCTTTGAAAGTGATCTTGCCCAGCCGGTACTGGTCGCCTTCCTCGACCGGCATGGTAATGTCGACCGCCTTGCCGGCTCCCGCCTGGATGAGCGGAATATGCGGGCCTTTGTGTCCGGTGTCGTGAATTTCGGTCTTGGGGTCGGTCACGTTGGCTTTGAAGTAGCCGCGGTTCTGGTATTCCGCGCGCACGCGCTCGGTGTCTTCTTCCAGCTTGGTAGCGTCGTACGTCTTGGCCAAGATGTTTTCGAGGAAGATGGAATGGGGAATGCCGATCGGCTTCAGGTTCTTCATGGCGGCGCGCAGAATTCGCGACTTGATCGCCTTGTTGCCTTCGAACTTGATTTTGCCGACTTTGACCTTTGGTCCTTCCTTGATCACGAACGTGATGCCGACCGCGGCGGGCGGAATCTGCCGCACTTCCGTGCGGATGGTCGCGAACTGGTGGCCATGTTCCGCCATCAAGCCTTTAATCGAAACTTCCGCCTTCTTGATGCGCGTGGGATCGTACTGACTCTCGACCACGAGGCCGACTTTGTCCTGTTTAAAGCGGTCGAGGATGTCGCTGTCGGAAACTGAACTATGCCCGACGTAGAAGATTTCTCGGATCGTTGGCTTTTCTTTCACCTGGATGGTCAGCCGCCAGCCCTTGGGCGTCTGCTCGCGGAGGATTTTGATGTCCTCGAAGTAGCCCGTGTTCCACAGAGAGTTGAAATCGCGCTCCAGGGCAGCGACGTCATAGACGTCCCCTGGTTTGGTAAAGACGCGCGCGAGAATCGTCTCCTTGGGAATGCGGCGATTGCCGATGACGCCGATGTCCGAAACGATGTCGCTCTGCGCCCAGGTCAACGTAGCCGCGGCGGTCAGAAGCAGAAGCACAGCCAGCAACCTGGCCATCACTCTGCCCACCCCACGCGCAGACCGCCCCACCCCTGGCCAAGGCCGTTGAAATGAAGAAGATGGCACCAAGACGACCCTGCGATGGCAGGGGCGTTGGGGCACAACAAGGTTCTCCGAATGAAAGCGAAAAGGAATCGCTACGACCTCAGCCTCTTGGGATGTGAGAAAACTGTCATTATACGGTAGCGTAAGCGAAAGCGTCCAAGCTGCAACCCTTTCCCGTAGTGGCTTTGAAGATCTTCGACCACGAAAGACACGAAGTCACACAAAGGAAACCCACGCAAAACGAATTCCTTCGTGCTCTTCGTGGTTGATGGTTTTCTCTCACCATCGTCAAAATCGGACCCTGAGGTCGCTTCATGAGGATGGCTTGGATAACTCTACCTCAACCAAGACGGAATAAAACGTAGCCGAGTTGCCCATGTCGGCAAGTTTTTCTGAGGTGAGGTTGTTGATGCTCTGGAAACCCGGGGTCATCTTCGCCCAATTCAGGCTGGCGGAGACCACTCCGGGCTGAACTTTGCCGTCGACCCGCGCCTTGAGCAGGATGTCTCCCCGGTGGTTGAAGACGCGAACCTTGTCGCCATCGCCGATGCCCCGCGCCCGGGCGTCGGGCGCAGAAATCTCCAGCATGCCCGGCTCTTCCATTTCGCGCACAGAAGGCAGGTTCGAAAACGTCGAATTCAGAAAGTTATCGCTCTTGCGGGCCAGCAGCTCCAAAGGCAGCGCGCCCTGCTTCATTCCATGCCGCGATTCCGTCGGAGGCCTGAAGTCAGCGACCGGATCGAGCCCCTGCGCCTTCACCGCCTCGCTATAAAGCTCGGCCTTGCCCGAGGGTGTGCGAAAGTTCCCGTCGGCAAACGGAAGAAATGGAGTTACCTGTGTGGGGACAGCCGCCCCCGGCTGTCCGGCGGAGCGCAGCTCCGCTGCACCCTGATCTGAAGCCGACCCTCCAAAGTTCAGCCGTACCTGCCCCAACTCCAGCCGCTCCCTGCTAATCCCCTGCATCCACGGATCCTTCGAATCCAGCGCCAGATCGATCATCTCGTCCACACTCTCGCGGAAGCAGTCATCCTCAAACCCCATGCGCTCCGCCAGCGCGCGGAACACTTCCACATTCGGCCGGCACTCGCCCAAAGGCGCAATCGCCTGATTCGAAACCTGCACATAATAGTGCCCGTAAGCCTTCTGCAAATCTTTGTGCTCGAAAAAAGTAGTCGCCGGCAAAACGATGTCGGCATAGTCCGTCGTGTCCGTGAAAAATTGCTCATGCACCACGGTGAAAAGATCGGGACGAAGCAGTCCGCGCACCACTTCGTTATGCCGGGGAGCGACCGCCGCCGGATTCGAGTTGTAGACAAACAAAGCCTTCACCGGCGGGTCATCCTGCGCATTGAGTACGCGGCCCAGTTCCACCATGTTGATGGTGCGAGCTTCACGCCCCAGCGCGGTCTGCATCAGATCAGGACGCTTCAAGGCCGCAGCCTTGAACGCAGCCGCGCCGCTGGTCGACATCTGCAGTCCGCCGCCGATTTCCTTCCATGATCCTGTGATGCAGGGCAGCATGACAATGCTGCGCGTCGCCATCCCGCCGCGCTCGCCGCGCTGCACGCCGTAGTTCAGCCGGATCACCGAAGGTCTCACCGTGGCATACTCGCGCGCCAGCTTGCGAATGTCGGCGGCACTGATGCCCGTCCATTGCGCCACCCGCTCCGGCGAATACTCTTTCACCTTTTCCCGCAGTTCCTCAAAACCCAGCGTGTACTTCGAAACATAATCGGCATCGTGTAGGTTCTCGCCGATGATCACGTGCATCATCCCCAGCGCCAGAGCCGCGTCCGTGCCGGGATTGATGGGCAGGTACCAGTCAGCGCACTCCGCGGTGCGCGTGCGGTAAGGATCAATCACCACCAGCTTCGCGCCCTTGCGCCGCGCCTCGGTGATGAACGGCCACAAGTGAACATTGTTGCCGTGAATATTCGCCGCCCACGCGATGATGTACTTGGAATGGCGAAACTGCTCCGGCTCAGTACCGAGTTTCACGCCCAGAACTGACTCGAGCCCAGCTTCTCCCGCCGCCGAGCAAATCGCACGATCCAGCTGCGAAGCTCCCAGGCGATGAAAAAATCGCCGGTCCATGCACGCGCCATTCAGCGCGCCCAGAGTCCCTCCGAACGAATAAGGCAGAATGGCCTCGCTGCCAAACTCGGTCGTTATGCTGCGAAACCGCGAAGCAATCTCGTCCAGCGCCTCATCCCAGGAAATGCGCTGCCAGGTTTGCGTGGAAGTGGTTTGCGTGGAAGTGGTTTGCGTGGAAGTGGTCTGTGTGGGGACAGCCGCCCCCGGCTGTCCATGCGAAGCGCAGCTCCGCTGCCCCGCCACCGGCCCCTTCGGCCCAATCCGCCGCATGGGATACAACACCCGATCCGGCGAGTACACCCGATCCAAATACTTCGCCACCTTGGCGCACAAAAACCCGCGCGTCACAGGATGCTCCGGATCGCCCTGAATCTTCGTCGCCCGCCCGTCCTCGACCGTAATCAGCACACCGCAAGCATCCGGGCAGTCGTGCGAACACACGGCATGAACGACCTGCTTCATCGTCCTACGATTATACGGTGACTCCCGCGTCCACGCGGCGTTGAAGCCGAAAACAAAAGCCGGGCAGCTTGCGCTGCCCGGCCCCACGTAAAGCTCCGCGAACTACTCCGTCGGAGGCAGAACCCTCACTCGTCCCGCCACCACGAAGGGCACGCCTGTCGTCGGATTCTTGAACACCAACCCGCGCGAAACCAGGTTGGGTGTTCCCGCTGCGGCCAGACCAGAAAGCCCGTCGATGTTTTCAAACACCGTCAAGTTCCCGGTCATCACGGTGAACGGCCCGTTGGCGGCGTAGCTCATCAGCGCGTCATTCTGCATCTGGTAGTAACCCAGATTGCTTCCCGATCCGCCAGTCACGTTCACACTATCGGCCACCAGCGCTCCCCACACGCCCTGGCGCCGCAAGGAGACCATGTTGGGCGTGAAGGTAGTGCCGCTTACGGTGCCGCCGACGAATATCCGTTGCCCCACCACCAGCGATGAACTATTGAAAACCAGGTCAGTCAACAGGTTGTCGAAGAAGCAGATGTCATACTGCGACACGCCGCTCAGGTTGATGGTTTGCACCGTATCCACCGGATATACAGCCGACGTGCCCAGTTCCTCGCCCACCCACATCGTCACCGACGTGACGGGCCCGGAGCTTGGATTCACCGCCAGCACGCGGCCGGAGACGAAGGCCTGATCGGTCGTAACCTGCTCGACCATGCTGGCTAGAATGCTGCCATCGGCCTGCATGGTTCCGACGACTGAAACGATGGCGTTCGTAGTCAGCGTGGCCAGCGTGTTGCTGCCGTTGTATTGCGTGCTCGAGTTCACATCAATCGTCCGAGGCATGCCGTAAGGCCCTTGCATCAGGAACGAATTTCCTGCTGTGTTCACCGAAACCAGGTTGCCTGTGAAGTCGGTGATCTGGCCCACTTCGCTGGAGGCCGAGACTGCCGATATGTTGATCACCGGGTTGATCACGCCCGTAATCTGACCGTTCGTCGTAGCCAGAGAATCATGCACGTCGAAGTCGATGCGCAGACCGGCCAGACCATTGCTGTCCACTACCAGAGGCGCTCCGGTCGGGAACGGAATCGTCACCGTCGTCTGCGAGAAGGATCCTGTCAGCATCTGCACCGATGGCGGAGTCGTGGTCAAGTCCACGTAGCTGATCACCGGCGCCGGGTTGGTGTTCTCAAAAGTGAACGTGATGCTGTTATAGGTGCCTGCAGGAATTGTGTTGAATCCCAGCAGCGTCCTCAGCCCGAGCAAGCGCGCGAAATCTACTGCCTCGGGCGAGGAAATCGCGCTCACCGTCGTAGAACCGTTGTTCAGCGTGAGACTGTCAATGGTTACGTTAAATCCGACTACGGCAGAGGCGGGAGCGTCTTCTCCCGTTACAAACACGCTGCCCTGTGCATTCGACCCTCCTCCTGAAGAAGAGGCGGAATTCGTCGATCCGCAACCCATCCCAATCATGCTGA